>ERZ827490.17-NODE-17-length-262056-cov-8.436987_pt1 | contig 262056 bp, 190 predicted proteins | sample MGYA00519770_ERZ827490 | MGnify/ENA primary metagenome ERZ827490 (study PRJEB31778, sample SAMEA3449324) | human gut metagenome | biome: human gut; feature: human-associated habitat; material: faeces | place: United Kingdom | collected 2010/2012 ... | reverse complement strand
AGGTTAACAAAGTTTGGTTAGGGCTTGTCGTGAGACAGGCTTTAATTGTTTATAGGGGTTTGCTTTATGCGAGCCTTATTATATCAAACTAACAGACAATAAAAAAGGGAACATCAGGTCAATTGATGTTCCCTTTTCTTTTATATAAGAACGGATTAAGTTGTACCGGCAACTTCGGCTGTCCGCTCTACTACTTCAATTTCAAAAACTAAAGTAGAGTAGGCAGGGATAGTAACATTCCCGGCGCTGTCTTTTTTGTCAACCGAACCATAACCTAGTCTTTGAGGAATCCAGACTTCCCATTTCTCGCCTACTTTCATATTTTGCAGAGCGATAGTCCATCCTGATATGGGACTGGGAATTCCTGTTCCATAGTAACTATTGTAGTTTGAAGAGGCTGTACTGACAGCCCATTCGGAAGGTGATCCGTCTTCTAATTCTTTCTTATCGAAATATTCACCATCCTCGCTGTTAGGGAACCATCCTTTGTAATAAACAGTGACACGACTGTTGTAATAGATTGGAATTTCAGGTTTATCTGCTTCTTTGAGCCTTTTAGCATAAATGAAATCTTCTCCGGCTCCCTGTATGCTTACCTTAAAGAAATCCGGGTCATTAGCCTTCGCCGCGAAAGCCTGTTCGTTTTCCAGCTTGTAGGCTTCAACGGCTACATCATCACTATCATCGTCATCTTTACAGGAAGTAAAGACGGCAGACATACAAAAAATCATCAACGCGAATTGCAGGTACTTCTTCATTTAATTATTCAGTTATCTTTTTTAATAAAGTCTTCAGGCTTACCTTTTCAGAGATAATATCGTGCAGCTTGTCGATGCTTACACGTTCCTGTTCCATGGTGTCACGGAAACGGATCGTTACACAATTATCCTTCAAAGTATCATGGTCAACTGTAATACAGTACGGAGTTCCAATAGCATCCTGACGGCGGTAACGTTTACCGATAGAGTCTTTTTCATCATACTGGCAACGGAAGTCGAACTTCAGCATGTTGACGATCTCTTCAGCCTTTTCAGGAAGCCCGTCTTTTTTCACCAGTGGCAATACGGCGAGTTTGATAGGAGCCAGGGCTGCCGGCAATTTCAAAACAACGCGTGTTTCACCGTTTTCAAGTGTCTCTTCGCAGTATGAACCTGCCATAACGCTCAGGAATACGCGGTCAACACCGATAGATGTTTCAATAACGTACGGAGTATAGCTTTTATTTAATTCCGGATCGAAATATTGTATTTTCTTTCCTGAGAACTTTTCGTGCTGGCTCAGGTCGAAGTCTGTACGGCTATGGATACCTTCCACTTCCTTGAAACCGAACGGCATTTCATATTCGATGTCGGTAGCGGCATTGGCATAGTGGGCGAGCTTTTCGTGATCGTGGTAACGATATTTTTCATCACCTAATCCCATAGCCTTATGCCATTTCAAGCGGGTAGACTTCCACATCTTGAACCATTCCATTTCTTCGCCCGGACGAACGAAGAACTGCATTTCCATCTGTTCGAACTCACGCATACGGAAGATGAACTGACGGGCAACGATCTCGTTACGGAACGCTTTACCGATCTGAGCGATACCGAAAGGAATCTTCATACGGCCGGTCTTCTGTACGTTGAGGAAGTTAACGAAAATACCCTGTGCCGTTTCCGGACGCAAATACACTTTCATTGCGCCGTCGGCAGTCGATCCCATGTCGGTTGCAAACATCAGGTTAAACTGGCGTACTTCCGTCCAATTGCGTGTACCGGAAATCGGGCAAACGATTTCGCAGTCCAGAATCAACTGGCGCAGGTCTTCGAAATTGGAATCGTTCATGTCTTTAGAGAAACGTTCGTGTATCTCGTTCCATTTGGCTTGGTATTCCAATACACGGCCATTGGTGGTACGGAACTGCGCTTCGTCGAATGCTTCGCCAAAACGTTTGGCGGCTTTTGCCACCTCTTTGTTTATCTTTTCTTCAATTTTTGCCAAGTGGTCTTCGATCAGTACGTCGGCGCGATAGCGTTTCTTTGAATCCTTGTTGTCGATCAAAGGGTCGTTGAATGCGTCCACATGGCCGGATGCTTTCCAGATGGTCGGGTGCATAAAAATAGCGGAGTCGATGCCTACCACATTTTCATGAAGCAGCGTCATGCTGTCCCACCAGTATTTCTTTATATTGTTTTTCAGCTCTACGCCATACTGTCCGTAATCATATACTGCTCCCAAACCGTCATATATTTCTGAAGAAGGAAATACAAATCCGTATTCTTTGCAGTGTGAAACTAATTTCTTGAAAACATCTTCTTGTGCCATAACTATATGTAATTATTATCAACTTGCAAAGTAAATGATTTTTTCTGTAAGTTATGGCATGTCTGACAGTTTATTCAGGGCAACCGCCCCAAAACAGTTCTCGCCCGAAAGAAAACGGATGGGGAACTGTTCTTTTTTGATAAGTACCATTTTGGCCGACACAAAACACCGTTTTACATGATTGAAATGGTAGTTTAAAGTCATGAAAGTCCGTGACGGAAACAATCCTCCCCCTCCATGATTTTCATACTTCTGCCTTCACACATGTAACACGCTGTATTATAGTTTATTGTGGTGAACCCTGCCTTTTCACTACTGCTTGGGGAACCGTAACAGAAAAACCTTCCGGTGAGTAGGCATCCGTTTAGGGACGGATAGTTATCCGTTGGGCAACCAATGCCTGTCCGTTGGGGAAGAACCACCCGCCTTCATACAGTCATGTAAGTAGTGCTGACACTACGATGCTGACCGCGGATGGGATAGTAGTACCGGCATGACGGTACACCTACCTTATAACGTACATACCAATAGGATATAGGGGACCGGACGCTACTTTACAGGGTATAATCTGCCGGAATATAGGGGAAAAACCGTACGTATTCTTGGGAAAAGCCGTACGCATTTGTTCGAACAACATTTTATCACCCTTTACTCTTTCTTCACTACAAATAACTGTTTTATAATATGTTATAGACGGTGAAAGGTGAAATTAAATTTATAAAACTCCATTGGGAGATTGATTTTTTACAAAAAACGAGGACTTTTTGAAGCTCCAAAAGTCTTTGCTGCCCTTTTTCAAACAATTTAGTGCGGTTGCCCTGCAGTTTATTAACGTGGTATCTTGATTTGAATGTTTCCTTGTATCATGATTCCCTCTTTTATTGTTTGAGAATAGATCGGGGATATTGTAAGAAGTATGAAGACTATATAAAGTAACTGTTTGAGGTTATGTCTATTCATGATTATAACACTATAAAGTTAATGTGTAGAGTCAATAACCAAAGAGAGGTGGCCATCACGGTCACCTCTCTCGTTTCACCAATCATTATGTTGAATATTTAGTTTGGAGTTTTCTAATTTTCCCACCAAACACGGCCATGTTCACTATCCAAACGACCGAAGTTAGATTCCTTTTGCATATCTTCCAAGCGTTTTACTTGGTTAGCATAGTTAGGAGAACCATCTGCTGGCATAGTGAATTTTTTACGGCGCGGAACTTGTTGTAATTCGCCGTACACATGGATCGGTTCCCAAGTAACCAAAGTAGAGGTTGTACTCGGATAGCCTACACGTTTGTACATCGCCCACGATTCATTGTTGTTCTTGAAGTGTTCTATCCAAGTCTGGCAATAAATCTGTTCTTTAGCCATAGCGCTGTTCCAAGCAATTCCTTCCTGTGCCATGTATTCGTCGATTTCAGCTTCTGTAATGGCTTCGTAGTTGTTGATTTTGCAGTAGTCGGCAATCTTGCTCCAGAATTTCAAAGAAGCTCTTACACCTTCTTCGTACCATTCCTGTGCGCTTTTCGTATTAGCCACACCTTCCAATGTAAATTCGGCAGCCATAAAGCAGAAGTCTGCATAAGTCACCAATGGCACCCAGCCGCCTGCTGTACCTTCATCCTGTGCCCCTTTCCACAGACGAGTCTGTGGTCTGTTCATCGGGCGCATATCGATATCATCCAGATAACGCGAAGTACGACAAACATCTTCTGCCTGCAAATCATAGCTTACGTGACCACCTTCCCAACGGCTCAAATTGGTAGGAATGATTTGTTTGGGAGTTGTTGTTTCCAATGCGTTGAATGTAGCGACATTTTCCGGAGTCAGGTTGTTGATCTGGAAGAAAAGACGTTTACGTGGGTCGTTGTATTTTTTCAGATAATTCATGAAGCAGACAGAAGCACGGTCCATGTCAATGACTGAATGCCAGTCGCCCAATGTAGTCCAGTGATTATCGAAATAAAGGACGAAACTATCGTCAATGTTGTCGAATATATTACCGGATGACAATATTTCTCGTGCAATGGCTTTAGCCTCTTCCGGTTTCCGGTTCAACAGACGTAATGCCAGGCGCAGACGTACAGCGTTAACAGCTTTCACCCATTTAGTCATATCGCCATTATACGCCAGGTCGTAATTTTTGAAAGAAATCTGGTTCGTAGCGGTAGCCAGCTTATTGGCAGCTTCTTTCAGCTCCTGATTCCAGATGGTGTACAACTCTTCTTGTGTTTGAAATGCCGGTTCGAGGATTTCCGGACGTCCGTTACGTGTTCCCCAGGCATCTGTATAAGCCAATGAACCGTATACATCGGAGGTCTGGATACCTTTGGTGATCAGCAAGACACGAGCCACTTCTATCAAGTTGCTATAAGCAGCTTCCTGTTCCGGTAAATTTGTTTGGATGTAATAAGGGATATGTGTTGCGTACTTTCCGGCAGTATTATAGTTGCCATAGACTGTACCTCCCCATCCGGCACATTCTGTAAAGTTTACTGTTCCATACCCCCAGATGCCTGTACAATACTGCATCCAGCGTAAACGACAGGCATAAGAATCTGCCCAGGTTTCTCCGGCATTGAGCATCGCATTTTCTACCTGATAGAGGTATACTTCCGGATCGACCTCATACACCGTATCGGGGTTTTTATTGATTTCGGTAAAATCTGCATCGCAAGAGGTCAATGCAGCTATAGATGCTAAAGCACCGAAAATATAATATTTAATCTTTTTCATTTGACTATACGTTTGATTAGAATGAAACATTAACACTGAAACCAATGTTGCGAGAGAATACAGCACCGCCACTTTCCATATATTCGGAACTGTAAGTTGTATTCAAACCTTCCGGATGAATATTGTTGGGTAGACTGTTATACAGGAAACCCAAGTTACGTGCCATCAAACCGACGCTTACGTTCTGCATATATGCTTTTTCTACCCATTTTTTAGGTAATTGCCAATGTACAGAGACTTCACGCAGCGCAATCCATGAACATTTATGGATACCTTCTTCGCGGATACCGCTAGACCAACTATATACATTGTCGTAATACTTGTAGGCCGACAGCGGTTCAACCAATCCTTTTTCGTAAGCAGTCTGATAGCTCATGCCGGATACATCCTGTCCCTTGATTTCTGTGCCGGGCATGAATACACCTTCCGGAATGACACCATCGTTAACGGTTCTCCCGTCAGCCAATGTACGAGGCAGACCGCCATATTGTGTATCGCGACCAGCCAGTGAAGACTTGATATTACCGGAATTCATACCATAGTAATAACTTGCAGAGAAGATGTCACCACCGAAACGGGCATCAATTACAGCATTCAACGTAACGCCCTTCCAGCTTACGGAAGTATTAGCACCCCACAAGAATTTGGGTTGCAAGGAACCGATCTTTACACTTTCGTTTGAACGAGGATAAGAACCGTCTGCATTTAATAATTTTTCGCCCTTTTCATTACGTGTGTAACCGTATGAAGTATAGATATCACCGTAAGAACCGCCAACGGTTGCCCATCCCTGCGTATCTGTACCGCCACCTAACAACTGATATTTGTCGACACCTTCAAACAGGGAAACAATTTTATTTGTATTGCGTGTCAGGTTGAATGATAAGTCCCAACGCCAATCTTTCGTTTCGATCGGAGTACCGGTGATCAATAACTCGATACCCTTATTCTGGATATCACCGGCATTGATCCAGCGTTTGCCTACACCCGATTCTGATGCGATCGGCAAGCCCAGAATCTGGTTCTTTGTATTGGTTTTGTACCAGGCAAAGTCGAAACCTAAGCGGTTCTTTAAGAAACGCATATCCAAACCAACTTCGATAGAGTGTTGTTTTTCAGGTTTCAAATTCAAGTTAGGCAATTCATCCTTGTCAAATTTGTAATACGGATAAGTTCCGCTACTTAATTGATTATCGAATGTATTGTCGAAAGCATAGTAACCTGTACCTGTTGTTAAATACGGTGCACAGTCATTACCCACAATGGCGTAAGAAGCTCTTAACTTACCGAAAGAGATGAACTCCGGCATGTGTTCGCGCAGACCTTCAACAAACAACCAAGAGGCACCTACCGACGGATAGAAGTAAGAAGTATTACCTGTACCGTTTTCGTAGATCAATGCAGACGACCAGTCGTTACGTCCAGTGATATCCAGGAAGTAAACGCCTTTATAGTCCATATTGGCGAAAGCATAGATAGAATTGATACGTTTCCGGTTGGTGTTGTACCTCACTTCTGTTTCAGCTCGTTGTACGGAGTTAGTCATGTCGAACAGACCAGGTACACGTAAACCGTTCTTTGAGTCGGTTTTATGATAACCGCTCTTTGTGTCCCACTGCTCAACAGCCACACTACCACTGATGTTGAAGTCGTCGAACGAATGGTTAGCTGTCAACATACCGGTAATTTTGTACTGGTCTTTCTTGTTTTCATGGATCTTGTAAGCTGCCCCATCGTACTTGCTGGCGCCTGTTGCCATTACTTTTGACTCGTTGGTAGTGTACAATTTATAGATGTCACCTTTTACTTTTACAGATAACCAATCCAACAGTTTCAGATCCAGGTTCAAGTATCCGCGTACACTCATTTCATCTTGTGTGTAGATGTTTTCCAAGTAATCATAGATGGTTTTAGAGTAACCGTATGGATCCATCGAGTTGTAACCGTCGCCTGCCGGACTGATGTAACGTTTGTCTTTCAGCCAATAGTCTGTATCATATTCACGGGCGATACTGTACATGAAGTCGTAGATCGGAGATCCCGAACCACCCTGCCGAGTCGGGTTTTGCGCCTTCGATTCGATATAAGAGAAACCACCTTCTGCTTTCAAACGAGAACTAATATCGTGTGAGGCGTTTAAGCTGAATGAATTACGTTTGAACTCATTATTGAAAGTCAAACCATCGGAATTCAGGTTTGAATAAGAAAAACGGAATGCACTTTTTTCAGAACCACCTTGCAATGCCACATTTGTGTTCATGTAACGGCCGGTCTTATACAAATTCTGCAAGTTGTTGGTTTTTGCAGAATAGATCATTTCCTGACCGTCCACATAGAACGGCTTGCCGTCGAAACGCGGTCCGAAACTACGTCCGGCCGAGGTATAACGGTTTTCAGAACCGTCATCATTCAACGCCCAAACGGGGGATGAACCGGAACCGAATTCGTTTTGCAAATCAGGGGTTGCATAGATCTTTTCCCACTGTTGCGTGTGAGAAACAGAGATACCGATACCTTCTCCTTTGCGTCCTTTTTTGGTGGTGATCAAGATCACACCGTTTGCTGCACGCGAACCGTAAAGGGCAGTAGCGGCGGCACCTTTCAAGACAGACATAGACTCGAAGTCGTCGGAGTTCAAGTTTTTCAGGTCATTACCCCAGTCTTGGCCCTGGCCGGTTTTTGTTACTTCATTGTCGATGATAATACCGTCGATAACGAAAATCGGCTGGTTGTTACCGCCCAAAGAAGTATTACCACGGATGATGATGCGTTGTGATGATTGCGGACCGGAGTTACCCATGTTAATCTGTACACCGGCAACCTTACCTTGCAAACCATTGATCGGGTTAGGAGAGTTTACTTTGGCGATTTCATCTCCTTTCAGTTCTGTCATGGCGTAACCCAGTGATTTTTTGTCACGCGACATACCCAGGGCTGTTACTACAACTTCATCCAGGGCTTGTGAATCTTCTTCCAGAAGAATTTTCATTGTCGTTTGTCCCGTGTAGGCGATTTCTTTTGTTTTGTATCCGACAAAAGAGATTTGCAGGACTTGACCTTTTTTGACGTTATCCAGTGTAAATTTACCGTCAAGATCAGTCATAATACCATTAGTGGTGCCTTTGATTACCACTGAAGCTCCAATTACCGGACCTAATGCGTCTTCTACGACTCCGGTTACTTTCCCACTCTGTTGGGAAATGTTTACACTTTGCTTGTCGGGCAATACGTCGGCGTAGACTCCTATCGGAGATGCTAATGCACCGGCAAGCAAAATCAAGCTTGGAAATTTCAATTTTTTAGACATAAGCGTTTGATTTATAAGTAAAAATAGATGTGTGTATAATGTGTTTCAGCATCAATTAAATTATTATCATAGTTCTAGTAGAACTATGGAATTATGTCAAAAAGAAAGTATGATACATTGCTTAAAATAGGATAAATCTATTTTAAATTAGTTAACAGTCAGCCTGTGTACGCTAAAAGGGTTAATTTTGTCACAAATTAGTTGTAATTAATTATAAAAAAATGGGGTCAGAAATGAGATGTTAACTGCTAATCTATTTTTTGATAGATATTATGAATTAGTTCTACTAGAACAATATCATTTAGAAAAATGTAAAATGCTGACTATATATTTATAGTCCATTTATTTGCCTTAATTTTTAATTTACAGTATCAAGTCTTTTTTGAATGTTTCGATATGTTAAATATTCTATTGTCTGCTATTTTTTTCTCCCGCTGAAATGCTTTTTTATGTAATCAATTGTTATTTAGATAATGGTGGTAATTTTAATCTAAATCTCCCTGATGTATTTTCATGGATTTGTTTAGCTTTGTGAAAGCTTATGTTTTAATACGATTTTACATTATAAAACACAATAATATGAATGACGTTTCAAAAAAAGTAGTAGTTCTTTTGGCTCATCCCAATCTGAAAGAATCACAGGCTAACAAGGCTTTAGCCGATGCGGTAAAAGATATCGATGGCGTGATGGTATACGATCTGTATGAATATCAGGATCAGTCTTTTGATGTAAATGTGTGGAGCACGATTATATCCGATGCTTCCATGGTGGTCTTTCAATTTCCTTTCCACTGGATGTCAGCACCTTCGTTGTTGAAAAGATGGCTGGACGAGGTCTTTACTTCCCTGGCAAAGACACCTGCTGTAGCTGGCAAGCCGTTGCAGATCGTCACTACAACAGGTTCGGAGTATGCCGCATACCGTAGCGGAGGCAGGAATTGTTTCACGATGGATGAACTTCTGCGTCCTTATCAGGGATGTGCAATACATGCCGGAATGACCTGGCAGACGCCATTGGTGGTTTATGGCATGGGAAGTGCCGATGCTTCCAGGAATATAGCAACGGGTGTCGAGGTTTACAGAAAGATGGTGGAAACGGTGCTGGCTGACCATACGGTGAATAATGCCTGGTAAAGTTTTCGGATAATTAAAGAACTTTCTGTCTTAATTCCTTTCAAATCAACAAAAAATATCTATTTTTGCGAAGTTGATGTTTTTAATGTTTGCGCAGACAATATTAATTATCTAAATAGAATACCATGAAATCAGAAGACATCTCACGTCGCTCGTTCCTGAAACGGGCATTGGCATTATCGGCAGCTACTGCAATACCTTCGTTTTGGATCCCTTCGAAGGCTGGTGCAATGCCAGGTGTACCGTTCGTTAGTGCGAACGAGAAAGTTAATATCGCATTTATTGGCATTGGTAACCGGGGTGGTGAAATTGCCAAGGAATTGTATAAGACCGGATTGTGTAATGTTGTAGCCCTTTGCGATGTGGATATGGGGGCAAAGCATACGCAGGAACTGATCTCCATGTTCCCGAAAGTTCCCCGTTATCAGGATTTCCGTAAGATGTTCGATCAGATGGCGGATAAGATCGATGCTGTGACAGTGGGGGTTCCCGACCATGCCCATTTCCCGATCACAATCGAAGCAATGGCCCACGGCAAACATGTATATGTTGAAAAACCGATGGCCCGTACTTTCCAGGAAATAGAACTGATGATGCGCGGTGAAAAGAAATATGGCGTGGTCACCCAGATGGGTAACCAGGGACATTCCGAAGCCAATTATTTCCAGTTCAAGGCATGGAAAGAAGCTGGTCTGATAAAGGATGTAACAGCTATCACCGCTCATATGAACTCTCCGCGTCGTTGGCACGGATGGAATCCGAATATCAAGCATATGCCGATGGGAGAACCGATTCCTGAAACAATGGATTGGGATACCTGGTTGGGGGTAGTGCAGCATCATGACTATAACCATGATTATCACATGGGACAATGGCGTTGTTGGTATGACTTCGGTATGGGTGCGCTGGGGGACTGGGGTGCACATATTCTGGATACGGCACACGAATTCCTGGATATGGGATTGCCTACAGAGATCAACCCGTTGTATCTGAAAGATCATAATAAATTCTTTTTCCCGATGTCGTCGACTATCCTGTTCAAATTCCCTGAAAGAGGCGATATGCCGGGAATAGATGTTACCTGGTACGATGGTCTGGATAATATACCTCCTGTTCCTGAAAACTTCGGTTCTTCGGATGTCGATCCGAATATTCCGACTGTGGCCGGTGGCAAACTGCAATTGATGAAACTGAATCCGGGTAAGGAAATTTATACGAAGACGCTGACATTCAAAGGAGGTTCTCATGGCAGTACATTGTCTGTCATCCCGGATAAGATTGCAAAGGAAATGAATCCGACCCTTCCCGAATACCAGAAGAGTCCTTCCAACCATTACGCGAACTTCCTGTTGGCTTGCCAGGGCAAGGAAAAGCCCCGTTCACCGTTCTCTATCGCCGGTCCGCTGAGCCAGGTATTCTGCCTGGGTGTATTGGCACAGCGCCTGAACCGTAAGTTAGTTCTCGACCGCACCACCAAAGAGATCGTCAACGACAGCTTCGCCAACCAGATGCTGAGCGGACAGCCGCCACGCAAAGGATGGGAAGAGTATTATAATGTATAGTGTTGGTTATATAGAATAATTTATCCCTTTCCTTCGTATATTTGTACCGCAACAAACTGATTGTCGATTGGTTTCGATAAGATTATCGATAGCCATCAGTAATTTTACGGACAGCTATCAGTTATATTACTGATGGCTGTCGGCAATAAGTTTGTAAGGCATAAAATTTAGTGCAGTATGGCATCTCGAAAGATACCGTACGTAACCTTTTAAATCAAATTCCCATGAGTATCAAATTCAGTGTTTATAAGACTCCCCGGCCTAAAGGGAGTAAAGATAACTTAGAACATGCACGTCTTGTTTCGAGAGGAACAAAAGGTCTTGAAGAGATATGCAGAGATCTCTCGGATGCTTGCACGGTTAATTCGGCCGATATAAAAGGTGTGCTGGAAGCATTGACCGTATATATGGGTAGGGAACTTGGCTACGGATATAGTATCGAGTTGGAGGGGATCGGACATTTCTCCCCGGCGTTGCGTACCCGGAAAATTTCTGAGGAAAACGGAAAAATCAGGTTTAGTGTTTCTGTCGACGGGGTGAATTTTCGCTGTTCCAACCGTTTGAAGGAGATGGTTAAAGAAGAGCGTCCTAAGAAAGTAAAAAGGGAAAATGTTTCTTCCGAACCCATCGAAACCCGGAAGGAAAAGATGTTGGAATATATCCGCAAGCATGAAAGCATCAATGAATCGGATTATGCCGAGTTGAACAATTGCACTCGTTACCGAGCAGGTAAAGAGCTGAAACAGTTTTTGGAAGAAGGTATCATCCGTAAGATGGGATATAAAACGCACAGGGTTTATGTGTTGGCCGCGAAGGAGTAAAGTACTTTTTTCCCTTCGCATGTTTTCCCGGGAGCAGACTTACCTTACATGTCATCAGGAGAAAAACCTTTATATTCTATTGTGTACTTTTTATGGCTTGCAGCAATATTTTTGGCTTTATATTCTAATGTCCCTAAGTTGATCTCGTTAGGATTGTGTTTTACTTCACCGATGACCATTCTCTTATTGAATTCGTCTACGGCAACGATATCTATTTCGTTTTTATTTCCGTTTTCCCAATAAGAACCGATAGCAGACCATTCTTTGGATAAGATTAGCTGGTCTCGGAAATATTTTTCAAGTATTCGTCCTATATATGTGTTGTAATCTCTTTCTACCACCTGTCGAATGAATCCCAGATTGGATATTTCTACTGCGCTTCTGTATTTGTAAATAAAGCGAAACCAGAAGTTCAGGAAATTGTCATCAATATAATAACGGATCTGCCGGGTATTCGGCTTTGAAAATATTGGACTGGTACGGGTAATGACATTAAAGTCTTCTTCCAATGTTTTTAATTGGGGACCGACTGAAACACCTAATTCGCCTTCGATTTCCGGTCGGGATGTTTTAGAAGAGGCTATTAGGGAAAGAATAGAGAAATAAACAGTATAATCCTTTCCAAATTCTTCTATGAGAACATTTTTTCCTTCCTCTAAAAAGAAAGAGTTTTCGCTGAAAATAGTATCCAGTATTTTCTCTTTTGTAAAAGCTTTGCTCTTGATTAATAGTTCTATATACCGTGCAACACCTCCGGTTACTGTATAAAAAGCCAGTAAATCTTCCGGAGTGAAAGATGGGAAATGATCTCTTATGATATCTTTTATCACATCTACTGTGAATGGGCGTAACACAATGCGATGATCGGCTCGTTGGAATAGTGGTTCCCGGGAGTTTTCGAATATGCGTTTCATGAGTGAATAGATCGAGCCGCAAAGTACTAAGTTTATTTTTGCGTGATCTTTCATTTCATCCCATACATTTTGCATTTCGCTGTAAATGGCGGGATTAATATAATAGAATTCCTGAAATTCATCTATTACCAATGTAAAGTTTTGTTCAGTTGATATGCGCATCAGATATCGGAATAAATCCCGGAAGTTACGGTATTCAAGGATATCTGTACCTAATATGTCTTTGGCAATTGCTACAAATTCTTCGCAGAGAAGTGCTTCATTCTTTTTAGTACAGAAGAAGTAAATCATCTTTTTGTTTTCGAAAGCTTTCTTAATCAATGTAGTCTTTCCGACACGCCGGCGCCCGATTACAATTGTCATTTGTGCTGCTTCGGCAGACAACTCTTCCCAGTCATGTAGTAATTGTAATTCTTTATCTCTATTATAAAATTTCATAAGCTATCCTTCTATTGTAGTCAATATTACTGTAACTTTCGCTACAATAATGCAAATGTAGTTATAATATGCTTATTATGAAATAATTATAATGATATTTTTGAGATAAACCGATCAGACTTTATTCACAGACTTCTTTTGCCGGGGTATTATCATTATCTTTGTAGCCTTTATAATAACGCTCGTATGAAATACATCTGCTGTCTGATCTTGTTCTTTACTCTCCTTTTACCTTCCTGTCAGTGGGGACGGCAGGAGGCTTTCTTTCCGGATGAAGGTTTGGCTGAACGTCTGCTGCGGGAAAATCCGGACAGCCTGGCGATGATACTGGAAGAGCAGGTCGTTCCAGCTGAACTCTCGGATAGCCTTCGGGCGGAATATGGCTGGTGGATCACCCGGCTGCATCAACGACAGGGACGGAATATGGTGAATGATTCGCTGATTCATTATACACTTCGTTGTTATGAACAACAACAATCCCCTCGTCTGACAGAAGCATATATGTTAGCTGCTATGCAGGTGAACTATTCGGGAGATAAAAGGGAAGAGGCAAAAGAGTTTATTTCAAAAGGAATACAGATTGCAGCAAACAATAAGGATACCACTTTGCTGGTGGAGCTTGCTTCGACTCTGGGTTATCATGATCTGCTTCCGGGGAATCTTTCTCTGGTACCTGAAGACGTTAAGCACATTATATTCGATTATTATGCTTTAGATTCGTTGCAGATGATTCATTGTTTGTATGGTCTCGGTTGTTATTATGCTTCCCGGCAGGAACCGGATTCAATGGAGCATTATATGATACGGGCACTAAAACTGGCGGAAGAGCTGCGAGTTGATAACAGTTCGATTCTCCGTAATTATATAGATGGTTTGAATGCTTTCCATCAGAGTGAAAAGGCTTTGCCGCTGATGAGGAAGTTTGATCGGGAATATCCTCTGAAACATCTGCATGATAGTATTGTGAAGACTGCTACTTATGTATGTCTTTGGTTAAATCTGGGGAAATTGGATTCTGCGGAGGTTTACCTGAAACAATTGGAATATTGTTGCGATTTAATCCCCCGGGATTATTACGGGAACGGATATCGTACCTCTTTTTTTTATGTGGAGAAACTGCTTCGTAGTGTTTATGATGTAAAGAAGAATAATGCTCTGAATATCATTGCTGTCTATGATTTTTGTGAAAAGGTGGCATCGGTGGAAAGAAGGAATGTGGCAATAGAAAAAGAGCGGTTGTTTGTGCAGAACCAACTGGAACGGAGGAATCTGAATCTGAAAATTCAAAAAGACCGGAACCACCGCCTGGCTCTTTATATTCTGTCGGCAGCCGCTTGCCTGATTTTCTTCCTGGCTTATTTATACCAACGTAAATTGTTGAAGAAGGAACGTTTTATCCGGCAGATGAGAGAGCAGATGCGACTGCATCAAATTGCATTAAGCGAAAAGGAACAGCTGATCCGGCAAAATGAGGAGGCGATCGAACAATTGTCAGCCCGCCAGTCGGAGCAGGAGGAAATAGCCGAACAGCAATTGAACGACCAGCTCTCTGAAATTGAACGGATTCGTCAGGAGAATGAGCTATTGAACCGGGAAAAGAAGCAGCTGCAACAGGAAATGGCCCGATATGCTCAGAATATCCCGGAAAAAAACGTTGAAATGGATTCGTATGAGCGGATGGTCATACAAAACCAAGCGCTTACAACCAGCACGAAACAATTGTCTCTTCAGGTTATCTTGCAATATAAAGATTTGGAACGTTTGTACAAAGGAGAAGTCCGTAATTTGTCGGATATAGACTGGCCTGCCATTTATAAATTGATAGATAAGATATTTAATAATTACACCCGGCGGCTTCGCGCTTCTTTCCCGTTGCTGACGGAAGAAGATATTCAGTGCTGCTGCCTGATTAAATTACAACTGTCCACCTCGGCTATTGCCCGGTTGTATAGTATTGCTCCCTCTTCCGTCACCAAACGGAAACAACGTATAAAGGAGCGGATTAATCAGGGAAAAAATGAGTTGATCGGGAAGGATCAGCCGGCCGATGTCTATCTGTGGGGATTTTGATGGGGTGATTTGTCCACTTGAAAAATATAGATTCTTTTATTTGCTTGTTTATTAGTTGTTTAACTGTGCGTGATTGTACAGGTACTCGGTATTCTTTGTCCACATGGAATTCAAGGTTGTCTACTGCGGAGGCTCTACCTTTGCCTTCAGATAATCACTCAAATTCTATGTTATATGAAAAGAATATATCTATTTATTTTAGGTGCTGTTCTGTCAGTCAGTCTATGTTATGCGCAAAAGATAAAGATCTCCGGAATGGTGACAGATGGAAGCACGGATGCCTCTGTTGAATTTGCCAATGTCGTGTTGCAAACGCTCGATTCAACTTTTGTCACAGGTGTATCGACTGATACGAAGGGACGTTTTCAGTTGGAAAAAATAGAAACAGGCAGTTATCGTCTGATTATTTCCGCTATTGGGTATACAGATAATATAACCGATCTGAATGGCCTTTCCAAGTCAGTTGATTTGGGAAAACTAACATTGAATGAAGCAGCGGAACAACTCGATGAGGTGACAGTTACAGCCGCCAATATTGTCAACCGGGCGGACCGTAAGATCGTATTTCCCAATAAACAACAGCTGGCAGCCTCTACAAATGGGGTGAATTTGCTTCAGGCCCTGATGTTACCGCGCATTCAGGTGAATCCGATGACAAGGGATATCAGTGTTTCCGGCGGTGGCTCCGTACAGCTTTGTCTGAATGGAGCGAAGGTGGATGCAAAAGATATTTCTGCATTGCAGCCGAACGATATCATACGTATTGAATATCTGGAGAATCCCGGCCTGCGTTACGGAGATGCCGAAGCCGTATTGAATTATATCACCCGCCGGTACGAAACAGGTGGCTCCGTCAGCCTGGATATGATGAATTCCCCGCATGTAGTATTCCATAATGATGAAATATCAGCCAAACTGAATCATAAGAAATCGGAGTTTGGTCTGAGTTATTATGCCAGTCCGCGTGACTTTTACAAATGCTGGCGTACGAATGAAGAATCTTTCCTCTTTGAAGATGGTACCTCCCTGCACCGGTATGAAAAAGGGCAGCCCGGACATTTTCAGGAGCTGAATCATGGCGGTTCTTTCACCTATAATTATCAAGAACCGGATAAATACCTGCTGAATGCAAAGCTGGGTTACTGGGGGTATCTGCAACCACATACGGATTACAGAAGTGAGTTGTATAATGTCGAGTATCCAGACCATGTAACGGATATGCGGGACAATAATGATAAAAAAACACATCGTCCGTATGTCGATTTATATTATCAGCAGAACCTGAAGCACAAACAGTTTCTGGCGCTCAACCTGGTCGGAACATATATCTACACCGACTCCAAGCGTACTTATCAGGAAAAGCAGAACGATCTGTTGCTGACCGATATCTACTCCGGTGTAAAAGGGAATAAATATTCCGTGATTGGTGAAGGTATTTATGAAAAGGGCTTTGAAAAAGGCCGGTTAAGTGCAGGACTGAAACATTCACAAGCCTTTTCGGAGAATACTTATGATGGAAATATGACATATAAAACGGAGATGAAACAGTCGGATACCTATTTATATACCGAGTTTCAGGGCAAATGGCAAAAGCTCAATTATTCGTTGGGTGTGGGGGTTACCCGTTCATGGCTGAAACAGGAAGGGGAAGATGGCTATCAGACCTATACGTTCTGGCCTCGTTTTTCTTTCCGTTATGCTTTCTCTGATAATTTCTATGCGCGCCTGAATGGCAGCCTGACGAACAATCCGCCGGCACTGTCGGAGTTGAGTGCTGTCGAGCAACTGATCGATTCGATGCAGATACAGCGGGGAAATCCGGACCTGAATCCGTACAACCGTTACCAGGCCGATTTATATATGGAATACCGGAAGGGGAAAGTCTCTGTCGGCTTGTCTTCCCGTTATCGGAATGCTCCGAAAGCGATAATGGAATCTACTTTTATTGAGGATGGCATGTTTATTCATACTTATGAAAATCAGGATGGTTTTCAGTCCTTGAATGGCGAGTTGAACCTGCGGGCCGGTATGTTATGGAATATCCTGCAATTTTCTCTCAGCGGAGGCGTGAACCGTTACTGGAGTGATGGGAAAGATTACCGGCATACTTATACGAACTGGTATTATCGTGCAGAGATAATGGGGCAGTATAAACATTTGACGGCTATGTTCAGTATTTACAACCGCCGGAATAGTTTCTGGGGAGAGAAAATGTCGAGCGGAGAGAATCTTCATATGCTGATGGTCCGGTATAATTATAAACAGTTCTCAGTCGGAGCCGGTATGATCAATCCTTTTGCCAATAACTATAAACGGATTTATGAAAACTGGAATAAGTATGTTTCCTCGTACAAGGAGAATTATATCAATGAAAGCTCTCATGCCTTTTTCCTGACCTTTGCCTGGAATTTCCGGTTCGGTCGCAAATACCAGAGTGACGGGAAGAAGATATATAACCAGGATAATGATTCGGGAATAATGAATGCCGGCAAATAAATGATTGTCTGGCGGATTGCCGGCTGTTATTCCTGTTCGTATCAGTTACATCTGCAAAACCTGTTCGCCCCGCAGGTGCAGGTTGGCCCGCCATCGCTATTGAGTATTTCGTCGGTATAGAAATCATACATCTTGGTCTTGATCTGATTACATATCCGGCGAAATTCGCTTTCAATGAATTCGGGTGTCCCCTGGGCTCTTGAAGGATCATAAAAGCCGATATGCAGGCGCTGCCTTACTTTCCCATTGAAGACCGGGCAATTTTCGTTTGCTTCACCGCAAACGGTAATGACATAGTCCCAGGGTTCGTTCAGATATTCATGGATCGATTTGGGCGTGTGATGACTGATGTCGATCCCTGAGGACTTCATTGTATTGATTGCCAGTGGATTTACTTCTCTGGCAGGCTCTGTTCCGGCTGAACAAACATTCAGATTTTTATCGAAAGACTGTAACCATCCTTGTGCCATCTGGCTACGGCAACTATTGCCTGTGCATACTATTAATATTTTCACGTCTTGAAATGTATATGTTTTCCAAAGAAACAAAGATAGGCTGATTCTTGTTCATTCCTTATGTTTTTGTACGTTTTCTCAATTATGACTCTCCTTTAAACGTAAGATAATATAACTCAATAGAAAAAATGTATAAATAGATTGTCCATGGATTCTCTTATTTTTGTATGCTAATTTGATTAATTAAAATGAAACATCTATTCTTTCTTCTTTTTATTCTATTGTCTTCCGGTACGTACGCAGGGAACAAGGTCCTTTTTGAAATAGGCAAGCAGGATAACTCAGCTGCCGAGTTTGCTTTGTATCCCGATAACTATAATAGTTTTTTGGCTAATTTCGGAGGGGAGAAATCTTTTTATGTCGGTTATTCGTCGGCCGGTAAGCACTGGCCTTATGTTTTGCCGGGACCGCTGGATAGCTGGGCCGGCGGCGGATATTGGGCCGGGTTTCATCCCCGCCATTTCCCTGCTGTGTTTTTTAATCTGGATAAGGTCTCTGCTCAGGGAGAATGTTTCCTGACTTTTTTCTTTACAGGGGCGCATAACAGCCATCCTGTGAAGATACGGGTGGAGATAAACGGTAACCGGTTTGAGGAAGAGTTGAACGGAGAAAACTCAGGAGAGTTACTTACGAATAAGGAGACCGGAAAGGCGAAAGAAATAAAAATACAGTTTCCTGCTGCGTGGCTTACTGCCGGGATGAATAAAATCCAGTTGGGAACAATTAAAGGAACCTGGGCGATTTTTGATTGTATCCGTTTGGAAACACCGGCCGGTATCCGGCTGGGGAAAGCCTCTTCTTCCCTGATACGTTCTGTCAAAGCAGCTCCGTTCGAATACCGGAAAGAAAACGGGGAACGTATGCAACCGGTCCTGGTGGATATGAACCAGTTTGACCATTCCCGGGAACTGACGTTCTGGATAGAGGGATGCCAGCCGGTTTCGCGTGTGATTGAAACGGGCGAGAGTATCCAGGAGATATGGATGCCTGCTGCCAAGACCAATGACAAACAGGAAACTTTGCAGTTCACGATTCAGGATGGCAAGGAGATTGTTTATAAAGGAGAAATTACCCGTAGCCGGCAGCCTCTTCATTCTTATTCGGATGATGTCGACCTGCTGATGGGTACCGGTAATTCACGCTGGATGTTCAAACCCGGACCGAGTCTCCCGTTGAGTATGGTGCAGATCGCCCCTGATAACCAGGATGAGATATGGAAAGCCGGATATGAATATACGATTGAAAATATCATGGGCTTCAATCATTTCAGCGACTGGACCATGACCGGGTTCCTGATGCAGCCTACCTGCGGGGAACTGAAAGTAAATCCCGGCCGGGAGGATTTTCCCGATGAAGGTTATCGCTCGCGTATCGATAAGGCTTCCGAAAAAGCTGAAATAGGCAGATATTCCGTTTATATGACCGACACAAAGATCAAAGCGGAGATTACGGCAACGCGTCGTGCAGCCCTGCAACGGTATATTTTTCCGGCCAGGGAAGATGCCCGGATTCTGATCGATATGTTTACTCCCAACGAGTATCCGCATAATCTGGTGAATGCGCATATCACGAAAGTAAATGATACTGAGATAGAAGGGTATGCGACTTATTACAATGCTTTTACCGGTTATACGTTGGAGCAGAACTATACGTTATATTTTGTCCTTCAATTTAGTAAGCCTTTTGACTCGATGGGGGGATGGGTGAACGAAGGTGTTAAACCGGTAACCGGTTATATCCCTGGATGGAACAGGAATCACGAGTTTGAGACTCCTGCAGAAATAAAACAGAATATCACGCAGATAGATGGCAAAGGTGATGTCGGTATATTCCTAAATTATAAGACGAGGGAGAGTGAAGAGATTCTTGTCCGTTCGGGTGTCTCTCTGGTTGATATGGCTGGGGCACGGAATAACCTGAAACAGGAACTGGCTGATCCGTTTGGTTGGGATTTTGAGAAAGTCGTGGATAATGCCCGTTCCGTCTGGGATGAATATCTGGGCAGGATAGCGATTGAAACGGACGATTACCTGCAAAAGAAAAAATTCTATACGAATCTTTATCGTGCCCTGGCAGCTAAAGCAACCTGGAGCGATGCGGATGGCCGTTTTGTAGATGAAGACGAGCGGATCAGGCAGTTGGAGAAACCGGACGATTGTATCGTGAGCGGTGAATATTGGAATACGTTCTGGAATAATCAGCAGTTATTTAATCTGATGGCTCCTGAAATATCCAGCCAATGGGCACGTTCGGCTATTCAGCTTTACCAGAATAGCGGATGGTTCAATACGGATCCTGCCGGAATCGAACATACCGGTGTGATGGTTGCCATGCATCCGATCTCTCAGATTCTGGGAGCCTGGCAAAGTGGTATACGTGATTTTGACTTGAATATTGCGTATGATGGTTTGAAAAAGATGATGACGGCACCTCCTCAGAAATACGAAGGCGGTGGAACTGTTGGTGTTGAGAATTTAGTTCCCTATATGGAGTATGGGTATATTCCTGCAGGAAAAGGGACGGTTTCTAATACGATGGAATATGCTTATGATGACTGGTGCCTGGGGCAGATGGCTAAAATACTGGGAAAGAAAGACGATTTTCATTTCTTCGACAAACGGTCTGACAACTGGTATAATCTATTTGATGCCGAGTCCGGTTTTATGCGTCCGAGAGATGAACATGGAAACTGGGTGGAACCTTTCGATCCGTATCATACTCCCGGATTTACGGAAGGGAATGCTTTCAATTATTCCTGGTTTGTTCCTCATAACCCCGAAAAGTTAATTCGTGAGGTCGGTAAAGAACGCTTTATAAGCCGCCTGGATAAGGCGATGGAACAGTCGTCGCATGCTAATTTCAATGCGGCCGGCGATAATTTTTCGGCCTTTCCGATCAATCATGGCAACGAGACATCTATGGAAGTGGCTTATCTTTTCAATTGGGCAGGTGCTCCCCATCTGACACAGAAATGGATACGGGCTATACAGGAACAGTATTACGGGACTACCCCTTATGACGCTTATCCGGGTGATGAGGACCTGGGGCAGATGAGTAGTTGGTTCGTTATGAGTGCCATTGGCCTGTTCCAGATGGAGGGCGGTTGTTCGGAAAAGCCTTTCTATGAACTGGCATCCCCCCGTTATCCGAAAATAACGATCCGCCTGGACGGTAAGTATGGCCGGGGAAAAACTTTTGTGATCGAAGCTCCCGGTGCATCCAAGGAAAATAAATACATTCAATCAGTGACTTTGAACGGAAAGCCTGTCGATGGTTTTAAAATACCCCAGGAGGAAGTGTTGAAAGGGGGAAAGATTGTAGTTGAGATGGGGAAAGCTCCCCAATAATAGTATATTATAAATGAAGTGCCCTAAAAGTTGGATATGTTAAAGATTAACCAGTTATAGAAAGAGGTTGTGCCAGCGTTTTGACACAACCTCAATTTCTTCAAAGAGGAAATTTTGACCCTCAATATATTATTGATTTTTATCCCGGAATAATCTTATACCCCGCTGCCGTCAGCGTATATTGTATCTGGTCGATATGTTCCTGGTTACGTGTTTCCATTTCCAGGCGGAGATAGCAGCCGTTGATGTCGGCGGTATGGCTAACTCGTTCGTGATGGACGGATACCACATTGGCTCCGGTACGGGCAATAATTTCAGAAACATGCTGTAACTGTCCGGGTTTGTCGACCAGTTCGATTGTCATGGTGTAGGATCGGCCGGATTTCTGTAAGCCGCGTCCAATAACGCGAGAGAGGATCGTTACGTCGATATTTCCTCCCGATACCAGACAGATCGCTTTTTTACCTTTTATGGGAACTTTATTGAACATGGCTGCCGCTACGGCTACCGCCCCTGCTCCCTCGGCGATTAATTTGTGCTGTTCGATCAGAGCCAGGATAGCGGTCGAAATCTCATCGTCGTTAACTGTAACGATTTCATCCACATACTTTTTACAATATTCAAATGTATGTTCACCCGGTTCTTTTACGGCTATACCGTCGGCGATGGTGCGGACGAATCCCATCCGTTCGATTTTATTATGCTCGATGGAGTTCAACATGCTTGGTGCACCACTGGCTTGTACACCGTATATTTTTACATTCGGATTCAGATGTTTGATTGCAAAGGCGACGCCGGAAATAAGTCCCCCTCCGCCTATCGGAACGATTACGGCATCCAGGTCGGGTAACTGTTCCAACAATTCCAGTCCGATAGTCCCTTGTCCGGCAATAACGTCTTCGTCATCAAAAGGATGGACGAACGTATATCCTTTTTCATCTCTCAGCTTCAGGGCTTTTTGGTAAGCGTCGTCGTACACGCCTTCCACCAGGCAAACATCGGCCCCGTACCATTTGGTTGCCTCTATCTTGGAGATCGGTGCATTGTCCGGCAGGCAGATCAGTGACTTGATGCCATGGGTAGTGGCAGCCAGGGCGACACCCTGTGCATGATTACCGGCGGAACAGGCTACGACGCCTTTGGCCTTCTCTTCTTCTGTCAGTTGGGCGATTTTGAAGCAGGCACCGCGGACTTTGAATGATCCAGTAATCTGTAAGTTCTCCGGTTTCAGATAGATATGAGAATCCGGATTGATGTTGGGCGCACTGATCAGGTCGGTGCGACGGATAACTGTTTTCAAGGCAAAAGATGCCTGATAAATCTTATCGAGTGTGAGCATTACGCTAAATTTTTGAGGAGACAAATATAGGGAGAATTCAGATATCTCACTGAAACAATAATGCTTTTTTATTATCTCGCCAATATTTCGTATATTTACACGCTGGAATTTACTTTCCGGCAGAGGCTGAAAAAGAAGATAGAGCACCATATAAGTATATGAAACCAGAGGATATTGAAGATTTCACAGAAGAAAACGAGAACGAGGAAATAGAACAGACAAATACAGACTCACAGGAAAATGGTGAGCAATCTGATTCTACTACACATTCGGAATATAAAATACCCGGGAAGGGAGAAGGCCGCGTATCCTATCATCTGTCGGGGATGTATCAGGATTGGTTTTTGGATTACGCTTCGTACGTGATCCTGGAGCGTGCAGTACCGCATATCAATGACGGTCTGAAACCTGTGCAACGTCGTATCTTGCACTCGATGAGGCGTTTGGATGACGGACGGTATAATAAGGTCGCCAATATCGTGGGGCATACCATGCAGTTTCACCCTCATGGAGATGCTTCTATCGGGGATGCGCTGGTACAGTTGGGACAGAAAGACCTGCTGATCGATTGCCAGGGAAACTGGGGTAATATCCTTACCGGTGACGGTGCCGCTGCTCCCCGTTATATCGAAGCACGTCTTTCCAAATTTGCTCTTGAAACAGTCTTTAATCCGAAGACTACCCTTTGGCAGCTATCTTATGACGGGCGTAATAAAGAACCGGTTACTTTGCCGGTGAAATTCCCTTTGCTGCTGGCCCAGGGAGTGGAAGGTATTGCCGTCGGTCTTTCTTCTAAAATACTTCCTCATAATTTTAACGAGTTACTGGACGCTTCGATAGCTTACCTGAAGGGGGAAGACTTCGCTTTATATCCTGATTTTCAGACAGGAGGTTATGTCGATGTCTCTAAATATAATGACGGTGAGCGCGGCGGTTCGGTAAAAGTCCGTGCTAAAATAACCAAGCTGGATAACAAGATATTGGTAATCAGCGAAATTCCATACGGAAGAACGACTTCTTCCGTGATCGAATCCATCTTGAAAGCAAACGACAAGGGAAAGATCAAGATCCGAAAAGTCGATGACAATACGGCGAAAGATGTAGAAATCCTGGTGCATCTGGCTCCGGGCGTATCGTCAGATAAAACGATCGATGCCTTGTATGCCTTTACGGACTGTGAGATCAGCATTTCGCCTAACTGTTGTGTGATCATGGACAACAAACCTCACTTCCTCAAAGTGAGCGACGTGTTGCGCCATTCGACAGACGATACGCTGCATCTGTTGCGTACCGAATTACAGATACAGAAAGCCGAGCAGGAAGAAACACTCTTCTTCGCTTCCCTCGAAAAGATATTTATTGAAGAACGTATTTATAAGGATGCAGAGTTTGAAAACTCGAAGGATATGGATGAGGCCGTGGCTCATATCGACTTGCGCCTGACTCCGTTCAAGCCTGATTTTATCCGTGAAGTAACCCGTGAAGATATCCTCAAACTGATGGAGATCAAGATGGGACGTATCCTTAAATTCAACTCGGAAAAGAGCAATGCTTTGATTGCCCAGATTCGTGAAGAGATCGAGCGCATCAATCATCATCTGGATAATATCGTAGACTATACGATCAACTGGTTTACCATGTTGAAGGAAAAATATGGCAAGAATTATCCGCGTATGACCGAAGTCCGTAACTTCGACACGATCGAAGCAACGAAGGTGGTGGAAGCAAACGAAAAGCTCTATATCAACCGTGCGGAAGGTTTCATGGGAATGAGCCTCAAGAAAGATGAATATGTTTGTAACTGTTCGGATATAGACGATATCATTCTGTTCTATCGTAACGGAACGTATAAGATCGTGAAGGTCAGCGATAAAATGTTTGTCGGGAAAGATGTTTTGTATGTGAATGTATTCAAACGTAACGATACCCGCACTATTTACAATGTTATTTACCGTGATGGAAAAGTTGGCTATAATTACATCAAACGCTTTGCCGTTACCGGTGTGACACGTGATAAGGAGTATGACGTGACGAAAGGAACGGAGGGTTCACGGGTGTTATATTTCAGTGCGAACCCCAATGGGGAAGCTGAAACGGTCAAGGTGATCCTTAAACCGAAACCCCGCCAGAAACTGCTTGTGTTTGAAAAAGATTTCAGCGAGATCGCCATTAAGGGACGTGGCTCGATGGGAAATATCCTGACAAAGGCGGATGTGCATAAGATCAGCCTGAAACAGAAGGGTAGTTCTACGTTGGGAGGACGCCAGGTTTGGTTCGACTGGGATGTGCTGCGCCTGAACTATGACGGTCGCGGTGACGAACTGGGCGAATTCCAGAGCGATGACCTGATCCTGGTAGTTTTACGCAACGGCGATTTCTATACGACGAACTTTGATCTGAGCAATCACTACGACGACAATATACAGATTATAGAGAAATTTAACTCGAATAAAGTCTGGACGGCCGCTTTATATGATGCCGACCAGAAATATCCGTATCTGAAACGTTTCGTGCTGGAAGCCGGTAGCAAGAAGCAGAACTTCCTGGGTGAGAATCCGAAGAGTCGCCTGATGTTGCTTACCGATGAGGTTTATCCCCGTATTGAGGTGGTATTCGGTGGTCATGACGCTTTCCGCGAGCCTCTTGTGCTGGACGCGGAAGAGTTTATCGCAGTGAAAGGCTTCAAAGCGAAAGGCAAACGTATCTCTACCTTTGAGGTGGAAACAGTCAACGAGCTTGAACCAACCCGCTTCGCTCCTGCGGAACAGCCGGGAGATACGAGTGGAGAAGGTAATCCGGATAATGACGATACCGGGCAAACAGAGAGTGATTCGGATATTATAGACGAAATAACCGGGCAGATGAAGCTGTTTGATGAATAGCCTATGAAGACGTTGGCCTCTCTGATGATTTTGTCGTTTTGTCTGGTGTTTCCGCTTGCGGCTCAGACAGACAAAAATGTGGAAGACGAAATTCCGCGATCGGTCAATGAGGCGACGATGATAGGAATAGGCGGTTACAATGTCATGGATACCTACCTGACTCCCGGAATAGAAACGAAATATACGGGATGGGGTGTACGGATACAGAATGAACGGATGAAGATTGTCCGGCTGGCGGATTATAAGGTATCGCGCCAGCAGTTTCTCAATGTCGAGTTTGCATCTACCCGGAATGCTGCGGACGTGGCAACCGATTATGTGGGTTTTGTGGACTATTCGCTTGGATATCACTACCGATTTACCAACCTGTTGCCGAATCTGAAAGTTCTGACAGGCCTTTCAGGTCGTTTGTCGGGTGGTTTTATTTATAATACTCGTAACACGAACAATCCGGCTTCGGGCAAGGCTGATTTGGATTTGAACTTCTCGGCGATGGGGATTTATGGTTTTAAGTTCGGGAATTATCCGGCGACTTTCCGTTACCAGATGGAAATACCGTTTATCGGTGCCCTGTTTGCCATCCATAAAGGTCAACCTTATTATTATCTCAGCCAGGGAGACCGTAGCGGCGTGATAAAGTTCAGTTCGCTTCATAATAAGTTCGCCATGAGGAATTATTTTACCTTCGACTTTCCGATAGCAAATTTTACGGTGAGGGCCGGCTATCTGAACAGCATGTACCGGACAGATGTGAACGGGATTAAGACGCATGTTTTATCTAATTCCTTTATGATCGGCCTGGTGAAGGAGTTTTATTCCTTTGGAGGGAAACGCCTGAAACAGAGGCATAAGTACAGCAGTGCCTACTATTGAAAGTGAAAAAATGAAATTACGTATCCTATATTGTTTATTTCTGGTTGTTATCCTTCTTCCTGCTTGTGAGAAGGCGGATAAGTATAATCCGTCTCCCAGGGATAACTTTGAGGCGCTTTGGCGGATTCTGGATGAGAATTACTGTTTCTTCGAATTTAAAAATATCGATTGGGATGAGGTACATGACCGTTACAGCCTTCAGATCAACGATCAGATGAGCCAGTACGACTTGTTTGATGTATTGGGTAAAATGCTGGCGGAACTGAAGGACGGACATACGAATCTGTTTTCTTCATTCGATGTGGCCCGTTACTGGGCCTGGTATGAGGATTATCCGGCTAATTTCGATTCGGACATACAGAAGAATTATCTGGGGACAGATTATAAAATTGCCGGTGGACTGAAATATAAATGTCTGTCTGATAACCAGGTGGGTTATGTTTACTATGGTAATTTCTCCAGCGGGGTAGGCGAAAGTAATCTGGATAATATGTTCCTGCATTTCAAAGACTGTAAAGGTATCATCTTTGACGTACGAAATAACGGGGGAGGTGCGATGTCAAATTCGGACCGGATCACCCAACGTTTCCTGGAAGAAAAGATATTGACCGGCTATGTCATGTATAAAAAAGGGAATGGGCATAATGATTTTTCCACCCCTTATCCTTTATATCTTTCTCCGTCTGACCGGCTTCGCTGGCAGAAACCGGTTATCGTTTTGACGAACCGTCATTGTTACAGTGCCACGAATAATTTTGTGAGTACGATGCGTTTATTACCCCACGTAACGATTATGGGTGACCGTACCGGAGGTGGTAGCGGTTTTCCCTTTACAACGGAGTTACCCATAGGGTGGAGTGTCCGTTTTTCCGCTTGCCCGATCCTTGATGCAGACAAGAAACATACAGAGTTTGGTATTGATCCGGATCAGGAAGTGGCTATGACCAAAGAAGATATGCAGAAAGGAAAAGACACTATTATAGAAGCTGCTATCTCGCGCCTTTTGTCCGGCTCAGAACTGTCAGAGCCTGATATAAATAAAATCTCCCCCGAAATACTTGCAGATTAATAAAAAAGATTTACCTTTGCACCGCAAACCAAATGCGGCTGTGGTGTAATTGGTAGCCACGCCAGACTTAGGATCTGGTGCTTCACGGCGTGGGGGTTCGAGTCCCTTCAGCCGCACAAAATGCAAAATCCTTCTAAGATGTTCTTAGAGGGATTTTTTGATTTGTGCTGGTTGCTAGGTTTGTTTTAGCCAATCAATGAAATCTAATTTTATCAGTTGCCAGTTCTTCTTTTTTAAGCATTTGGGATTGGGGTCGGAATCTGCAATATCAAAATTAGTGAAACCTTGAATAATTTCTTCTTTCGTATGATTGTAAGGAAAACGTTCTACATATAAGTTTAACATTTCAGTTATCGAATATGTATTATGTAATTCGTGAATATCCCAAAAGTCTTTCTTTCGTCCACCACGCCCGATTACATCTAGTTTCATGGCTATAATATCCTCAAAAGACGTTAGACGTATATTATCAATGACTTTTGCAGGACGAATAAAAGGATCTGTATTAGTAATGGCGTTACTGTTTGATATTTGAGTTTAGTTGGCATAATTCAGATATTTTTGAATGTTAGATTTTAGATTGGCTGCATACTTATTATTTAAGTCCAGCAACGACAGGATTGTGTCTTTACCATAGAAACGAATTGTTTCAAGTATTTCTTTTTCATTTCCCCGTTCAAAAATACGATTAATGATATACCGTTTATTGGTGTTCCAATCTAATTTATCAAAGTCTGTATCCCAAAACAAGATCTTACGATATATAGAAAGATCAGGATGATATGATTGAGCTTCTTTCTTCTTTTCCAATTCAATATCATAATAAACCTGTAAGGTCATTAGTAGTCCTTCGTCTAAATGGAGTGATCTCTCGATCTTTAGAGACAAAGGTATGTTCATATTTCTTCGTCCCTTAATGATGGCACTTAACGTTTGAGGATGAACTCCTATGGATTCTGCAAATGCACCACTTCTTAATTGACGATTTCGTAACTCCCTGCTTAAAAATAAGCCAGGGTGAACACCTTTCAATATTTCTAATTGATCTTTCATATCACTACAAAAATAAACAAATTTGTTTAGAAATACAATATGTGGATATTTATTTAGCTCCCCCTACTCAATTACCCCAATCCTTATCGAGCATGGCATAAATTATATCGTCTACCCATTCGCCACGAAGGAAATAGTGCTTCTTTCCTGAACCCCAATTTTACGAACTTCTGAAAACAAGCAAAGGGGTACTTCACTCCAATTTGAGAATAAGTCCCCCCTTGCTTATAATTTCCTTTAATTATCAAATGTCAGTAATAATTGGTGATAAACAGTTTCGTTAATATCGTCGATTTAAGGTAAGTGTCGACTTGTATGAACTAAGTGCTTCTAATACCATCCTATCTTTAGCAAATTCTAACATAGTACGTTTACTAAAAAGAGGTCCGTCCTCTATATTCATAATTTTACCTTCAATGGAATAGTTAAACTTATATACCTCAGCTCCGAATCCGTCTTCCCTAAGAATATATTGACCATTCTGTGTATCAAAGAATTGCATCTCTACGTTAATTGTCCTTATAGTTTTATCTCCATCGGTTACGAGATTAACTCCCTCCCATGTCGTCTGTTTCAATGATTCAGAGTCAAATCTAAAATCATCATTATCATTACTGCAAGAAGTGGATACGATTGCCAAAAACAGTATTACAAATGTTCTGAATAAATTTTTCATATAACTATATTTTAATTGATAATAATTCAGGGAATAATAATACGTGCAAAGTTGGAGAACATGAATAAAAAAAGCCTTGAAATACTTCAAGACTTTCATTTTTGCCGTAGTTTTCTTCGTATATGGCTGACGGTTTCAGGTGTCACACCAAGAAACGAGGCTATCTCTTTTAAAGTAATATGCTGGGGGAGGTTTGTGCAGCGCTTTAGTAGCGCAACATAACGCTGCTCTGCTGTGTCGCAGTAAAAGCCAAGTAGCCGTTGATACATTTCTACAAAAATTTCTTCTGCTACCAATCTACCAAAACGTTGAGTATTTATGCTTGTTTCCCAAAAATCATTCAGTTCTTTCATAGATAACACGTACACAGAACAATCTGTAACAGCTTGAATATTGGTTAATGACCCCATGTGCTTAATCAGTGATGGGTAATCACACACAAAATCTTCGGTAAAACTATAACCGACAATAGGTTCGTTACCAGCATTATCAATACGAGTATATCTAAAAATGCCACTTTCGACAAATCCCACATATTTACATGGCTCATTTTGTCTAACAAAATAATCCTTCTTTTTAATCTCGATTGACTTTCCCTTTTCTAAAAAGTGCTTTTTGAATTCTGAGAAATCAATCTCATTTATGTATTCATTGAAGTTCACCATCTTATAATCCGCTTATATTTGCAAAGATATGATTTTTAGGCGGTAATTATTTTGAACATACACAAAGAAGTGGTTACCTTTTTCTGAACTCCTCCTCTTTGGGGTTGGTACTATTGGGAATAAAAGGTAGATCGAACAATTCACCAATGGAAAATTCGAAACATCTTTCTTGTTCATGGGGATGTGGAACGAGTATTCAACAATTTTTGAACTTTGCTTTATATGTTTTTTCTAATTTTGAAGTAAACAAAGTCAATATAGAAATGAAATTTTTAATCCCATATAAATGATTTGGATAATTCTAAATTAAAAAAGATGTTTTAGGAAAAAGGAATGTACGCACTTGTTCTAAAAAAGAGGCTTTTATAGGATATTCTTTATATCTTTGTGCATCAGGCAAAAAGAAATACTATGTCAGAGGTCAATTTATCAATATCACATTTAAATAGTTACACAATTCTCAAAGAGTTTTTCTTAGAAAAAGGCAAAAGAGTTGAATACACAAAAAAGGAATACTTCTTGCAACAAAATTTTCCATCTCTAATTGCTGGATGGATAGAAAATGGTTCATTTCGATATACTTACATGAATGAAGCTGGAAATGAACGTATTGTCTGTTTTTCGTTCGAGAAAGAATTTGTTTGTGATTATGCTTCTTTTATCCATAGAGAACCAGCACTTGTAAGCATTCAAGCCATTACAGATTGTGTAGTTTATCAACTAACATATAAAGAATTAATTGATTTCTTAGAAATGAACGCAGATACACAGAGATTGGGGCGTAATGTAGCAGAGTCTATGTTTAAAATGGCATACAAACGAATGCTGCAGGCATATTGTGATTCTCCAGAACAGAGGTACATAACGTTAATGCAGCGGTGTCCCAATTTGAAAGAAGAAGTCTCTCTAAAAGAAATTGCGTCTTTTATTGGTGTTACTCCTGAGACCGTCAGCCATATCCGAAAAAAAATATTATTAAAAGAGTCTTGAATTTTTTCAAGACTTTTTTACTGCATTCTGCCTTACTTTGCATCTTTATTATATAATGCCTTCTGCTAACTGCAAATGAACTATAACACAGGTTGTATACTGATTAGATTATCTGCGATTTTTAATATCAATCAACTAAGAACACAATTAAAATGGATATAAAACATAAAATTCAGTTTGGATGTAATGCTGATGAATTAGCAATGAAAGTATTATCAGGAAAAAAAACAGCGACTTCATCTTTATATGATTATCACTACAATGAATACAAAGATATAATAAAAGTAAATGAATTTGCTTCTATACTTGATTCACACAATAAAGAAATCTGTATAATACAAATTACTAAAATTGAAATTGTAAAATTCGAAAGTATTACAGAAAAATTTTCAATAGAAGAAGGAGATGTAAGTTTAGAAAATTGGAAAAGAATTCATACAGAATACTATTCTTCTATATTAAAGAAAATTGGGTTAAAACTCACAGGAGAAACAAGGTTGCTTTGTGAATGGTTTACTGTTGTTGTACCCAAGACACAAGAATAAACTACTTTCTCACTGAAATATAAGTGAAAATGTCTTATTGGTATCTCATTGATGAAGCAATAGGACTAATAAATAATGAAATACACATTTTAGAATAGCAAATAAAATATCCCGAGCAGTTTAAACGGCAACTTGATAAACCACCTCTTCAAGGTGCTGCCTGAAGATGACAACCTGCTACGATATTCAAAATCTATAACCGTATCTGTTACGCTTTGAATAAATACATTATCCCGTTTCCGGTTAAAATTCATCTCCAGCAAATCAAGGCTTTTCCCGTCCGCTTTTCATTTCATCAGGAGATAACGGTATTTCATATCATTGTCTTGTAACTGCTGCATCCGTTCCGCAAAACGAATATTCAGGACTAACGACGTAAGGCAAATGATTATTCCTGCCCTTTCCGTTTGCTGCGTATCAGCCGGAAACAATACCTTTAGCTTTTCTTTAAAATACTTGGCTCGTTCGAGAATTTTCTCTAAAGCCACATTTCGAAAAAGAGATATTGGATATTTACCATGACTATGTAGAGGAAGAGGCTTTAATAACTCATTCCTCTGCTTATGATTGTGTAACCCGCATGTTGAAGCGGATGAGAACATTTGAAGGTGGTGATGCTATGGTCAATCAATTGCTCCGGGAATATAGAGATACATATAAGCGAAGAAAAATATGATCGCAGCATTGGAAAAAGTGTAAGTATTCATTTGTTACCCCAATCCTTATCGAGCATGGCATAAATTATATCGTCTACCCATTCGCCACGAAGGAAATAACTCTCTTTGAAATGAGCTTCTTTCCTGAATCCCAGTCGTTCGATAAGTCGGATAGAGGCGGTGTTTCTTGGATCAATAGATGCTACAATACGATGTTTCTTTAGGATTGTGAAAAAATAGTTTACCATTGCCGTTAATGCTTCGGTGGCATATCCTTTACCTTGAAAAGTTTTATTCAACGTACAACCGACCTCTACCTGCATTCTTTCGTGTCCTGTGAAGATTATTCCCAAATCTCCGATCAGACGGTTTTCATTCTTGGTAAGAATGGCAAATTGAAAGCATATGTCGGCTATATCTATAGTCACCGGCATATTGGTTATATAATTACGAACTTCCTCCACAGATTCGGGGAACCAGCCCTGATATTGGTTTTCAATAGTATCAGAGCGGTAAGCGTATATTTCTTCCGCATCATCCGGGTTTGCTAACCGTATAATCAACCTGTCGGTCAGAATATTGCCGAAAGTAGTACCTGCTCTATCAACGTTTTTGGATTCAATCATATGTCTTTTCTTTTTATTTGATTTAAGACTCCATTGTGGCAATTGTATTTTCTAAGAATACAATTTTTACTCATCTCCAAAGATAGTAAATATTTGGGAAACAGCTGTTTTATCCTTTAATGCAATGTGTTAAAGTGGGATATTACGTGAAATGATAAGATGACAACACGAACTTTTGAAGTGAAATTATGGAATTTGACAAAATGAGGCAATATTGCTTTTCTTTTGAATAAAAAGATTTTATTATAGTCTTTTTGCTAACTTGTATGTTATGTCAAATTGGTGTTACAGAAGAGCGCTAAATACAATATTTAACAATATCCTTTAGGTATATGACTTTTGCAATTCGTTTAAAAGGATTTTCCATCTCGTTTAAAACGAATTTTTTTTCATTTTAAATGAGATAAGGATTTATTTAAAGGGAAATTCTTTGTTAATAAGTGTTGATTATGGCCTCTTTTGAAGCTATTTTGTAGTATAAAAGCATGTTGAATAACACTTTTTGTGTTCTATAACAAGGCAGATGAGTGTTGTAAGTGGATTGACAATATGTAGTGTATACGATAAATATTTGGTCGATTGTTTTGTTTTATTTGATATGGGCAGCATAATGCTGTTTTGGTTGCTTCAGGCAAGATGATATGTTATTTCTTAAGTTGCTGACAGTGGTGTAAAAGGTAGCATGTCTTGATTCTCTCCCGTGCAGCCTTTTCATAGGAGGGTTGAATTGACAGTTTGATATTCGTGAGTTCTTCATAATAATATAATTCAAGTACGGATTATACAGATTTCATTGTTTAGATAAATAAGCAATTTGTCAAATCCGTATAATCCGTGCCTGTAAGAAAATATAAAAAGGCTTTTGCTATAGTCTTCTTATGGTTTAGGGACTACCGGTTAATTATAAAACATCAGGCAAATATTATTGGATAGATGTTCTATTGCCTTCGCTTTTATGTAACAACCTGGTATCGCCCATCTATTCATTAAATAGTCGTAGTTTTGGGTTATCTCCAGATAAGAGATGAATCCCTTTACATACTCATTTTTATCAGGGAATAAATAAACAAACTCACATTTACCTTCGTTGCTGAAAAGACAAGTCATCGTAAATGCTTCCTGGTCAAATCGTATCTCGATCGATTTTTCTTCCACATTTTTTTCGAAATAGTCAATTAAGCAATATGGATAGTTTATATATTTCTGTCTGATTTCTGGTAATGACAGATTTAATAAAGAAGTGATTTGTTGTAGCAGATAGTAATAGCCTTTTATTCCAGCTATATTATTATTGTCCATATAAATACGTTCCTTTTTAAGCCTGATTCGGAGGAATCGAGCCTATATTAATACTATGATATTTTAATTACCTGTATTATATAGACTTATTCATTCTGTACTATCAAACAAAACAAATAAAAACAGGAACGTTGTGCAAATATATGATTTAGAATCAAAAAGCTAAAGGTAATTCTGCTTTTTTTGTACTTTTGTATTTTAACGTTGTACATAATCAAGCATAATGAAAGACTCGATCGCTTATCTGCCCAAAGACAAACAGGAAGAACTGAATTTTCTTGTAACGGAGATACTTCGTCGCTTACCTCAGACGGAGTTTATTATTCTGTATGGAAGTTATGCGAGGGGTAATTATGTTCGCCGTAGCATACGAATTGAAGACGGCGGTATTCCTACCGTTAAAATCTCAGATTATGACATCTACGTGATAACAAGCGGAATAAACAGTAAAAAAGCGGAAACCATCCTGGATAACGTAGAAGATATCTTCTTTGCCGGAAAAGATTTTGACCGCGATACTCCGGTCGAGTTTATCAACGATGATATTAAGCAGCTTAATAAGTTTATTGAAGAGGGTCGGTATTTCCATACACAAATAAAGCAGGAAGGAATTATACTTTATGATAGTGGAAAATACAAATTGTCCCGTAGGAGAAAACTCAATTTTGATGAGATAAAGAAACAGGCACAGGACTATTTTAATGAGAAGTTTGAAAAAGGAAATTTCTTTTTTGATGATGCCATAACAAATAAAGAAAGAGAAAGGTATCAAATGGCATCTTTTTATCTTCATCAATCCTGTGAAAATTATTACTATGCTATCCGATTGACATTTACTTTGCGAAATAACAAACAACATAATCTATCCAAATTATCTTCTACCACCAGGCGCTATTCCGATGATCTGAGTACTGTATTCCCTCAAAACACTCCTGAAGAGAAACGACTTTTTAAACTATTAAAAGCCGCTTATGTGGATGCCCGGTATAATCCTCACTTCGTCGTGACTAAAGAGGATATCGATGCGCTTATCCCAAAAGTCGAATTGCTTAGGGATATAACGAAGCGGATTTGTGAGGCGAAGATTAAGGAATATGGGGAGCAGAGTGGTATATAGATACATCGACACTTTCGATAGTTGTCCTTTTTGTATTTACTGGAAATAAATATTATCTTTGTAACTAATACAATAATATTGATTAAGCCGTTTATTGCTACTATAGTATGACTTTATTATATACATTCGACGAAGATAAGACAGAAGCCATAATGAAGGTTCTGGCACAAAACTGTCAGAAGAGACGTTTGGAAAAAGGCCTCTCACGAGATGCTTTGGCAGATTTGAGTAAGGTTTCTGCTGCTACAATCGCGAAATTTGAAACGAAGCATGTCATATCTTTAGTTTCTTTTGTTGCATTGGCAAAAGCGTTGGGATATACCAATGATTTGAAACAATTATTGTCAGAACCATTATACAACACAATGGCTGAACTGGATGAGATAAACAGGAATTTAAACAGGAAAAGAGGAAGCCGTAATGTCAGGAAAGAAAAAGAGTGAAACCAGGAAGATAAGGTCTTTGGAGAAAATCAGACAGATAAATAAAGTGTCTGTATTCTATGGAGACAAAAAGGTGGGTGAACTTGCTATGACTCCTACTCAAAGGTGTGCTTTTGAATATGATAAAGAATGGCTAAAGTCCGGTTTTTCTATTGCTCCAAGGCAATTAGACTTGAAAGAAGGTTTGTTTATTGCCCCCATAGAACCTTTCTATGGCAATTTTGGAATTTTTGAAGACAGCCTGCCTGACGGGTACGGGCGTTATCTTTTAAACAGAATATTGCAAAAAGAGGGGATAGATGATACCAGCTTGACTCCTGTGCAACGTTTAAGTATTGTTGGCGCTTCCGGAATGGGGGCCTTATCGTATGTGCCTGAATTATATATCGGTGAGCCAAAAGGTCTACCGGAATTAGATTATATGCAAAATTTAGCTCTCGAGGTGCTTGCCGAGAAAACGGATAAGGATGTCGATGTTCTTTATTTTAATAGTGGTAATTCAGGTGGCTGTCGCCCAAAATCACTTTATAAAGATGAGGAAGGAGATTGGATATTGAAATTCCGTCATATCAATGATCCGAAAGATATGGGTAAAATGGAATATCAATATAATAAAGCTGCTCGTGCATCAGGTATCAATGTGCCTGACTTTAAACTTATTGAAAATAAATATTTTGCTACAAAACGATTTGATATAGAAGATGGTCAACGTTTACACACCGCAACAGCCGGAGCTTTACTTAACCAATCTATCCATTATCCGGCATTGACTTATGAGAATTTATTGGCTTTAACCGGGGTCATCACGCAAGACCCTGTTCAGGTGGAAGAAATGTTCCGAAGAATGGTCTTTAATATACTGGCTGAAAACAAAGACGACCATGCTAAAAACTTCAGTTTTTATTATAGGAACGCCCAATGGGAATTGGCACCGGCTTACGATTTGACAAGATGTAGTGGCGGTTATAATGGTGAACACGCAACAACTGCTAACGGCAGCGGAAATCCAACTATTGAAGACATGCTTGTCGTGGGCGAGGGTATCCGTATTTCCCGTAAAAAAGGACAAGAGATTATTGGTCAGCTTAAAGAAGTCTGCAAAGAAATTCTTGCCGACAGATTCAAAGAAAGATCCAATAAGTAGCAGTTGTTCACATAATAATGTACTTTTGTATTTTAACGTTGTACATAATCAAGCATAATGAAAGACTCGATCGCTTATCTGCCCAAAGACAAACAGGAAGAACTGAATTTTCTTGTAACGGAGATACTTCGTCGCTTACCTCAGACGGAGTTTATTATTCTGTATGGAAGTTATGCGAGGGGTAATTATGTTCGCCGTAGCATACGAATTGAAGACGGCGGTATTCCTACCGTTAAAATCTCAGATTATGACATCTACGTGATAACGAGCGGAATAAACAGCAAAAAGGCGGAAACCATCCTGGATAATGTAGAAGATATCTTCTTTGCCGGAAAAGATTTTGACCGCGACACTCCGGTCGAGTTTATCAATGATGATATTAAGCAGCTTAATAAGTTTATTGAAGAGGGACGGTATTTCTATACACAAATAAAGCAGGAAGGAATTATTCTTTATGATAGTGGGAGATATAAATTATCTCGTCGTCGGAAATTAAACTTTGAAGAGATCAGAGAGCAGGCACAAGAGTATTTTGATGAAAAGTGTGTGAGAGCAAATAACTTTTTAAAGTATGCAATAATGGCTGACAAAGAGACAGATTATAAAGAGGCATCTTTTTTTCTTCATCAATCCTGTGAAAATTATTACTATGCTATCCGTTTAACACATACACTACGAAACAGTAAACAGCATAACCTTTCCAAATTAATATCTTCTGTAAGACGTTATTCCGATGATCTGAATAATGTATTTCCTCAAAACACCTCCGAAGAGAAACGATTTTTTAAACTATTAAAAGCTGCCTATGTGGATGCCCGCTATAATCCTCATTTTGTAGTCACAAAAGAAGATATTGATGCACTTATACCAAAGGTGGAAATGCTTCGAGATATTACAATGCGGATTTGTGAGGAGAAAATTAAGGAATATGGAAATACTGATTGACCAGAAATCAATTATATTGCAATTTAATGAATGCTTTGCATTGATAAAATAAGATGACAAACGAGGTTACCTTTTTTTATATTCCAAAATAAATAAACGATATTCTAAATTTCATTTATGGGGCTAAAATCGGTTCTGTTTTTGTGTAATTGGTTTTAAACCTGTATCTTGCGCGCCTTTTAAAATATTTATTAATGAGTAAAAGCGTGTTATGAAGAAGAATTTGTTTAGCTGTTTATTGCTACTATTTTGTGCCTCCGGAGTATTTGTTTCTTGTGGGGACGATGATGAGAAAACGACTGTTGGATATTCGGGTAAGGATATAAGCGGAGATGCTGGGATTACCCGTGATAAAGAGACGAAAAAGGCTGTGCTGAGTGTGGATACCGATAAAGCCTGGGAATTATATGCCGGTTCTACAGCTGAAGATATCGATATGAATACACCTTGTCTGACCGGTGACGGAAAAGGCTCTTTCGATTTGAGCGTCGATGCCGGAAAAAGATCCGTATTCTTGTTTAAGACGGCTGAAGGTCAGGCTTTATTAGCGGAAAGATTGTTGCCGGTCACTGCGTATAACTTCAGGGATTTGGGTGGTATAAAAAATAAAGAGGGGAAATTTGTTCGTTGGGGAAAATTGTTCCGTACGGACGAAATGAATAAGATGACTGATGCCGACCTGACATATCTGGCAAGTACGGGACTGAAAACCGTTGTCGATTTTCGTACTGCAACAGAAAAAGAAGGTGGATTTGGCGGTATGATGCCGGCTGCTCCGGATAAATTGCCTTCTACTGTAAAGAATCCTTATAATTTAGAGATCAATGCCGGTAATATATTTTCTGATGAAATTATCGAAAGTATATCTAAGGGACTTAGTGAGGAAGAAACTGCACAGATCATGATTGACGGGTATATCGAAATGATCAGTTATGATGATTATGTGGCCAAATACAAAGAGTTCTTTAAATATCTTCAGGATGAAAATTCTTTACCGTTAAGTTATCATTGTTCAGCTGGTAAAGATCGTACTGGGGTTGCGACCATGCTTATCCTGTCGGCTCTCGATGTGGATAAGGCGACGATTATGAAGGATTATTTGCTTAGTAAAGAATATATTAAGAGTAAATATGATTCGTATTTGAAATATTATCCTCAGATCGCCCCGTTAGTAACTGTCGATGAAAAATATCTGAATGCCGCCTATGATAAGATAGACGAAAAGTATGGCTCCATGACTAAGTTCCTGACAGAAACGTTAGGAGTCGATATCCAGAAGATGAAACAGTTATACTTGTATTGATTACTTGTAAACCCCGATTATTCCATCTGCTGTAATTGTCTCGGCACTTACCTTGAACTTCCGGCATCTGCTGTTATTGTAGAACCGGATACTGGCTTTGCCTTTTTCATCCGGAGTAACGGAGGGATTCCAGTATAAAGTGCGTCGGTAATCCGGTTCGGGAGGAAGCACTGAATAATCGGGACTATAAAATTCTTTGACCTGGCTGTAACCTTCCAGCCAGGTTTTTCGTACCCCTTTACCTGCATCTGTCGGAATCTTGTCTTCCGGGTATGTTTCAACAAAAACGACACAACCATATATCTTATCTATTTCCAGCGGAGATATTCTTGGGTCTGCATATTTACACATAGTGGAGATATCCTCGTTGATGTAGATAGACTTGATGGCTTCGAGCCGGATCAGTTTGTATTTGTTGTAATCCATTTCAGTAGCCATCGTCGGTTCATAGTTGATTACAAAAAGAGGCATTCTGCCTTTGTATTGCAGATATTCGTCCTGTCTGGAGAAGGCTTTTCTGAAATTATTATTCATATTAATCATCAGTTCATGGATATCTTTTCCGATGTATTTGCCCTGGTCCGTGATATCATCCCATTCTGACTGAACGTCATAATAGGCGATAGATTTCGATCGGTTGTTGTAGATATCCTTTTCACGTGATCTCTTTTTAGCGGTAACGGTTACTTCATCCAGGCGGAGGATTTTTTCTTTGTTTCCCACTTTGGCCAATGAATCTTCGTAAGAAGTCAGCAGGGCGTTGATATCTTCTTCCGGTTCCTGAATATCGGGAACTTCTTCCAGCTCAGTTTTTTCTTCTTTATCTCCTTCCGCTCTATCGGCGATGTTCACTTGCATCTCGGCATAGCGGTATCTCTTAGGTTCCGGAGTGAAAAGCCTGTCCAGTATGATCCGGTGGTCTTTCTTTTTCCCTTTTTCGCTTACAGCCAGTATCATATTCCATTTCCCGGTAATATCTGTACGGAAAGCGAAACGTCCCAGGCTGTCTGTAACAAATACATCGAACGCATTGCCGGGCTTTTCCTCTTCGCCCCTTTTGAGCAGGAAGGAAGAGACGGTGACATTCGGTTTGGGTATTTTCCTGACAAATGAAACTACCTGGCCGTGCATTTCGATACCTTGTTCCGGCCTGTATTTCAAGTCGAATGGTTCTATACCAGCCATCTGCTTCCAGGAATAACGGTGCCAGCCTTGCACCATCATAAGAAGGTCGAGAGCTGAGCGATGGGTAGAGTCGTCCGCTTCGAAATAGTAAGACGGGTTGCGGACGTACCCTTTGATTTCGGACATCAGCAGTAGATCGGTCAGGATAGTATGATTCCACGCAACTTCGTTCATGCCGTCTCTCACCGATAAGGAGAATGGCGTTTGTACGGGATTGGCTTCCCGGTCGGTTAGGGTAAATTCCATATCGACTGCTTCGTAAGGCTCGTATGTCTCTTTCGAGGTTTTTGACTGAATACTAAATTGGTTGTCTTTGTTGTTGAATAGGAGGCGGTCGCAAAGTATTTCTCCATCGGAATTGAATAATATGGCTTGTGCAACACCTGCCGGGAAGTTTGTTTTATCTACTTTGAACCGGATTGTTTCATTATGGATGACATTAATAAGGCTGTAGCCATGTAGTTGTCCTCTGCTGATAAAAACCAGGCCCAGTTTCTCGGCGGGAGTATATTTATTTTTCTGTAGGGAGATTTCGAGACTGTCAGGAGAAGACAAGTTGTCCACATGGAAGGTGAATCCTTGTGGTAATGGCTTGGGCATATCAAATTGGTATTGTTTGCCGTTGTAGTCGACTATTGCTTTTCGTTTGCTTTCGTCAGGTGTATAGTCGAAGAAACCTCGTCCTTCGTGAACTGTTGAAAAGGTGGAGATATCTTCTTTGTCTTCATTGATGATCTTTCCGGAGGCTTCCAGTGGGTTACCGAATGCATCGGTTATTTCGAATGCAATCCGTGAAGTGATGCCGTGGATCAGGTTTCCTCCTTCCGGATAGAGTTTCAAGGTTACTTTCTTGTCTTTTTGAGGCTTCTCCCGTTTCTTCGGGTATTTGCCGTATCCGTATTTCAGCATGTTTTTCTCTTCGAAGTTTCCCTCTTCTTTGGGCTTGTTAAATACGGGCAGTAGCCGGGAGAAGATAACGTCTTCGCCGAAGTTCAACATATATTTCGTGTAGGCACGGACTTCATAAAATCCGGAATAGAAGGGAAGCTGGCCTAGCGTGAAATCGCCATGGCACCGGCCGTCTTCTATTTTCAAGACACGCTTGTCCACTATTTCTCCTCCGGGATTGAGCAGTTCGACATACAGGGTTTTGCTCAGTTCGGTTGCCTGGTGCAATTCGGAGGTTACGACGTAACATGTAAACCAAATATTATCGCCCTGATAGTAACTGGTGTTATCGAAATGCAGGTAGACTTTTTCGTCGGGAATATATTGGGAAAACTGATCGGTCGCACGAATAAACTGGGTTAGTTTATTGAGTACACTGTCCGGTTCCTGCCCCGATGCTTTAAGGCAAAATAGTAAGAGAAAAATATAGTTGATAACGTTGTAATGTGTTTTCATGCGACTTCGTACTTCCCTTATATGGAATAATATACGAAGTTACAGATAAATAAAAATGTTGCAAAGGGATGCAGGCTTTTTTTAGAAAGGGCGCATGCTTTTTCGGAATAGCATGTGCCCTTTTTCTTCAATCTTCCTTATTCTTCCGTATCGATTACAGGAGCGTCGAGATTCGTTATTTTCTCTTCTATATCGAATGTTTTGCCGTCTGCATCTGTGTAACTGTATCTTAGATAGAAACTTTGTCTTGTTTTATCGTAAGTACTTTTACCCAGATCAGTTATTTGGGCATCCAGCCAGGGTTTTATAGTAACAGATGTGCTATCCGCGCCGATAGTGAGAAGCATAAAATTGGTTTTTATGTATCTGGCTTCTCCGGACAATGAATGGATAGGCATCCGTACAGAATTGGAAGACATGGCTTTCAGGGTTGGCTGTACCGAACGGATTGTTTTAGGTAACTCAATAGAACTACCCGCATAATTTCCAGAGAATCCGTTGACCATTTTAACTTCGTAAACCATTGTTTTCAATTCTTCGTTCACATCATGCCCTTCGCTGTTTGAGACGATTGTGAGAGGTAGGGCATACGAGATGTCGGGATCAAGCCCTTGTGGCTTTAAGGGGATATGAAGTACTCCGTATTGAGCATTTGCCGGAATGGTCACCGATAAATCCGTCGATGTGTAATTTGCTTCCGGTAACAATTTTTTGTCGATGTATAGAGGATTCCCCAATGCACTTTTTTTATTGAGCGAGTCAAGCGCATTCGGGTTGATCGCCAGTTGAACCGTCAGGTCGGACTTGGTAGGTTCGGAAGAGGCGCAATAAATTGAAAATGACATGGAATTGTTTTCACTTCCATACGCATGTTCACCCACGTAGAGCATATCACGGCTGTTTACGATATAGAGTGTTTTTTTATATTGTTCACCAAAATCAGCCGGTTCACTTGAACAACTCCAAAATATGAAGGCTGACAGGGAAAATAATATGAGCTTTAATTTATCTGGTTTCATAATAAACAGTATTAATGTATTTGTCTAAAAACATGTTATTAAAATCCGGGCATCTGGTCCAGATTAGGATTTTTATCCACTTCACTTTTAGGTATGGGGAAGAAAGTCTGTCTGCGGGTAAAGACCTTGTAGATCCAGTCTCTTTCTTTTACCTGGATAATGTTGTAAAATTTATCCTTTTCTGCTTCTGTTGCGCTTACATCACATCCCATAACCGGTGCGTTCTCGTAGATAATTGCTTTTTTAGTACGTCGCAGGTCGTGATATCTACGTCCTTCCCAGGCAAATTCGATCTGACGTTCCCGTGCAATCAACTCCCTCATTTTTTCTACATTGGCAACATCGGCATCGGTGATGCCCGGTAATCCGGCCCGGTAACGGATCAGGTTGAAACAACGTTTCATTTCGCTTGTGTTGCGTGTCACTGTAATGTCGTTGATGGTATATGCCTGATCCAGTTCATTCATCGCCTCTACATAATTTAAATATACTTCGGCCATACGGTAGGCCGGACAATATTTGGTTTTCTGCCTTCCGCCGCTGATCCATGAATCTTCGTAATGAAGGAATTTCCGGCAGAGATATCCGGTCATTGGGTATTCTTCGGCTTCGCCTTGGGGACGGTTCAGGGCATGGTCCCGTCCACTTTTTGAGTCGCTGAAATATTTGGCCACTTTGCCATCCTGCTGGTCCACTTTGTCGGGAGGAGTTGAGGTGGAGGGGAAGTAGGAGTTATTGAAGGCAATCGTTGCATAAAAGCGCATTTCACGATTCGCATACCATTTATGAGTTCCGCTCAGCAGCGTAAAGCCATTACTGTTTTTCTCTCCGGAAAATACCAGATCCGTATTTGTGTAACCTTCTTCATAAGGATAGGCTTCACTTGCATTATTGATGGTACGTCCGTCAGCCATGTAGTAAGCATCGACCAGTGATTGCGGTACAAAGAATACATTCCAGGCATTCAGTACACCCGGGGCGGCATATTTATTCATGCCGTTGATTCCCGTTCTTTGGCGGCTAAAAAGTATCTCCCGGTTAGATGATGCTAATACACATTCGCCATTGAACATATCTATGTAAGAATGGTAAGGATCGATACCTCCTACGCCATCCGGGAAATCACCTTGTTCGGCTGCCGTTACAGGGAAAGTCGGAGTATTCTCCATTTTGGGAACAGTATAGAGATCGTTGGGTTTGATGTCGACCAATCGTTTAGCATTGGCAGCAGCGATGGCCCATTTTTTTATGTCTTTTACCGGATTGAGATAAGGTACTCCCTCATTGTTTATAAAATCGCTGAATTCTGAATTTTCACCGTTATAAAGCGGGCTGGCCGTATAAAGCGTCAGGCGTGACAGTACTGCCAGTGCAGAATTTTTTACTGCCTGGCCGATTTCTGAATTATCCCTGACCTGTGTGGGTAATAGTTTGATTGCTTCTTCCAGCAAGGCAGATACATAATCGCTGCATTCATCCCATGTGTTGCGTTCGACCATCATCTGGTCGATAGGTGTGTCGAAGTCGACAGGCGTATCAGGGACAATGGGGACGGGACCATAGGCCAGCATCAGTTCAAAATAGATCATCGCTTTAACGAATGTCGCCTGTCCGATCCATTCCGATCGTTGTAAAGCGCTTACTTCCTGACATTCATTTACTCTTTGAATAAAAGTATTGGCTTTGCGGATTCCTTCATAAAAATAATTCCAATAGTCGAAGTGGTCCAGATCTTCCGCTTTCATTTCATTGTTACAGAAATAATTGTAGTTGTGTCTGTTTCTCTTGTAGCCTGCTACACCTTCATCGCTAATTAGAACCCAGGGTTGCGCATTGTCTGTCCATGCACTTGGCGAACCGTAGTCGACCAGGTAACTATATACGTTATTCAGATACTTCTGTGTATATTCTTTTTTTGCAAACACAGTGTCAAGGGTGAACAGATCGGCTACATACGGATCTATATCCAAAAAGTTACACGATTGGAAAGTAATTCCTGCACTGTTGAGGATAACGAATAAGAAGGCAAATAGACTTGTTTTTATTTTTTTGCTTGTCATGATTCGATGAATTAAAATGAGACTTGTAAGACCATTGAATAAGAACGGGTAATAGGATAAACGGCACCGTTGTCGCTTGCTTGTTCGGGATCCCATAATTTTACTTTATCCCAGACACATAAATTATCTCCGAGCACAGATATACGTAAATTACTCATGTTTATTTTCGATAATATTTTTTTAGGGATCGTATATCCTATTTCAAGAGTTTTTAAACGGAGGTATCCTGCATCGGCAAGCCAGAAAGAAGAGGGCCGATTGTTGTTTACATTTTCTCCGTAGGTAAGACGGGGAAAACGGGCGTTAGGGTTCTCTGTCGACGGGTCTCCTGAGTAAGAAGCCGGTGTCCAGCGATTTTTCTGATCGTTCACGATGGAAAGAACGTTGCCGGTCACACCTCCGGCAAACGGGTAATATCCGTTTCCTCCCATGAAATAATCAACCTGTGCTGCTCCTCTGAAAAATACACTGATGTCGAAACCTTTCCATTTGGCACTGGTCGCAAATCCGTATTGAACTTTTGGTATGTTGGAATTACCGATAGGAGCAATATCATAATCGTCGATACGGCCATCGCCATTTATGTCCTGATACTTAATGTCTCCGGGGAGAACTTTGCCGAATTGGGTAGGACTGTTTTTAACATCCTCTTCATCTTTGAAGAGTCCCAGAGCGATTAAACCACGGGTCACACCATAGCTGGTTCCTTTTTTAGCCAGATAAGGGTAGCGGGGAGGTACCTCGTCGTAATCGATGATCTTATCTCTTGTCAGTGTGAAGTTTCCGCGCAATTCAACGTCTACATTACCAAAACGATGGGTATAAGAGGCTGTACCGTCTGCTCCCCAGCTCTTCATCTTGCCCACGTTTCCCCAGGGTTTTGTGCCTACGCCGATGGTTCCGGGCAGTGTGGCACGTTCCATGAAGATATTATTTCGTTTGTCGATAAAAGCATCTACCGTGATGTCAAGCGCTTCCCAAAGGGTAAGGTCGATACCGAAATTCTGTTTGATCGCTTTTTCCCAGACAAGGCCGGTGGAACCCAGTACGGCATCGGTCACTCCACCTCCCGAATTTTGGTACTGGTCGCCGAAGACATATCCGGGTGCACTCATATTTACGGTTGTAAGATAAGGAAAACGGACATCGTTACTGATCTGGTCGTTTCCTACCAATCCGTATGAATAGCGGAGTTTTAGGGTCGTGATGAACGGTAATTTCTTTTTCACCAGCGGATAGTTGGAAATAACATACCCCAAAGCGGCTGAGGGGAAAAATCCGAAGCGTTCTCCTTTCGGGAAATTTTCGGAACCATTATATCCGAAGTTACCTTCTATAAAGTAGATATCATTATAAGAATAAGTAAGGCGTCCGGCTATCCCTTGATTACGATGCGGGATAGATGCCAGTTCACCGTCTGCATCCGTGCGTTGGTAGTCCTTTTGATTGTAGAGGAACAGTCCGCCGATACGGTGCTTTTCGGCAAATAACCGGTTGTATTCCACTTTACCTTCGACATAAATCGTACGGATACCGTACGAAGTACTTTTGAAAGTCATTGGCTCGGCAACAACAGTTTTGAGTGTCATCAGTTCCCCGGTATTCCAGTTGCGATCAGTCGCTTTATACAGATCCGGCATTTTGGTACGGCTGGTAAGATGATTGTTGTAGTTGTCGAACGACAGAGATGCCGTCGCTTTTAAGCCTTTCGTAATAAAATCTAGCGATTGTTCTATTTTCAATAAAGATTCTATAGAATTATCACGGTCAGTGAGGAAGCCGGTTTCATTTAGCAATACGGAAGGAGAGGTCATGTCTCCTTTTCCGTAAGCGGGAAGCTGTCCGTTCGAATAGCGTACCGGAACAGTCAACGGGGTTAAGGATGCTTGTGCACCCCATATCTCTTTGGTCGTGCCCATGCCCGGACGGTTCATATCAACCAATTTGGCGGATAAGAGCAAACTAATCAGTGTACTTTTGGTCAGATCGACATCGATGTTGCTTCTGAAAGTATATTGATTACGTCTTACATTCGAGTGATAACGTTCCATGCCGGTTTGTTTGTAAATGGCATCGTTGGTCCGGTAAAAGGCACTCATATAATAACGGGCCAGTTTGCTACCGCCGGAAATATTGATATTGCCCTGTACACCCAGTGTCCGTTTTTTCAATATCTCATCCTGCCAGCTAACATCCGGATAGAGGTCCGGATCCATGTTGTATTTTATGATATCAAAAATCTCGGGAGAATAAACCGATTTATCGCCTCTCACTACTTTGGCTTCGTTGGCCAGTCTGGCATAGTCGTAAGCTCTGAGATAGTTGGGAAGTCTGGGGAGTGTTTCTATCATCGTCTTAACACTGCCGTTGATCGAAACTTTTCCTTCAACACCGCGTTTGGTATTGATCAGTACCACACCATTCGCTCCTTTGGCACCATATACGGCAGTTGCTGTTGCATCTTTCAGAACGGAGAAACTCTCGATATCTTCGGGAGCCAGTTCGTTCAGGCTGGAACTTCCGCGGTCTATCCCGTCTATTAGTATTAAGGCACTGCTATTGGCTCCGAATGTACTGATACCACGGATCCAAAATTCGGATACATCGCTGCCCGGTTCGCCGCTCTGCTGAACGCCGATCAGCCCGGCTACACGTCCGGCTAGCGCATTACTGACTGAAGTTACACCGCCCACATTCAATGTCGTCGGTTTAATACTTGTAATGGCTCCGACTACGCTGACTTTTCGTTGTGTGCTATATCCTACGATACTGACTTCTTCCAGTTGCTGCGCATCGGCATCCAATACCACATTGATTGTTTGTTCCTTGGCCGTGCCGATTTTGATCTCTTGTGTTTTGAATCCGATATAAGAAAAAACGAGCGTTGTGCCAGGTTTGACCTGAATGGTATATTTGCCGTCTATATCTGTAACGGTTCCATGCGACTGGTCGTTTCGCGGATATATGTTTACACCGATCTGGGTCTCATTATTAGAGTCGGTGACTACTCCCTGAATATTAATTGTTTTTTGCGCTGAGGCAAAAGCCGGCAGCATCGTCAAAAACAAGACGATCAATGCTATATATTTTTTCATTTTTATGTACTTTAATCTATGGTTATTGAATAGCTATACAACGGATCAAATAATTGTAGGTGTCGGCCACATATAGGATACCGTCGGGGGTAGCTGCTACATCGTAAGGTTTATTGAAAAGTGCTTCCTGGGGTTTACCGTCTTTATATCCGGATTCTCCCGGAACTCCGGCGAAGATGGTTGCATTGAACTCCTCATCTACTTTCCAGATGACATGATTGGTGTAGTCTGCCAGATAGACGTTCCCTTCCTGGTCGGCGGCCATTCCTTCGATCTCTCCGAGTTGTGCGGCTTTTCCGTTTCCTTCTTTAGCCGCGCCTTTACCTGTACCAACGATATGTTCTATCTCGTTTTGTGTAATCCATGGAGTAGAATGTCCGGCAGGAGTATGATAAGGATTCAGGCGATAGAGGCGTCCCCAAGCTTCGGAAGTGATATAGAGATATCCGTTTTTCTTATTATAGGCGATGTGTGCCCATGAATCCATATTCAGATTCTCTCCGATTAGCTCTACCTTTTTTGTTGCAATGCTTACACGGATCAGGCGTTTACCTGAAGAGGATAACAGGAAAACATAGTCATTGTCGGCAGCCAGCCCAAAATAATCCATGGCTCCGGCGATGTAGTCACCTTTGTCGTTTTTTTGATCATAATAAGCTTCAGCTTCCTGCCAGTTGCTCGATTTATACAATCCGTAGAAAAGAAGCGGGCGCATGGATGTACGTCTTTCCAGTACATAATAATTTGTAAAGTCCAGATTGAATGAACATTGCCAGGGCTCATGCATCCCGGAAACTACAGTGCTGAGTTTGTTGTCCTGAATGGAAAGCATCCTAACCATCTTGCCACCATCGTCAGCAATCAATACAGTCCCTTCATCATCGACAGCCAGCATGACGGGACGTCCGAATGAACCTTCCAAAGCTGGGCCGTCTTTAGCCGTTTTCACGTCTAATTGTCCGGCTACAGTAGTAACCGTGGCTTTAATGTTGTATTTAAATAATTTATCTTTAAGCGTTTCTTCCCTGTATTTGGGTGATCCGTCTGAATTTACTCCATCTTCTACTGCTACTTTGATGGTAGAATGTTCTCCGGGTTGTTTGGGGACCATGGCATAGATAGCGTTGTTTTGTACTTTAAGGATCAAGGCCTCTTTTTGATTGAAAAACAATTTTACTTTGGATATATCGTTTCCGAAGTTGGAGCCACTCACCACTACACGGGTTCCTATTCCTCCTTTTTCGGGACCTATGCTTGATACAACCAACGGTTTATCAGGGGAATACGGATTATCTTCAGAAGAACTGTTGTCATCATTACAAGCTGTAAGTCCTCCTATGAAAAGAAATGCGGTAAATAGATAGAATAAGGTTACATTAATTTTTGAGGTTTTCATTGTCTAATGTACTATGTTTAATACTAGGTGCAAAGTATCGTTAGTACAATCAGTAATTATTCATTTGCAACTGAATAATGATGATTGTATGTAAGCAGGCTTTTGCATGGTATAGCAAAAGAGGATCATATTAGATCTAATTTAACAAATAAAGATTACACATTCTCTTAGAGTATGTAATTGAATAATGCGACTAAGGGTATTTCAGGTCATGTTATAATATTATTTGTGAAAGACTGTAGTCTTTCTGGTTTGTAATTAGTATACGTTAACTTTAATGCTGTAGTCTTCGTAGAACTATGGCATTAGGCGAAGAATTGGGGGGCATAAATGGCAATTTATTTCATTTATTTATGATAAATCGAAATATTGTCCATCATTGTAGTCGTATTATCCATTTTTATGCCTTTAAAAAGCTTGTTATTTTGTATTATTAATTAAATAATATGAGAAATAGTGCCATAGTTCTACGAAGACTATGGTGTTGTTATCAATAAGAATTATGCTGTATCAAATTAATTTGTCTCAGTTTTTACTTAATTTGAATTGGGTATGAAGAATGATCTGTTCCTTCAAATTTTATTTTGTTGTTTATATAATCCTTGTTATTTAATCGTTTATTCGTAAAATGTATGGTGCGTTGTTTGTATTGTCACTTTTAACTACATACTAAAAGAGAGCCTCAATGCTGTCGTTTCCTATATTTGCTTTCAGTTCTTAAATAAGTTGATTAAAATTAATTAAATGTCAGGGGCGTTTTGTTCATTTGTCTGTAATCTACGGAAGAGGACCTGGAGAGGGTAAAGCTTGCGATACTTGGTGGTACAGGCTATCCTGCTGTTGCGTATGGAAAAACAAAATTGATGAGTTTGAAAGAGTTTTCTTCCATTGACAAAGAAAAGGCTGAAAATATGAGGAAAGAAGTAAAGACGTATTTGGATCAAATGTTGCGGTTGCGTCTAGGGCTGGAAGAGGTGGAATTAGAGTGGACATGCGATGGCACTATTTATAAGACTGTCTGTGTAGTCTCCGGCACACTCGGAATCCTCTACGAAAATGTTTTTATCAACTCCTTTCAGCCTGGTGTTACAACAACTACTGTGCGTTCTGAATTCTAAATATAAATAAAAACAGCGATTTCCGGTATCAAATACAAATGTTTTTTAGAATTAATACTGTATAGTTGAATCAGTTTGTATGTCCGGCTTGTTTCACATATCATTCCAGACTACTGCTTTCAGCTTTCAGTTGTTCGGAATGGCTTGTTTTTTCAATGTCCCCGACTGAATGGATGAAATTGTTAAAACGTGTATACGAAAAATCGAACTAAAATAACTTCCGGCAAAACATATGACTTTTGTCTTCAAAGCATATATGTCTCGTCATCAAAAGTCCTGACTTAACATTTCGAAATACCTATGTTTTACCAACGGACAACTACTTGCAGACAATTGGATAACTATTGGTTGGAGAATGGATAACTATCTGTCGGAACATAAATCTCACAGTGGTACACTTCAGCCGAATCCTTTATATTTCAAGGAAAGTTTGTCGATGAAACCTGAAAGGTGAGCTTTGAGAATTGCACTACTATAGCCATGGTTTTCCGCATGTTATCAATGAGGTAGGATGTCTTTCAGATTTCTGATGACCTTGGATTTTTTTGTTAAGAGATTATAGTTATTATGTCCTCCCGAATACAGAATACAGTTTATTCCCAAAGCCTTTGCCACTTCCGCATCGTGTAATGTGTCTCCTATTATGAGTGCTTTTCCCGGATCCAGAGAATTTTCTTTTATCAGTCTTTGGCCGATTCCGATTTTTCCGGTAGCACAGATGTTATCTGAACCGTATATTCCTTTGAATTTATCCGTCAGGTGGAAACGGTCAAGCATGCGCAATAGATCGTTTGTCCCGGCAGCAGATAGAATATATTGGCTGATGCCTTTTGCATTGATCGTATCCAGGATAAAAGGGACATCAGCATGCAGCTTTATATCTTTCTCGTAGTTTTTATAACGTTCCATATATTCTGCGGATATCTTTTCGATTGACTCTTTTTCGAAGTCGATACCTATCCGGATATGGAACTGTTTGACGGGGAAGCAGAATATCTCTTTATAGGTATTTATATCCAGTAGGGGTAAATCCCTTTTTGAGAGCATTTCGTTGATAACCTTGACGTTTACTTCTACATCGTCTAATAACGTTCCGTTCCAATCCCAGATTAAAGTTTCTGTTTCTGATAAAATCATTTTTTTAGTTTAAGTGTTTTACTCGTCTTCTTTGGAGAAAGATAGTAGACAAAGATAGGCAGATTTCTTATATAATCCGGCTGTGTCGGTCGCGTTGTGGTACATTATTTTTATATTTGCGCCCGTCTCTTAATCCTGTGAATGTATGAAATATCTGCTGGCTGTTCTTATTTTATTGGCTAATATGGCCGTTCAGGCCCAAACGAAAGAAACCTGTCGGGTCGCTTTAGTACAGGCACATCTTGCATGGGGAGATGTTGATGCAAACCTTGAAGCTTTTCAGAAGCGGTTAGAGAAATGCCGGGGATGTGATATGATTGTGTTCCCCGAGTTGTTTGTTTCCGGATGCGAAATGAAAAAGAAGGATAAGGAAGTCGCTGTACAGACGAAAGATGAAATAGCGGGTTATTACCCGGTTGTCATTGAGAAAATGAAGGAATGGGCGGCAGGTAGCGGAGCTTTGATAATCGGCTCTACAATATATAAAGAAGAAGGGAAATTTTATAATCGCTTACTTGCTGTCTTTCCTGATGGGCATTATGAATATTATGACAAACATAACTGTTTTAAGAAAGGTAGTTTTTCTCCCGGAGAAAAGCAGTTGGTTCTGAACTGGAAAGGACACCGTTTGGCTACTTATATCTGTTACGATCTCCGTTTCCCGGATTGGAGCCGGAATGAAGACCGCTATGATACTGCTATTTATATAGCCAACTGGCCGGAGTCCCGGCGTGATGATTGGAACCGGCTTCTTCGTGAACGGGCTATAGAGAATCAGGCCAATGTTATTGCAGTCAATTGTGCCGGGACTGATCTGGGAGGTATCATCTATGCAGGCGATTCTTGCCTCTTGTCTCCCGAAGGGAAGATTGTCGGGGAATGTGAAGCCTACAAAGATGATATACTGATTGTAGAGTTGTGATTCATTGTTGGTTGATATCGGATATCTCGTAAGTTTTAAGATAATAATCAGAGTTAAATATTTTCAAGAGTTTATATTATGCTTGTTTAGTTGTATCTAATTAGTTACATTTGCGAGATGAAAGCAACAAGTAAAAAAGATAACGATATACGTGAATTATATTTCTCGGATGAGTTTGTAAAGTTCTATGATATGTTGCAGGATAAAGTGAAGGCTAAGTTTGAGCATACGATGGATGTTATCAGAACTGAATATGTGCTGAGTACGAAGTTTGTAAAACACCTGGAAAATACAGATTTATACGAAATGAGAGTGTCTGTTAGTACTAATGAATATAGGACTATTCTTTTTGCTGTTGATGATGATAATATCATTCTTTCAAAGAAAATATTACTTTTGAATGGATTTCTGAAGAAATCTACGAAAGACTATAATAAGCAAATAAAAATAGCAGAACGGATATTAAAAGACTTTGAGTTATGAGAAAGTTAGATGAAAATAAGTTGAGTAAACTGCATACAGCAGGTGAATTATTGGATAATAAATATGGGGAACTTGGAACCGAATCCCGTACAGCTTTTCATGAGAAATCAATCGCATGGTATTATGGTGAGATACTGCGTGATCGTCGGAAACAGCTAAAGATCACCCAACAAGAGTTGGCGGAAAAGGTTGGTACAGCTAGAAGTTATATTGCCCGTGTAGAAAAAGGGGAAACTGATATTCAGATTTCGAGCTTTTTTCGTATTGCTCGTGCTCTTGGAATAGAGTTTACCCCTACGTTCTTATGATTATTAACTTCGTTATTACCGGTCAATATCTTATATCCATTTTCTCTTCTCCATTGTCAACAGCTACCGGATATGCGTTCTTATTATAAGTATATTTGTAATAAGTCGTATGGGTGTTGCCGGTTTTTCCATCTGTCACGGTTTCTTCCGTAAGTGTGTTCCGATAATTGAGGTACTGGCGGGAAGATATTCCTGATGTAAGTGAATGATAACTGAAAAACCATAACGGTAATTCCACTTGGCTCATTGAACCGGGTTGGTTGCTGTATTGAAAACTAGAGGTCATGATAAGTGTCGAATCTTCGAGGCTGAACTTTTCGAGTTTTAACAGGTTTTTCGTAGATGGCTCGAAAGTTAAGGCATAGTAATATTTTCCATCCCATACTTTCTTATACCCTTCGCTAGTCATTTGAAATGCACCCAGATCTGTTATTTTTGTAGGAAATCCGTTTCCGTCCAGTTCAATTTCCTGATTATAGGAAATATCCATGCTTGGTTCTCCACTCTTTTTTACAATAATTTTATTTCCTTCCTTTTCGAAACCTGTATAGCCGTGTCCGTCCGCAATATTGGGATCAGCAGGAGGAGCGTAGGAGATACCGCGAAGTTCATTGCCTTCGTAGTTGAAAGTAGTGGTGAAACCGTCTTGGTTCATCATTTGCAGCAACCGGTTACCGGAATACGATAGATGGGTTGTTTGATTTTCTGTTTTGAATGCACTGGGGAGACCGTCTCTCCCTGTCGAACCGAAACCTTCGGTATTGTCATCACAGGAAAACAGACAAAAACTTACAGCAATCAGAGCTGTCGAGACAAGGGTATGGATGAATAGTTTCATAATAATTAGTTGTTTATAGTTTTATAAATATGATGCGATAGTAATTTGGATAGTTGCATCTGTTGGAAAAAATATAAGTATTTATGTGGTGAAGTGGTGAGTGTCAGATAAAGGTCCTATGTTTTGAAATGTAAAGACCTGACTTTCGTTTGCAAAATAAGGGACTTTTGATTTCAAAAGACCTGACTTTTTTTGAGGCGTTTCCTGGCTTTTCTTCTTTTGTTTTGAATCCTTTGTTTTTCAATAGGGATGAGTGTGTGAGGGCTGGTGATTGGTTTCTGAGAAATTGTTGTAGAAGAGCCATTATTTTTGTTTTTTAATAATTAATTCCTTTTCTCTGAATGATTTTCAATTCTTCTCTTTATATTTGCAACGTGTCTGATCGGGCAAAGCGTTGTCGCTTACACAAATTTATTAGTAAACATAAGCGTTTAAAGATATTATCCTAGAAATGAAATCTCGACAATTTCAGCAACAGGGGATAGTAGACAACTTCAAAACGCTCATGCTTTTTTACTTGTTATATATAATCTAGGGGTATGTTGTATCTGTAGGTATATTATAGTAAAGGGCGTGGGCTGTTGTTTATATCTCTGTTGCGGGCAGTCGAGAGCCTCATTTCCAGATATGATCAACAGTTTCCACGCTTCCTTTATTTATTAACTATCCATTTGGGAAATTGATGGATACCTTAAATCAGATTCTAGCATGAATACAAACTTATGCAAAGAAGTGTTTCCCTACATCCGAGGTCATACAATGTAACATGTCGCACATGCAGATAGGAATATCATGCACTATTCACACACTAGTATTGTTACATTAAGCTTATTACAAATGAAAAAGTCGTTACTAATGATCCGGAAAAGATCGCATCACTGGATGATAATGATGTTATTTTTATTCCTGGGGATCAATGTTGGCTATGCAGCCAATGAAAAATTGCCATCCATCGGCACGGTAGAAACAAACGTAAACAGTAATGCCGGAATTACTGAAGACAGATCCTGGACTATTCAGGGGCAAGTCTTTGAACAGTCCGAACCGCCTTACCTTTTGGCAGGAGTGAATATCTCTATCAAAGGAACCCAGCAGGGGACAATATCCGATAACGGAGGATATTTCTCTATTAAAGCTAAAAGAGGGGATATCATTGTTTTTACTTATCTTGGTTTTAAAAATTATGAGTATGTAGTTTCACGTGCTATCAGTAATTTGAATGTTTCGCTGGTTGAAGATATCGAAGCGCTCGATGAAGTGGTGGTAACCGGTTTCTCAGAAGAGAAAAAGCTGAACTCTATCTCGTCTATCTCTTCTTTAAATGTGTCTTCCAATCTTCTGAGTAAACCGGTGACTTCTGTGTCGCAGGCATTACAGGGAGGCATTACCGGTCTTTCTGTCAATCAAAGCTCTGGTTTGCCCGGGGCGGATGCGGCAACAATTAAAATTAGGGGTGTTTCATCTTTACAGACGAACAATGATCCGTTGGTCCTGGTGGACGGTGTCCCGATGGATATGAACAATCTTGATCCGACAACGATCGAGAGTGTGACAGTCTTGAAAGATGCTGCCGCTGCGGCTATTTATGGGGCACGTGCGGCAAACGGGGTAATCGTTATTAAGACCAAACGCGGTACTCCCGGCAAAGTCAATGTTTCTTATAACGGATATTATGGTATCCAGCAAGCTACCTATCTTCCCGAATTTATTGACGGTGCGGGCTATATGGAAATGGTAAATGCTGCTAATATGAATATCGGGGGTAATCCTGTTTATTCACAGGAAGCGATCGACAAGACCAGGGATGGTTCAGATCCGGTCAATTATCCGGATACGAACTGGACTGATTTTCTGTTTAAGAACGGTTCCGTCCAAAGCCATTCCGTATCAGTGTCCGGCGGTGGTAACCTGGCCCGCTTTGCTTTAACAGCCAATTATCTGAAGAATGACGGTTTGGTACAAAATACCAATTCGGATCGTCTGAATATCCGTGCCAATACCTCTGTCAGTTTATTGGACAACCTGTCGGTAAACATGGACTTTAATTCTTACCGGACCAACAGGGAGAAACCGTTGTTTGATAATGGAGGCAATATCTTTTCCTATATTTATTCAACACCACCTAATACGGTAGTCCGTTATCCGATGAAAGAAGGAAACGATATAGTCTACTACGGTAACCGTCCGGAACAACGTAACCCGGCAGCTATTCTCGATCGTGGAGGTATCCGGACAAATCTGGAAGATAATATCAGTATCAATATTGCTCCCCGTTGGGAAGTGATACCGAAGTTGATCCTCCGGGGACAATATTCATACCGTATCAGTAGCAGTGCACAGCGGGATGAACGGAAGGCCTATAACTTCTTCGATTATAATTCCGGTGCGTTTCTCCAGACATGGGGAGCTTCCTATTCTGCTTCCAAAGATCGTTCCAGCTATTATTATATCGGAGCTACAGCAGAATACACTTGGGAGAAAAAGAAACATCGCTTATTCGGTATCGGAGGTTACAATCAAGAATTGACGAATAATGGAGATTGGGACCGCTGGTCGATGACTTCTATTTTTGCTAAAGTCAACTATACGTTCGACCGTCGTTACCTGTTGGAAGGGACGATCCGCCGTGACGGTTCTTCCCGCTTCGGTAAAGGGAATAAATTCGGAGTATTCCCTTCTATTGCTGCCGGTTGGAATCTGCATGAAGAAAGTTTTATGAAACCTTTGAAGGAACAGGTAAATGAATTCAAGGTGAGAGCTTCGTACGGATTATTGGGAAATGAGAATATCGGATTGTATAAATATCAGACGTTGATTGATGCAGGCAACGGAAACGAAACGGTTTTCGGTAATCCGGATATTACCTGGGAGACAGTCCATATGCTGAATATCGGTGCTGATATTCGTCTGTTTAAAGATTGGAATATTACATTCGATTATTATGACAAGTTGACGAAAGATATGATCATCACTCCCCCAATTTCTTTTATCGGCGGAACTAGTGCAGCTCCCCTCAATTCAGGAGAAGTAAGGAACAGGGGCTGGGAATTGGATGTGAATTATGGAAAACAGTATAAAACATTCGGATTTAATGTACATGCCGGCTTATCACAGAATAAAAACAAGATCGAATCTTTGTTCGGTGCTCCTTATGACAAAGGCGACCGTATTCATCAGATCGGATATGCTCTGAACAGTTATTATGTTTATCCTACCGATGGTCTGTTACAGGAGAACGATTTCACCAAAGATGCCGATGGTAAATGGATTCCCAAAGACGGTGTGACCATATTTGACGGACAACAGCCCGGAGATATAAAATATAAAGATATATCCGGACCGGATGGGAAACCCGACGGTAAGATTACGACAGACGACCGGGTTATCCGTGGGGATGACCAGCCGGATTTGAACTATTTTGCCAATATCTCGTTGAATTACAGGAATTGGGATTTTGAAATACTGTTCCAGGGAGTTACCGGGGTAAATGCTTATTATAGTGAACCGTATTCGTTCGGACTGAATGTATCTGGTGACGGACAAACACCGCTTGCCGTACAAACCGATTACTGGACTCCCGAGAATACGGATGCCCGTTATCCGAGAATGGCTCCAAACTCAACTTACGGTAGTAATTACCATACATCTGACTTCTGGCATTTCAATGCAAGCTACTGCCGTGTGAAATATATCCAGTTAGGATATACCTTTGATCAGTTAGGATTGAAGAAGATCGGAATTTCCAATATCCGGCTGTATGTGAATGCACAAAATCCTTTCACTTTTGCCCAGGAGAAGTTAACAGACCCGGAAAGCCGTGGACAGAGAGGTTCTTATCCGTTGGTAAAGACTTATTCGGCCGGTGTCAGCCTGAATTTCTAGTTATTAATTTCAAAAACAGAATATATGAAACTGTATAATAAAATAAATCCGAAAGTATATCTGCTTATATGCCTGTTGGTTATATGCAGTAGCTGTTCAGACTTCCTGACGAAAGATCATCCGACCGGAGTGACCGACGATGACTTCTGGAAGACAATGAACGAATGTGAGAACGCGTTGGGGCAATGTAAATTATGGGTGAAAGGAGCCTATGGTGGCGATGAGCTTGGACTCATATTTCTTGAAGGAGCAACTGACAATATGTATTTTCAATCCAACTTTGAGCAGCGGATCGTTAGTTTGGGTAATGGATCACTTGTTCCGCCTACCGATAACAATGCACCTTCGTCCTGGGAGGCAACGTTTAACAGTTGGAAGAATTATTATCTTCGCATTCGAAGATGTAATCGCTTTCTTAAATTTGTCGACAATGCTTACTTTGCCGATGAGAAGGAAAGATCACGTATGAAAGCTGAAGTCAGAGTCTGGAGAGCTTGGTATCATATCCGTTTGTTGTGCTGGTATGGCCGCAATGACGGTATACCTATTGTAGAAACTGATTTAACACCTACCGAGATTTATAAACCTCGAAACACGGTTGAGGAATGTCTGGATTTTATCAATAAGGAGCTGGACATGGTTATTAATTCAAGCGATCTGGAATTTTTGTGGGACGAAGGCCGCCGTGACCGTATGTCTGTTTCTTCGGCACTGGCCTTGAAGATGGATGTGAATCTGCAATTCAAAAAGTATGATATTGCAAAGGAGGCTGCTAAAAAGTTGATGGATTCCGGCAAGTTTGAGTTATACTATTCGACTTCGACTGATGATGATCCAGGTAAGAACTACCGTGATTTGTTCCGTTACATAGGAGAACAAAATAAAGAACGGATCATGTTCAAGTCCAGCGGGGTGGATAATATTTGGTTCCGTAATATGGGAACACCGCTTGGCGGGCAGGGAGTATCTGCTATTTTGAAGTCGTTTGTCGATTGTTATGAGACGATAGATGGCAAGACTATTCAATCGTTGCCGGCTGACGAAAGGAACAATTTTGAAAAGGATCCGTTGCATAAACCGAGAGATCCGCGTTTATATGCAACAGTCTTTTTGCCGGGCGATAATACGACTATCTCTAATTATACCTACGAGCCTTTTAATGAGAATAGTAGTGATTATGTGGGAAAGACCGGTGCTGTACGTTCTGGATATATGATGAAAAAGTTTATTGATGAACAAGATCGGGCGACCGGTAATGGTAGTCTGGATTATCCGCTTTATCGTTATGCAGAGGTGTTGCTCGACTATGTGGAATGTCTGGTTGAGTCGGGCGACTGGCAGAATCCGGATGTGGAGAAATATATCAATATGATTCGTCATCGTGCCGGAATGCCGAATATGGACAAGAGTGTGTATAATACGCAGGAAAAAGTGCGTGAATTGTATCGTCGTGAACGTCGTGTGGAACTTTGTTTCGAAGGGAAACGTTACGATGATATCCGTCGCTGGGGCATTGGGCAGGAGGTCATGAATGGCCCTATCTATGGTGCATGGAATCCGAATGACAATGCATTTGTCACGATTGAAAACCGTACTTGTACATTCCCTAAATATGACTCATGGCCGCTTCCTCAAACAGAAGTGACTTCGAACCCGAATATTAGCCAGCCGACGGGCTGGTAAAAAATGGAAGAGGTGGTGCAAAGGCTTCAAGCCAATGTACCACCTCTTCTTATATATATGAATGTACGTGTTACTTACCCAATTCTTTATTATAGACTTCTTCATCATTAATAATGCGGAGTGCTTCTTTGAAGCTGGCATTATCATCATTGATTACCTGGAAATATTCTGCCATATCATACAGGTCACGGGCTATCAAAGCCTTTATCTGTAAGGCGATAAGCGGTTTTGAACGGTTGTATTCTTCTTCTTTATATTCGATCTTATCTTCTTTACCCAGATTAATTAACTCCTGAAGAGTTTCTTCGGGGACAACAAAGTCTTTCTTGTACTGGCTGAATTTCGGATATTTCTTGTTCATTGCCGCACGGTTACGGTCCAGGTAACTCATGGAAACACGGTTTACAAGACCGGATGCAACCAGGTTGCGGTGATAATCCGTATAACGGGTTGTGTCTACCGGAATGAAAACGTCCGGCATGATACCGCCACCGCCGTAAACGATACGTTTGGTTTCCAGTGTGTTGTATTTCATAGAATCCGGGAAATGGATGCTGTCGGCACTCATTAGCTCGCCGCGATTATAACGGTCGATCAGGTCATGCTGGTAATCTTCCAGTTTACCGTTTTCGTAATGTTTCTGGATACTACGTCCGGTAGGCGTATAATAACGGGCTACTGTCAGACGGATCATAGAACCGTCCGGCATCGGGATCGGTTTCTGAACCAGACCTTTACCGAATGTACGGCGTCCTACTACGACACCACGATCCCAATCCTGTACGGCACCCGAAAGGATTTCGCTGGCAGAGGCAGATGATTCGTCTACCATAACGACCAGGCGTCCTTCCTCAAAATTGCCTTTGGCTGTCGATTTGGCTTCGTCGCGCGGTTGTTTGTTACCTTCGGTATACACGATCAGTTTGTCTTTATCGAGAAACTCGTCTGCCAGTTCGATGGCAATATTTAGATAACCGCCCCCATTACCTTGCAGGTCGAGGATCAGGTTTTTCATACCTTGTTTTTGCAACTTGGCAAGTGCGTCGCGGAACTCATCGGCTGATGAGGCGGCAAAACGGTTCAGTTTGATGTAGCCGGTCTGTTTGTCTGCCATATAAGCGGCGTCCAGGCTGGTTACGGGTATCTTTCCGCGGATGATCTTGAATTCGATCAGTTCCGGATTCTTATTTCGTAATACCTTGATGTTCACTTCAGTTCCTTTCGGACCACGCAGACGTTTCATGATGTCGGTCGTCTTCATTTTTACACCGGCTATCAGGGTGTCGTCGACCATGATGATACGGTCGCCAGCCATCAGGCCGACCTTTTCGGACGGACCGCCGGGAATTACCTGAATGACATATAAGGTATCGGTCAGCATATTGAACTGGATACCGATACCGTCGAAGTTGCCTTGCAAAGGTTCGGTCATCTCTTTTGTCTCTTCCGGATCCATATAGTTTGAATGTGGGTCCAGCTTTTCCAGCATACCGGTGATCGCATCTTCTACCAGCTTGGAATCATCCACCGGATCTACATATAGATTCGAGATGGCATATAAAGCCATGGATAATTTGCGGGCATCCTGATTCGGTTTCTGGGCCACAGCTGTTGTGATGGTAATCATCGCAACAAGCAGGGATACTACGATTCGTTTCATTTTAATTTTTGTTTCGTAAATAGTCAATATAAATTGGTCTCCTTCGGAACGAAGGGAGAAATATCTTTGCCATACCGCAACAATTCACGTACAATACTGGAACTGATGTGTGTATGTTCGGGTTCTGTAAAAAGAATGAATGTTTCAATACCGCTCAACTTCCGGTTGACGTCGGCAATACTTTTTTCATACTCGAAATCGTTGACAGTACGGATACCGCGCATAATGAATTCGGCACCGACTTCTTCTGCAAAATCGACAGTCAGTGAGTTATACGACATCACTTTTACCCGTGGTTCGTCTTTATAAAGACACCGGATCGCTTCCAAGCGTTTTTCAAGTGTGAAGTAAGTCTGCTTCTTATCGTTAATACCGATAGAAATGATGATCTCGTCAACCAGGGCTAGCCCACGGCTTACCAACGATTGGTGTCCGATCGTAAAAGGATCGAACGTTCCGGGGAACAAAGCGATACGCTTTTTCATTTTCAATGTTCAATATTTAATTTTCAATTGACAACGTCTTCTTCTACAACCAGATTGTCAATAATAAAGTTCTGTCTTTCCATGGTGTTTTTACCCATATAGAATTCGAGCATATCTTTAACCAAGTCTTCTTTTTTCATCGTTACCGGGTCCAGACGCATGTCCTTGCCGATAAAGTTTCTGAACTCGTCCGGTGAAATTTCTCCCAGACCTTTGAATCGGGTGATCTCCGGATTCTTTCCTACTGCCTGGATTGCAGCCAGACGTTCTTCTTCGGTGTAGCAATAATACGTTTTTTGTTTGTTGCGTACACGGAAAAGCGGGGTTTGCAGGATATAGACATGATTCCGTTTGATCAGGTCGGGGAAGAACTGCAAGAAGAACGTGATCAGCAGTAACCGGATATGCATACCGTCGACGTCGGCATCGGTAGCGATAATAACTTTATTATACCGCAGACCGTCCAGTCCGTCTTCAATATTGAGGGCGGCTTGCAACAGGTTGAATTCCTCGTTCTCATAAACGATCTTTTTAGTCAGGCCGTAGCTGTTAAGCGGTTTACCGCGTAGACTGAAAACAGCCTGAAAGTTCGGGTCACGGCTTTTGGTGATCGATCCACTGGCCGAGTCACCCTCGGTGATGAAGATACAACTTTCTTCTGTCCGGTCGCCTTTGGCATCGTTGAGGTGGATGCGGCAGTCGCGGAGTTTCTTGTTATGCAGGTTCGCCTTCTTAGCTCGTTCACGGGCCAGTTTCGTTACACCGGCAATCGCTTTACGTTCCTTTTCCGATTCAAGGATCTTGCGAAGCAGGGCTTCCGAAGTATCTGTGTTCTTATGCAGGTAGTTGTCGAGTTCTTTCTTGATAAAGTCGCCGACGAATTTTGCCACGGTAGGACCTTCGGGACCGATATCTTTCGAACCCAGCTTGGTTTTTGTCTGGCTCTCGAACACAGGCTCTTCCACCTTAATACTGATGGCGGCAACGATACCGGCACGGATGTCCGAATATTCGAAGTTTTTATTATAATATTCTTTGATGACACGTCCCAGCGTTTCGCGGAAAGCGGAAAGATGCGTTCCCCCCTGAGTCGTGTATTGTCCGTTTACGAACGAATAATATTCTTCACCGTATTGGTTACTGTGTGTGATAACCACTTCGATATCTTCTCCGTTCAGATGAATGATCGGATATAAAGGCTCGGTGGTCATATTTTCGTTCAACAGGTCGACCAGTCCATTGCGTGAATGGAATTTCTTGCCGTTGAACATAATGGTCAGGCCCGAATTCAGAAAGACGTAATTCTTCAAAAGGCTTTCTATGAATTCGTCCTTGTATTGATATTCTTTGAAGATTTCCTTGTCCGGAATGAAATAGATAAGTGTTCCGTTTGCTTCGTCAGTCGGTTGGATTCCAGACTCCTCTGTAATGATGGCTTTGCTGTATTCGACCCGTTTACACTCTCCTTCGCGGAAGCTGGTAATCAGGAAATAACTGCTCAGGGCATTCACAGCCTTGATACCGACACCGTTCAGTCCGACAGACTTTTTAAATGCCTTGCTGTCGTACTTGGCACCTGTGTTCATTTTACTGGATACGTCGACCACCTTTCCCAGCGGAACGCCACGGCCATAGTCCCTGACGGAAACAGTTCCTTCTTCGACGGTCACTTCTATAGTTTTGCCATACCCCATCATGTATTCGTCGATGGAGTTATCGAGTACTTCTTTCAGCAATACATAGATCCCATCATCCGCATAGCTACCATCTCCCAGTTTACCAATATACATACCAGGGCGCCGGCGGATATGTTCCATCCAGTCCAGCGTCTTGATATCGTCGTCATTATACGCTGTCGGTTGTTGCATTGTTGAATTCAGTTCTTCCATAGAAAATCCTTATTTTAATTTTTTGATAAATGCTCTTCTTGTTTTGTGATGTTCACGTTTGAAATAGTCCCATTGGGCCTGTACGGCATTGTTGCTTGCCAATTCCGGATTACTTTCGGCATATTCGACTCCCAGACCGATATATACGGGAATAAGGTCGTTGAACAGCAATGCGTTTACCCCTTTGTTCTGATATTCAGGCAATACTCCCGTCAGATACAAATCGATTACTTTGGGCTTTGTTTTCAATGCTTTCAGCAGATGTATCCAGCCGAAAGGGAATAAATGTCCTTTTGCCTTTTGCATGGCATGTGAAAGGCTGGGTAATGAGATTCCGAAACCGACTACGGTGTCATCCTCTTCCCTGATGATAAGAGTCACCAGATCCAGACGGATCATCGGGATATACATTTTTACATAATAGTCGATCTGCTTCTGGGTCAGTGGAGCAAAACCATATAATGGTGCATACGCTTCGTTCAGTGTTTCAAAAATCTTTTGTGCATACGGCCATATCTCTTTCGTCTTTTTGAACTTCATTGTTTTAAGGCCATATTTCTTTTTTACTATTTCTCCGATGCGCAGGTGTTTGTCTGGTACACCTTCCGGGATATATATTTTAAATTCATGCCAATCCTGATCTTTTTCGTATCCCATACGTTCCAGATGCTGCGGGTAATAAGGGAAGTTATAGATGGCGGCCATGGTTCCGAGTTGGTCGAATCCTTCGATCAGCATACCTTCATGATCCATATCCGTAAATCCCAGCGGGCCGTGAATCTCTTTCATTCCTTGTTCTTCAGCCCATTTTTCAACGGCGTTGAACAAAGCGTCTACGACTTCTGCGTCATCGATGAAATCCAGAAAACCGAAGCGGGCGCGCTGTTGGTTCCACACTTCGTTACTACGGCGGTTAATCATTCCGGCGATACGGCCGACGATTTTACCGTCTTTGTAGGCAAGAAAATAGATGGCATCGCAAACTTCGAATGCCGGATTCTTCTTCTTGTCCAGTGTAACCATCTCCTCCTCGATCAATCCCGGTATATGGTAGGGGTTGTCTTTATATAAATCAATATTGAACTTAACGAATTTCTTCAGTTCTTTTTTGCTGGTAACTTCTTTAATTACTACACCCATTGGTTATTTTTATTAGAACGGCAAATTTACATAATAAATTCGTTACATCGACCTTTTAGACTTAAGATTAGGACTTTTAACATGATACCCTGTGCCTGTTCGGATCTGTTTTAGGAGGAAAATAGTATTACCTAGGCATGTGTATATAGTTTCATTAGGTAGAAACAGTTGTTTCATTACTAGGAACAAGTTGTTTCACTATGATGAAACAACTGTTTCTCCTGAAGGTAATAAGTGAAACAATCTGATTGCAGGTTAAAAACACTGTTGCCGGCGGGTTACCGGGCGGGACGAATACTTTTTTTCTTTAGGAATAAATTCCTGCCTATTCTTTATGAATGATTAAAATACTTTATATTTGCATTGATATAATGAGCAGCGAAATTGATTATTTACCATGAAAAATTTAATAGTGACCCTTATGTTAACAGTCCCTTTTCTTTCAGGAACATCATGTTCCTCGGCTCCTAAAATGATCCAGTCGGATCTGGCATTTAAAGCAGAAGCAACAACCGGTGAAGGTTCTATCTGGCATCCGGACAGAAATACCCTATTCTGGGTTGATATCGAAGGAAAGACCTTGTATGAATATTATCCGGACAAGCAGGACTGTAAAACGTGGGAGTTCGACCGTATGGTTTCGACAGTGGTGCCGGAGACGGACAGCACGGTGGTTGTCTCTCTCCAGGATGAGATTGTACGGGTGAACTTGAATGACGGAAGTTTGTCATCTGTGGCACCTATTCCCGATTATGAAGGAAAAGTAAGATGTAATGACGGAAAATGTGATCCGGCAGGCCGTTTATGGATCGGAACGATGGGATTCGGGGCGCCTAAAGGTGCCGGAACATTATATACGGTTGTGCCTGACGGAACGGTGGAGACCAAGTTGGAGAAAGTTACCATCTCTAACGGGATTGTCTGGTCGGCCAATAAGAAATACATGTATTACAATGATACTCCGACCGGTAAGGTAGCTCGTTACCGGTATGATGAAAAGACAGGCGAAATCCTGTTTGATGGCGTTGCTGTCACCTTACCTCCCGGTTCAGGGGCTCCTGACGGGATGACGATCGATAGCAACGATAATTTATGGGTAGCTCAGTGGGGCGGTTTCGGTGTGTACTGCTACAATCCTTATACGGGTGAGTTACTGGGAAAAGTAGAAGTTCCGGCTCCCAATGTGGCCTCTTGTGCATTCGGCGGCAAGGATATGGATACGCTCTACATTACAACGGCACGGGCCGGACTTTCGGAACAACAACTGGAAGAATATCCCCTTAGCGGTAGTCTTTTTGTTTGTAAACCCGGAGCAAGCGGGCCGGAGCCTTACAAATTTAAACAACCGGCAAAGTGAACAATATAATTTAACCTGTTTGTAAACAGTATATCGATTATATTTGTTTATTTTGTGAGAGAGATGATTTATCTCTCATTTAATTACAAAAAATATATGACGAAAAACAAATCCGGGAAGAAGGATAATAGAGAAAACAAACCGAAGAAGAACAAGGCTAAACGTATGAAGAAAGAAGCCATGCTCCACTCCGTTATGTCCGTTTTTCAATCCTCTCCCAAGGAACCATTTAACTATAAACAGATTAGCAAACTGATTGGCGTAGAGAGCCAGGTGCAGAAGCTACAGGTTGTAGACCTGCTGTATGATCTCTCTGCCGAAAATTTTATTACAGAAATAGACCGCGGACGTTATCGGTATAACGGTCTGGGTACCACTGCGATCGGTACATTCGGACGCCGGAGCAACGGGAAAAACTCGTTTATACCGGAAGATGGTGGTGCGCCGGTTTTCGTGGCGGAACGGAATTCCGGACATGCGATGGACGGTGATAAAGTGAAGGTGCAGTTGTTTGCCAAACGCAAGGGCGCTGAACCGGAAGCCGAAGTGATCGAAGTACTGGAAAGCCAGAAAAAGACATTTGTCGGCAAATTGCAGGTAACGAAAGGCTTTGCCTTCCTCATCACCGAGAACAAGACGCTGGCAAACGATATATTTATCCCGAAAGAAAAACTGAAAGGCGGTAAGAATGGCGATAAAGCCATTGTCCGTATCGTTGAATGGCCGGACGAAGCCAAGAACCCGCTGGGTGAAGTGGTCGATATTCTGGGTGTGGCCGGTCAGAATACAGCCGAAATGCATGCAATACTGGCAGAATTCGGCCTGCCGTATACTTATCCGGAAAATGTGGAAAAGGCGGCAAATAAGATATCGGAGATTATTCCGGAAGAAGAAATTGCCAAGCGTGAGGATTTCCGTAAAGTCCTGACCTTTACCATCGACCCGAAAGATGCCAAGGACTTTGACGATGCCCTTTCGACTCGCCAGCTGGATAACGGAAACTGGGAAGTGGGTGTGCATATTGCCGACGTAACTCACTATGTAAAACCTGAAAGTCTGATCGACCGTGAAGCGGAAAGCCGTGCGACTTCCGTCTATTTGGTGGACCGTACGATTCCGATGTTGCCCGAACGGTTATGTAACCAGATATGTTCCTTGCGTCCGGACGAAGAGAAGTTATGCTTCTCCGCTATTTTTGAACTGGACGAAGAGGCCAACGTGAAGAAATCGCGTATCGGACGTACCGTGATCAAGAGCGACCGCCGCTTCACCTACGAAGAGGCGCAGTTGGTGATCGAAACAGGCGAAGGTGATTATAAAGACGAAATACTGGTCCTGGACGCATTGGCAAAGAAGTTGCGTGAAAAACGTTTTAAGAACGGAGCCGTTAACTTCGACCGCTTTGAAGTAAGGTTTGAAATTGACGAAACCGGAAAACCGATCAGTACTTATATCAAGGAATCGAAAGATGCCAACAAGCTGATTGAAGAATTTATGTTGCTGGCGAACCGTACAGTAGCTGAGTTTGTAGGTAAAGTGCCTAAAGGAAAGACAAAGAAAACGTTTGTCTACCGTATCCACGATTTGCCCGATCCGGATAAACTGGAGAATTTTGCCGCCTTTATCCGCCGCTTCGGTTATAAGATGAAAACGGAGGGCAGCAGTAAGATCGATATCTCCCGTAACCTGAACCGTTTGCTGGACGAAGTGCATGATAAACCGGAAGAAAATCTGATTGAAACATTGGCAATCCGCTCGATGCAGAAAGCACGTTATACGACAGAGAATATCGGCCATTATGGTCTGGCTTTTGAATATTACACTCATTTTACTTCTCCTATCCGCCGTTATCCGGATATGATGGTGCACCGTTTGCTGGAACGTTATCTTGAAGGCGGACGTAGCGTGGTAAAGGCAAAATATGAAGAAAAATGTGATCATTGTTCTACGATGGAGCAGGTTGCGGCAAATGCTGAACGTGCGTCTATCAAGTATAAACAGGTTGAGTTTATGCAGGATAAGTTAGGCATGGTGTTCGACGGTGTGATCTCCGGTGTTACCGAATGGGGATTGTATGTTGAGTTGAATGAGAACAAGTGCGAAGGCCTTGTTCCTATCCGTGACTTAGGAGATGATTTCTACGATATGGATGAAGAGACATACAGCCTGATCGGCCGTCGTAAGAAACGCCGCTTCCGTCTGGGTGATCCTGTAACGGTGAAGATTGCAAATGCCAATCTGGAACGTAAGCAGCTTGACTTTATGTTGATGGAATAAAGAAGATATTATTGGATAAAACAAAAAGAGACAACCGGTCATTAATGCATCAGTTGTCTCTTTTTGTTTTATATAGAAAGTGATAAAGTCGTATTATTCTTCAACAGGCTGGAGGTTTTCGCCGATAGTGTATCCTAATTCGTCATCCCGTTTTTTATCCTGGAAAAGATATGAGTTTCCTTCTTCAGATTCGATATAGTAAAGGTTTGTATAGATAAAGTCCGGGTTGTCATGTTTTAATACTTTGGCAACATTGTCCGGGATAGGAGTATCCATGCTTAATTCATACACTGTCCTTCTCCAGAAACCTCTGTCTGTTGCTATTTCCCCATGAAAGAAAACATGTTTAATTGTATCATTGTGAAGGATGAAGTATTCATGCTCTCCGTCATTCATGTATCCTCTTATCTCTGCCCCTTTATATTTTTCGTGTATAAAATTAAAATGGTCTTCGGGCAGATTTACAAACCAGCGTGTATCGTTTGGAGTACATCTAAGGGTTCTCAAGTAAAGTCCGTCGTCATTGATATAAATATAATGTTGCATGTTGTCGGATTTTTTCCAGGGATACGTGAAATGTAATGTGTAAAGGGGCCTTGTTATCCCTGCTCGTTCTGTTTTAAATATCTCAATGTCCTGTACGCCAATATATCCGGCTTGCAGGAAAGCAGTCTGAACTTCAATGGGGAGTTGTTGGATATCGCTGATCTCTGTATAGGTCATTTTCCAGCTATCATTGACATACGAGATCAATGCCTCATTTTGTTCCGGATCTTTAAATTTTATTTGGTCGATGCCATCCGAATAATTCATGAAAGAAGTGATCTCTGCAGATGGATATCTTTTGGAGAAGTCGCTTTTGATTGCTGCGGGAATCTCATCTTCTATTGTTGAGTTCTCTTTATCACAGGCAGTAATACACATAAGTAGCATACATGCTACGATGTAATGGATACAATTAATTCGCTTCATAAGTTTTTATTTAGACAGGTAAATACAATAGCAATACTAGTTGGGTACAAAGGTAAGAAAAACAAGGAATAGAAATCCTAAGACAGACTTCTGTTCCTTGTTTATGATGCATTATTTTTTTTACCAGTAAATCAAACCGAGTGTGCCGCAGCCAATTAGCGCTAATCCTAATAAAGCATAAAATATACGTGCTCCTTTTCTTCCGAATTTGTTTACGAAAGTTGTTGCTCCGCTGGTTTCGAAATACCAGTCGAAGTTAAAGATGGCAGCGACCAGGGAAAATGCTCCCAGGGCAATGAAGATGGCTAGTATGAAATAATCGGTAGGTTCCATCGGTTATTTCACTTCTACGGTTCGTGATCCGTCGGAATTTTCGCTGATCGTAACGTTTACCACGTCTCCCGGCAGCAACTCTTCGATCTTTTCCGGCCATTCAATAAAGCAGAGGGCGCCACTGTAAAAATAATCTTCGGTTCCTATCTGTTCTGCTTCACTGATCTTATTGATGCGGTAAAAGTCAAAGTGATAGATTAACTCGCCGGTCGTATCGCTGCGATATTCGTTGATAATGGCGAATGTCGGGCTGTTGATCACATCTTCTACGCCCAGCTCTTCGCAGATCGCTTTGATAAATGTTGTTTTTCCGGCTCCCATGTTTCCGTAGAAGGCAAAGACGGTACGGTCATCCATTCCGGCAATGAATTCTTTGGCTGCCTGGCGGATGGTATCTAAATTTTCAATCTTGATAATACTCATGATGTCTATTGATTATTGATCATTTGTAATCTACCCGCAAAGGTATATTAATTTTCAATTTTCAATTCTCAATTTTCAATTATTTTGGTATCATGGTAATAAACGGCACCATCATTTCCTCCATCGAGATACCTCCGTGCTGGAATGTATTCTTGTAATAAGAAACATAATAATTGTAGTTGTTCGGATAAGCGAAGAAGTCATCGTTCATCGCAAATATATATTTGCTGCTCAGGTTAGGAGAGGGCAGGCCTATCTTTTCCGGATCGCGTATCTCCAATACTTCTTTGGGGTTGTAATTCAAATTTTTACCAACTTTGTAACGGAGGTTGGTATTGGTATTCCTGTCTCCTATCACTTTGATCGGGTTATTGACGCGGATTGTTCCGTGGTCGGTCGTAACGATCACTTTATACCCTTTATCGGAGATGCGTCTGAACAACTCCAGGGTGGTCGAGTGCTGAAACCAGGAACGGGTCAGGCTGCGGTAGGCAGCTTCGCTTTGTGCCAGTTCGCGGATCATCTTCATTTCTGTCCGGGCATGCGACAACATATCCACAAAGTTCAGGACAACGACATTCAGCTGGTTGTGCGTCAGTGAAGAGATTATATTCAACAGCTTTTCACCGTATTGTGAGTCGTGTACTTTATTATAAGAGAAGGTATACTTCTTACGGAAACGGTCGATCTGTGTCCGGATCAAAGGCTCTTCGTTCAGGTTTTTTCCTTCTTCACTCTCTTCATCCACCCATAAGTCCGGAAACATCTTTTCTATCTGCAAAGGCATCAGGCCCGAAAAAATAGAGTTGCGGGCATACTGTGTGGCGGTAGGAAGAATACTGTAATACAGGCTTTCGTCGAATGTAAAATATTCTGCCAGCAGGTCTTTGACGACACGCCACTGGTCCAGACGGAAATTATCGATCAGGATGAAGAACACCTTTTCATCGTTGTCCAGCAAAGGGAATACCTTTTTCTTGAAAAGATCCGGACTCATCAAAGGACGTTCGGCGGGGTTCTGTATCCAGTTTACATAATTCTTTTTTACGAATTTCCCGAAAGCGTTATTAGCCTCTTCTTTTTGCATCCGGAGCATATCGGTCATTTGTACCTGGCTGCTTTCCAGCTCCAACTCCCAGTACACCAGTTTCTTGTATAGTTCCATCCAGTCGTCGGTCGTCAGCGAATCGTTGATCTGCATACCGATGCGGCTGAATTCCTGTTGGTAGCCTACTGTTGTCGTTTCCGATATGATGACGTTTTTATGTACGTTCTTCTTAATGGAGAGGAGCAGCTGGTTCGGGTTGACCGGCTTGATCAGGTAGTCGGCAATCTTGTTTCCGATTGCCTGGTTCATAATGCTTTCCTCTTCGCTTTTGGTAACCATGACGACCGGTACGTTAGGGTTGATTTCCTTAATGTGGGCAAGCGTTTCCAGACCGGTCAGGCCCGGCATGTTCTCGTCCAGGAAAATAATATCGAACGATTGTTCCCTGCAACAGTCGATTGCATCCTGCCCGCTGATTACCGGAACCACTTCATACCCTTTATCCTGCAAAAACAAAATGTGAGGTTTCAGCAAATCGATCTCATCATCTGCCCAAAGTACTCTGTCTTTCTTTACTGCCATATTTGTTACCTTATTATTCTTACAAATTTAATCGGAATAGTTATATAATAACGCTACTTGCTATGGTTTTGTATATAAATCCTTGCTTTTTTACGAACTTTTAAGCCTGGGTGTACTGTTTAATATAATTTAATTGTTTATTTATCATGCAAATACGAAGCTGCCGTATATTTGCGTACATATCGTAGTAGAGAACATATAGTATTAATAATTATACCATGAGAACAAAATTGTTATTTATCGTTCTCTTTTTGTCAGCAGTAATGACGGGGAACGGAACGGAAGACAGGAGTGAATACTTAAGAAAAGTATTAGATAATTTGGAGAAGATAAAAACGGCTACTTACCGTTTGCAGAGTGAAGCTTGGGAACCGGGCGACACAATACCGGGCTATTCTGTCTATACATTTGTAGAAGAATATGATAATCCGGCAGACACTGCGGTAGGTGCCAGTTATGCGGGCTATTCGGATGCTGAGAAAAAGCAAATAAGTTCCTGTTATGATGGGTATGTACGTCTATCCTTTTACCATGACGAACACGGAGTTATGGTTGATGATTTTACTCGCAGAAACCTACCTTTCAGACTGGTAGGCGTAGGAACTCCTTATTTCAACTATGCGAAGAATATTATTAAATATGTGCTGACAACCCAGGACAGTATCTCCGTGGACATGAAAGATTGCGGAGATGAATATCTGCTTAGTTTGGTTATTAACGAAGATGTACAAGTTGAATTTTTCGGACGACCTTACCATCTTCCCAAGCCACCGTTCTACCAAGACCCGACTTCCATATATGAGGTACACATCCGTAAATCGGATAATTTACCCTACAAGGTCAGAAGAGAAATGTCACATAACATAACTGAATATACTTATATAGAAGGGCAGTTTAATACACTGAGCGCTAAAGGAATTACTGCCTCCGACTACATCCCGGCAGATTACGAGGTCAGAGAATATGGCAAGAAATATGACACCAAGCCAGAGGTAAATATTACTGGTCAAAAAGCTCCCGATTGGACTTTAACGGATACCAAAGATTTGCAAGTCTCATTGTTCGACCTGAGTAGCAAAGTCATTGTAATGGAATTTACCGGAATCGGTTGCGGCCCTTGCGCAGCTTCTATCCCTTTCCTGAATAAATTGAAAGAGACATACAGCGCAGAACAACTGACGGTTCTTGCCGTTGAAATCTGGAATCGGAAAATGCCGTCACTTCAGAATTATGCAAATAGGCAACATATAAACTACTTGTTTCTTGCCGGTAACGATGAAATAGTGAATACTTATCTGAATGGCGACCGAGGTGTTCCTTTTTTCTTCATACTGGATGAGAACAGAGTTATAAAACGAATCATAAAAGGTTATAATCTGGAACATACCGGGAAAGAAATAACCCAAGCAATAGATGAACTATTAAAATCGAACTAGTGTCATTGAAAAAGTACTCGAGAACGAGAAAACGTCTTCAGGAAGTTGTTCAATTCCTCTCCAGGTGTTTTACCTATTTTCTCCAGGTGAAACTAAAGTTTCTTCGGCGGGAAACAAAAGTTTCTCCCGCAAGAAACAAGGGTTTCCTCGGGAGAAACGAAGATTCAGATTATAGTAATATTAATTTTTTGTCAGCGTATAGTCCGTAATCCCCAGAGCTTCATAAGCCTGGAGCAACGCTTCGTCGTTATCGGAGATCATCAGTAACTTATCGTTTTCCATAAGGACCGTATTGCCTTTAGGGATGAAATAACGTCCGTCGCGCATCACCATAACCGCCAGCGTATGGTCGGGCAGGGTGAGTTCCATCAGTTTGTTACCATGCGTAAGCACTTCCGGGGTAATATCTATTTCACTCATCGCACTCTTGATGCCTTCCGGAAGTTCGATGCCGAATACATCTTTCCGTTCCGGTTCGTCGATCATATCCAGCCATTTGGCAGCCTGTGTTACGGTGGTGCCTTGTATCAGTAACGAAAGGATGGTGATAAAGAATACCACATTGAATATCAGTCCGGCATGTTCAATTCCCGCAATCATCGGATAAGTGGCGAAAATGATCGGTACGGCACCGCGCAAACCTACCCACGATATATACAACTTCCCTTTAAAGGAGAAGTTTTTATAAGGAATCAGGCAAAGGAACACGCTGATCGGACGGGCGAAGATAATCATGAAGATACCGATCGTTAACCCGATGGGGGCCACCGGCAGCAGTTCGTGCGGGTTGACAAGCAATCCGAGCGTAAGGAACATCACGATCTGCCATAACCAGGCAAAACCGTCGAAGAACGTACCGATACTCTTTTTATGTACAATCTTGGCATTTCCTACCACCAAGCCGGCTATATATACGGCCAGGTAGCCGTTTCCTTTACATAGTGTAGTGGCGGCGAAAGTAAAGAATGCAGTAGCCAACAGCAGGATCGGATACAACGATTCGTTGTCGATATCTATCTTGTTAATGATAAATACAGCTATCTTTCCTAACAGGAAACCGGCAATAGCACCTACCGATAACTGGATAACCAGCGATAAGGCAGCATCAGCCAGGTTCATCCCTGCCGTCTGGATATAAGCGATCAGTAACAAAGTCAACATGTACGCCATCGGGTCGTTACTACCACTTTCCAACTCCAATGTCGGACGAAGCCGTTCTTTCAGGTACACCCCTTTGCTTCGCAGGATAGAGAATACGGAAGCCGAATCGGTTGACGACATGACGGCCGCCATCAACAGCGACTCCGGAAGTGTCAGCGTTTCGTAGCCGGTGACCAGTTTGGACAAGTAATAGATGAAACCACCCGTTATAAAGGTGGTAGCCAATACCCCGATCGTCGCAAGGATAACCCCTTGTGGAGCAATCGGTTTTACTTCTGATATCTTCGTGTCCATACCACCCGAGAACAGGATGATACTCAAAGCCAGCATACCGATAAACTGTGCCGCATTGGGATTACTGAACTGGATACCAAGTCCGTCACTGCCGAACAACATACCGACTCCCAGGAATAATAACAAGGCGGGGAGTCCGAAACGATAACCTGCCTTACCGGCGAAAATACTGAAAAAAAGAATGACGGAAGCAATCAACAAGATTCCCTCCGCATTATGTAAAATGTCTAAGTCGTGGAACATAAGCGGAAACGGTTTACTCTAAATTATCTTTCAAAATAACGAAAAAAAACTGAAACTACAATGGTTTGAATGCCGAAAAAACAAGCTTATATACTGATTAATGAATATATTACGTATATTTGCCGGCGTAAAATAAACACTATGCATAAAACACATTTATTCGTATTATTGTTCGCTCTCCTGATAGGGACGGCGTGTAACAAAGAGAAGCACTTCATCTCTGACAATGCATTCAGAGCCGAAGTAGAGAAAGATTTCCAGGCCAAACAGGCAGCCCTGCCTGACGGAGATCTGTTTGCAGTTTTCAATCAACAAATGACGCCGGTAGAAAAAGAGGCGCTTACATTCCTGTACGCCTATATGCCGATCGGCGATATTACCGACTATGATGGAAAACTTTACCTGGATAATATCCGCAGTTCTTTCCAGGCAAAGCAGGAAATGCCGTGGGGTGACAGTATCCCTGAAGACATCTTCCGTCATTTTGTTCTTCCTATCCGTGTAAACAACGAGAACCTGGACGAAAGCCGTATGGTCTTCTTCGACGAACTGAAAGACCGTGTGAAAGGCATGTCCTTATACGATGCCGTGCTGGAAGTAAACCACTGGTGTCATGAAAAGGTAATTTATACGCCTTCCGATGCCCGTACCAGCTCCCCGTTGGCTTCTGTAAAGACAGCTTACGGCCGTTGCGGTGAGGAGTCTACCTTTACGGTGGCTGCGCTTCGTTCGGTAGGTATCCCTGCACGCCAGGTATATACCCCGCGTTGGGCACATACCGACGACAATCATGCCTGGGTAGAAGCCTGGGTGAACGGCAAATGGTATTTCCTGGGTGCCTGCGAACCGGAACCGGTCCTGAATCTGGGATGGTTTAACGGTCCGGCTTACCGGGGTATGCTGATGCATACGAAGGTATTCGGCAAATATAACGGTCCGGAAGAAGTGATGCTTGAAACAGACGGTTACACAGAAATCAATGTGATCGACAACTACGCACCGACAGGCAAAGCCATCGTGACCGTAGTCGATACCGACGGTAACCCTGTCCCCGATGCAAACGTGGAATTTAAAATCTACAACTATGCAGAGTTCTATACCGTAGCCAATAAGAAAACCGATGCCGAAGGAAAGACTTTCCTGACCGCTGGTAAAGGTGATATGTTCGTATGGGCAACCAAAGACGGTAAATTCGGTTTCGATAAAGTATCTTTTGGAAAAGGTGACGCGACGATCAAGCTGGATAAGAAACCGGGGGATGCACTCGGAGCAGTTACTCTTGACATTATTCCTCCGGTAGAAGGCTCTATCCCTGCCGAAGTAACTCCGGAACAGAAAGAGGCCAACGCCAAACGCCTGTTGGAAGAAGATGCTATCCGTAACAAATATGTAGCAACTTTCTATACCGAAGAAAAAGCCGAAGCATTGGCTAAAGAACTCGGTATCGACCCGCTGAAGACTTCTGACTTTCTGATCGGTAGCCGCGGTAACTGGATGGAGATCGAAAAGTTCCTGCGTGAAACTCCGGCTGATAAACGTCCGGTTGCTATGGCGTTACTGGATGTGATTTCGGCTAAAGACCTCCGTGATACGCCGGCTTCCGTTCTGGCAGATCACCTGAATAATACGGAAGAAGTGAAGAGCGAACAATTCAATAATTATATATTGAACCCGCGCATAGCTAACGAGTTCCTTACTCCGTATCGCAGCTATTTCCAGGCAAATGTAGATGCAGCACTGGCGAAACAGGCAAAAGAGGACCCGCAGGCTCTGGTTGAGTGGGTGAAAAAGAATATCACAATCAATGATGCATTGAATCCGCAGCGTATTCCGGTTATGCCGATGGGTGTGTTCAAGGCCCGCATTGCCGATAAGGGTTCACGTAATATCTTCTTTGTCGCTGTTGCCCGTAGCCTGGGTATCCCGGCACGTATCGAACCGGTAGCCCGTAAGGTACAGTATATGAAGGATGGCAACTGGATGGACGTTGACTTTGAAGCAGCCGTTCAGACTACAGCCAAACAAGGTAAGGTGGTCGCTTCCTACAGCCCGATCAAGGCCTTGCAGGATCCGAAATATTACAGCCACTTTACGATTGCCAAGATTCTTCCGGATGCGAAGTTGCAGACATTGAACTTCGAACGTACCGGCAATGTAGATATGGGCGTTGGCGATACCTGGAGCAGTATGTTGAAGAAACCGTTGTCGATGGACGAAGGTAACTATATGATGGTAACCGGAACCCGTATGGCAAACGGTAGCGTCCTGGCCGAAGTATCTTTCTTCAACGTAGAACCGGACAAGACAACAGATACTAAACTGGAAATGCGTGAGAACACCGACGAAGTACAGGTAATCGGTAACTTCAATTCGGAAAACAAGTTCAAACGTGCCGATAACGGTGAAGAAACCAGCGTACTGGTAACAACCGGCCGTGGTTATTTCGTTGTAGCCATCCTGGGCGCCCGTCAGGAACCGACCAACCACGCTATGCGTGATATTGCAGCCGTGAAGAAGGATCTGGAAGAATGGGGCCGTAGCATGGTGCTTCTGTTCCCGGATGAAAAAGGTTACAAAAACTTCGATCCGAAAGAGTTCGGCGACCTGCCGGGTACAATCACATACGGTATCGATGCCGATGGTCATATCCAGAAAGAGATCGCATCGGCCATGAAGTTACAGAATGCCAGCCAGCTTCCGATCTTCATCATCGCCGATACCTTCAACCGTGTCGTATTCGTATCCCAGGGATACACCATCGGCTTGGGCGAACAGTTGATGAAGGTGATACATAAGTTGTAATACATTCATAAAGTAAATATTCAGCCCCGGCAATCAGTAATTTCCTACTGATTGCCGGGGTTTATTTTTTCTTTTACACCATTTTCATGGAAAAACTGTTATATTTGTAGTTAAGTAATAAAAAAGGAGGCATTATGGAAAGAACTGTTTTTAATGCTGCTCAGCTACAGATATTAGATTTGATGGCATATGTTGAGAGTGAGGATACATTGAACGAAATAAAAGATATGTTGTCGAATTATTTTGCTCAAAAAGCGGAGAGAGAAATCGATAAGCTATGGGATAATGGCCAAATCAGCAATACCATAATAGAAGAATGGAAGCATGAGCATATGCGTACACCTTATAAGACCAAATAATGGATAGAGTAGTTTTAGATACGAACTGCCTGCTGATTTCTCTGTCTAAGAGAGGTTGCTATTATAAGGTATGGAAAGATTTCTTTGCTGAAAAGTATACATTGTGTTATACTAATGAGATACTGACAGAATATGAGGAAATACTTACTTTAAAGATGGGACCTGTTATAGCTCAAAATGTTATTAAGGCGATTATAACTCGTAAGAATACATTAAAGTTTGATGCCCACTTCCGTTTTAATTTAATTCAATCAGATGTTGATGATAATAAGTTCGTTGATTGTGCTATTGTAGCTAATGCATCTTATATCGTCAGTCAGGATCATCATTTTGATATTTTGAAGAATATAGATTTTTCCAAAGTAGAATTAATTGATATAGATACTTTTGTAGCTCTATTGGGGAACGATTAATAATTTGTAATCTATAATAGAAATGAGAGAACTAGTATTTCCCGGCCAAAAAAGGGCTTTGCAAAGAATTCAGGAAATGGATCAGCGTCCTTATTTAACTCGTGAAGAGAAGCTAGAATATGATGAGTTATTGAAATTTTATCGTGACTGTGTGAATATTATTGACTATGCTTATGAGCAAGGTCGTAAAAAAGGTTTTGCTTTAACGTTGAAAGAAAGGGGGATACCTATTAAAGAAATCGCAACAGCTTCGGGCCTTTCCGAAGAAGAGATTAATAGCTTGTGAGTCCTTTTTATAGGATCAATGAGTCAGGGCTATCGTTTTTAACGATGGCCTTTTTTTGTGCCTGAAATGCTCTGAAATAACCCTTTTAACATTTGCATGTCAAATACCTACAAAGAGGTATACTGTGTATCAGCATATTAATATATGTACGCGTGTTTAAATTCATACATATAATTATAATGTAAAATAGTGGATAATATATTGTGTTATAGTGTAATTACGAATGTATAGTAATGACTAAAAGAAAGGTTCCTTTTTTCTCGCCAGCAAAGTTACCACATTCTTTTAATCCTCCAACCATTTTCAAAATATTTTTTTCTTTCCTATATCCTTTCTTATCAACAGAATAGCAAAGTAAGTACGAAAATCGCCCTTTTGAACACAAAGATAAAATGAGCAAAAAACAATGACTAGAAAAAAGGAACGTTTTTTCTAGTCATTTGCTTTTGGATGCGTTCCTGGATCTATGGTTAAAAGGCTTTTTAAGTAACACTATTATTAATATTAAATTAAAGATTTATGAACAAAAAGTTTTCTACTTTGGCTGTTAGCCTTTTGCTGACAAGTGCGTTCTCCGTGAATGCGCAGGTTCAGGGGATCGGTTATGATACTAACCATACAGCGACACCGAGCGGACCTGTAGGTGGTGAGACAGCTTATCGTACTCAACTGACCCTGTCGGATGTTTTTGATAAATTCGGCTCTGACGATACTAACGTAGATGAGTACAATAAATGGACTGTAAATAAAATTGAAAGTGAGAAGTGGTACCAGCTGCAAGTCGGTGAAAAAGATGAAGTGCTGGTTCAGCTTCGCGATTACACGACTGGTGAGTTGTATTTGAAGGTCGTTTCTCAGAACAAATTGACGACTGGTAAAAAACCGGAAGGAAACCCGACATTGACTTCTTCTTTGTGGAAAATCGAAGTACAAGACAAAGGTGGTTATCAGAGAGGTAAAACTTATGTTTTCACAAATAAGGAAACTGGGTATATGCTATCTTATAACTGCCCGGATCGTACAGTCGACCCGCAAGCTGCTGTTAAGCTGAATGATAAGAGCGATGTAACTGGCGGTAAGATCGATAAAGAAAAATCTATCATCAAGAGTGACATCAGTGCTTGGCAGTGGTATAGCGATGATGATATTTCTAAAACAGGTGAAAGTTTTGGAGCTGTAAAATTATATGCTTACATCCATGAAGGCCAGGAAGTGATGGGTCTTGTGAGAAACGATAATGACGAAATTGTTTCTGTAAAGATTGCCAAAGATAAGGTTACAGACCGTATGGCAAACATCGATTTCTTGGCATTGACAATCCGTGATGCCGGTGTGCGTGTTTTGACTGCTGAAGACATCAATTCAATGATTGACGCAGATGGCTCTTGGATGAATGCGGCTGATAGAGAAAAAAGAGATAGAGTCTTTTTCAAAAGCGCACCTGCAGTTGTAAACGATTTGTTTACTGGTAGCTACAAGGCTCATAACACAACTATTGAAGCATTCAAGAGCAAGAACTATGCAACAGAAAAATATGCCGGTTATTCTATCGTTTTGCAGAAAGCTGATGACAAATTCTTCATGGTAGATGAAGATCTGACTTATGAAGATGTACAGGAACCGACATTGCATGGTGGATTGCAAGTTCATGATAAAAACTTTACAGGTGGCTTGAATGCTCTGTTAGGAGGAAATATGACAGCATTGAAAGCTCGTTATTATTGGAAGATTTCTTATTATCCGACTCCTGACAGCTTGGTGTTGGAACCGCTGAATGCTTCTTTCATTGGTGCCGAAGATAAGAAAGCCGATAAAAAGTGGGCTGATACTCCGTTGAAAAATGCAGCTGTTGAGGCTTTTTATAATACGGTTAATGCCGCTACAGCTCATGCTTCCGGTGTAGCTTCTGCTACGACAAGCGTTCCGTTTAACAAAGACGCTTATATCCCTGTTGCATTAAAGATCATGAACCAAACTAGCGGTATTGATGACAAGTCTGTTTTGACAGTAGGCCAGTCTAAAAATACGGCTGTGGGAAAAGAAGACTTTGCAAAAGCTAAATACGGTCGTCCGGTCTTGACTGATAATATTGCAGAAATGGGTATCAAGTTGGGATTCAAACACGACTATACACCTATGAAGCGTGCAACACTTGAAAATGGTTTGTATTTCATCAAGGTTAAAGTTGATGCAGCTCATAAGACAGACTATCGTAAAGATGGTATGAACTTGGTTATGAACTTGTGGGGCCAGTTGATGTATGACAAGCAGGATGATTATCAGGAATATAAACACATGCCAGCTACTCAATGGGTAGTAGAACAAGATGTTTGTGAAATAGGTCCTGACCAGACTCCGTATGTGACAATCCGCAACCGTGAATATGGATCTGAAAGCAATATCGCTTTCCATGGACAGTTGTATAAAGCAGGTGAAAATACATATTACTTCATTAACCATAAGGATTATAACATCAAGTCTGACAATGTAGGCAAGTTCCCTGATATGAAATTCTCTTGCGGTGATACATTGGTATTCGATCAGATTACCGATAAATCAGTTACAGAAAATGGTAAATTAGGCTACAAGAACTTCACAAAAGATGCATTGGCTTATGAAACTTGGGGTGTTAAGTATTCTACAGCAGATACATACCAAGGCTTGAACAATGACAAATATCTGAATGTAAACGAAAATGACGGTTACTTGGTTGTTGAAAATAATCAGTGGAAAGACTTCGAAGTGGCTGTATTGGCTGAAAATAACTTCGGTTATGGTAGCGAAAAAGCAGGTGTTGCAGCTTTGAGCAGAACAGTTTATACATTGAAAGTTCGCGATAACAACTTGATCGATAATAACTGGAAATATATTGTTGTGAAAGATGACGAAAATGGTAACCCGTATTACCAGATGGCTCATCTGAAAGATGTAGACGGAAAGAACGTTAAACTGGGTACATTCTATTTCAAGGCAGACCAGCTGACTGCTGACGGTGATACTTCTTACGTATTCGTTGATGCAACAGGTTGGACTAAGACCGCTGATTTCAAGAAGGAAGGTTGGGCTACATTCACTGGTGTTTTGAATAGTGTGAATGAATATGATTATGCTAAATATCCTGAACGTTTATACATTGGCAACGGTTTCAAACAGCTGGGTGTTAAGTCTCAGACTACAAAATCGACTTATGTAACATTGGATACTGATCCTGAAACAGTAAATGATGCATTTGTATTTGTTTCGACAAATCGTCCGTTGTATATGCCTATCGGATTGGATATTACTAACGGTGAAATGAATACTGTAACTAATATCTTCCGTAAGAGAGGTAATGCAGGTATCGGTCAGGCTACTGAATATTTGTTCGAAGATGGTAACAACCAAAGCAATGTTGCGGAAGGTTCTTATATCAAGGGCTTCCAGTATCTGGGTATCACAGCGGAAGGCGTTAAACCGTTAGGTGAAAAATCTACTACTGCTCTGTATGTGGATTCTGTAATCAGCTCAAATCCTCGTATGCCGCAATATTTGTTCATGGTAGATGTTGATAGCGTAAAAGATGGTCGCTGGTGTAATACAAATAAACACGGTTACTTCCCATCTGAAGATGTTACTGATGAAGAAGATGCAACTCACCATATCTTCTATAACGGTTATGTAGCAGGTCGCGTATTGGTTAACTTGAATGACTCTGTAGATTTGCATACTTCCATTAACATGTTGGACGAAGCTAAGAAGTTCGGTTATAGAAACTTTACTCGTTTGGCATTTGTAGAAGGTATCCACATGAATATCACAATTGAAGAAGCTAACACTGCGTTCGCTCAGCCTGCTGGAGAATGGTTGTTCATCTTGAAAGGTGATTTGAAGTTGAAAGATTTGATTACTACTGTAGGTGATTATAAAGTGATCGATGCTAAGAAATTCAATGATGCATTCACAGATGGTAAGATTGATCGTAAAACATTAGATGGTAAGCATCAGAACTATGCATTCTCTTTGCGTTACACGGACGATGCTCATCAGGATGTATTACTGGAATCTAAAGGTAATGATGAAAATAAGGTGTCTAAGATCGGCGGATTCAGCGAAAATAGTTGGGTACAGATCATGGATGGTGTTCCTGTATTAGCTCAGAGCAAGAATATTAATGGCGATCATACGGCTATTGATGGAACTACATCATTGTCTCAGTTGGTAAATCAGGCTCAGATCTTCAACTTAGGTGAAACAGACGAAGAAGCTACTGCCAACGAAGACATTACAACATCTTCAATCAGCGTTATCGCTGGTAACGGTGTAGTAACTGTTAAGGGTGCAGCTGGTAAGAACGTAGTAATCACGAATGTACTTGGTCAGACTGTTGCCAACACAGTAGTTGCATCCGACGAAGCTCAGATCTCTACTCCTGCTGGTGTAGTAGTCGTAGCAGTCGAAGGTGAAGCTGCTGTTAAAGCAATCGTAAAATAAGAAATTATTTATAATCAATAGATTCTGACTGCGCGGTAGAGACGGATTGATACGTCTGTCTCTACTAATTAACCTGTGAGAGGTGAAAAAGTGGTCGATATTAATACTAAAGTAATGAAATAAAGTTCTTTCTGCCGTCTCTCTGCGAAGAACGGCGGCAGGCAAAAAAACAAAGCTCCGGTGGATTTATTTCTGCCGGGGCTTTCGTTATTTAATATCAGTAAACAGCATGAAAAAAAAGAAATCCTAATGGCATCGCTGACCTTGGATGCTCTTTGCGATGAGATTGATCGTCTGCGCAGCATGAACGGATCGTGCGGCACACTGTCGCGTAGTAACAAACGGCAACTGGCCAAGTATAAATCCATCCTGTCTGAACGCCTCGGAGCGACGGTCATCTATCCCGAAGACCGGCAGGTAATTCCCAAAGGCAGCCATGCCGATGTACTGAAAGAATTGAAACGCATTGACCGTTTCTTGAAAAAACATTCGGGAGCTGAACGCGACGGTTGTTTCTTCCACTTGATGTGCAATTGTTTAGACTTCGGGGTTTCCCTAGGTACCGTCCAGCGTAACTACTATATCTCGGAAGAGGAACAGGAGTTATTGTAGGGAAACCGGTAACGTTCTATGGGGTAAAAAAATAAATTTCTTCCCCTTCCCCCTATTAAACGACCGCTTTTTGCTGTTAAAAGGGTGATTTCTCTCTGATTTTGCTGTTAAATTATTGATAATCAAGATTAGTAAATAGAAGTAGCCGGTCGTTTAATAGGCTTGTTTTCTCGGAAGGAAGCCTGTACCTTTGGCTATTATTAATCGGCTTCGCGGCCTTGAAATATAAAGCATATGAATGTAATACCTACTCTTTCTTTTTTTGAGAAGTTGTATCTGCCGGAATCTGTCCCCTGCACATTGGAAGAAATAATCATCCTGATCCGCACCCGTCGTTGGGAGGCTGTTATCACAGCCTATCGTGCCTCCCTGGCAGCGGGCGATAAGGAGGGAGCCCGTAAACAAAAAGGGCAGCTCCCCGGTTTCACCCCTTCGGGTGTGTTCCGAGGTGGGCACCGTGCCAACCAGTTGGAGCAGTATAGCGGCATTGTGGGGCTTGATTTCGATCATGTGGCCAACCCGAAAGGGTTGGCTGCCCTGTTCTGTCAGCAAGCCTGTACACTGGCCCTTTTCGTCAGTCCCGGTGGGGAGGGATTGAAGGTGTTTGTCCGTGTCGATACCCCCCGTGAAGCACATGCCGCTGCTTTTGCAGCGGTGGCTGCTTGCTACGAGCAGTTGGCGGGGATCTTCTGCGACCGGGCTTGCAAGGATATCAGTCGTTGCTGCTACGTGAGCAACGATCCGGAGGCGTACTATGATCCGAAGGCGGAAGTGTTCACTACGGCTTCCGTCTTGCCCGCACAACTGTTTGTGCACGACTGGTTGCGTGCCCATCCGGCGGTGGAGGGCAACCGCAACCAGACTGTCTACCGCCTCGGCTGTGAGGCGAATCGCAGAGGGTTCGGGTGTGATGAAACAGCCGTTTTCTGTATCCCCCTGATGCACGCTCCCGACTTCGCCGACGAAGAGATCCGTCAGGCGTTATCTTCTGCCTATCAGGGTAATAAGGTGGAATATGCCACTCGCCCGAAAGGGCAAAAGGACAAAATGGCCAATTTGGCCACCGACACAATTTCGGGCGAGGAGCTGCGCGAACGCACTCCGCTGTTGCCTCTGGAGATCCTATCCAATCTGCCTCCGCTGTTTGAAAAAGCCATCTGTTTCTATACCGATCCGCGTGAACGCGACATGGCTCTTCTGGCAGCTTGCACGGTGCTCAGCGCCTGCCTACCGGGAGTATGGGGCGTTTACAACCGAAAGAAAGTATATCCGCACCTGTTCACCGTCGAAGTGGCACCGGCGGGCAATGGGAAAGGCTGCATCAACGACATGCGGCGATTGGCAGACCGCTATGCCCTGTTGATCGAAGCTGAAACGAAACGCAAGGAAGAGGCATACCGCCAGGAGCTGGAAGAATGGGAAGTGAAGAAAGCGGCTGCCCGCCAGAAGAAACAGGTTGTCTGTGTGGCTGATGCCCCGGTGAAGGCTTCGACCTGCTACTTCTTCATCCCTACACAGATCACCAAGGCTAAGCTGCTGGTTCATCTGGCCGACAATGGCGAGATAGGTGGGTTGATGGCCGATAGCGAGATCGACACGCTGATCAGCGCCGGACGCCAGGACTACGGGCAGTTCGACGACCTGCTGCGCAAGGCGTTCCACCATGAGCCGGTTGCTTCGTCGCGCAAGACCGACAACGAGATGATCCGTATCCCGCGTCCGCGCCTGGCAGTCTTGCTGGCGGGTACGCCGGGGCAGTTCTCCCGCTTGATACCCGATGCCGAAAATGGGCTGGCGAGCCGCCTGTTGCTCTATACCTGCCGTAGCGCGGCGGTCTGGCAGGATGTATCGTCGGCAGGCGATGCCGACCGTTACGAGCAACATCTCGATGCCTTGTCGGAGCAGGTGATGGAGATGGCGGTATTGTTGCGTAAACGGCCTTTGCGGGTACGGCTGACCGGTGAGCAGTGGCGTGAGTTGAACAACCATTTCGGCCGGCTGTTACGTGAAACCTACCTGTTCGGCAGCGAGTCGTTTCTCGGAGCGGTGAAGCGCCACGGTCTGATGGCCTACCGCCTTTGCATGATCTTTACTGCCTTAGAGGCGGCCAAGCTCGATTACGGGGTGGACGAGCTTTTTTGCAGCGATGCCCACTTTCATGCCGCTCTCGCCATCATCGAAGTCTGCTTGGCGCATAGCCGCCTGTTGATGACGCAGCTGGTTGCTTCTGCCGATATACCGGAGCTGACCTGTCCCGATTATTTCCGCCGCCTTTTCGAGCAGTTGCCGGAAGAGTTCACCCTGTCGGAGTTATACACGCAAGGCGAATCTGTCGGCATCAAAGAACGTAGTATCCGTCGTCATTTGAAACGGCTTGACCCGCACTATGTCACCCGTATCGCTCCCGGCGTTTATCGCAAGAACACCCCTCCGGCTGCTTGACCTGTCTCCCTCCATGTCCAAATTGTGGCGGTGGCCAAATTGGCCGTTTTGTCCTTTTGAAAACATCTCCCTTTGAAAAACAACATTTTTCCCTATACCCTGTCGTGCAATGAGGTATAGGGAGAGGGGGGACGGGATATAGGGGGGAGAGGGACGGGGTATAGGGTAAAAATAGAGTCGATAGATAATGTTAAACATGTTGCAAAATTAGATTTTAAGATGATTTATATCGATATTTGCAACGTTAATATGTAAAGATTATGAAACAAATAGTCGGAAGAAATCTAAAAGAAATCAGAGAAGCTAATAGGCTGACACAAGCTCAGGTCGCTGAATTTTTAGGTGTAGAAAGAGGTACTTTGTCTAATTATGAATTAGGGGCGCGGGAGGCACCGTATCATGTGCTTGAAAAGCTGGCGGACTTGTATGGCGTTGATGGCAATGTCTTTTTTGAAACAGATGAAAGTCGTCGAAAAGAATCTTTGGCGTGTGCTTTTCGTATAGCGGATTTGTCGGTGGCGGATCTGAAGGCAGTTTCGGCTTTTAAAGATGTGGTGAAAAGTTATTTGAAAATGTGTACAATTGAAGCGGAAAAATGAAGAAAGACGTAATTTCTCTGTTAGAGTACCGCGCGTTTGAATTCCGTCGGGAAAACGGACTAGATCCGGTGGAACCGATCTATATCAAGCAGGTCTTGCGCCGTTTGAATATTTTGACGCAGTATCAGCCCCTGTCGGATAATTTTTCGGGAATGTGCTTGAAGACGGACAAGTATAAATTTATTCTTGTTAATTCCAATCATCCGCGTGGCCGCCAGCATTTTACTATTGCTCATGAGTTTTATCATTTGTTTGTGCAGGAAAACCATGAAGTGCATGCTTGCAATCCGGGTATAAACAAAGACCCCCGGGAGGTGGAGGCTGATTATTTTGCTTCTGTTTTGTTGATGCCGGAGATGGGGATCCGTGCGATGATACCGGAAGAGGAATTGTGGAATAAGCAAATATCGTGTTCCACGGTTCTGAAACTGGAGCATTATTTTTCTGTTTCGCGTTCGGCCATGCTTGTCAGGCTGCGTGCTTTGTCCCTGTTGTCCGCGGAGCAGTATGAGAAAATGAAGGTTATACCGGTGCTTCGTTCTGCACTCGAATATGGCTATTCGGATCTTGCCCTTTATCGTCCGGGCAATGAAAATCTGTTTATTGGTGATTATGGGGATAAGGCCCGCAGACTCTTTGACGGTGAGAAGATTTCCGAAGGGCATTATCGTGAATTATTGTCTAAGATTGGTATAAATCTTGGGATAGGCGATGAAGAGTGAGAAGGTAAAAATATTATTAGATGCGGATGTGGTTATCCATTTTATAAAGGGGGGGTGCTTGTCGTTGTTGCCGGATATTCTGCCGGCTTATCAATTTGCCATTCTGGATATTGTGTTGGATAGGGAGTTAAGGAGGCATCCGCAGACTTGTACGCAGCTGAACAACCATATTCGTATACTTAAGAATATCGAAGTGATTGGCTGGAACCCGAATTATGAAATGATTTATGAATATAATATGCTGATTAAAACACTGGGAGTGGGAGAAAGCGCTTCTATGGTATACTGTAAGTATCATCCGAATGTCCTGGCTAGTAGTAATTTGCGTGATATTAAAAGCTATTGTGAACAAAACCGGATCACTTATCTTTCAACCATGGATTTATTGTATCTGGCCTGCCATCGAAAAGTGATGACCGAACAGGCGTGCGATCGGTTTATCGCAGATGTATTGCGGCAAGGCAGTAAGTTGCCGGTTTCTAAATTGTCTTTGTATATGCCTCGTGCGGAAGTTTTTTCTTTATAACTCTCTTTTGTTCTTTATCTTTCCATTCCTTCCCCCTCCTTCTTCGGCTTTCCGTTCGTCCGGGTCGGGCGGTTGTATCTTTGTTATGTGATTATAAACAAGGTGTTTAATTAAAAACAAAGAAGATTATGCCAGCAAAGTACACATTGGTATTGCGCAAGGACTTGCGTAAAGATGCAGTGGAAGGGAGTAAGTTGTATTATGCCAACGCAAAGGCGACGGGAACGTGCGACATGTATGAGTTGTGCGACCTGATTTCACTTTCGTCTACCGCTTCGCCGGGTGACGTGCGGTTGATACTCGATTCGTTGATCGAGGTGATGAAGCGCAGCCTGGGTAAAGGCGAGGTGGTACAGGTGGGCGAACTGGGAAATTTCCAGTTGCAGTTCGGCAGTAGCGGGACGGCTACGAAAAAGGAATTCAACCAGTCGCTGATCAAAAGTAAACGGATCGTTTTCCGTCCCGGCAAGGTGTTGCGTGAAGCGGTGGCCAATTTCAGTTTCGAAAAGATTCCTGATCCGTCGGAGGAAGGAAAAGGGGAGGAAGGCGGTGGTGGAGACCGCCCGGAGATCGAATAGCCTGCCGGCCGTTTTTACGGCTCACCCAGGTGCTGGACGATATAGTCCTTTTGTCGGGGAGTGAGGTATTTCTTTCCCGGATGCCAGCCTGATTCTTCCAGTTGGTCGACGAGTGTCCTGCTTACGCGGACCCATTTCAACAATTGCATCGTGGCACTTTTCTGTGAAATATTGGGAAAGTATTGCAGGGCAAGCTCGCCCCATCCCCATACTCTGTTCTGATTGAATGAATTTTCCATACGGCATGTATTTGAAGGTTTATATACCAATAAAGATACGAATTATTACGTACATATTCAAATAAAACAATAACTAATATCATATAAAATGGATAAACAGATACAGTATTTGCAGACATGTCTGCCGGCAGCCGAGAAGGCGGGTGGGACCTATGACATGAACCCGGTAGTAATCCTGGCACAAGGTGCGCTCGAAAGCGGTTGGGGTACTTCACATTTGGCCAGGGAACATCATAACTATTTCGGTATCATGGGGTACGGGGCATCCAACGGCTATTGGCATGGCGAGCGGGCGAAGGTGGAAGGGACCGGCGGGGTGCATTATTTCCGTCATTATGCCGGTGTAGAGTTCTCATTCCTCGATTTTGCCCGTCTGATCCGCACCGGTTACCGCCATGCCTGGAGTTTCAGCCGCCAGCCCGAAGCCTATGCGAAAGAGATAGCCTACAGCCCCTATATCAGCGAGCAGAACGGCGATAACCGCGACTTATACCGCCGTAACCTGATTGCCATAACCGAGAAGATCATCACATTAAAGGATATGTATGATTGGATGCGGGGAAGGGCAAAATAATGTGCTAATGGGATAATATGCCAATGTGCCAATTAGAGAAATAATTGAGCTATCAGTTTATAGTGACGGGAGTAACCAATTCCCCTCTTGAGAGGGGATAAGGGGTGTGTTAAAGCTAGTTATAGGGCGAAACTATGACACACCCCCTTCCCCCTCTCGAGAGGGGAGCCGGTTACAACCAGTCAATAATTAGATAGTTCACATTTGATAACAACATAAACATTAAAATAATGAACAAATTAAGACAAATCCTGCAATTTATCAGAGCCCTGCTGGGCTTTTTGTTGAACCTGAAAAAGAAGGAGAAAGATGAGAAGAAAGAGAAAGTGGTTATGCCGGATAATCAGCCGGAGGTGGCTCGTGTGTTACCTGGTGATACTGGGGATGACGGCTTTGTGGGCGGACCGTACAGAAATCGTCCTGGCCTCGATTGGGGCCCTGTTGACACTCTCGGGGTACGGAAACGATTCCGGGGAAGATTCCGGAAACAGCTTACCGTCGCGGCCGGATATACCCTGATGCTGTGTGCAGTAGGGAGTTGTTTGGTGAAGATGATGAGGTGATAACGTAGAGGGGCAAACTAAAAAAAGAATCGAACGCGGACGATATGAGTTTTCCGCGTTCGATTTTTTCTGTTAATCAAAAGTAGAATGTTTCATCCCTTTTATTCGGTCCAGTCTGAAATAACGGCCGACGGGTCCGGATTCAAAACGATGGCTGTGTTTTTAAGTGACTCGAATTTACTGAAGAAGATATTGAACCAGGGGGCGCAATACCCTTCAATTGAGTTCATGCGGTAGCCTACCGGTGCGTTGGTGCCGGGATATCCTCTTTTAACAGGTAATTCCAAACGTTTGTAGTCCCAGAAAATGATACCTTCTCCCCAGAATTCAATACGTTTTTGCAGTATGAGTTCTTTACGGAAATCATCCAATGTAGTCGCCTGGCAATTATATTCCGGATAGCGATAGGTAGTCATAAAGCTATTGAGGGCATTTACGCCGGCTGCAACTCCCTGGCTTGCAGCTAATGCTTCGGCCTCGATGAAGTACATCTCTTCGACACGCATCATCAGATAATCGATCGTTGCTCCTATGTTGGCATCGATCATGTTGCCTTCTTTCGGTTTGAATTTCAGGTTCGTGTAAGCTGGTAGCTTTTTGAAATTGACATCGGATAATATGGTACGATATTTATTTCCCGGTTCTTTTCCGGCATCTTCCGGGGCTATCCAGGTAATTTTACGCCAGTCCGTATCCGGTATTTGATCGTATAAGGCCTTGCTGATTGTGCGGATAGCCCAGTAGGTGGAGTTGCCTACACCGAATGTCTGTTCGGTACATATATTTCCGGCATAGTTCAACCATGTGCTGTGGATATTTTCCTGATTCATAATCGAACCCCATAGCCAGGCGCTGGTTTGGATGGTATTGAATCCGGCCGTATAGTTTTTGCCTCCGAACCATTCCGATTCCGATAGGGGTTGTGCTCCACTGTTTGAGATGACTTTGCGGGCATATTCAGCAGCTTTTGCATAACAATCTTTGGCAGAGTTGACACCGAGGTCGACGTTCTGGGTGAGGGCTGACAAATCATTCGGGTATTTTTCGAAACGCGTACCCATTTCCAACCATAGGCGTGCTTTCAATCCGTAGATGATTGTCTGGTCCGGCATATTCTTGGCAGGCCGGGTGTAGTCTTTCAGGTATTCTTCGGCATCGTCGAGATCGTTCAGGATATATTCATACATGGTGTAGAAAGGGACCCTGGGGTTGTCGCGGGCTTCGCTTTCCGTTATATTCTCGTAGATGATGGGAACGGTCAGGCCGTATATCTTATTCGCTTCGGCTTCGTTGTCCAGTTTGGCTATGCCCGTTTTCTTGTACTCGAAGAAACGGGAGATATCCATATAGATTAAAGCCCGGAATGTTTTGGCGATCCCCAAATACTGCCTGTTGGTTTCGGTGGCCGTTTCCGGGTCGATCAGGCGTATCAGGTTGTTGGTGTTATTGAGGAATTTGTAGTAGTAGTAATACAGACTGTTTACTGTACTGTTTTCCGCCAATGCCAGACATTTTCCGAATGAACTGAAGTAATCGTAATTTGAATTATAGACGAAGAAATCTTCGCACATCGTCTCTCTTGTCATGCCGAACGCACTATAGCCGAAGTCGAAGTTATAACCTTGACCATAGGAATTATACGTGTTGATATATCCGACGATTGCACTCATCATAGCCTGCATACCGGCTGGCGAGTTGGCTACCTGATCGGCTGTGGCCGTAGAACTTTCGGGAAATGTTTGTTCGATACAGCTATTCATGCCCAATCCCAGGAAAAACACGCTGGAAACAATTACTGTTTTAAATATATTTTTCTTTTTCATTGTTTTATGCTTTATGGAATTTGTGTGATTTTAGAATTGTAAACTGATGCCACCGGTGAAAGTGCGGAGCGGGGATATTTTTCCCGAAGCACCGACTCCAGTGTAGGAGCGTCTGGGATCCAATCCTTTTCTCTTTGACCAGTAATATACATTATCGCATACAAAGTATAAACGAAGATTGTCTATGCCCAGATAAGAGGTATATTTCTTGGGAATGGTATATCCTACCTGTACGTTTTGCAAGCTGAGGTAGCTACCATCCATCAAGAAACGATCCGACATGCTGGTGGTGTATAAGTCGTTGAAATACCAGCGCGGTATGTTTGACCCTGTATTTTCGGGCGACCATGCGTCTGCGATGTCTTTGTGCCAGCGGTTACCGACGCTTGAGGCTGTCGGATTAGCCATGATGCCTGCATATCCGTAATCGTAGGTTTTGCCTCTGATCGTATAACTGAATTGGGCAGAGAGGTCGAAACCATAGACATTCAGTGTCGTACCGAAACCTCCGTACAGGTCCGGGTTGGGGTCGCCGCACAGATAATAGTCTGCGCTGGAGTTGGTGGTTGTGGTCTTTTTTTCTCCTGTTTCCTTGTCGGTGTAATACCACATGGACAGACCTTCTTCCGACACACCGGCATACTGGCGCATATACCATGTATTGATGGGTAATCCTTCTCCATAATACCTGCTTCCGTCCATATAACCGCCGTGGCCTTCCATCTCTGTCGTCTTTTTCTCGGCAGGCAGATAGGTGATCTTGTTTTTATAATGAGTCATGTTGAAGTTGATCGTCCATGAGAAGTTCTTTTTATTGAACGGGGTATATCTCAAATCGAGTTCGACACCTCTGTTATTCATGTCTCCGATATTGTCATAATAACCTGCATATCCCAACGACAGAGGAACGGTGAACCAGTTTAACAGATCGGTCGTCTTGCGGTTGAAGAATTCGAAGCTACCGGTCAGTTTATGTTTGAATAATTCAAATTCAACTCCCAGGTTCATGTTCGTATTTGTTTCCCAGGTGATATCTTTATTTCCTTTGCTGGCAAAGGCGAGCGATAACTCGTCATTGTTGTTTTTAATGGTATAGGTATCGATATACCGGAAGTTACCGATATTGTCGTTACCTTGCTGTCCGATCGAGAATTTGATTTTTAACAAGTCTACCCAGTTTGTTTTGAACCAGTCTTCTCTCGAGATCAGGTAAGCAGCTCCGATGGAATAGAAATTACCCCACCAATGATCCGGATGGAAGCGTGAAGAAGCGTCGCGGCGATAAGAACCGGAGAAGAAATACTTGCCGTCGTAATCGTAGAGGCCGCGGAAGAAGTATCCTTCCGTATTGTAATCCGTTGCGTAGGAGTCGGCAGAAGCAGCGTCAATGATGGCTCCGTTCAATTCATGGTTCTCCCAGTAAGAGAACATGTTCTTTTTGCCGGCAGATAATTGGACATAGTTGTATTTATAATTTTCATGTCCCAACATGGCCGATACGTTATGTTTACCGAAACTGCGGTTATAGTTTAAGATCTGCTGTAAGTTTAGTGTGGTTGTGCGGTAATGGTAAACGGATATGGTACCGTTTTGCTCCGCCCCGAAACCGTAGAATGGGTTGCTGGTTGTGAAATATCTTTGTTCGCGTACTGTCGTTCCTGCGTTGAACGTGAATTTGAAGTCTTTCAGGAAGGTGATATCGACAAAGCCGTTACCGTTAAACGTATTTGCATTTGTTTCCGACAGATTGAGAATGGAGCTTTGTATGGATGAGTTCGGAAGAACGGGGCGGGCTAATCCCAACGCGGTATTTGTTGTTCCGTAGTCATACAGTTTGCCGTTTTCATCGGTCATGATATTTCCATGCTCATCTCTGATATAGACCGGGTAGATAGGGGCAACTTGTTCTACGACACTTGCCATATCTGTGCTATAGTCTTCTGACAAGGTCGATGTTTCGCTGTGAGTATAGTTTACGTTAGCACCGAATTTCAACCAACTCTTTGCCTGGTAAGAACCTTTGAAGCGGGCAGAATAGCGTTCGTATCCGGCATTGGGGACAATACCTTCGTCGTTCAGGTAACCAAAGGAGCCGTACATTTGCATTTTGTTGGTTCCTCCGGATATATTGACGTTATATTCCTGCCGGAAGGCGCTGCTATATGCTTCATCGACCCAGTCGTCGGGAGATAACGTATATCCGTTCACTACCCGTCCTAATTTGGCGTTGGGGTTTAGTCTTCCGTCTTTTCCTATCAGGTATTCGTTTTCCGGATAGTTGAATACGTTATAGGTTAAGCCGCCGTTTTCTTTGGTATTGCCTACCATATTGATATTCGCCTGCGTATATGCGTCATTTTCAGATAATCCTTTGACGTATCTTAGTTGATTATATAATGCTTTATAATGAGCTTCGTAGTATTCTCCGGGGTCTTTGATGTAGTCGTAATCGATGGTGCCACGCGTATTTACGCCCCATTTGGCGGAAGCCGTCACTTTTGCTTCTCCCACTTTTGCCTGTTTCGTGGTGATAATAATAACACCATTGGCACCTCTTGCTCCGTAAAGAGCATTCGATGCAGCATCTTTCAATACGGAAACCGATTCTACATCAGAAGGGTTGATATTGTTCCAACCTCCTTCATAAGGCATGCCGTCGACAATAATCAACGGGTCGATATCAGCATTGATAGAACCTATGCCTCGTATGATAAGGGATGGAGAACCTCCGCCAGGCTGTCCGGAACCAGTTGTCATTTGTAATCCGGCAACCTGTCCTTGTAATGATTGTACGACATTGGTGGTTGAGCGTTGTGTCAGTTTTTCTGCGCTGATAACTGTGGCTGAACCTGTGAATGCTGATTTTTTGGCTGTTCCATAGGCTACTACGATAACTTCATCCAAATCCTGGGTGTCGCTGACCATTTTGACGTTTAGTATACTTTCCCCTTTCCAGATTATTTCCTGGGTTTTTAAACCGACGAAAGAGAATACGAGTGTCGAGCCTTTTTTGACATCGGTCAGGGTAAATCTTCCTTCTGAGTCAGTAATTGTTCCGGTGGAACTGTCTTTGATGAAAATGGAGGCTCCGACAACGGTTCCGTTTTCATCTTCTACGATACCGGTCACTTTGCTTTTTTGTTGAGTTACCGCAGCTTGTCGGGAAAGAGTATTCGCTTCTGTGTGAATATTCCCAAACAAATTGAATACTGACAGGATAATCAACACTTTGGTCAGTTTTAGTTGAGTTAACATAAGCCTGTGATTTAAGAGGTTAATAAGTCGCAATATTATACTAGTGAAAACTTGTAATTTAGATGAGAGACATAGTCTTTACAGAACTATGATATCTTATCGTGTCAAAAATAATAATATTTTTCTTATTAGGTATTAAATTGTAAAAAATAAGTTATAGAATCTATGTTCTTTTTTTAAAGAAGAGTGTTTTGCACGCTAAATACCCCCTGTTTTACTTATCTCCTACTTTCTTATAGGACAAAAGGCCATAGTTCTGTAAAAACTATGGTTTGTTAGATAGAATTTGATAAAAAAAGTAAAGGCTATATCGTGATGACATAGCCTTTACTTTTTCTTGAGTTTATATGTTCTTATCTTCTGCGACGTACGCTTCGAACCGGAGAAGATTTCTCGGCTTTCGGCGCTTTTGTCTTTACTGTTTTTTCTTTGGTTTCTTTAACAGCCTTTTCGGTAGTGGCTCCGCCTTGTCCGCGGGCTGATGATTTTCTCGCTTTTTTAGCCGCTTTCGGGTCTTCTACCTGAGTAGTGTCGGGCTGGAACCAGAGTGACTTTTCGAAGGCAACCAACTGGCCTTCGATGCGGTCCTGTTCCTTCTTGATGGAATCGGGAGTCGGGCAGTAAGCCATCAACGGCTGGTTCATCAGGTTCTGTGTCTTATAGATCTCGCCTTCGAACATACGGCGGCGAAAATAGTCGTCGAGCGTGAAGGTCATGGCATTGTTGATGTTCGATGTCATGATAAATGCCGTATTGATGTACGGACGGATATTTTCGTAAGGAATCCAGAACATGGGCATGGTCAGTTCGCCCACATCACCGGAAGTGGTCATGATCGGGCAGATGGCCAGTGTCTTTACATCGAATACGGAGTTATTCTGGTCGAAATACCAGGCTTCCTTTACATAATAGGAGCGGACGGTTTCGGAAGGAATATCGCTTTCGTTGATCACGAAAGTGGTTCCCTGGTTACCTTGTCCGGGTACTTCCTCATAATAGATGCCAAAGCGGTCGAGCATGTCTTTCAGGTTGATCTTGCTGTTGTCGCTGAAATCTTCGTAACCGTCTTCATACTGGTATGCGTCTATTTTACCTTCGCTGATCAGACTGAAGATGATGGAGAAAAGGTTCATCTGTCCGTTCATCGGGGTGACCGGATAATACAGAGGAGCATTCTTCTCTTTCATCAGGTCTATCTGCCGGTACATGACACGCATCCAGCGGGCGTTGCCCACTTCCTGTGTCATACGCTCGTTCATATCCTGTGCCCGTACGGTCAGTTCGGGTATGCCGGTGTCTTTCTTATCATTTGCCCGTTCTCCGCGGGTGGCCTGCGGGCTTCTTCTTGCCCGTTGCTGGGTATTCTCTGTTTCTTCCTGTGCCTGTATGGAGGTAGCTGTGAAGAACAGGGCGCTTGCAATTGCCAGTATGTAATAAAAACGTTTCATATTTTATATTCTTAGTTTGAGGGCGGTTCGCGAACCGCCCCTACTTAATTTACAATGACTTCGATCGGGGTGAGAGTACGTTCCAGGCCGTCAGGTCCTTTGGCTACTACACCTCTGATGAAAAAGCGTTTTCCTCTTGTCAGACGACGTATCCTGTCTTTCTGGTTGTCCGAGAACCGGGGACCCTGAGAAACTTCAGGTATTGCATTTCCCATGGAGTCGAAGAACAACAGTTCGAAACGTAGTACGTCAAACTTTATATTCAATATTTCATCGTCGATAGCTGCCTGGAGCACTTCCGTTTCGATCAGATTCCGTTTGGTCATGTTTCCGCCGCGGAACTTACGCATATTGCCGTTCTGGTCCTTATACTCGATGTAAGGCATCGGGTCGGGTAGGGCACGTACGCGGAAGGTGTTCTTTGCCATTTCCACGCTGCGGCCGTCGGCCATGCGGGCATTGACGGATATAACAGCGTCGGTGCCGACCTTCGACGGACGGGCCTCCCAGATATCGCCTTTGCGTGTCAGGGTTCCGTTTGTCATGGTGGCCGTTACGTTTCCGCTCGGTACGCCCGGTACGGCGATACGCATCTCGTTGGCGATTCCGGCATATAATACGTTCATCAGTAACGGGGCAACGGTTGCACTCGGTTCCGTTACGAAGTATTCGCTTTCGAAGTTCTGGCGCATCATGCTGCCATCGTTATTGGGCATCTCGATGTACCCTTTAATCGGGTAAGTACCCGGGGCACCTGCTATGGCGGTGAACTGTCCGTGGCTGTCTTCCGGTAACTGCTTGCCGTTTACAAATACGGTCGGTCGTTTGGTTGAATCGACGGCAGACAGGACGATGTTCGCCCTATACTGGCTTCCGCGCATGACGATCTGGCTTTCCGGTATGACCTGTGCAGTCATCTGGTTCACGCGGTAGTCGCCTACGTCGACACTGTTCAACAGGTTGTTCAGCACTTCGCCTTCTGCGTAGCGGATATCGCTTTGCAGCTTCGTCAGTAATGTTACGGCTGCGGCAACCGGCATATTTTCAAATAACGCTTCTTCCCAGGTGCGGGTATTGATCCCTGCCTTGTGAGGCGGTGTGGTACTCAGGCTTGCTTCCAGGATGCGGGTCTTGGCACTGTCCTGTACCATTTCGCCCATCATCACGCGGTAAGCGTCGATGGCTTCGCGCAGCTTCTTTCCTTCTCCGGTAACCGGGCCCAGCATGATGCGTGAAGCGGCTTCGAGGTCGTCTTTATGCTCTATCTTGTTTACGTTGGCATCTTTTCCGTCGGCAATTACCGCGATACGTTGCTTCAGGTCCTGTACGTAGTTGTACAGGCTGTCGGAAGCGGACTTTACCTGTTTACCCTTGTCGTACCATTCCTTTACCTTTTCGGGGTTGGATTGGTAGTAGGTATCCAGTTCGCCTGCCACGATCTCGTTTCGGTGAGCCGAGTTGCTGATGGAGGTGCGTAAACTGTCTTCCACTAGCTCGAAACCGTCGAGAACCTCCGACGACACGTTCAGTGCCATCATTGCGATGAACACCAGATACATCAGGTTGATCATCTTCTGACGGGGCGAGTTGGGATTATTTGCTATTCCGGACATCTTCTTTCAGTTTCGTTTGTTTATTATCTGCCGGATTGCTGTCCGGGATTGTTTGTATACGGAGCCTGCTGCTGGTAGCCGTACGGTTGTTGCTGGTAGGGCTGCTGATAGTTAGGCTGCTGTTGCTGGTAATTGGGCTGTTGCGGCTGGGGGGCAGGCTGCTGGTAAGCGGTTGCCGGACCCATATTGACCGTCATTGCCTGTAGCAAACGGCTGTATACCTGGTTCAGTTCGGCCAGCTGGCGGGTCATCTTTTCCGTTTCGTTGCGGAAGACCGAGCTGTCGGTTACCGAACCGTCGTACATCTCGCGGATGCGGTTCAGGCCGCCGTTGATATGTTCGATCGATTCGATCTGCGAACTGATACTTTTTAACTGTATTTCGTAGATAGTATTCAAACCGGAGATGTTGCGGTTCAACATTTCCATCTGCTGCACGTAGCCGCGTGAGTTCTGGTTGATACCGTCCGAGTTGTCTGTGATGCTCTTATAAGAATTAAGCAATGTGTCGGATACGTTGGTCAGCGAGTTGGTGACGTGGCTGAAACGTTCCATATTTTCGGACATGCCGGATAGCTGTTCCAGGTATTTCTGGGTAGCTTCGGTCAGTTCCGCCATCTTGGAGATCTGTTCGGCAGCACCGCTCAGTTTCTTGATGCTTTCCGACAGGTTTTTTGTATCTTCTTCGCTGACATCGAGGTTGCTCAGTACGGAGGTTCCGCCCAGGTTGCCTGCGACACCTGCTTTTCTGCCGTTGCCTACATGGATGTTTATGCCGCCTGAGGTATTGTCGTCATCCATATTGTCCGATGAGTTGATCAGGTTGGACATGCCTGTGCCGGCAAAGTCGGGACGGTCCATCGGGTTCTTCGATTTCAGTACGGGGAATACTTCTTCCCAATGATATTCGTTTGAAGGGTGTTCAAAAGCGGAGATAAAGAATACCAACGCTTCCACCGTCATGGCGATAAACAGGATCTGATTACCATACGGCAGGTGAAGCAACTTGAACATGGCACCTATGATTACGATAGATGCTCCCCAGCTGTAACAGAAGTTCAGTACTCTCTTTCCCATGTCGCTGGAAAGGAACATTTCAATTCTGTTTTTATATCTTCTATATTTTCCCATAATGTTGTATGTTTCTTATATTATTTTTTACCTTTTGAACGGGAGAAACCGATCTGTGTACGTGCGCAACGGAAACCGATATAGGAACGGGTTTCGTTCTGGTATTCGAAGGTGCGCATATCTGAACGGATAAATTGTGCCACGTCTTTCCATGAACCGCCGCGTACGACTTTCTTCTTCATCGCATACGGGTCTTCCTTGGCTGCGTTGTAGCGCAGGTCGGGGTTCATATCGCTCATCTGGCTCGGGCCCGATTCGGAATACATGGTAGAAGTCCATTCTGCCACGTTACCCGCCATGTCATATAAACCGAACTGGTTCGGGGCGAAAGAGCCTACGCGGGATGGAATCAGGTGACCATCTTCGGTATAGTTCCCTTTTCCGGGTTTGAAGTTTGCCATGAAGCAACCTTTGGCGTTCTGAAGTTCGTCGGACGACCAGGGGTATTTGTTTTCGTTCTTTCCGGAGCGGGCGGCATATTCCCATTCGCCTTCTGTCGGCAGGCGGAACGGCTCGATGGCTTGTCCGGCCGGGAAGTTCAACGATTGTTTGAACATATCGGTACGCCATACGCAGAATGCGGTAGCCTGTTCCCAGGAGACACCTACGACAGGATAATCGTCATATCCCGGGTGCTGGAAGTACATACGCATGTATGGCTCGTTGTAAGCATTATTGAAGTCGTTCACCCAGCAGGTTTCATCCGGATAAACGTTTACGATGCGGGTATGAAGGAAATCCCACGGACCGCTGAGCGGACGGGTGAGGGTTTCGTTGATGATGTTGCCGTCGTCGTCGATGTAGGCGGTATCCTTGGAGATCATAACGACCTCGTTCATATCGATCTGTATGTCGGTGTTACGTACGCGTTCGCCCGGATCCAGGCGGTTCTTGCGCAGGGCGGCACCGGTGTAGTCATACCATTCGTATTTGTAGACCATCTGCTTTTCGTCCAGACGTTTTTCGCCGGTGATGGGGTGTACGTAATAAACGCTTTCGATGGCACGCAGCTCATCTTCGTTCGCCCGTTTCCAGGGAATTGGACGGCTCCAGTCCAGATGCGGGGTGACGGGTTCGCCGTAACGGTCTTCCGTGATCTTAAACAGGTCGTTGCCACCGTAAGCCGGGTCGGCCAGGCGTTCGCGGATAATGGAGTCGCGCACCCAGTAGACGAACTGGCGGTATTTGGCGTTGGTTATTTCCGTTTCGTCCATCCAGAACGCGTCAAACGAAACTCCCTTTGTTTCAGGGTTGATTCCCCATAAGGAGTCTTTGTCTGCCGGTCCCATTTCGAACGAACCTCTTTTGATCAGAACCATGCCGTAGGGCGAAGGTTCGTTAAAAGCCACAGATCTTACCCCGGTAACTTCTCCTCCCGCTCCGGAAAGGGATTTACCACATGAGGTAAGCAAGGCTACTGCCATAAGTACTAATAATACTTTTTTCATATACTATAATATACGTACACTTTTGTGTCTGTTCTTTCCTGTTTTTGTCTTCTTCAACTTCAACTGGTAGCGCACCAACACTTCGTGGCTACCGGAACTCCCTTTTAATATGGCCGTGGTAGGGAAATCGTAAGCATATCCAACCTGAAATCTGCCGAATGTGGCTCCCAATAATACTACTACCGACTCGTTTATACGCCAGGAAAGACCTCCGTTAAACATTTTATTATATACCATTCGGGCGGTAATGTCCGCCTGGAAACTCTGCATGTCTGTTTTCAGGAATACAGAGGGCTGTAATTCATACAACGGGTTCCTGAGCTGAATATTGTATCCGCCTACTAAATTTAATCCCATAGGGATATAATAATTAGTCGTTTCACCCAATGCCATTTCGGGCGCTGTCAGGTGAGTGGCTCCGAAACCGGCATAGAAATGTTTGTGGGAATAATAAATACCGGCATTCAGGTCGATCGCCATTGCCTGCACAGCTGTTGTGGGTAAAGCGGGGTCTGACTCTGCGGGTGTGTGATAGTCATTATCTGCCGGGATATATATCTTTGTCCCGTCAAAGCCGACATTGAATATGCCTGCCTGCACCCCGATACTTAAAGTCCCTCCGAATAATTTCTGCTTATAGGCATACTGGGCCCCTACTTTTGTATACTGGAATAATCCGATACTTTCCGTGTTTACAACCAGTCCGACTCCATTGTTCGTACTGCCTAATTTGAAGGGCATATCGGCGATAACAAAGAAAGAGGTACTGGCTCCGGGCATGCCGATCCACTGTTGGCGGAACAATCCGAGCATATTCAGATCTCCCGTCGTTCCGGCATAGGCGGGGTTGTAATATCCCAGTCCCAGGAAGTATTGGCTTAACTGCATATCAATCTGACCCCGCACGCTCATCGTGCAGGTAATCAATGCGATAATAAACAGGAAGACTCTCTTCATCTAAACTATAACTAACGGGGTGAAAGATGTTTCACCCCCTACAATAACGCGGCAAACAGGTATAAATTGTATGGACCGCAAAAAACAAACGAGGCAGGGGACTTCTGCAAGCCCGCTACCTCGCCTTTATTTCAATACTTTATTTTAAAGCACATCAATATTCCTCTTCATTGAAGAAGAAGTCTTCTTTACTTGGATAGTCAGGCCAGATATCTTCCATGCATTCATAAATCTCACCTTCATCTTCCATTTCCTGCAAATTCTCTATTACTTCTAACGGCGCACCAGAACGTTGTGCATAGTCAATCAATTCATCCTTGGTTGCAGGCCAGGGCGCGTCTTCCAACTTCGAAGCTAACTCTAATGTCCAATACATAGTTATCTAGTATTAACAACTGCCCGAAGACAGTCAGGTTCTCAAATTTTCCGCAAAAATAAAACAATATTTCTTAGATGCAAGTATAATCCCAAATAATTTCTTTACCATTATTCCTAATACACTCCTTACGGGCCAAAACAAACAGATAATCAGACAGTCTGTTGACGAAAATAAGTACAGGCTCTTCGACTGGATTTGTTTCGGCCAAACGGTATATCTGGCGTTCTGCACGGCGGCAGACGGTACGGCAGACATGTGCCAGCGAAGCGGAACGGCTTCCTCCGGGCAGGATGAAGTTTTTCATCTGCGGCAGTTCGCTGTCCAGGCGGTCGATCTCCCGTTCGATACGTTCGATGCTTTCGGGGGTTACCTTGCTCTCGATCTTCAGTTCGGTTGTTTCCTGGTCGGTTGCCAGGTAAGAACCGATGGTGAACAGTTTATGCTGTATGAAAGAGAGGAAATCGATGTCGGCCTGATCGTCCAGGGCTGTGATAAGCAGCCCGATGAATGAATTCAGTTCATCGATGGTTCCGTAACTTTCTATGCGCTGGTGCGCTTTCGATACCCGCTGGCCTCCTACAAGGGAGGTTTTTCCTTTGTCGCCGCCACCGGTATAAATAAGGCTTTTCTTCATATACTTCTTTTTTTAATTTTCAACACTCTTATTATCTGCTCTCTGCTGTTAGAAGTAGACTATATAGTCGCGTTTATGTAATTTCTTGTTGAAGAATACGATCCCCATCGAATAGAGGTCGATAGTCACCGTTACCTCGGGATGGGCGCACACTTCTTTCCAGAACTTCCTCATTTTACGGCTTGCCTTGATTCCTTCAAAAACAAAGATCGTATCGTTATGGATATGCTTTGTACATTCATTAAACAACCAAACGTTGTTATGTTGTTCATATAATGTATTAAAAAATACAAAATCGACTTTTCCCATGTCTTCCAATGCCTGGGGAAGCAACTCTTTATACGTTCCCGTGCGCAGGTCCACCGGGTTGCGTGCCGCTTTATCGAAAGCGATCCGGGCGATGGAGGCGAACTCCGGGATATTCTCAAGGGCAATACATTTCAGTCCGGGGGCGTAGGAGGTCAGATAAAGGGTGGATAACCCCATCGACGGTCCCAGTTGAAGTATATTTTGCGACTTGAAATAGTTCGCCAGGCGGAAAAGCAAGGCTCCGTGCTTGGGCTTGATCGCTTCGCGCTCCACAATCTCTCCGATCGTACGGCGGCGGAGTATCCCTTTCTGCTGCCTGTCCGGATAGGTGATGATATTGTCGCGGAAAAGCAGTTGTTTCCGGATCAGTTCTATATCATAAAAGCTATAATAGGAACAGCGTTCTTCTATTACCTTTGTTATCAGGTTGAAGACGAACGGAGAATGAACACCGTATCCTTTACGATAACGGATGCCCCGGTATAAAAGTACACTTTTCCGTAGGGTATTAGCTTTGGGTATAATCTGCATTTCTCTTTTGTATTTGTCACACAAAAGTAAGATATTCTTGTTTATTGGCAATATTTAGTATCTACAGATTCATGTCAGAAACAAAATATCTATATATCCGTCACCGGATTTAGGTTTATATGGTGTATTGCACGGATACGGCCGGGAACGAGTCGTATGTAGCGAGAAACATTGTGCTGAGTAAAGGCGGGAGGCTGGAGAGTATTAATAGTTTCTTTGTTTTTTCAGGCAGGTAATTTGTTATCGACAGTGTCGGCAATTTTGCTGACACTGTCGAAAGCTTTGACGACGCTGTCGATAATTTTGCCGACACTGTCGGCAACAACTTTTCCCGGCAACCAGACAAGAGTATGTCAGGTGTTCTATGCTTATGATGACCAGTCAATCATCCGCAATGAACGCGGTGCCGGGGAGAGGTACGCCGAATTGTTTCAAGTCTACGTTGACCAATGCCATTTGTTCCGGTAACATGTTCAGGGGAGACGATGAAATTTGCTGCCATGTGTATCTTTTTCCTGTATAGGCCGATTCCCGTGCCATGACGGCGGTTAAGGCAGATGTGGCAGCCGTTTCGGCTATATTCAGCACTGTCCCTTTCCGGATATGATCGACCAGCATGATGTGTTCAAGGGTATACATGTCGTGTACTTTGAATTTCGACTTGGCAGCTTCCGGATCGTATTGCCAGATTGTTTCCCCGTTCCTGTTACGGATGGAAAAGTCACTGCTATGCCACGAGCCTTTTTCCCCCTGAATGACAATCCCGGCACCATTGTCACAACCGTCTATCCTTCGGACCATTCCTTCCAGCATTACTCCGTTTTCATATTCGAAGTGCATGCTGAAATTGTCGTATACATTACCTATATTCTTACGAATCCTGGAACCATAGGCAATGACATTAACCGGTTTGAGTTGCGTGAACCAGTTGAAAACATCTATCCAGTGGATCAGCATGTTACTGATCTGGTCGCCGTTCACCCAGTTCCAGTTGAAATGTCCGCGGATCATATATTCCATATCGCTCCATTCCGGACGACGAACGATATATTGGTCACGTCCTGTATGATAATAGGCATATCCCGATATAATAGAACCGATAAGTCCTTCCTGTACCTTGCGGTAAGAGGTGACAAACGGCCGGTCGAAGTGATATTGCGTACCGGGCAGGACGTTGATACCTGTATTCACCGCTTGTCTTGCCGCAGCTACGAACGTACGGTAACCTGCCGGATCGATGGCTGCCGGTTTTTCAACGAATACATGTTTTCCCTTTTCAATCGCATATTTCATGTGCTCGGGATGAAAGCAGTTGGGAGATGCGATCAGCACAAGGTCGATCGGTAGTTCACAAACTTTTCGATAGGCGTCGAAACCGGTAAAGCACATTTCGTCCGGGATATGGACGTTTTTCCCGTCCTTCAGCCGTTGTTTCCCGGCTTCCAGTTTGTCCGGGAAGAGATCGGCCAGTGCAACGATAGACAGGTCGTTTCCTGCATCGAGAAAGTTGAAAGCTGCTCCTATGCCTCTTCCGCCGCATCCGATCAAAGCTGCCTTGATTGGTTTCCCGTCGATCGCTTTGTCCGGTAGTTCGGGTATATAGAGTTCTTCGACAGGGTGTAACGGCACCTGCTTCCCCTTTTCTGAGCAAGAGGTAAATAGCAGACCGGAACCGAGCGTACTACTTAAACCGATAGTGGCTACGCCGGATAAAAAGTTGCGTCTGGTCAGTTTCTCTTCTGGTTCCATAAGAAAGGATTTAATGGGTCATTTTAATCAGCGTCTCGTACATCGTGTTCAGTTTATTGTTGCGTGTACGGTTTATCTCGGCAATTTCTTCATCATGGAGAAAGCCTTTGTTCAGGGTAAGGAAACGTTTATCCAGTTTTCGGGCCTCGATGATAAGAGGTTCGAGCTCTTTGATAAATGTTTCCGCCTGGTTCCGTTCAAACCGACTGGATTCGTATCTGTTTTCTATCTCTTTGAATGTCAGGTATTGTACGCGCAGGTCGAACATTAAGCGCAGATGTTCAAACTCTGGTATGTTATTCTTCGGTTTTAGGGAAGCCAGTTGTTTTTGTAGGGCGATGGTTTCTGCTTTTACCTCTTTCACGGATGTACCTTTCGGGTCTTTTCCTCTGACGATCGTTTCCTGCGGACTTTTTAATATCTGCCACATTCGTTTACTTTCTTCCGGAGTGAAGCCAAAACGTTCCTGTCCATATTTCACGACGAAGGCTTGCGGGTCGATCGGTTCTTCATTTTTGAGGGACTCTCCATAGGCGGCAACTAATATGCGGAAGCCCGAAAGCGGATATACATATCTGACAGGAAACATCCCGATGACTTCCCAATTGGTGTCGTAGCTGAATCCGTAAGTGCCCGATGTGGACCAGGATGTCATAACCACTCCCTGATAATCAGCTTTACGGGCGTAAGGAATGAATGTCTTTTGGTTATTGAAATGCTTTTCCCACTGGGTCAGATAGATGTTGTCGGGATGGCTGCGTATGGAAGGTGCTCCCCAAAAGGTGACTCCGGCATTGAACAGGTTATCCATATTTCCGAAATGATCGCGATCCCATCCATAATTCCAATCCACATAGATGATATCTTTGGGCAATTCATGCAATGCTTCCGGATATTTCAGGATAATATCCGCCCATAAGACGGGTTGTTTACCCATCGATTCAACGATCTCGCACATGGCTTTCACGTAATCGACGAATAATTTCGATTTACCTTCTTTCCTGACTTTCTCTGCACAGGCTTTACAACTGCCCAGTAGATAAGTTTCATCTCCTCCGATATGGAAATAACGGGAGGGATGCAACTCTGCCATTTCTTTGAAGACTTCTGTGAATACTTCTTTGCATTCGTCTATCTTCATGGGACAAACCTGGGAAACTTCTTTCCTGTCCTCTTTCAAATGAGCATACCGGTCGTGGCGGAGAATGTATTCGGCATGTCCGAAGCAATTCTGCAGGGGAATGACATCAATGCCGAGCGTTGAACAATAAGAGACGAATGACCGGACCTCTTCGCGGGAATAGGCATATTTGTTGGAGATGGTGGCATGCTTATCATAAGGATAAGAACCTTCCCATTCCATAATGATCGTATTGATTCCGAATTCAGCCAGTTCCTTCGCGAAGTTCTTGAGGGCGGGCATTGTCATTACCTCGCAACGGAGGTCAATGTGAAATCCTTTGATGGCAAAATCATGTTTATTCATCGCCAAAGGCGATGAATAAACAGACGGACATAGCAGGAAGAATGCCAGGAAGAGTATACCTATGGTCTTCAAGCTGCGTATAGACTTAATGAATGTATTTTTCATATTTATATTTATTTGTTAGTCATGTGTTTACATGGTAGATAAACCGGATTCGGGAACTTCTGCCAATGGAGTTATGTTTAGTTCGGCACCTGTATATCCGGGATTTTGGTTGATACGTCCGGATGAGTTTCCGTCGATATCATTCTGTGGTACCGGCCACCAGATATGATAAGGGCTCATTTTAAATTCAGCGCCATTCAGTGCCTTCACTCCTTTATTGTAGAAATTACCTCTGTCCATGATCCGGTCGTAAAAATAGTTATTTTGTGACAATGTAGACATACTATAGCTCCGACCTTTGTAATCTGATTTGCCGGTTCTTGCATACAACAGTGCAATACGGGTCAGTTCTATTTTCCTGTTTTCCTCATATAAAAGTTCACGTGTGCGTTCGTCCAGTAAGGTTTCCATATTTACTTCTCCCGGACTTAGCGGTGCTGCACCGGCACGGGCACGAACGATATTGATGTCACGCGCTGCTGAAGCCGGATCGTCTTTCCAGAGGTAGGCTTCGGCACGTAATAGATAAGTCTCTGCCAGGCGCATGATATACATGTCCGAATAGCCACCGTTGTACTGGGCTGCTGTGGCGGCATCGGGATCCTCGATGTAGAGTTTGTAATGTGCCCATTCTCCCCAGTTCCTCAAGGTGTCGATACATAATAATTGTCCGTCGTCGCTCCACAAGCGTATTGGCTGATGGTAGTACGGTGTACCTTTCAGGTCCGGATTGTTATAGACAAGATCTGTCATTTTCATCCAGTTTCCGGGGGTATGCCGCAGGTCGTTGCTGTCGTCCCAGACGGCATTGGAGCTGTACCATGTCAGGCGGCAACGTCCGATACCTCGTCCGTAAATACCATTATAATCCAGTTCCGGCTCTTTCAGGCGTTTGTCGGACATACCCGGTTTGCCGTCGGGAGTTTGGATACGATTGGTCGTGTTGGCCCAGAACGGGAGAAAGTTACGCATAGCCAGTGTCTTTTGGGATGATTTTGCTGTCTGGTATTCATACCGGTCCAGTGTTGCCAGTAGGACTTCTTTGTTCTCTGTGCTGTTTTTATTCAGCGGACGGTGCAGATCCCAAAGTACATTTTTGGTGTTGTCGGTAACGTCAACGCCGAAACGATTAGTCATTAAACTGTAACGTCCTCCGTCGATAACGGCATTGGTTGCTTTTATGGCTTCATCAAAATCTCCCAGGGTCAGGCAGATTTTGGCTAGCAGATGATAGCAGGCTCCTTTGGAGATGCGTCCTCTGCTATTATCTTCCGCAACCCATTGAACTGCAAATTCCATATCCGATTTGATCTTCTTCAGGATACCATCGCGCTCCACCGAACATAAGTTGGTAACGGGAGTTTCCACCTCCGTGAAGACGGCGGGAATATCATTGAATAACATACAAAGCCGGTAGTAGCGGAAGGCTCTGTGCCATAATGCCATACCCAGGATATTGTTTCGTTCGCTTTCGGATTCGTATGTCGCATCGTCTATTCGGGTTATTACAGTATTGGCGTAACGTATGCCGAGATAATCGTTGGTCCAGTACCAGTACATACGGTTTGTCTGGTCCCAGTTATTATTTGCTGTCGGCAGGATCTTTTCATTCAGGTTCTGGGCGGGACCGGAGATATCAGTCGTTCCCAAAACGCATTGCTCTGAAAAGATCATAGCGGTCAGTATGGGAGAATGTTGTCCTACGAACTCTTCCCTAAGTAAACGGTCGCATGCCGTAACGGAACTCAACATTCCTTCTTTATCGATCAAGGTATTTCCCGGAGAGTAGAAAGATAATGGATCCGGATCTAACCAGGATTCGCTACAACCTGTTGCCAGAAGCATTGTTGTCAGAATAGCATATATTATTTTTTTCATGACTGAATAGTATTATTTAGTTAGACATTAGAATGTTACATTGACACCCAGTGTATAGGTGCGATTGGTACTGCTTACGGTATTGGGGCTGTCGGCGTTGTATGCTTCCGGGTCATAATATTCCCAGTCCGGAGCCCAGCAACCTACATTCTTGATCGTTCCGTAGATGTTCATTCCCTCTATTTTGAATTTGTTCAGGAATGATTTAGGTACGGTATAGCCTATGGATATATTATCCAGACGGATGAATGACAGGGAACGATAGAAGTTCGCTCCGATATTCTTGTCATCCGAATATAAGCGGGCATACTCGTTGGTCGGATTTTCCGCAGTCCAGTAAGGGATCTTGAAATAGTTGGTCTTTGTCAATGTACCGGCTTCGAAATGCTTTGCACGCTGGTAAGGCGCTTTATGTCCCCAATAAGAATAAAGCATAAAGGACAGGTTCCAGTTTTTAAACAAGGTGAATTCGTTGCGAAGGGTCCAGCGGAAACGCGGTGTTTTGTATCCGATAAACTCCTTATCGTTGTTATCATAGATTTTATTGCCGTCCACATCCTTGATCTTCATATCTCCTGGGCGAAGACCATATTCAGCAGCCTGTTCGGCTTCATTTTCCTGCCATACACCGATAACGTTGTATGTCCAGATGGAACTGATATCCTTTCCGATGAACCATTCGTTCTTGATATCGTCCATCTCTTTCCGTCCGATGACATTTCCGTTGTCGTCCAGTACATTTTCATAATCGCCGTATAGATGGTTTACTTTGTTACGGTTTAAAGAGAAATTAAATGTGGTATTCCACTGGAAGTTCTTTGCATCGATATTCAAAGTCCTTAGGGAAAGTTCAAAACCTGTATTCTGAACTTCGCCCAGGTTGGCCATAACTTCACCGAAACCGATTGTTTCCGTGAGGCTGCGGTTGATCAACAGGTCGGAAGTAACCATTTTGTACACGTCGATATTACCGGAAATGCGGCTGTCGAGGAATCCGAAATCAAGACCGAAGTTAAAGGAACTGGTTGTTTCCCATTTCAGGTCTTTGTTTGCCATTGTGCTTACGTATACGGAGTTGGACAGGTCTATATTACCATTCAGGGTCTGATAAATGTACTGGTCCGTTTTCATTTCAGCTAAAGCTGCGTACATACCGATATCCCTGTTTCCGTTTTGTCCCCAGGATACACGCAGTTTACCGAAGTCCATTGCGGGGAATTTGAAGAACGGTTCTTCTGAAAATACCCATCCGAGAGCAACAGAAGGAAAAGTCGCATGCGGATTGGATACGCCGAATGCCGAATAACCGTCCCGTCTGACGGATGCTGTAAGCATATATTTTTTGTCGAACGAGTAGAACAAGCGTCCCATCAGGGCATCGCCGGTATTTCTGGTGTCGTTGCTGGAGATTGCCGGTACCGTACCTGCCTGCATTCTGTGATAACCCAGTATGTCGCTGGGGGCAAATTGCTGAGTAGTCTGTATTTCCTGCCAGGATTGGTTTTCTTCAGCATTCTGTAACAAGGTCACTTCTACCTGGTGTTTTTGGGCAAATGTATGTTCCCAACGGATCAGGTTATCCACCTGCCAGTTGTAGGACATTTCACTTCTTCGCTGCGCATCTCCGCCGAATGATTTCCATACAGGATGTTGTGAAGAGCGGTGGTTCCTGTAGTTGTACAGTAACAGGCGGGGAGAGAAATTTACCTGATAAGAAATACCGAACGGCAGTTTTATTTTGGCATACATGCTTCCGGTGAAGGAATTGCGTATCGCCGAACGGTCTATGAATGAATCGTTATAAGCCGAGTTAATGGAACTGGCATTGTCTATACCTGTCGGATACAGCATCGGGTTACCGTCCAGATCTGTCGGAGTGGAATAGGGAGTATTTGCCCATATCTGGTTCACACTGCGTGGGATAGCTCCCTGGTCACGATAAGAATATTGTACATTGACACCGGCTGACAGCCAAGAGGTTACATCGAAGTCCAGTTTCAGCCGGCTTCTATAAGATTTGTATTTATCACCGATAACAATACCTTCATTGTTCAGGTAACCCAATGACCAGTAATAACTGACTTTATCTTTCTTTCCTGAAATGTTGACATTATAATCTTGTCGGAATGCTTTCTGATATGTTTCATCATACCAGTCGAATGTTCTTCCGGCAAAATAGTTATCAAGCTCCGGTTCGAACAGTCCCAGGCGGACGAGCCAGTCATAGGTGTAGTTGCCGGTAGTGGGACGATAGGAGATCCAGTCTTCCAGGGTTACACCTGCCGGAAGGTTGTTGGGGTCTGAAAATTCTCCCGGTTTATGATCTTCGAAGATACTTTCCTGCACATCTTCGCGCCATGCAAGGTATTCCTGTGGGTTGTAAACATCCATCTTCTTCGCCAGGGTGGAGATGCCGACGCTGGCATTGAATTGGACGGTAGGTTTTTCAGCCGATCCTTTTTTCGTTGTGATCAGCACGACTCCGGCTGCAGATTTGGCACCATAAACGGCTGCCGAGCTGGCATCTTTCAATACGTCGATCTGGGCGATATCGTTCGGATTGATTTCATCGAGGCTTCCGTAGTAAATAATACCGTCTACCACCAATAAGGGTTCGTTGCTGGCTTTGATCGAACGTTTTCCGCGAATCTCCATGCTACCGCCGCCTTTCGCTGAGTTATCGAGTCCGATATTCAAGCCGGCAACGTTTGCCCTAAGGATATCCTGAACGGTAGCGGGACGTTCTTTTTCCAGTGAAGTCGCTTTTACCTGGGTCACGGCACCTGTCAGGTCTCTTTTCTTTTGTACACCGTATCCAACCACGACAACCTCTTCCAGATTCAGGATCTCTTCTGCCAGGCTGATGTTGAGTGTCTTTTGCCTTTTTACAGGGACTTCTTTCGTTACGTACCCGATAAAGGAGAATGCCAATACTGCATTTTCATTTGTAACGGTTATGGTGTAATGACCGTTAACGTCCGTTATAACTCCGTTGGTAGTCCCTTTTTCCATTACATTTACACCGGGTATCACTTCTCCTTTGTTGTCGGTGACGATACCTGTGACTGCTTGTTTTTGTTGAGTGGCAGAAGGAATGTTATTTGTCTCTGCTGCAAAAACTGGTACTATGGTCATAAGCAGGAAGGCCATAAGTAATAGATCGAATGCCAGTCTTTTTCCATTGTTGATTTTTTTCATACCATCGTACTTTTAAGATTAATAAACTTCCTAATTTTTCACCAGGGATAATGCTTTATTATAAATATCTTTTGTATTTACCGGTTTGCCGCCTTGCCGTATACTTTCATTGGCTGTTTCCATGAATGTGTATATCTCTATCGTTTCTGACGGGCTGACGGGGGCTTTGCCTGTCCGGAAGAATGTGAGGATCGATTTTAATAGTCCTTCATACCCTTCGTATCCTCCGGCAGGAACAACTTTCTTTTCACAAATGACCGTACCGCCATAGGAATGAGAACTGTTCCTTAGTCCTCGAAAAGTCCCTATGCGACCATCTTCCCAAACACCTACAGCGACATCGGAACCTTCATTGGAAGTACATGTGACGGATTGGCATCCTGCTCCCATCAGGGTGTATAATATTTCTACTCCATGGATCCCGTACCAAAAGAATCCCGCATGTGAAGGTTCGTTTGTACAGGGTGAATAGCAGTCTGCTCCGACAACCTTTCCTTCCGGGCCGTTTCCGTTTCTCAGTTCTGAATTTCGTGGAGAGAAACGTAGTGCCGAAGAGGAGAATATGGGCACTTGTTTTTCTTCCGCCAGTTTGTAGATTGCCAGAACATCGGAAAGACGGGCGGCTACAGGCTTGTCTATGAACAACGATTTACCGCTTTTTATGACTTCTGTTGCCTGTTCGGGATGTAAGGTCCCGTCGTTTGTTTCCAGTAAGACACAGTCTACCTGTTTTAGTAGTTCTGCTATGGATGAGGTTATTTGTATTCCATGACTTTTAGCTGTCTCCGTATATTTAGGTATGCGGTTGTAGCTGGATTCGATCGTTTGCGATCCGTAGGGATAAGCGGCTACTATCTTAAAACCGACGTAATCGGGTGCCTGGTTCTCTCCGTTGATCAACTTAATAAAAGCCTCGGAGTGGGAGGTGTCTAACCCGATAATGCCCAGCCTGATAGTCTCCTGTGCCTGGAGTCCGAAAGCTGTGAGCAATTGGAAAACAAGTAGTAATAATACATTTCGTTTCATAGGATTATCTTTTAGGAGTTATTATTTATTATCCTGTATTTCTCAGGTAAAAGAGATGCGCTGTCCATATCCAGATATAGCCGGGCATTTTCTTTATTGCGTAGAATCGTAGATGGATATTTTTCACTTACCGGAGCGTACAGTGTGTTGTAGATAGCCTGTGCCTTTGTTGTAGCCGGGACTATGCAAAAAGTATATGTAGCCGACATCAGGACAGGGATGGTGAGCGTGAATGCCTGATGAGGAACTTCGTTAAGTGATGGAAAACAGCCGTCGTGCACTTGTTGTAGCCTGCATTGAGGAGCAAGGTCGACCACTTTCATCCAGGCTTTGTCGTTGAAATCGGCTACATGGGGATCGTTGAAAGCGATATGTCCGTTCTCGCCTATTCCCATGCAGATAATATCGATTGTTCTTTCGGAAAGTAACCGGGTATAGCGCTCGCATTCCTGTTCGAAATGGTCTTTTGTCATTTGTATGTAGTAGACCTGTTTGAAGTCAACTTTTCTGAATATATGTTCTCCCAGGAAATTTCCGAATCCTTGCGGGGCATCCGGCTCTAAGCCGATATATTCATCCATATGAAAGGCATTGATCCGGTTCCATTCGATCGTGCTGTCGGCAATAAGTTCTGCCAGGAAATCATTTTGGGAAGGAGCGGCTGCAAAGATCATATTGATTTCGTCTTTGTTTCGTAATAACTCACGGATCGTTTGTGCGACATCCGATGCAGCGTTCGTTCCCATAGATTGCCTGTCAGTGAATACCTGTACAGTAAGCTTGTTGTTTTTAAAGTGTATCATTTTACTTTTGTTTTTATTTATTTCTTTAATGACCAGTTCATAATGCGGTATCCGAAGACGGCGTACCAGATCAGATATATATAGCAAGGTATTAATACCCAGTAGCCGGTTTGCAGGGATGTTATATCTGCCAGTTTGCCATAGACGAGCGGGAGGATCGCATTCCCGCAGAGGGCCATGACCAACATGGATGAACCTATTTTGGTGAAACGTCCCAGATTACGTATAGCATGAGGCCATATACCTGCATAAATCAGTGAGTTGGGGAGTCCCAGGGAAGCCAGGAACCAAATGGATAGACCGGCATTATGACCTAACAAGGAAATGTTCGTATGAGCGAAAATGACTCCGAAAGAGAGGATCAATCCCAATACAGTGCAGACTATCAATGCATTTTTTTGTGAAATATATCTGGGGATCAATACTATTCCCAACAGGTAACCCAATATAGTTGCTCCGAGTGTGTAGGATGGGAAGAACTTGGCATCCAGCAGGCCGACTCCCATGGAACCTGCATAGTTGATGATCGTATCTATGGCTACGACTTGTGTTCCGACATGTAGGAATAATGCCAATACTCCAAGTATCAGATAAGGAAACTGGAAAACAGAGGTCTTATTGCAGTTGGCGGTCGCCACCTCTTCATTCTCTTCTTCCGGGTTGATATCGGGTAGTTTCGATTTATAGATGAATAGACCGATAAACAGGAGTAAGAGACTGAGTATGCTGTAGGGAAGTATGACTCCACGTATCAGTTCATTGAGGGCTGCCTCCTTGGCTATCCCGCTCAACAGTCCTGATTCTACGGATTCCAGGATATCCTGGCTTTTGCCTAGTACGACTGCTGCAAATATGATAGGAGAGACTATACCGGCGAATTTGTTACATACCCCCATTATGCTGATACGACGGGCAGCTGTTTCAATGGGACCTATAATAGTGATATAAGGATTGGCTGCCGCCTGAAGGACCGACAATCCGGTTCCCATAGTAAACAGACCGATTAGAAAAATCCAGTAAGTCCTGTTCAATGCTGCCGGAATAAAAAGCAATGCGCCTGCTGCCAGGCAGAAGAATCCGTACATCATTCCTTTTTTATAACCGGTTTTTTTCAGTAAATAGGCCACTGGGACCGACATGACCAGATAGGCTATATAGAAGGCGAACGTAACAAAATACGATTGGTAGTTCGTTAATTCACAAGCTATCCTGAAATAAGGAATCAATATAGAATTGACCCATGATACAAAGCCGATAATAAAGAATACGACACCGATGATGGCGATTCCGATTATGACATTTTGTTTTTCTGTTGTGTGATTGTTCTCTGACATATAAACTGTATTTATAATTTCATTTCCCAGCCTTCCTGATAGTTTCTCGACCAGTATTTATCTGCTATCAGCTTGTTTTTGATATGCCCGTTTTCAGGATCGGTTTCCAGTCTTTCTCCTGAACGTTGGGCGATGTTTCCCAGTTGTACGAGAAGCGTGCTTATATGTCCGGATTCTATCCCGGCATTAAGTTGCTCTCCTTTTTTGATCGCATTAAAAAAGTTCTGGATATGGATGGCATCCAGTTGCTGTGCCGGATCCATTCGGTTACGCGGGTCAGTCTGTATTTTACTTTCTACTTCGCGGAGAACCTGGTTTTTATGATCCATGATTTTATAATGGTTTCCGCCTCCTATCAATAGATTGGCTTTTTCCCCGTAGAAAAGTGCACCGACTGAGTTCCCCTCTATTTTGAAAGAATTACAGGAATGCCCCTCCCATATCATTGATTTCTTTCCGCCAAAGTCCAGGTTGATAACCTGTGTATCGGGTGCTTCCCAGTCATCCTGGTAATAGTAACGTCCTCCGGTCGATTGTACGTTAGTCGGATAATCGAGTTCCATGCCCCACCGTAACAGATCGATCATGTGTGTGCCGTTATTCAGGGCTTCTCCGGTCCCCCATTGCCAAAACCAGTGCCAGTTATAATGGATGATATTATCTCTGTAAGCGGTACGTGGAGCAGGTCCTTGCCATAGCTCCCAGTCAAGCCAGTCAGGGACGGGGGCTTTTTCCCCGGTTCCGATGGGTGCCCGGTTGTTAGTGTACCATGATTTTCCGAAAAAGACATTTCCTATGGTTCCTGCTTTAATCTCATTGATAGCTTCCACAACATTAGGCCATGAACGGCGCTGGTTTCCCATCTGGACTACCTTATTGTATTTTTGTGCTGCACGAACCAGTATTTCGCCTTCTTCCGGTGAATGGCTACATGGTTTTTCAAGATAAACGTGCTTGTCTGCCTTCATCGCCAGTAAGGCTGCCGGAGCATGCCAGTGATCGGGAGTGGCTATCACTACTGCATCCAGATCTTTCTTTTCAAGCAACAGACGTAAATCCTTATATCCTTTCGGAGTCGTATTGCTGATTTTGGAAACTTCTGCAATACATTTGTTTAAAGCTCTGGAGTCGACATCGCAAATGTGTTTTATGATGCAGTTCTCCTGTTTGGCAAAATTCCTTGCCAAAGCGGCTCCACGGGAATTCACTCCTATACATCCTATCTGAATCCGGTCGTTCGCTCCTACTATGTTCGCATAGCTTTTCGCACTGAATTCCGGTAACACGCCACCGAATGATAGCATAGCTGTTCCGGCTACTGCTCTTTTTATGAAATTGCGTCTTGTTATCATATTACTTAATTTTAGTAAATCTCAATATGACAAATTTAGGGAGATGAATTATTCATTTTTACCCACTTGTCGAAACAGAATCCTCAAAATACGTCAAATTTGATAAACTGTATTTCCGTTTATGAGAGTGCGTGTTATCTTTATCTGATCGTCGAACAACAGGATATCTGCCTCTTTTCCTGTCTCAAGGGAACCCATTCTGTCATCCATATGCAGGATACGGGCGGGTGTGGCTGTCATCATTTTTACAGCATCCGTTAAGGGGATTCCGGCAAGCTGCACCATCGTCCGGATAAGGCGGTCGGCTGTTGCTACACTACCCGCAAAAGCACTTCTGTCAAGCAGTTTGGCAACGCCGTCTTCTACTATTACGGTTTGTCCTTCTTTCAGGCTTCCCAGCTTGTATTGACCTTCTGGCATTCCTGCTCCGCGCATGGAATCAGTTATCAGGGCGATCCTGTCGGTTCCTTTGAATTTGTAAATGAGTTGAAGCAGGCTTTTAGGAAGGTGGATACCGTCTGCAATGATCTCGACATCCATGTCGTCTATCAGGAATGCGGCTTCTACGGCTCCTGCATAGCGGAGGGCGTTACGACGAGTAACGGTTTGCATTCCTGAATAAAGATGGGTCATCAGGGAATACCCGGATTTATGAGCTTCCATCACTTCCTCACAGATTGCGTCTGTATGCCCGATGGAAGGAATTATTTGTTTTTCACAGAGTAATTGACCTAATTCCATAGCACCGTCCAGTTCCGGAGCTATGCTCCAGCGTACAATGTCGTCTGTGGCATTCAATATCTTGGTATAATGTTCCGGTGTTGGAGTTTTTAGGTTTGCCGGATCTTGTGCTCCCCGCTGGTTATAAGAAAAATAAGGTCCTTCCAGATGGAGACCCAGGAACTTTGCTCCGGTTTTATTCTGTTTCTTTGCTTTACGGAAGACTTCAAATGTATGAAAAAGTTCTTCATCGGGGCAAGTCAGTGTAGTGGGTAATAAAGCGGTTGTACCGTAACGTGCATGTGTGTTAGCCACAGTCAGATAAGCTTCTACTGTTCCGTCCATAAAGTCAGCGCCTCCGGCTCCGTGGGTGTGCAGATCGATAAAACCGGGGGAAACATACTGTTGTTTGGCATCGATGACTTCACTAGCCTCGTTATATGGAGGTTGACCTTGCCCTATATCGGTTATTTTACCGTTTTCGATAATGATATAACCATTATCGAGGATTCCGCTCGAAAGGATCAATTTCCCGTTAGTGATGATTGTCTTAACCTCTTTTCTACTGTTTGATGATGATATTGCATTCATAATAGTGCTGTTTTAATGTTCAAACAACACAAAGTAAGCATAAAAAATAAGCTCACATGGTACCGATTGCGAAATAAAAACCTTAAAAAACGAACACCTCTTCATAAAGGGTCGACTTTGTTTTATTTGTTTTTAGGGGTGAATCGTTTCCGATATTGGAGAGGAGTCATTTCTTTTGCTTTGGTAAAGATACGGGAAATATTTTTGTAGTCAGTGAAGCCTGACCGGGTTGCAGCCTCGATCAGCGGCAGGTCGGTAGTGATCAGCAGGTCGGCGAATTTCTCTATGCGGAGATCCAGAAGGTATTGGTATACGGACGTTCCGGTTTCTCGTTTAAATTTCTTTTCCAACACTCGTCTTGAGAAAGGTACTATTTGAGTCAGTTCATCGACTGATAAAGGATTCTGATAATTATTGTCGATGTATTGCAGTAGTTGTTCTATATGTCTGTCGGATACGGCAAAACGTTCCGTAGAGGCACGGGGGACGATCCGTACAGGTTTTATTATAATATCGACTGGTGCAATGATCTTCTTTTCTATAAACTGATGAAGTAGTTTTCCTGCTTCATAACCGCCATTTTCTATATCCAGTTCAATGGACGATAGTTGAGGATCGGAGATATTACATAATAATTTATCATTGTCTACACCCAACACTGCGATTTCTTCGGGAATGCTGATATCATACATCTTGCAGACTTCGGTGATTTGTAAGGCATAATAGTCGTCACAGGCAAAAAGGGCTATCGGCTTAGGTAGGCTTAGTAACCATCTGCTTACTTGTTCGACATCAAAACACCATTTTTCACTGGGTACCCGTTTCCGGTTATTAAATTCATAAACCTCATACCCCTTGTTGCTGACGATCTTTTTGAAGCCTTCGCCACGTTCACGTCCCCACACTGTATCTGTCAGACCATAGTAAGCAAATGATTTATAGCCTTTATGCAGGAAAAAATTAGCAGCGATGACACCTGTCCCGAAATAGTCACCCGTCAGATTGGAAATACCGGAGCTTCGTTCTTTGTAATTTTGAACGATGATCGGTATATTTAACTGGTTTAAAACAGATAGGTCTATATCCGAGAACTGGGCGATGATTGCGTCCGCTCCCCATTTTTTCGCCCATTCCACAACTCCTTCGTCGCCATAAAGTTCCCGGAAATACAAGGGCATTCGGTAAAAGGCCCATGGACCGACTTCCCTTGCATATCTAACGACATTTTCCAGAAGCGACCGGCTGTAGCCACTGGAAAAATCGGTTAACAGAAGTATTTTTATCATATTGTGGTGTTTTTAAAAACTCGCCTTCTCCGGTTCCGGTGCCACATACGTTAATATCTGGCCGCTCAGTTGGAGGAGGGAGATTTCGCAGAGTTTGGTCGAATATTCGGCGATGGATTGCCGTTCTTCGGCTTCCAGCAAGCTGATCTGGGCTTCACGCAATTCGATGCCGGATAACTCACCCAGTTTGTAACGGTCTATTGCGATGCGATGGTTTTCGAGGGCGACAATTACGTTTTCCTTTTCCAGGCTCCACAGGTCGAGGTTGTTCCGGTAAGCCATCCACAGATTACTCATATCGGCACGGAGGCCCAGTTCCAGTTCCTGCTTTTTCAGCTGGCTGTTTTCTATCTGGATGCGGGCGTTGCGCCGTTCGCGGCGGCGGTTGAAACCGTCGAACAGGTTTAATCCGACAGTCAGTCCGTAATTTAATCCTAGGCGCTGTTGCAGGTCGGTTGCTCCCACTTCGTACCAGTTGGCTGTGTAGCCATAGCCGGCATTCAGCTTCACATACGGGTAATCGCGGCTTTTTACTTTCTTGTAATCCAGCTCGGAGAGTGTCTGATTCTTCTGGGCGATCAGCAGGGAGGCGTTCGAAGCCAGCGTGCTTTGCCAGAGATCTATTTCGTCCAGGAATATGTTCGGGCGTATCACCGAATCTTTTAAAGCGATCTGTTCGTCGATATTATCCAATGCCATCAGCTCGTTCAAGCGGATGCGGGAAGTATGTACGACCTCCAACTGGTTCAGCACGTTTGAACTGTCGGCGTTGAAGTCCACCTGCGCCTGTTGCAGGTCCATTCGCGAACCGGAACCGATATGATAGCGTTCTTCCGCAATACGGACACGCTCGCGGGAAAGGTCGAGGGATGAACGCAAGTTACGTAAACGGATATGCTGGCGGATCATATTATAATATTCGCCGGAAAGCGTAGCGACAAAATCTTCTATCGTCAGGCGGGTATCCAGTTCACCCATTTTTTTCAGTTCTTTCAGGCGGGCGTATTCGGTCTGGATGCCGAAACCGTCGAATACCGTCCAGTTTACGTTCAATCCGATATTCTCCGTTTCACTGTTCACTCCGTTTTCTTTTTCGGTCGTACCGTCAGATAGTTTGTTACGGTTATTGTTGACCGTACCACTGAATCCGCCGCTTAAATCTATTGTAGGCAGATAACCGGCGTTACCTTGTGTGGCATTATTATCACTGATCAGTTGCTCGTTACGTATGATGCGGATGGAATAGTTCCGTTCCAATCCGGTTTCGATACATTGTTTCAGGCTGTACACCTCCTGCGCTTTTGCACCTAAAGCCGTAGAAACAGCCAGTATCGTTATTAGGATTCTTCTCATATCTTTTTTGCTCTGTCTGTTGATATAAAACTATACATGGCGGGGACGATGAACAAGGTCAGGAAGGTCGAAACCAACATACCGCCGACAACGGCAACACCCATCGCAATACGTCCCTGTGCCCCTTCGCCACTGGCATATACCAGTGGAACCAATCCGAGGATCGTAGACACACTGGTCATCAGGATCGGACGCAGACGTTGTGTGGATGCCGAACGGATCGCTTCGGCCATACTCAATCCCGCCTCCTGGCGCTGGTTGGCAAACTCCACGATCAGGATACCGTTCTTCGCCACCAGACCGATCAGCATGATTATACCGATCTGACTGAATATATTCATCGTGATACCCGAATAACTCATAAACATCAAAGCACCCGCAATAGCCAACGGCACGGTGAACATTACCACCAGCGGGTCTTTGAAACTCTCGAACTGGGCGGCGAGCACCAGATAGATCATCAGCAACGCCAGGATCATGGCGAACATCAGACTGGAAGAACTCTCACGGAATTCCTTCGATTCGCCGGAAAGGGCGGTACGGAAACTGCCGTCGAGCGTCTCAGCCGCAATACGGTCCATTTCGTCTAGGCCGTCGCCGATGGTATAGCCTTTGTTCAGACCGCTGGATACCGTCGCCGAAACGAAACGGTTATAACGGTATAGCTGGGGCGGTGCCACGTCTTCAAGCAATGACACCATATTGTCCAGCTGGATCATCGAACCGTTGTCGCTGCGTACGTAAATCGACTTCAGGTCGAGCGGCGTGTTACGCTGCTGGCGGTTGATTTCGCCTAATATCTGGTATTGTTTACCGTTCATATAGAAATACCCCATGCGCTGCCCGCTCAGTGCATACTGCAATGTCTGGGCGATGTTGCGGGTGCTGACGCCCAGCGAAGAAGCCTTGTCGCGATCGATCTCGATGCGCGTTTCCGGCTTGGTGAATTTCAGGTTCACGTCCGCCATCTGGAATATAGGGCTTTCGTTGACCTTTTGCATGAAGGTCGGCAAGTGTTCCGCCAGTTTTTCCAGGCTGGGAGCTTGTAGTACATACTGTACCGGCATACCTCCGCGGCGTCCTCCGAAGGTGGACTGCTGTTGAACGAATGCACGTGCCTGAGTCTCTTTTCTCACGGCAGCCGATAGTTTTTCGGCTATTTCCATCTGTGAGCGTTCGCGTTCTTTGATGTCCGGCAGAATTACACTGATATTGGCATTGCTGCTGGAAGCACGGTTCGTCAGGAATTTGCGTTCGGGTGCAATGGAATCGGCCAGTTCGGCTATCCGGTCGGAATAATCGCGGATGAACTCGAAGGTGGCCCCCTCCTGGGCACGCATATTGATGGAGATGGAAGAGCGGTCTTCCAGCGGTGACAATTCGGAACGGATCGTTTTCCAGAAATATCCGATCGAACCGAACATGACAACCACGATCGGGATAGCCCACCATTTATGGCTCAGGAAATAATTGAGCGACCGGGAATAAATAGTATTCAACCCTTCAAAGAAAGGTTCGGTCTTTACATACAGCCAGTTTTTCTTTTCCCGCTTGCGCAGTAATTTGGTGGCAAGCATCGGCGTGAAGGTCAGGGCGACAAACGAAGAGATCGTCACGGAACCGGCGATCACAATACTGAACTCCTTGAACAACCGGCCGGTCATCCCCTCCATAAATACGATCGGAAGGAATACGGATACCAGCGTAACGGTCGTTGAGATTACCGCAAAAAAGATTTCCTTCGAACCTTCGATACCCGCCTCTTTCGGATTCATCCCTTGTTCGATACGGACATATATATTCTCGGCCACCACGATCGCGTCGTCTACCACCAGACCGACTGAGAGCACGACTGCCAACATGGTCAATACGTTGATGGAGAAACCGGAGATATACATCACGAAGAAGGCACCGACCAAGGATACCGGGATCACCACGCAGGGCACCAGCGTAACACGCCAGTCGCGCAGGAACAGGAAGATGATCAACACAACCAGCGCCAGCGCCACATAAATCGTCTCTTCCACCTCGTAGATGGAGGCGCGGATAAAACGGGTATTGTCGTAGATCATTTCTATCGACACATCTTCGGGAAGGTCTTTCTTTAACTGTTCGATACGGTTGTAGGCCTCGTCGGCTATCTCGATATGATTCGCTCCCGGCTGGGGAACGATTACGCAGATAACCATCGGTTCGCCGTTCTTACGCAGGATACTGCGTAAGTCTTCCGGTGCCAATTCCGCCCGCCCGACATCTTTAAAGCGGACGATATTGTTTCCGTCTTCCTTGACAATCAAGTCGTCAAACTCTTTTGCCGTATGCATCAGTCCCAGTGTACGGATAGACAGGTCGATCGTATTTCCTTCGATACTACCGGAGGGCAACTCCACGTTTTCCGCATCTACCGCGTTTTTCACGTCCAAAGGAGTGACCCCGTAACCCGCCATCTTGATCGGGTCGAGCCACAGGCGCATGGAGTAACGTTTTTGTCCCCAGATATCCACACCACTCACATTGGAGATCGTCTGCAAACGTTCTTTCACCGTCAGTTCGGCGATTTCACTCAGTTCCATCAGCGAACGCCTGTTACTCTGTACGCCGATCTGCATGATAGGGGTAGCATCGGCGTCGGCCTTCGATACGGTAGGAGGGTCGCAGTCGCGCGGCAGATAGCGTTGTGCACGCGACACCTTGTCGCGCACGTCGTTGGCAGCCGTTTCCATATCCACCGACAGTTCAAATTCGACGGTGATACGGCTGCTACCCTGGCTACTGACACTGCTCAACGAACGGATACCCGGTATACCGTTGATATTTTGCTCCAACGGCTCCGTGATCTGGTTCATGATAACCTCGGCATTCGCTCCCGGATAGGATACGTTGACCGAGATAATGGGCTGGTCCACACTGGGGAACTCGCGAACCCCCAGGAACTTGTAGCCGATCATACCGAACAGCAGGATGACAAGCATCATTACCGTCGAAAGTACCGGCCTGTTTATACTGGTTTCCGATATATTTGCCATAGGGGAATTTAATACAGATTATCAATTGTTACTTGCATGCCGGTACGCAGCTGCATCACACCGGTAGTGATCAGTGTATCGCCGGGTTGTACGCCATTAAGTACCTGTACATGGCTTTCCGTACGCAGGCCGATCTCTATTTCAGCGGGTTCGGCTACTCCGTCTTTATACAGGTAAACAACGTTCTTGCCCATTTCCGGAATCAGCGCTTCGCTCGGGATAGCCAGCGCTTCCTTGATCTCACGCTTGGTGATCTCTACGGAAGTGTAACGGCCGGGGAAAATGCTTTCGTTCGTATTGGGATACGTGGCGCGCACCTTCAGGGTACGGGTCGTCATATCCATTTTACTTTCGACGGCATATACTTTCGCGTTGTAGTCGCGCATGATACCGTTCGAATCTTCCAGGCGGAAGACGATCATCGTTCCGTTCTTCACATCGTTTGCATATCTTTCGGGAATGGAAAATTCGATTTTTAACGGAGATATTTTAGTCAGCTTGGTAATGACGGTCGTCGGAGAGACATAGGCCCCTTCGCTGACTGAGCGCAGACCGATGATCCCGTCGAAGGGAGCGCGCAGTTCGGTTTGCAGGATATTGGCTTTTACCAGGTCGATGTCGGCCATCAGCTTTTCAAACTCAGTCGTTACCTGTTCGTAGGCCTCCTGGCTGACCGCATCTTTTTCCAGCAAGGTGCGCTGGCGGTATACCCTGTCTTTTGCCAACGGGATCTGGGCTTCCAGCTTCCTGAGTTGTGCCTGTAAGGGTTTATCGTTGATCTTGGCCAGCAGGTCGCCGGCTTTCACATGCGTTCCTTCGCTGAAATAGATGTTCACCACTTTTCCGGACGATTCGAAGGATAAGTCTACTTCTTCGTCGGGAATGATACTGCCAGTACTGATTACTTTGTCGGTCAGTGATTGGAATTTCAACACTTCGGCGTTAATGTTCAGCACTTGTTTCCGTGCGCCTGTTCCCGGTGCGGGAGCTACAACGGAATCTTTGCCTGATGCTGTCAACTGGTTCTTAACCTGTGGATAAACAATCATTCCTGCAATCATCAGGAAGATTGCGGCGGTAACGCCCCACTTCACTCTCTTCGTCATATTTTCAATGGTATCTACTTTAAAACTTATCAATAGGCATGTAAATATACACAACTCAATCGAGATATAGACAAACGGAATAAAAAAAGGTTTAATCGGGGGTGATAAATATCTCTTTTTTCTTGCATCTTATTGTATTATTCACTATATTTATACCATTGAATAACGCTTAAAATTTAAGACTTATGGAAGAAATGAAACATGAAAAAACAAATTACAAAAGAGCGTATGGAGTGACCGAATTCGCCCAATTGTATTTTCCGGGTCGTACATCGATGGTTGCCTATCAACGTATGTGGGAATGGATACGCACTTCGCGCGGGCTGAAAGCAAAACTGGAAGCTGCCGGATGGGTGAAATTCCAGAAACTTTACACACCCAAGCAGGTGGCGGTATTGATCGACCATCTGGGAGAGCCTTAATGCACAGACCTTTTACGATCTGTTGCCAATAATCATCGCGGCATCCTGTCCGCCCTAAACACTTAGTATTATGAACATGGAATTAAACCAAACCGTTGAATGTACTTTCTTTGCTTCTGCATTCAACGTCAACGATCTGCAAATAACAACTTTAGACCAGTACATCGACCAGATCAGAAGTAAAAAGTATGCCTCCGCTATCACCCGCCTCCGTGCCGAATATCTTGCCGGGCATACGGAAGAAGGGGATAAGCGTAAAAAGAAACTTCCGTTGCTTGTTGCCGGAGGAATCATGAAAGGGGGACGAAAACGCGAACACCTGGTGCACTACAGCCATTGCATCATTGTCGATATCGACGGCGTGCCGACTTCGGCAGAAGATATTCTCCGCCGGGCAGAGGGGTTGCCTTATGTCAAAGCCGGGCATATCAGTGCTTCGGGCAAAGGCGATAAACTTTTCGTATTGGTGGACAGCGACCTCGATCTTCATCTGCCGGCTTTCGAAACCGTCTGCCGTAAGTTGGAAAACGACCTGCCCGGCATCCTGGTCGATTACTGCGGGAAAGATCCTAACAGGGGATGCTTTGTCAGCTATGACCCAACTGCTTTTTATAAGGAAAAGTCCGAAGTCGTTCCAGTCAAGGTGGAAGCTCCGCCGGCACCGCAGAAACCTGTTACGGCTTCAGCCATCCCGTCTTCCGACGGAGCGCTGGGCAATTACATGGATAAGTTTGAGACCGACAATTCTTTCTCTTCCGGCAATCGCCATACGTTTGTCATGAAACTTTCGGGGGCCTTGAACGCTGCCGGATTCGAAGAGTCCGAAGTGAAAAGAGAATGCCTGAGCCGCTACGTGGAACCGGGTTTTACGGAAAAAGAGGTTGCCGGTATCGTTTCGGATATCTATACCCGTTATCGTTCGTCCCACGGAAGCAACCCTTATTGCCCTCCCGAGCACCGGAAACCGCATCAAAAACTCAAAAGCCCCAAAAGTTTACCTGATCGTCCCGATTGCGAAGAAACGGACGGATTTGATGATGGAGGCATTGATATAGAACCGGATGAAACCCTTCTTCCTCCTTTCCGGGAAGAGTTTTTCCAGTCGTTGCCGTCCCTTATCCGGGACATTCTGACGTATGCCCGCGATGATACCGAGCGAAGCGTCCTTTTGTTGTCGTCGCTGGCCATGTTGAGCAGCGTAACGCCCCATGTGCAGGGTTCCTTTGCGCGGAAAGAGTATCAGGCTCCTTTTTACGGAGTAGTGATCGGCGAATCCGGAAGCGGGAAGGGCTGTGTCGCATCCCTTTTTAAGCTGATCGCTTCGTGGCAACGCTATGTGTACGACAATTCACGTTGCGAGGTGAAGGAATATTTGAAGAAAAAGGAAGAGTATGAATTGTATCAGAAGTTACTGTTGCGTTCGGGAGGAAAGAAACCGGCCGGACTGGCTCCCGAAAATCCGGAACCGATAAAACAGATGAACCTGAATATCTCCGGTTATACCTCGCTGGCGCGGATGATCGAGCAACTGGAAACGAACAGCCATTATGCTTCCTGCCTGTTTGAAACCGAGATGGAGGCGGTGACCAATACACTGTTTCAGGAGTATGGCAACTATGGTTATCTGCTGAACCAGGCGGCCCATCACGAACGGATCGGCAATTCCACCAAGACGAACGGTTCCCTGCTGGCTTCTTATCCGTTGCTGAGCATGTTGCTGACGGGTACGCCGGAGATGTTCCGTCGTCTGGTCCCTTCGGCGGAAAGCGGTTTGTTCAGCCGTTTGATGGTCTATAAGATTGCCGGGCACGGTGAATACCGTCCGCTTACATCGGAAGATGACACTCCGGCGGCAGCCCATTATTTCGATAGCCTGGCGGAGCGGGTACTGGATATCGGCGTGCATCTGGACAAGCATCCTACCTGGGTTCATTTCAGTGATACGCAGCGTAAACGGCTGAACCGTTATTTCAAACAAGAATATAATAACGTACGTGTGTTCGGGCATGAAGATGTGGCTTCCGCCGTGTTGCGTTACCGGCTGGCTATCTTTCGTATTGGTATGGTGCTCACGGCGATTCGCAAAGGGGAGGCACTGAGTGAGGAAAAAGATTGGGTGATCCGTGACGATGATTTCGAAGTGGCTTTTCATATCGGTACGATCTGTTTACAACACACCTATGTGGTGAGCACTTCCCTGAAGAGGAATAAAAAGGAGTTGCGTTATAAAATGCCATTCACTTCGCAGAAAATCTTTGCCGAGATGCCGCTAAAATTCAAGCGTGCGGAGATTCGTGACGCGGGACATGTCCTCCTTCTTAGCAAATCTTCGGTCGACCGCTTATTGACTTCGGCTGAGAAAAACGGGTTAATCATTTCATTAGGAGCCGGTTATTTTCATAAAACGACCAAAGGCCGGGAGATTACCGTACCGATAATACCTTAGGGAATTTTTGAGGCTTTTGACGCAATTAACTGTAGTTAACAATCACTTTCCCAAAACCCCCTTTTCTCCCAACGGGTAGTAACTGGCCTGAAAACGAGTAGGCATCGGGGTTCTGACGGGTAGGCATCCATTTTTGACGGATAGGCACTGAACTGGATATTCCTGAAAGGTGAAATTTGTGTATGCTTTGAAATATAAAGTATAGATGGAAAATTGAATGGCTAAAAAAAACGTTCCTTTTTTCTCGCCAGCAAAGTTACCACATTCTTTTAATCCTCCAACCATTTTCAAATTTTTTTTTTCTTTCCTATATCCTTTCTTATCAACGCAATAGCAAAATTAGTACGAAATACACTGTTTTCATTATGAAAACAATATATACCCCAAATAGTGACTAGAAAAAAGGAACGTTTTAACTAGTCATTTTGCGAAAGATTTCTTCATAAATAAAGTTTGGAGAAGAGCTTATAAGGGTGACGGTTTACTCGTAGCTTTAAAAGAAACAGACTTTTAAGTAACACTATTATTAATATTAAATTAAAGATTATGAACAAAAAGTTTTCTACGCTTTTGATGGCGGGTATGCTGGTCGCAGGCTCGTCATTTAATGTTAATGCGGCAGACATCAAGGTGAATGGGGCACCGTTAAAGGTACAGTCTTTCGGAGGTACCAAAACCGGTGTCTTTATTGTCAAAGATGTTGATGGCGACGGTAAGATTAGTAGTGCGGACTACCTTCTTAAAGCAACTAAGACTAAGGCTGGAAAGTTGGTTTACTCCGTGGTTGATTTAGCTATGGAAGATCTCAGCAGTCTGACTGATAAAGATCTGGATGCACTTCTTTGGAATTTTAAAGAAGATATCATTACTGAAGGTGGTAGCGGTACACCGGGTGCTGCTGCAGGAACTAAACACTACTATTATTCTTTGGAAAGCAAAGCAACCGGAGTTCCTTTGGCTTTTAAAGTTAATGTTAATCCTTTTGCTTGTGTAGATGATGCTGATGAATCAAAATTTGATAATGGCAAGACTCAGATTTGGTTCATGAAAGAAATGGATGATAGCAAGACTCAGATTAAATCAACTGATAAAAATACTAAGTTGTGGTTGTATTATGCTGATGCCGGAACTTACGGTGGCAACCAATTATTAGTAAGTAATGGATTCACAATGGGTGGTCCGAGCGATTCGGACAAATTCCTTCTTGCAACTTTAGGTGAAAGAGATATTCTTGGCGAGAACGTAGCTGAAGAACTGAATGATATGAAGGGCGGTAGAGGTTTCATGTTCTCGTTTGTTAACAGCTATAATGGTAAAGATATCAATGACAATATCTTTAAAGATCTGGATTTGAAAGCGTTCTATGTAGATGAGAACCTTGATTCGGATGGTAATGAAGATAACACAGAGGCTTTCATGCCAACCGATTCTCTTGGTTGGACAGCTAATGGCGCACACTATGCTATCCCTGCCGGTATCTATTTGGCTTCAGACTGGAGCGCATTGGATAGAAAAGATGCTGATGATAAAGCAACATTGAACACTTTCCGTATCACAAGTAAAGAACAGTTCAACAAGATGACTTTCGTAGCTATTCATCCGCAAAGCTATACCAAGCTGACAGACGCAGGTCGTGCTAACGGTGGTGGTTTCTTGCTGAAAACCGTGAAAGGTAGCGACATGAACTTCTATGATAAGAAGGGTGTGGATAGACTGGAAGTAGAGGACAATAAAGACTACTATAATCCTGCTTTGATGTCTAAAGCCGGTGAAGTGTTCGTTGGTAACGCTTGTTTCACTGCTACAGTGAAGAATCCGCTGACAGACAACGAACAATATGAGCTGACTGTCGCTGACGCTCGTTTGGATGTGGCAAAAAACGGTACTCATGCTAATAAACCGGTAACTGTTACAGTACACACTAGCACCAACAACGTGGCTGATCCTCAGGGAGATCCTTATCTGATGTCTGGTGTGGGTTCTGATGTTGCAGCTTTGAAAGCCGTTCCTTCTACAACATTAGCCGATGCTACAAGCCTGTTACACAACGATGCTACTCCGGCTATCTATGCAATCAAGTTTGTCAGCGGTGCAGAAGAAGCTGCCAATGAAGAGGTTTCTGAATATGGACAGTATTTGACATTAGAGTCAGATAATACAAACTCTAGTACGCCGAACGACTTTACATTTGCTGCTATGCCGAGTGTAAATGACGGAGCTAATGAAAACGACCCATTGTATCAGTTCGTAATCACAGGCGTTAAAGACAATGATAACGATCCGGCTCATAAAAGAGAAACTGTCAAGATTACAAACCGTCTGACCGGTGCGTCAGTTTGGGCAGTATTGTATGCCGAAAAGAAATTGGGTGACGATATCTATACGGTATATCCGTCAGTTAAAGAAGGATTGTCTCGTGACCAACAGTTAAGAATTGCTCATACTGCTGCTAATGGAGATTTTGAGTGGAAAGATTTGGATCTCAGAGGTATGCAGGTTCAGCTGATTGAAAAGAAAGAAGTAAAGAAATTTGATACTTTCGAAACAGCTGAAAGCGAAGAAGGTTTGTTTACTTTCGAATTTGCCAAGACTGCTGAAGCAAACGACAGATTGTATGCTGCAGCAGCAAGAGATAAAAAGACCGGAAAGATTGAAATCTTTAATGGTGGATCTAGAGATGAAGTAGTAACATCAAAGACTGCCGACCAGTTCGAACTGATTCGTGTAAAAGAAAATGGTAATGATAAGAAAGATAAAGTTTCTTACATCCTGAACGATTTCGTTTATGTCCAGAATAATAACGTTGTTACTTCTCCGATCGAAAAGGATACAGTTGCTTTCTATACTTATAATGTAAGATTCTTTGCTCCGGATGAAGATGATGTATATTACCTGAATGGAGGAGATTTATCACAGAGCGAGAAAGAGTATATTATTAAATACAATCTGGATGGTTCTGTATCTCTGGTAGAAAAAAGTACTATAGCTACTGCAAATTCTGACTTCAGAAGCGCTATAGAGTATTTGGCAGTAGCTGACAATGTTCAGAATGATCAGACAGAAGAAACAGAAAGAGTTGATGTAGCAGCATGGGAAGGTGCTTTGTATTATGATTATGAGAACGATTACAACAAACTGTCGGTTAAGACCTTCTTGGTACCTGAAAAGGTATATGGTTCATTAGAAGCTCTTCCGCAGACAACAGAATTCAAGAACACAGACAACTATGGTGGTTACCTGTTCATGAAGGATGAATTCGCAGCTGTAATCAATCCGTTTGAAACTATGACATTCCATTTGGATACAGTAGATACAGACAAGAATATACCTTCATTCTATATCTGCACGGAAGATAAGACGAAGTTCATGTATTTCGCAACAGACTCAGCTGACAGTAAACGAGTAACTGACTGGAGAAAATATACATTTGCATCAGATAATGAAGACTATGCTACACGCTTAATCTTTAAAGAAGCAAGCATCGCCAGCCTGCAGGATGCTGATACATTGCAGACAATGGTTGACGGCAAGCTGACTAAGGTAGCTGTAAAAGAAAACAAAGTGACAGGTGTTAAGGGTGGCTTGAATAACTTCAAGTTCCAGGTAATTGAATCTGGTGACGAAGACGGTACTTATGTAATCCGTAACGCAGCACAAAGAGCTTATGTAATTTCTGTCAATGGTAATCTGACATTAGGTGCTGAAATAAAAGCCGCAGCCCGTTTCGCAGTAGATCCTACCATAGCAACTGCCAACGAAAACATCAATGCTTCTGGTATCCAGGTTATCGCTACTAACGGTGCCGTAATCGTTAAGGGTGCAGCCGGTAAGACTGTTACAATCAGCAATATACTGGGTCAGAAAGTAGCTAACACAGTAGTTACTTCCGACGAAGCTACAATCGCTGCTCCTGCCGGTGTAGTAGTCGTAGCCGTAGAAGGCGAAGCTGCTGTTAAAGCAATTGTAAAATAAGAAATTATTTATAATCAATAAATTTAATTGACCGCGTGTCGTAAGGGCGGTTCGCGAACCGCCCTTACCCCAAGTACCCTGAGACAGGCGAACAAGTGGTCACATTAATACTAAAGTAATGAAATAAAGTTCTTCTGTTCTACCTCTGTGAAGAGTGAAAACAGACAAAAACAAAGCCCCGGCAGAATTTCCTGTCGGGGCTTTCGTATGAAATAGGGAAACAGTGGAGGATCACTGAAGAAAAGTTCTAAAGTATTTGCGTATATACAATTGTATATGTAGCTTTGCAGTGTCTGAAAGAACAAAACATTAACTATAAAAAATTATACAATGATAAATGAAGAAATTGACGAACAGATCCGGTATCTAAATGAAGAGTTGATACCTTTTCTCTTGAGGTATTATAAGTCCCTTGGACTTTCGGAGAGAGAACAACAAATAAAACTGGATATGTTGCTGGAAGAAATAATCCGGCTGAGAAATTTAAAGAAGTGAAACGACACTCCTTTACGGAGTAAATATCATAATAATATGAATGAAGATTTGATCAAAAAAATATTTCCCACCAAAGAGATGCAGGAAGATTTCCTGACATATGAGAAATTAAATGAAGCAGACCGGGATAAATTTATGGCTGAAAAGCAAGAACAGTTTGCGCAAGAACCTGCAGATATCCATAAGCGACGTGTTGAAGATGCAATTAAAGCAGGTGAAAATACAGTAGAGGAATTGCAGGAACTTTTTATTCTTAAACAAGTCCAAAATGTTTCACCTTTCATTTCCCTGTCAGAGATATCTAAAACTTATTTTGGTAAGTCGCGTGGATGGCTCTCACAGAGATTGCACGAAAACAAGGTTCGTGGGCGCAGGGTTAGTTTGAAGCCGGAAGAAATTAATATTCTAAAGTCTGCATTGCTCGATATCTCCGATAAATTAAAGCATACGGCCATGCAATTGGATTTCTCATAATTACCAATACAATATCAACCCCGCAACCCCGGCCAATGCAATCATTAGTATCGGATGGACCTTGAACTTCCATGTAAGGATGAAGGCGGCACCGAAGATCAGGAAACTTTTGTAGTCGATGAAGTTCTCTTTGTTCATCAACATAAGTGCGGCGGCAGCGATCAGTCCGACTGTGGCCGGACGCAAACCCGTAAAGGCGGCAACGACATATTTGTTGTTCTTGAACTTGGCAAAAAAGTAGGAGATGACCAGTACCAGTATGAACGACGGCAAACATACGGCAAATGTGGTCAGACAGGAACCGAGGACTGCCATAAATGGCGAATATCCGGCATTATGTATGGCCGTATAGCCGATATAAGTCGCACTATTGATCCCGATCGGACCGGGTGTCATCTGAGAGATTGCGACAATGTCCGTGAACTCTTGCAAGGATATCCATTTGTAGCGGTCCACTACATCAGCCTGTATCAGTGAAAGCATGGCATATCCGCCACCGAAACCGAAGATCCCGATCTTCAGGTAAACGTAAAGTAACTGTAACCAGATCATATCAATTTTTCTTTATCTTTAAACCATATACCAACCCGCCTGCAATGGCAACCAGGATGATCCATACCGGCGAAACGCCTCCTATCCAGATCAGCAACGCGGCTGCAACAGGGATAAGCATCGTGAGATAACTCAGTTTGATGGAACGTGCCGTAGTGATACAAGGCACGGCGATCAGCGCCACGACGGCGGGACGTAAGCCTTTGAATATCTTTTCAATCCATTCATTGTCCTGTACGCGGGTGAAAAACGTGGCGATCAGCAGGATAATCAGGAAAGACGGCAGGATTGTCCCGAGTGCGCAAACTACACTTCCCATACTTTTTTTCAACTTGTAACCGACAAAGATGGAGATGTTTACGGCGAAGATGCCCGGTAACGACTGGGCTACGGAGAAAAGGTCGATGAAATCTTCTTTCGACAGCCAGCCGCGGTCTACTACCTCCCGTTGTATCAAGGGTAGCATTGCATAGCCACCGCCTATCGTCCCCACACCAATTTTCAGGAAAGTAAGAAAGAGTGTCAAATACATTGTCATTTTTTTTTTAAAGTCAGTGGCAAAGGTAGGAAACTTTTTTTAGTCAACTGCTCAGTCCAGCCACGGAGTAGGGTTCAGCTTGGTCTTTTCTTTCCAAAGCTGGAAATGAAGGATGGTGGCATTGCCACTCTCCGTATCGGTGAATATCTTTCCGATAGTCTGACGGGTGCTGACTTTATCGCCTGCCTTTACATAGACCTGGCTCAGGTTGCTGTATACGGTCAGGTAATTACCATGACGTATGATGACGGAATTATTGTAGCCGGGCACTACGAATACACGGGTTACCTCGCCATTGAAGACGGCACGGGCTTCGGCTCCGGGATTTGTCTGAATGTCGATACCGCTGTTGTTGGTGCGTACGTATTTCAGTTCCTGATGCTGTTGTTCGCCGAAGGTTCCGACGATCGTATAACGTCCGGCTACCGGGAAGGGCAGGCGGCCACGGTTGCCGGCGAAGTCGTCGGACAGTTTCTTTTCGGCGCGTGTCATGGCATAACCGCCTTTGGTATCGGCTACGCGTTCTTCCTGTACGGGCTCTTTTCCTTCTGCTTTGGCCTTTTCGCGGGCACGGCGTTCACGTTCGCGGGCGGCCTTAGCTTCGGCTTCGGCACGGGCTATCTCTTCGGCAATCTGCTTTTCGATCTGACGGTTCAGGGCATTGGCTTGCTGCTGCTTCTTCCGGAGTTCTTCTTTCAGCTGCTTTTGTTTTTTGTTGAGTTGCTGTACTTCGGCTTTCTGGCTGGTTTCTTCGGTCTGGAGCTTTTGGCTCTCCTGTTCGCGGGTTCCCAGCAATGCGTTCTTTTCGGAACGTGTCTTTTCCAGTTCTTTCTGTTTGAGTGTTATCTCGGTTTGTTTGTCGATGATCTCGGTGGCCTGGAGCTTCTGCCAGTCGGCATATTCACGCAGGTAACGCATACGGCGCATGGATTGTGCGAAATTATCGGCGGAGAGGATAAAGAGCAGTTTATCCTGCGAACTGCGGCGTTTGTACATGCTTTGCATAGACTTGCCGTAGTTCTCACGTTTACCGTCCAGTTCTTTTTCCAGCTTATTGATCTCACGGCGGGAAGCGGTTATCTGGTTATCCAGTTCGCCTAGTTCCTGGTTGAGCAGGCTGATCACCTTTTTACGGGAAAGGATCTGCTGGGAGAGCAGATTCAGCCGGTTGAGGGTGTTCTGGGCTGTTTGCGTCGTCTCTTGCAGTAATTGGTTTGTCATTTCGACCTCGGCCAGCGCTTTCTTTCGCTGTTCTTCAAGCTGTCTCACCCGGGCGGACTTCTGTCCGAAGGCGGTCAGGGCAGATAACGTGAATATGACAAACCAAATGTACTTCATTTTTATTGCTGGCTGTTACTGATTGATTTTATGATTTGTGCAAAGGTAATACGTTTATACTTAGCCGGAATGGAAAAGTCCAGATTAACCGGAACATTCGTCTGGATGCGGGAGAAACGGAAAGCGATGCCTCCCTGCGACGAACCGTTTGCCAGGACCTGTACGTCCATCAGCATCGGGAAAGGCTGTCCTTCCGTCACGCGGAAATCGGAATAGTCCCATTGCAGGGCATATTGCTCGGACGGGTCGGTGATATAGGTGGAAAGCAACTTCTCTTCGCCGTCGGCAAAGAAGGTGTAAAGCAGTCCCATCGTGTCTTTGACCTTGATCTCGGCAGTCGAACCTTCCTGGTTCAGTTTGAAACGTTTGTACTGTTTGGGGTCTATCTCCTGTTTGCCGGGCAGGAAGATATGGTTGGTGAACAGTGCCTGGAGGTTATAAAAGTTAAATTCGATCGGTGTCTGGCCTTTCAGGTCGGCATAACGTTCGGCGACATACCGTTTGTTCATGCGGTCTACTACCTTTATGCTGTCGACGGTAAATTCGGCGCGGAAAACTTCGATCCCCAGGAATGGCTGTACGGATAGCTGGAAGGCGCTGTCCCTGACCATCTTCAGGTCGACACGCGAACTCATGTTGTTTTTGGCCGTTTTCAGTTCTGCATTCAGGCGTGCCGTCATCGTATTGAACTGAAAAGAATGTTCTTCCATGGATTCGAAAAACTCGTTGTGTGCCTTGGCGCTGCCGGAGGCTACCGTCCCGACTTTCTTTGATGTTTTACAGCCGGACAAGAACAGGATGATCAATAAGATAAAAGCTAAACTTACCCGTTCCCGTGCCTGACACGGGATCGCGGGGACAAGAGTTGTCATCCTTTTCATTTTGCTTCCTCCTCTTCGATATATTTGCCTTCTATGATCTTGCGGTCGAGTATTTCGCTTTCTTTACCCATTTCGCGGGCCTTTTTCCATTGTTCTACGGCTTTGTCCTTGTCTCCTATCATATACAGGATGTCGCCGTAATGGTCTACCAGTTCCGAACTTTTCGTCGTGTCTTTCTCCAGGGCGCTTTCGATGTAGATCTTGGCCAGGGTGTAGTTGCCCTGTACGAAGAATATCCATGCGTATGTATCCAGATAGGTCTCATTGTCCGGTTCGAGCTTGATGCACTGGGCGCTCATGCGTTCCGCCTTTTTCAGGTCTTTTTTATCCAGGGAAAGGAAATACGCGTAGTTGTTGAGGACAACGATGTTGTTGTCGTTGTATTTCAGTGCTTCGTCGTAAGCCTTGTATGTCTGGTCCATTTGTTTCATCTGATAGTAGATGTCGCCGATCTGTCCGTAGAAATCGGATTTAAGCCGGGGATTATCCGTCGGGATGATGTTGATACCTGCATAGTAGGTGTTCAGGGCTTCCTGGTATTTCTCCTGCTGGTAATAAGCGATACCCAGATAGAAATAATATTCGGGTGCATCTGGGAACAGTTCCTGGCATTTGGTACAGATACGGATCACTTCGGGAATATCTTCGGCTTTCAGCGACATATTCAGCAATTGTTGCCAGGCGGCGGCGTTTTCGGGCTCCATCTCTGTGATAAGCTGGAACTGGAAACGGGCCTCGTCTGTTTTCCCCTGCGCGATCAGGAGGCTGCCGTACATCTGTTTCAGGTCGGTGTCTTCCGGATGTTGTTCGAGCAATGTCTGGAACAAAGCGTTGGCGCTGTCCGTCCCTTTCTTCGTCTGTTGCAACTTCAGGATATAACGGGAGAGGATGGCGACTTTGGTGTCTACGTCGAGTTTTTCATTGATCAGGGCGTTGCGTATCTGCGTTTCGGCGGCATCCTTGTTGCCGGTCGCTTCGTAGTAGTTGGCCATAGAGACGATGTAGTAAGGGTTACCCGGGTCGATCTCATGGGCTTTCTGGTAGTAGGCGCGGGCCTTTATCGTGTCGTTCTTTTCCAGGTGAAGGTCACCTAGGATGATTTGGTAGCGGGCTTCCATCGGATATTTGATAGCCAGCTTTTCTATTTCGTTGAAAGCGGCATCCGATTGTTCCAGCTGGTTGTAGAGCTTGTATTTCTGCATGGAGAGCGCCTCGTTCATGCCGATGGACGATTCGAGGGCGTTGTAGGCATCGATTGCCTTGCCGGTTTCGCCTTCCTGTGTCAGTGCTTCTGCCAGGTAATAGTTCAGTTCCGGTTTTCCGGGAAAGGCTTTTACCAGTTTCTCATATTCCTCGGCTGCTTCTCCGTACATACCCAGGTTGCGGCTGATAGTAGCCAGTGCCATCCGGTAGGTGAAGTTGTCCGTACTATTGGCTACGGCACGCTGCAACATCTCGACCGCCTTTTCCGGCCGGTTCATCTGCACATAGAACGATGAAAGTTCATACAGTACAGGAGATGCCGTCGAGTCGATGGCCATGCAATGGTTGAAAGCGTCGAAAGCGGCATCGAACTTTCCGGCTGTTTTCAGGTTCAGCCCTTCGAAAAAGAAATAGTCGAATTTCCGTTGTTCGGCTTCACTTAATTCTTTTGCCTTGGTGGGAGTGTCTTTCCGGGTCTCTTCTGCATGCAAGGGGTTGATTCCCGTCAGCAGGAGGAGTGAAAAAAGTATCCCGTATATTAGTTGTTTCAACATATATCTTATTCTATGTTCTTATTTTAATCTGATTTGTTACGGTAGTCGTCAACGGTAACTGACGGCTTCCGTCAACGAGGGGTGACGACCTCCGTCAACGCCCTTTGACGATCACCGTCAAAAGGAGGGTCTATTTCTTGCCTGTATGTCCGAAACCTCCGGCTCCCCGTTCCGTATCGTCCAGTACCTCTACCGGCTTCCAGTCGATCTGGCTGTAGGTGGCGATTACCATCTGGCAGATACGCTCCCCGTCGTTCACGGTGAACGGTTCGGAAGAAAGGTTGACTAGAATGATTCCGATCTCACCCCGGTAATCCGCATCGATCGTACCCGGCGTATTCAACAGAGTGATACCGTGTTTCAATGCCAGGCCGCTGCGGGGGCGCATCTGTGCTTCGTAACCTTCGGGCAGGGCAATATATAATCCGGTCGGGATCAGCTTGCGTTCCAATGGTTTCAGCACTACGGGTTCTGTCAGGTTTGCACGGATATCCATACCTGCCGACAATTCTGTTGCATAGGCAGGCAGCGGGTGATGTGATTTATTAATTATCTTTACTTCCATATTATATCTTGATTTTGAGGGACGAAGATAGTACAAATATCAGTTCTGCCAGTCACCGTTCTCTTTTATTAACTGAACTAAACGTTCTACTGCATCTTCTTCGGGGATGTTTTTCAGCACGCATTCTTTGCCTTTGTAGAGGCTGATCTGCCCGCGTCCCGCACCTACATAACCGTAGTCGGCATCAGCCATTTCGCCGGGACCGTTTACGATACAGCCCATGATGCCGATCTTCAATCCTTTCAGGTGGGAAGTGGCTTCTTTGATGCGGGCAATCGTCGTTTGCAGGTCATAGAGCGTACGTCCGCAACTCGGGCAGGAGATATATTCTGTTTTGCTGATGCGCGAACGGGTTGCCTGGAGGATGCCGAACATGTAACTGTCGGTGACCAGGGCTTCGCATTCATCGTTATTATGTAGCATGATACCGTCGCCGAAACCATCGAGCAGCAAGGTCCCGAAGTCGGCTGCCGCTTTGAGTTGCAGGGCTTCCTTGTCCGGTTCGTGATAGTCGCGGTGAAGGATGACGGGGATATCGCAGCCCGCTGCCAGTAATTTGTGCATGGCTGCACGTTGCGATCCGACACCGTTGCGGTGGTGGGTGCTCAGGACTGCCACGGCTGTTTTATCCTGTTTCAGTATCTCCAGCGTCTTGTCCGTCAGGTCATTGTATGTCAGGCGGATGAATTTCAGCGGAGAGTTGTATTCTTTCATCTCCTCTATTTCGGAAGCGATGAAGTAAGGGTAGGCATTCGGACGTTCTTTCCAGAAATGGGCATCTACCAGCATGCGGAAGTTGTCGGGAAGATTGTCCGGGTCTTCTTTGCCGATGTATATGTAATCGGGTAGGGAAGAGTAATCGAATTCGAAGTCGCCGTTGCTACGGTCGGAGATGACGACGGGAGGGAAATTGCCTCCGATGCCTTCCGTTACCCGGCTGATGCGGCGTGTGGCTGTTACCGGGTCGTATCCGGGAACTGCCTGGGCGGTAATCGGCCTGTGCTCCCGGAGTTCCAGTATGTAGTTTACCAGTTTGCGGGCAACCGGTATTTCTGCTTCCGGGTCTTCGCTGAGGGATACGCGGATGGTATCGCCTATTCCGTCGGTCAGCAGGGCGCCGATACCGACAGCACTTTTAATGCGGCCGTCTTCACCGTCACCGGCTTCGGTCACTCCCAGGTGGAGCGGGTAGTGCATGTCTTCTGCCTCCATGGTACGGACGAGCAGACGTACGGTGCGGACCATGACAACCGTGTTGGATGCTTTGATGGAGATTACCACGTCCGGGAAATTCTCGTCCCGGCAGATACGCAGAAATTCCATGCAGGAGGCAACCATTCCTTCGGGGGTATCACCATACCGGCTCATGATACGGTCGGACAGTGAACCATGATTTACGCCAATGCGGATGGCGGTTCCGTGTTTTTTACAAATGTCGAGGAAAGGGACAAAACGGTCGCGTATCTTCTGCAATTCGGCGGCATATTCTTCGTCGGTGTATTCCAGAAGGTCAAATGTTTTTACTTTGTCAACGTAGTTACCGGGGTTGATACGTACTTTTTCCACCACTTCGGCGGCGGCATCGGCTGCTCTGGGGTTGAAATGTATGTCGGCAACGAGCGGGGTGGTATATCCCTGGGCATTCAGTTCTTTCCGGATCTCTCCCAGGTTGCGGGCTTCGCGTTCTCCCTGTGCGGTGAAACGCACATATTCGGCTCCGGCTTCGATCATGCGGATGGCCTGGCGGACAGAGGCTTCGGTGTCCATGGTGGATACATTGGCCATGGATTGGATACGTATCGGGTTCTCGCCCCCCAACGGGGTGTTTCCTATATTGACAACAGATGATTTACGGCGACTGTAATTAAAATAATCCATTTACTAGTTTGTTTTGGGGAATATGGCCGGAGCGTCCGATGGTATCTGTTTCCCCTTTGAGAGGAGATAAGGGGTGTGTTATCTTTTCGCCTTATTTACTGGCTTTAACACACCCCCCTGCCCTCTCTCAAGAGGGGAAAAGTTACCTTTCAGTCGCTAAAAACAGGCTATGTTCCAACAATCTGATTAATTTGTTTTGTATTTAAAAGATACCTGAGCTAACTCTTCGTTGGCTTTTACGATCTTTTTCTTCAGATTTTCCTTGTAATCGGCCAGCTTGCCCTGGAGTTGTTCGTCTCCTACGGCAAGCATCTGGACTGCCAGGATTCCGGCGTTTAATGCTCCGTTGATACCGACAGTGGCAACAGGGATTCCCGGAGGCATCTGTACGATAGCCAGCAGGGCGTCCATACCGTCGAGTGTAGAGTTGATAGGCACACCGATTACCGGAACGGTAGTCATGGATGCAATCACGCCACACAGGTGTGCAGCCATACCGGCTGCGGCGATAATAACTTTAATACCACGGTCTTTGGCTCCTTTGGCAAAGGCTTCCACTTCAGCCGGAGTACGGTGGGCAGACAAGGCGTGCATTTCGAAAGGAATCTCCATTTCGTCCAGCAACTTGGCTGCTTTTTCCATTACGGGCAGGTCGGAAGTGCTGCCCATGATAATACTTACTACCGGTGTCATTTATTTTGCGATCAGTTGTTCGTATTCGGCAGCCGACAGCAGGTCGTCCAGTTCAGAAGGGTCAGACATGGAAATCTTGATCAACCATCCGTTTCCGTAAACATCTTCGTTTACCAGTTCAGGTTTGTCTTCCAGTTCGGAGTTTGCCTGGATCACTTCTCCGCTAACCGGCATGAACAGGTCGGAAACAGTTTTTACAGCTTCGATTGTACCGAAAACTTCTTCTTTGGCAACGACTTCGCCTTCAGTGGTGATGTCTACAAAAACGATTTCGCCTAATTCGCTCTGAGCATAGTCAGTGATACCGATATAGGCAACTTCGCCGTCTACACGAATCCATTCGTGATCTTTTGTGTACTTTAAATCAGCAGGAAAGTTCATAACTTTAGTGTTTTTATTAGATGAATAAATAGATATAACTCAATAATGAGGCTACAAAGGTACATATAAAACCGAGACAAAAGCCGGCATATACCTGCATAGGAGTATGCCGTTTTAAAAAGATACGTGAAGTACCGACCAGCCCGGCTGCCAGCAGTATGATAATGAATCCCCAGTAAGGATTTATCAGGTGGATGCGCGCAACACCCATGATTCCTCCGAGAAGTCCTCCGATGCCCAGCGCATGGGCACTGATCTTCCAGAAGAAGTTAATGCACAGGGAAAAGAGCAATGCTACGCAGGCCCCCATCAGCAACGAGAGGAACCAGAACGGGATCATCATCTTGTACATATAAAATATACAAACCATGATGGAGGTGATGATGATCAGGTAGGGAACTACCCGTTCTTTGCGGTCTGTCAGTTCCAGGTCGCCGGCGGCCCCGTTCTTAACCATCAGAAAGATGAAAATTCCCGGAACGACGGCTGTCGACAGGAAGGCTCCGCCAACCAGAAACAACTTCATGGTGGGCGGGTAGATCGCCAGGTATGTGAATGACAATGCCAGAATGACTCCATACGTTATCATTAGTAACGGGTGGAACATGCCGGATATTATATTTGAAAACAATCTCATAACGCTTCAAATTTATATTTCTTTTCTGAGCCTTGCAACCGGAATGTCTAGTTGTTCCCGGTATTTGGCCACTGTGCGGCGGGCGATCACATAACCTTTCTCTTTGAGGATCGTGGTGAGTTCCTCATCTGTGAGCGGTTTGCGTTTATCCTCGCTGTCTATGTGTTCTTTCATTATCTTCTTCACCTCACGGGTGGATATTTCCTCGCCGCTGTCGGTTTGCATCGATTCGGAGAAGAAGAACTTCAGAGGGTAGATGCCGAAATTGGTTTGCACGTATTTACTGTTGCTAACCCTCGAAATGGTCGATATGTCGTATCCCGCACGTTCGGCCACGTCTTTCAGTATCATCGGGCGCAGGGTCGCATCGTCTCCCGTCAGGAAAAAGTCCCGTTGCAGGAGGATGATGGCTTCCATCGTACGCTGTAATGTTTCCTGGCGCTGTTTAATAGCGTCGATAAACCATTGTGCGGAATCCAGCTTTTGTTTTACGAACTGCACTGCTTCACGCATTTTGGAAGTCTGGTTGGCCTTATTGCCGGTGTAGTCCTGAAACATTTCCGCATATTCACGGCTGATCTTCAGATCCGGAATATCCCGGTTGTTCATACTCAGGATCAATTCGCCGTTCACCGCCTCGACCAGGAAATCCGGAATGACCTGGCTCATGGCTGCTTCCATAGAACCACCCCAGCTGCTGCAAGGTTTAGGATCGAGAGCAATTATTTCGTGAATAGCCTTTTTCAGCGTGCCTTCGCTGATGTTGAGGCCGCGCATGATCTTGTCGTAGTGCTTGCGGGTAAATTCCTCGAAATATTCCGTGAGGATATGGATAGCCATCTTTACTCCGGGCGTCGACTCTTTACGGTCGAGTTGGAGCAATAAACATTCCTGTAGGTTGCGGGCTCCGACTCCGGCGGGGTCGAAATCCTGTATGATGGTGAGCACCTCTTCTATTTCTTTCTCGTTAACGTCTTGTCCGGCCTGGAAAACCAGGTCGTCGGCAATGGCGGAGAGTTCGCGACGCAAGTAACCGTCGTCGTCTATATTTCCGATAATATATTCGGCAATCTTCATTTCCTTTTCCGGCAGGTCACGCAATCCGAGCTGTTGCAGCAGATATTCGTTCAATGACTGGCTTACGGAAAAAGGAATATCTTCCTTGCGGTCGGTTTTCTCGCTTATCTCGCGGAGCTTGTAATCCGGGATATCGTCTTCACTCATATAGTCTCCGAGTGAGAGGTCTGTTTCGTTTGTAGTTATATCATCAACACCCTCGTCGTCAGTCCGTTCAAAGTCGTCCGCAATATCCTTTCCTTCCTCCAGGGCAGGATTATCCTCCAGTTCGTGCTTGATTCGTTCTTCCAGCTCGATAGCGGGAAGTTCCAGAAGCCGTATTAACTGGATCTGCTGCGGAGATAGCTTTTGCTGTAACTTTTGTTGTAACTGTTGCTTCAACATATTTAAAATCGTCTACATTAGAACATGCAAATATAACTTTTTACGCTGAACACGCTTATGATTAAAAGCATAATTGTTCTAAAGAAACGGCCTTCCGGGCGATTTCCGGTGAATATTAACATGTCTCGACGTGGATTAGTTCCTTGAAATACCTTAAAAATCAAAACTATTCAATATTTTTGCGTTTATAAAGAATTACCATATGATGTCAACACTAACAAAGAACAAATATAACCGATTATCCAAAGAGGAACTGATACTATTATTAGAAGCACGCGACAATGAACGGAAGGCCGATACCGGCAGTTCTTTTGCTGAAGCTTCCAATATCAAGCGTATTATTTCCGAGGTACTTGTATTGCTGTTTAATGAAGAACGCCAGCCGATAGAGAAGGCCATGAGTTTGCTCCTGAACTTTTTCAATGCAGACTGGGGATATGTAGCTATTTTTGAAAAAGACGGGCGGACAGCCTATTTCCCTTACGAAGTGATGAGCGAATGGGTGGAAGTCCCCAAAGAGAACCATTCGGAACTGACGGACGAGACTATCCCCTGGATCATGGAAACAGTGAAGGACGGACGTGATATCGTCATGTGCAGCATGAGCGACCTGCCTCCGGAAGCGGAAACGGATAAAAAGCTGTTTGAGTTGCAGCACCTGAAATCCATGCTTATTATTCCGCTTTCTTTCCATAATAAAATACAGGGGTTTATTGGTTTTGATTCTGTTCGTGTACAACGTTTCTGGACTGCTACGGAAATCGAAGACTTACATATTATAGCAAGTATCTTTTCCCTGATTATCGAACGTCGGGAGACACAAGCCAGCCTGGAAGAATCGAGGAAACATTTGGCGGAACTCAGCATCAAATTTAAACAGTTCTTCAATAATTTGCCTATCGGGGTGGAACTATATGACTCCGAAGGTTATCTGATCGATCTCAATGAGGCTGATGCCCGTATTTTCGGCTCTGCCCGCAAAGATCTTTTAGGCATTAATCTTTTCAGGAACCCGGCTATTCCGGAGAAAATACTGAAGGGGATAAAGAGCGGACGGGCGTTTAGTTTTCCATTCGTCTATGATTTTAGTATCATACAGAATACCAGCTATTATCCATCGGCTTTCGTAGACCAGGTCAAATATCTTCAGATAAAGGGAATAGGACTGAATGATCCGGAGTTCGGGCTGGTCGGATACCTGCTAATCATTTCAGATAACACGGATATGCAACTTAAAGCGGAACAGACCCGTAACAACCTGGCTATTTTGAAAGCCGTTCTGTTGTCCGGCCGTTCAATAGTCGGTGAGTATAGCGTGGAGGAGGATGAACTGTATATAGACCCTGTGTTGAATGACCATTCCAGTTCAAATCCTTTGTTCAATTATCTGAAGACACATAATTATCTGTCTATTCAGGAGTTGTGGGATTTGGGGCAATTCAGTTCTATCCCCGGGAATGATATGGGACCTCTTTTGCAGGTTATCCGCGGAGAGACTGATAATTGTAGTTTTGTATGTAAAATGTTTGTCCGGACGGTTCCCACCTGGATTCGTATAAATGCCCAGGCGCACAAAATCAATAAAGACGGGCATCCCAGCAAAGTCGTTTGTTATATAACGGACATAACGGGAGAGAAACAGTTGGAAGAGAATTTGCAGCAGGCCCGTGACGAATCGCGTAAGAATGAACTGGAAATGCAAAAGGCCCGTGAGGCAGATATGCTGAAATCTACGTTTCTGGCCAATATGAGCCATGAGATCCGTACGCCTTTGAATGCCATTGTCGGTTTCTCCGGTATCATTGCTGAAATGGATGATGAAGAGGGAAAGGATGAATATGTGAAGATTATCAATACAAATTGCGACCTGCTTCTTCGTCTGGTCACCGATATCCTTGATTTCTCAAAGATCGAATCGGGAATGATGGATTATTCGCTGGCAGATGTCAATATAAAGGAAATATGTGCAGAACAATATAAAGTACATTCCCTGAAAGTCCAGGAAGGCGTCTCCATGCGGTGCGACCTGAATGCTTTGCCGGACAAAATACTCCATACCGACCCCAAGCGAGTTACGCAAGTGGTCTCCAACTTACTGTCGAATGCCATCAAGTTTACCGAACAAGGAGCTATCACCCTTTCCTATCGTGTGGAAGAGGATCATGTCTTGTTTGAAGTCAACGACACCGGTATCGGTATTTCAGCCAGGCATATCGAAACGATTTTCGAACGGTTTACCAAAGTCGATTCTTTCAAGCAAGGTACTGGTTTAGGCTTGTCTATTTGTAAAACGATCGTCAATGCCTTACGTGGTGAGATCGGTGTGGATTCAACGCCTGGTGTGGGATCAAGGTTCTGGTTTACACTGCCTTGTGAATAAAAAAGAAAGAAAGGAAACAGGTATAAGAGCTACATAATCAAAAGTTTTTGCATATATTTGTCGGAAACAGAACGTGTTTTTAGGACAGACGCTGGGAACTAAGACCAAATTTGAAAAACGATTATGTATGAAAAATGACCTGTTATATGAAAATCTTGTAACGGCTATTAAAGACAAGTTTCCGGGACGAGGCGTGCTGACAAATAAGTTGGCCGACCTTCTGATGCTGGAAAAGGAAGCCGTTTATCGTCGGTTGAGAGGCGATGTCCCTTTTACCATCTTCGAAATTGCTACCATTGCTGCCAAGCTGGATATTTCGTTGGATCATATCATTGGCAGTTCTTCGGGTAAGAGCAGGCCGTTCCAGATGAAAATGGTAAACTTCCTGAATCCGAGCGAAGAGGATTATGAGATGCTCGAAAACTTTGTGAATGAGTTGAGGTATCTCAAGGATGATCCGAATTCAGAAGTGGGCGGGGCGTTGAATATTCTTCCTCAGTCGTTGGTGTTAGGCTACAGGCATATTTATCGGTTTTACCTGTTCAAATGGATTTATCAATGTGGGAATGTTATGCCTGCCCGGTACAGCCAGATTGAACCACCTGTCCGGCTGCAACTGATTAACAGCGAGATTGTAACGGAGGTTTGCCAGGCAGCCAATGCGTACCATATAATGGATAGCATGACATTCCTGTACCTGGTGAATGATATTAAATATTTTGCCAGCATCTATCTGATTACCCGGGAGGAAATAAATGTCCTGAAGAAGGAACTGATGATCTTTATTGATGATCTGGAGACTTTGGCTGCCAGAGGTTTCTGGAAGGAAGGCAAGAATATCCATTTTTTTGTCAGCAGTGTTAACTTTGAAACCAGTTACAGTTATGTGGAAACGCAGCATTGCCATCTGACGATGCTTAAATCTTTCACACTGAACGACGCGACATCTCCTGACGAAGCTATATTCCAACGGATGAAGCAGTGGATGCAATCCCTGATCCGTACTTCTACCCTGATCTCCCGTAGCGGAGAGAAAGACCGTATCGTCTTTTTTGAAGAGCAGCGGCGGATAGTAGATATGCTATAAGTTTTGCAAGGGGATAAAAGGGTGGAAAACGCCCCTTCTAACTGTTAAAATTAGCAGTTTTTGTCTGTATTGTATAAAGTTTTGTGTTCTAAAACAATTTTTAGCTACAATGCCCGGATAGCTTAACATATATTGTCTGTAAAAGACTTGACAAAGGCTTGCTACAGCCTTATCTTTGCATTGTGGTTTTTTCATAATAGTATTAGATTTAAGGTTAACAAAGTTGGTTAGGGCTTGTCGTGAGACAGGCTTTAATTGTTTATAGACCTTTCCTTCTCTTTGCCACTCTCCCTGTTTACTTCTCTCCTGACCTGTATGGGATTACTCTATAAGGAATTTGAAGTATCATATATTATGATATTATAATCGCATATATTATGAGAATGTTGTATCATAATATATGATACTATGAAGAATAAGGTAGTTTTCTTTCCGGGACTATCGGATAATGAAAAAGCCCTTCCCGGATAAACGGAAAGAGCTTTTATTTGGTAACCATAAAAGTTTATGGTTATATTTTCTTTTCGATAACGGCCTGTACTACATTTAATACATAGTCGCCCAGCTTTTCGGATTCACCGACAAGGTCCATATAATAAACACCGTCCTGATACTGGTATTTCTTATTGTTGACATCTTCCATATTGTGTATCTTCAACTGGTTGCGATAATTGTTGATCTCGTTTTCAATGTTGTAAGACTGGTTGATATCGTCGTGAACGACTTCCTGCATGTGGAGGATTTCATTCATCCGGGTCAGGGCCTTTTCAAGCAGGGCGAACATCTGGTCGATGTTGTGGTTCTGCTCGTCGGTAAACTCGGATTTGCCTTCGTTGCGGCGTCTGATACCACGTGCCAGGTTGTTGCAGGAGTCGGCGATACTTTCTATTTCCGTCACGGTACGCAACATGATACGGATTTCTTCCTTACCTTCAGAACTCAGGCGTCCTTCAGCAACGAATGTCAGATAGTTGGCAATCTCGATTTCCATACGGTCGCTGATGTTCTCGTACTTTTCGATGCGACTGTATATCTTCAGGAAGTTGTCTTCGTTCTTCTCATAGAACAGGTCTTTAACCATGCCGAACATACGTTGTGTACGTTCTCCGAATACGGCAATCTCTTTCTTCGCCTGCATCAATGATAACTCGGAAGTGGAGAGCATACCGGAAGGAATATATTTCAACTGGAACTCTTCTTCGTCGCTTACGTTCTTCGGTTTGATCAGTGCTGAACAAACATATACGTAGAACTTCACGAACCAGATCATGATACAAACGTTTGTTATATTGAATACGGTATGGAACAGGGAAAGGCCGTAGGAAACGGATACCTGTAATGTGAGTAATTGCTTTTGCAAAGCGAGCAGGTGCGGGTCTGTGATCTGCGCGCTGGAAGTGATCAGGGAGATCGTCTTCGGATCGAGTGTGCTCAGGAACTGTGTCATCTCGTTCGGGTCGCCCGGGCCATAGTTTGTAACGATCCAGGTGATCATGCTGGTGAACGGATAGAACAGTGCCATCACCCAACATACCCCGAATACGTTAAACATCAGGTGGGCGATTGCAGCACGCCGGGCCGAAACGTTCGCCGAAATAGCCGCAATATTCGCTGTAATGGTTGTTCCGATATTTTCTCCCAGTACCATGGCTGCCGCCATCTCGAAAGGAATCCATCCCTGCGTACACATAATTAATGTGATGGCAACGGTAGCACTGGATGATTGAACGATAACTGTAAGAATGGTTCCTAAAAGGAGGAATATAAGGAGGGAAGGATATCCCAAAGAGGTATAATCTTGTAAGAAAGAAAGGATTTGAGGATTGCTTTGCAAGTCGGGCACTGAAGATTTCAGATAGGATAGCCCCATGAAGAGGAAAGCAAAACCCATTAAAAATTCACCCCATGATTTTCGTTTACTCTTGCCGGAAAATATCAGCGGAATACATAATCCGATGAGCGGCAGGGAGAAGACACTGATGTCGACTTTAAATCCGAAGAGGGAGATGATCCATGCCGTAACCGTCGTACCGACGTTGGCTCCCATGATGACACTGATTGACTGGGTAAGCGTCAGAAGTCCCGCATTAACGAAACTGACAACCATCACGGTAGTGGCACTTGATGACTGAATGAGTGCTGTGATCAGAATCCCGGTCAGAACACCTGTAAATCGGTTAGTCGTCATTACCGAGAGAATGCTGCGTAACTTGTCTCCTGCGACTTTTTGCAGACCTTCACTCATTACTTTCATTCCGTATAGGAACATACCTAATGCTCCTACAAGCGTAAGAAAATCAAAAAAAGAATAGTCCATTTATGTAAATTTAAGTGGATAAATATCCGATTAAAATGAATGTATGCATACTTATATTTTCTTCTCTATAACAGCCTGTACAACATTCAGGACATAATCTCCCAGCTTTTCAGCTTCGCTGACGATATCCATATAATATACCCCGTCCTGATACTGGTATTCCTTATTATTGATATCTTCTACATTATGTTGTTTCAACAGGTTGCGATAATTGTTTATTCCGTTTTCGATATTGTAAGACGGGTTGATGTCGTCGTGCGACAATTCCGGCTTTTTCAGTATCGAGTTCATCTGATACAACGATTTCGTCACCAGTTCGAAAATCTTGTCTATGTTGTGGTTCTGTTTGTCGGTAAAGACAGACTTCCCTTCATTCCTGTGTTTGATGGTACGAGCCAGATTGTTACAGGAGTCGGCAATACTTTCTATTTCCGATACGGCACGTAGCATGATACGGATTTCTTCTTTACTTTCCGAACTCAGGCGGCCTTCTGCAACGAGGGTAAGATAGTTGGCTATCTCTATCTCCATATGGTCGCTGATGTTCTCGTATTTTTCAATCCGGTTATACGTTTTCATGAAGGTGTCCTCGTCCTTCTCGTAAAACACATCTTTTACCATGCTGAACATGCGTGTTGTCCGTTCGGCAAAAAGGGATATCTCCTTATTCGCTTGCAGAATAGACAATTCCGCGGTAGAAAGCAAACCTCCTGTGATGTAACGCAGGCGGTACTCTTCGTCTTCCGGCTTTGATTTGATCACTAAACAAACCAATCGTTCAATCGGTTTAATGAACCATATTAATATCAGTACGTTGCAAATGTTAAATGCGGTATGGAATGCCGACAACATATAGGTGATTGCAATGTCTTTGGGCGTATTGGGAGCAAGGTAGTCAACGATACTCCTTACGGTGTCGATGAACGGGTGGAAGATGCAGAGCACCCAGATAATCCCGAAAAAGTTGAATATGAAATGGGCAAATGCCGCCCTTCGTGCTTGTGCATTTCCGGTGAGAGCCGCGATATTGGAGGTTACCGTTGTTCCGATGTTCTCTCCCATCACCAGCGCAATACCCAGATACAGGTCTAATACGCCGCTTGAACATAATATTAATGTAATAGCCATAACGGCCGCCGATGACTGTACCGCCATTGTTATAATGCCTCCGATCAGCAGGAACAACAGTACGGAAAACATTCCCCATTCCTTGCAGGATGCGATAAAAGACAGGAGTACCTGGTTGTGTTCCAGGTCCATGTGCATCGCATTCTCCCTCAAAGTCGTTAGTCCTAAAAACATAAAAGCGAACCCGAAAACGAATTCACCGAATGACTTGCGTCCGCTTTTTTTAGAGAATATTAAGGGGAGGGATAATGCAAACAGGGGATAAATGACATTGGACATATTAAACTGGAAACCGAAGACAGACATAATCCACGCAGTGACTGTCGTCCCTATGTTGGCTCCCATAATAACGGATATAGCTTGTGTCAAGGTAAGAAGACCGGCGTTTACGAAACTAACGGTCATAACGGTGGTAGCGGTGGATGACTGGACAGCGGCTGTAACGAATGCTCCCGTGAGCAATCCGGTAAACCGGTTTGTAGTCATGGCGCCCAGGATATTACGTAGACGGTCTCCTGTTAACTTCTGGAGACCTTCACTCATAACTTTCATTCCATACATCAAAAGAGCCAGCGAACCGAGCAGTTTAAGTACGGTAAAAATTGTATTATCCATCAAAAAATAGTTATACCTGGAAGTATATCCGATTAATATTCCTAACTTTAGGCAGCAAAACTACAAATAATAACTGATATAATATGTCTGAAACAATCACAATTTATTGCAAAAATAACAATACTTATAAAGAGGTACCAATCGGCTCCTCTTTATTGGATATTTATACGATGATGGGGGCGCCTCTGCGTTACCGCCCGATGAATGCAAAAGTGAATAACAAGGTGGAAGGCCTGAATTTCCATTGCTGGCATCCGAAAGATGTTGAGTTTGTGGATTATACACAGCTTTCCGGGTTGCGTACGTATGTCCGTTCCCTTTGTCATATTTTCTCAAAGGCGGTCAATGATGTGTTGCCTTCCGCAACATTAAATTTGGAACATCCGATATCGAAAGGTTACTACTGTGTAATCCATAATGGCAAAAAGATCGATTTTGAAACAATCGACAAGATCAAGAAGCGTATGCGTGAAATTATCGATGCCGATATGCCTTTCCTGCATAAAACAGTCCGGACGGTGGATGCGGCTGTCCTTTTCCGTGAACGGGGAATGAATGACAAGGCGCGTCTGATCGAGACTGCCGGGATGCCTTACACTTCGTATTATGAACTGGATGGCTATATCAATTTCTTTTATGGCTGTCTGACGCCTTCCACCGGTTATATCCAGTTGTTCGATATCGTTCCGTATTTCGACGGGGTGTTGCTTCAGATACCGAAGAGAAGTAATCCGCTGGAACTGGAGCCGGCTATCACGCAGGATAAGATGTTCGAGGCTTATAAAGAGCATCTGACTTTGCAGCGCACATTGGATTTGAATAATGTGGGCGACCTGAACCGGGTTATCGAGAAGGGGCATACTTCCGAAATTATAATGGTTTCGGAAGCAATGCAGGAAAAACAGGTTGCTAAGATTGCGGAAGAGATTGCGAAGAGATATGAAGAAGGTGTCCGTATTGTTCTGATCTCGGGACCTTCGTCTTCCGGAAAGACAACTTTCTGCAAGCGTTTGGAAGTCCAGTTGATAACGAATCTGATCCATCCTGTGGCTATTTCGCTCGATGATTATTTCCTCAACCGGGAAGATACGCCGAAAGACGAGACGGGTGATTATGATTTCGAATCGCTTTATGCTCTCGATCTGCCTTATTTTAACAGGGAGATGAAGGATTTGTTGGCGGGGAAAGAAATAGAAGTGCCTACTTTTGATTTCGGTACGGGTAAACGTATCTATAAAGGTAAGAAACTGAAGATGCGTGAAAATTCAGTCCTGGTGATTGAAGGTATCCATGCGTTGAATCCGGAACTGACATCCATGATAGAGGATAAATATAAATACCGGGTGTATGTTTCCGTCCTGACATCCATCTCTTTGGATAACCATAACTGGATACCGACTACCGATAACCGTCTGTTGCGTCGTATCATCCGTGATTACCGTTTCCGCGGTTATTCGGCCAAAGATACGATTGCCCGCTGGCCGAGTGTGCGGCGGGGAGAGGATAAATGGATTTTCCCTTACCAGGAAAATGCGGACGCCATGTTCAACAGTGCCATGCTGTATGAGTTGGCGGCTTTACGCAAGTTTGCCGAACCGATCCTGGCCGAAGTACGTGAGAGCGATGAAGAAAACGCAGAAGCCTACCGCCTGTTGCGTTTCCTCCGTTACTTTAATTATATTCCGGACGTCGGCCTGCCCGGCACTTCGCTTTTACGCGAGTTCCTGGGGGGAGGAAGTTTCCGGTATTAAGAAAACAGATTGAATTATAATAGAAAAGCGGGTGGTATGCAGAGAGTATCTGTATGCCGCCCTTTTATTTTGTTTCGAGTTTTTCCCGTATCCGTTTTATCAGTTCCCGAAAATCTTCTTTATCGGGAATGAATTCGCTTAGCCTGGTTTGGTTTTGGCGGCAGAATACTGTAACTGAGAATATCAACATGGCACAGAACGCAATACTGGTACTGATGGCTGAGCCGACGACACCGTAAACAGGTATCAGTATGTGACCTGCTATGAATAAAGTTGTAAGGCCGACGCATGAACTGACTGCACTATAACGTATTTTCCCGCTTCCAATGAAATAATGGCTGAGTATGCTGTTGCACCCTAATGCAATAATTCCGATGGACAAGCCGAATATAATTTTTCGCATGCCGATAAATTCGGGACTGAACAGGTAATTGGTGTAAACCCATTCCGGTATAAACAGAATACAGATGGTTGTAGATGTAATTGCACAGAAGGTAAGTTTGAATAGTTTTAATGTAGTCCTTTTTTGTTCTCCTGCATTGGTCGTTTGTGCTACGCTGCTGTATTCGATGAAGCTGACACTCCGACTGATGTGCCAGACGCTTTCCGATATTTTTGTCCCGGCATCGAGTAATCCGACACTACCCAGTCCGGCAAACCTCTGGATCAGGAAATAGTTCAGCCGGGTGGTCAGTACTTCGGCTATATTGTCGGCACTACCCCAAAGTCCATAGGTAAACATTTCTTTTAGGATTGCGATAAACGGTTTGTTTGTAGGCTTATTTTCTCTTTTGGTCAGAAAGGGAAAAAGTAATATCAGACTGCCGATGAAAGCAATGCCGTAAGTGATGTATAATCCGTAAATATAGGATGAAACTTCTTGTTTTCCTGCTATATAATAAAAGTATAAAAGGATGAAGAACAATAATCCGCCTTGCAGCATGTAAGTCAGATTAAATCCTGTAATCCTGTCTTTGCCCAGCAGAAAGCGGGCGTTGGTTGTAATAAAAGAGGAGATCAATGACAGCACATATATATCTGTCAGGTACTCTTTTGGAAATAGTCCGAACAGTAACATGGAGGCGCACGCTAATCCGGATCCTATCAGAGGCCATGCATAAGCCGGGAACAAAATAGTATGTATGGAATAACGGTTCATAAAATATACGATCGTATTGCCTGAAAGTACCCCATTGAATACAACGGCTATATTTATTGAAGCCAGGATGATACCCACCAGGCCAACCCCTTCCACACCCAATGCTTTGGCATTAATGAAAATGAGCATCAGATTAAGAAAGGCAATCAGATAGCGTGTTCCAATTGTCCCCAGTATTTTTTTCAACATACGATTATAATTTCAATCCATCCAGTAAACGGACATACGTATCGATCGCCTCCCTGATCTCCATCAGGCCGATATACTCGTCTGCCGCATGCGAACGGGCGGAGTTTCCCGGGCCTATCTTGACGGAAGGGAACGGCATGAGTGCCTGGTCGCTGAGCGTAGGCGAACCGAACGGTTCTTTTCCCAGCATGATGGCTCTTTGTACAAACGGGTGATCCGGTGCTGTCCGCGTCGAGTTCAAACGGAAACTGCGTGCTTTTACCTCACAATTCACTTGCTCTTTGATCAGCTCGAACAGTTTTTCATTGGGGTAAAATTCATTTGTACGTATATCGACCGTGAATTCGCAGCGGTCGGGAACAACGTTGTGTTGTGTGCCGGCATGGATAATTGTAACGCTCATTTTTACCGGTCCGAGGAAATCACTCTTCTCCGGAAACTGGTAGGTGTTGAACCATTCAATATCTTTTATAGCCAATGTGATAGCATTGATTCCTTCATTACGGGCAGCATGACCGGCTTTTCCGGTTGCTACGCAATCAAGGACCATCAACCCTTTTTCGGCAACGGCTGGCTGCATGCCGGTCGGTTCTCCGACGATGGCAAAAGCGATGGGCGGGAGGTCTGCCAGTGCACTTTCCAATCCGTTCTTTCCTGATACTTCCTCCTCGCAGGATGCCAGGAAAATCAGATTATAAGCCTGTTCTTTACCGGTCAGTAGTGTGAAAGCCGAATACAGGGAAACAACGCTTGCTCCGGCGTCATTGCTGCCCAGGCCGTATAACTTTTCTTCTTCGCTCTCTTCGGGATTGAAAGGGTCTTTCGTCCAGCCGGAGGCCGGTTTTACGGTGTCGATATGTGAGTTCAGCAACAGTGTCGGTTTATTCAGGTCGAAACCGGGAGAAACGATCCATAGATTATTACCTTTACGGTGTACCGTATGTCCCGCAGCTTGCCATGTCTGTTGTAAAAAGTCGGCTACAGCCGCTTCATCCCGGCTGAAAGAGGGACGGCTGATCATCCCTTTCAAAGTATCTATTGCTTCGTAGTAAAGTTCCATCTATTCAGATTATTGAATTTTGTTACCGGTTGTATCTCAATTCCCCTCTTGAGAGGGGGCAGGGGGTGTGTTACATTCCGTCAATAGCCTGTCCACCGTCTCCCTGTCATGTCCGAGTTGTTCTATCAGTTCTTCCAGGGAATTAAATTTGACATCCCCCCGTACATAATATATAAACGCAACAGTTATTTCATTATTATAGATATCTCCGGAGAAGTCCAGTATATTCACTTCCAGTGTAATATTGTCGCCATTCTGAAGTGTAGGACGGTCGCCGATGTAGAGCATTCCTTTATATTTCTCTCCTTTCAGATAGACCCAGACTGCATAAACCCCGATCCCCGGTACAATTTTAAAAGGTTCGTCCACCTGTATATTGGCTGTTGGAAATCCCAGTTTGCGGCCGACTTTATAACCGTTTACAATCGTTCCCCGTAGCTGATAAGGGTAGGTGAGTAACCGGGCGGCATCTTCCACATCACCGTCTGTCAATAATTTCCTGATCTCGGAAGAACTTACTGCCGTACGTCCTTCGTCGTAAGGCGATGCTTTGATAACTTCCATCCCGCAGGCTCCGCCATAAACAACATATTGCTCAAAACCGTCTTTCCGGTCATGGCCGAAACGATGGTCGTAACCGATCAGTAAAGCGGCTACATGTAATTTTTCCGCCAGTATGGAACTGATAAATTCCTGTGCTGTCAGGCGGGATAGCTCCACCGTGAAGTCGAGGACGATGCAGTAATCTATGCCGGTAGTAGCCAGTTGTTCCAGTTTTTCCTCAAATGAATTAAGTAATTTGGGCTGATAATCCGAATGCAATACGGCACGCGGATGCTCCGGAAAGGTAATAACGGCCGAAGGCAGGCCTTTCGTCTTCGCGACTTCCTTCAGTTCATTGATCAGGAACCGATGTCCCAGATGAACTCCGTCGAAGAAACCGATGGTAGCAACCAGTCTTTTCCCTTTTAATAAATCCGTATCTCTGATAACGATCATTTTCTTTCTATTCATTCAATGAAAAGGCAAAAGTACATAAAACCAATGGAAATTAGTCGTACATTTGACCTGATTTATTAACAGACATCTCTGAGTATTAGTTATGAAAAAAGTCTTTTATCTTCTGATTTGCCAGCTTTTATCCGTCTCCTATCTCTTTGCCGATGGTGTGCAGACTGAGAACAGAACGGTGATTTTCACACCTTCCGGTGGTGAAAAGCTTCATTTGTTAACTCCCGGAAGCAGTGTTTCCGAAACAGTTTCGTTTAAACAGGAAGCCTATCCTGTACGTAGACTCCTTCGTGTTGTCGGCGGAGTAAAAATGCCGGCTCCTTTTGAAAAAAGGGGAGAGGAAATGTTCAGGCGGTCGGAATTTTATATCGACGACAATCTGGATTCCGTCCATGTGAAGAAAGATAAGTATTCCTTGTATTTTAAAGGAGAAGATAATAACTTCGAGCGGCATGCCTATTACCGTATTTCGGGTGACTTGCTGAAACCCGGTGAACTGACGGTGACCTTGCCGGTTGTGAAACGTCAGGACCTGTCCGTTTCTGCGGGTGGTGACTTTGGCGTACAGATAGAATTGTTTTATAAAAAGCCCGGACGCTATAAAGATGATATTTACGACTGCCCGGATTCGTTGCTTTATTTCCCGGTACCCGCAGGCTCCGGCAAATATCAACAAGTAACGCAAACATTCGTGCTTCCTGATAACGTCGCATGTGCCTTTTTACGTATCGGGGGAACTCATTTCAGTGGCGAGTGCTGGGTGGAGGCACCCCGGTTGGTGCAGAACAAGAAACAGGTCTGCTCCATACCTTTTGCTAAGTTTGCCGATAAGACAGACGATTATAACTACTGGACCGGTTGTAACCTTTCTACCCGCAGCTGGCCGCGTTGGAAACTGGATTTCAACGGTACGACTGTTTACGAAGGAAATATTTTCGACAGAGCTTCTGATATAGCGGACTTTTATATCCTTCTGCCTGCATCCGTGCAGGGTAACGGTGATTTGAAACTGACTTTGCTCAAAGAGGATAACCGTGCAGCGTATTCTTATGAACTCCGTTCGCTGGAGATTATCGAAGAGAGTGCCCGTGATTTTGAAATTGTTTCCGTGCCTGAATATGTTTCTGCCGGAGCGGCTTTCGGTGTACTGGTAGAAACGAATAAGCCGGATGTCCGTTTGAAGGTACAGGCTCCGTCTTCTGTTATCCCGGCGTCTCAGGAAGTGGTATTAAAAGAAACAGGTTTGCACGTGATTGAGTTTCGTGCCGGCAATTATGCTTCCGCCGTTCCGATGATTTTTGATGACGGAAGCCGTAAAGCGGAAGTAATAATTCGTCAGATAATAGAAAAGGAACCGGATGAGGTTTACATTTCTTCCGGGGATGAGATTTATATAGATAAGGAATATGCGCCTTATGATTATTTCTTTAAATGGTATATCTCCCAGCGGGTCGGAAACTGGTATCAGTTCCGTCCTTCCTATCAGTGGAGCGGTTTCCGCGTTGCCCGTCCCGAAGTTATCCGTCATTATACCGGTTTGCTGAATAAGCTCCGGGTTCCTTATGCCTGGCAGGTAGAAGGCCGTACATTGGCCGGTAAACGTATCAATCCGGATTTGGAAACATTGGCTTCCCCGATGTTCCGCGGAAAGCAGGCGCACGAAAATGACGGCGGTTATTATTACTGGCAACATTTCCTGTATCAAGGAGTCTTCTCGGATATGGCTGCCCGTAACCGTCCTTACGGCGGTATTTTTGCTAAACATCGCCCGATTTATACTGACCACGGAACCTTTATCCATTATGACCCGTATGGTGTCAAGGATATGGCCGACGGTGCCCGCAAGCTGGTTGAGAATTTCCGTTACTCAAAAGGAGAGAGCAGCCGCCATACAGGTCCTTCCACGTTGTTCCGTTATTTGTATCAGGCTGGCTATAACTGGCTGGGAGCCGAGCAGATGTACGGTCCTGAAGAAATTATCCTGTCTTCGTTGCGCGGTGCTTCACGTGCTTACAGCAAACGGGATTACGGAACGTTGCATGCTATGCAATGGGGTTCAGGACCTTTTACCGACCCGAAACATTCTTTACGTTTGTATATGTCGCTTGCCGTAGCCTATATGCATGGTTCTTCCCATATGAATACGGAAGAAGCCTTGTGGTTGGACGAATATGCCAACGACCGTTATTCCCAATCGGGCAAAGAGCATTTATATGCACAGCATCGTGTGCTGGATTTCATAGAAACACATACCCGTCGCGGCGAATTGAAAAGTAACGTCGCTGTTATCCAGGGAAGGAATGATGCCTGGAAATCGTTCGGTCGCGGCAGCTTATGGTCACAGAAGGGTGACAAGTGGCAATTTAATAAGGCTACGGAAAGTTTTGACCTCCTGAAAGTCTTCTATCCCAATAATATCGTGGATGGTTGCAGTCCTAACGGTTGGTTCACCTCTACGCCTTACGGGACTATCGACATTCTGCCTATCGAGGCTCCGCAAGATGTGATGAATAAATATAAGGCAATGGTATTCCTCGGTTGGAACAGTTTCGATGAAAGCGACTTCTTCCGCATCCGCAACTATGTATTTGATGGCGGAACGCTTGTCCTGACGGCCGCCCATCTGAATGCCGAACTTCAACCTGACCAGCCGGCAAAGTTCCCGACTAACGATGCGGTCATCCGTGAAATGTTGGGTGATAACTACAAGTCTTTGAATGGAAAGACCGTTATCCCGTTCGGATCAGGAAAGATCATCTACTTCCCGCAGGCAGCTTATCCGGCAGAATCGTCTTTGAGAAGCCAGTATGAAGAAACAATGCGTGAGTTAGCTACGGAAACCGTGAACAAGGAACTTCCCTCCGGTTGGATCGAATCTGCTCCGTCTGTAGGTTTTACTGTTTGGGATAACAAAGACCATCGCACGATTTATCTGCTGAACACCGACTGGCAAAGTGCTGAACAGCAACATACGGCAACCTTCGTTTATAACGGAAAGAAATTCCCTGTTGATGTCAGACGTTATCATATCGAAACTGTTCATTGCGCTAACGGTTTAGCGATTAATCCCGGTAGTAATACGACGGATATTTTAAGCATAAATAAAGAAGGTAACAGTTGGAAAGTAACCGTACAGAATACGGAGAAAGATACAATCCGTTGTTTTAATGCAGAAACAGGAACGACAACCACTGTTGTGCTGGATAGACCTTCTGTTCATGTGATTACGGTTGGATATTGAAAAATAAGGTATCTCTATCAAGTTGATTTAAAATAGAATATTCTCCTCTATTTTTCCTGTAAGAAATTCCCCACGTTTTTATTAGCGTGGGGAATTTTCCCCATACTGGTGGGTCATATTCCCCATGCTTGTGGGGAAAAACCCCCATAGGCATGGGGAAAGGGCAAATTCATATCTGATAAGATTTGCATTATCTATCTCTGATAAATAGTACCTCTGATAAACCCTCTTAACAGGTATATTTAAAGAGGATGAACTCTTTTGAGATGGTTACTTTTTATCTGGGAATAGTTGTTGTATTTCATACTCTGCGTTGTGTCCGGGGAAATTATCGTCGACCACATTCCCATCCCGATCCAGCATGACATAACGAGGTATGCCATTGAATTTGAATAGTTGACGCAGATAGTTGTATTCATCTTCCGGCAAACGGAACAGGTTGTCACCCATATCATTTTCCGAAATAAATTTATTGTAAGACTCTTCCGGAGAACCGCCTGTATCTGTAATATAGACAAAGGCGAGGTCCGGACTTCCTTTATATTTGTCTCTTAGTGGCTGCATATGTTTAATGCCGTAAATACAAGGTCCGCAGGTAGTAGCCCAAAAGTCGACTAAAACGAATTTTCCTTTGTGCGGGTCTGTCATTTTACGGAAAATATCCGTGGCCTTCCCATCCGGAAGTTTATAGGCTTGTTTTTCTCCTTCCGGAAATTTCTTGGCATACATACGCATCGTTTCTTCTTTCAGGAAAGGCTCTGAGATACTGTTGTTTATTTCTTCAGCCAGCAAATGTCCTTCTTTGGGTGTAAGCATCTCTAGTGCATAATTCAGCGAACGGGTTTTTGCAATCTCAAACAGCAGACCGGGCGTGACTTGCAATTCATTCCGTAAGACAGAATCTTTGCGTAACCATCCCTTGCTAAACATTTCAAGCTTATTCTCGGGGGTGAATGTCATATCTGCGTTGTTGAAAGGTCCCATATATTCATAACGGTTGATGAAAGAACTGAACATATTCGAGACAAGTAAACTTTTGTCGTTACTATTTATCTTCGGAAGGAAGTTATAATAATCATTCGGAATCGGTTGTTTCAGGATTTCATTGGTAGAGTCCTGAGAGGCGTAATACCTCCGTGTCATAACATAATCAAACAAAGCTCCGTAAAATGATAGAAGTATTTTATTTTTCAGTAATTGCTGGCCTTTGATTGAAACAGTATTTTGTTTCAGCTTTTCTGCCAGTGAGTTATCAGCCTCTTTCAAAGCGTTCAATTGCTGTTGTTTAAATTCCGCCGGGGCAAGAGTTTTTAGTTGCTTTTCGAAATTCCGATAATTGAAAGTATTCACTTTAAACTTGTTAAGTTCTTTGTTTATTCCGGCTGAGGCTCCTTTGAAATCTATGTTTTTAAACTCATACCGGCGATCGCGATATCGGTCTGCCATCAGGAAGTCTTCCCAGTCGAGAGAAATAAATAAGGTTTCTCCCGGTTCGATATAAAATGGAATGGAAGTCCTTTTGAAAGAGATATAACCTTCCCAGGGATGATTTAAAAGAAAGTCAGCCTCGAAACGTCCGTCAGGATGGATTTGTATGACAGTCGGATAGTCTTCGCGGGTTAGTTCGTTACCAGTATAAATCATGCCGGTACTGAAGCCGGCTCTGGGATCGTATCCTTTTAGAAAACCGCGTAAATGGGCTGTGTCTTTCCGGAAGAAGTCGGTTCCGTAACCGGTCGACGGATCAGCTTCTGCTGCCAGCTGCTTTTCCATATCTTCCCATGTCCCGTATATGCTTTCTTCCACCGGTTTCTTCTTCTGATCTTTTGTTTTTTTCAGTGAGATTCCGAAGATTGAACCTTCTCCCGTATCTGATTCGATATAATCGAATTTCTTCATTTTTTTATCGAAAGGAGGAAAGATCAGGACAAATGTCGAGTCGCCTGAATCAGGCATAAATGTTTTTTTACCGAACTCGGTTCCTTCGATTCCGGTCGGAAAATATTTCTTTCCGGTATCCGCATCTTTGATGTAAGTAGTACTGTCGAAAGAAATCCACCAGTGGGGAATAAATTCGCAATGTACTTGTACTCGTGTGTTTTCTTTGTTTCGCTCTATCTGAGTGATCGTATTGATACCTGTGCTTTTAAATTCATAAGCAGGGTTTTCAATGACGCGTTGGGCGAATGCTGTATGGCTGAGACCCAGAAGTAAGAATAGGATGACTGTTTGTTTTTTCATATCGGAATGTTTTAAATGTTATCCTTTCGTTAATTTATAAGGCTAAAGATAGGTTTTAGTAGTTATAAACAGCTTGTTTGGGTATGGTATTATTCTGTTTTTATCCTATTTTATTGTTTACTATGGGGGCTTTAACAGATATTTTATCTTTTAGTTGCTTACTGCCTTTGAATTTTAATTCCTGTAGTTGAATATTTTGATGGATGGTTGCTATTGCCCCGATTAGTGTACAGATTGGAGGATTCAATAATTTTTTCGGCAGATGTATATAGGTGTTTTATAAAGGGTATAGCGTTAAAATAGAGTTGGGACAGGGCGTTTTCCGAGATTTTTAATAAGTTTGCAAAATGGAAGTAAAAGATCAGACGACAAATTGTTATCAGCGCATATATATGGAATATGCGCCTATGTTGCTTCGTTTTGCGGGCAAGTTTGTCTCCGGATTCTTTGCAGAGGATATTGTGCATGATGTTTTCCTGAAATTATGGGATAAGCAGGTTTTCCTTCTTCCTGATGACGATTTGAAAAGGATTCTTTTTGTAGCTGTGCGTAATGCCTGCATCGACCATCTGCGTCGTTCTAACATGGAGCAGGAGATACTTGACCACCGTGCTGTACAGCTAAAATTGGAAGAACTGGATTATTTCGAATCGTCCGACGAACTTTTCATGCGGAAAGATTTGTTAGAGCTTCTAATGAAGAAAGTGGCGGAATTACCAGAACGAAGCCAGGAAATATTCCGTCTCTCTTATCTGAAAGGAATGAAAGCTGCTGAGATCGCTGAACAACTGGGTTTATCTGTCCGTACGGTAGAGAACCAATTGTATCGTTCCTTGCTTTACCTCCGTAAGCACTGTTCTCATTTATTCTTTTATCTTTTTACCTTGATTTAAAAGGGGGCATTTTTTTATTTTAAAAAAAGTTTGTTTTCGTGTGAGTACTTTTCATGTCCCATTCGTTATAAGTTCATAAAGGACTAAGTCACTTTATATCTAACAGAGAAATTATATGGAAGACGGACGATCTGAATTGGTCATAAAATATCTGCAAGGGCAACTGGATACACAGGGTATAAATGATTTTTACACCTGGGTGAATGAGAATGTCGAAAATAAAAAGGTATTCTTTGAAATCAAAGCGGTCTATGATGCCTGCTATACCAATAGAATGCAGAATGATATGGAAGGAAGTTGGGATCGCCTTCTGAAGAAGAGAAAGGTGTTTTATCCACGTAAGAAAAGCAGATGGCTGCAATTGGGTAATTATGCAGCAGTCTCTTTTATAACAGTATGTCTTACCTCTTTATTTCTGACTTTCAATAAGGATGAAGACAAAATAGCGACCCGATATATCGGTGGGGACGGTTTGGATGCTGATGTCGTTGAATTACCAGATGGAACACAGGTTTGTCTGGGATCGAAGACTGTCTTTCATTATGAAAATGATTATGGTCGAAAAGAAAGAATTGTCTATCTGGAAGGTGAAGCTTATTTTGAAGTCGCAAAAGATAAAGACAAGCCCTTTATCGTAAAGACAAAGGAACAGAATATCGAAGCCCTGGGAACAAAATTCAATGTTACAGCTTACGCTTCCGACTCACTGCTCACTACAACCCTGCTGGAAGGAGCCGTTCGTCTGAAGACAGAGAATATTCTGCATCAAACCATACTGAAACCCAATCAGCAGTTTATTTACAACCGGAATACACATGCTGGTGATGTCAGGAATGTGGATGCCAAACAGTTCACATCCTGGACTACCGGTTATTATTATTTTCCGGAACAAAGCCTGGAAGCCATACTTTACCGGCTGAGTCATGTCTATGGAGTGCAATTTACCGTCACGTCCGAAACTCTGAACAAACGAACTTTCACCGGAACTTTTTACCGGGGACAAAGTATAAAAGATATCATGGAAATCGTCAACCTTTCTATTCCAATCAAATATAGGATTGACGACCGTCATATAACCGTTTCTGAAATATAAATAATAGCTAATCTTAAAAATGTATTAATATGAGCGAGTAAAGTGGTAAAAAGAAAAGAAGAGAAAATCTTGCCGGATTCTCTCTTCTAAAACGTGTGATTCAATTAAACTCCCATTGCCGTGGGATTATGTTTAATCTTAAAACATTCAAAAGTATGAATAATCAACGTATAGTTGTTTCTGTAAATCTGAAAAGAACTATAAAAATTATGAAATTAACCGTGTTAATGCTAACCGTTTGCTTGTCGCAAATGGTCGCCGCAACTTATGCGCAAACAACAAAACTAAATGTTTCTGCCAAAGAGGAGACATTAGAAAATGTGTTGAAACAAATAGAAAAACAATCAGAGTTCTTGTTTTTCTATAATCTGGAAGAGGTCAATAAAAACGAAAAGATCTCGATCAGAAAAAAGAATGCCAATATCCAGGACGTTTTGGATGCCATTGCCACCAAAACAGGCTTGAGATATACGATCAAAGACCGTCACATTGTGCTGACTACAGAACATGTTTCAAATGCTGCTATTTCACAACAATCACAGAAAGTAACAGGTGTTGTCAGTGATCTTATGGGACCGGTTGCCGGAGCTAACGTGATTCAAAAAGGAACAACCAATGGTACGACTACCGATCTAGACGGTAAATTCTCTATCGAGGTGCCTGCCAATGCAACATTGCAGATTTCTTTTATCGGCTATATTCCACAGGATATTGCCGTAAAAGGACAGAGTGTTATTAATGTAACATTGAAAGAAGATTCACAGGCGCTGGAAGAAGTTGTCGTTGTCGGTTACGGTACGATGAAGAAGAAAGACCTGACTGGCGCTGTTGCTTCTGTTAAAATGGACGATGCCCCCGTCGGTACGGTTTCAACCATCAGTCATGCGCTAGCTGGTAAGGCTGCCGGTTTGCAGGTAAGTACGATCAGTGCACAGCCGGGAGGTCAGTCTACTTTCCGTATCCGCGGTGCTGCCTCTTCAGACAAGGCTGGGAATGATCCGCTGATCATTATCGATGGTTTTCCAGTGAGCGATCCGGGATCATTGGACAGCGGAAACCAATATAAGGATGGAAATAAGGATAATATCCTGTCTTCAATTAACCCGAACGATATAGAATCTATCGAAGTACTGAAGGATGCAAGTTCTACTGCTATTTATGGTGCACGTGCCGGTAACGGTGTGATTATCGTAACGACGAAACGAGGTAAAAGTGGTGCGGCAAAAGTACAGTATTCCGGTTCTGCATCTGTTCAGGATATTTCAAAGTCTTATGAAATGTTGGATGCTTCAGGCTTTATGCAAGCGACAAACGATTACAGAAAAGAGCTTTGGCTGCGTACGAATGGCGTGGGCATTTATGGTGGTAAATCCGAATCAGAAGTGGCTTCACCTTTTGTTCCGGATTATACTGCTGAACAAATTGCCAATCCTGCATATAACACAAATTGGTTTGACGAAATCTCCCGATTGGGATTCCAAACTTCACATAATTTATCCATTACCGGCGGTAATGAGAATACGAAATATCTGGTTTCCGGTAACTATTTCAAACAAGACGGTGTAATTAAAAATAATGCCATGGAGCGTTATTCTGCACGTGTAAATCTGGATCAGAAACTGAGTAAATATGTAAAGATGGGAGTAAACCTGAATGTATCCCGTAACCAATATGATAATATTCCTCTGGGAAATGGGCAGAATGAAAATGCAGGTATCCTGGTTTCGGCCGCTCAGTTTAATCCAACATTGCCTGTACGCGATGAAAACGGTGAATACTCAATGAATCAGGACGCCTCTTTCCTTCCCAACCCAGTTTCTTTATTGGATATTACAGATAAGACAACTAAAGAAAGATTACTAGGTACGGTTTTCTTTGAAGTTCGTCCGATTCAGGATTTATTGTTGAAAGCTAATTTCGGTATCGACCGTAACTATCAGAAACGTAAACAATACATGCCTACAACAACGTTGTATGGAGCAAGAGAAAATGGTTCGGGTTATATAGCACAGGCTGATAACTCAGACTATCTGATGGAATTAACAGCTAACTATACTAAACAATTTGGTGATCATAATTTAAATGCATTGGTTGGTCATTCTTACCAGTTGTTTGATTATGAATTTCTGTCAGGAAAGAGCAATGACTTCATTACAGATGGTTTCTTATATAATAATCTGGGAGCAGGCAATGCAAAACGTCCGACTGTAGGTTCAAGTGCAACAAAATCACGCATGGCCTCATTTTTTGGTCGCGTGAACTATTCATTCAAAGATCGTTATTTATTGACTGCCACTCTTCGTGCGGATGGTTCCTCTAACTTTGCAGACGGAAACCGCTGGGGGTATTTTCCTTCTGTTGCTGCCGGATGGAGATTTACGGAAGAAGAATTCCTGAAGTCTTTGACAAATATCTTATCAAACGGTAAATTACGTTTGAGCTATGGTGAAACAGGTAATGCCAATGTGGGTGACAAAGCATATAGCTACTATAAAGTGGGTAATAATAATTTCTTTGGCGGTAGTGCAGTTAATGGTGTTTACCTGGATCAGATGGGTAACAATGAACTTACCTGGGAAACGACACGTGAATGGAACCTTGGTCTGGATTTAGGTTTTCTGAACGGTCGTATTAATGTAACAGCTGAATATTTCCACAAAGTAATATCAGACCTGTTAAACGAACGGACTCTGTTATCTTACAACGAAGTGAATAAAATTATAGCTAACGTAGGTAAAACTCAAAGCCAGGGTTTTGAATTTACACTCAATACTACCAATATCCGTAACAATAATTTTGAATGGACTTCCGATCTGACATTCTCTTTATACCGGGACAAATGGAAAGAACGCGATCCGAACTGGAAGCCGAGTGCATACAGCGAATACAACGGTTATATCCGTTCTTATGCCGGTTATCTGTCAGATGGCCTGGTACAACCGGGTGAAAAGATCGACCACATGCCAGGAGCTCTTCCCGGACAAGTAAAAATTAAAGATATCAACGGATATGTTTACAATGAAGACGGTTCGATTAAAGTTGATGAACACGGTATTCCAATGAAGACCGGTAAACCTGACGGCAAACTGGATGATGCTGATAAAGTGATTTATGGTTCTGCCGACCCTGGGTATCTGTTTGGTTTTAACAATACATTTCGTTATAAAAACTTTGATCTGAATGTTTATTTCTACGGACAATTTGATAAATTATCAGCCGGTAGCTATAAGAAAACCTGGATTAGTAATAACGTCAATGACTTACGCCGTGGTTACAACCAACCGGTTTCAGTAGGCGATATTTGGAGTTCAACGAATCCTAACGGCACATTGCCTGGTTATTTCCAAACTGAAAGCGCTTACGGAACGGGGGATTATTATTACGAAAAGACCTGGTTTATCCGTTGTCGCAATATTACGTTAGGCTATAATATACCGATCAAGACCAGCAAGCACATCTTATCTAATGTCCGCGTATATTTTGATGTGAACAACCCGTTTGTTATCACGCCGTATACAGGACTTGACCCGGAAACTGACATTTCAAGTTCAGAAAGTACTCCTTCAAGTCTGCAATGGGCTTATCCGAATGTCCGTACTTACAGCTTTGGTTTGGATATTACATTCTAATTTATTAATCAATAAAAGAAGATATAAAATCATGAAGAAATTATTATATACATTAATGTGCTGCTGTACATTAATCTCATGTACTGATCTGGAGCCGGAAAGATATGATGCCATCAACCCCGGATTTTTCCCAAAAACAGAGAAAGATGCGGAAGCATTGATCACAGGCGGAGTTTACGCCCCTTTTCGTTGCGATAACTATAGTGGTATCTTCAACGTGGCAACCGGTGTACAGATTATCGGAGATATGTCGACCGATCTGGCTGTTTGTTGTTGGGTGAATGATGCATGGATTCCTTTGACCAGTCACAACTGGACACCCAATCACCAGTATTCGACAATAAACTACACCAATTATGCCAAATATCTGGGGACAATGACATTGACGCTTGAACGCATTTCCGGTGTGGAAATGGCAGATAATGTGAAAGCACGTATGAATGCCGAAATCCATATGGGACGTGGTTGGCTAGCCTTCCTCTTATATGATTTCTATGGTCCCATGCCAATACCTACACTTGAACAGCTAAATAACCCGTTGGCAGAAGAGATCATTCCCCGGGCAAGCCAGGAAGAAATGACAACATTTATCGAAACAGAATTAAAATCAGCACTGGAAGGCCTTCCTACCCGCGCTTCTGCATTCGGACGTTTTGATAAAGGTCTAGCATATACAGTCCTGATGAAATTCTACATGCACGAAAAGAACTGGGCAAAAGCTGTTGAATGTGGTCGTGAGTTGATGAAAGCCGACTACGGATACGGATTAATGGATTCCTACCAGTCTATTTTCACCCTGGAAAACGAACAGAATAAAGAAATCATCTTTGCCTGCACCGAAGAAAGAGGTACCCAACTGGAATTATGGCACGACCATTGCCTGCCGGGTAACTATCCCTGTAAGAACAATTCTATCCAGCGTTGGGACGGCTTCAAGGTTCCCTGGCCTTTCTATCGCACATTTGACAAGAACGATGATCGTCTATCCGTATTGGTTGGCGAATATATGGGTAACGACGGCGTATTATTCAATGAAGAATCTGATATTATAAAACATGGTAATACCTATTCAGGCGCGGTTCCTGTGAAATATGGCGAAGATCCGGAATCAACAGGTGATGGCAGCCAGATCGATTGGATCGTTTATCGCTACGCAGATGTGCTGACTTTGCTTTCAGAAGCAATCGTCCGCCAGGGAAATTCGGTAACACAAGAAGCTGTCGATTTGTTAAATCAAATACGTGTACGAGCTAAATTGTCTCCATATACTATGGGAGACATAAAAGGCGTCGATGATTTTCTGGATAAGATGCTTCAGGAACGCGGTCACGAATTTTGGTGGGAAGGAAATCGCCGTGCAGACCTGATTCGACATGGTAAATTCATCCAGAACGCGATCGACCGTGGTTCAACGACGACGAAACCCGAATTTGTTCTCTTCCCGTTGCCACAGGCTGTCATCAACGAGGGGAAAGGAATTATTATCCAGAACCCCGGATATTAATTCGTTCCTCCAAATAAAAAAACTATATTTGCATTTTTAAGAAAAGGCCGCTTTTAACTGCGGCCTTTTTTCTCTAATAAAACTAAATATCATGAAACACTTGTTTTACACATTTCTCTCCGGTTTACTTTTTATAAGTAATATACTACCTTCCAATGCTCAGGACTATCCTCCCAACCCGTTGGAAAAAGAAGGATACCGCTTAATTTTCCATGATGAATTTGATGGTAAAGAAATTAATACCGATAAATGGATTCCGGAGTATTTGCCGTCATGGCCTAAAGACAGATCCGTTTGTACCCCGACTTATGAAATGAAGAATGGTATTATCAGACTTATCATTGACAAGAACTCAAAGAATGAATTTGATAACGGTATGTATATTTCCGGTTTCATGAGTGCCAGTCGTACCGGGCTGCATCATTATGACCCAAAGAAAAAAGCACTTCACCAGATAAAAACCGAAGCAACTCAGATCAATCAGTACGGATATTACGAAATGCGTGCCAAGATGCAGGATGGCGGAGGTGTTCATTGTGCCTGGTGGCTCATCGGTTTCGAAGACGATCCGAATCAAAGTTGTGAAATCGATATATTCGAAATACTGGGAACTGATGTCAATCGCATTTGGGCAACAGTACATAGCTGGAAAGATTCTACCATTCAATATCATACGGAACATCCGTGGTTTGCCAATAAAAAATTGGCAGAAGAATTCCATATATATGGCTTCGACTGGACACCGGAAGGTGTCACTGTTTATGTCGATGGCATACAGGTTATGAAACATAAAGCAGCGATTACCTATCCGCTCATCCAAATCATTTCTTTTTATGATAACCGGAAAGCCAAAGATGGTTGGACAGGTACTTATGATCCAACCATTCCCTATCCTAAAAGTTTTGATATCGACTACATTCGTATGTACAAAAAAATACCGGAAGGATACAAGAGCATTCCGGAGAATGATTTGTGCATTACCTCTATCGAACCTGCCTGTTTACAAGTTGCCGAAGGGAAAGCTACTTTACGGAATATTGACGGGCACATTACCCGCGAATTGTTATATACACCTTCGTTTGTCAATGTACATTATAATGACGGTACTACAACTCAACAATTTGTGGAATGGGAACCTTTAAATAAGGAAGCCTTTGAAAAAGTTCAAAAAGAAGGAACTGTTATTGTAGATGGCCAGATCAAAGGATTACCGGAGTCATTATTGAAAGGGCAAAAAGCTACGTTAATCATCACTATCAAATAAGATTAATTCTATGAAAATAATTCATCTCTTATGTTTACTATTCATCGCGGTGATAGCCAAAGCTGCATCACCCGTCGAGGCTTTGTTGGAACGCATTGACAAAGGAGCTTCCGGTAAATTCATTATCGAACAGATCAAATCCCCGGTCGATTTTTTCGAACTGGATCAGAAAGGAAACAAAGTCGTCATCCGTGGAAATAACCCGGTAAATATAGCGGTAGGATTAAACTGGTATCTGAAATATCATGCCGGAATCCATCTTTCCTGGAATGGCATGCAAGCCAAGCTTCCGGAAGTTTTACCAGCTGTCGTCCGAAAGGAACGTCATGAAACAGATATGAAATATCGCTACGATTTCAATTATTGCACCTATTCATATACCATGGCTTTCTGGGATTGGGAACGTTGGGAAAAGGAAATCGACTGGATGGCTCTGCATGGAATCAACCTGCCGCTTGCCATGGTCGGGACGGACGGCGTCTGGTATAATGTACTTAAAAAGTTAGGATACAATAAAGACGAAATCAACGAGTTTATTGCCGGCCCCGGTTTTCAGGCCTGGTGGCTGATGAATAATCTGGAAGGCTGGGGTGGACCGAATCCCGACAGCTGGTACAAACAGCAGATCACCCTGCAACAGCGTATTGTAAAACGGATGCGCGAATACGGCATTGAACCCGTCTTCCCCGGTTATTCGGGAATGGTTCCTCACAATGCAAAAGAAAAACTGGGACTGAATGTTTCCGACCCCGGACTATGGTGTGGTTACCACCGCCCTGCATTCCTGCAACCGACAGATCCCCGCTTCCAGGAAATAGCCTCCCTGTATTATAAAGAGCTGAACAAACTCTACGGCAAAGCTAACTTCTACAGCATGGATCCCTTCCATGAAGGTGGAAGCGTAGCCGGAGTAGACTTGGATGCCGCGGGAAAAGCAATTATGCAGGCTATGAAGAAAAACAATCCGAAAGCCGTATGGGTGGCACAAGCCTGGCAGGCAAATCCACGCTCTCAAATGATTGAGAATCTGAAAGCCGGCGATATGATCGTCCTGGACCTGTTTTCCGAAAGCCGCCCGCAGTGGGGGGATCCCGAATCTACCTGGCATCGCAAAGACGGTTTCGGCCAGCACGACTGGATTTATTGCATGTTGCTGAACTACGGCGGCAATGTAGGTCTGCACGGTAAAATGGCGCACGTGATCGACGAATACTATAAAGCCAAAGAAAGCTCTTTCGGCAAAACATTGCGTGGTGTAGGAATGACAATGGAAGGAAGCGAAAATAATCCGGTCATGTTCGAACTGTTGACGGAACTCCCCTGGTGCCCGGTACATTTCGATAAAAATGAGTGGCTTAAAAACTACACGGTAGCCCGTTACGGAAAAGCGAACCCAACCGTGCAGGAGGCCTGGATTCTCCTAAGCAATTCCATTTATAATTGTCCGCCGGAAAATACGCAACAGGGTACTCACGAATCTATTTTCTGTGCCCGCCCTTCCGATCATCCTTATCTGGTATCGAGTTGGTCTGAAATGAGTGACTATTACAATCCGGATGACGTTATTCGTGCCGCAGCCATGATGGTTTCCGTAGCTGACCAGTTTACAGGTAATAATAATTTTGAATACGATCTGGTAGACATCGTCCGCCAGGCCATTGCCGAAAAAGGTCGTTTGGTGGAAAAAGTAGTGGAAGCCTCCTTTGCTTCCGGTGATAAACAGCTTTACAATACAGCTGCCAACCGCTTTCTGCAACTTCTCCTGTTACAAGATGAGTTACTGGGAACCCGTCCGGAATTTAAAGTCGGAAATTGGATCGCCCGGGCCCGCTCTCTCGGAAATACCCCGGAAGAAAAAGACCAGTATGAATGGAATGCCCGTGTACAGATCACGACCTGGGGGAACCGCAATGCTGCCGATAAAGGCGGTTTGCGTGATTATGCCCATAAAGAATGGAACGGTATCCTGAAAGACTTCTATTACATGAGATGGAAAACATGGTTCGACTATCAGAACGAATTACTGGATGGCAAAAAGCCGACTGCAATCGATTTCTACGCATTGGAAGAACCCTGGACAAAATTGACGGATTCTTATTCATCCGAACCGGAGGGTGATTGTATTTCGACTGTAAAACGTATCTTTGCAGAAGTATTTGAACAATAACTTGAAGATAACACTATGAATCTCAAAAAAATCTGTCTTTTTTTGCTTCTCCTGGTAATAATTTCCCCTTGTTGGGCCGGAAGTAAATATGAATCAAAAATCAGTTCTCTGGAAGGAGAGAAATGGTGGGGAGGTATGGTTGGATTAGGTTCCCAAATGCCGTTCAAGAACGATATGCGACTGTTCGACCTGTCTGCCGAGAATCTGAACAATCAGAATGTACCTCTTCTTCTTTCTTCGGAAGGCCGCTACATCTGGAGTGACAAACCTTTCTCTTTCAAGATAGAGGGCGGAAATCTACATCTGTTTTCAGATTATGAAAGCTTGGAACCTGTGTTGGCAGGGAATACACTGAAAGACGCTTATATGGCAGCCTCTACCAAACATTTTCCTCCTTCCGGACAGTTACCGGATTCTTTATTCTTTTCAATGCCGCAATACAACACCTGGATTGAACTGATGTACAATCAGAATCAGGAAGATATATTGAAATATGCAGATAACATAATGAAAAATAACTTCCCGGTGGGTGTTTTCATGGTGGACGATAACTGGCAGAAGCATTACGGTAATTTTGATTTCAAACCGGAACGTTTCCCCGATCCGAAAGGTATGATCGACCAATTGCACAAAGACGGATTCCGTATCATGTTATGGATTTGCCCGTTTGTCAGTCCGGATAGTCCCGAATTCCGTGAGTTGCAACAGAAAGGCTATCTGATCAAAAAGAAAGGAACTAAGCAGGCTGCAATCATCCCTTGGTGGAATGGTTATAGTGCTTGTTACGATTTAAGTAACCCTGCCGCAGCCGAACATTTGAAGAAACAATTGCGCAATATGCAGGAACAATACGGAGTAGACGGTTTCAAATTTGACGCCGGTGATATCGGTCATTACAATGATCCGACTCTGGAGTTTTATGACAAAGCTGCCACCTCTGTGGATATGTGCGAATACTGGGCTAAGATCGGATTGGATTTCCCATTTAATGAATACCGTGCCGGATGGAAAATGGGTGGTCAGGCTTTAGTACAACGTCTGGGAGATAAGGATTATTCCTGGAATGCGGTAGGACTCCTGATTCCCGATATGATTGCTGCCGGATTATTAGGATATGCTTATGCCTGTCCCGACATGATCGGCGGAGGCCAGTTCGGCTCTTTCCTGGGAGTAGACCAGACAAAGCTGGACCAGGAGTTGATCGTTCGTTCCTGCCAGGTACATACGCTGATGCCGATGATGCAGTTCTCGGTTGCCCCCTGGCGCATCCTGGATGAAAAACATCTGGCTATTTGCCGTGATTACGCTCATTTGCATGAGAAAATGGGAGGTTACATTCTGGAACAGGCCCGCCACTCTGCAGAGACCGGCGAACCAATCCTCCGCCATATGGAATATGCTTTCCCTCATCAGGGATTTATCGACTGCAAAGACCAGTTTATGCTAGGCGACAAATATCTGGTAGCTCCCATCGTAACAAAGGAACATAAACGCAAAGTAATGTTACCCAAAGGACAATGGAAAGACGACACCGGTAAAAAATTCCGTGGTCCCAAAACAATAGAGGTGGAAGCTCCGCTAGAGAGGTTGCCTTGGTTTGAAAAAGTGAAATAAAGAGAGTGTCAAAAGCCACACTCTCTTATAGACCTTTCCGGTTGATAAAAATGCTTACCCTTGCTAGAAAACTTTGAAATCAGGATTTAGGTTGTTCAACAACATTCGTATTGCCTCCTCCCCGAAGAGTCAAATCCACGGGATGATTTTTTAGCCATGCTCCCCCTGTAAAATCAGGGATATCGATAGAGTTAGAACGGTTAGCTACGGACCAATAGCTCAACGGAGTAATAGAACACCAGCTTGCCGCATCATATACATCCATATCGAGGGGAAGACCATTTCTCAAACAATCTATCATACGCCAATCCATAATAAAATCCATCCCTCCGTGTCCACCAATAATTTTGGCAACTTCAGAAATGTGTTTGACAACTTCAGGCGTATACTGAACTTCCAATTCCGCCAGTTTCTCTGGAGATATATAATCATGTCCGAACGCAATCTTACCCGGCTCCGGATATTTCCGGCATGATCCTTTTGTACCCGTCAAAACATGTAAGCGATCGTAAGGATGTGGAGTACTTACATCATGTTGAATCATGATTGTTTTTCCTCTAGTTGTACGAACCGTTGTCGTATTCATATTTCCCCGGTATTTCATTTCTGCCATTGGTTTGTAATAATCATTTTGGGCGGCTAATTCTTTGGCTTTTGCTTCCATCAAGAAATCATCAGTCGACATAGAAGTCAAATATTCCATCTTATCTCCCCGATTAATATTCATTGCCCAACAAACCGGCCCCAGTCCATGAGTCGGATAAGGATTCCCACTTTTATGATTTTCATCCCATCGCCAGGTCGGCCATTGCGGTTCTCCAAACATACCACTCAATAACTCATGTATATAAGCCCCTTCCCCATGTATAACTTCTCCAAACAATCCCTGTTGAACCATATTTACAGTTAATATTTCAAAGAAGTCATAACAACAATTTTCCAACTGCATGCAATGTCTTTTTGTCCTCTCCGAGGTTTCTACTAATTGCCAGCATTCTTCCAGAGTTTTTGCGGCAGGAACTTCCACTGCTACATGTTTTCCACATTCCATAGCATATACAGCGATAGGAGTATGCCATTCCCAGGGAGTTGCGATATAGATCAAATCGATATCTTCCTGTTCACATAATTTTTTCCAAGCATATTCATCTCCAAAATATTCTTCTGCCGGACGCTTATTAAAATTCTTCAAGGTTTCCTGATTCTTTTTTACCGCTTCTTCCCGGAGATCACACAGTCCTCTGATTTCAATCTCTTTGATATTGAGAATACGTGTAACCGCCCAACTTCCACGACTACCTATCCCTACATAACCTAAACGAACAACCGGAATAGGGGCAGCGGCATAACCGCACATGTTAAATAACTGTTTTCTGTTTTTCCCTTTTTCAACACATTCTTTTACAACAGCTTCAACCTCCGATTTATTCGTTGAGGTACAGCCCGTAAAGCCGGTTAATGCAACACCGGCTCCCAGCAAAGAGCCTTTCAAAAAGTTACGACGATTTATACTCATGATAATAAGTGTTTATTGGTTTGATAAAAATAATCCTGAATGATTTACCACTCAGGATTATAAAGTCTAAAGAATTAATCCCAACCTGGATTTTGTTTCATAATATCTTTGCCGATCAAATCTATTTCATCCTGTGGAATCGGGAACAGATAATGGTAAGATGGATCAAAACGACGTTCCATTACAAGAATATGCTCCTTTCCATCCTTTTCTATCGGAATTCCATAGCAAGCTCCATTCATTAGTTTTTCTGCGGTTCGCCAACGAATAATGTCGTCCCTGCGCTGTCCTTCAAAGCAAAGTTCTATCATTCGTTCATTGCGTACTATTTTTCTCAACTCTTCCTGGCTTCCCCCTGTTACAGCCGGATATTTATCCGTCTGACTGATGTCTACACCATAAGCTCTAGCTCTCAACATATTGATAGCGTCATAAACGGACTGATCGATTGAACCTGATTCGATTTTCGCTTCAGCATACGTCAAAAGGACTTCTGCATAACGCAAAATAATCACATTACTTTCCATGGGGATCAAAGCATACCTTGCAGCTCCTTCATCCAGGAATTTACGAGTATAATATCCTGATTGGGAAGAATTACCTGTTGCCCCCGGATAATCGACATCTCCGTAAACCGGGATCTCGACACCTCTATAAGTTGAACCGGGATAAATCACAGACATATAAAAACGAGGATCTCTGTTCTCGTAAGGTTTGTCCGGATTATAAACAGCTGATTCATTAGACGGTTTACCATCTGTACAAAGAATTCCGTCTACAAACTCCTGTAAAGGATTTGTTCCCCCCCAGCCTCCGAAACTTGGAAAATGCATGTATATCTGCGTATAATTGGCCATATTCTGACCGACATATTGCCAAGCATACAAAACTTCCTCATTATATTTATTGCTGATTTCAAATAAATCTTCATAACTGGAGAATAAAGAGTGTACTCCTAAATCCATCACGGCTTTTGCCGCAATTGCAGCTTCTTCCCAACGTCCGGCATATAATAACACACGAGCTTTCATTCCCAAAGCAGCTCCTTTAGTAATGCGTCCGGCATATTCGGAAGACCATGTTTCCGGCAATACTTTGGCAGCCTCATCCAAATCTTTCAATATAAAATCCAAAACCTCTTCTGCTGTATTTCTCGGGCGTTTCAACTCTTCCAGCGTTAAAGGTTCCTCAATAATAGGAACACCTCCCCAGTTGTTCAATAAGAAATGATAAGCGAAAGCACGTAAGAATTTTACTTCTCCTTTCATCTGTTCACGCTTTGTATCATCCATTTGAGGTTTATCTATGTTGGTCAAAAAGACGTTACATGTACGAATGATACGATAACGAATAGACCACAATTCTTTTGTATACCACATTGAAGGACTGTTATTTCCCGCACCTAAGTTATTATAATCATTACCTTTCCACACATTGACAGCTTCATCACTACGGGCAGGAAGTCCAAGAATATGATCATAATACATCCATACATTATCTCCATCCGTATAACGGGAATAAACACCTACCAGCGCATTAAAAGCATCCGTTTCCGTTGCCCAGAATGTCTGTTCTGATAACTGATCCCTTGGATTCAAATCCAGGAAACCATCATTACAAGCAGTAAATAAGGGAAACATTATCCCTATAATCCATATAAATATATACTTTTTCATGTTTGTCATCATTAATGATTAGAATACAAGATTTAAACCAAATGTATAAGAAGTAACCATCGGATAAATATTCCCTCCTCCCCAGGGTGTTTCCGGGTCAAACCCTCTGAAACTGGTTATTGTAAACAAATTGTCTGCATTTACATAAAAACGGCACTTTTCAACAAATAGGTTACTTAAGATAGACTTAGGCAGTGAATAACCTATTTGCAAATTCCTCATCTTTATATAACTTGCATTTTCCATAAAGAATGAATTTGTCTGAGTATAATTCCGGCTGGCATTATTCAGCGAAAGCCGCGGATAAGAAGCATTCAGATTATTGGGAGTCCAACGATCTTTTTGAGCTTCCAATGCACTAGCTCCATTAGCAAATGCCTGAGCAGCTGTACCTGTCAAATAACCCTGCACATCAGCAACAGCGTGAATAGTTGTCGCGATATCAAAGCCTTTGTAACTGGCCCCCAATTGTAAACCGAAAGTAACTCCAGGGAAAGTATTACCTAAATTAACACGATCTTCAGCCGTAATCTTTTTATCTCCATTCTGATCTTTATACCTGATATCACCAGGAGAGGCTCCTCCTGTATAGTCTTGATTAGGAGCATTTTTTATTTCTTCTTCTGAGGCAAACAAGCCAATAGCTTCTAAACCAAAAATATTATTAATCGGATCTCCCACGGAACGCCCCGGAGTATCAGCCCCCTTCAAGTCAGTAATTTTGTCTTTTACTCTGGATACACTTAAATTAGCATAATAATTAAAGTCTTTCAACTGATCATTCCACCCCAGTTGCATTTCAAAGCCTTTATTGCGCACAGCACCGGCATTGATTACCGGAGCATAAGCCCCTAAAATAGTGGGTTGAGGCAAGCTCATTAAAATATCACGGGTATTTCTTACAAAATAATCAAAAGTGAATGATAATCGGTTATTAAGCATGTTCAAATCCAAACCGGCATTCACCATTTCTGTATTTTCCCAACCGATAGTGGAATTTGACATAGAATAATTTTCTGCGATACCGGAATACATTATATTTCCAAAGCCATATAAACGGCCTAAAGAATATTTGTTCTGATAAGCATAATTTCCAATTTCCTGATTTCCTAAATGTCCCCAGGAAGCTCTTAACTTCAAGTTAGATATCGGATCAAAATTGAAAAAGTCTTCTTCAGAAATACGCCATCCGGCAGAAACAGAGGGGAATAACTCAAAACGATTGTTTTTGGGAAAACGTGAAGATCCATCATATCTTAGTGTAACTTCAAGCAAATAACGTTCTGCAAAATTGTAATTTATTCGGCCGAATACTGAACGGATGCTATTCTCATCCATACCACCATCATTACGTTGATCAGATGCATCTCCCGCATTTATTTGGTCCAACAAGTTGTTCTCCGGAAGATCATAACGGGATGCAGCAATAGAAGAGTTTGTATATTTACGCTGTTCATAACCTAATACTGCTGCTACATTATGCATTCCGAATGTTTTGTTATAATTTAAAAATGCTTGTAGATTTATATCGGAAGACTCACCTCTATTTTCAAACAGATAGGGTCTGAACTTCATACCGACAACGTCCGGTGCATTATAAAGAGATAAATTATATTGCTGTCTTTTGGTATGAGTAAAATTACCATTCATCGCAGCAACCCCTTTTACAGACAATCCGTCTATAAGCTTTATTTCTAGTGTTCCAATTGCTGTCAGGAAGTTATCTGTATAATGGTCATATCCTCCATTTTCAGCTTCTGCCACCGAATTATGTTCATTCATAAAGGCTGCCCAATTTCCGTTAGACCATTTGATCGGAGTTACAGGAGTTTCACGGTATGAACGATGAACTAACTCACTAATACTTTGGTAGGGTTGTGATTTTTCCTGTCTGATATAAGAAAAATTCACCCCAAAGTTCACACGTTTACTGATATCAAAGTCAAAGTTTCCTCTGATAGAATATCTTTCCAGATCTGTTTGTGCTATCAAACCTTCTCTGTTCAGATAACCCAAAGAAAAATTATATCTTGTTTTTTCCGTTCCTCCATCTAACTGAATATGGTGACTGTGTTGAAAACCGTTTTTTGAAAACAAAGCATCTGTTTGATCGGAGTTTGGATATAAATCCGGATCAGTTCCTTTACGATAATTGTCAATATCGGTTTCTGAATACTTCGGAGCTAATCCGTCATTTGTCAAAGCTTCATTATATAGTGTAGCATAATCTGCTGAATTCACCCATTTAGGTAAACGTGTCGGATTTTGAAAACCGATATACCCATTGTAAGAAACTTTCATGCGACCTTCCTTTCCTTTCTTTGTGGTTACTAAGATAACACCGTTACCAGCACGTACACCATAAATGGCAGCAGATGCAGCATCCTTCAAAACACTGATATTTTCGATATCATTCGGATCTATTGCATTCAAACTACCGGGAATTCCATCGACTATAATCAAAGGAGATGTTGAATTTAATGTACCGGGACCACGAATAATAAATTCAGCACCATCAGCACCCGGCTGTCCGGAACGTTGAATGGCTGTTAATCCCGGAGCTATACCTGTCAGCAAATTTGTTGCATCAGAAGCTGCTCTATTCGCAATCTGTTCTGATCTTACGCTGGCCACTGCCCCCGTTAAAGTTGCTTTTTTCTGTGTACCATATCCAACAACAATAACCTCATTCAATCTCTGAGAATCTTCTTGTAATAAAATATTCAACACAGTTTTATTTCCTACGGTAACTTCCTGTGTATTATAACCGATATAAGAAATCTGTAAAACAGCCGATGAAGGTACACTCAAACTATATTCTCCATCTATATTTGTTACTGTACCATTCGTCGTACCTTTCACTACTACATTGGCCCCAATAACCGGAATTCCCGCTGCATCTTTTACAACACCTGTTACTCTATGTGATTGTTGTGCAACAGCAGGAGGTTCATTATTCACCATCAATACAATATGACGATCCCTTATTGCATATTTCAGTCCGGTTTTTTCAGCAATCGCATCCAGAATTTCTGAGATATTCGTATTTCTCTTATCAATTGAGATCCTTTCATTCTTGTTTATCTCTTCCAGATTATAGAAAAACAGGAATTCAGACTGTTTTTCTATTTGTTTCAATACATGCTCCAGTGTTTCATTTTTAACAGAGACACTCAATTTGGTGGTTTGTGCATAAGTTGCCGCTACCATTTGCGATAGACAAACAACAAGCATTAACACGGTTAGCTTCATAATTTTAATAGTTCTTTTCAGGTTTACGGAAACAACTATTCGTTGATTATTCATACTTTGATTGTTTTAAGATTAAAAACACATTCCACGGCAATGGAAGTTTAATTGAATCACACACTTTAGAAAAGAATATCCGGCAAGATATTTTCCCTTCTTTTTTTAATTTCTTACGTTATCCACTCATATTATTGAATTTAAAAGTTAACTACTCTATTATAACCTATTTTTCCGAAATCGTCACATGACGGTCGTCAATCTTATATTTGACCGGAATAGAAAGATTGACGATTTCCATAATATCTTTAATACTCTGTCCCCGATAGAAAGTTCCGGTGAAAGTGCGCTTATTCAATGTCTTAGAACTTACAGCAAACTCTACACCATAAACGTGACTAAGACGATCTAAAATTGCTTTTAGACTTTGTTCATGAAAATAATAATAACCGGAAGTCCACGATACAAATTGCCGGGCATCCACTTTTCGAAGGATAGCTGATTCTGTATTCCGGTTATATACAAACTGCTGGTTGGGTTCCAATATCGTTTGTTTAGCAATATGCATTGTTGTCAGACGAACTGATCCTTCCAGCAACGTAGTGATTGTCATAGAATCCATTGGATAAGCCATTACATTGAACTTGGTTCCAAGGGCTTCGATATCCTGTTCTTTTGTCTTTACAATAAAAGGTTTATTCTTTTGTTTGGCGACTTCAAAATATGCCTCACCTTCCAGATATACAATACGTTTATCTTTTCCAAAATTCTTATCATAATGGAAAGTCGTTTTTGAGCCAAGACTAACATGTGTACCATCTGGTAACTCTATTACATCTGCCTCCAGGCCGTCACCTCCTATATACTTAGAATATAAAGTCTTGTCGTCATCACGGATAAATAAAAAGAAAACAGAACTAATCGCCACAGCTATCAGGGCCACCGCTGCATAGCTACTTATTTGGTACCAAAGATTGAACCGGCGAGTTTGTGAATTTTTCTTTTTATTAAGCAAACGCTGCCAGCTGGAAGCCGTATCCAGCGGTTTTCCTAAAAACAGACCGGCATCATACATTGCTTTGATTTCAAAGAATGTCTCTTTGTTGGAGGCACTCTCATTCACCCAATCGTAAAAAAGGTCTGTTTCTTCTTTGGAAAGATTACCTTGCAAGTAACCTATAACTAACTCTGTATAATCATGTTCCATACTTTTCCCCTGTAATTCGTCGTCTTTAGTGACTTAGTCCTTTATGAACTAAGTAATTCTTCAAATCTCGGAAACAGTCAAAAGAACCACGCAAAATGAAAACTTCAACTCTTTTACTTCTGCTATTTTTGCTCATACTTAATCTAATAAACAGAAAAATATGAAACGTTATGGAAGTGTTATCGGCGTAAAGCCTGAAAAACTGGAGGAATATAAGAAATTGCATGCTGCTGTATGGCCGGCGGTGCTGGCTATGATCAGTGAGTGTAATATCCGCAATTACTCCATTTATTACAAAGACGGAATGCTGTATAGTTATTATGAATATATCGGAAATGATTATGAAAAGGATATGCAGCGAATGGCTGCCGATCCGACCACACAGGAATGGTGGAAGCTCACCGACCCTTGCCAGCAACCGGTAGAGAACCGTGCTCCCGGCGAATGGTGGGCTGCTATGGAAGAGGTTTTCCATACAGACTGAATAGCATATAAATAGAATAGGCTTTAAATATTATTGAACATGAACGACATTATTATTAAACTTGGCGAATGCGTGGAATTCGGCAAGATCAGTCTTGCATCGCCCTATCCACCGGCAATGAAAGGACAACCGGGTGCTGACGAATTGACCCGGGAAGCATTGGAGAACGGCTTATCTCCTCAATCCGTACTGAATGACGCCCTGATCCCGGCAATGAACCGGGTTGGCAATAAGTTTACGGAAGGGAAGATATTCGTACCTCAAATGTTGTTATCGGCTAAAGCGATGAACAGTGCCATGAAGCACCTGAAACCTTTTTTTCAGAATGGCGAGATCAAACGGAAAGGTGTATTTGTTATCGGTACCGTTATGGGGGACTTGCACGATATCGGCAAGAACCTGACAGGCATGATGGTGGAAGGCTCCGGTTGGGAAGTGATCGACCTGGGGACGGATGTGCCGGCCGAGAAATATATCCAGGCATTGGACGAACATCCCGGAGCTGTCTGCGGTATGTCTGCCTTGCTGACTACTACCATGAGTAATATGCAACCGATGATCGCCACTATACGTGCAAAATATCCCGAAACTAAAGTGGTTGTCGGTGGCGCACCGTTGAATGCGGAATTTGCTCAAAAGATCGGGGCGGATGCTTATGCCCGTGATCCGCAGGATAATATCAACTGGTTGGAATCAATCGTAGCCTGATAGCGTATGAATAAGTTTATCGAGCAATTACAGGATAGCGACAAGCGGATCGCTATCCCTATCATGACCCATCCCGGAATTGAAGCGATCGGGAAAAAAGTGATCGATGCCGTTACGGACGGCGAGGTTCATTATCAGGCAATCAAACAGGTGACGGAAACCTATCCTACAACGGCTTGTACCGTCATTATGGATTTGACTGTCGAGGCGGAGGCTTTTGGTTGTGCGATCAGTATGCCGGAACACGAGGTACCCAGTGTTACCGGGCGTCTGGTGTATGACGAAGAAACCGTGAATAGCCTGCAGGTCCCTTCTTTGTCTGCAGGCCGGATGCCGGAATATCTGAAAGCGAACCGCCTGGCAGTGGAAAACATAAAAGACAAACCTGTCCTGTCCGGCTGTATCGGTCCTTTCTCATTAGCGGGAAGACTCTATGATATGTCTGAGATTATGGTCGGTATTTATATCGAACCGGATGTGGTAAAAACGCTGTTGGATAAATGTACAGCTTATATTACAGCTTATTGCCGGGAGCTGAAAGCGATCGGCGCAACAGGTGTGATCATGGCCGAACCGGCTGCCGGATTACTTTCCAATGAAGACTGTCAGGAATATTCGACCGTTTATGTCCGGCAGATAGTGGAGGCGGTACAGGATGAGAACTTTGCTGTGATCTTACATAATTGCGGAAATAAAGGACAATGTACCCAGGCAATGATTGATTCCGGCGCTGCAGCTTTACATTTCGGAAATGCCGTAAATATGGTTGAGACGCTGGAACAATGCCCGTCAGACCTCATCGTGATGGGAAACATCGACCCTGTCGGCATTCTGAAACAGGCCACATCGGAAGAGGTGTACCGGATTACTGCTGATTTGTTGTCAAAGACATCGCAGTATAAAAACTTTGTTATCTCTTCCGGTTGTGATATGCCGCCTTTGGTCCCGGATGCAAATATCAAAGCCTTCTATCAGGCAATAGCCGATTTTAATACAGGGAAATGATGTTCCGGTCATACACATTTTCGTTTGAAGAGGTTCGTCCGGAAATACCGGTATTGATGGAGTACCTCCAAATCCCGGATTCAGAGAGTTATGCACTCGTCTCGGAGATTGTGGAGAAAACCTTTGACGAATTGAAAGATTCGAAAGAGATTATCGGCGGATACCGCGTACTGGATTGTCCGGAAGTAAATGTGAGAGAAGGAATAGTCGCTTGTTCTGCAGGGTATTTGCATACAGGGCGTAAGATTAGCGGTTATATGAAAGGATCCGGCCGGATAGCTTTATTTCTTTGTACCGCAGGGAAAACTTTTACCGGGTTGTCACATGCTTATCAGCAGAACGGTGATTTTCTGGAGGCATTCGTTGTCGAGTCGATCGGCTCGGCGACCGTTGAAAATGCAATGGATAAAGTGCAGCAGTATTTGGAAGAAGAGATGACGGAACAGGGAAAGAAGATCACGAACCGTTACAGTCCGGGCTATTGCGAATGGGCATTGTCAGGGCAGCGCGATCTGTTTGCCTATATCGGCGACCACCCGACCGGGATTACTATCAATGAATCTTGTCTGATGCAGCCGATCAAATCGGTTAGCGGAATTATAGGAATAGGGGATGAGGTCAGAAAGCGACCTTATGGCTGTGATATCTGTAACAGTGCCTCTTGTGCGTATCGGAATATTAGAAGAAAAAAACATTAAGAGTTATGACATTTGAATTATCATTCGGAATCGGGCTGATAGCTATCGGGGCGTTTTCGTCGGGAAGTTTCTCGATCCCTTTTGGAAAGACCCGTAACTGGGCGTGGGAAAACTATTGGCTGATATATAGTTTGTTTGCTTATGTGATCGTGCCGTTGGTGGCATGCTATGTTTTTTGTCCGGGCTTTATGAATGTGCTGTCCGGTGTCTCGGCACAGACGTTGGGATGGATCTTTTTACTGGGGATCATCTACGGTATTTGTAATCTTACCTTCGGACTTTCCCTGCGTTATCTGGGGCTTTCGTTAGGCTTCTCGCTTTCTTTGGGATTGATGATGGTACTGGGAACGATCATTCCTCCGGCTATCGACGGGCGGTTGAATATTCTCTTGCAGCAATCCGGAGGGACTATGTTGATAGCTGGTTTGCTGATTGCCGCAGTCGGTATTGCTTTGAGTGGATATGCCGGTTACCGGAAAGATAAAGGTGCCGGACCGGAAGCGAACCCGGAACTTAATTTCGGAAAAGGACTGGTGCTGGTTTTCTTTGTCGGAATAACCGGTGCTTCGCAAGCCCTGGGTATAGAACAGGGTACGGGGATTTCATCTGCTTTGGTCGCTTCGGGTATCGATCCGCTATTCCAGACGTTACCTGTCTTTTTCGTATTGTTCGGTGGTTCTTTTTGGGCGACTGCGATTTGGTGCTTGTTCCTGTCGAAAAAGAATAATAACCTGAAAGTCTTTGTAAAGACAAAGGATATCGCTGTTTCAAGCAACTATCTGTATTGCGGATTGGCGGGTTTTCTTTGGTTTGTCAACTTTATCTTTTACGGTATGGGGAAAAGCCGGATGGGAGAGTTTTCGTTTACGGCCTGGGGGATATTGATGTCGCTGACCATTGTCTTTGCTACCCTTTGGGGATTGTACCGGGGCGAATGGAAGGCTACGGATACAAAGACAAAAGCATGGATGTATGCCGGACTGGTCGTATTGGTTGCTGCCTCTTTCATTATAGGAATGAGTGGCGGAGAGTGAGGATGATTGAAAATTGAAAATTGAGAATTGAAAATTATGACTTCAAGAGAACGTGTTTTATCAGCTATAGCTCATAAAGAGCCTGACCGTGTTCCGGTCGATATGGGAGCAACTCCCAGTTCGGGTATTTCGGCAATTGCCTATTCCAATTTATTAAAATATCTGGGGCGTACCGACCTCCCGGTTCAGATTTACGATGTGGTACAGCAACTGGCACAGCCGGATCTGTCGATTATCGATCAGTTCGGTATTGATGTCCTCGATATCGGCCGTACGTTTAATGTGAGTCCGTCCGACTGGCAGGAGACAATACTGGCTAATGGCGATAAAGCCCTGTATCCCGCCTGGTTTAATCCTGTAGAACAACCCAACGGTTCCTGGCATTGTTATGATACCGATGGTAAACGCCTGTTAGCAATGATGCCGAAAGGTGCCACATTCTTCGACCAGTCCTATTTCCCTTACGTGGATGGCTATCCTGATAGTTACGACGGTCTGGATGAAGAGATGGGACGTGTCCTGTGGTCGCGTTATGTGCACAGTCCCTGGGATCATGCTGCTGATGACGGTTTTTGGGAACAGTTGAGAACAAATGCCTTGCATTTGCGGGAGACAACGGATAAAGCGTTGATGATCGTTTGCGGTTGCAATCTTTTTGAATGGGGAACATTCCTGCGCCGGATGGATAATTTCTTGATGGACCTGCTTTGTGATCCGGATCAGGTGGAACGTGTATTGGATGAGTTACTGGAACGTCACCTGGCAACACTTGAAAAGGTCTGTGCTTCGGTCGGCGATATAGTTGACATTATCCGCTTCGGGGATGATCTCGGGATGACAACCGGTCCGTTCATGGATCCGGATACTTATAAAACCCTTTTCAAACCCCGTCATAAACAGTTATGTGATTATGTAAAATCTCATAGTCAGATGCATACCTTTATCCATTCCTGCGGTTCTATCTCTTCATTGATGCCCCATATGATCGAGGCAGGAATTGAAGTTTTCAACCCGGTACAAACCAATGCCGTAGATATGTCTCCCGAATTTCTGAAAAAAGAGTTCGGACAGGATTGTACTTTCTGGGGCGGTGGTGTAGAAACCGTCGGCACACTGAACAACGGCACACCGGCTCAAGTTCGTGAACAAGTCCTGGAGCGTCTGGAGATCATGTCGTCCGGAAGTGGTTTTGTCTTTAATACCGTGCACAATATACTTCCGGATGTTCCGCCGGAGAATATTATCGCGATGTTTGATGCGGTGAAAGAGTTTAATAATAAATGAAGTTGATGATGTGAAAATATAAAAAAAAACAATGCTTTTTGGGGGTGTACTTTCTGTTTGACTTGTACGTCGGAAAATAACGAAAGCACTGTTTCCTCCGTCTGTTAAAGAATAAAATGTGATTCAATATATATAGGCAGGGATTGATGATTAGTTAAATAATGATCATAGTTTTTGTAGAACTACGTATCTTTTTGCAAAAATAGAAAAACATCCGATAAAATCGTTTAAAAAATCCGTTCTTTTTTTTGCAAAATCCGATATTAAACTAATAATAGAGGGGTAAAAGGTGAAGTTTTAACCTTTAACAAAACGTTTGTTGAGTTTTGTCTGCATATTTTTGACGCAATTTACTGATTATCTCGAAATAATTATTGTCTCTGAACCATAGTTCTACAAAGACTATGGTTCAGAGACTTTTTTTATAAGTATGCAATAATAGATTGCAAAGGTGATGATTTTTATGGTTTAGACTTATGAATAGTCGTTTGATATTTGGATTAACTTTTGTTTGACCTTATCTCTAATCTCAATACGAATTGAAGGTGGATGAGATATAGCTATAGTATTAATGAATATAAAAGAATTTGTAAACCTAAATTTAATGCCTATGATATAAAGAAAAGGACAGTATGCTAAAAACGGATAATGTTTACACAATTATTCGGTTCACGTAAGATTAAACCAAATGTAAAACTGGTTAAAACTCTTAAACTAAGTAATTATTATGAATAAAAAAAGAATTGAAATAGGGATGGTAGCTAAAAGATCCCTTCCTATATTCGTTTTTACGACATTTTTATTTGTTTTGGCAGATTCGGCTTTTGCCACTGGAGCTGATGAAAAATCTACTATTACAGATAATAAAGTCAAAAAAGCAGGAATGGCTCTTATTCCTGCTCCAATGCAACAACAGAAAAAAATCAGTGGAGTAGTGACAGATGATTTAGGTGAACCTTTGCCTGGAGTTGCTATTCAGGTTGTAGGAACGCCGAGGGGGGTAACTACCGATGTTGATGGGACATATTCTATAGAAGTAAAAGAATCAGACAAATTGGTCTTTACTTATTTAGGAATGGAAACGCAAACAATTCCTGTTATAGGTAAAAAAGAACTGAATGTTACATTGAAACCTAAAGTTGACGAATTGGAAGAGGTTACTGTTGTTGCTTTTGCCAAGCAGAAAAAAGAATCGGTTATTTCTTCTATTACTTCCGTTAAACCTACTGATTTAAAAGTTCCCAGTAGTAACTTGACAACATCTTTGGCTGGTCGTATTTCCGGCTTGATTGCTTATCAGAGAAGTGGAGAACCTGGACAAGACAATGCAGAATTCTTCGTTCGCGGTGTAACAACATTCGGTTATAAAAAAGATCCATTGGTATTGTTGGATAATAATGAAATATCTTCTTCAGATTTGTCAAAAATCCAGCCAGATGACATTGCCAGTTTTAATATTATGAAAGATGCTGCAGCAACAGCCCTGTATGGTTCGCGTGGAGCAAATGGCGTTATTTTGGTTACAACGAAAGAAGGTGTTGAAGGAAAAGCCAGACTGAATGTCCGTTATGAAGAGTCTATCACAACCCCTACAAGTATGGTTGATTTGGCAGATGCGGTAACATATATGAAGCTGCACAATGAGGCCATTAAAACACGTGACCCACTGGGAGCAACTATGTATTCACAACAGAAAATCGATAATACGATTGCCGGAGGAAATCCGTATGTTTACCCGGCTAACGATTGGTATGATATTATGTTTAAAAAACAGGCTCATAGTCGTCGCTTGAATTTCAACTTAAGTGGTGGTGGTAAAGTTGCAAGTTATTATATCACAGGAACTTATAACTCAGATAAAGGAAATCAGAAAGTAGATGGCGTAAGTAACTTTAATAATAATGTCAATTTGAATCGTTATATTTTACGTTCCAACGTAAATATTAAAGTAACATCTACAACAACAGCAAAGGTTCGTTTGCAGGGTACTTTTGACGATTATAGTGGTCCGTTGGATGGCGGAGATGATTTGTATAAGAAAGTGATGAATGCCAATCCGGCGTTGTTTCCGCCCTATTATTTGCCTGATGAAGCGAATAAATATACTCAACATGTTTTATTTGGTAATGCAGATAAGGCACAATATATGAATCCGTATGCAGAGATGGTAAAAGGGTATAAAGAATATTCGACTTCTAATATGTTTGCCCAGTTTGAATTGGAGCAAAAACTGGATTTCATAACCGAAGGTCTTTCTTTGAGGGGATTGTTTAATACGAGTCGTTATTCATACTTTGAAGTAAAACGTGCTTATAATCCTTTTTATTATTCAGCAGGCATGTATGACAAAGCGTCAGATACCTACAAACTGAATATATTGAATGAACAGAGCGGCACGGAATATTTGAATTATGTGCCGGGAGAAAAAAAGGTTAATTCTGCTCTTTATTTTGAAAGTGCATTGAACTGGAATCGTATTTTCCATGAAAAACATAATGTTGGCGGCTTGTTGGTTTTCACGATGAGGGAATCGAAGAATGGAAATGAAAGTGACCTACAAAAGTCATTACCTTCACGAAATATCAGTTTGGCAGGACGTTATACTTATGCTTACGACGGACGTTATTTCGCTGAATTTAACTTTGGGTATAACGGTTCTGAACGTTTTGCAAAAAAAGAACGTTTTGGTTTCTTTCCTTCCGGAGGTTTAGGTTGGTTCATTTCCAATGAAAATTTTTTCCCTGAGGCATTGAAAAAGACAGTAACCAAGTTAAAATTGAAAGCAACTTATGGTTTGGTTGGTAATGATGCAATCGGTAGTGAAGACGACCGCTTCTTCTATTTGTCTAATGTGAATATGAATAACTCATATCTGGGTTCATCTTTCGGTACGTTAGGTAATAGAGGCGGTCGTGGGTTAAGCGGAATTTCCATTAGTCGTTATCCGAATGAAGACATCACTTGGGAAATTGCACGTAAGGCCAATTATGGTATTGAATTAGGCTTATTTGACAAAATTGAAATCCAGGCAGATTATTTCACGGAAAAGCGTTGGAATATTTTGATGGATCGTGCTGCCATACCGGAGACGATGGGGCTTCAAAGTAGTTTGAGAGCAAATGTTGGAGAAGCAAAGAGTCATGGTATTGATATGTCGCTTGATTATAATCACTCGATCAATAAAGATTTATGGATTACGGGGCGTGCTAATTTCACGTATGCAACTAGTGAGTTTTTAGTATATGAAGAACCAGATTATAGTAGTACGCCTTGGAAATCACGTATCGGTCATTCGTTGGCTCAAGAATATGGCTATGTTGCTGAACGCTTATTTATTGATGAAGAAGATATCCGCAACTCTCCGGTTCAGTTTGGTAATTATATGGCTGGAGATATTAAATATAAGGATTTGAACGGTGACGGGAAAATAACGGAATTAGATCAAGCAGCCATTGGTTATCCTACCAGTCCTGAAATTGTGTACGGTTTTGGGTTTTCTATGGGGTATAAAGATTTTGATCTTTCTTGTTTCTTCCAAGGACTAGCAAGAGAATCGTTTTGGATTGATGTAGAAAAAACTTCGCCGTTTATTGGTAACCAAAGTGCATTGTTGCAAGCGTATGCCGATAGCCATTGGTCGGAAACTGATCGTAATACACAAGCATTGTGGCCGCGTCTGTCTACATCCGTAGTTGAAAATAACAATAAGAAATCTACATGGTTTATGCAGAATGGCGGATTTTTGCGATTGAAATCATTGGAATTCGGTTATCGTATTCCGAAGCATATTATTGATAAAGCCCATATAAGTGATTTGCGTTTCTATTTAAGTGGAACCAACTTGCTGACTTTCTCTAAATTTAAATTGTGGGATCCGGAAATGGGTGGAAATGGTTTGGGGTATCCTATCCAGAGAGTATTTAATGCCGGAGTTCAGTTGTCATTCTAAAATGTAAATAAGATGATGAAAAATATATTATTAAAAAGCTTACTGTTCTGTATAGTATTACTGGAATGTATCTCTTGTAATTATTTGGATATTGTTCCAGATAATATGGCGACAATTGATTATGCATTTCGTAATCGTACAGCATGTGAAAAGTATTTATATACTTGTTATAGCTATCGCCCGAGGCATGGCGATTTCTCGTGGGACCCGGCGATTGCTGCTACAGACGAAGTCTGGTGCCATTCTTATATTAATTCTGCTGGGCGTTATATAGCTCGTGGCATGCAGAAAGTGAATGATCCTTATATGAACTTCTGGAGCGGAGCTAAATCAGGGGATTCCTTTGTCATTCCGGCTTTGTGGGATGGTATTCGTGACTGTAATATCTTTCTTGAGAATGTGGATAAAGTAACAGATTTACCTTCGTATGAACGTGACCGTTGGGTGGCGGAAGTAAAATTCCTGAAAGCTTATTATCATTTTTATCTGTTCCGTATGTATGGCCCTATACCTATTATGGATGTCAATCTACCGGTATCGGCTACTCCGGAAGAGGTAAAAGTTTATCGTGAACCAGTAGATAATGTTGTTGATTATATAGTAAACTTGCTAGATGAAGCGGCTGTGGGTCTTCCTTCTAATGACGATTTGGTAGAAGGCACTGAAGCCGGACGAGTATATAATCTGGTGGCTAAAGCAATGAAAGCAAGAGTTCTGGCATATGCTGCAAGTCCATTGTTTAATGGAAATACGGATTATGCCTCTTTGATCGATAATCGCGGAGTACAATTATTCCCTCAAACGTATGATCCTGAAAAATGGAAAAAAGCAGCAGATGCTTGTTTGGAGGCGATTGATATGGCTCATGCACAGAATAAACGGCTTTATACGAGTGTAGATCCACTGTTGAGTACGCAGAACGATACCTTCAAATTGCAAACCACTTTACGTCAGGCTATTTGTGATCGTTGGAATTGTGAACTGATTTGGGGTAGTACTAATAATGACCAATATTCATTTGTTCAACGATGTCAATCCCGTGTTTTGCGTGTTGGTGCAGAAATGGGAACAGTAGTTCGTACCGAGTGGGCCCCAACATTGAATACGGTTGAAAAATTCTATTCATCCCATGGCGTACCTATCAATGAAGATAGAGACTGGGTACAGAACAACTGGTATAGCCAACGTTACGAAATTCGTCCGGAAGTCTCTTCCGGTGCTGAAAAGTATTATGTAAAGGAGGGGCAGAAGACTGTTAATCTACATTATAATCGTGAACCTCGATTCTATGCAAATATAGGTTTTGACCGAGGTATCTATTTCGGTAACGGTTATAATAAGTTTCCGGACAATGTAAAACATTGCGAATTTTGTGCGAAAGAATATTCAGGAGTTGCTTCTGCTTCCGAGGCATTCTCTATTACAGGATACGGAGCTAAGAAAATGCATAGTTTTAAAGATGCTATGACGGCGAACGATTATAGTATAGAGTATTATCCATTCCCGATCATGCGTATGGCAGATCTGTATTTGTTGTATGCTGAAGCATTAAATGAATATAACGGTCCGAGCAGTGAAGTATATAAATATTTAGATATGATTCGTGAACGCGCTGGTTTGGAAGGTGTTCAGGCTTCCTGGACTAAATATTCCATTTCTCCTTCTAAAGCTGCAACCAAAGAAGGCTTACGGGAAATTATACAGCATGAACGTGAAATCGAATTGGTTTTTGAGGGACAACATTTCTGGGATCTCAGACGCTGGAAGAGAATTCAGGATCTTAATGAACAGCCTAAAGGATGGAATGTCATTCAGGGAGATACTCAAGATCTCTTCTACACAGTGACTTCAGTGGCCCAGACTCCTGTTGAGTTTTCAGTAAGAGATTATTTCTGGCCGATCAATGAAAAAGAGATTTCGATAAATTCGAATCTGGTTCAAAATTTTGATTGGTAAGTTGGTAATTAGTAATCATAATAAATGGGACAATGAAAAAGAATTTATTATATATACTTTCCGTTTTGCTTCTGATTGCGTGTTCGGAAGAGGAACGTACGTTTGTTAAAACAGATTCTGTCGCTCCGCAGCCTGTCAGCAATGTAGAAGTTACTAATATTCCGGGCGGTGCTATTTTGAAATATACTTTGCCGGACGATGAAGATCTGCTTTGTGTAAAAGCTAATTATGAATTGAAATCAGGTGTTTCGAGTGAAGTGAAAGCCTCCTTGTTTGTGGATACTCTTAAGATTGAGGGTTTCGGTACGGAAGATGAACGTATTGTGGAACTGGTAGCAATAGATCGTAGTCTGAATGAATCGTCACCTGTAAAAGTGACCGTGAAGCCATTGGAGGCTCCTGTTGTTACTATCGGACGTACTTTAAAGTTGATTGCCGATTTTGGAGGTGTACATGCCTATTGGGATAATCCCGGGCGATCTGAAATTTCTGTTATTTTGGAACAAAAAGATAATAACAATGAGTTCAACCGGATCGATGCTTATTACAGCACGGTGGTAGAAGGTAGTGCCGCGACTCGTGGAATGGATACCGATCCGAAAGATTTTAAAATTTATATACAGGATCGTTGGGGAAATGTAAGTGAAGCTTTGGAAACGACGATTTCACCTTTGTTTGAAGAACAATTTGATCGAACGAAAATCACAGGAATGTCTATCGAAGGAGATACGCCTTCAGCTTGGGGATGGGTTCTCGCAAACTTGTTTGATGGGACGAAAAGTGACGGTAACGGATTTCACACTGCTAATGGGTCTGGTGTTTGGCCGCAATGGATTACATTCGACTTAGGTGTGACCGGGAAGATCAGCCGTATCAAAGTATGGCAACGTTTGGGTGACTGGATTTATAAACATGGAAACTTGGAACATTTTGAAATTTGGGGAACCTCAGATGCTGAAAATTTGAATGATCCTTCGGTTTGGACTTTGATGATGGATTGTAAGAGTACTAAACCTTCCGGATTACCATTAGGACAGATATCCGATGAAGATAGGCAATGGGCCGAAGCTGGTGAAGAGTTCGTTTGTGACCCAAGTAAACCTAAGGTTCGTTATCTCCGTTTGCATGCTTTGCAAACTTGGTCTAATGGTGACTTTTTCCATATGTCTGAAATAGAGGTCTATGGACAGGTTGGTGAGGATAAGTAAGGTAATTATTAAATGTATAGAAGTATGATAGTAAAATATGTTATTCCCCTGCTGATTTTTTGTGTTGGGGTATTTTCTACGTCTTGTGATGATATGGACGCTTTACATATTGGTTTCTTGGAAGAAGGCGAAACTATTTATGCGGCGAAAGTGGATAGTGCATCCGTCGGTCCGGGTAACGGTCGTGTTAAGATGGAATTGTTCATCAATGCCCAACGTATTGAGAAGCTCCGTATTTACTGGAATGCTTATACGGATTCTGTCGACTTCAATGTCGGTGGGCAAGTCGGTGAATTCTCTCTTATGATAGAAAATTTGCCGGAGCGTGAATATCTGTTCCAAATCGTCAGCTTTGATAAATACGGAAATCGGTCGCTTCCCTTTGAATCTACAGGTAGAGCTTGCGGTGAAGACTATCGGAACACTTTACCTAATCGTCATATTGAAAACATTTCAAAGACGGAAGAAGGGAGCATGGTGATAACTTGGGGCGCAGCAAATGACGGTGCGGAGAAATGCGTGATGACTTACACCGATGCAACCGGTCAACAACAGATTCGTGAGGTGTTGGCTACAGTATCGGAAGATATTATTCAGAATGTCCAAAGCGGATCTTCATTTACGTATTATACAATATATAAGCCGGCGGCTAATTCACCGGATAGCTTTAATACGAAAGAAGATTCAAGGGATTTTCCTGAATAAGTAGTCTTTATAACTTGTAGATAAACATGTTGAATGTAAGGAGAGGTGTGTTGGGGTACAACATACCCTCCTTTCTTCTAAAGTGAATTCATTATGAACAGGAAGGTTGTGGACATATTATTTGTCCTGTTTCTATTCGTAGGTATGGTAACATATCTCTTTTATACCCAATCTTACCGGATTATTTTATCTGGACAGGTTGGTTATTTTTTAGCAACAACTGATTTTTTCACCTCTTTTCTTCCTCGGATACAAGGAATTGTAGATTATCTAGCCTCTTTTCTGGTACAATTTTATGTGATTAGGTATTTCGGAATCGGAGTCTTGATAAGTCTGGCTTTTCTCTTGGGACTTCTGATAAATATGTTGTTAAAACCTTTTACAGAATCTCGTTACCGCATTCTTTTATCTTTTTTATATTCGACGACATTTGTTTGGTCTCTACATAGTTTCTCCGATTATCCCTTGTCGAAAGATCTAACTTTATTGATTTCTTTTATCTGTTGCCGTCTTTATATCGGACTATCCGATAAGCGCATACGTGTTTTGTTCAGTTATTGCCTTGCTTGTATTCTTTGGTATATTTGTAAAGAAGCAGCGTTTGTAGCTTGTTTGTATATATTTGTTTATGAGTATCTGAAAGGAATGAGAAATTATTCTTACCTGATCTCTCTTTGTTCTCTTTTTGCCTTTTCAGCATTGTTCACGACTTTATTGCTCCAATATTGTTTCCCGATGGAAGAAGTGTTTGTTGCTGAATGGGAATTGGATTGGTATCCTTGGTATCTGATTTATATGACTTCTTTTGTCGGTTGTATCTTTTTATTACGTTGTTCACGCGGTTATCTCTTTGTTGCCTCCGGTTATCTTCTGTTGGCCGTATATGCTTGTCATGTGAATACCGACCGTACCAGGGAGTTTGAGATGAAATTGTTTTACCTAATGCAACAAGGTGATTGGAATAAATTGCTGGGTAGTATATGTGATGCCGAAAAACTGAACTCTAGAACCTTGAATTATTATTATATGGCATTGGCACAAACCGGACAATTGAGTAATGCCTTGTTTCGGGATGGATTCCCTTATTCGAAGTCATTGGTTTCAGCGGGTGAGCAATCGTATGTTTCGAAAACTCGTTTGAGCGATATCTATTGGAACTTAGGTTGTTTTCGGGCTAGTCAGGTGTTCTCGACTGAAGCCATGTCGATGTTGGATACGGGGGTGAACCCTTATCATCTTAAACGTTTGGCGATGATCCATTTGATTTATCGGGAAAATGATTTGGCAATAAAACTTCTGCGTATATTGAAAAAAACGGTGATGTATAATCGCTGGGCTGTCGATTTGTTGAACCGGATGAAACATGATCCAGATCTGGAACAGGTCGATTGGATCATTCGTTTCCGGAAGATGCTTCCTTCATATGGTTTCCAAATAGGCATGAACAGGCCATTAGAAAATATAACAAACCTAGCTATCCAATTACCATTTGAAACATTGGCTTTGGAATATGCTTGGAATTTGGCATTACTGGAGAAAAAGGTTGATTGGGTGGCTAGGATGGTCCGCTATAAATTGGATTTTTCTCCGAACTCGGAAATCCCGATCCTGTGTCAGGAAGGAATTTTAATCTATGAGCGAGGGAATAAAATCAGTGAAGACCGGAAATTAAAGATAAACTATGATGAAGGCGTATTGGCGCGTTTCAAAGAGTATTGTACTCAGGGAAAACGTCCGCTAAATACGATATCCGGTTATTTGGTAATGAATAATGATTATAAATCCAGTTACTTTTATTATTATGAATCTGTCGATGTTCATAAATAGGTATTGTTATTTCTGTTTATTGGTATGGGTATGCATTTCGTGTCAATCCGTATCCAAGGATATAACTGAGGAACTGTCGCAGAAACCCCAGTTGTTTCCCGATTATACCGATATTGTCATACCCTACAATATTGCCCCGTTGAACTTTAAAGTGACTGGTCGCCCTGAGCGAGTTGAGGCTGTGTTGCGGTTTTCTGACGAGAGTTGGGTACTTACAGGAGAAGAAAAGATTATTTTCCCGGAAAAGAAGTGGAAACAATGGCTTGAAAAGGCTAAAGGAGGTCATATATCGGTGACATTGAAAGCCGAATGGGATGGAAAGACATATCAATACGTTCCGTTTGACTGGGAGGTGTCGATTGCTCCAATCGATCCGGTACTGGTTTATCGAAAAATAGAACCAGGGTATACAACTACTAATACTATGTCGATTAACCAGCGGAATTTGACAAACTTTAATGATGAAGTTTTAATCGATAATATGAAATCGGAAACCGGCTGTATAAACTGCCATTCTTTTTGTCAGAATGATCCGGATCAGATGCTGTTTCATTCACGTCAGAAAAATCCGGGGACTTATTTTATCCGACATGGAGAAATAGAGAAAGTGAATACTCAGGCGGGAGAAATGTCACAGGCCGCCGGATATCCTTTTTGGCATCCGTCGGGCAACTACATTGCTTTTTCTGTTAGTCAGACGCGACAAATTTTTTATGAAGGGAAGACTCCCATAGAGGTCTTTGACTTGGGGGCGGATGTGATAGTATATGATTTGAAAGACAAGAAAAGTTATACAATTCCGGAACTATTTGCAGATTCATTGCATAATAATTATCCTGTGTTTACGCCCGATGGTAGAACCTTGATTTATTGCGGGGGTAAAGCTGTTCAGGTTCCTAAATATAAGAGTGATTTAAAATTATCTCTTTGTGCGATTCGTTTTGATGCGGATAAAATGGAATTTGGGGAAACGGTGGATACATTAGTGTCAGCTTCCCGGATTAATAAAAGTATGTTACATCCGAGAGTCTCTCCCTGCGGACGTTTTTTGCTTTATACGGAGGTGGAATACGGTTCGTTTTCCAATTATCATAAATCATCTGATTTGGCTTTATATGATTTAAAAAATAAGACACATAGGACGCTAGACGAGATAAACTCGGAGGATGTGGATAGTTTTCATTCCTGGTCGTCTGTGGGTGGATGGGTGGTATTTAGTAGTCGTCGGAATGACGGATATTATACGTACCCTTGGTTTACACAAATCAATGATGCCGGGAAGGCTTCCAAACCGTTTCTTTTGCCTCAGGAGAACCCAGACTTTTATATTTATTGTCTGACTTCTTATAATGTTCCCGAATTGGTAAAAGGAAAAGTAAATATTAATCCCTATAACCTTCGGAAAGCAGTTATGGAAGCTCCTGTAATAAAAAGTAAATACGAAATACAAAATGACTGAATTTAAACACGACACGCTAAGTCGGAGATGGCGTGGGAACTCCGGTAATCAGATTTATCCCGTTACTTGATGTATTGGAACAGTTCTGTAGGGCGGTAATGCCACTAATCTTAGGTGGCATCGTGACTTCTTATAGGTGACATGGTGACTTCTTATAGGTCGCTATACCGATCCTCAGACTTGTTGTATGTGCAGAGAGTAAGGGGAGGCTTTTAAAAATGTTCAATTATGGCATTCTTTAAAAAGGTTCTTAAAAAAATGGGTGGCAAGTGGCATCCGCAGGCAGTTACCGTGGGCAAACCCGTAACGACGAAAGAGGTAGCCGATTGCCTGTCGCAGATTTCTACCGTGAGTCGTGCTGACGTCTATGCTGTCTTGACGGATCTGGCAGGCGTTTTGGCCGATTATATGGCACAGGGACGCAGCGTGAAGATCGATGGTCTGGGTACTTTCTACTACACCTGTACCTCTAACGGCAATGGAGCTGACTCGGCAGATAAGGTGAATGCATCGCAGATCACCGGTGTACGTGTTCGTTTCATTCCTGAAGCCACGAAAAACAGCGGTAGTAAGACGATGAACCGTTCGCTTATCAGCAACAACATCTTTTGGATGGAATTGAACGGCGCACCCGAGACAACTCCTGAAGAAGGAGGCGGTGAAGACCGTCCGGAGATCGAGTGATCTTTCCTTGAATGTATGATGAAAGTGTTGCAAAGTAACTGCTTTGTCCGTTGGGACGGGAGAAGTGCTTGCAACACTTTCTTTTTTTGATCGGAATCAGATACATTGACTTTCATCTTCATTGTAATAGGTGAAAAAAAGTATATTATAATTTGTGAAACCAAAGTCTTCTATCTACTTTTGTAATCCAATCTTTGGTAAAATTCTGTCATAAAATGATTGGATTAATTACGAGAAGCGTTTTTATGATATTATCCTAACATTGGAACTTCGACACTTTCATAACCTTGGATAGTAGACAGCGAACGCTCACATGCTTGTTTTTGTTGTATCCCTGTGTTTTTACATATAGGAATATTCAAAATAAAAGGGTGTGAGCTGTTGTTTATATCAATGGTTAGGGCAGTCGAAGGCCTCAATGTTAGATATATCAACAGTCCTCACGCCTCTTTTTATTTATTATCCAGTCAGGGGATTATTGGATTCAAAAGTTTTTATACAATTAAGAACTCATTTAGAGAAGAAGAAAGAGGAGAAAAGAAAATATGCTATTAGAAAATCATAAAACATCGGATAATGATCTTTGGATGAATTTCATAAACGGTAATGATGCCTGTTTCGAGATTATATACAGGAAATATGCAGATGTATTGTTTCGGTATGGTATTCAGTTCACCACAGATGGGAATCTTGTTAAGGATGCGATCCATGATGTTTTTGTGAAATTGCATAGTGATAGACAACATTTGAAGGCAGAAGCCAATATCAAATTCTATTTGTTTACTTGCCTGAAAAATCGTTTGTACAATCTATTAAAGAGAGAACTCTTTTTTGATAAAATCGACCTGGAGGATAATGAATACATTGACCCTGGTGCCGAAGACCAAGTGACAACAGCGTTAAATCAGGACGAAATGCAGAAAACTATACGCACAGTGCTTAGCCTGCTGACCGATCGGCAACGGGAAATAATCTATTATAGCTACATAGAAGAATTGTCCATAGAAGAAATAGCTGTTCTTACGGGAATGAATTACCAGTCGGTGCAAAATACTATCCAGCGCTCTCTAAAAAGAATAAGGGAGTCATTGCCATTAATTATTATTTTTTTCTTTTTGTGTAAAAAAGAATGTTTTTGTTGAGTATAATTTTTCTGCTCGATTGTATTCATTATAGGGAAACCTATTTAATACAATTTGAATGCAAGAAAAAGATTATACAAATTATTCCGCAGAAGAGCTTTTGGAAGATGACTTCTTTCTGAAATCATTTTCCAGTCCTACACCTGAATCGCAATCTTTTTGGGAAGAACTGAAGAAAGAAAATGAAGCTCTTGCTAAAGAAGTTATGATTGCGAGTGGCATCCTCCTTTCCATTCCTTATCGTAAGCGGGCTTTCTCGTCTGATGACAAAGACTTGCTTTGGAAAGAGATTTGCCAGACTAATAATAAAAAACGATTCTTCAGATATTGGTATTCCTCAGTGGCGGCTGTGGCAGCTTTGTTATTAGCAGTGGGAGGATATTATTATACCGGTTTTTATGCGAATGACAACCTGACTGCAATCGAGAAAGTACAAAAACCCGCACATCCGGTAGAAACTGTCCAGTTGATTCTAGCCGATGAGAAAAAAGTGACTATAGAGGAAGAAGATCCACGTTTGCAATATAGCAAGCAAGGCGAATTACATATTAACACACAAAAGGTGGAAACTTCCCAAAATACCGCTACAGTGAATAAAAAAAATGACCCCATTTACAACCAACTCATCGTACCGGTCGCGAAACGTTCCTTCTTGGAATTGGCCGACGGTTCACGAATATGGGTGAATGCAAACACCCGGGTTGTCTATCCGGTTACTTTTGAAGATACGAAACGCGAAATATATGTAGATGGCGAAATCTATATTGAAGTTAGCCCGAATAAGAAACGTCCGTTTACCGTTAAATCCAAGAAAATGGATATCCGCGTATTAGGAACGAAATTTAATGTTTCGGCTTATGAAGCCGGTCAGGATGTTTCTGTGGTTCTTGTTTCAGGAAAAGTAAATGTACGCACAGACAACCGTGTCGAATCCGTTTTGAAGCCTTCCGATCGGCTGACTTACGAAAAAGGAACTACCGATATAAAGAAAGTAAATGTAGAAAACTATATTTCCTGGAAAGACGGATATTACACATTTGATAATGAACAATTCTCCATTGTTCTGGATAAGCTGTCCAATTATTATGGCAAAATAATTACCTATGATCCCGAAGTAGGAGCATTACGTTGCTCCGGCTCGCTGAATCTGGGTGACGATATGGTAAAAGTATTGACAGGGCTTGAGTCGACCATGCCGGTCAATTTTACAATAGAGAGTGAGTATATATCAGTTAATGTTAAACCTTAAAAAAATAAAAGATTATGACATAAATAAGCATTGAAAAACAAAACCGGATAATAGTGGGTATTATCCGGTCGTAAATTTAAAAGAAAGAATTTTAGCAGAATTCTTTCCAGTTAAATCAAAAATCAATACAAATGTATGGAAAACAAACGAATAAATAACGTTAGAATACGTGAATTCAGAAGATTAAAATGTGTTATAGTCGCATGTCTGATGGCGGCATCTTGTTGGGCAGTTGATTTTTCAGCAAAACCAGCCTATTCACAAAAGACTCAGATTTCCTTAAATCTTACCAATAAAACTCTGAAAGAAGTCTTCAAAGAGATTGAACGAAACAGTGAATTCGTCATTTTCTATTATGAAGGAGTGGTAGATGCTAACAAACGAGTTAAAATCAATGTAAAGCAACAAACAGTCGATAAAATATTAGACAAACTGTTTGAAGGAACCGACAATACTTATAATATTGTTGATAAGCAGATCTATATAACTAAAAAGAGCGGAGAAGAAAAAACAGCTATCACACTTTCTGCTGCTCAGCAGCAAAAAAAGATCACCGGTAAAGTAATGGATGAACTAGGGGAACCTTTGCCAGGCGTTGCTATCCAGGTGAAAGGTACGCCACGTGGTGTAACAACTGACATCGATGGAACTTTCTCCATCGATGTTAAAGATGCTGATATATTGATATTTACTTATCTGGGCATGCAAGACCAAGAAGTAGCGGTAGCTAATAAAAAGCAGTTGTTTATTACATTAAAAGAGAAAACAGACGAATTAGAGGAAGTGACTGTTGTTGCGTTTGCTAAGCAGAAAAAGGAAAGTGTATTAGCTTCTATTACAACGGTAAAACCTTCAGATCTGAAAGTGCCTAGTAGTAATTTGACAACAGCTTTGGCTGGAAGAATGTCCGGAATCATCTCTTATCAACGAAGTGGAGAACCAGGTCAGGATAATGCAGACTTTTTTGTGCGCGGGGTGACAACCTTTGGGACTGGGAAAGCAGATCCTCTTATTCTGATTGATGGAGTAGAATTTACCTCACAGGATTTAGCTCGGTTGAATGTTGATGATATTGCCAGTTTTTCTATTATGAAAGATGCAAATGCCACAGCTCTGTATGGTGCTCGAGGTGCAAATGGTGTTATTTTAGTTACAACAAAAGAAGGTAAAGAAGGTAAGGCTAAACTTTCATTCCGCTATGAAACTTCATTGTCTACTCCCGCCGAGAGAGTGGAGTTGGTAAATCCATTGGATTACATGCTTTTACATAATGAAGCGGTAAGAACGCGAGATCCCTTGGGGGTATTACCTTACTCTAACAAGAAAATTGCCATGACAGGGATTGGTAATCCTAATGTTTATCCCGCAACAGATTGGTATAATTTGTTGATGAAAGATAATACGATAAATCATCGTGCAAATATCAATATTAGTGGTGGAGGAAAAGTGGCTAGATACTATGTTGCTGCTTCTTTCAGCCAGGATAATGGTAATTTACGAATGGATAAACGTAATAATTTCAACAATAATATTGATTTGAAAAAATACCTGTTACGTTCAAATGTAAATATTGATTTGACTAAAACTACAGAAATGATTGTGCGCATGCATGGAACATTTGATGATTATTCCGGTCCGCTTGAAGGTGGATCAGGAGTATATAATAAAATTATGAAAACAAACCCAGTGTTATTTCCTGCATTTTATACTCCGGATAAAGGAAATATATTCACTCAACACATCCTTTTTGGTAATGCTGATGGTGGAAAATATATTAACCCGTATGCTGATATGGTCAAAGGGTACAAGGAAAATTCCACTACCCAGATTCTTGCTCAGTTAGAATTGAAACAAGATTTTAGTTTCTTGATTAAAGGATTGTCAGCCAGGGTTTTGTTTAATACTTCGCGCTATTCCACATCTGAATTGTCACGTTCTTATAATCCCTTCTATTATGAACTTGCCGGTTATGATCAAGCAAAGGATGAATACATACTTCAAACATTGAATCCGCTAAAAGGTTCAGAATGGCTTTCTTATAGTGAAGGAACGAAAAAGATCAGTAGTACAACTTACTTTGAAGGTGCCCTTCAATATAATAACGAATTTTCTGATGTTCATAATGTTAGTGGTTTAATGGTGTTTACGACCCGTGAATCGCGTATTAGTAATGCCGGGTCACTTCAGGCTTCGTTGCCCTATAGGAATGTTGGATTAGCTGGCCGTGCTACTTATGCATACGACAGCAAGTATTTTGCAGAATTTAATTTCGGTTATAACGGTTCGGAACGTTTTAGTAAGAAAGAACGTTATGGTTTTTTCCCGTCGGGAGGAGTTGGGTATATGATTTCCAATGAAAGTTTTTTTGAACCGTTGAAAAAATATATCACTAAACTTAAGTTGAAAGCGACGTATGGTATGGTTGGTAACGATGAGATAGGAAAAGAGGAAGACCGCTTCTTCTTCTTATCAAATGTCAAGTTGAATGATAGCGGCAGAGGATATAATTTTGGTACTGATTTCGGATACAACCGTCCGGGAGTGTCGATATCACGTTATGAAGATCCTTTTATCACTTGGGAAACTGCTTACAAACAGAATTATGGTTTTGAAATTAGCCTATTTGACAAGTTGGAGATTCAAGGTGATTTCTTTAGAGAGAAACGTAAAAATATTTTGCAGGAACGAGTCTTTATTCCTTCTACTATGGGATTGCAGGCAAGTCCAAGTTCTAATGTAGGTAAAAGTTCGGCTATGGGATATGATATGTCAGTGGATTATTCTCAGTCATTCAATAAAGATTTTTGGTTGTCAGTGCGCGGAAATTTTACTTATGCAACGAGTAAACTAGATCTTTATGAAGAACCGGATTATACAAATACTCCCTGGCGTAAATGGACTGGCAATAAAATATCTCAGAAATACGGATATATTGCCGAGCGATTATTTGTTGATGAAGAAGATGTACGAAATTCGCCAAAACAACAGTTTGGAGAGTATATGGCTGGTGATATTAAATACAAGGATATCAATCAAGACGGGATTATAGATGAGGATGATGAAGTTCCTATAGGTTATCCTACTAATCCCGAAATCATATATGGATTTGGTTTTTCTTTAGGCTATAAAGGTTTGGACTTTTCTGCCTTTTTTCAAGGGTCTGCCCGATCGTCATTTTGGATTGATCCAAAAACAATTTCTCCGTTTGTTGTTGATGATAAAGGTGGTCAAACGGCTTTGCTTCAGGCAATAGCTGATAGTTATTGGTCGGAAAGTAATAGAAATGCCCATGCGTTTTGGCCTCGTTTATCGGACAGAATAATTGACAATAATACGCAGACGAGTACCTGGTTTATGCGTGACGGTTCTTTTTTGCGTCTCAAATCGGTAGAATTAGGATACACATTGCCAAAGAAATGGACAGATAAAGTCGGGTTGGATGTCTTACGGCTTTATTTAAGTGGTACGAATTTATTTTGCCTGAGTAGCTTCAAGATGTGGGATATTGAAATGGCTGGAAATGGATTAGGTTATCCTATTCAACGGGTATTTAATATTGGTATAAATATAAACCTCTAATTTATAATAAGATGAAATCAATATATAATGTAATTGTTTGTAGTTTATTCCTACTATTGACGGCATGTAGTGACTATTTGGATGTTATTCCTGATAATATGCCAACTATAGATCATGCTTTCAGTGATCGGAATAGTGCAGAAACTTATCTTTTTACCTGTTATTCTTATATGCCGGTAGATCAGTTATCGCGTGGTAACAATGTCTCCCTGATGAGTGGCGAATCCTGGATGGTATTGTCTGGGGATAATTATTGGTTTGGGAAAGATCATACGGCTTTCGATGTTGCTCGCGGATTACAGAACTCAAACACACCTCTACTGAATTATTGGGATGGAGACAAAGGTGGAAAAAACTTATTTATTGCTATACGTGACTGTAATATTTTTCTGGAAAATATACATAAAGTAGTTGATCTGGAAGAGTATGAAAACCGTCGTTGGACAGCAGAAGCTAAGTTCTTGAAAGCTTTTTATCATTTCTTTTTATTTCGCATGTATGGACCGATTCCTGTTATTAAAACCAATCTTCCTGTTTCGTCAACTCCAGAACAAGTGAAAGTATATCGGGAGCCCGTAAATGAAGTCGCTGATTATATCTGTGAATTGCTTGACGAAGCATCTGGAGATTTACCGGAAGTCATTACAAATGAAATTGAGGAAATGGGACGGATTACTAAACCGATGGCTTTGGCTCTGAAAGCAAAGGTAAAGATGACGATGGCAAGTCCGTTATTCAATGGAAATGACCGCTATAAGAATTTAGTAGACAATCGTGGAGTTTGTCTGTTCCCGGAATATGATGAAAATCGTTGGGATGAAGCTGCTAAAGCTTGTAAGGATGCAATTGACTGTGCGCATGAAGCTGGTCATAAACTCTATACTTATCAAGGTTTTCTTCCGGTATCTGATATAACTCGTTATAAGTTGAATTTGCGTTATGCTATAACGGAAAAATGGAATCCTGAAATAATATGGGGAACGACCATAAGTGACAGTCCTATACAAGGAGCGTGTATGATTAGAACCAGAAGTAGTGAGGCTAGTAATAATACAGTTATTGCAACAATTGCTCCAACTTTAGATGTTGTAGAACGTTTTTATACCCGGCGGGGAGTTCCGATTTCAGAAGATAAACAATGGCTGGAAAATGGACGGTATGATAATCGTTATAAAACGGAAGTTGCTGGAGATAGCGAAAAGTATTTATTAAAGGAAGGTTATACTACTGCAAAATTGAATATTGATCGTGAATATCGCTATTATGCTTCGCTTATTTTTGACGGTTGTATCATTTGGGGTAATGGTGTTGTCGACGATAATAGTTCTTCAATTACCTATGGTCAAATGAAACGGAAGCAAATCGGTGGTCAGTTAGGTACAGATTGTTATTCTCTTACCGGATATACACCAAAGAAGTTAGTTAATCCGGAATCTGTGGTTAGTAATAGCTCTTTTTCCAGGAAACGTTATTCTTTTCCGATTATACGTTTGGCAGATATTTATCTGATGTATGCAGAAGCATTGAATGAGGCTGGTGCTGAAAAATCAGAAATTTTCCAGTGGATTGACCCTGTTAGAGAACGTTCCGGTTTGGAAGGAGTAGAAGCTAGTTGGAGTAAATATTCAACTAATTCAGGAAAAATCAACACTCAGCAAGGGCGTCGGGCGATCATTCATCAGGAACGTTTGATAGAACTTGCATTTGAAGGGGAAACCCACTGGGATATCCTTCGCTGGTGTGAGGCTGATGATTATCGCAATCGCCCGATCAGGGGCTGGAATGTCAATGGGGAAACAGAAGATGAGTATTATAAAGAAACGGTTCTTGCTTATCCGATTTTCGCAACAAAGGATTACTTCTTCCCGATAAAAAAATCGTCGCTTAATGTGAATAGTAACCTGATTCAAAACTATGGATGGTAAAACATTTGTATATAAATAATGGATATATTATGAAAAAGATAGTTTATTTATTGTTGTTACAACTGATTATGATAAGTTGTAGCGAGTCATTTGTCGGACAACCTCCTACAAATGATAATCAACCTCAAAGTATAAAAAATCCAACGATAGTTCCGATTCCCGGTGGTGCGATCATTTCTTATGATTTGCCGGATGATGCGGATTTGCTGAGTGTAAGAGCCGAGTATACTTTGAACGGCAAGCCCGTAAATACCGAAGTGTCAATTTATTCGAATGAATTGAAATTAGAAGGATTCGGTAATACAGAGTTACAAACAGTCGATCTGTATACGGTGACTCGAAGTTTTGTGAAATCGGCCCCAATAAAAGTATCGTTCACCCCATTAACACCACCAGTTATTGCAGTAACCGAAAGTGTGTCTATGAGAGAAGATTTCGGTGGTGTACAATTAAAATGGGAAAACGAATCGGGTACAGAACTTGCGGTTTATTTGCTTGCAGAGGACTTTCTTACGGGAGAAATGGAGACAGCAGAAATTCTCTATACTAAACAGGAAAACGGGCTCTATTCATTAAGAGGTTTTGATGATACTGAAAGGACGTTTGGGGTTTGTTTTCGTGATAAATGGGATAACTATTCTGATACAGTACTTGCGAAATTTACTCCATTATATGAAATACAATTAGATAAAACGAAATTCAAACAAGGGAAACTGCCTGGCGATAACGTCTCTGAAATAAATGATAGTTGGGCTTTTAGGCGTTTATTTGATGATAAATTAGATAATCTTGGATGGTCTACAATAGGTGGTAACGCAGGAAAACCGGCTCCTATCAGATATACAATAGATTTGGGGGCTTCATCTAAGTTAAGTCGATATAAGGTTTATCAGCGACTCGATTATGAATATAGACATTATAGTCCTAAAAAGTGGAAAATCTATGGAACAGATCATATTGATCCGGCCAATATGACTCTTGACTATTTTGATGGAGATAATTATCATAAAGATTGGGTTTTAATGGGCGAATTTGAAATAATCAAACCCTCTGGAATTGGAGATCAAATTACTAACGAGGATAAGGAAGTAGCGCTTGCCGGACATGAGTTTGTGTTTGATTTGGGACTTCCTCCTGTACGTTATCTGCGGTTTGAACAGTATGAAACATGGAGCGGTGGTCTGGAAGTTAATTACCGTGAAATCACTTTCTGGGGAAGCGATAAAAAGTAAATATAAAATCAATAAATGGTTATGAAATATATTGTTAACATTATAATGCTGGTTTCATTTGTAACCTTAGCGTCTTGTTCTGGAATGAATGATATAATCGAAGAATATCTCGATAGAGGTGAAATTAATTATATCGGGAGACCTGATTCGGTAACATGTGACGGTGGGTTGTACCGTGTAAAACTGACCTGGAAAGTCGGTAAGGATGTTCGCATTGAAAGTTGTAAGATCTTCTGGAATATGGGGGCAGATTCTCTTATTTATCCGATAGATAAAGAAAGTTTGATTAATGGATATGCAAGTGTAGAGTTACCTTTTGAAAATGAAGGGGAATATGTTTTTGATCTGATTCAAATGGGGGAAAAGGGATTTCCTTCCATTCCACAGGAGGTAATCGGAAAAGTATATGGTGATAAATACATTTCATCATTAATACCACGTTCGGCACGTAGTGTCGATATTGAAAACAATGTTGCTACATTGACTATCGGTTCTGTAGATAACTGTTATTATTCAGAAGTGCTATATACTGATAATAATGGAAAAGATAATACTGTAAGAGTAGAACCTGATGTTACATCTATAACAATAGATAATTATACTTTTGGAGGAGATTTTACTATAAAGAGTTACTATAAACCAGAAGAGAACGCGATTGATATTTTTGAAGTTGAAGACAAAGGCCGATTCCCATTAGTAGAAAAGATAAACAGGGGAAACTGGACAATTCCTTTTGTTTCATCTCAGAAAGAAGATACTTATCCTATAACGAATATTCTAGATGGAAATGTTAACTCTCTTTGGCATAGTAAATGGACTCCTTCACCCCCAGCTCCTTTCCCTCATACTATCGTAATCGATATGGCAGAGGAATTTGATTTATACCAGTTACAGGTATTTCAAGATCCTGCTCGTATGACGTTTAAATCTGCCCGAATTTTGGTTGCTGAAACGAATGAGGATGATGAGTCTTTTGTTGAAATAGGAACGATGCATTGTCTGAAAACAGATAAGAGTTCAATTTTTGATTTCACAAAACCACAAAAGGCCAGATATATAAAAATGATAATGGAAGAAAGTTATAATCCTCCTTATGTAGCTATTTCTGAAGTTTATGCTTTTGGGAGATAGTTTATAATCTATCAGCTTTCTAAATGATGAAGGAAGAGAGTGTTACAAAAAACTCTTTTAATCATTCTCTTCCTTTATATTATTATTTGTAATGACGAAAATAAATATAAACATTGAATATGAATAAACTTATTGGCGGTATCCTATTGTTGATGTTTACCTCTTCTGCTGTAGCTTTTTCAGGAAAGCCGAAAACTGTTCCTCATACATCGATCTTCCACATGAATAAGCCAGCTGAAAACTGGAACGAAGCCATTCCAATCGGTAATGGCCGGTTAGGAGGTATGGTATGGGGTGGAATAAAACAGGAACGGATACAGACGAATGACGATACGTTCTGGTCGGGAGAACCGCGTAATGTGCAAAACCCCGGGGCAGCCCAATATCTTCCCGAGATTCGCCAGTTGCTTATAGATCAAAAACATAGCGAAGCGCAAAAGCTGATAAACTCGAAGATGCTGGGACCTAACAATCAAAGTTATATGCCATTGACCGACATTGTATTGGATTTTCCGTCAGGCGATTTTACAGACTATCACCGGGAACTGGATATGAACCGTGGAATAGTCACTGTTTCCTACAGACAAGGAGGAGTTGGTTTTGTCAGGGAAATATTTGCTTCTTATCCTGACCAGACGATTGTGATGCGCATTAAATCAGAGAAGCCCAGGAGTATAACCTTTGATGCAACATTAAGCAGTAAGGTTAATCATACGGTAAGGATAGATGAAGCCGCTCAGCAGGTCATTATTGATGGACAAGCCCCTCAAAATGTGAATCCCGAGTATAACGGGTTTTCCCTACCTACCTATCAAGAAGGACATGGCATGAGATTTCAAGGCCGGTTGGTGGTTGATAACAAAGGAGGAAAGGTTGGAGCGGCAGATAATAAGCTGAAGGTTTCCGGTGCCGATGAAGTAACAATTTGTTTTGTTGCAGCAACCAGCTTTAACGGCTTCGACAAAGACCCTTATAAAGAGGGGAAAGATGAAAAGAGGCTATGCCGGGATTATACGAAAAAGATAAAGGGAAAATCATTCTCCAAATTACTGAAAGCTCATGTTAACGATTATTCCGCCTTATTCGGGCGGGTGAGTATAGATTTGGGATATGAAGAACAAGCATCTTCGCCGATCAATGAAAGGATTCGGAACTATGCTAAACAACAAGACTTCTCGTTTGCAGGGCTGTATTTCCAGTTCGGGCGTTATCTGCTGATCTCGTCGTCGCGTCCAGGATCACAGCCGGCTAACTTGCAGGGCATTTGGAACGATGCTTTACAACCGGGATGGAGCTCCAATTGGACCATTAATTGCAATACACAAATCAATTACTGGCCGGCAGAGGTAGTAAACCTTTCGGAATTACATCAGCCGCTGTTTGACCTGATACGCGAATCGTCTATCGATGGGGCTAAAACGGCTCGTAACCTATACAATTCACGTGGCTGGATGGCCCATCATAATATTGATCTCTGGCGTACAACCTGGCCGGTAGGCGGCTCAGGGCTATGGGCTATATTTCAGATTGGTGGTGCGTGGCTATGTCATCATATCTGGGAACATTATCAATTTACGCAAGATAAGGATTTTCTGAATGAAAACTTTGACCTTTTGAGGGATGCTTCTCTATTTTATGTAGATTGCCTACAACCGGATAAAGATGGTTATTTAGTAACTAATCCTTCGGAATCGTTTGAAAACAGTTATATCGATCCTGCCGGTTTTAAAGGCTGGGCTTGCATGGGATCGGCACAGGATATGCAGATTATCCGTTCGCTCATGCAAAACACCATGAAGGCGGCCGAAATTATCGACTCTAATGATCCAGCTATTGCAGAGATAAAAGAAGTATATACAAAGCTGCCGCCTATGCGGATTAGTCCGAGCACGGGAGAATTACAGGAATGGAATGATGACTGGAAACCGGCTTACCCCCATAACGGACAGGTGGGGCACGGCTGGGGATTCGCTGCCGGCAATTTGATCACTCTGCGAGGTACTCCCGAATTGGCTGAGGCATTCAAGAAAACAATTATAAACAGGCAACCGGGAATGTCGTATAATAGCGGCAGTTGGACAGGAGTGTTCCCTTCTATGTATTGGGCTCGTTTTGAAGAGGGAGACAGTGCGATGAAAGTAATCAACCGTCATTTTGCTATGGCGCTCTATCCTAATTTTACCTGCAAGTTTACTAAGTTTTGGGAAATAGACGGTAACCTCGGGATTACGGCTACTATTGCCGAAATGTTATTGCAAAGCCATGCCGGTGAAATCAGTCTGTTGCCAGCCTTGCCAGCCGTTTACCCGAAAGGTAAAGTAACCGGCCTCCGTGCCCGGGGAGGATATGAAGTTGACATGCAGTGGACCGATGGAAAGCTGACTAAAGCTGTGATTCGCTCTGTTAAAGGGAAAGGCTCAGTATCAATACGGTATAAAGATGCAGTAAAGGTGATTGATTTTTCTTCTAATAAGAGAGTAGAATTATCTTCTTCTGACTTTAAAATGATATAGCTAATAACTGGCTATTGAACAGATCATATCTACTGGAATGAATACAAGCAAAAGGAAAGGTCATCCTTTATTCTAAACACGACACGATAAGCAGGAGATGGTGCGGGAACTCCGGTAATAATAAATCTGATGTTTTCTGGATCTAAATGTATTTGATTTATGGAGATAAAGACGACCTACTAGGTAGGTGAGGTCGGTATCTCTGAACTACATTTTCAGACAGGATATAATGGATATACTTAAAAAAACACTAGTATGGCATTTTTTAAGCGATTTTTCAAGAGGATGAGTAACAAGTGGTATCCGCGGCAGTTACCGTTGGCAAACCCGTGACTACGAAAGAGGTCGCCGATCGTTTGGCACAGATATCTACCGTGAGCCGTGCCGATGTCTACGCTGTTCTTATGGATCTGGCTGGCGTATTAGCCGACTATATGGCACAAGGGCGCAGTGTAAAGATCGATAGTTTAGGTACCTTCTACTACACTATCACAGCAAGTGGCAACGGAGTCGACTCGGCCGACAAGGTGAATGCATCGCAGATCACCGGCGTTCGCGTTCGTTTCATCCCCGAAGCTACGAAGAATAGTGGTAGCCGGTCGATGAACCGCACACTTGTCAGCGACAACATCTTCTGGATGGAGTGGAACGGCAAAGTCGAAGAAACTCCTGGTCCTGATGAAGGCGACCACCCGGTAATCGAGTGATCGCACTTTCTTACCCGATGATCTCTTTATTTCGATAAAGTGATTCTCTGGAACGTACAAATAGGGTGTGCCGAAACTACCCCTCCCATGCTAGCCATGAGGAGAAGCGGCTTTTGTCACACCCTTGTAGCATCTAAGGCATACCGGCCTATTTAATTGATTGAGTTATATAACATATACAGGATAATAATGAAAATATATATAGTAGGATTACTCTTTCTGAGTTGTTTTTTAGCAGGAGCACAACCCGCCACCAAGCAGGAAGCTCTGCACAATATCTGCCTCTTTTATGCCGAAAAGCGGAATAAGGAGACACGCATATTGGAAGATTCAGTAAAAAAGTATACCGCTCTTCTGAATGAAAAGGGACAATTTACCGACCTGATACCCAAAGAAAAAACAATTACGCAAAACCGTTATGCCGCTCAAGAAGATAAACAACCTTTCATATCATCCCTGACCCTTCAGGCCCTGGGGCGTATCAGGGCGATTGCCGCGTGTTATGGAAATAAAGAAATGTCTGCCTCCGACACGCAGGTGCGAACCCTCTTTGAAGCGATACGGCATTACGGGAAATTGGAGACAGATCGGCTGAACGTTGCCTCCAGGTGGCATGCCTCTTGTTTCGCGATACCTACTATATCCTATCAAACCTACTATTCCTTATTTAATCTGATGACCTGTATTGAAAACGGACAAGTCCGGGACTCCTTGTTCATCGAAGGAAATAAAATACTGGGCAAACTATCCCTGCAATGCTGGACCGTACCTGCACGCATGGATGAAACCGACAAAGATGTAATAGACGTGGAGCGTTTCAGGAAACATGTCTGGTGGGTCGGAGGAAATGCAACGGATTATCGCCCGTTGCTGGAAACGGCAGCGCAGCTATCATCACCCGAAATGGCAGATGTAGTGGGAGAGATCGCAGTCAGATCTCTGTCCTCCGTATCGCAGGCAACTATTCAGGATGATTTCTGGCAGGAAGGAATCACCGCCGACGGAGCTGGCTGGGGGCATGGAAGGCAATGCCTCGTATGGGGATACCCGATCGACGGGACAAGAGGATCGCTTCGTATCCTCAAAATAATGAAAGAGTGCCGCTACCCGCTGCCACTCGAAGTAAAACAGGAACAGATAGACGTACTGAAAGATTATCTACGCGGATCATCCTATTACTATTATAAAGGATATGTCCCCCCGGTAGTGGACCGAGGTAATATGAACCGGCTGGTCCATCCCTTTACCGCACAAAAGAACGGTCGGTCTGCCGATTACCGCCGTCTGATTCCTTCTGCCAGGATAATAGAGATGCTGTTAGAACAATATCCCGACCTCTTAACGCCCGAAGTAAAAGAAGAGTTTAGCCTATTTCTCGACAATGCCCGGCGTTTCCGGATCGACATGCCCGGGAAATGGAACCAATACTATTCCGGCTCCCGCTATTTCTTCAACAATGACGATATAATAAAGAAGACTGACCAATACTATATGCTGGTTAACATGGCATCCAACCGTGTAAGTGGCCTCGAAAGTGCCAACACAATGGCGGCTGCATTCAATATCTTTACCTGCGACGGAACCACCCTCTTTTCCAGAGACGGCTATGAACATCGAAGAGTAATGGGCGCCTTCAATTTGCGTGCCTGGCCAGGAACAACATCCCGCCTCTCACCGAAACCCTTAGTGCCGATAGAAAACTGGAAAGGCTACAACAGTAAGCATCCGTTTGCCGCCGGAGCAACCAGCGGAGGTAATTCTTTTGCCGGAGGCTTTATATTCGAGAAGAGAGATGTAGGTTGGCCGCACGATACGATCTCACCCTATAGCGATCCTAACCCCTCGGCATTTGGTATCAAAGCCTATAAAAGCTATTTTATGTTCGACGACCTCTTCCTGGCAATGGGATGTGGCATAGAAAATAAAATGCCGGAGCAAGAAGGTGATATTGTTACAACAATAGATCAAACAGAGCTGGCATCCGATTTTAGAAAAGGAAGTACTGTACTGAATAACGGATTTTATTATAAAGTATTGGAAAAACATACTAAAGGAGAAGTCCTCATAAAACATGAAAAGAAGAAGACACATTGGCAATCGATGAGTGTTGCCAACAAGTTGCCAGAAACGGAGGAAGATATATTCCATATATATATCAATCATGGAAGAAGTCCGAAAGATGCATCTTACGCTTATACCGTAGCATGCAATGAGGCCGCTGCCGATCAAATGCCACGCGTATTATCAAATACCCGACAGGTTCAGGCAGCAGAAAGCTATAACGGAAATAAGATAGGTGCCGTCTTTTATAAAGAAGGAGCAAGAATAAAAAGCTCCAGGGGATATTTGAAAGTGTCGTCTCCCTGTGCTCTGCTGGTTGAGTATATAGATGATAGGGTATCTGTATCCGTTACCGACGGGTTAATGAACACTGAGCTTCAGGAGATTCTGATAGAAACATCTATTCCTTTAGAAGGGAATAATGTAAATAAGTTGTCAAACAACTGTTATCAGCTTCGCATGAAGGTCAGGACGGGTCGTTACACCGGCTCCCCCGTTCATGCCGAGTGCCGGCTGATTCCTGATGTCAATAAATGATTTGTACTAGGTATAATTGAATATAAAACTTATTGTCAATGAATAAAATTATTACGATCGCGGCTGTATGTCTCATCTCCGCAGTTTCTTTAGCATCTTCGTCTTCCGGCAGTGAGGAGAGAGCTTCTTCGCATGTCTATCGGCTGAACGCAAAAACGGATAGTCTGGTATTGATAAAAGATTTTTCCGCTGTCAACAGCACGGTAGAGTTTGATCTGATCCCTCAGAACTCATACGCACAAGTCGGAATGTTGTTCCGTTATGTAAATGAAAACGATTGGGTGTATGTTGGATGCGACAAAGCTACTGACAATCTGGGTTTTGCCCGTTGGTACATAGGCACACCGAAAGGCAAGAAAGAGATCGCTCACGATATATCCAAATTGTATGCACACCACCGGCGGCATATTAAAGTTAATTGCATAGGCCGCACCCTGACAGTCTATGTAGATGGAGAACAGATCGTCCATCAATATATACCTGAGCTTTCTTTGTCTGCCGGACAGATCGGTTTCCGGGTGCACGATAAAGGAAACGTTCAGATATCGAATGTGGTTTGTCGCACGGTAGAGGAAGTCGCAAACGTTCCAGCTAAGAAGAAAAGCTACTATACATTATCTTCCTCCTGCATGGATGTCCTGTTGAATAAAGACTTTCCTTCTGTTCGGTCCTATATCTGGAAAAAAGATCATTCGCAATTGGGCGGACAGCCGTTCGACGTAAAAACGATAACAATCAATGGCGATACTTACCGGCCTTCTGTGACTGGAAAGACGGAAGCAAACCGGGTTCTTTATACCTTGAAGATTAAAGAAATAGCAGTAGACCTTCAAGTCTGTTGCGAAGTAAAAGACAATGTCCTGCAATTATCCGTAACAGATATAAAAGAAAAGGGTGACTTTAAGGTTAGAACGTTGGCTTTTCCCGACCACAATTTAGTATCTATATCCAACGCATCTCCGGATGGTTGCTTGTCGATTGCCAACAATGTCCGTTCCGACACATTTTATCCTTTAAAAGACAAGGCTGCCGACAGTACTTCGCAATACGGCTCCATATTATTATTAAACACCGATAAGCTGGCAGCCACGCTTGAAAGCAATTCTATCTATAACAACCGCCAGTTTCTGTACCGATCCGTACAAATCGCCGATTCGATCGTCACAGGGATATGGGGAAACGAATGGATTTACCGCGGATATGACGGAAAAATACTGCCCTTACCTTACATCAAAGTGATACTGGCCAATGACCGTAACTTGGATAACAGAGTCGACTGGCAAGACGGAGCGATTGCACTTCAGGAGATATATCCTAAACCATTCGGCGTCGATATGCTTCATAATTCGTATGCCACCATTACAATGAATTTTGCCAGTTGTGCCCAATATCCTTTCCTGCGTCAGCTGGATAACATTAAAAAGTTCTATCTGGCAACCGACGGGTTCGGGCAAATGCTCGAACTGAAAGGATATCAGAGCGAAGGACACGACAGTGCTCATCCCGATTATGCCGGCAATTATAACGAGCGGGCAGGAGGGAAAAAGGATTTGGCCTTTCTGGCAAAAGAAGCCCGGAAATATAACGCACATATCGGCGTTCACATCAACCACAGCGAATCCTATCCCGAAGCAAAGGCTTTCAATGACCGGATCGTAACGGATATGCCTGCCTGGAGCTGGCTCGACCAGTCTTATTTTATCAATAAAGAAGCGGATGTGCTTGCCGGGACATTCGAACAACGCTTAAACCAATTGAAAGAAGATATACCCGATCTGTCATTTATTTATATCGATACCTACCGCGAACATCGTTGGTTGGCACACGAGACAGCCCGTTTATTCACCCGCAACGGTTGGGCAACCTGGACAGAAGACCCGGATGTATTCGACAAAGAAGCAACTTGGATTCATTATAACCCAAGCTCGAAAAGCCTGATACACCGTTTTATCCATCACCAGTATCGGGACGGTTATGCTGCTCATCCGGCTTTGCTTGGCGGATACAGCCGGGGGGCGGAAATCGGTTTTATGGGGTGGCAGAAAGGACGAGACTTTAATGGCGTAATTCGTAATTTTTTTATCAAACAATTACCCTATCGTTATCTGATGCATTATCCGGTACTACAACTGGATACGGCTCGGGCAGTCCTGGAAGGCAACCTGGTCGCTGTCGGTGATAAAAAGACAGGTACTGTTATCAAAAGAGGAGAACTGACAATTATGTCGGGAGATTGTGTATTTATCCCCTGGAACCCTGTTACGGAAGAAAAGATTTATCATTATAATGTGCGTGGTGGAAAAACAATCTGGCAATTACCATTTTCATGGAAGGAGCAAAGTACTGTTTACTTGTATGAGTTGGGTGGTAAGGGGCGTAGATTTATAGAATCGCTGACTGTTCGTGGAGGACTCGTTGAAATAGAGGCTCAACCAGACAAAGGGTACGTTCTTTATAAACAGGAAATGAAACAGTTGCCTGAAATGCTTTGGAGTGAAGGTGGTCTAGTGAAAGATACAGGTTTTGACAGCCGGTCTTTTGAAAATTGGAAAGTGCAGGGAGATAGTGCGTTACTTGCAGTTAAAGAAACGGATTATGGGCAGGCCTATCTTGAAATAAAAGGGAAAGAACCTGCTGGTGTAAGCCAGATAATAAACGGACTTACACCAGGAAAAGAGTATATTGCTTCTGTTTGGGTGAATGTTATTGGTGAAAAAAATGCTATACTGGTGGTACAGAGCGGCAAAGAGCTAAATGAACAAGTTCCTATTTCAGAAAGTAAAGTTAAAAATTATACGGATAATACGGATCGATTTAGGACAACCTGGCAACGATTGAAGGTTCCATTCCGTTTACCGGCGAATAGAAATGATATTATTTTGTCTTTGAAGGGGGGAATGGCAGCTAACGATACAGTCGCTGTTTGGTTTGATGATGTCCGTTTGGTTGAGTGCTTACATGCTGAAAAGGCTGGATTTAACTATTTTGAAGACTTCGAACATGTTGATGAAGGATGGGGACCTTTTATTCCTTGTCAACCAGGTGCTTTTACAACGCATTTGTCACAGAGACATGATGTTTATACGGATAATACGATTCATGGAGAGTGGTCACTAATTACGTGGCGTGAAAAAAACGGAGAAGTGTATCGTACGTCTCCTGCAATGATTTGTTTTGCTCCGAAACAAAATTATGAAATTGAGTTTAATTATAAAGTCGATAATAGGAATGTTTATAAAGTGGTTGGTAAATCATTATTAACAGGAGAACAAATATTCTCTTATGACTTGAATCGGACTGGGAAGTGTAATGTTTGTTTTACAACACCGGACTGTACAGATTTTTATATTGTCATTGTTAAACAGGGAAATGGTATGTTAGTCATAGATGACTTTGGAATCAAAGGTAAACTTGTACAGAACTCTGTGAAATGACGATTCATATTCGTCGTTAGAATTAAAAGGAAAGGTCATCCTTCATCCTAACACGACACGCTAAGCCGGAGATGGCGCGGGAACTCCGACATATAGAATTATTCTGATACTTTCCGGAGGGAAATAACAAGTGTTCGGCATCGAGCTATGCCAGGTCCGTCACCTGAGGGCATCAGGTCCGTCACTAGACCGTGCCAGGTCCGTCACCTGTCATTTTCCCTTTTTGAGAGGCATCAGAAATAACTTAAATCTAAACTGTATGGCTTTTTTCAAAAAAATTCAACAGAAGATTAATGGAAAGTGGTATCCGAAGTCTGTTACTGTCGGTAAACCCGTGACAACAAAAGAGGTATCTGACCGTTTGGCACAGATATCGACTGTGAGCCGTGCCGACACCTATGCTGTTCTCATGGAACTGGCAGGCGTGCTGGCTGATTACATGTCACAAGGACGTACCGTAAAGCTTGACGGCCTGGGCACTTTCTATTACACCCTTACTGCGGGAGGTAACGGGGTCGAATCGGCAGATAAGGTGAGTGTTTCACAAATAGCTGGCGTTCGTGTCCGTTTCATCCCTGAAGCTACGAAAAACAGCGGTAGTAAGACGATGAACCGCTCGCTTATCAGCGACAACATCTTTTGGATGGAATTGAATGGCGCACCCGAGACAACTCCTGAAGAAGGAGGTGGCGGAGACCGTCCGGAGATCGAGTGATCATTCTCTGAATGTATGATGAAAGTGTTGCAAAGTAACTGCCTTGTCCGTTGGGACGGGAGAAGTGATTGCAACACTTTCTTTTTGGGGGGCGGAGTCAAATGTATAATAAGTGAATAATCCTATTCATGAAAATACCACCTAGCTATCCGGAAATTTCCGTACTTTTGTCATCGGATATAATAATGAAAGGAATGTATTATGACAGCAATGGAACTGGATGCTCGTCGGATGGAACTTATCCGAAAGATTATGGAAACAGATAGTGTTGAAGTTCTTGATAAAGTAAAACAATCATTCAACCGTGCGGTTAAAGCAGCTCAGATCAAGAACACAAAATCTATTCCTGGCGTACCTTCTTCCCTGGAAGAGGTAAAGCAAGATATTGCGGCATTTGAGGCAGATCTTGATGCTGATATATTAGAAACGGTTTCGCATCAAGATGTGATGAAGGATGTACGACAAATGCTCGCTTCCTTATGACATGCGAATGGAAGAAAACTGCCATGGCAGAACTAACTAAAGCTACAAAATATTGTGCGAAAACATTTGGGAAAAGAGTTGCAGAGAAATTTCTTGATTCAGTAGACCATCAGATTTTACTTTTGGCTGGAAATCCATTGATGGGGATTCATGTTCCTGAATTGGATACATCGCGTCGCCAATATCGAACTTTGTTAGTTCATAAACTATTTAAACTCGTGTATTATGTGGATGAGAAGAAATCTGTACTTTATATCGTTTCTCTTTGGGATGTTCGCCGCGATCCCTCTACATTGATAAGCCGTATTCGTAAAAAGAAGACCTAACTATCCGGAAATTTCCGTACTTTTGTCATCAGTTTAAAACGAACAGACAAAAGCAATGAAATATCTGATAAAGGCCCCGGAAGAAAGACTTCGGGCTTCTGTGCAACTTCCTGCTTCCAAGAGCATTAGTAACCGTGCTTTGATATTGAATGCACTAAGTTATAGTCCGTATGATATACAGAACCTTTCCGACTGCGATGATACGGAAGTGATGGTTAAGGCGCTGAATTCCGATAGTCGTGATTTCGATATTAAGGCTGCCGGGACGGCTATGCGTTTCCTTACTGCTTTCCTTTCTAAAATAGTGGGTGAATGGACGATCACCGGAACGGAGCGGATGAAGAATCGCCCGATCAAACTGCTGGTCGATGCATTGAACTCGTTGGGCGCCCGTATCGAATATATGGAGAAGGAAGGTTATCCCCCTTTGCGTATCTTTGGAAGTGCGTTGCAAGGAGGCGAGATCTCTCTGGCAGGAGGTGTCAGTTCGCAATATATTTCAGCCTTGTTAATGATCGCTCCTTTGATGGAGAATGGATTGACATTACATCTGGAAGGAAATATCATCTCCCGCCCTTATATCAATCTGACGTTACAATTAATGGAACAGTTCGGGGTGAAAGCTACCTGGAACGGCCAAACCATCAAGATTCTTCCCCAGGAATATAAACCGATTCGTTTTACCGTGGAGTCGGATTGGAGTGCCGCTTCTTACTGGTATACAATCATGGCTTTGTCGAAAAATGCCGAAATAGAACTGCTGGGCCTTTTTAAGAACAGCCTGCAAGGAGATGCCGCCGGAGCAAAACTGTTTGCTCAACTGGGTGTTGGTACGACCTTTACCGACCGGGGCGTCATGCTGAAATATAACGGTAACGTGACAAAAAAGTTGATCTACAATTTTGTCAACGAACCCGATTTGGCGCAAACATTTGTTGTCACCTGCGTGTTACTAAATATCCCCTTCCGCTTCACCGGATTGCAATCGCTGAAGATAAAAGAAACCGACCGTATCGAAGCTTTGAAAACGGAACTTCGTAAACTCGGCTATCTGTTGACCGACAGCAACGACAGTATCCTTGAATGGAACGGGGAACGTTGCGAACCGGAAGCTGATCCGATTATTGCCACATATGAAGACCATCGGATGGCAATGGCATTTGCCCCGGCTGCGCTGGTATTGCCGAAAGGTCTTAAAGTGGCTGATCCGGAAGTGGTGACAAAGAGTTATCCTGCCTATTGGGAAGACTTGCGCAAAGCAGGATTTGCTTTAATTGAAAATTAACATGTGGTACATTATCATTGGTATTATCGTGCTTGGCGTTATTGCTGCCATAGCCGGTTATTTCAGGAATAAAAAATTACAGCAGATGCTGGAACGCGGGGAGATCAGCGAGATACCTGAAGCGCGTGAAATTCCCGAAGAATGCTGCGGCCAGCATGAGACTTGTGAACGTGACAGTCTGTTGGCTGCCGTGAGCAAAAAGATTGAATATTATGATGACGAGGAACTGGATCGTTTCCGGGGGCTGGAGGGAGATGAGTATGAAGAGGATGCCGTCGATGAGTTTCGCGAGGTACTTTATACCCTGCAGTCGGAAGAGGTGGCCGGATGGCTCCGTAGCCTGCAACTTCGTGGTGTGAACCTGCCGGATGCACTGAAGGATGAAGCATTCCTTATTGTCGGTGAGAGAAGAATACATTAAACGGTAGAGAACGTCAACCAGTGTTCGACATAAAGATTGTTTCTACCTAATGAAACATTTGTTTCTATATGGTGAAACAGTTGTTTCTTTACAGTGAAACTTTCTGTACCTCGTATCGGATATAAAGATAAGATTGCACAAATAAGACGAACCATCATATGGAATGAATATGGATCTATTACAATATACTTTTTTTCAACATGCTTTGCTGGGCAGCTTGCTAACAGCCATCACCTGTGGTATTGTCGGGACATACGTTGTCGCACGTCGGCTGGTGTTTATCAGTGGCGGTATAACTCATGCCTCTTTCGGTGGTTTGGGGCTTGGCTTTTATCTGGGAACAAATCCGATCTTGATGGCAATGGTCTTTTCCGTACTTTCTGCTTTCGGGGTGGAATGGGCGAGCAAGACACAGGATGTGCGTGAAGATTCGGCAATTGCCGGTGTTTGGGCGCTTGGAATGGCGCTCGGAGTGATTTTTATATTTCTTACTCCCGGCTATTCTCCTAATCTGTCTGCCTATTTGTTCGGTAATATCCTGACGATCTCCCTGTCCGATATTATCTGGATAGCAGCTTTAGCGGTGGTGCTGATCGCAGTATTTTCCCTCTATCTGCGGGAGATAGTCTATGTCGCTTTCGATAGCGACTTTGCCAAGACGCAGCATATCCATGTAAAGTGGATCGAATATATGATGATGTTCTTTATTGCCCTGACTATCGTCCTTTCCATCCGGCTGGTCGGTATTATGTTGCTGATGAGCTTGTTGACTTTGCCGCAAATTACAGTGAATCTGTTTACTTCCGACTTTAAGAAGATCATCTGGGGGAGTATTGTCTTTGGCTTTCTGAGTTGTGTGGTGGGGCTGGTTCTGTCTTATTTCCTGAATGTACCGTCGGGAGCTTTTATCATCCTGGTGCTGGTGCTGGTCTTTTTGATCCTGAAAGGAGTATTATTCTTTACGAAGAGGCAATAAAACAGGTTCTTCTCAGTTTATTATATGATAAAGAGTGCACATAATACGTGAAGAAAGGTTTTTACTATATAATTTCGATATTCGTGGTTCTCTTGCTTTGGTCGTGCAGTACGAAGAAAAACACCAAAGCAAGCCGGTTCTACCATTCCTTTACATCCAGATACAATATCTATTATAACGGAAAAACTTCTTTTGATGAAGCCCTGAAATCTATGGAGACAGGCTACAAGGAAAGTTATTCCGAAATGATCCACATGTATCCGATCAGTGCACAGCCGAAAGATAAAAAGGAAACCGGCGGTCCCTTCGACCGCGCCATCGAGAAAGGCAATAAAGCCATAAAACTTCATTCCATCAAAGCCAAGCCGGCAAAGAAACCGGGTTGGCGTAACGATCCCAAACAACGTGCTTTGCAGGAACAGGAAGAATATAACCCTTTCCTGAAGAAATGTTGGCTGCTGATCGGGCAGGGACAGTTCTATAATGCTGATTTCTTGCAAGCCTCTGCCACTTTTTCTTATATTGCCCGCCATTATTCCCATGACGAGGAAGTAGTGGCCGAAGCCCGTTTGTGGCAGGCCCGTTGTTATTCGGAAATGGATTGGTTCTATGAGTCCGAAGATATTTTGGGTAAGCTGAATACCAATGGAATACCCCGCAAGAACCTGAATCAGTATGCCGCCGTTTATGCCGATTATCTGGTCAAGAGCAAACAGTATGAAGAAGCTATCCCTTATTTTAAGACGGCAATCAAATCGGAAAAAAGCAAACTTCAGCGTACCCGTATGAAATACCTGCTGGGGCAAATCTATGCTGCGCAGGAACAGGACGGCCTTGCCTATAAAATGTTCAACGAAGTAGCCAAAGCCAGTCCTCCCTATGAACTTGAATTTGCTGCCCGTATCCGTCAGACAGAAGTGTTCTCAGGCGCTAACTATCAGAAGGTAGTCAAGATGCTTCAACGCATGGCGAAGAGCGATAAGAATAAGGATTATCTGGATCAGGTTTATTATGCCCTCGGAAATGTTTACCTGAACCGGGAAGATACGGCAAATGCCATAAAGAATTATGAACTGGGTATCGAAAAGAGCACACAGAACGGACTGGAGAAAGCTATCTGCCAGATCAAACTGGGCGATATCTATTTTACCATGCGTGATTATGTAAAGGCACAGCCTTGTTTCAGTGGCGCATTGTCCGGCATCCAAAAAGAATACAAAGACTTTAAACGTGTGTCGAAACTTTCGGCAGTCCTGGACGAACTGGTCGTACATGTGGAAGCCGTCCATTTGCAGGATAGCTTGCAGACCCTAGCAAAAATGCCGGAGACGGAACGTTTGGCTGTCATCGACAAGATCATAGAACAGGTAAAGAAAGAAGAAGAAGAGACCAAGGCTTTGGCTGAGAAAGAGGCTTATCTGGCTGACCAGGCTGCTAAAGGAACGGGTATAAACCGTCCCGGGACAGAAACCGGCGGTATCGTTCTCCCGACTGCATCGGGCGGGACTTCTTTTTACTTCTATAATCCTTCGACCGTATCGCAGGGTAAGGCACAGTTCCAGCGCAAGTGGGGACGTCGTACACTGGAAGATAACTGGCGTCGCCGTAAAAAAGAAATGTCAACCTTCAACGAAGATGCTTTGGAAGAGGGTGAACTGGCGGAGACAACAGCCGGAGCCATCGGACCGGACGGTCAGCCTTTGCCGACCGACTCGCTGGAGGCCGGTTTGCCCGAGGTTGCTGCCGATGACCCGAAATCACGCGAATATTATTTGCAGCAGTTACCTTTCACGCAGGAAGATGTGGATGCCTCGAATATAATTATTGAGGACGGATTGTATAATATGGCGATGATCTATAAAGATAAACTGGAGGATTTACCTTTGTCGATCGAGGCTTTTGAAGAGCTGGAACGTCGTTTTCCGGATAATTCGCACCGCTTGGAGAGTTATTACCAGGTCTATCTGATGGCGCTCCGTACGGGTAATACCTCTTTGGCCGCCGAGTACAAGACGAAGATGATCAATGCCTTCCCGAATGAGGATTATACGATTGCCATCTCTGATCCGAATTATGAATATAATATACGTATGATGGATTCCGTACAGGATTCGATCTATCAACAGACGTATAATAGTTATCTGGCAAGTGATACCGTTACCGTGCGTCGGAATTTCCGCGATGTCAGTGTCAAATATCCGTTGGCAACCCTGATGCCGAAATTTATGTTCCTGGATGCGTTGACTTATGTACAGGCTGGTGATGCCGAAGGTTTCAAAACGGCCCTGAAAGCGTTGGTAGAGAAATATCCGACAGCCGATGTGACGGAACTGGCAGGTGAGATGCTGAAAGGTATCCTTCGCGGCCGTACCTTGATGCAAGGCAGCGTGACCGGTATGACCTGGAACCTGCGTTTTGGTCTGGGTGAAGACGGTTCTTTGTCCGCAGCCGACTCTGCACGTACATTTACTGCCGAGCCGAATACTCCTTACCGTATGATCCTGATGTATCCGACCGGAAGTGTGGATAAAAATCAGTTGCTGTTTGCCGTGGCAGCTTACAACTTTGCCAACTTTATGGTGAAGGAGTTTGATTTGGCCTTTGAAGAAGCCGGCCCGATGTCAATGCTGAACATCAGCGGCTTTACAGGTATTGAAGAAATCCTGCAATACTATAAAATGATTTATGGTAAAGACGGTTACGCCCAGGCTCTGGATAAAAATGTTGCTATCCTTCCGATCTCCGAGGACAATTACGAGACATTGATGCGAGGTAAGACACTGGAAGAATATATCAACTTCTTTGAAGAAAACTTTGGCGATAAAGCCCCGGAACTGGCAACACGTTGGAATAATCGTATGCTGGTGGAAGAAGAAAAAGTGAAAGAAGCCGAAGCTGAAACTGAATCAGAACTTCCGGGCGAAGATCAACCAGACGAAACAGTTCAACCGGAAGATGAATCCCCGGCAAAAGAAATCAAGTCGGTACGTAGAAAAGAAGCCGAGGAAGAAAAGAAAGAAGAAGCTGAAAAACCAGTAGAACAGGTTGCTCCGAAAGATACTGTCATTCCGGAGATATCTGTCCCGGATACTGTTGCCAATGTTCCGGCAATTGAAGCTCCTGTTGATACGGTTTCCGTACAGCCGGCTGTTTCCGATACTGTTGCGGTTGCTTCTCCTCAGGATACTGTCCCTGCCGTGCAGGCACCGGAAGAACGGAAAGAGCTTACATTAAAAGAAATAGAAGCAATCCGCAAACGCGAAGCCGCAGCCGAAGAAGCCCGTAAGGAAGCTGACCGCAAAGCATTCGAAGCACAACAGAAAGCCGAGAAAGAATTGCAGGAGCAGAAAGCCAAGGAACGTGCTGACCTGTTGAAGAAACAGGAAGAAGAAGAGAAAGCCCTTCTGAAAGCGAAAGCCGACCGTGAAAAGCAACTTGAACAGGATCGTAAGAACAAGTTGAAACAGGCCGAAGCCGACCGTAAAGCGAAGCAGAAAGCCCGTGAAGAACTTCGCAAACAAAAAGAGCGCGAATACAAGGAAAGGCTCAAACAAAAGGAAAAAGAGCGTAAGCAGAAGGAAAAACAGTATAAAGAAACACTGAAAGCAAAAGAAAAGGCCCGCCGCGAAGCGCAAAAAGCGAAAGAGGCGGCACGTAAGAGGTGATCTGCACAGATACCCCTGTTTTGTCATGGCTCGAGTCTGCCATGACAAAACAGTTTTTCTTATGCATATTGGTAGTCTTTCAGCTTTTGCTGTAATTCTTTGCGTGCGAAAAAAATACGGCTTTTTACTGTCCCCAAAGGGAGATTTAGTTGTTCTGCAATTTCATGATATTTATAGCCATTTAAAAATAAGGAAAATGGGATTTTTACTTCATCGTTCAATTCTGCAACAGCTTTTGTGATCTCCTGAATTTGATAGACTTTGTCTGGAGAACCAGAGATGGAGTCATTGGTTATGTCCAGGTTGTACAAATCAGTATTTTGATCTACTACAGTCTGTTCACGCACAATCTTATGATAGTTATTAATGAAAAGATTGCGCATTACGGTCATAACCCAACCTGTAAAATTGACATTGTCTACGAATTTTTCCTGATTGTCCAACACTTTCAGTGTAGTATCTTGCAACAGATCCAGAGCGTCATCCCTGTTTGCTGTTAGCTTGATAGCGAAATTCATCATGTGATCCTGTAATCCGAGTAATCTTTGTTGAAATTGTATTCTGTTCATAATGTTTGTTGTTTATTAATATACGTTTTTATCTGCTGCAAATCTATTTTTTATGTTCGTTATGGCGTGTTCGATTTCGTACGGAAAGATTCAGAAATTGTTTTACATACCCGTTAGAGCATATTTGTCGGATGATTTCGTACTTTTGGTAGACAGTAGATGGTCTCTCGGTGAATGCTGAATAGATTTATTGTAAATATCGGATAGAAATGATCTTCTTTTGTTCTTATCTAGTTACTATTGGAGAGGATATTGGTAAGGTAAAGAATATTTTTCCGGATATTAGTTCTTGGAGAACTATTTCATTTAAAGACTATATTACATTGTGAAAACAAAATTATATAAAAATAGAAATTAAAACAAAACTATATGCGATAATATAACTATATTTAACCAATTAGAGCCTTCTCAGATTTCATCTATCATCTCTCTGTCTGTCTTATATTTCAATCAATATGCTTATGTGCTTAATATTTAGTAGGTTATATTGTAGCCATAGTTCTCCAAGAACTATGATGATAAAATGACTGTTCATATTAAATAATTCTTAGACCTGTTTTTTGTTTATTAACCTTAAATTAGCAAGTGTAATGATTAGATTGCGAAAGAGGTGTAGCGGTCAATGCTGTCAGCCTCAGAAGATTCAAAGCACGAAGCCTGGAAAATATTCATATGGATGGATATTTTTGGCATTTTTATTAACAGTTGTGGGACTACCCTGTCGAAACCTTCGGGCTGAAGTATTTCCCGTGGTAGCCAAAGTTCAACAATCGTCGAAATTCAAAGGTAAAATCTCGGATACGGGAGGAGATCCTTTACCTGGTGCTACGGTGCAGATAAAAGGTAGTACGAAAGGGGTTATTGCCGATATGGATGGTAACTTTGAGTTTGATGATTGTCCTCTTAACAGTACCCTGGTTGTTTCGTATATCGGTATGGAAACTAAGGAAATTAAGTATACCGGACAGAAATTCCTGAATATTGTAATGGAAGCAAAAACGGATGAGTTGGAAGAAGTAACCGTAGTCGCTTTCGCCAAACAGAAAAAAGAAAGTGTGGTATCCGCCATTACGACTGTGAAACCGACGGAGTTAAAAATTCCGAGCAGTAACCTGACAACGGCTTTTGCTGGTCGTGTTGCCGGATTGATCTCTTATCAAACAAGTGGTGAGCCGGGACAGGATAACGCCAGTTTCTTTATCCGTGGTATTACGACTTTTGGTGCTGAGGCAAAGAAAGATCCGCTTATCCTGATCGACGGTATTGAATTGAGTACAGATGACCTGGCACGTTTGAATACAGATGATATTGCCAGTTTTTCGATCATGAAAGATGCTACGGCTACGGCATTATACGGTGCACGCGGAGCGAATGGCGTAATCTCTGTTACAACGAAAGAAGGTAGAGAAGGAAAAGTAACCATTAACGCCCGTGTGGAAAACTCTTTCTCATCTCCGACCAAAAAAATCAGTCAGACCGATCCTGTTACTTATATGCGGATGCAGAATGAAGCGATTAAAACCCGTGCCCCACTGGGATTGGCTTTGTATTCGGAAGAAAAAATAACGATGACCGAACGTGGATTATATCCGAATATTTTCCCGACAACGGACTGGTATGATACCATGTTCAACGATGTGATCTCCAACCAGCGTGCCAATCTGAGCCTTAGCGGTGGTGGAACGGTTGCCCGTTATTATGTGGCTGCCAATGTCTCGAAAGACAATGGTAACATGAAAGTCGATAAAAGAAATAATTTTAATTCTAATATCAGCCTGATGAAATATTCGATCCGTTCGAATATCAATATCAACCTGACAAAAACAACGGAGTTGGTATTGCGTATGAGCGGAACGTTTGATGAATATACAGGACCTATCGGCGGCGGTTCTTTTATGTACAAGGAAGTGATGATGGCCAATCCCGTATTATTCAAACCTTATTATGAACCGGATGAACAGTACGCATATTCCAAGCATATCTTATTCGGTAACTATGGTGCCGGTAATTATGTAAACCCGTATGCACAGGCATTGAAGGGGTATAATGATTATAGTAAGAATACGATGCTGGTTCAATTCGAAGGTAAGCAGAAGTTGGATATGTTGACCGAAGGACTTGCTATCCGTGCAAAGATCAATATAGACCGTTATTCTGAATATTCGGTAGACCGTGCTTATTCTCCTTTCTTTTATAATATATCATCTTATAATCTTCAGAATAATACTTATAAACTGAATCGTTTGAATCCGGCTACCGGTACGGAATGGATTAATTATAATCCGGGAAATAGATATGTAAATACGAATTTTTATCTGGAAGGAGCAGCAGAATACACCCGTAATTTTGACAAACATGGGGTAAATGCTTTGTTAGTTTATACAATGCAAAGTAAAAAGACGGGTATAGCCGATAATCTTCAATTGTCTTTACCCGGGCGTAATATGGGGTTAGCCGGACGTGCAGCCTATAATTATGATGGGCGTTATTTCGGTGAGTTCGTTTTTGGATATAATGGTTCGGAACGTTTTTCCAAAAATAATCGCTGGGGATTCTTTCCTTCTGTAGCCGGTGGCTGGATGCTCTCAAAAGAAAGCTTTTTCGAACCTCTGACGACAGTGTTTGACCAGTTTAAGTTTAAGGCCTCTTACGGTTTGACAGGCCAGGATCAGATTGGAGATGGTAATGACCGGTTCTATTATCTGTCGCAAGTAACATTGAATAGCAGTGACCGGAATGTGAATTGGGGTACTCAATTGAATTACAATCCGGGGGGGATTATTGTAGACCGTTATGCCAATGATGAGATTGGATGGGAAAAATCCTATAAATTGAATGTGGGAGCAGAAATGCGTACGGTATTTGGGCTTTCAGCCAATGTTGAATATTTCACAGAACGGCGGGAAAATATTTTGCTGAACCGTATAATCCCGAATACAATGGGGATCATTCCTGATGTAAAGGCTAATTTAGGAAAGGCGAAAGGTAAAGGTGTGGATATGGAACTGAATTATGAGAAGAGTTTCAATAAAGATTTATGGATCACAGGACGCGGAACGTTTACGTATGCAACGAGCGAGGCTGTGGAATGGGAAGAACCGGATTACAGTGAAACTCCTTGGTTGTCGAAAGTTGGCAAATCGTTGGGACAGACATGGGGATATATAGCAGAACGTTTGTTTGTTGATGAAGAAGAAGTAAAAAATTCTCCTACCCAATTCGGTGAATATATGGCGGGTGATATTAAATATCGTGATGTAAACGGTGACGGTAAAATTTCGGAATTGGATAAAGTTCCTATCGGTTATCCGACAACCCCGGAGATTAATTATGGTTTCGGTCTGTCGGTAGGTTACAAAGGACTCGATGCCTCTTTCTTTTTCCAGGGGTCGGGACGCCAGTCTTTCTGGCTGGATCTTAAAAAGATCACTCCGTTTTTAGATGGAGATGCCGGAGAGAATGGTGAAGATGGTTTGCTGGGACAAAATGCAGTGCTGGATGTGATAGCTAATAGCTATTGGTCGGAAAATAACAGGAATCCTTATGCTTTCTGGCCTCGTTTGGCAAATCAGTCAGTTGAAAATAACAATCAGACAAGTACCTGGTTTATGCAGGATGCTACTTTTCTTCGATTGAAATCTGTGGAAATAGGTTATACTGTACCCAAAAATTTGGTGAAGAAGTTCAAGGTTCAGAACTTACGTTTTTATGTGAGTGGAACTAATTTGCTTTGTTGGAGCAAATTTAAACTATGGGATCCTGAAATGGCAGGTAACGGATTAGGTTATCCTGTTCAACGTGTGATCAATGTGGGACTTAATTTAGGATTCTAATTTAATAAAACGGAAAATATGAAATCGATATATCAATATTTAATATATATATGTACGGCTTTTTCAATAGCCTCCTGTAACTATCTGGATGTTGTTCCGGACAATGTTCCGACATTGGATAATGCCTTTTCAGATCGGTATACAGCTGAACAATATCTGGCTACCTGTTATTGGGGAATGCCAAAGTCGGCCGGATGGAACGAGAATCCGGGAATATTCGGATCGTTAGAGATGATCTTTAATAAAGAAGGGAGTACTTCCGGTGGTATGAAATTCGGGCTGGGAACCGATAGTCCTACCAGTGCTTTGATCAATTATTGGGGTGGTACAGGTAGCATGATCCGTTCTTTGTATGCAGGTATTCGTGAGTGTAATACTTTTATGGAAGGAATTGTTGGTGTAAAAGATCTGAACCAGTACGAAATTAAGCGTATGATTGCAGAAGTTAAACTGATTAAAGCCTATATGCACTTTTACTTGCTGACCTATTACGGCCCTATCTGTCCTTTGCGTGAAAATATACCGGTGAACGAATCAACACAAGGTGTCAGGGTATATCGTGAAAAAGTTGATGATTGCTTTGCCTATATCCTGGAATTATTGGATGAAGTAATAGAAGGCGATCCGCTTCCTTTGGTGATTGAAAACCAGACTAGTGAATTAGGCCGTTTTGCCCGTCCGGCAGCTTATATGTTGAAAGCAAAAGTTTTAGTCTATTGGGCCAGCCCGTTGTTTAACGGGAATACGGATTATAACAGTTTCCGTAATTATAACGGGGAACCGTTCTTTAATCAGACGTATGATGAAACACGTTGGCAAAAGGCTGCGGAGGCTTGTAAAGAGGCTGTCGATATTTGTGAGAGTGCTGGTATCCGTCTGTACCAGATTTCCGATTATATTGCTACTAAAACTCTTTCGGATGAAACTCAATTGGTACAGACATTGCGTGGTTCTGTAAGTGACCGCTGGAATTGTGAGTTGGTATGGGGAAATTCTTCTTATCCGGTAAATAGTGGTTTGCAGGGAGAATGCATCTGTTATCTGGAGCAGGCAACCTCTTTAAACTATGGAACACGTATGAGTGTGTCGATGGCGACGGTCGAACAGTTTTATTCTAAAAATGGTGTTCCTATTGAGGAAGACAAAGAATATGATTATTCGAATCGTTTCAATGTGCGGACCGGAGACGAGGATCATAAATATTATATTCAGAAAGGTGAGCAGACTGCCGCTATGAATTTTGACCGTGAGCCTCGTTTTTATTCGACATTAGGTTTTGACCGTGGTAAATGGTATGGGAACTCATATAAGAACGTACCGGATGACGATGCGGAGTGTCTATATCCCAAAAATCGGTTCGGTGAATTTTCTTCGGTAGCCAATCCGGGTAATTATAATGCGACAGGTTATTGGCCCAAAAAGTTGGTTTCGATCAATTCCAGTTTCCGTAATGCCAATGATATCAGCTGGGAAAACTATGCTTTTCCGGATATGCGTTTTGCCGACCTTCTCTTACTATGCGCCGAAGCTTTGAATGAATCGAAAGATGCTCCCGACGCGGAAGTTTATAAGTATGTGGACATGGTACGTGAACGTGCCGGTTTGAAAGGAGTGGTGGAAAGCTGGCAGAAATATTCGAATCAGGCTAATAAACCGTCTACGAAAGTCGGCATGCGTGAGATCATTCAGCGTGAGCGTAAAATCGAACTGGCTTGTGAAGGTGTTTATTATTGGGACAGCCGCCGCTGGAAAACAGCCCAGAAAGAGCAGAACCGTCTGATACAGGGTTGGAATGTCAATGCCAAAGAGGTCGTGGATTATTATACTTTGACTACGGTCTATACGCAGTCATTTACTTATAAAAACTATTTTGCCCCGATACCAGAGTCTGATATTGTGAATAATCCGCAATTGGTACAGAATCCGGGGTGGTAATTAATAATGTAATACAGAATTATGAAAACGAAATATTATTTCAGTATACTGACTTCGGTTCTATTGCTTTGCTCTTGTTCGGAAAAGACACTGGAACCTATAACCGGAAGTCTGGGAAAACCCGGAGTGGTGACCGATGTAAATGTGGAACCGATAGCCGGTGGTGCCGTCGTTTCCTACCGCATTCCCAATTCGGAAGATATCCTGGCTGTAAAAGCCGTTTATACGCTTACGAATGGAAAAGAGACGGAAAGAGTTGCTTCTTTTTATGAGAACAAGATCAAAATAGAAGGATATAACGATACCATCCCGAATAAAGCGAATATTTATGTGATCAATCGTGCTCAGGAATTGTCGGATCCTGTGGAAGTGACTTTTACTCCATTGGAGTCTTCTTTGAGTAAAGCCATCAAGACAATATCGATCGTACAGGATTTTGGCGGTGCCCAATATAACTGGCGGAATGAAGACAAAGCTCCCTTGACGATGGAGTTTCTTGCACAGGATTCGCTGGGGCAAATGCAGACTATGCGTATTATGACTTCGGAAGCTGATTCGAACCGTTATAGCTTGCGCGGCTATAAAGCCGAGCCTCGTTATTTCGGGATGATCATGCGGGATAACTTTGACAACGCTTCCGATACTATTTTCCCTTCGGAAGGTCAGATAACACCGCTTTTCGAAGAAAAACTGAATAAAAAGAAAATGGTCGTTATGAAATTGGGTTCTGATGCCAGCTTTACCAATTGGGAGGGGATGGACAGCTATCTGATCGACGACGACCATGATACTTTCGGCCATTCGGCATCCAATTCCATGCCTGCCGCATTTACCATCGATTTGGGATGTGTTGCGAAACCCAGCCGTGTTGTGATGTTCCAGCGTAAATATTCCGATTCGTATTATAACTGGGGAAATCCGTTGGATTTCGAGGTGTATGTGTTCAAAGGGACGGGAACACCTTCGCAGAGCGGTGACTGGAGTGAATGGGAAAAAGTGATGGATTGTCTGGTTGTCAAACCTTCCGGATCTCCGAGCGGAACAGTGACGGATGAAGATATTACGGCTGCTGAAGAAGGACATGAATTTGCTTTTGAATTGTCACAGGAACCGATACGCTATATCCGTCTTAAGATATTGAGTACCTGGGGTGGTTCTGCCTTTACTCATCCGGCAGAGGTGGATCTGTATGGGGAAGTGGTTGAATAGTATAAATTAAAAAAGAATATATAAACCATGAAAAGAATATATAGTTTATTAGTATTTATAGCATGCACTCTCCTGATTACTTCCTGTGAAGATTTTATGGATGTGCATAAAGAGTATATTGAAGGCGGAGAGATCATTTATGCTCCTAAACCGGATTCAATTGCGTTCATTGCGGGAAAAGAGCGTATTCTGTTTTTTTGCAGGACATATAATTCTCCAAATGTGAAATCGGTAAATCTGTATTGGAACGACGGATTGGATTCATTGCTTATTCCGGTATCCTTTAATTCAAGCTATGACAGCATCGAGGTCGTATTGGATAACATGGAAGAGAAGTCATATACATTCACTGTACAACTGGTGGATAATTTCGACCATCGTTCTTTGTCTGTAACAGATTTTGGAACTTCCTATGGTGAGAATTATCAGGTTTCCCTAATGGACCGTCGTATAAAGGATATTTCACTTACGGACAAAGGCGGTTCGGTGGAATGGTATTCGGCTGCAGAAGGCTTATTAGCCAATGAAGTCAGATACGTAAAAAATGATGGTACGGAAAGTATTATCCGGATGTCGTCGGCAGAATATACGACATTCTGTCCGGATGCCAAGGCGGGTGAAGAGTTTGAGTTCCGTTCTTTATTTATTCCGGAAGAAGAGTCAATCGATACTTTTTATACGGCATGGAGTAAGTATGATGAGGCTTTCCCTGCCGAATACAAGTTCGATCGTAGCGGATGGACGGTAACCGTTTCCGACGAAACTGCTAGTGACGGCGGTGGGAAAGATGCGATCATTGATGACAAACTGGATACCTGGTGGCATTCCAATTATACGGATGGAAATACACCTCTGCCGCATTGGGCTGTGATAGATATGGAATCATCGAAAGAAATGTCGAAAATAGAAGTTTATCGCCGTCCTGGTACCACCGATACGAAAAGTGTTGAAATTTATATAGGAAATAGTCCGGATGCCAATGCTACAGATTGGATTCAGTTGGTAACCGGAGTGTTCGGTGATGGTGATAGTTTGGAATTGCCTGTTCCCGCATCAATAGATACAAACCAGGGCCGTTACATGAAGATCCTCTTGCCGGATAGTAACCGTGAACCTTTTACTAACATTGCAGAAGTGTATATTTATGGCAAGTGATCGTTTTTCATAGTACTAGATTAGTGAAGTACGCCAAAAGAAAATTCGATTGGCGTACTTCTTTTTTATTAAAATCCAAAATATTCTTTCGCATTCTTATAACTGATATCCTCTACCATCTTACCGATGAAAGGAATTTCAGAAACAGGCAATTCGCCGTTTTCCACTTCTTTACCCAGCATATTGCAAAGGATACGGCGGAAGTATTCGTGACGCGGATAAGACAGGAAACTGCGTGAATCGGTCAGCATTCCGACAAAACGGCTCAGCAGGCCCAGATCGGACAGCGTGTTCATCTGGTCTTCCATGCCATGGATCTGATCCAGGAACCACCAGCCGGCGCCATACTGCATCTTGCCCGGTAGCGAACCGTCGTTGAAGCTGTAAGCCGTAGTCATCATTACGGCACTGTCTTTCGGGTTCAGGTTGTAGAATATTGTTTTAGCTAATGCTCCTTCTTCTTCCAGGCGGCTGAGGAAACGAACCATCGGTTCTGCCACTTCCAGGTCGCCGATAGCGTCGTATCCGGTATCCGGACCCAGCTTTTTGAACATGCGGGCATTGTTGTTACGTGTCGGACCGATATGGAATTGTTGTGCCCAGTTGCTACGGGCATCCATAACAGCCAGTTCATACAACATGGCAGAACGGAACTTGTCGATCTCTTCGCTGGTCAATGCCTTATTCATTCGGGCTTTCATGAAGATAGCCTCTATCTCGGCATTGGTATAAGGAGTTGCGTAGAATGTACTCAAACCATGATCCGATACGCGGCAACCGACAGATTCAAAGAAGTCATGACGTTTCTGTAAAGCCGCTAACAAGTCTTTGAAAGAAAGGATCGACATGCCGGAAGCTGCTTCCAGCTTCGTCAGGTATTCATTGTAAGCAACTACATTTTCGATAGCCATCGCCTTGTCCGGACGCCAGGTAGGAAGAACTTTCGTCTTCAACGAAGTGTTACGGATCGCTTTATGGTATTCCAGTGAATCGACCGGATCGTCAGTCGTACAAACTACTTCTACATTCATGCGTTCCATGATGGCCTGCGCACGAAATTCCGGGGTTTGCAGTTTGGCGGTACATTCGTCGTATATTTCACGTGCAGTTGAAGGATTCAACACCTTATCGACACCGAATATGCGGCTCAGTTCCAGGTGAGTCCAGTGGTAAAGCGGGTTGCGCATAGCATGTTGCAAGGTATCCGCCCATTTCTGGAATTTCTCGAATGCCGGTTTGTCGCCGGTGATATACTCTTCGGGAACACCGTTTGCACGCATGGCACGCCATTTGTAATGGTCTCCGCCCAACCAAATCTCTGTCAGGTCGGCAAACTGGTAGTTGTCGGCTATCTGCTGCGGGATCAGATGACAATGATAGTCAATGATCGGCATCTTCGCTGCATGTTCGTGATACAGTTTTTGGGCTGTCTCTGTCTGTAGCAGGAAATCTGAATCAAGAAAAGGTTTCATATATCAACGGTATTTTTTGATGATGCTTAATGCGTTGCTGCAAAGAGCAGTGATGGCATTCCAGTCTTTGGCTGCAATGGCTTCTTTAGGGAACAGGTTGGAACCCATTCCTACACAAGTAACGCCAGCCTTGAACCAGGCCGACAAGTTCTCTTCTGTCGGTTCGACCGCTCCTGTAGCCATAATCATAGACCATGGCATCGGTGCTTTGATATTCTTGACAAAAGAAGGACCACCCACATTCCCGGCCGGGAATACTTTACACAAATCACATCCCACTTCCTGTGCAAATCCTATTTCCGAAACAGATCCGCATCCCGGTGTATAAGGAACCAGGCGGCGGTTACATACCTTCGCAATTTCCGGATTGAACAACGGGCCGACAACGAAGTTGGCACCCAGTTGCAGGAACAGGGCAGCCGTAGCCGGATCGACGATAGAACCGATACCTAAAACCATTTCAGGACATTCTACCGCAGCATATTTTACCAGTTCGGCAAATACTTCATGAGCGAAGTCTCCGCGATTGGTAAATTCAAATGCACGTACTCCGCCATCATAACAAGCCTTTAATACTTGTTTAGCCGTTTCTATATCTTTATTATAATAAACAGGTACCATTCCGGTGCTGATCATCGCATCCAATACCTGCATTTTACTAAATCTAGCCATCTTTCTCTTTAATTTTCAATTCTCAATTTTCAATTACCTCGACACTCTTCCCGATCCGTCGCCTTCCATCAGTTTTTCCACTTCGTCGACAGTTACCTGGTTGAAGTCACCGTAGATGGTGTGCTTCAGGCAGGAAGCAGCGACAGCGAAGTCGAGTGCTTTCTGGTCGTCTGTAGTATAAGTCAGCAAACCGTAGATCAGGCCCCCCATGAAAGAGTCGCCGCCACCAACGCGGTCAACGATATGGGTAATATCGTAACGGCGTGACTGATATAATTTACCGTCGGCATACAGAACGCCGCCCCATGTATTATGATTGGCATTGATAGAGCCACGCAAAGTGATGATCACTTTCTTTGCACGTGGGAATTTTTCCATCAATTGTGTGCAAACCGATTCGAATTCAGCTGCATTTACCTGGCCTTCAGTCTGTGCAACGTCGAAGCCCTCCGGTTTGATACCGAATACTTTCTCTGCATCTTCTTCATTTCCCAGAATCACATCGCAACCGGCAACCAGTTCAGGCATTACTTCAGAAGCCTTTTTGCCGTATTTCCAGAGGTTTTTACGATAATTCAGGTCGCAGGATACAGGTACACCCAGTTTATTGGCAGCCTGGATAGCTTCCAGACAAGCGTCGGCAGCACCTTGTGAGATAGCCGGAGTGATACCGGTCCAGTGGAACCAGGAGGCATCTTTCAGCACTTCTTCCCAGTTGATCATTCCTGCTTCTATTTCAGCAATAGAAGAATGGGCACGGTCGTAAACAACTTTGCTGGCACGGGCTACGGCTCCTGTTTCCAAGAAGTAGATACCCAGGCGGTCGCCTCCGTAAACGATGTGGGAGGTTCCGACACCATATTTACGTAAATCCATAACACAGGCACGAGCAATATCATTTTTCGGCAAACGGGTTACGAACTCTGTGTCGATCCCATAATTTGCCAGCGATACGGCAACGTTAGCTTCGCCACCTCCGAAGGTAGCATTCAATTGATTTGTCTGATTGAAACGGAGATAATCTGGTGTGGCCAGTCTGAGCATTATCTCTCCAAAGGTGATTACTTTTTTATCCATGGCATAAACTTTTATATTCCAGTGCAAAAGTAGTAGTTTATATTTAATTTCCTACTATGTGTGTGCGAAAACATTTATACAAAATGGAATTAAAACGGGTATGTCTTGTTTATGTTGGCAGATTAGTTCATTTATTGATAATAAATAATTGTACTAACAATTTTTATTCATCCATGAATTATGTATATCTTTGTGAACTACGTAATACATAAAACACTTAATTATGAAAAATTCAGATTCAAAAGCCATGGCAGAGAATGAAAGAAAAGAATTGCAGGATCGGTATATCCGCTTTGATTGGGCCATCAAACGTTTGTTGCGTCAGAAGGCCAACTTCGATGTGCTTAACGGTTTCCTGACTGTCATGTTGCGGGAAGAGGTCCGTATTCTCGAAATTCTCGAAAGCGAAAGTAACCAGGAAAGTGTCGATGACAAGTTTAATCGTGTCGATATCAAGGCGTTGAATAGTAAAGGTGAGATCATCATCGTCGAAATCCAGAACACTCGCGAAGTTCATTATCTCGAACGCATTCTTTACGGTGTAGCCAAAGCCATTACCGAACATATCTCGCTGGGCGAGGGATATCAGAAAGTGAAGAAAGTCTATTCCATCAGTATCCTCTATTTTGACCTTGGTGTGGGTACGGACTATTTTTACCATGGACAGAATCATTTCACGGGTGTGCATACCGGTGACCGCTTGCGAATCAACATGCGCGATCGTGATGCAGTCATCACTCGTTTACCCGCTGAAATTTTTCCCGAGTACATTCTGATCCGTGTAAACGAGTTCGATAAAGTAGCCTCGACACCCCTTGACGAATGGATCAAATATCTGAAAGACGGTACGATTCGTCCAGACACAACAACACCGGGGCTTCGTGAGGCCCGGGAAAAGCTGAAATACTACTCGATGTCTTCTCAGGAGCGTCATGCATACGATGTGCATTTGAATGTGATTATGATCCAGAACGATGTGCTCGACACTGCCAAATGGGAAGGCCGGATTGAGGGGCTTGCAGAAGGAGAAGCCAAAGGGAAAGTGGAAGCCTTACGCCAGACAGCTGTTAATATGAAATGTATGGGTATGGAAATTACCGATATTGCAAAATGTACAGGGTTGCCGATTGAGGTGATAGAGAAGTTATAAAAATAATGAGCCAATGTGGCAATATGCTAATGTGCCAATTTAGAAATAATTGAACTATCCCGTTCCCGTGCTTGACACGGGATCGCAAAGGCACAGACCGTATCCTATATGTATCTTTTGATACTGCTGGTTCTTCTGCGGCCCCGTGTCAAGCACGGGGACAAGATAGTTCAAACCTAACAAATTCTGAACCGGATAAACGCGAATATATAGTTAGTCATGAATGTTATTCTGTCCGTTTCTAATTCGTATTTATTTTGAATTGATCCAGGTCAGTTTATGCCATAGGCTTTCCAGCGGGCCTTGTTTATGTCCTTTCAGCCACCATTTACAGAAACTTACCTGCAACAGGAACAGGATGAAACCGATCAGCAGACTGACGGTATATCCGCAATAAGGAGCTAGGTATAAACCGAACGGGAAATAGATGATTGCTCCCATTATGGATTGGGAGATATAGTTTGTCAAACTCATCTTTCCGTAGAAACGTAATGAGGTAGTCAGTTTCTTGAATGAATCTTTCTGATATAATAAAACGAAAGAGGCAACCAGTACAACTGTGAAGGCAAACTTTTGCCACATATCCAGAATTACACCTACCGTATTTTTGATCATATCCGCATCACTGTTATCGTATAACATGACCTTCAACTGGTAGAGCGGACCGAATACAATCGCAGAAATGATCAGGGCTTTTACCCAGAAGCGGGTATTCGTGTCGGAAGTAACAAATAATTGTTTTCTGCCGATAAGCAATCCGAGCATGAACAGGCCAGCTGTTTGCAGGAAGCGACCGGCACCGATTGCCCAGAACAGGCTGGCCTTTTGTCCGAGTGTCACGTTGCCGAGGATGAATTTCCAAAAATCACCTTCTTTGGTGTAAGCGGCTACTTCGCCGTACATCTCTCCGACGCCCAGATTCGGCAGCGTATATTCAGGATTGAACAGGCTGGCGATATAATGGAACCATTCGACAGGCTGCAATAAAAGAATGATTGCCGTGATAAGGACCGCTTTATCACTCCATTTACGTACCAGAAAAAGGAATATTCCCACTACGCAGAATAACAGCAACACATCACCAGCCGGGAAGAAGGCGGCATTCAATGTGGCAAAACCTACCAGTAGGAGCAATCGCCAGAGGAAACGGTAACCGAAGTCTTTCCCTTTTTTCTGTTGGTTGGTATATTGGATATAAAATGTAAAGCCGAATAATAAAGCAAAAATAGCGTATGCTTTCCCGGCAAACAGCGAGAAGGTGACGCTGAAGACGCCTTCATTCAGAATGTTCAGCCATTCTGGTTGGCTGGCCGCATCCGGATATACCGGAAAGATAAAATGTTCCAGATTATGAACCAGAATAATTGCCAGAACGGCAAAGCCTCGTAAAACATCTACCACCTCGATACGGGGAATTTTGGAAGTTGGAGTTTGTTGCATGTCGATTATTATTTTTTGTTTAATAAATTCTTTACCAATTTGTTTGCCGGCTTTTCAAAATAGTAATATGACAGCAGGCTTAGTCCGGTCACGATAATTAATATGACGGGTATCCCCAGTTGATACGGGATATGGAGATCGTAGCTACGGATTATCCAGTTATATCCTTCTATTATGAAGAGATGTATCAGGTAAAAACTGAAACTGATTTCACCGCCAATGACAAGATATTTATTGGATAAAAGACGTGATATATATCCTTTCTGGTGTGCAAAAACGTACAGCAACAGGCTGATAGGCAACCAGTAATAACAGGAATAACGAAATACTTTGGGAATATATTCTCCCGCAGGCAGATAAAAAAGAAGGAAAAGCAGGACAACGGCTGTTTCGTAGACCGAAGCCTGTTTATAAGTCCATTCTTTCTGTTTGAATTTATCATACAGGTGAAACAATAGCATTCCGATCAGAAAATCCGGTAAGCGGGTAAGCGGATTTACATACCATATCGCTTTTATATCTTGATCCATTGTGAAATACATCGCTATTGGGATCGCGATAACCAGAACTCCGACAAGGTAAAGAATCCGGTTCTTTTTGCCCAGGCATCCGATAATAAAAGGAAACAGGAAATAAAATAATTGTTCGCATCCCAAACTCCATGACGGGCTGTTGAATGAAAAGAAATAATCGGCAGCAGGTATAAACGGTTGGAGAAGAAACAGATTGGCAACAAAATGTTTGATCCAGTCAATAAGATCACTCGATATATATCCACCCACACAAATCGATATGCCAAGTGTCAATAAATGAAGTGGATAGATGCGTGCGATACGAGCCACCCAAAATTCCCGCAAGGTAGACTTTTGTTCAAGAAGCCTGTCGCGATAGGTATAAGCGATAATGAATCCGCTAAGAATAAAAAAGAAGTTTACACCCACAAATCCTTCTTTATAGAACAAATGGTCGAAATAGGGATCGATAGTGTAAATATGTGCTCCGAAAACCATTAATGCAAATAAAAAACGGAGCGATGTCAATGGGCTTATCATGGTAAAAGTCTGTTATTTGCCGCAAAGGTAACGAATTAAAGTAAAATCATTCTTCACATAGATCAAAATCGGAGGGAAGTAAGCATGGAATTCGTAGACAGAAGATGCTGGGCGACTTTCATATGAGCTAATGGAGAAGGCCCGTAAACTTCCGTTTATTGATTTATAGGGTAAATGTTGTTTGTCAAAATGTCAAATTAACCCTGTTGCCAGTGGACTGTATGTGTCCTTACTCAAGTATGTCCTTTTTTATTGCTCTTACGAGCAATGTTTGTGTGTCTTTATGTCGGTTTTTGTTTATTGCGACTGTCTTTTAGTCTGCATTGTGCTGATATTTTTGAATATTGATATTGAATATGAATTATCTGTATGAATGTGTTATTTGGCTCTGATACGATATTTGTCTCCGTCTGGAAAAATAATCTGCTGTAAAACATGTGTTTTGAGGGTAAAAAGACTCTGAAAAGAGATCTCTTCGACCGAATTTAACAAAAATTTTCTCTTAAATAAATCCCCAATTCATTTAAAATGAAAAAAATCTCGTTTTAAACGAACTTGCAATTTATTTAAAACGGTGATTTGAATTTGGCTTTGATGAATTAAGTGTTAAATATTGTATAGCAAGTTCCTCTGCTTTGGTTGTCTTGCGTAATGTGGCTGATATGAAAATGTTTATAAATGGATCAATATGATAGATTATTGATGTTAAATGCATCAAATTGAAAAAGAGGGTATGGGGATTCATTTATTATATACTTGTCGTAATACATCCCGAATGATGACTGACATCTACTAGTCAATCTATATTATCTTTTGAAACTACCATAGGGTAATCTGGGGGTAGGATTGATTATTGCGAGCGTTGTTGTTATTAATATTTTCTCAAAAACCGTATCGCATTAAAGTGAAATAGATAATATGTAACCGTTAATTATGTTTGAAATTTATATATTGAAAATTTTTAGAGGAAAGAATGACCTTATCTGGCGTAACCTGTTGATCTATGCGAAGAAACCTTGATTATCTCTGTTTATATGAATTGGTGTGATAGTTGTAAGATGATTTAAGTTCTGAAAGAACTCTGTTTTTTCTTCGCAAATATATTGAAATATTTATTTAATCGTGATATAATTATGTAAAAATATCATATTCTAATTCAATTTTAACAGATAATGCTGATGTGTGCGTAAAAATCACTATAAAAGAGTTAGAAATTTCATACTACATCTTACTATTTTTTACTCACTGAAATAAAAACCAGTTTTTGAATGGAAATACGAGAATGGGGTGACAGAGTTCTTTCAGAACTTATATAAATAATGACAAGCAAATGACTATGAAAAGTGCGCCCAGTTCTATTGTCTGAGAGTGAATGTTTCTACTTACCTGTAAGACTGCCGCCCTTTTTATAAAAGATGTATTCTTTAAATTATAACTTTATGCTGAAAAAAACTAAGTTAGTAAGTCTAATTTTGCTATCAGGGGCCTTAGCAGTTCCTGTTGGTGCTTTTGCAGAAATTGCACCTGTAAAGCAAAGCGTTAGCGTTTCCCAGCAAAGCGGGAAAGTTAGTGGTGTGGTAGAAGATGCCTTAGGTCCTATTACCGGAGCTACTGTACTAGTGAAAGGAACTACAAATGGAAATGTTACCGATATGGATGGTAACTTTACATTGGAAAATGTGAAAAAGGGTGATGTCATTCAGGTCTCCTACATTGGATTTGTTACGCAGGAAATCACCTACACGGGACAAACAGCCTTGAAGATTGTACTGAAAGAAGATTCCAAAGCCTTGGATGAAGTGGTGGTGGTTGGTTATGCTACTGTGAAAAAAGCCAATTTGACCGGTGCCGTGTCTGCAATAGATAGTAAGGTCCTCGAAGATCGTCCTATCGTCAACCTGGGACAAGGTTTGCAGGGAGCCATTCCTAACTTGAATGTGACGACCAGTGGCCGCCCGGGTACAGGTTCTTCTTTCAACATTCGTGGTACGACGGCCTTAAGCGGTAGTAGTCCATTGGTCTTGGTGGATGGTGTGGAAATGGATCCGAACTTGATTAATCCTCAGGACGTAAAATCAGTTTCTGTATTGAAGGATGCCGCTTCTGCTGCTATTTACGGAACACGTGCCGCTTACGGTGTTGTACTTATCACGACTAAAGGAGGCCGCAAAGATCAGCCAACGCAGGTTTCTTTTGATGCATCCGTTTCTTTTAACGGTCCGACTACCCGTCCTACTTATATGAATTCCATGGAGTGGGTGAACTGGATGAATACGGCAGAATATAACACCTCCGGCCGTGCGCTTTATTCAGAGTTTGATGAAGAATTTATGGAACATGTTCAGGCATATTATAATGATCCTGTTAATAATTCTCCTGTTTATGTTTCTTCAAATCCGAATTTGAGTAAAAACGGTACCCGTTATTCCTATTGTGGTAATACAGACTGGATGGAAGAGATGTATAAAAAGACTTATCCGGTACAAAATTATGGTGTGAATATCAGTGGCGGTACAAAAAAAGCTACTTATTATACCTCTTTGGGATATCTGAATCAAGGTTCTTTATTGAAATACGGAAATGAAGATTTCAAGAAGTTTAATATCATGAATAACATTAATTATGATGTTAATGACTGGTTGCACTTATCAATGAAGACGACTTATAACCGTACGAGCTTGTCGGGTTTGAATCAGGACAAGACGCATGGTGATAACTTTATGGGAGGCGATACGCGTCCGATCATGCCGGTGAAGCATCCGGATGGGAACTGGGCAGGTCAGGGTAATTTTACCAATTTCCCGGCAGTTCTTTCCAATGGTAGTCGTAAAACGGATAAGAATGACTTTTGGAATACGGTTGCATTGAAATTAACGCCGATCGAAGGTATGAATGTGAATATGGATTATACGTTTAATTATTATGCCGAGCATAATAAATTTCATATGAAATCATTTAATGAATACGGTGCGGACGGACAATTCCTTCAGATATTTACCTGGACAAATCCGAATTCTGTAGCCGAATCGCAAAGTAATGATACGTATAATGCATTCAATTTCTTTGGAGATTATGAAAAGACACTGGGACAGCATTATTTTAAAGTGATGCTCGGTTATAACCAGGAAAGTAAACATACACGTAGTTTTAGTGCCAGTCGCGAAGCTCTGATTGCGAATGATATACCTTCGATGAATGCTGCTACCGGAGAAAAATATGTGAGTAATGGCGAAGGTTCCTGGGCTACCCGTAGTGGTTTCTTCCGTGTGAACTATACATTTGCCGATCGCTATTTGATGGAATTTAACGGGCGTTATGACCTTTCATCCAAATTCCCGAAACATGACCGTTCCGCTTTTAATCCCTCTTTCTCTGTTGGATGGAAATTGTCGGAAGAAGCTTGGTTTAAAAGTATGACTAATAGTTTCTTTGATGAATTGAAGTTAAGAGGCTCCTATGGTAGTTTGGGTAACCAGGCATTGGATAACGGATGGTATGCATATTTATCCAATTATGGAACCGGACAGATCGGTTGGATTATGGGGAGCAACCAGCCGCAGGCAGTTGGACCGGGCGGTCTGGTGAGCCAGTCTATTACCTGGGAAACCGTTACCCAGTGGAATATCGGTCTTGATTTCAACATGGTAAACAGCCGCTTGAAGGGTGCGTTCGACTATTATCAGAGACGTACGTCTGATATTCTTTCTGCAGGCAAAATCTTACCGGGTGTTTTAGGTGCCAACGAACCTTTGGAAAATGCAGCAGAGTCACTGACGAAAGGTTGGGAATTCGAAATAAGCTGGAATGATCAGTTACCTAATGGTATACATTATAATATCGGTTTCAACTTGTCTGATTATCAGAGTGAAGTAACAAAGTTTGACAATATAGAAAGAAGTTTGAGCAACTCTTATGTAGGTCAAAAACAGGGTGAGATCTGGGGATATGAAACAGCAGGATTGTTTCAGAGTCCGGATGAAATAGCCGATGCACCTACTCAGGATAAAGTATCCGGTGGTATTCAATTGATACCGGGGGATATCCGTTTTGCTGATCTGGATGGTAACGGAGTTATCGATTGGGGTGACAACACTGTTGATAATCCTGGTGATAAAAAGATAATCGGTAACTCGACTCCACGTTTCCATTATGGTATTAACCTGGGAGCAGACTGGAAAGGTGTGGACTTCTCCGTATTTTTTCAAGGGGTGGCTAAGCGCGATATAATGATGCCGGGACTACCTTTCCGTAATGGTTATTCCAGCGAATGGAATGTCCCTTCCGGTTATAATACGGATTATTGGTCAAAAGACAATACGGGTGCTTTATTCCCCGTTCCCCGCTTTAATGGCGGTTCGGCTATAGGGCAGAACCAGACTCGTTATTTGTTGAATGCAGCTTATTGTCGTTTGAAATCTTTGAGTATCGGTTATACGTTGCCGAAAGAATTTACATCGAAGTTTTCTATTGAAAAATTACGTGTTTATTTTACAGGAGAAAATCTCTTTACTATTTCAAATACTCCTGAAGGATTCGATCCGGAATTGGATGACCCCTATAAGTATCCGATGCAACGCGCTTGCTCTTTCGGTTTAAATCTAACTTTCTAAAAATAAAGGATTATGAAACAAATAATAGTATATATCGGAGTGGCAGCCGTGCTCTCATTAACGGCGTGTAACGACTCATTTCTGGAACGTTCTCCGCAGAGTATCAATGATAAAACGTTCTGGAATACACCGAGTGACCTGGAAGCTTATGTGAATAATTTTTATAGTTGGCTGCCTAGTGGCGTGACTTCTATTGCTGACGGGGAAAGTGACGACCAGGTACCTAACGGTATAAGCCAGTACTTCTGGGGACAGTATACCACACCTACACCTGAAGCATCTTCCTGGTGTAACTGGAGTAAAGGTGCATGGGAACCGATTCGTCTGACTAATTATTTTATGACACATTATAAGACAGTGGTCGGTTCTGAAGCGGATATAAATAAATATGTGGGTGAAAATCGATTTTTCAGGGCTCTGCAATATGCCGGATTGATGAGAACTTTTGGTGATCTTCCCTGGGTCGATAAAGAACTGGGTACTGATTCTCCGGAATTATATGATGCGAAACTCAAACGGTATGAGATAATGGATAAAATCATAGAAGACTTTGATTTTGCCATTCAATGGTTACCCGAAAAACCGGCTGCCGGACGTATCGGTAAAGATGTTGCCCGTCATTTAAAAGCCAGGACTTGTTTGCATGAAGCTACTTATTACAGATATCATACCGAGCTGGGATGGCAGGACAAGGCTGAACGTCTTTTGAAGTTAGCAGCCGACGAAACCGATGCGATTATTAACAGCGGACGATATGAAATTTATAATACGGGAAAACCGGAAAAAGATTATTATGAAATGTTCGTCATGGAAGATAAGACTAATCTTAAGGAAGCAATCCTTCCGGTGACTTATTTGGATGGAAAAAGAAAACATGGTATGAGCCGTACTTTATGGGAAGCTAATACCGGTTTTTCCAAGGATTTCATGGAAGGCTATTTGTGTAAGGATGGAAAGCCTATCTCTTTAAGTTCTTATTATAAAGGAGATGACAATATGCGTAACGAAACGGCAGATCGGGATCCCCGTTTGAAACAAACTGTTCTGACTTGGGATTTTCCGACTCGTGTAACCGTGTCAACAAATGACAGTACGTTCATAACGGAGGAATCTAAGTTTATCGATCAATATTGCTATACCGGCTATAAGTCTATCAAATATTTTATTCCGACCGATAAAGCTTTTGAGGCGAATAACAATACGTACGACGGAATCGCTTACCGTTATGCTGAAACATTGTTGATAAATGCTGAGGCTAAAGCTGAATTGGGAACAATCTCACAGGCTGATCTTGATAAAACGATTAATGTGCTGCGTGACCGTGTTGGTATGCCTCATTTGACAACAAATGTTGGTTTTACCGATCCGAACTGGACCAAGTGGGGATACGAACTTTCCCCGCTGTTGCAGGAAATCCGTCGTGAACGCCGTGTTGAACTGGCCGGTGAAGGACGTCGTTGGGATGACCTGATGCGCTGGAAAGCCGGAAAGATTTGTGATAACATAAAAACGTATGTGGGTAAGCGCCAACCTGAAAAAGATGGTAAATATGCAATCGTATATCCTAATTATACGAATGAAGATTATTCTTATGAAGCCGGCAAGAGCCGTACATGGGATGATCGTTTATATTTACGTCCGATTCCTACAGCAGAACTACAGCGAAATCCGAATTTGCTTCCTCAAAATCCGGGATGGGATAAATAATAGTAAAAGGGGCTGTATCATGCAGCCCCTTTTTGTCTCTTTTAAATCATGAAAATACTATGAATACAAGTAATATATTAATTGTTGGCCTTTGTGCTTGTACATTCTTGTCTTGTAAAGACGCGGAACCACCAGCTCCTATTTTGCCTGTTCCGACTCCGGAACAAGTTGCCTGGCAGAAAATGGAAAACTATGCTTTTGTACATTTCGGACTGAATACGTTCAATGATCTGGAATGGGGATATGGGAATACGCCTGCCGGAACATTCAATCCGACTGACCTGGATTGCGAACAGTGGGTGCGTATCATTAAGGCGGCCGGACTGAAAGGGGTGATACTGACGGCCAAACATCATGACGGTTTCTGTCTGTGGCCTACAAAAACGGTCGATTATAATATTTCAAATTCTCCTTATAAAGACGGAAAAGGCGATATGGTCCGTGAACTGTCGGATGCCTGTAAGAAATACGGACTGAAATTCGGCCTTTATCTCTCTCCCTGGGATCGTCATAATGCCGAGTACGGACGGGAAGGTTATCAGAAAACTTATCATGAACAGATCAACGAACTGATTTCCAATTACGGTCCGCTGTTCGAATTCTGGTTCGACGGGGCGAATGGCGGAAACGGGTGGTAGGCGGTGCCGACGAAAGCCGTTCCATTAATCCGAAAGAATATTACGGCTATGAGACGGCCCGCGAAATGATTAAATCCAAGCATCCGGATGCCATGATCTTTGGTGGAACCGTTCCGGATATCCGCTGGATCGGTAATGAGTCGGGCTGGGCGGGCGAAACGAACTGGTCTGCTTATTTATACGATAAAGAAGAACATTACAGCCAGGCCCAGTGGGGAATGAAAGACGGTGATAAATGGCTGCCGGGAGAATGCGATGTCTCTATCCGTCCGGGATGGTTTTATCATCATCGCGAAGACCATCAGGTCCGTACCGTTCCTAATCTGGTGGATCTTTATTACCGTAGTGTCGGTCATAATGCCAATTTCCTGTTAAATTTCCCGGTCGCTTTGAGCGGACAGATTCATCCGGTCGATTCGGCACGTGCTGTCGACTGGTATCACACCATCACGGCAGATTTGAAAGATAATTTACTGAAAGATATCAAACCGAAAGCCAGTGAAACCCGTGGTGGAACGTATAAAGCTGCCAATGTAACGGATGGTAACTGGGATTCTTATTGGGCTACCTCTGATGGGGTGACAACCGGGACGTTGACATTCCCGTTACCTGCCGGAACTTCTCTGAACCGGGTGCTGATACAGGAATATATCCCGTTGGGGCAACGTGTTTGTGCTTTTACGTTGGAAGTAGAGAAAGACGGGAAATGGATGCCTGTTGAAACAGCCGATACGCTTTCGACGATCGGGTATAAACGTATCGTTCGTTTTAAAACAACTCCGGCGGATGCCCTCCGTATAAGTTTTACAGAATCGAAAGGTCCGTTGTGTATCAATAATGTGGAGGCTTTCCTGGCCCCTCCGTTGTTGGAACAACCCTATATTATGCGTAATGCCCAAAACGAAGTACGCATCGGAACAGAAAGTGAAGGCGCCGATATTTATTATACGACGGATGGAACGGAACCGACTGCCCAATCTGCAAAATATGAGACACCGTTTATATGGGATACAAAAGGAATCGTAAAAGCCATTACTTGCGATCCTCAATCGGGTAAAACGGGACCGGTCGGCATGCGATATTTCGATCTTCCGGCTACTGATTATAAAGTTGTAAACCCTGTCGATGATCGTACGTCTTTGCTTTTTGACGGGAACGGTTATTCGACTTATTATTTGCCGGAAGGTAAAAATGAGTTGGCGATTGAACTGGCTGAACCGCATGTGATCAAAGGTTTTGTTTATACTCCGAATCAAGGGCGTGATGCGAGTGGTCATATCTCCAATTATCAGCTACTGGTAGATGGTAAAATAGTTGCTTCCGGTGAATTTTCGAATATCAAAAACAATCCGATAGAACAGGAAATACGTTTCGAGCCTGTAAAAGGCCAAAAATTAATCTTTAAGGCAACACGAATAGTGGATAATGCTAAACGTGTTGGAATTGCTGAATTTTCTGTGCTTACAGAAGATTGAGGTATTCAACATAATTGATGGTGACAGCAAGGGCTTGTGAAGGTCCTTGCTGTTTTGCGAAACTAAGCCTCAGTCCTGAACCTGCATATGTCGTCGACCGAGACGATTGTCATCCCGTGTTTTTCTGCAAAATCAATGATTTCCGGCATGCGTGCCATTGTCCCGTCTTCATTTGTCAGTTCGCATAAAACGGCTGTGTCTCCCAGGCCGGCGAGTTTCACCAGGTCTACGCTTCCTTCGGTATGGCCCCTTCGTTCTAAAACGCCGTTATCTTTGGCTTGCAGGGGGAAAACATGTCCCGGATGGGATAAGTCCTCCGGTTTGGCACCTAGGGCAATTGCCGTTTTTATCGTTTGTATCCTGTCGGCAGCCGAGACTCCGGTCGTTACACCTTCTTTGGCTTCTATCGAGATGGTGAATGCTGTCTGGTTCTTACTGGTGTTGTCGTCTACCATCTGATGCAAACCGAGTGATCTGCATTTTTCGGCAGTGAGACACAGGCATACGATGCCGCTGCATTCGCGGATCATCAAAGCCATGTCTTTTGCTGTCATCTTTTCTGCGGAATAGATAATATCTCCTTCGTTTTCCCTGTTCTCGTCATCGACCAGCAGAATACCTTTTCCTGCCTGTAAACAACTGATCGCCTTTTCTACACGTTCTTTGTAGTCAACACCGAAATCTTTGATCGTTTTCATTTTCAAACCCTGTAATTTAAGTAGTTGTTAAATCGTTAACATATTGCTACAGGGCAGGAGGGAATACTATATACAACATTTCTCCTGCATAATGACTATGCCGGTAGAATTGTCGTACTATCGTTATTGTTTTCTTCTCTCATCCAGACTTTAACTGTCGGTCCCGGATTTCCACCAGGTCAGTCCCCTGTTTTGCAGAGGAGTCGCGGACTGTCACCGCCGGTAGGGAGTTACACCCTGCCCCGAAGAATACTGGTCACAAAAATAGAAAGAATTAGGAAAACAAACAGGATAAACAGATTAAAAGTGCAATTCTGAAAACAATAATTATATTTGTAGAAATATTAATCAATAAAATATCATGGGACACAATTGCAGCAAATGCCCGATACGGGCGAAATTTGAAAAAAATCCACGGTCATTATTAGGTCGTTTCTGGCGTTGGCACATTGATTATTGTCCGGGTTGGAAAGCCTATTTCACGTCGTTGGATGCGGATGAGCAACAGCTATTGCGTAATAAGTATAACTTCAAAAAATATGAGTAAGATGCTCACCGATATCCGTTTGCGAAGTCAGCAATTAGTTCGTCCGGAATTTAAAGATCCCAAGGATTTGGTTTCTTGGATGGGAGCTGTCCAGGCACAGGAGTATAGAATGGTTAAGTGGGCGCTGGGAATACGGCTGAAATCAGCTACATTACAGACTATTAACGATGCGTATCAGCGGGGAGATATTCTGCGGACTCATGTGATGCGTCCCACCTGGCATCTGGTAGCAGCGGAAGATATCCGTTGGATGCTGAAGTTATCGTCGCAACGGATCATAGCAGCGTGCAACTCCTTTGCTAAAGGTAACGGAGTGGATATTCCTGAAAGTACCTACACCAAAGCGAATGATTTGTTTGAAAAGGTATTGGAGGGTAATAACCATCTTACAAAACAAGAACTGGAAGATGAGATTGTGAAGGCTGGTATTATGCCTGATTCTCCTAAATTAGGTTATCTTTTCACACGGGCAGAACAGGAAGGTATTATATGCAGCGGAGCAGATAGAAAAGAAAAGGCGACCTATGCTCTATTGGAAGAACGTGCCCCTAAAGCTAAAGAATTACATAAGGAGGAAGCATTGGCTTTGCTTGCTAGAAAGTATTTCAGAAGCCATTCGCCGGCCAGCCTGAGTGATTTTGTCTGGTGGTCAGGCTTACCTGTGGCAGAGGCGCGTCAGGCAATTGCAGCAATCGACGGTGAATTGAATAAAGAGAAATTTGCCTCGCAGGAATTGTTTCTCCATCAGCTGTGGGACAAAAAGTTCAGGGCTAGCAATGTATTACATTTTATGCCTCCTTTTGATGAATATCTTATCAGTTACAAAGATCGTACCGCTGCGATGGATAAAGAACACCATCCGAAGGCCTTTAATAATTTCGGTATATTTTATCCGGTCATTTTATATAACGGGCAGATTGTCGGTAACTGGAAAAAAGTAAAAAAGAAAGGTGGAATTTCGTTTGAAACATCCTTCTTCATCGAATGTCCGGATTTAAATAAAGAATCATTGGAAGAGGCCGGGGAGAGATATAAGGCCTTTTATAATTTTTAATTGAGAAATTTATGAAACTAACGGTATTGGTAGATAATAATACATATATAGATCAGTATTATCTGGGGGAGCCGGCAGTCTGTTATTATATAGAAGACGGTGAAACCCGTTTGTTGCTCGATACCGGTTATTCGGATGTTTACATCCGTAATGCAAAGGCGTTGGGGATAGACCTGGCACAGGTCTCTGTAATCGCTTTGTCCCATGGGCACAACGACCATACCCGTGGATTGCAATATTGGTCCGGGGGTATGTAGATAGCAATGATGTTTGTCATGTCGGCAAATTGGTTGTGCATCCCGGATATCAGAATCAGGGAATCGGTAAGGCCCTGATGTATGGAATTGAAAAGTATTTTCCGGCTTGCCGTAAATTAGTGTTGTTTACCGGAGAGGAAACGCCCAATACCTTACATCTGTACGAAAAAGTAGGTTACCATATCGTTTCGAAAGAAAAGATGGGAGGTCTTTCTATGATTTTGATGGAAAAGGTTATAATTCGTTGATATTTTACTGTCAGATCATGTTTCTCAAAATATTTTTATAACTTGCCGCCTGTTTATCTATGTGATGTATAAATTCTTGGAACAATGAATAACAGACCGTTTCTATTTTTAATAATCAATCTTTTTCTACTGACATTATCCATTTCCTGTAGTAAGCTGGAAAGAGAAAAAGATATGCTCGAATTGTATACAACTTCTCTCTTAATAAATCAGGAAGGAGGGGAAGAGTGCATAGATCTTATGGCGAATGGTCTGTGGGAGATTCAGGATATTCCGGATTGGATCTCGGCCAGCCCTACATCGGGCGATGGTTATGGCATGGTAACTATCAAGGTGGCAGAAAATAAAGGGGCTGAACGAAGAAAGGCTTCTCTGCGGTTTTCCCATGGAAAAGCAACGGAGACGTTGGAAGTGGAACAATTGAGCCTGGCAGAAGCAGATCCTTTTATAGAACTGAGTCAAAATCCAGTACAAATGTTTACTGGTGCGGGGATAAAACGTATAAAGCTGACCACCAACAGACCATGGAAAATGTCTGAGAATTTCTATAGGTGGATTTCTGTCAGTCCTTCTTCAGGTGAAGGTTCTGCTGAAATAACTATCGAGGTGAAAGAAAATCGTAATCCGGGTATGAGGCATTTATACGTGTCAATTATAGGGGAAAATATGCAGAGTGATTTGCTTATCAATCAGTTTGGACTTAGTGATGTTATCCGGTTACCGTGGTTGCCTATTTTCCGTTTTAAACAAATGTCATCCAATCAGGATCTGTATTCAGTGTTGACTAACAACTTATTTATAAATCCGGCTATCCGGGATGAGATTTATGTAGGAAACCTTGTCTGTCATACAACCCAATCCAATACCAATATACCTGAATTAACTGGTTATACCTTCAATCCGATTACCGTTTCAACATCTGCTCCTGTTGCTGAAGTTATGAAAACCTATATTCCATCACCGATAGAGCAAGAAACATTTGCCCGGCAAATCGTTGGGAATATATCCACCCAAAGTGGTACTTTGGTTGAAGATAAAGGCCAGTTTGAATTTTATACTCATAAGCAGTTGCATACTGTCGGGATGGTTAACCTGGGAGTGAAGCTGGACGAAATCATGTCGGATGTTTCTTTCAAGGAAAAAGAAATGACTCGGAAGTATGGATTAATTTATTCATTCAAGCGGACCTTCTTTACGTTAGATATAGATATTCCGAAAAAGCTTATAAAGGAAGAACTGAAAGATGCAGATAAAGCAAAAGGCGCTTCGTATGTTTCTTCTGTCGGTTATGGCAGGGTCGGATTGCTGATCGTTGAATCGGACACAGATTCGCGCGATGTTAAATTAGCGATAGATAAGGTGTTGGCTGATGAACCGTTGTCTCCGGAAGAAACCAGTCTGCTTTCGACAGTGGATCTCTGCTATGTTTATTTTGATGAAGATAAGAATGTGCAGGTCCAAAAAGGGAGTCTGGATGTAGTGAATGCCTACAAAGATGGAATTAATGCGGGAGCCGATCATATTTATCCGCTCGAATTCACATTAGCAAACTACCTGGATAATTCGCCAGGTAATATCTCGTTTACTTTTAGGGCGGAAGAATAGTCTTTTATCATTTTCTAATTTTCTGCCTACCGGAGAGTTGCAGGTTGGAAAGAGATAATGGAAATCTATTGAATTTGTTTCATAGAAAAGGCTGCCGGAAAAAGTTTATCTTTGTAAGTTGTTCGATGACCGGATAAACAGATACAAACGAAATATATACGTATGTTACAAAATAGTGATGCAGAGAAGAAAGTAATCAGGAGAATCGCCGTCTTTTGCGGTTCAAGCCGTGGGACAGAGCGGATATTTGAAGAACAGGCTTACGAATTGGGAAAGACGTTGGCCGTTCAAAACATTGAATTGGTTTATGGCGGGGCCAATGTGGGATTGATGGGTACTGTTGCCAACGGAGTCATGGAAAATGGAGGCAAAGCCATCGGGGTCTTACCTGCTTTTTTGAAGAAAGTGGAGATTGCCAATTTGAATCTGACGGAACTTGTGATGGTCGATACCATGCATCAGAGGAAAGCGAAAATGAATGAACTCTCTGATGGTGTCATTGCCCTTCCGGGAGGTTTCGGTACACTCGAAGAATTTTTTGAGATGCTGACCTGGGCCCAGTTAGGTCTTCACCGGAAACCTGTAGCTCTTTTGAACGTAGACGGATTCTATGATGCCCTTCTGGCATTGGTCGATACAATGGTCGACAGAGGATTCCTCCGAAAAGAAAACAGGGAAATGCTTCTGGTCAGCGACAATATAGAAGACCTGCTGGATAAAATGAGAAAATACGAAGCCCCGTCAGTCGGTAAGTGGCTGAACAGGGCGGGACTTTTGAATAAATGATCGTTGCCGGTTTTATAATTTGATTATCTCCATATCCTCAGGGACGAAAATATTCCCGGAGAAGTTCTCCCGTGCTTCGGCCGTATATTTTTCTTTACGTGTAGCGAGGGTTTTATCGACATGCTTTTAGTTTCCTTTTCAGATACCAGGTAATGAGGGCGAGTGTTACCAATGCCACAAAAACATAGCTTATTTCCCTGCTGTATCTCTCCAGTTCTTCCAGCAACCGGTCTTCCGGTAGTATCTGTGCCAGATAATATCCGAGCAGCACCAGGATACTGTTCCAGATGGCCGAACCGAGTGTTGTGAACAGGATGAAGGCGGGAAGCCGCATTCGTGCCAGTCCGGCAGGGATGGAAATGAACTGTCGCACGGCCGGTATTAACCTTCCGAAGAAAGTCGATATCTTGCCGTGTTTCAGGAAGAATGCTTCCACATACTCTATCTTTTGCCGGTTTATGCCGAGCAGATGGCCGAAGCGGCTGTCGGCAAATTTATAGACGATGGGTCTGCCGACGAAGAGGGCGAGATGGTAATTGATCAACGCTCCGATGAGCGCTCCCAAGGTTGTGAAAAGTATCACGAGGAAAATATTCATTTCACCGTTTGCCGCCTTGTAGGCGGCAGGTGTGACGATCAACTCGGATGGTAGCGGAACCAGCGAGTTTTCAAGTATCATGAGGATTAAAATCACCCAATAGCTGAGGTGCTCCAGGCACCATTGGATTAAATCAGAAAAGTCCATAGGGTATTTTATGCATTATTATCGTTGGGTACCTGAACCAGTATTTTATCTATTCTGGCTCCATCCATATCAACAATCTCGAAGCGGAAGTTGTTCCATTCGGCTTGTTCTCCGGATTGAGGGATATGTCCCAACTGTTCCAGCAATAATCCTCCTACCGTATGATAGTTACATCTTTCATATAAATCTTCTTTATCGAAATAAGACAGGAAATCATAAAAAGAACACTGTCCGTCAATCAACCAGCCGTCGTTGTTGCTCCGTTGGATAATTTCCGGTTCCTTCTGCGTATCGTTGATGGTGCCTAACAAGGCTTCCAGAATATCCCTGAGTGTTATAATTCCCTGACACATACCGAATTCGTCGCATATCAGGGCACGGCTTATTCCCTGTTCTTTCATTTCTTCAAGTACCTTATATACACTCATGTTCTCATGGAAATAGAAAGCCGGGTGGACGATGCATTCCAGATTGAAATCAGGTGTATCCAGATGGAGAACCAGGTCTTTCAGGAAGATGACTCCTTCCACGTCTCCCTTTTTCTTGCCGGTCACCGGATACATTTCATATAATTCCTGCTCGATGGTCTTTTTCACTTGCTTCTTATCCATATCCAGGTCCAGCCAGATGATTTCATTCCGCTGTGTCATAATGGAACTGACCTTCAGGTCGCCCAGGATGAAAACACGTTCGACGATATCCTGTTCTACTTCCTGTACTTCACCGCCTTCTTTTCCTTCCTGTACGATTGATTTGATTTCTTCTTCCGTCACCTTATTATCCGAGTCCTTTATGCCCAGCAGATTGAACATGCAGGAAGTACTTTTCGACAGCAGCCATACAAACGGGGCGGCTACCAGCGATAAGATATACATCGGGCGGGCAACAACTTTGGAGGCTTTTTCTGCAATACTCAAACCGATTCTTTTAGGGACAAGCTCGCCGAATATCAGGGTTAGGTAAGTGACGGCTACAACAATCAACCCCTGGGCAATGAGGGATGCGTAAAGAGGGGATACTCCCCAATTCTTCAGGATAACCGAGAAGTCGTCCGTCAAAGCTGCACCGGAATAGATACCGGTCAGGATACCAATCAGTGTGATGCCGATTTGAATGGTCGAGAGGAAACGATCCGGCTCATTTGCCAGTTTCAGGGCCAGTTTAGCCGCTTTACTGCCCTTCTTTGCGTCAGTGTTCAGACTCGATTTGCGGGCGGAGATTAATGCGATTTCAGACATGGCAAATATGCCGTTCAATAGGATAAGTGAAATGATTATTATTATTTCGTTCATGAAAATGATACTGTTTTAGTTTATTATTTAAAAGTCTTATGGGCGGGGCCGGATGGTTTGCATGCGGTGGTAGTATCATAATATATGATACAAGAATATTATAATATATGCGAACGGAGTATCACAATATATGATACAGCAGTCTTATAATATATGATATTATGCTTTCGTCCGGTGAAAGAATATGGCTGTGTACTAAATAAGGAACGTACAGAACAAGGAATGTATCTGCCGTGGGGCAGGTCTGTTGTTAACGGGGATATAGTAATCAATATGAACCAGTTGTGTGAACAGGTCGGGAAGTGGTACGGAACAAACCGGAATCAGGGGATGAACGGGACGGTTCCCGTTGCGGTAAAACAGTTCGTCCGTATTACCCGGCTCATCGGTATCTTCCGCCTGGTTGGAAATTTCCGTCTGGTCTGCTGTCTGTGTATCGTAATTGGGCACAACGTATCCGAATACATCGAGTAACACCAGGAATAACATGATGATACAGATTGCCCGTGCTTTGACAGTATAAATCGTATGTTGCGTAAATGCCATGCAATAATGTACAGCTGAATTTGGGTACGAAAATACATATTCATCTGTTCGGTACATAGTATTCAACGCGTTTTTGAGTTACTTTAACGAATTTGCTTTAACATCCATCTATTTGAGTATCTTTCTTATGTGAGAATAAAAAAAGTGCAAATCCCATGCAGTCTTTTCCATATTAGCGCATCATAGTTATATGATGTTGTGGGACATGGACAGAGAGGACTTCGTAGATTTGTGCAAAAAAGGTGATGAGCAGGCATTAAACCAGCTTTATAAAACGTACTCGGGAAAGATGATGAAGATATGCCTTCGTTATGTGCCCGACAGACAAATTGCACAAGACCTGCTGCATGACGGTTTCATTGTTATCTTTACTTCCATCGGCTCATTGCGTAATCCGGAGAGGTTGGAAAGTTGGATGGGAGTCGTGATGAAGAATATCGCACTTCATTATCTCAGTCAAAACAATATGGTTAATACTATCCCTTTGTCTGAAATGTCTGAAGAAGATGAACCGGCGGAAAGTCCTTTCATGGCTGATTTGGTATCGTATGACCGGTTGATGGAATTGGTGGAAGGGCTTCCTGATGGTTATTCAAAGGTGTTCAAACTGGCGGTACTTGAAGGGTTGCCTCATAAAGAGATAGGTGACTTGTTGCATATAGCTCCTCATTCATCATCTTCGCAATTGTATCGTGCGAAAGCGTTGCTGAGAAAGATGATTGTCGATTGTCGCCTGGTTATTATAATATTGCTGCTGCTTCTTGTCCCGCTGTTCTACAATTATCTGCCCTGGAAAAAGAAACAACAAAGCCATCAGCCTAAGATGGCGATGCGTCAGCCGAAAGCTGAAAAAAGGAAGGAAGACAGGCAGACCGATTCCCTGGAACAGAAGGTTTGTCCCGGTACGGGAGAACGTTCACAATTGCCAGAACTGATTAGTGTGTCACCACTGGCGGATGCAGGAAAAGTACCGCCTATCTTACCAGTCGGAAATATTACGATAAGTGTGCCACCTGTCAATAAACCGTTGTTTGTTTCTGATTTGCCAAGTGCGACTATCTCCGGTTTGTGTCCGGAAGGAAACTTTGTCTCCGTGCAACGTAAAAAGAAAGCAGGAGTTTGGAAGTTTATGCTGGCAGGTTCGTTGGGTCCACAACTGGCTCAGAATATATACAAACTGATTGCTACTCCCCATTCTGACAGTGGAGTAGGGGCTGATCTTCCTCAGCAGGTAAGTACCTGGGAGGATTATTACACTTACCTGAACACCCGTTATCAGGAAGGTACTTTGGGCGATTCGGTTACGATAATGAATATCGCAAAAAATAATCAGGGAGATATTGTAGAAAGTCAACACCACTATTCTCCTGTTACCATTGGGCTTTCAGCAAATAAAAAACTAAACGAACGCTGGAGTCTTGAAACGGGATTACAATACACCTTCCTGAAATCCGACTTTACCACAGGTAATGATTTCCGTATTCAGGAAACACAAAAAATCCATTACCTAGGAATCCCTTTCCGTGTCTCTTATCGCTGGGGTAATTTCAGGAATTTCTCGCTTTACTCGACAGCCGGTATGCAACTTGATATTCCGTTAAAAGGGACGCTTCAAACATCTCATATTACGGACAGTATACCTATGAGCATGGGCTGTCAGTCGTTGAATGTACCTCTACAATGGTCGATTAATGCCAGTACAGGTGTACAATATCATTTCACTCCCCGCATCAGTCTCTATATAGAGCCTACTGTCAATTATTATATTCCTGACGGAAGCGGGTTACGTACTATCCGGAAAGAGCACCCAGTGACATTCACGGTCCCTGTCGGCTTACGTTTCAGTTGGTAGGGAAAAAACAATAAGTCTCAATAAAATGATTTAACCACGCAGTCTTTTGCCTGAAAGAATATCATACTTATAGATATTAAAAAACAGAAAAGAGATGCAGGAACGACATATCAACCGTGACCGTTATTTTGAAGAACAGGCACAAACGACTCGGAAATATTATATTCCATATATAAAGCAAATAGTAGGTGACCTTCCGGAGAAAGTCTTGGAAGTGGGATGTGGCGAAGGAGGTAATCTGCTTCCTTTTGCCGAGTCAGGTTGTGAAATAGTCGGAGTGGACATTGCCCCTCTGCGGATAAAACAAGCCCGGGCATTCTTCGCCCAAAGGAATCAAACAGGAACCTTTATTGCTTCTGATATTTTTCGGTTAAAAGACCTGGAAAAACATTTCCCTCTAATCCTGATACACGATGTAATTGAACATATCGAAACCAAATCCAAGTTCCTATCCGGTATGAAAAGTTATCTGTCGGCTGGCGGGGTCATTTTTATTGCCTTCCCTGCTTGGCAGATGCCGTTCGGAGGGCATCAGCAGATAGCAAGGGGCAGGGTTGTTTCCCATCTTCCTTTCATACATTTGCTTCCACGGACTTTATATAAATGGATACTGGATACAGGCGGTGAAGAAGAAGATACAATAAAGGAGTTGCTGAGTATTAAAGAAACGAAATGCACCATTGAAATGTTCCGGAATCTTGTAAAACAGACGGGATATCAGATTGTTGACCAGCAATTATTTTTTATAAATCCGCATTATGAGGTTAAGTTCGGATTATCACCACGAAAGCTGGGTAGAGTTCTTTCTTCCGTTCCGTATCTGAGAAACTTCTTTAGTACAAGCTGCTTTTATTTGTTGAAGAAAGGGGATGAATAATTCAGATCTGTCAATGACCGGGGAATGTCATGCGGAACACTGTTCCTTCTCCGGGTTCTGAGTTCACAAGAAGTTCTCCGCCATGGAGTTGCATAATGCGTCGGGATAGTGGCAACCCTATTCCGCTTCCTTCTTTTTTGGTGGAATAAAAGGGAATGAAGATATCTTCCAGTCGGTTTGCCGGAATGCCTTCCCCGTTATCAGTTATCTGTATGAATGAAGAAGTGGCTTTTTTCCCTGCCTCAATCCTAATCTGTGGTTCCGGGGTATTGGTTGTGGCCTGTAAGGCGTTGCGGATAAGATTAATGAGTGCCAGTGTTATTAAGTTTTGATCCAGTAAGATTTCAATGTTTTCCGGTGAAATATAACGGATATTCTCACTGCCTTGTTCCGAACTCAATAACCGTTCAAGCTTGTTGAACAAAGAACTGATTTGAACTTTTGCTTTGACCGGGTCAGGGAGATGGGTTAACCGGTGATAGGCATTCAGGAAAATATTTAGTTGCTGCACTTGCTGGTTAATGGTTTGCAACCCGTCGATTGTCCCTTCTTTACCATATTCATCATTATATTTGATCAGGTCGGCCGACAAGGAGGCTATCGGTGTAATGGAGTTTCTGATTTCATGTGTCAATACCCGAATGATACTCTCGTAATAGAATCGCCGTTCCTCTAATTCGGTATGATTGTTTTCAAATTGTGTGATAATCCGGTTCATCTCCCGGAATAACCCGTTCAGGAATTTATCGTCCCCTTTTTCTGTGAAGTGGGCGTTGAAGTCGTTATTATTGATTGCGCTGAAGAAGCTTTCCAGCTGGCGGTTTGTCTTGTCCATTTTCCTTATCAGCATAATAGCCAAAGCTATGATCATACAGATACAGACAAAAGCAAAGAAAAGAGAAGTCCGGCTGATTAAAAGCCAGGCACCTATGAGTGAGAATAACACGATTCCTGTTATTCCTCCGATAATGATCCGATGTAATTTGCGATTCAACATATCCTTTGTTACAAAAGTACAATTTAAACCGACAAGGTAAATGTAAAGTGGTCTGCTTTTAATTGGATGTATGGTTTTTTAGTAATCAAATCCCGGAGTTGTCTAAAATTTAGACGATTTCATCTTGTTGTTACAAAGGAATGCTATTTTTGTTGTCAGGCAGACAGAGACTGATTAGTTTTGGCCCAAAACAGAAATATCATGGGGAACATATCATTCAAACTTATATTTCGGAGTTGGTTGCGTAATAAAACATTTACTGTAATCTCTATCCTCAGCCTGGCAGTCGGTATTGCTTGTACCAACTTATTGGCAGCTTTTGTTATCCATGAGTATAATATAGAACAGGAGAATCCGAACAAAGATAGGATGGTAGTGGTTAAACAAACTATTTCGGGGGCAGGAATGACTGCTTTCAATACGGTCTCACGGGATATCACTTCCCAGTTACTTGAGCGTGTCCCGGAATTGGATAAGGCGTGCCGTGTACATCCTTATTTCATGGTTACCTATTGTAAAGCCGGAGAGAATTTTTTCAAAGAGGTAAAAGTAATAGAGTCGGATAGTACTTTTCTTTCATGTTACGACTTAAAGAAAATATCGGTTCTCTTTCGGGCATACAGGCGGTGGCATTAAGCAATCCCATATATGAATGGCCTCTCGGTGAGTTTTCGCCGGATGGTACATATGAATCTTATACTTCAGAGGATGGTGATGAAGAAATAATGGAAGTTATGGGCTATAAGCTATTGAAAGGTCTGCCCTGGAAAGAAGCGATAGAAAGGTATCCGCATCCGGTTTATCTGAACCGTACCTGGGTGTGACCTGAAAAGTCACGTAATTGATTGTTAAACAGCAATGTATATTGCAAG
>ERZ827490.15-NODE-15-length-272535-cov-7.085089_pt1 | contig 272535 bp, 223 predicted proteins | sample MGYA00519770_ERZ827490 | MGnify/ENA primary metagenome ERZ827490 (study PRJEB31778, sample SAMEA3449324) | human gut metagenome | biome: human gut; feature: human-associated habitat; material: faeces | place: United Kingdom | collected 2010/2012 ... | reverse complement strand
TGAGCTTGCGTGTGATAGGCGATCACATCCTGATCTCCGGGCCGCAACCTGCCAGGCAAACAGCCATTCCCGAGATCATTCCTCCGAAAGAGGCAGACAACCATTTTATTGTCAAAGGAATCCTACAAGACCAACAGACGAATGAACCGATCAAGGCGGGCACTATAGGAGTCCTTGCTACTTCAATCGGCAGCATCACCAATGCAAACGGGGAGTTCCGACTCACGCTGCCCGACTCGCTTCGCCGGTCTACGCTCTACTTCTCCCACTTAGGCTACGAACCCCGCAAGATAGAGGCCTCTCTTCTCGCCGGACAACACACGGTGATCACGCTCGATGCCAAAATAATCCCGATCCAAGAAGTCGTAGTGCGCATCGTCAACCCACTCCGCCTGCTTCGAGACATGAAAGAAAACATCCGGAAAAACTACCCGCAATCACCCGCTTACCTGACTACTTTCTACCGGGAAGGAATCGAACGAAAAAATAAATTCGTAGGATTGACGGAAGCTGTATTCAAAATTTACAAATCGGCCTACAAGCCCAATCCGGCACCGGACCAGGTCAAACTGCTCAAAATGCGCCGGATCATCAGCCAGCAGGAAAAAGACACGATCATCGCCCGGATGAAGTCGGGAATCAACGCCAGCCTGAGCCTGGACTTGATAAAAGAATTGCCTGACTTCCTTCTGATAGATGAAAAGATAGAGTCTTATATGTATGCATCTTCCGATATCGCCGTGATCGACGACCGGTTAGCCCATGTGATCTATTTCGAACAAAAAGGAAACATCAACTCCGCCCTTTACCGGGGAGAACTGTATATCGACACGGAAAACAACGCATTGCTCCGCGCCCATTTCGAAATCAACCCCAAATACATTAAACAGGCTACCGGGATGCTGGTGGAGAAAAAGAGTCGCAACCTAAAGATCACTCCCCAAAAAGTGATCTATACCGTAACATACAAACCTTACAACGGCCAATATTACATCAACCATGTCCGAGGCGACCTCTTTTTCAGGATAAAGAAAAGGAAACAACTGTTCGGAACTTTCCCATTGCATACCTGGTTCGAGATGGTTACCTGCAAAATAGACACGAACCGAGTAAGCCGCTTTGCCCGTAGCGAAGCATTACCGACACGGACAATCTTTGCGGAAACCCGATTTACTTACGATGAAAAGTTCTGGGGCAACTTCAACATGATCCCACCTGAAGAAAAACTCAATGATGCGATTGGGAAAATATCGTCAAAAATAGAAGAAACGGAAGAGTAACCCTCTAAAAATCATAAAGAGGACCTTTTCTCAAAGGTCCTCTTTATAGGTTTTAATAGGTATTAGTCTTTAAGGCAAAAAGATTGTTTAGGTTATCTGCTTACAAAGATGAGGCATTTTAAATTACTGAACAAATAAAAAAAGATATTATAAAACACATTTTTAAAATTATCGAAACTTATTTGCAGCTTCTTCTATTTTTTAACAATTGGACTTCACCGTTTAATTATCGGTTTGTCACGAAGACAGACACGGTTCTTCTTGATTCATAAGCAGTAATAAAATCCACCAGCTGCTTATTCTCCCTGTATATCGTTTTTAGCATTCCTAAACGAAAAAATTCAACTTTCTAACACATGCAAAAATATAAATCTTTTTTTAATAAATCCTATAATAAGGTATAGTTAACGGCACGGGGATTTTATGTATTTTTGCACCCGTATCGAGGTGACATTAGATACGATATATAAACGTCTTAAATTGCATAATTAAGCATGTACACTGTAATTAAAAGGATGGAGATCTCCGCAGCACATAGCCTGCGTCTCTCCTATTCCAGCAAATGTGAGAACTTGCACGGTCACAACTGGATCATCACTGTTTACTGTCGCTCGAAAGAATTGAATGCCGATGGCATGGTCATCGACTTCAGTCACATCAAAGAATCAATAAAAAACAAGTTGGACCATCAGAATCTGAACGAGGTCCTGCCTTTCAATCCGACGGCCGAGAATATGGCCCGCTGGATATGCGACCAGTTGCCTAATTGTTATAAAGTTGAAGTTAAAGAGTCAGAATCAAACACTGCGATCTATGAGAAAGATTAATCAAATTTTCTACAGCCTGCAAGGGGAAGGCTTTTATACCGGCAGAGCCGCTGTTTTCATCCGTTTTTCCGGATGCAACCTGAAATGTTCGTTTTGCGATACTGAACACGAAGAAGGTACATTGATGTCAGACGAAGAGATATTGGAGGCAATCTCCGCTTATCCGTCAGACATGGTCATACTGACCGGTGGGGAACCTGCTTTATGGATCGACGAAGCATTTATCGACATGCTTCACAAAGCGGGTAAATATATATGTATAGAAACAAACGGTACACGCCCGTTACCCAAAGGCATCAACTGGGTGACTTGTTCGCCCAAAGAAGGAGCACCGCTCAAAATTGACCATATGGATGAAGTCAAGGTTGTTTATCTGGGACAGGATCTGTCATCCTACATCAAACTGCCAGCCAAATACCACTTCCTCCAACCCTGCTCCTGCCGGAACACGATGGAGATAGTCAACTATATCCTCCAACACCCGGAATGGCAACTCAGTTTACAGACACATAAGCTGATTGATATAGCGTAAAAAGTCACTATCCAATGATCCCGGGCTTGACCTGGGATCACTACATGCCCAGCCAAATTTGCGGACAATTTCGGAAAGCAGGTTACGATCTTTGATGGGAATGCTTACCTTTTATTCCAATATATCAATTAATGATTCGTTCCTTCGAACAAGTCGTGATCCTCCTTTCGCTGAGTTGTTTTTGCCTTGAAATTATTAAAGGTATAGCTTAACGTCAACGTGATAAGCGGATAGTTCGGACGGATCCGGGTGATGGATTGCAGGTCGGACGTGGTGATCTTGCTGACATAACGGGCCGAATTGAAGACATCGCGGAAAGCCAGCGTAGCGGATAACTTGCGGTTCATCAACTGCTGCCGGAGAGCCAGGTTCACATACCAGAAAGCATCGGTCCGCCCCTGCGTAGTCACAGAAGGGCCGACAAAATTACCGTCCAGCTGGATACGGGTCGATTTGCCAAGGTCGAAAGCATTATTCCAGATAATATCGTAATTCGTGCTCTTCTCGTTCGTTCCGTTCAGTTTGTACTGGTTCTTTACTTTGTAATGATACAAGCTGCCATTCAGGTTCACATTCCACCAACGGGTAAGCTGAACCTGACCGCTCAACTCCAGTCCGGTCGAATAATCATGACCGACATTCGCCATCGAATCCAACGTCACACCCGCTTCATAAGGAACACGCAAACGTTCGATCTTATCTTTCCGGCTACGATGGAAAACCGTAGCGGAAACCGTATGCTCACCGATATTCTTCTTATAATTAAATTCGAAAGAGTTGATATATTCCGAACGGATATCCGGATTACCAATTTCTGCCGAATAATAATCGCGATAGGTAATATAAGGTTCCATAAAGAAAAGTTCCGGTCGTGTGATACGCCGTGAATAGGAAGCCATCAACTTATGATCTTTCGGGAACGTATATCCCAGATGTACCGAAGGAAAAAACTCAAACTTATTATATTCACGGTCTTTGCCGGGAATGGAACTGCGAAGCACACGATGCGTATGCTCCCCTCTTACACCAGCCTGGAAATCGAACGATTTATAGCTGTCGCCGACAATCACATAAATCGAATTGATCCCGTGCTGGAAATAGAAAGTATTGTAGATATCGTCCCGCCAATAAAACTCCTGCTTTTCAGGACTCCAGAACTGCATGCTGTAATCGCCGTCCTCCAGGTAAGAGAAATACTGGTAACCCGCTTCAATATGGCCGGTCTTGCTGTACGGATAGATATAATCCATATTACCGCGAACCGTCCAGCGATGCTCGTCCTCCCAGGCACGGTGCCCTTGTTCGCGCTCATTCTTTTTATTAAACAAGTCGCTCTGGAAATACTCCATGGCATTCCCCCCATATTTCAGATAAAAACTACCGGTCAGCTGATGTCCTTTATCATTGAACTTATGGTCGAAACCGACACTCCCCTGATAATAAGTTTCATGCAGGTCATAATCGTCGCGACTATAATAATCGCCATTGGCAAAAGGTTGGCTGCCGACCACCCGTTCCTCCGTATAATCCAGGTCGCCGGTACGGGTACGACCGCCATAACCACCTTCCAGATCAACATTGAACGTCGTATGGGGTAATGTATACATCCAGCCAGCTTTCAGGGAATAGTTGAAATTATTACTTTCACGAGGACCGTTCGAATGGGATGTCGTTGCGGTATCGGCAACGATCGTAGTCTTTTCCTGGTCAAAATCACTTTTCCGCAAACGGTCGGTCCAGCCTCCGCCAAAATACCAGCGGGATGATTTGTTCTGTTGCGTCAGCAGGAAATCCACCCCTCTCGACAAAAATGTGCTACCAGTCAGGTTGACCATTCCGCTGAATCCATGCTGTGCGTGCTTCTTTGTAATGATATTGATGATTCCGACATCGCCCCCTGTATCATGACGGGCGGAAGGAGTCGTTATGATCTCGATATTTTCAATATGACCGGAAGGGATCTGTTCCAGAGCCTGTGTCCCACTGAACACGCTCGGCTTACCGTCTACATATACCATAAACCCCGTACTTCCACGGAAAGATACTTCGCCCTCGGCATCCACGCGGATAGACGGCGTATTCTCCAGAATGTCGACAGCCGTTCCTCCGCTTGCCAGCATATTCGAAGAGGCCTCGATCACCTTCTTGTCCAGTTTATAGATGACCTGTTTCTTTTGCGCCACGACTTCCACCTCAGCAAGCCCGACTTCAAGCGGTTTCATAGGAATCGTACCCAAGTCGACTATTTCCGACGATGATGCGAGCACAATATTCTGCTGGGTAAACAAATCGTAGCCGACCAACCGGATCATCAGGCTGTATTCCCCGTTCTTCACATCTGCAATTCCAAAACTTCCGTCCATATCGGGCAAAGCATGAAACACAGGATTATCATCTCCCTTTTTAAAAAGGAGAACGTCTGCAAAATCCAAAGGCTTATTTGTTCCGGCATCCACAATTTTCCCTTTGATACGGGTTAACGGAGCGGCAGTTACAGACAGACTAAAACACAATAAGGCCACAATGAGACAAAAACACTTCTTCATTTCTTTACATCAGTCGTTGTTAACAATTTCGCGAAGATAGTATATTCATTACTGCCATGCAATTATTTATGTAGGTTGTATCCTGTTTTCTACTATTTTTGCATAAAAATTGAAGTATCGGGTAAACATATGGGTGTCTTTTTCAGTTAACTATACTGGAGGGATTCGTTTTAGTAAAAACCATTTTAAGTACATTTTATGATAACAACTCTTATTATTCTGGCCCTGTCGGCAGTCTTTTTTGTCAATGGAAAAATACGTTCAGACCTTGTTGCACTTTGTGCGCTGGTCTTGTTAATGGTGTTTAATATCCTCACACCGGAGGAAGCGCTTTCCGGTTTCTCCAATTCCGTTGTCATCATGATGGTCGGTTTGTTTGTCGTAGGCGGAGCTATCTTCAAAACCGGACTGGCAAAAATGATCGGCAGTAAAATACTTCATCTGGCAGGTACAAGCGAAATCAAGCTATTCATATTAATCATGCTGGTGACAGCTTTTATCGGCGCATTCGTCAGCAACACCGGGACAGTCGCGCTGATGCTCCCTATTGTTGTCAGCATGGCAGTCAATGCCAACATCAGTCCGAGCCGTTTCCTTATGCCGCTTGCATTTGCAAGTAGTATGGGAGGCATGGCCACCCTGATCGGTACGCCTCCTAACCTTGTGGTGCAGGAAGCTCTGTCCAATGCCGGATATAACGACCTCTCATTCTTCTCGTTCACCCCGATCGGTATTGTCTGCATAGCGGTAGGTCTTATTGTCCTAATCCCACTCAGCAAATGGTTTCTGTCAAAGAAAGAAGATACCAAAAAGAATGATACATCTACCGGACGTTCACCCCAGGAACTGTCAAAAAAATACAGCCTTTCCGATAACCTGTACCGTGTACGTGTTCACAAAGACTCATTGGTCAAGAATAAGAAACTACATGAATTAAATATCACCAGCCTCTACAATCTCACCATTCTGGAAATACGGCGCAAGTCATCCTCACAAAGCCGCTTCATGAAGACAGTCGACCAGAAACTGGCAGGTCCCGAAACGGAAATTCAGGAAGAAGACATATTATATGTATTCGGGGACTACCATAATATAGACAAATTCGTAAAAGAGAACCGGCTGGACCTGACGGAATCGAAAGTTTCGGAATTTACCGGAGATAACGAAAAACTGAGCGTTCGTGAAATCGGTATTGCCGAAGTCCTCTTGATGCCCGACTCCAAACTGATCAACAGAGCCGTTAAAGACTCCGGCTTCCGTGATAAATACTCCGTAAACATTCTGGGAATAGAACGCGGAAACGAATATATCCTTTCCGATGTGAAAGATATAAAGATGCATGCCGGCGATATCCTGCTGATACAAGGGACCTGGGACGATATTGCCCGTATGAGCAAGAAGCAGTCACAATGGGTAGTACTCGGCCAACCAGTCGAAGAGGCCTCCAAAGTGACACTCGATTATAAAGCCCCCGTTGCAGCCGGTATCATGGTCCTGATGATCGCCGCCATGGTATTCGACTTTATCCCTATCCCTCCGGTCGCTGCCGTATTGATAGCTGCCATACTGATGGTACTGACCGGATGCTTCCGGAATGTGGAAGATGCCTACAAGACAATCAACTGGGAAAGTATCGTCCTGATAGCCGCCATGCTACCGATGTCGCTGGCATTGGAGAAAACAGGAGCATCGTCGCTTATTTCCGAAAGACTTGTCGGAGGACTGGGCAATTATGGTCCGTTGGTCCTGATGGCAGGGATCTATTTCACGACTTCGTTGCTGACGATGTTTATCAGCAATACGGCAACTGCCGTACTCGTAGCCCCCATCGCATTACAGTCTGCCATATCCATCGGTGTAAGCCCCTACCCGTTCCTGCTAGCCGTTACGGTAGGTGCCAGCATGTGTTTTGCCTCGCCGTTCTCCACACCGCCCAATGCACTTGTGATGTCGGCCGGTAAATATACTTTCATGGATTACGTAAAAGTCGGACTCCCGCTGCAAATTATTATGGGAATTATTATGATATTTGTGCTGCCTTTATTATTTCCGTTTTAAACATTAACGGACATTTATTAGTTTTATATTTGTACGACAAAAAGAAAAGTATGAAGATTCCTTTTAAACCAATTACAATAGAGGATAAAGAACTTATTACGTCATTTATCTATCCTCACAATTATCGCAATTGCGATTACTCGTTTGCCAATATCTGTAGCTGGCGTTTCCTGTACGACACGGAGTTTGCCGTTGTCGACGGTTTCCTGTTGATCCGTTTCTGGATAGAAGATAAAAGCCGGTTGGTCTATATGACACCTGCCGGAAAAGGAGACCTGAAACACGCGTTGGAGTTACTCGAAGCCGATTCACTGGAACACGGACACCCGCTCTGTATGTTAGGCGTCACACCGGATGCCAAAGACATCCTGGAGGAAGCGCTGCCCGGCGGATTTTTCTATATCCCCGAACGCGATTATTTCGATTATATCTATCTGCGTGAAGACCTGGCATTGTTGAAAGGCAAGAAGTTCCAATCCAAGCGTAACCATATCAATAATTTCAAGAAAAGATATGAATACGAATACGCCCCCATCACTCCGGAACTGATTCCGCAATGCTTAAAGCTGGAATGTAAATGGTACAAAGCCAATGAGACGGAAGATGATGCGGAAGACCTGAACTTCGAACGTATTTCGATGACTTACGCGCTCAACCATTACGACGAACTGGGCCTGCTCGGAGGAGCATTGCTGGTGGACGGCAAAGTAATAGCTTTCACCTTCGGTGCACAGATCAATCACGACACCTTCGGCGTGCATGTGGAAAAGGCGGATGTGAACTATGAAGGCGCTTACACTGTTATCAATCAGGAATTCGCTTCACGCCTGCCGGAAAAGTTCGTCTACGTCAACCGCGAAGAAGACCTCGGCATCCCGGGATTGCGTCAAGCGAAACTTTCTTATAACCCGGTCATACTATTGGAAAAAAGTGCCGCGATTAAGAAAACGCTAAACAATAAACAAGATGAACAAGCAGCAAATAATCGATCTGTGGCGTCTCTCCTTCAATGATACGGAAGAGTTTATACGCCTTTATTTCGACCGGGTATACAAAGAAGAAAATACACTGGTCATCGAAAAGGACGGACAGGTAGTATCTGCCTTGCAGATGCTGCCTTATACCATGACTTATTATGGTACGGAAATATCCGTAGCCTATATTTCCGGAGCTTGTACCCTGCCTTCCATGCGTGGAAAAGGCCTGATGAAACAACTGATGCAAAAGGCTTTCGATGAAATGAAATACCGTTCGGTTGCCGTAGCGGCACTGATTCCTGCCGATCCCTGGTTATTCGATTACTACCGGGAACTGGGATACACGGAAACGTTCGACTACTCCGAGGATACGTATATACGTCCGGAAATACCGGTCTACGCTCCTCAGATAACCGTTGTACCACCGGAAGTTCCTTCCCTGGATCAACTGTACGACTATTTCAACCGTAAAATCCGCGAAAGACAATGTTGTGTCCTCCACACCAAAGATGACTTTGTCACCATTCTTCGCGACCTGCAACTGGATGGCGGACAAATGCTGACAGCATTAAACGAAAAAGACCAACCGATAGGGATGGCCTTCACTCTTCCGCCGGATCATACACCCGGACTTTCCGAAGATAAGAAACAGGTCTACGTAAAAGAGTTTTTTTATGATGACGACCGGGTAGCCAACCTCTTACTGCAAGAGGCCACTTTGCAAAACAACGTGAATAAAGCTATCTATAAAACACCTCCGGTCGTACCGGCAACCCGTCCGGTCGGAATGGCCCGCGTAATCGACACCGAGCGCCTGATACATCATTGGCTGTCCACTCATAAAGACAGTCCGTTTACAGAACAGAATCTGAAGGATATGGACATCCAGACACTCACCCGGATCGTTATGGGATACCCGAACCGGGAATCATATATGAGTCTGATGCTGGATTAATCCGGCATCAGACTTTAGCTTATACTATAATAACGATGCACAAATTGTCCGTATTTCTTTCAACCGTTCAGAAAGATTGCTCTTTTCACGGGCTAAAGCCATATTATAACGTGTTTGCATATTAATAAGTAATTCAGGATTAATACCTAAAGCAGCTTCTACCATTAATGCAAAATCACTGGTAACAGAACGTTTACCATTCAATATTTCATTCAACATTGTATAAGGTACCCCTAACAAGTCCGAGAACTTCTTTTGAGAAATCTTACGGAATTCCAATTCTTCTTTTAACACATCCCCCGGATGAGTCGGTAATCTTTTTATTGTATCCATACCTATTATTGATAATGATTAGTTATATCTGTTACTATACAAACAGTTAATATGACTTCTGCTGCATCTGTACGAATTTTAAATTCTAACCGATAATGGTAATCTATTCGTATAGAAAAATGATCCTTTAATCCTTGAAGAGCTTCAAAATTTAAAGAGTTCAAAACAAACAAATCCTCAATTCGTGTAGCAGCCATTAATGTATCAATACGTTTTTGATATTTTTTAATGACAGCAGCATCAAAACGATATTTCTTGTTTTTACATTTACCACTTTCATATAGTTCTTTCAAATAATCTTTTTCGTATTCTATAGTCATAGTTCTGTTTGTTTCTACAAAGATAATACAACAAAAGTATTATTCACTAATTTAGTGAATGTTTTTTTCTAATCAATAACTATTTTAAAGATATCTCCTTTCTGCAAGTCGATCCTGACGAACCGCATCAACACGATTCGTTCTTTTTCTTTTCCAACGCCTGTTTATAAAGTATGTCCTGAAGTACGGTATACTGGGCAACATAGCTTTCCTCCATCATGCCATTAGCCTCACTCGCCCCGTCTGTCTCCACAAACAGGCTGATTCTTTTACTCATTTCTATATATTCGTCGAATCCTTCATTAGAAGAGTTCAATACGCTGATAATCGTTTTGTATCTCGGGGTATCCATAATTATCTATTAAATTTTAATTCAACAATAAGACACAACCCATCTATAAATAAAACAGGTTGTACAAAGATAGAATAATCAAATTGGATATCCTAGTTGCACAACCCTACGTACTTGATTCACTATAAATGACTTTCTGTATATTTGATAAAATTAAGTGTTCGACTTCTGTTTAAACAGCTGTGTCATTAATTGTTTTTTCTCGATCCACTGCTTATACTCATCACCTATGACCTGAATCACATTTTGAGCAAATAAATGCATCTGCGTTGCGAATAAAGTCGGTATTCCATACTCATCTTCTCTATAATTATCCAGTGAATTAAGAATGGCTGTAGGCATTTGCTCAAAAGCTTTTCTCGGATCAATTCCTCCCGATTTGAGTTCACCATTTTTTGTTTTCAAAGCACTGCTCATTTCTGACTGTGGCAAATTTGCAACAGATACTAAATCCGTTGCAGGACTGTTGAAATAAGAAAAATATAACCAGATTTCAAAATCAGGATTACTGATAATCCATTTATATGATTTACTTACAGTTGTTGGTAGTAGATTCTGAAGTTCATTATTGTAATGGTCGACATCCGTAAACAAGTAGACTGCATCAATATCCATAAGATCATAGCGAATACCATTTTGCTCAATGTAACCATTTGAAAATGCGGTCTCTACATATGTATGCATCATTTTGGGAGTAAGCCCTCCTTTCTGACGTTCTGATGTTATAAAAATCAATCGTAAGCTATTAAACTCTTGCTTTTTCTCTATAGCCTGCAAATAGTTACGTTCACGAACTTCACCTCCGGATATTACAAAATATAATGCAGGTAAAAGCTCACCTTCCTGTTTTGTATATTCAGTAGTCAAATATTCAGGCGCAAATGTCTCTTCTGTTTTTTTATCAGGGATAACCTGTTCTTTGGATTGTACTATTTGCTGCCGGACAGGAATTACTTCTTTATCCGGAACTTTTTTTGTATATGATAATCTACTTATATCCATAGCATTTCTCAATCAAGTGCTCCAATGAAAGGAATAGCGCCATAACGCCCTTGCATATAGCCGTTCTCAATGGAGATAGTGCTGTGTACTTTAAATTCATTTAATGAATACATACGAGTTGCGCCTTCATTCTTTTCTGTAAACCAGACTTCGTCCGGCCGCATAAGCTGCTGTTGATTCAATAAACACGTCTCATGTGTCGTAAAAATAAGCTGTCCGGTTGTTGTTGTATTTGCATAATAATTAATCAGCGCAAAAATTAATGACGGATGAATACTATGATTTATTTCGTCTATAACCACTGTATGTCCCAATTTTATAGCCGCATACATTGCAGGTATCAAAGTTAATAACCGGACTGTCCCGTCAGATTGTGCTTTTATATCCAATTCCCCTACATAACCATCTTTTCCCAATTGTTTAAAAATAAACTCTTTTACAGTTCGGACGCCATTATCGAACCCAATGCTGAACAGAGGCTTATTATGAACAAATCCTGTTACTATACTATCTGAAGAAAGCTTCTTCTCATCTGATTTATAATACGAGTGTTCTTTTTTACTAATCCATTCATCAAATTGTTCGGTACGGATACTTAAATCATTAATACCTAATCCTATTTCCGTGAATGCTTCTTTGGCAAAACGTAATACATCATTATTCTCAGACATGAAGTCAATCAATTGAGGAGCACTGGCATTAAAAGAAATGACTTCCAATTCCTTAGCGAACCAATTATAAACTTCAGAAGCCCGTTTATCCTTAATTATCGGAAAACGATTATTCAAGGAAAGGACAGATGACATGGCATTGTCATTTATCAATTTATCAATGGCTGATCGAATCTCGACAGTTGGTTCATCTGCAAACAGAACTGTTTTTTCTTTACGTGAGAAGATTAATTCATTTTCTCTTTTTCCAATTCCTGACAGATACAAGCTTTCATTTACAATACTACTATCCGATATTTCAATCATGTAGATATAGTAATTCTTTGTCGTAGAAAACTCCACAAAAAGAGAAATAGGATTTTCCTCTGATGATGCCGCCAATTTGTGTTTATATTCGCTAATCGAAATGTTATTAAGGAAATTGGCATCCAACACATATTTACGAATAAATTCAATAGCCCAGATGAAATTCGACTTACCCGAACCGTTGGCACCGTAAACAGCAGCTTGCTTCAATAAAGGTATTTCTCTTTCTTTATAGATATGATTCTCAAATGTTGTCCGTTTAAGATTCGGAAACATATCAAACTGCGTAGCTTCCCTGAATGACAGGAAGTTCTCTACAATAATTCTTAATATCATATCTTGCTATATTTTATTGAGTGTATAGGCAAAGATAGATATTTTAATGTATTCGCCCAATTCTTCCGTGAAAAAATCACGGAAGAATTAATAATTCAACAATAAGACACAACCCGTTTATAAATAAAACAGGTTGTACAAGCACAAATGCACTAAATCCAAGGCAATAATGAGGTATTTTTGCACTAAATCCAAGGTTATACTAGTTTATGGAGCCTGTAGTAACTTTTTCCATTAACTTATAATAGTTCAGACTCTATCGAGCCAATCATTTTCTTCAATAGAATATCCGGATGCAGATAAGTTTCCGCATATCTCCGGTTCCGTATTCCAACCCGACTGCGCTCGGATTCATCCATTTCGGCAAAAGCCACTATTTTCCGCACCAACAAATCCGAATCGCCGTGGGAGACGGATATATTTCCGGGACAATGACACAGGATATCCGTTATATGGGATTGCTCAGGACCGATATACAATACAGGCTTACCAATGAACATCGCTCCGTATATCTTATTCGGATGCGTAAAACCTACACAACCTTCCCCTAAAGAAACAACCTGGATATCTGCCGAACCCAATGACAAATGAATCTTTTCACGCGGTTGATAAGGCAAAATCAGGATGTTATCCAACCGATATTTTTCTTTGTATTCACACACTTCCTGCAGACGGACTCCGCCTCCGATATGGACAAACAAAAAACGGGGATCATCTTTCAACTTAACAGCCGCCTCCAACAACGTAGTCAACGGATGCATGACAGAATGATTACCGGAATACATAATTACGATCCTGTCCCCAAAACCGTTTTCTCTCCGGAACGGATTCTCCATCCGCCCGCCTTCATAAACGGCAGTCATCACCGGCCATACCGGAATCACGTCGATCCCCATCTCGTCAGTATGCAAACGTTCGGAAATATGCCGTTTCATATAATCATCCAAAACAATAATCTTATCGGAATGACTGAATATATAATCTCCGCACTTCTGCATTACCTTCGCCGGAGTCGCATCTGTTTTGATATAACCGGCAACCATCGAAAGTTCAGGCTGCAAATCCATCGTCCAGTATACAAAACGAATTTTCTTCATCCGGGCTATCTTTATTCCGATATACGACAACAAAGGCGGACTGGTCAAACCGAGCATCACATCGCATGCAGACCGTCTCAACGCCAACAGCCGGCACATTATCAATACATTGAAACTCAGAAAATCCGCCAGGCGTCCCAGTTTCGTCCTTTTGCCAAATCCGGTATTAAAAATCCGGTAGATGCGGACCCCGTTACAGTACTCCACAGCCGGATAGATTATTTCCGGATGCTCATAATTATGACGACTGGTGATGACAGTAACATCATGTCCGTGGTCGGACAGAGTTTGCAGCAAATCAACCAAATGTTGTGCCACGGAAGCAGTGTCCGGCCAGTAGACCTGTGAGATACAGACTATTTTCATTTATTCTTTTCCTGTACTTGTTCATTTATCCATCGGTAGGTCAATGCCATCCCTTTAGACAACGGCCAGTTAGGCGCCCATCCCAGTTTTTCCTTGATCAGACGGTTATCGGAATTACGGCCGACAACACCCAGCGGACCGGGAATATGTTTTATATCCAAATTCTTACCCGCAATCTCCATCACCATTCCAGCCAGGCCGTTGATGCTGATCATCTCGTCCGAACCGATATTTACCGGTCCCATAAACGCATCCTGACTCATCAGGCGGCGCACACCTTCCAGACATTCATCGATATAAAGAAACGAACGGGTCTGATTGCCGTCCCCCCACATCTCGATCGTTCCGCCATCAGGCGTTTCAGCCACCTTACGGCAAAAAGCGGCCGGCGACTTCTCACGTCCGCCCTCCCAGGTTCCTTCCGGACCGAAAATATTATGGAAACGGGCAATACGTACATCCAACCCCTTATTACGATGGTAAGCCATATACATACGTTCACTGAACAGTTTCTCCCAACCGTAGTCACTGTCCGGTCCTGCCGGATAGGCCGAATCCTCCGAAGTAGTCGGATGCAAAGCATCCATCTGGTTACGTTCCGGATAGATACAGGCAGAAGACGAGTAGAAAATTCTTCCTGCATTCCGTTTATAAGCCACATCCATCATATGGATGTTACACATTACCGAATTATGCATAATATCGGCATCATTCTCACCGGTAAAAACAAAACCGGCACCGCCCATATCGGCAGCAAACTGATAGATTTCGTCAAACTTACGATCGACGGCACGGTTACATACATCCATGTCGCGCAGGTCACCGATCATAAAATCATCGGCTTCCGTCGGTGAAAATTCCGGATACTTCAAATCGACACCTTTTACCCAATACCCCTCACTTTTGAGGCGTTTAACCATATGGCTACCGATGAAACCACCGGCGCCACAAACTAACGCTGTTTTCATGTTAATTGTGAATTAAATTAATAGTGAACTTATATTCTATTTACTCTGAGAATTAGCAAAAGATTGGAATAGCATATCCCATTTTTTATAAACCACTTCGGAATTACAGCATTGAAGCATGTCTGACTATTCTTTACTATCAATACCCCTATACTTTATTATCCTGGCAGGATTTCCGGCAATCACTACGTTTTCCGGAAATTTGCCACACACCACACTGCCGGCTCCTACAATCGAGTTTTTTCCGATAGTAGTTCCTTTTAGAACGATTGAATTCATCCCGATAAAACAGTTCTCACCGATCAAAACCGGTTTCATTTTTAAATGAAGAGGATCAGTCGTAAAATTTAATCCGGGATCAAATGAATGGAAATCATTATCTACGATCTTACAGTTGGCCCCTATACAGGTATTATCTCCTATCCATATCTCTTTCATGGCATAAATCGTTGAGCCTGACATACCGACATTTTCCCCGATATATAGAGTTCCTCCATGCCTTGCCACCAGTATCGTTCTTTGATACATACCTAACAAATTATATACAGGTGTACTACGAAACCTTGACCCTTTACCTATCGAAATAGATGAGTTTCTGAATGAAAGAATAATAGTAAAACCGTCCAATTTAACCCGCCCCAGATATCTGATTTTCTGAATCCAATAAAGAAGATACAAGACTAATAAACGTATCATCTACCACTTTTTTTCATAATCTTCAATCTCAGTAAAAGGCCATAGATTTTATACCAAAAGAGTTTGATTATCCTGTATTTAAATGGAATATTCCATACGGCATGTTTATTAACTTGTATTTCCGAACCGATAATATTCAGACTCGAAGCACCCAATGCCAAGAACGGATATATTCCCATTATATAAATTCCCTTTATTGACATATATTTAAAATCATCGGCAACAATAGAAGCTCTACTGACTGACAACAACTTTCGGGCAGCCCCCCGATTTATCAAATAAGCACAAGTACCAGCCCCTAATAATACCCGATAGAAAGTGTAATCACCTAACATAAAGAAACTTTTCGGCAAATAAAAATAATGATTAACCAATATTAGCATGCAGTTTTTTCTGAATTTCATCACTTTATCGATATTGTCAAATACAAAAGGGATATCCTCCGAATGTTGAAACAAAACATCATCTTCCAATATTAATGCATATTCTTCATCCGAACAAAGTAATCTGCGATAACACTCCCTGTGACTTAACGTACAGCCTATCTCTCCGGGTAATGGTTCATATTCATACCTGTAAGAAAATTTTTTCCGGTCAAATAGCAATTCGACCTGTTCCTCCGTCAGCGTCCTTCCGTTCACCGCTTCCACCCATTCAATATCCATAAAAGGATAATGAGACACCTCCTTCAGCGTCTGTTCCCTCCGCTCGACAGATTCTTTCAGATTTATTATATATGTCTTTATTTTCATACCTATTTCTTTTCACTTCCGTGTTCGTAACCATAGCCATAGTAACCATAATAGCCATAATAACCAGTCTGTTCATAACACACTTCATTCAAAACTACAGCCATCTGTGATAATTTACCACCCGTATAGAGTTTTTCGACATCCGGCAGTAACCGACGGTCAAAACGTCCTTCACGAATCACGTAAATACATAAATCGGTAACCCGGTTAATTATCTGGGCATCCGCCACTACTCTATAAGGGACAGTATCGATCAGAATAAATTCATATTCTCTCTTTAACATCTCGATCAGTTTGTCCAAACGATCACTCAGCAATAATTCTGCCGGATTAGGAGGCACAGGACCGGAAGCAATGATATCCAGGCCATCACACCACTCGCTTTGCCGGATAATTTCCTTAACATCCGTCACCTTACCGGATAAATAATTAGTTATCCCTGCCGGCACAGTTCCATCTTCATTCTTTGTAGAACCTTTACGAATATCCATTTCCAACAAAATAACCCGTTTACCGGCCAACACCAACGCAACAGCCAGGTTGGCAGTCATAAACGTTTTTCCCGAACCCGGATTGAAAGAAGTAAACATGATCGATTGTGCTTCCTCTTTCTTGTTCAACATGAAATCCAGGTTAGAACGAATGATACGGAATGCTTCCGAAACAGCGTCACGTCCTTGTTCGTGTACCACCACCAAGTCTGATTTTTTTGATTTGCGGGGTATTTCACCCAAAAAAGGAATGGTCAGGTTCTCTTCTATATCCTTACGTCCGCGTACCTTTACATCGAGTAACTGACGGATATAAAAGCATAAACCGGGCAGCAATAAGCCGGTTAGCAAAGCTGCCAATAAAATAACCAGTGCATTTGCTCCCGCCATACCGGCCGCATAAGCCTTATCCACGATACGCAGATTACTATCGGCCGTAGCCAGCGACAAGGCATTCTCTTCCCGTTTATTCAATAAATAAAGGAATAGTTCTTCTTTAATTTTTTGTTGACGCTCTACCGACAAAACATATTTTTGTTGCGTTGGAATACTACTGATCTTCCCGATTTCAAGCATCTGCATTCTACGGGTATAATCCAGCTTCATATCGATCGCCTCCTTCGTATTTCTCAGGCTTTGGGCGATCGTGTTCCGTAAAGAGCCCAATTGGCTGCTCCGTTCTTTCACAGCAGGACTATTGTCGCCCGCATTCACCATCAACTTATTCCGCTCCAATAATGTCTTGTTATATGTATCGATCATTCCCTCTACACCGACACTCGTTATACCGGTATTAGCCGGAAGTAAATGTTCGTTTTTCAACGGGTCATGCAGATACATCTGCACCAATTCAACCAATTCCCTCTGGTTGGTCAATTCAGTGACCTCCATATCATGCCTGTTCCGGTTTCCCAGATAGATTTTAGCTTCTTCAGTCAAATCCGCCGATTGATTGCGTTTCCGGTAGTTTTCAATATTATTCTCCACGTCGCCCAGCTCTTCATTGATCAATTGCAAACGTTCGTCAATAAAAACGGCCGTATTACGAATGATCATGTTCTTATCCTGCATGGACTCATCCACATACACCTGTATCAACATATTCAGAATATCATCTCCTCTCTTCGAATTCGTATCCAGATAAGTCAGCGTCAATAAATTGGCATCTTTCACCGAACGTTCCGCTTCCAGCCCTCCTAAATATGAACTAATAAGCGATTCGTGCTCACCGCATGTAACCTGTATCGGGACATCCAGCCATTCGTCAGTGAAAAAAGAGGTACGTTTAACAATCATCCTACCGACCGGACTATTCAGCGGTGTTCCAAAAGAATATTTCATCACACCGTCGGGATCATCTTCCAATCCTTTTATCCGGAAACCGCCATCCTGCAGAGAAATAACGGAGAAAGAAGCCGGTTTGGAAAAAGTAGAGTCCGGGAAAATGATTTCCACAGGAGAATCGACATATAAATCCTTGTTTTTCAGTCCATCGTCTACAGAATATCCGATATCCAATCCTAATCGTTGTACCACCTCCCCCATCAACAAACGGGATTTAAAGATCAATATCTCCCCGTCTATATTATTATTGTTGTCCGCAAACAGTTGTTTTTCATTGAATGCCTCTTCTGTTTTTGCTGTACTTTTTAACTGAACGACTGCTTCCCGCTTATAAACAACCGGAACAGTCCGTATGTAAACAAAAGCCAGCATCAGGCACATAAACACCGACAACGCGAACCAATGCCATTTGAGGAGCAATACCTCCCATACTTTACGAATATTAAACTCGCTTTTCAAATGCCATTCTTCTATATAAGGCTTATCATTATTCATAAGTATTTTATTTAAAGATAAGTACACAGGTTGACATCAGAAACGAAATTAAAGACAACCAGGTTCCAACGTTGGTGAATTGATTCTGAGTACTTGCTTCCGCCCGTACACGATTAGGTTCCACATAAACCAGGTCGTTCTGTCGCAAATAGAAATCCGGAGAGTTGAATATATCTCTCGAACGCAAGTCATGATACAGGATTGTTCGTTCCCCATCCATTTCCCTGATCACGGCTACCCGGTTACGACGTCCATGGATTGTCAAATCCCCGGCAAGTGCCAGAGCCTCAAATAAAGTGACCCGCTCGGAGCTTATATTATAAGAGCCGGGACGATTCACTTCCCCTAATATCTGTATCTTAAAATTTAGGAAACGAACCGTCACTACCGGTTCTTTTATATAATCTCCTTTTTTCAGACTGTCCTGTATTAAGTTCGTCACTTCACGGCGGGTTAATCCCTGAACCTTTATTTTCCCCAGTAAAGGAAAATTGATGGTTCCATCCAGATCCACCAGATACCCCCGCACATTATTATTGCCAGAACCTCCATTATAGTTATTCCCCCATGACAGGGTGTTGAATGGCTGTAGTAATTCCGGTTCGGAACAACTGACAAGGATATCCAGGATATCATCTTTTTTGATTTTCATTTCAAATGTATCGGTGGTCTCCATTCGTTTAAACAAATCATCCCCTTGCAAATACGCAATATCCTTTACTGTTCCACAGGAAGAAACTAAACCTGTAAGAAGTAAAAATCCCAATAAGCTGCTGATTATTTTCATAATTTTTTCTTTATACATACAGACCTTTTTAACATTATATGTGTTAAGAGTAACAATTCCCTGCATCCTCCTCTAAACATGCTTTCCAGTTTATAACGAAAAGGACGGCTGTCAATAACATTAAATTTACCTTCTTGGATATTTGTTCCCATAGTATCCCCTGTAGAAAACAAAGGATATAGTCCGTAAACCTTAATACCCATTAAATTTACAGTTTGAAAATCATCTGCTACAACAGAAGGACGTTCTCTTAATAATCTTTTTGCTGCATTCCGATGTATCAGATAGGCATATGCTCCCCATCCTACCCAGACTCGGAAGATGGAATATCCATTTCCTAAATCTTTTCCTTTTAAAGAACTCATATGCGCATACGTGTACAAAAAGATTCCACCTTTTATTTTCTTCAGCATATCATATCCGACAGTCATCATATTCTCCACAAGTTCAGGCTGAGAAAAAACAATATCATCTTCCAAAATCAAAGCTATTTCTTCTTCCGATTTTAACAGCCTGCGAAAACATTCCTGATGACTAAGTTCACAACCTATTTCTCCGGGAAGCGGAGAACGTTTATAACGATAGGTAAACCGTTGGATATCAAACCGGGCATCCATTTCTTCCGATGAAAGCTGATAACCATCAATAGCTTCCACTAATTCAACATCCATACAAGGATATTGAGATGTCTCTTTCAATATATACTCCCGGCGATTTTCTGATCGCTTTAGATTTATTACATAAGTTTTTATCTTCATTTTTTTTCATTTAATATATCCAGTAATCTTTTTCCTGGTTTAAATTTTACACTTACACGTTTATGGATCGGGCATTCTATTCCGGTACGTGGATTCCGTCCAAAACGTTCTTTTTGTTGCCACGGTGTAAAATGTCCGAAATTTTGTAACAGGACAGAATCTTCCTTTTGAAGGGATTCTCCTACTACGACACACAATGTATCGATAAATTTCAAAGACTCCGTAATTGTTACCGACATTTGACTTGCAATTTCTTTTGCTAATTCATTCTTATTCATAACTTTATATTTTATTTTAATACATCACCAATCCATTCGCTTACCTATTAATTCAAAAAAAATTTCATTCCAGGATTTATAAAAATCTTTAAGAAGATTTTTATACTCGTCAGATATCTGACGAGTATAAACTCCAATATTGGAGTTTACCAATTCTTTTTCAGACCATTCATGATGAGGAAGTTCCAAAAACTCTTCTACAGTAAATAAGGTCTTTTTCTTATCTGTCTTCAAATTCCTACTTTCCAAAACCAATATCTGATCCTGTCTGAAATACTGAAGATATCGTTCCAGCTGGTCATAATATAAACCATGACGGATAAAATCCGGATAATGGAATGCTGATGGCAGGCAGGAGCCGGTTTCTTCCATTTTTCGAAATTCTTCCTGTATAAACCATTCAAAAGGATATTCGTCCGGATGCTTCAGGTAATCAAAATATTCGCGTTCCGGATCTTCACGGACACACAGATTTTCAACTATTGCGTATTTACAAGCCATATTATATTCGGAAATAGCGCGGCTGACCGGTTCGCGAACCAGAAATATTAATTTTGCATCCGGGTTATATTTATAAATACGGCCGGGAGCAACCTCTTCATACACATTGTCGGGAGTCGACTCGAAAAACAGGCATTTCCCTCTGTTTCTTATCAGCTTTGTAAAAGAGAAATAACCAACTAACTTTTTAAGGGTCACTGCTCCCTGATATTTCTTCGTAAAAAACAATGTTTCTTTACCCCAAGCACCCGTACAAAAAGGATGCTGATTCATATAATCATGCAAGGAAGTCGTTCCACATTTCTGCGCTCCGATAATAAAGAAGTCAATTTTTTTGTTTTTTTGCCCGCTCACCAAAGCATACACATACTTAGAAAAATGCACTAAGGTGTATTTCATTTTCATCATCAATAATATATAAAATCAGGTTTATCTATTTTCCCGGTTACCCAGTCGTATAGTTGTACCATTTGCTCGGAAACCCTCCCTACGGCATATTTATCAAGTACCAACTGCCTTCCTCTTTTCCCCATTTCCTGAAGAGTTGTATGATCCGAATTCAAAATTTTGCTCACGGCTTCTGTTAATGTATCCACATCATTATTCACCCAATAGCCACAACGATGAGTCTCCAACTCCTGCCAAGGGGAACCCGTCGTCGCTATAACCGGCACTTCCTGTAATAAGGCCTCGGGAGTAATTAGGCCGCAGTTTTCAAAATCACTGGGAACAACCAGACAGGTCAGTGATGCCAGTAAACGGTTCTTTTTTTCACCGGTTACAAATCCGGTAAAACGTACTTGTTGCAACCCTAACCGCTTCACTTCATTTTTAAGAAACTGCATATAATCCGGTTCGCCGTCTCCCATAACCAATAATTCCCCCGGTTCATTTAGACGATGCCAGATTTCAAACAGCCTTTCTACTCTCTTACGAGAATGGATACGTCCCAAATATCCGAAACGCTTCACGCCAACTGGCAACGAAGGTTCTGCTTTCTCACTACACTCCATCGGATATGGTAATAAAGCCACAGGGTTTGTAAATCCTAATGAACGGTAATACTCCATTTCCTCTGTACATGTAGTATGAATACAGGCTGCATCCTGTAACATTTTACATTGAAACAGAGACAAAGCCGTTTTCTTTATCAAAGAAGAATGCGCTAAAGCCTCCGGATATAAAGAACCATGCAAGGTAATAAGATAAGGGACTCCTTCTTTTCGTGCCAGATTAGCAGTAATATATCCTGGATATTGCCAAAGTCCTTGCACATGGTAGGCATCCACAGAGGGGATTGACTTCAGCGCCTGTGGAAAGGCTTTCGCATATCCCCACCGTTCATAATAAAAACGAGGTAAAGGCAAAAAATGAATGAATGATTCATCAGACAACGGTATTTCGCCCTTTAAAAGTTGCTTGGTTAACACCTGCGCTTTTATGCCTTGTTCATTTAGCCCTCTAACCGTCAATAAGGTTGCACGAGCCGATCCTCCATAAGTTGAACTCATGGAATTAATAACATGTACGACATTCATTTGAATCTTGGATATTTAATTTGTTTTTATAGAATCACCATACATCAGAAATAACTCCCGATCTTCCGGATATAGTTTTTCTATCATTTTCCGGATAGAATCCTCCATAACATATTCTTTTGCAATGGTCAAACGTTCTTTATATACGGACAATCCGAATATATTCAACAATTTTATCCAATCGTTCACCGACTCATAATGCAAAATCTCAACATTTTCATCCATATAATAACTTTGAGGATTTATCCAGGGGATTCTTTTATTCCGTAATAAGAAATCTTGTTTACTATGTTTCAGGTGAAAAATATATTTACAGGCTTCTTCCTGTGAAGCAAGATTCAGTTTCACCAGATGATTGGCATTCGTCCCGGGACAGATGCTTTTCAGGAAAGCATATACCTTTTGGAATTTGTTTAAGCTAAACCATTCTTCATCTATCACACGCCTGGAGCATTTTATACGGTAAAATATAAATGGAACAGTTTGCCCTTTCAGTTCTTTTATTCCGGAATAAAAACGATTATAAGGATTTCGTACCATTGTAACAATCTTGTAATCCTTCCATTCAGGTATAAAACGAGGTAAATCATTATACGTTATATGCCCCAAATCTACTCCGTATTGAGTAGAAAAGAGTTTCCACCATTTCGTAGCATCTGTTTCTCCATACTGCTCAATATAAATATCTCTCAAAAATGTTCCGCCACATTTCGGATTATGCAAGTATATCACTTTGCGTTCCCGGTCTACAATCATATTTTCTATTTTAGATACTGTTTTGAATTTATTTTCAACGACTAATCCAATAACCATTCCGCCTTCAATACCGGAGAATGCGCCAATAGCCGCGTAACTTTTTCCAGGCGTTTATGCAGGGGGATCATTCCGGCAAATAAGTCTTTTCGCTCCGTTACCGTTAAAGCCAGATGTAAGTCTTCCAACAAGCGTTTTATCTGCCGCAACAGGTCGGTTTCATAAACTTCCAACCGGCTGAAACGGGTTAATCGTCTTATATATCCGGTAAAATCTTCACGTCCCATCATACCAAGAAGGGAATCCGGATCATGCTCCGGTTCGAGAACGATCCGTCCGACCGAAAAGCCTTTTTCAACCAATAAGCGTGCCGATCGTATCCCGTTCGTTTGCCCGGCTTCATCACCGTCGAGCATAATAATGGCGTAATGGGTATACCGGCTGAGTAACATTATATGTTGTTCGGTTAATGCCGTTCCGCATAAGGCCACCGTATTCCGGAACCCGGCGGCGTGCATGGCCAACACATCTTTGTATCCTTCGGTGATATAAACAAAATGATGTTCACAAATTGCCTCCATAGCCTGATATAAGCCATATAAAATTTCGCTTTTATGGTAAACCGGACTATCCGGCGAATTGATGTATTTACGGATATCCGTCCCTTCCGTTTCTCCTTGGTATCGTCCGGCAAAAGCAATCAGTTCTCCCTTTTCATTCCGTACCGGAAAGATAATACGACCACACAAGTCCGTATAAGAGGCAGGTAAAGAAGTTGGAGCCACGCCTACTTCAAACGCTTTATATGTTTCGCGGAGAATATCCGCTTCCGGAATATAGGTTTCCAGCAAATCGAATATCATCCGGTGGCTGCGGAGCAAGCTGTTTATACAAAGTTGGCTGACCGGTTCTACCGGTGCCGGCTGTCGCTTCGGGCGCACCGGAGGATATCTGACCGGTTGGTAATCCTCTCCGGTATCCGGCAAGCCGTACCACCCCGCCAGTATCTTCAATGCCGTACGGAAATCGCAACCCTCTATCTGCTGTACGAATTTGAACAGGTCGCCCCCCTCACCACAGGCAAAACATTTATAGTATTGTTCTTTCACATTCACACAAAACGACGGATGCCGGTCGGCATGAAACGGGCAAAGCCCTACCAGTGTCTTTGCCGAACTTCCGCCCCGTTTCAGAGGCAGGTAGCGTTCAACTACCTCCTCCAAACGAGCCACTTGTTTAATTCGATCTTTCCGGTTCATATTATTCTCGGATCATAATCCGTCAGGCAAGTCATGGTCGGATTGTAGCGGAATTTGGCTATTCCTATTGCCCCGTTACGATTCTTGGCAACCATCAACATACCCACTCCACGCAAATCTTCCTTTGTCTTCGGATCATAAAAAATATTGTACTTCTCGGCACGATAAACGAATATGACCGCATCCGCAACCTGCTCTATCGCACCGGAATTACGCAAATCGCTCAACATCGGGAAATGGCTTCCCTGACGACGCTCTACTTCACGGTTTAACTGGGCTAGCAAAACCACTGGTATCTCCATCTCTTCCGCCATCAGTTTCGCCTTACGGGCGATGGCACCTAAAGCCAGGTCGGTCGTCTCCTGCAAATTATTTTTCGATACGATGATGTTGATCAGATTCAGATAGTCGATATACAACGCTCCCAGCTTTCCCTGCTTATGCAGTGACTGGGCTTTGGCACGCATATCTTCGATCGTATCCGCCCCGCAATACTCCAACGTAAGCGGCAATCGTTCCAATTCCTTCTTCGCCTCTTCCAGCCGGGCACGGTCGGAAGCCGAAGTTCCTTTGAAACGCAAGCGGTCGGCATCGACTCCGCTGATCATCGAAAGCAAGCGCATCACATTCTGCTCCTTGCTCATCTCCACACTGAAAAAGGCTACCGGTTTACCCTGCCGCGCCATATTGAGTGCCATCCATAAAGCAACCGCCGATTTCCCCATCGAGGGACGTCCGGCAATGATCGTCAACTCCCCTTTGTAAAGGCCTCCCGTCATCGCATCCAGGTCATGCAACCCGGAAAGAATCCGGGTCATTTTCCCGGATTCGCGCAAAGCCTGTTCGCAATATGATCCTTCCAGCACACGGGCAGCTACCGCACCGGCATTCTCCATCGACGAAACATGTGCCATGCCATCGCGTAAGGAACTTGCCACAGTCTCTATCCCCGTCAATAATGCCGTAACATCGGCGGAGGGCAATTGCGCCTCCGTCTCTTTTTTCTTCAACTCATTCACCAACCGGCGCAACGTATAACAACGAACCAGCTGGTCGGCATGGATGCGGATATGGGTATCGGTACGTACGTCAAGCAGGATGTCCGACAGAAACGACAACCCGTTCAGTTGCATATACAAACTGTTATCCAGCCGGCGCATCTCATTCTCTACAGTCAGCATATCGACAGCTATTCCCGAGTTCATCAGCGAAAGCACCGTCCGGTAAACGAAACCGATTCTGTTGTCGCTGAACATATCCGGCTGTAACCGGTCTGCCACATCGAATATAGCTTCGGGACTGATCAACAGGCCGGCTATCACGGCTTGTTCCAGCCGGAGGTTCGTGTTCGGCAAAGACTGCGTATGTATGTTCTTTTGTGCATTCATCAGTTCACCGCTCCTTTCTGATCATTACCCGGATTATAAAAATTCATCGCATCATCCCAGATACTGCTGCCGGAGCTATTCCGGTCGGTACCGCCCGGTGTATGTGGCGTCGTATCCCCATGTTGTACCTGTACGGATTGTTCATAATTCACCAATGCGATTCGTTTATAAAAACCGACATTCGACACGATTACAAAATGCTGCTTTTCCAACTTCACCAGACATTTCTTTACCTGGCGACGGTCGATACCAGTCAGTTCCTCAATCTCGGTATACGAGGTTATCCACTCTCCCGGATGACAGAAATAAACCTGGTCGTTCAGCCAAACCTGTCCTTCGCTGAAATAGGCAAAGGTTTCGACACAGAGTAAAACATTCGCTAACTCACGGAGATCCCGTTCTCCCATAAAAAATGCACGCAGCACACTTCTACCCACTTTCAGGTAGCCCAACTTCCGGTAATCCGGTGTCATGTTTTCCTTACGTTTTTTCATTTTCACAACCTTTTTAGTTACTAATTCTAACGTGACAGGTAAAAGCGCGCTTTTGTGACAGATTATATATTTTGATTATCAAACGGCAGATCAAGGTTACAAGACATTACTTCGACAACAGTTCGTACGCCCTCTTTAATATAGAATAAATATTATTATTATTAATACAAAGAAGCATGCGATCAAAAAATCATTCAGGACACTCCTGCCCGCTTACCCTATGGTGTAAATATACGTCGGGGATGTCTTTGGGCGGAGTACACTAAAAATCAGGAAAACAGAAATAAAGCAAACTCATTACCAGCCGGTTAATAATTTATTTCTTGTTTTTTAGTGTGTGAAACGAGTTTTTAAATGTTGTTAAAATCTCTTCGTATTCAGGAGGTATATCGTAAAACCACCTGCGAACGGTGGAAAGTTCCTGATCGAAACGAAACATGCCGCAAAGCGTTTTAGCCAATTTTCCTTTTTTAGCTCTGATAATTTCCAGTTCCAGCAAGACCGACATGACTGCGATAAAGAAGCGTGGGTAGCCCAGTTCCCTGGACGGTGTATAATACATCTGGCTTTCATAACCGTAATACTGTATGATCGTGTCGCGGTATTCCGCAAAAAAGCGTTGTGAGAATTTATGCCATTGTTCACGATCGATTTCATCCGATTCACGCAAAAAAACAGCTATCTCCATAATCGTCCGTACCGGATCCGGTTGTTGTTGAATATTTACTTTAAAAGTCGGAAAAGATAACGGGTCTCCTCCAGCTAGCCTGCATAATTTTTTTTATCCATTGTTTTATGTGTTAGGCTGGGGAATGAGTTGCTTATTTCCTGAAAAAAGTCATGACTTTTGATTGTAAAAGTCCCTTGTTTTGAAATTAAAAGACTGGTCTTAACATTTCAAAACACCCTTATTTTTTTATCTTCATATAATAGCTGGCCAATTTAAGATAGAAAGATTCAGCTTTACCACCTATTTTCCGATATTTTACATACCCTTTGTTATAACCATAATCTGTTTTTCTTCGTGCATCAGATAGTGATTGTTCAAAAATATGAGAATAAAAAGCCAATAATTTTTTTCTTTCCTGAAAGCAGAAATCTTCAAATGTTTCACCATAAGGCCAAAAAGGAGTCGTTACCTTTTCGAGATATGCTTCATCATCCTTATCCAAACGGATTATCTCTTCGATAGCATCTTCTAAAGAAGGAAAAGACATGACATCGACAAACGATCCTGTATTATAATATGCCCCCACATTGGGATTTCCCCAATATACAGGCAATGACCGGGAAAGAAAAGGATGATATATCTTTTCTGTGGTATAACCATACAGGCTTGAATTTTCTATCGCCAATGAAAATTTATACTCACTTTGAAATTTCAATTTATCTGAGACATTGTATCCTATATTATTCAAAAATCCGCCACCGGAATCAACTCTTTTATATTCGGATAATTTTCTGAATATCTGTTCACGGTAAGGAGCACTCCATTTAGTGTTTGAATATACGAAATTACAGAATTTACGCTGGAGTAATTTTTCTCTATCCATTTTCAGGTAAGCTGTATCCGAATCGTATATGGTTGTCAGATAAAACCTAAATATACGATCATGGCAAACAGTATCCGTCAAAGCAATGGCATAATCACATAAATTCAAATCCGGTATTATATTTTCACCACTCCAGAATATTTTTATGCAATGCCCATATTTTAAATGTTCATATCCAAAGCAAGAATAAAACAAATAATCAGGATGTTCGGCATCTAAAATTATATCATATTCGGAGAAAAGAATTTTCAATGAAGATTCCTTTTTATAAGCATCCTCCGTCCAAAAATCAGTAAACCAACAACGAATTTTCTTTTTCATATTCAAATTTGTTTAACATACCGGTTCTCTTATTCGGTTATCATTCTCAGATTCTCACGGGCCAATCTCGGATTCAGGGGAAGGGACTTACGGAAATAAGAGGCAGCTCCCTCTTTATCTCCCTCCATCAGCAATAAAACTCCCTGATTGTTGTAAGCACGCGGATCATCGCCTATCTGCTGGAAAAGCTGGCGGGCCGATTCATTATCTCCCAATGCCAACGAAGCGGCAGCGGCGTTCAGTAGGGCGACTGTGCAAGAAGGATGGGTATAGGCAGCCATCTCATACACTTCACGGTATTGTTCAGTGCCCGGACGATAGAAAGAGGCCAGGCGGATAAAATCGGGTAATGAGATTCTTTCCGGATGGGTATATACCGTTTCGAGCAATTGAGAATCAGTAAAGGCAGGTTGTTGCGCTTCTGTCTCGACAGCCAGTTCCATCCGGCGCAGACGATTGAAAAAACTCTTTTCGATATCTTTATAAACAGCACCGTTATCTATGGCTTTCATCTGTTTACGACGGCTATCGGGATCGTCGGTCAGCTGGAATATAGCCAGCACACGGCTGCTGTATTTTTTATCCGACCCGGAGATCAAGCGCTTCAAACCATCCCAATCCTCTCCTACCCAATCGACAGAGACCTGGCAGGTGGCAGGCAGTTTGAATTGTTTTTGCAGATAGTTTTTAAACTGAACGGCACGGTTGCCGGCCAGACGTTCGTTTTCCTTTGTATTTCCATCGGGAGAAGCGTAACCGGTAATACGAATGTTTTTTACATACCCGCCAGCAGATTGCAACAAGGTTTTCAAATGTCCTTCCAGCTTTGCCAGTTCGGCAGAATTATTTCCGTATTTAGGGTTCACCTGAATACCACCAGCCGGAAAATCGATATAGGCAGTCAGTTGTTCCTTCAATATCACCGGAGCCAATTCTTCTTCCGGAACGATGTAATTAATCATCCGGTTATAAACAGACTGGGCATCGACCTGTAACTGGGGAATTTCCACATTCCGGGATATTTGCCCCTGTTGCTTGTCGGTCCCTGTTTCCTGCGCTGTTCCGTTTTGCACGGTACGTGCCACAGCATACACATCTTCCGGAATAGTCGTTTGTTTTTGAGTACTACAAGCCGGAAGAACAGCCAGCAAACCAATACCGGCTATTCCTTCTAAAATTCTTTTTCGCATGATTTATGTAAGTTTTTAATACTAATTATCTCTTTTCGATATATTACGAGCCGTTTCTTTCAATAACAGAGCGGGAATCGGCAGATTCTTTTCATACTGTCCACAGAATAACCATATTCCTTTCTGGAAATAATTCCAATCAGCAGATACTGTGTTCCATGTTAATTTTGACGTTAGAACGATCCATTCTTTAATATTTTGATACGAATTCGTTCGCATTCCTTGTAAATGATACCAGAACCATCCTCCAAATAAAATCGGTTTATTATATCTCATAACCTCAATCGGATTTGCCCAATCTAAACTGGTTATATAAAAAGTATCTTCTGTTATACCAAAAATCAAATGATCGACCGTTCCATTATATATTAATTTGCCCAATCTGCAGATATGCCACTCTCCTTGTTTATATCCCAGATTAATACCGGACATAGAAACGGCATACTTATTATTAATAACCTCTTTAATAATATAATTCTCATATTTCCGAAAAACAAAATCACGTATCGCAGGTATTTTTGAAAATAAATCAAAGGAGGATAAAAAAGTATATTTCACCATGATCCGTCGATATATCTTCTCATAATATTTTCCAAAATAATTCCCCAAAGAAAAGGTGACTTTATTATCTGCCCGGTAAGCATCACAATATCGTTTTAATTTATCTGTAAAATAAATCTGGTCACTGTCTATCTTCATGGCATACCGATAAGTGGCCTTAGACAGGGTATAATTATAATAATTACAGAGTTTATGTATAGAAGAATCCGGCAAAGAAAAGGCTTTTTTCTTTGCCTCTTCTGTCAACCCATGACAGAAGACCGGAGGAGCATAATAAAAAACGTTGATTTTATCCGGATACTTCCGCTGTTTTTCCCGGATAATCTCCGGTGCATTATCCGTACAATCCTGATAGCAGATAATCAGTTCATCCAAAGCATCGATACATGATTCTATACAATCCGACAAGAACTCGGCATCATTTTTTACACGCAACAATCCGGATACGCCAACTGGACGCACTTTTTTTAGAAAAGACATATCCACATAATAGTCTTCACCCTTATATTTGCCCTCCTGACAAAGAGGACAAGTACATTCAAACATTTCTTCCATTGATTATCAATTCTATTATTAGATTCAAAGATTATATCCAGGCACTAAAAAGCCAATGAATACCGACATAAAACAGCGGTAGTCCTTATCCAGTTTTTTAAACGATTTCATGTTGATTGTTCCGTTAATATAATCAAAGGTAAGGTTTGGTTCAAGATTTATCAAAAGTGAACTAGTTAAGTGTTGTTGCTTGTCCTGAAAGGACTAACTGTGAATAGCTCATTTCTTTCTAAATACGATTGTAATTTTCAGCAAAAACATCATGCATTCTAAATACGATTGTAATTCTCTGACCTTCGGACTAGAATAAAGAATGTATCAACATCACTCAAATTCCTGCATTGCTACCGGTTGCCAGCCTCTGTAGACTGCGGCAAGGAGACGCAGACGGGTGTTACCGGTACTGCTCTTTACCTTTTCATCGGAAGCATATTTATGTAATTGTGTTTCTGCTTCCTGCATCAACGATTCTGCTTTAGTTGTCGTATCATCCCGTTTCAGAAACTTCAACTCTATTAGATAAGAATATTGCATGTCCGGATAATTGGCCAGATTGGGCATCAGGTAAAGGTCTGAAAAACCACGCCCGGCTTCAAATTCGGGCCAGATGATAAAATAATCCGTTAAACCCATATAGGCTAACATAAGTGTTTTGATAGTCGATTCCTGATAGATCGCATCACGAAGGACGGCTTTCTTATCCACCTGATCAGCAAAAAAGCCCAACGCAGCTTCCCATTCTCCAAAATAAGCCATGCGGCGCATACGGTCGGACAATTCCATAAACGGGAAAACAATCGAATCGCGTTCTTTCATTGCTTCCACCAGGTAACCGTAAATCTGTTCGCGAACCGCCAGATTCGGAACTTTCATTATCGTCTCCCCATATTCTATCCGGTCATAAGTCAACAAACCGAAATAATATAACAAAGAAACAAAATTTCCCGGATCAGCCAGGTTTTCAGCGGGAAAACTATCTTTTATCACATTCCCGTTCACTTCGCCTGTATCGATCAGGCGGGTTATGACCGAACGTCCCTCTTCCTGCATCTTATCGATACGGATAAAATGACGCAATTTGCTGTAATCGGTACGGATATTACGGTCCAACATATCGGAAGGGGCACGTTTTTTCAATAAATAATTATTCAAAAAATAAAGTACCATATCAGAGTTATACATAGTCTGCCCTATGCATTCCCAGGCAAAACAATAATTGTCATACCAAGGCTTCATCAACCTGACAAGTTCTTCTTTTGAGTTAACCAGCATTCCTTCTGATTCATAATAGGATAACATCTCTTGCAATTCAGATCCACTGAATCCGACCATTGAATTAAATTGTTCATCCGTCGTAATATTCGTCCCGATATTAAATCCACTCGTTACATCATCCAGGGTTACAGGCGACACACCGGTAATAAACATTCGTTTTACAGGAGCTTCCGGACCGGTTGTAATTGCTTTGACAATATTAAAAAATCCACGGTAAAAACCAGAGTCATGTGTCAGGGCACGATACACATTATTACCCTCACTGGATAATATCGTATTTGTAAAATTATCATATTCGTCGATCAACAGGTAGATAGACAAGCCTAACATACCGGCACGTTTTCCTATATAATTCAATTGGCTGGCTGCCGACTTCAATTCCCGTATGCCCTGTGAGAAGCCGGGTTCAAAATAAGACGCATACTGGTCGGCGAACGCTTCCATCTGTATTTTAGCATACATGTTGAAGTTTTCCTCCAACGCCTCTCCCGTTCCACGAACGGCACTGAAATTGAAATAAAGTACCAGATACTTACCTTGTTCTGAAGTTGGATGTTTGCCGATATATTGTTCTCCAAATAACTCGTTAAAACGATCGGCATACTTCACATCATAATAACAATTCAGCATATTCAGAAATAATGACTTTCCGAAACGACGCGGACGGATCAGAAAAAGAAAACGGGCAGTCTGCTCCAATTGCTCTATATAGCGTGTTTTATCTACATAATAATAATTATCTGTCATGAGTAACACATAATCTGTCAATCCGTAAGGTATTTTCTTTGCCATATCTTTCTTCTGTTTTAAAAATTCATCGTTAATTAAAAATCACTTCCCAGCCTGCAATATTCCGTTCATCCGCACTAAAAGAAGCACCGACTTTTACTAACCGGCGCCCATTTGCCTGATAAGGAATCAGGTAACCTTTATCATCAATCTGCTGCAGAGCTTCTTCTGTAGTCCCGTTCAGTTTAAACTCAAATACATAGATGTAATCACTGGTTTTTACAACAGCATCGGCACGGCCACGGGCACTATGAACTTCAGCATCGCAAAACTGCCCCATCAGTTTGAATACAAGATAAAAAACAACTTGGTAATGACGTTCTGTTTTTTCATTCAACTCATAAGGAAAATCTGCAAAAAAGGCTTTCAACCTGTTCATAAACGCATCTACATCTCCTGCACGCAGTTCGCGAACGAACTTACCGATGTAAAAACCGTTTTCATCTTCAGTGACTGCAGTATAAAAAGGGGTAATAAAATCGACGAAGCCATATTTTACTTCTTCGTTCGGGAAAGCCAATGTATATAAAGCAAACTCTTTATCATATCCTTTGATTGTCAGATAACCGCTTTGATAGAGTAGCGGTATTGGATTATTCGCCTCCATACGATATTCCGAAAAAGCAGAAGCACGCATTTCCACACCTTCCAAAAGCAACCGCAAATCATAATCACTCTTTTTTAATAATTCAACCAGAAAAGTAGGAGTTCCTGTTTGAAACCAGTAATTATCAAAACAACGCGTACGTAAACAATTTAAGACACTGAACGGATTAAATATGCCTGGAGTTTCTTCCCGGAAATGATAACCGTCATATTTAAGCTTCATCTGATGGATAGTCTCATCCAATGTAAAATTCATTTCGAGACTAAGGGCCTCTAGTTCCGGTATAAAATTCGAACGCAATTCCTCGGATGTTATTCCGCAGATAGCCGCATAATCCGAATTCATACTGATATCTACCAATTGATTCAAATCACTGAATACGCTTACATGCGCAAACTTAGTTACTCCTGTAAGAAAGACAAATTTCAGGTGGCCATCCAGACTTTTAAGAACGCCATAAAAAGCTTTCAACGTATTACGATATTCTATCGTCAAAGTCTCATTACCTAATGCTTGTAATAATGGTTTATCGTATTCATCTACCAATATGACAACCTGCATACCTGTTTTTTCTTCTGCACGGCGAATAATACCGGCAAAGCGGGTGGAAAGGGTTTGTTCATCTTTTCCTTTCCCGTATAAATCTTCCCACCGTGTAAGATGAGAACTCAGAATAGCTTCAAGAGCTTTAGGAGAATCATATTTTTCAGCATTCAGATCCAGATGCAATACCGGATATATTTTCCAGTCCTGTTCCAATTTTTCAACCGCTAAACCTTTAAACAGATGCTTTTTACCTTGAAAATAGGCTTCTAATGTCGAAAGAAACAAACTTTTACCAAAACGCCGCGGACGGCTTAAAAAATAGGGATTACCGGACTGAACCAATCGATATAACAAATCGGTTTTGTCTACATATACAAAATCTCCTTCACGAACCTTTTCGAAGCTCTGTATCCCGACCGGAAGTTTTCTGGTTTTCGTATTCATATCGAAACTATTTCCTAATTATTACTTGTCATTATCGGCAACTATCACACAAAGATAAATAATTATACCGTACGTACTGTCTAATTTTCAATTTTCAATTCCTAATTTTCAATTCTCAAGGCTCTCCCAGAAACCTGAATATCTGTTGCGTCTGCAAAGGTGTAAACTTGCGCTGGCCTTTGCGCCAGCCGGATTGCTGCAAGGCGGCTGTCAGGTCTTTGTTGAAGGCAATCCAACGCTTGATGGCTTTCGCTGCCGAATCGGGCTGCAAGGACGGGTTATATAACAAACCCAACTCTGTTAGTCCGTAACTGCGTACTTTTACATGTACTTCCGGTTGTTCCGTTTCCTTATTCATATCCTGCTGTTTCTAATTGGTTTATGCTTTAAATTTACAAAATAAACAACAGAAAAACAAGCCTTTACCTCTATATATTCCAACTGAAATCATTTTATAACCAGACATATCAGCCTTTATCCATACATAGCCGTACATAACCGGAGTTAACTGGAAACGACACTCTCCCACCGTCGTACCTTTGAACTGTTATCGATAACCAACCAGTTAACCGTCAATAGCTTTCGGAGCATTTCCATTGGTATATTGGCACATTGTCAAATTAAAAAATTATTTCCCATGGCTTTAAATTATCACCTCGTAAAACGTCCCGACATGCGTAAAGACGCTGCCGCAGGCTCCGAGCTGTATTATGCACAGGTCCGGGCATTGAAGAAAGTCAGTTTCGAAAAGTTATGCAGCATGATCGCCATGCGAAGCACCGCGTTTATCGGTGATGTCATGCTGGTGATCGAAGGCTTGCTTTCGGTCATGCAGGAACGCCTCGAAGAAGGCGATATCATCTGTATGGGCCGCCTCGGCAACTTCCGCATGGTAGCGGGAAGCAAAGGGGCCGCCTCAAAGAAGGATTTCGATACCTCTCTCTTTAACGATGCACGCATCGTATACGTATCGGGCACTATGCTGGCCGATATCAAGAAGAATGCCAAATTTGAAGAACTGAAACCGATCACCGATCCCGATGCCAACAACAATGGCGGCAGCGGTTCCGAAGACCGTCCTGAAATCGAATAGGCATGGATAAGCAAGTATTCTTCAAACAGTTCCTTCCGGCTGCCCAGGCGGCCGGGGAACATTTCAAGCTGAATCCGGATATCATACTGGCACAGGCGGCCATCGAAAGCGGCTGGGGTGAAAGCGTTCTTTGCCGGACGTTCCACAATTACTTCGGCCTTACCGGATACGGACAACCTACCCTCTACTGGAAAGGAGCAAAAACCCTCCGGATAAAGGACGGAGGACTCTCTCACCTGCAATTCAGGATCTATGAATCGGATCAGCAAAGTTTTTTCGATTTTGCCCGGTTGATCCGCACAGTTTATCCGATGGCTGCCGCTGTCAGCATTTATCCCGAGGCTTATGCCAAAGAAATCGCCTACAGCCGCTACATCAGCGAACAAAACGGCGACAACCGCGAAGCCTACCGGCAACTGCTGATTACGATCTGCAACTATATGAAATAAATAACCGCTCATTGGCATATTAGCATATTAGCACATTGACACATTAAAATTATTCCTATGAAATATCTTGAAGCTATCCTCGGTTTCCTGACTACGATCGCCCGGTTGATTTTTCGGGGCAAAGGGAAACATAAACCCGGTCAACCTGTGGTTGACGATACTGGCCATCCTGGCTGTCCGCCATCAGAATACGGAAGTGGCGCTGGCAGCGATCGGGGCGATACTCTCAATATCAGGGAAACCTTCCCTGCACCCGAAAAAATAATGGGTACGGCACTGATTCTCTGTGCAACGGGAGGGTATTTGCTGAAATTGATGGCATAAAATAAACGATTTATTCTGTAGAGACGTATTATGTACGTCTCTACACTCCCATAGACTTATCCTCGTAAATGTTTGATAATCCCCACTTTCTTTAAAAGTAAATATTCTAATCTCTCATAAGCTAAACGACACTCAATCAAAGAGCGAGGAAAAATTTTTTTCTTTCCGGAAGGGCGTTTTTTCTCTAAAATGAATGAACTGAATTTACTCCATTGCTGTATAGCAACAGAAGGATATATACTATAAACAGATATTCCCCATCGGCGAAACAGTCTCCAATCATCTGCAACCCAATACAATGGTTTCCTTTTTAATAATAACTGTGCCGCACTTCTATTAATCAGATAGGCCGTTGTAAATAGTGCATTATGAATTTTATACAAACCATAACATTCACAAATATTTTCTCCTTTTCTTACATACTCAAAATCAGCATGTAGCAATAGCATCAGAGGCTCGGTGTTTTGCATAAAACGAGTAACAAATTCTGAGAAATTTTCAGAAAAGGCGTCTTGTACAAAACAGGCATCATCTTCCAATATCAATGCAAAATTATTCACTGAATCGAGCAAACGTTTATAACATTCCTGGTGACTTAAAGTACAACCGATTTCTCCGGGTAGTACAGAACGTCTGTAATGTTTACTAAAACTTCGAGTATCAAACAGACGGTCTATCTCTTCCTCTGTCAACTCTTTCCCATAAACCGCATTTACCATTTCAACATCCAGGCAAGCGATTCTTCCCGTTTCCTTCAGGATACTTTCTCTTCGTTCCTGTGCCTGCGGAAGATTTATTACATACGTTCTTATTCGTTCCATATTCTCTAAACAGGGTTTTGTTGTATATTCGGTATATCTACAATCCGGCGACAAACAGATAACGATTCCGGGCGATGTGAAATAACCAGCAACGTCAGTCCCGGACACTCCTCAGAAAGCCGGATAATAGAGTCGTTGATCGCATGTTCCGTATTCTCATCCAAAGAAGAAGTAGCTTCGTCGAACATCAGAATCTCCGCCTCTTTGTACAGAGCCCGGGCAATCCCCAATCGCTGGCGCTGGCCTCCTGACAACAGGCTGCCTCCTTCACCCACCGGAGTATGAATGCCTTTGGGTAAAGTCGCCACAAAATGATCCAGCGAAGCCAGACGGAGAACCCGGTTGATCCGGTCCATATCCGGATGTTCACTATTATATCCCATTATAATATTATCCAGCAACGTACCTTCCACCATAAACAATTGCTGCGACACATAGCCAATACGACTCCGCCAGGAGGTCAGTTTATCGGCAGACAAAAGAACATCATCCACATAAACACCTCCCGAATTCGGTTGCAAAAAAACCAATATCAAATGAAACAAGGTCGATTTGCCAGAACCGGACTCTCCCCGGAAACCAATAAAATCACCTTTATGTATCTCCAGATTATAATGATCGAATACCGGCGTCTTTCCATCATACGAAAAACTAATATCCCGGATTATGACCGAATGCCTGAACTCAATCGGATTTTGTTCCGCAACGCTCTGAGTGAGCTGTCCGGACTCAAGATCGGATAATATATCCAACACAAACGAATTACCCCGCATTTGAAAAATACACCCCGTACTTTTTATAACGCCCGGCAACACCCGGTAAACAGCTATGGCAAATACACCGACAATCAAGCCTAAAGACGGCAATTCAAATAATTGAGTGGCAATGATTAATGCCACCACCGAACAAACAATAGCCACTTCAAGCACCTTTTGCAACGAATTATTCAGAATCATATTACGGACGGTAAAACGGTTTTGCTTACCCAACAGAGCCGAGAGTTGCGAAAAACTGTTTGAAAAAGTATTATTCATTTCCATATCCGTATACCCGATAAATGTCTGTTGCAATAATCTGGATCGCAGTGGACTCAGCAAATACAATTGTTTCCCGTATTCTTTTATCCGGGAACGGGAAAATCGGTAATAAGTCAATGTGATAGGAACAAATGTCAAAACAATCAGTAAAAATACATATACATTGAAGGTTATCAATCCGATCAGAATAGAAGCTGTAACAAAAAATTCACAAAGCAACTGCGTATAAGGTACAAAATAACCCTGTATTAAATTAGCGGATATACTATTCACCCGGTTAATCAATTTGTGACTATTGTTTTGCTTAATAAATAAATATCCTTTCGAATAATAACTGTGATAAAGCTGTAAAGACAAGTAACTGGAAATAAAAAATAATCGTTTGTTCTGTTTATACTGTAACCAGGCTGACAGACAAACACGCATAACAGAAAAAAATAATACTACGATACAAATAAAAAACACAAACGGCCGGATACTATCGAAACCCATCCAATTGTAAAATAAAACCATATAACGATTTTCGAGGACGACATTTTCATTAAGCACCAACAATAAAACAGGTAATAAAACACCCGTCCCTACTAAATCCAAAACCGCCATGACAAAAACAGAAATACCGACCTTCAACAATCGCAACCTGTATAAACGAGGCAATACTTTATATAAACGTTTCAACTCCGAAGGTATGATTTGTATCATATCAAAAAACTATTTTACATTAATTACTTTACTACACTCCGACAACAGCAACCACAGGAAAAAACATAAATAGGCCCCCGAGGACACTACATATCCTTCAAAAAACAGATGAAAAAAGAACAAAAATAACAGAGAACCCAGAAAATATCCGTTTATACCGACCGATTCTCTTTGGAACATCCGGTACATAAAAGACATATACGGAATAAAAAAAGCCAGGAACCCCGTTATCCCCATTGAAGAAAGCAGAAATAACCAACTACTCCCCGGTTCAATAGTCCCGGTTTCCCGATTAACTTTGTTTGTCTTTGCGTAGTCAGGCTTCACCGTAGCAAATCCCACTCCAAAAATGGGGAATCCCTTAAATTCAGTCACACGGGCTTCCCATAAATCATCTCGTGAACGGGTCAAACTACCTGCTATTTTACCACCTTCCATTTTAGAACGTATTTTTTCCGTATAGGGCCACCAAATACCGGCTGTCAATACAGCTAATATAGCCAGCATAAATACGAGTCGTGCCAACCGTTCCACACGATGACGATAAATCCGGCTATAAAAAAAAGCAGTTGCCATAACAGAACTCGCCAATGCGGAACGGGAACCAGCCAGTAATAATACGACCAATGAAATAACTGCAATTCCAATTTGTTTATATCGTTCACAAATTCCGGAAGACAAATAAAAACGGTACAAACTATACACCATCGAAATCCCAGCTAACGGACCAAGCAGCATGGATTGATTTGTCAATCCATGAAAACCGCTGTACCCATATATAAAAGGCAACTTGAATACCCACGCAAAGAATGATATTATCACAATCCACCGGATAGCCACTAACGTATATAGAAAAAGTAAACGACGCCACGCTACCATATTCGGATTTATAAAAAAAGGACCGACCAAAAAGACTACAGATAAAAAAGCCAGAACCCGGAACCAGACTCTAAAATAAGCAGGAATCTCATTCACCCATATGGATACAAACAGTACAGTCAGGAAAGGAATATAAGTATATGATATTTTCAAACCTCCCCGTAAAACAAACCAGATAAAAAGGACTAAAAATACAGCATAATATACATTATCCGGAATAGGATAAAAATAAGGTATGACCTTTGTCAGTGCCAATAAAAGAACACCCGGCAATGCAATCTGGGAAAGAATATCCGTTGTGCCAACTATCATTTCAATACGGTTAAAATACAATCGGCAACTTTCGATGGCGTAATCCTGTCTGACAGTTCCCTGCTTTTCCGTCCCATTTGTATCCACTGCAACTCCGGCAAATGGATAAAACGTTCTATCGCTTTACGGGTAGAACGTTTGTTCGCAGGTTTAAACAAAAAGCCATTTTCCCCGTCTTTCACAAAACAACTCACGGCACCGCAACAAGCGGATGCCAGTACCGGTAAACCGGCACAAGCGGCTTCATGTATCACCAATGCCCAGGGTTCGGTAACAGAGGGCAAAATAAATGCACCGGTCTTCTCCAACTCTCCCGCCAGTTCTTCCTGCGACATAAAATCTTTTATCTCGACATCCGGATAGCCTTGTAGTTTAGGGTAGTCCGGTCCATTTCCTATCAGCACTAACTTCCAGTTTTGACGATCCGGTATCCTTTTCCAGGCCTCCAAAAGATATGTCAGACCTTTTTCTTTCGAAAATCTGCCGATGAATACTAAACGACGCGGATATTCTTTGTCTACTTTTTTCAAATCGATGCTATGGAACAACTCCACATCGGCCGACAAATTATGCATCAGGATCTGCTCCGAACGAAATCCCAGTTTATGTGCATAAGATACCTGCGGCTCACCTGATACAAACAGATGGCTGAACCACCTGCGATGACGAAAACGGGATACCAGGACATTGAACCATTGCATTCCCCCTCTCCATTGGGTATCGCTACTGGCTACTACGGGTATATGCAGTTTCTTACGAACCTTGCCTGCTACTTCGTTATATAAGGGATCTATCCAACCGGCAGTCCAAAGCAAGTCCGGCTCCAACCTTTTTACCAAACGGAACAAATGGTCCGGGTCCCAAAACGAAGAACGGTTGTAATACGTGACTCCTTCCAACTGCGGGGGCAAATAAGGCGTTTTCTTGTTTAAATCCCACAATACGACATGTACACGACATCCCCTCTCGACCAAAGCCTTTATAACTATTACATTATAAGGCATTAATTCCGTATACAAAATTACGATGGTAACCATTACTTATTCATAATATGATTTATTCGACGATACAAATGAAATAAAAACGGTGAACGTTCCATCTGTCTGTACAAGCAGCTTACATGTAACCAATCCAGCCATTTATAAATACGACTCATTTCCCTTTTATCCCGCCAACTCCCATTACGCCAATGACGGGCATAAGCACTTTTTTCTTCAAAACCTTCTCCATAAACAAATGTCGGATAAGGATATAAGCACATCCCCTCTTTTAACTCCTGCTCAATATTTTTGAATATAAATCCATAGGGTATTGCTGTTTCGGCCATAACAACCGGACATTCTTTCCGGAAAATAGTTCCATTATTTTCCATATAATCAGTGTTCTGATAATAATCCAGACAAGCTTTTATATAAAGATGACCTTTAACAGCACCTATAATTGCAGCTTCGATAGCAAGGCCAAAGGATTTATTTTGGAAAACAGGTGTAGCCAGATGCCCTTCCTGGTCTATCAACGATAATCCTATTTGTTGAAACGGTTTTTCCTCATACTCTATACCTGAAAAAAATGCTTGTTTAAGAAATGGATCAAAACTTTTATAGACTTCTACATCTGAATCCAAATATATGCCTCCTTCTTTCCACAAAATATAAAAGCGCATATAATCTGTCACAAAAGCCCAGTTCTTACATTCATAAGCCTGTTTTATAAATGGAACGTTAAAATCAAGTAGGGAAGCATCCCAACACTTAATTTGGTATTCAGGCATTACACGCTCCCAGCTTTTTATACATTCGCGCATAATTACCGATTTAGTTTCTCCACTAAACCAACAATAATGAATAGTTCGAGGAATTTGTAATTGATTTTCCATGATATTTATGCAAATAATATTTGTCTGAATTTACGATATACTCCATCAAAACGATATCGCATATAGAACAAAAAACGATAGTAACTATCTGTTATTAATGGCGTTGTAGAAAACAAAAAGAAATAAAACATTTTCTGATAAAAACCTGTTGGCGGAGCCAATAAAATATCCCGCTTCAAGGTCGGATTTTTCAAGAAATCTTTTTTCAGCAAATCTATCCGTTCATTGCGTGTCAGCGGACAATTCTTTTTATAAAAACCGGATGCATAAGCGAGATAATCTGTTACTCTTCTGGAGCACAGATAGGATTCCATTTCAATATCGTTCCATTTATATACACTAAAAAATTGGCGAAACGTACTTTCCGCCATCGAACAGGCATATAAATGACTGGGAGAATAGGCCCCTGCTGCTGATATTTCATCCCGCCGTAAATAATGATAAAACATATCCTCTACGAGGCTGACCGATTCAATCTTCATATAGTAGTTCAGATTAAATATCAAGTCTTCATATGGCAATATATCAGGAAATTGCAGTTGATATTTTCTAAGGATACTTGTCCGATACAATTTATTCACAGGATAAGCAAACAGATTTCTTTTTTTCAGACTAAAAAATAAATCCAATAAGTGCTCCGGTTCATATTCCGTATAATCTTTCTCTACTTGTTGTTGTATATATCTTTTCTCATGTGTATACTCCACGGACACTCCACAAACAACTAATTCGGAACCATTTGAGACCATCGAGTCATACATCTTTTTATACATCTCCGGTTCGATCCAATCGTCCGAATCGACAAATCCGATATATTCACCGGTGGCCAACTCTAACCCGACATTACGTGTCGCACCCGGATTTCCGTTTCTTTGATGCACCACCCTGATACGTTTATCCTGCAAGGCATACTGTTCTGCAATACGTCCGCTGTTATCGGTCGAGCCGTCATCTACCAGTATAATTTCTAGTTCTTTCAATGTTTGATGGCAAATACTGTCCAGGCAAGCCGGCAGATATTTCTCCACATTATAAACCGGTACAATGATCGAAATCATTTTCTTTTCCATATTTTCAATGATTTACTCAACAGGATACCGAGCAGCATATCGACTATCAATATGACAGTTATATTACAGATGTCTGTCAGCCAATTATTCAGGACCAATAATACGATTGTAAATACCAGAATAAGTTCTGTGGTCTGTAAATGGCTCATGCCCGCAGCCAAACATTTATGATGCAAATGATTCTTATCGGCAATAAATAAGGGACGGTGGTGCATAGCACGTACCAACATGACACGAAGGACATCGAACATCGGAATGAATAATAAGGTAAACGGAATTACCAGATTCTTTACATCCGGTTCCGTTTCCGATACATACACAGCATATTTAATGACCAGAAAAGACAATAGATATCCCAACGACAACGCTCCGGCATCTCCCATAAACATCTTGGTTCCTTTGGCAGTACGGCCCCATACATTAAAATATAGAAAGGGAATCAGGCAACCCAACGCAGAAAAAGCCAACATCGAATATAGCCATAACCCTTTGAGAGAAAACATCAGCCCAATCACCAGGAAAGAGAAAGCACTCCCTCCCGCTGCCAATCCGTCGATGCCATCGATCAAATTGACCGCATTTGTTATAAAAACAATCAACAAGACTGTAAACGGAATCGCTATATATTCCGGCAATATATACACACCAAACAATCCGTATAAATTATCCAGATAAAAACCGGATACCGGAAGTAAAGAAGCCACGGCAAATTGTATAAAAAATTTCTTACGATAACGAACCCCTATTAAATCATCCTCTACTCCAGTCATATACAGGAACAAACATCCTGCCGACAAAAACAAAAACTCCAGTAATATATTGCCATTTAATTGGTGATTCATCGGAAAACCAATCAAATAACGGTAACCGACGACTAATGACATGGACAAGACAATGGAAGGAAAAAATGCCAAGCCACCTAAACGGGGAATTCTTTCATGATGACACTTCCGCCTATTCGGCGTATCATATAATTGTTTGCGTCGCGATATATTCAAAATTTGAGGAAGAAACATCAGAGAAAAGAAAAATGACAAAATCAAACAGAGAAATAAAGATATCTTGCTTTTCAAAGGTTCTCCGGCAGCAACATCCAAAACAACTAAAAATGAATTAGTTAACATGCATTTATTATTTGAGGGTTGATATAACAAAGGTCGTCAGTCCCATTCCTGAGGGTGACATACTAGTGCTTTTTATTTTGACCCTTATTTACGGAATAAGGGTCATTGAGTTTAAATCACTATATATCAACACCATACTAACACATTTTATATAGAGAGTAAGTAAGAAATCACCAATGATGTTCATTTACAATCTATATATAACTCGGAAATAATCAATTGTCTGAAAAAGGAAAGGACAAGAAACTGAAAATGGAAAATGATAGTGTTTATTTAGTAAAATAATATTACAAAACTCAGGATTCCTTAAATAAATGTCAATCTACTTGTTTCTGATAGTTGGAGTGTTCTGCTAAGATCAGTTAATGGTTTTATAGCGGTTAATCTTGATTTTCATAACGGTTTCATTTTTAGGTCTTTCCGTATCGTTTTTTCATGAATTTCAGTAAGATTATCTTAATATTAATCTTTTTTAAGACACAAATTTTCTTCTTACTACAATTTTATCAATAGTAATTTTTTACTTTTGTACTGTCAAAGATTTTCAAGCTATCTGGTAGTATGGGGTATAAATTTCGTAATTATAATCCTACCAGTTTATAGACAATGACCCTTATTCCGTAAATAAGCGTCAATTCTTGCAATTACTCTTGCTTACCCATTTTTCCACAAAGTCAATGATTTTCAAATTAACCCTGTCAATGATATTTTGATCCAATTCTTTTAAATAAAAGAGTGTTGTTTTTTCGGAAGTATGCCCCAAGGCCTGACTGATGACTGCAACCGAAACAGAATTTTCTTTTGCCTGCATAGCCCAGGAATGACGGGCCACATAGGAGGTCAGTTTTACTGGACAATCTATCATATCCCCTATCGTAGCTAACCGTCGGTTGTATGTTCTTAAAGCGACTTTATATCTCTCATAAGAAACCTCTTCCGATTGTAATACAGGAAATAGCAGATTGGAATTCTCCCTGGCATATTTTTCCAATAAACGACGCATACCGGAAGTAATCGTCACGCGGATTTCTGTTTTTGTCTTCACACGGTAATAGACAAGTACATTGCCACGTACATTATTTTGTGTCAGATGCGCCAAGTCAACAAACGCCATTCCGCATGCCATAAAACTGAACAAGAACAGATCGCGGGCAAAATCAAGACGCTTCTTCCCTTTTAAATCCAATTCCGTCATATCTTTAATGACCTGTATCCCCACTGAACGTTTATAAGTGGATACGGGGCGAAGATGTATTTTTTGAAAAGGATTTGTTTCAGGTGTAACCAGATTTTCAGATACAGCACTGTTGAATACGGTTCGGAATATACTGGTGTAGTTGGTTACCGAATTAGGACTCAAATTGAGGGATTGCAGATAGGATACAAAATCTTTCACCAGCAGGGGGTTCACTTGCTTCATTTTTAAAATATCCGTACCTACGAACCGCTCCAGATGCCCCTGGGTTACCTTATAGAGGGAAGCTGTACTTTGAGCTGATCCACTTTTCTCCTTTTCAAGAAAACTCATATAATTCAATAAATTTCCCCGAAAATTTCTTTTTACTTCTTTTACATACGATGTTTCCATAAAGTTGTTTTTTTAATTAGATTATATAGAACAAATGTAAAAGATAATTTGATAATGAACTTCTGCTAAAACCAAACCTGATTCAGTCTTGTTTTTATCGAGCTTATGAAGGTAAACTGGAGGATATTAAAACTGAAACTAGTGGATGCCAGGCTCTATTTCGTGAGCCTCATTGTAGGGTTGCTGACCGGGTTGGTGGCAGTTCCCTATCACTATTTATTACAGTTATTCTACAATTACCGGAAGGATTTCTTTGAGTCGTCGCCACCCTGGTACCTGCATATCATTGCTTTTCTGGCCTTCTGGGGAATCCTCCTTTTTGTATCCTGGATGGTGAAACGCTGGCCTTATATATCGGGCGGTGGTATTTCGCAAACACGCGGGGCGATCAACGGAAGGATCGTATATAAGCATTCCTTACGGCAACTGCTGGCTAAATTTGCCGGCGGAGTACTGACATTAAGCAGCGGCCTTTCCATGGGGCGCGAAGGGCCGTCTGTCCAGATGGGATCGTATATCGGTGACCTGGTCGGTAAATGGGGACATATCCTGAGCGGTGAACGGAAACAATTGCTGGCAGCCGGTGCCGGAGCCGGACTGGCGGCTGCCTTTGCCGCTCCTTTGGCGGCTGCTACGCTGGTTATCGAATCGATCGAACGGTTTGATGCGCCCAAAACGGCTATCACAACCATACTGGCCGGAGTGGTTGCCGGAACCATTGCCAATATGATCTTTCCCATAAATCCCTATCATGAGATAAATGCCGTGGCACCGGATTTGTCATTCTCGTTACAGATCAAACTATTCCTCTTGTTCGCCGTCATCGTCTCCGTTTTCGGAAAGTTCTATTCGCTGTTGATGCTTTACGTGAAAAGGTTATATCCGGCCATAAAACAACCGGAATACATCAAGTTGCTTGGATTACTGATCATGGCCTATACCATTTCACTGACGTTAACGGACCTGACCGGAGGCGGCGAACAGTTCCTGATGGAACAGGCTTTAGGCGGAAAAGAGAGCATCCTGTGGATAACCGGGATGATGTTGCTGCATATGGTGTTCACCGTCTATTCCTTTTCATCCGGACTGCCGGGTGGCAGTTTTATTCCGACACTGGTAACAGGGGGATTATTAGGAAAGATCTGTGCCTTATTGCTGGTGCAGCAGGGCATCATCGCACCGGAAAATATAAGTTACGTCATGTTGATCGGGATGGCTGCATTCCTGGTTGCCGTGGTACGTACTCCCATCACCGCCATTCTCCTGATAACAGAGATCACCGGCCATTTCGAAGTGTTCTATCCTTCGATCGTTGTCGGAGGACTGACGTATTATTTTACCGAGTTACTGGAAATAAAGCCTTTCAACGTCATGTTTTATGAAGAGATGATCAAGAAGCCGATCTTTCAGGAAGAAAAACGGCTGATACTAGATGTCGAAGTCATGGCAGGTTCTTATTTCGACGGGAAGCTGGTCGATACGCTTCACCTGCCCAATAACTGCATCATCATCAATATCCACCGCGACCGCAAAGACTTCCCTTCTGCCGGACAAACGATCCTGCCCGGCGACCAGCTTACCCTTGAAATCGATGCCCAGGACATCGAGAAGCTGTACGAGCCGCTGGTTAGTATGGCAAATATCTATTAGCCCCAATAAAAAAGGTGTCTGATAAAAACTCAAACACCTTTCCTATCTATGAATTGTTTGTTTACGCAAAGAACAATATCAACAATTGTGCTGTCAACACTCGCAGGAACATCGTCAACGGATAAACTGTTGCGTATCCCACAGACGGTGCATCGTTACCTGCCGTTGCGTTTGAATAAGCCAGTGCAGGCGGGTCGGTCGTACTACCGGCAATCAGACCCATCAGCGTGAAATAATTCACTTTGCAGAAATAGCGACCGATACAACCGATAATCAGCAAAGGTACGGTAGTGATGATAAAGCCGTAACCGATCCAGGCAAAACCTCCATTGTTCACGATCGTGTCGACAAAACCGTCACCCGCACTGATACCGACACAGGCCAGGAACAACGTTATACCGATCTCACGCAACATCAGGTTGGCACTCTGAGTCGTATAAGTCACCAACTTATATTTATAACCGAAACGGCTGATCAGGATAGCCACGATAAGCGGACCACCAGCCAATCCCAATTTTACCGGCTGGGGAATACCCGGGAAAGTAATAGGAATACTTCCCAATACAATACCTAAAGCAATACCGATAAAGATAGTGATAAGGTTCGGCTCGTTCAAACGTTTCATCGAGTTACCCAATACCTTCTCTACGTTCGTTACGGCAGTTTCAGTACCTACTACATTTACACGGTCACCCACCTGAAGGGTCAGATGCGGCGTTGCAACCAGGTCGACACCGGCACGGTTGATACGGGTTATATTGATACCATACAGTTTACGCAGTTTCAACTGACCCAGACGCTTACCGTTCAGTTCCGGTTTTGTAATCAGGATACGGCGGTTGATAAACTGGCTTTCCATACGAATCCATTGTTTACGCTCCATATCGATCTCTTCACCAATGAAAGTTTTAATCGTTTGGGCATCCTGCTCCGTAGTAATGACAAAAACCTTGTCATTCTCCATCAATACGGTATTGGCAGATACGATTTCAATCTGCTTGTCGCTATCGTGCCAGATACGTGAAATAACGAAATCACGATGTTCCAGAAGGTTTGATAACTCACCGACACTCTTACCGAAAACAGCTGGGTTCTTCACGATTAATGAAACAGGTTTTGCCTCATTCGTATGGGAAGCATCTTCATTGTTCAACTGTTCGTTTTCCTTGTCAAAGTTAACCCGGAACACATAACGGATAAATATAATCGACAGGATAATACCGATAACACCCAACGGATAAGCAACTGCATATCCTAACGCTATCGTATTGTCCGTTGATCCGTACATATCGGAGAATGCCTGTTGTGCTGCACCCAGACCCGGGGTATTCGTTACAGCTCCTGACAGGATACCGACCATCGTCGGCATCGGAATGCCGGTTGCATAATGCAAGATAATAGCTGTTACCACCCCCAGGAATACAATCCCGCAAGCCAGCATATTCAACGTAATACCACCTTTCTTAAAAGAGGAGAAAAATCCAGGTCCCACCTGCATACCTACCGAGTAGACGAACAATATAAGACCAAATTCTTTAAAAAAGTGGATAACATTGTGATTGATCGTAAAGCCGAAATGCCCTAAAATGATCCCCACAAACAGTACCAGTGTGATCCCTAACGATACACCAAATACTTTAATTTTTCCCAATTGAATACCTGCCGCAATAACGAAAGAGAGCAACAGGATGGAGTGGCCAATGCCTTCGCCCCATAATAAATCATTGATCCAATTCATACTATTATATTAAAAAATCTTTTTGCCATTAAATAAAGTTCGCAAAGGTATACATTTAGTTTGTGTTTAACAACATAAACAGTATCTTTACCCGGGAAAAATAAAAAGATCATGAAGAAAATATATCGTATAGCACTTGCTTTGTTATTTGCCGCGACAGGGCTTAATGCTCAAAGCTCTGAAAAGACAGTAATTATCAACACGAACGTAGGGACCATGAAAGCCCGGCTGTATGACGATGTCCCGAATCATGTCCGTACATTTATCGCCCGGGCCAGACAAGGCGAGTTCAACGGGACACTTTTTACCCGTGTGATCAAAGAGTTTATGATCCAGGGAGGAGCGCCCGACTCAAAGAATGCACCGGCCGGAGCCCGTTGCGGTTTTGGTGATTCGTCGGCGGAGATCATGCCGGAGTTGAACGATAAATATTTCCACAAGAGAGGTGCGCTGGCCGCCCCGCGTCAAAACGATGATGTCAATCCGGAAAAGAAATCGGATATGTCGCAGTTCTTTATCGTACAGGGGAAAGTCTATCGCAACGGAGAACTGGATACGTTGGAATTGATTGCCAACCAGGACATACGAAAAAAAGCGCTGGATAAGTTCTACCGTCCTATTGCCGTCGACTTAAAAATGCTGAAACAAAGCAACAAGCGGGAATACAACAAACGGGTAACAGCCGTCAACGCCCAGATAGATTCCATGATCCTGGCAACGCCGGGACACCTGATCTTTACAGACGAGCAACGGAAGGCATACACCACAGACGGCGGATGCCACCACCTGGATGGTATTTATACCATCTTCGGCGAACTGACCGAAGGATTCGATGTGTTGGATATCATTGCCAACCAGCCGAAAGATCAATATGACCGTCCTAAAAAAGATATCAGAATCATTAGTGTTATTATTGAATAAAACATCATTTATATGTTAAAAAGAGACTTTATCATGGTCCAGATAGAAGAACTGGGCAAAGTGATCGCCCAGATCATCTTCAACCGGAATGCTAACGCTGCCCGTAAAAATCCGGAGTTAATACAAACGGTCTACAGTTCACTCAAACTGGATCAGGATTTCCTGATGACCACATCTCCCGAAGAGATTCTCCGTTCTCTGGACAATGAAGATAACGGCGGTGTGTTACGCCTTGAAATAGCAATCAAGACCCTGATCGAGGACAGTTACCTCCAACCGGAAAACCAACCGCAAATACTCCTGCGGGCTAAAGAATTGCTGGAATACCTGCAAGCACATGACAGTACGTTCTCGCTGGAAAGGGTCAATTTGCTGAACGAGATCGAGGAACGGCTGAAAGAATAATTCTATTTACTGGAATTTCTTATTTTCTTCTATTAATTCTTCGCTATATTGTTCTGGAGCTAAGGGTGAAAAAAGTTCTATTAAATTATCTTCGGGATCACGCAGATGTACTGTGCGCGCTCCCCAATCAGCCATATCGGTTGGTTCATTAACGAATATCACACCCTTATCTTTCAGAGTCATATAAGTGTTATTGACATTATCCACACTGAATGATACAAGTGATTTCTCTCGAAATCCCACAGGTAATTCTTTATCTGCATTGCCCACTGACGGAGCCATCCAGTCGGATACAAAAAGAGCAAATCCTTCTATTCCATCTGCTACTTTAAAACTTGCATAACCACTGTTTTCATCTCCTTAAGCAGGCTCTAAACCAAGCTGCCCGGCATAAAAATTAAAACATTTTTTGTAGTCTTTGACTAATAATCTTACATTACTAAACCTCATAATTGTTCTTTCTAAAATTTATCAAATAGTATTTCTTTATTCAGTTGGCAACTGTTACTTTTCCAATGCCGCCACTCCTTCCGCGCAACGTTCCCCATCGATCGCAGCCGACACAATACCACCTGCATAACCGGCTCCTTCCCCGCAAGGGAAAAGTCCTTTTATCGTAACATGCTGATAGGTGTCACGGTCCCGAAGAATACGGACGGGAGAAGAAGTTCGTGTTTCGACACCGATCATCAGTGCTTCATTGGTAAGAAAGCCTTTCGATACCTTTCCGAAATAACGAAAACCTTCACGCAAACGGCGGGTTACAAATTCCGGCATCCAGAAATGAAGCGGAGAAGCCAGCAAACCGGGAGTATAAGAGGAAACAGGCAGATCGAAGGAGTTTTTCTTGTTTACAAAATCGTTCATACGCTGTGCCGGTGCCGTCTGTTTCATGCCTCCGTTCAACCAGCAGACTTCTTCCAGCCGTTCCTGAAAGGCCATCAAAGCCAGTGGCGAATCAGCCGGGACCGTCACTTCTTCATGTTTCATCAGTTCGGTATAATCTTCCGGACGAATTTCGACCACCATTCCGGAGTTAGACCAACGGGAACCACGATTAGAGGGAGACATCCCATTCACGACGACCTGCTTCGGACCGCTCGCCGCCGGAACGACAAACCCGCCGGGACACATACAGAATGAATAAACGCCCCTCCCGTTCGACTGGGTAACGAAACTGTACTCGGCAGCCGGAAGATACTTGCCCCTTCCCTCCCTGCGATGATACTGTATCTGGTCGATCAGTTCCTGCGGATGCTCCAGGCGGACGCCTACCGCAATACCTTTCGCCTCTATCGGAATCTGCTGCTGATAAAGGTATCTGTAAACGTCACGTGCCGAATGTCCGGTTGCCAGGATTACCGGACCGTAAAAAGTCTTTCCGGTATTCGTCTCCACACCAATCACTTCGTCCTCTTTCAGGATCAAGGCATCCATACGGGTTTCAAAATGCACTTCACCGCCACAACGGATAATCTGCTCACGGATATTTTCTATCACCCGGGGGAGCTTGTCCGTACCGATATGCGGATGGGCATCGGCCAGAATAGAGGTACTCGCTCCGTGCTGGCAAAAAACATTTAATATCTTGTCTACCGAACCGCGTTTCTTGCTGCGGGTATATAATTTACCATCGGAATAGGCTCCGGCACCACCTTCACCGAAACTGTAATTCGATTCACTGTTTACCGTATGTTCGCGACTGATCAGGGCAATGTCTTTCTTCCGTTCACGAACGTTTTTCCCCCGCTCGATAATCACCGGACGCAGTCCCAATTCAATCAGGCGAAGGGCAGCAAACAAACCACCCGGCCCAGCACCGACAACAACGACCTGTTTCCCTCCGGATACATCTTTATATTCTACCGACTGATATTCCGGCTCTTCCGGTTGTTCATTAATAAATACACGTAGCTTGACATTCACATAAATCGTACGCTGACGGGCATCGATAGAACGTTTCAATACACGCACGGCCTGAATATCTTTTGGCTGAGCACCGGTTTCATGCGCCACCACCTGTTTCAATGATTGCTCATTCACAGCCTCCTCCGGCAGGATGCGGAGTTGTAATTCTTGTATCATATCTGTTTATTTGCTTGTTAATGGGATATAATAGATAATACCTCCCTGAAGGCGCAAACCACTCCAATCGGGAGCTATCGTAAGCGACTGGCCTTTGTTCCTGAATCGTTTTGTCAGATCAAATTCATAACCGACATTTATATTCAATGCGAGTTTCTTATGTATCCGTATCTTTGCACCAACAGCAGGTTCAATAAAAAAGTTTGTTCCGTCAAGAGATTCGGAGTCTATTATTTCTTTTGGTCTTTCCGCTAAAGTAACTTCCTCCTCGACAGTACCGTTATTAAAAACAACGCCGGTTGAAAACTGCAAATAAGGCCTCACGATACATTCCGAAAAATCCGGTAAAGCAAAACGATAAAATCCTCCTAAACGAACTCCTTTCGTACGAATAGTAAAGTTGTAAGACGCTGAATAGTCAGAGACTCCTTTATTGCCTACAGTATTCATAAAATCAAGTAATAATCCGGCCTGATGCAATTTCCTCCATTCAAGCCCCAATTTAGCCTGATGAGTTATATAACCAGGAAAGTTATCGGTTGTTTTAACATGGTTCAAAGAAGGTTTTGCTTCGTCGAGCAACGACTTCATATCTCCCATTTTATAAGTTGCAAAACCGACATTATATTCCAGGGTCAACTCCTGAGCCTGCAATGACAATGTTGTCAACAGACATATTATAGTTATTATATAAATCCGTATCATTTCTGCAAGTATTTTTCAATGTTCAATATATATCCGTCGAACGACAATAAAGTATTACCTAACAAAAGGGGATAAATCCACGACGCTGTTTTTAATGTGAACAACACTTCTCCTTCGGGAGAAAGGACTTTGAGATTATTACTATTGTAAATCAACAAATTGCCGGTTAACGGATCGACATTAACCAGTTGCGCGTACATGTCTTTCCGTATAATCTTGATTCTCTTGAAATCCGGCAAATGAATCACCTCCACATAATCGTCGTAGGCGATCAGCAATTGATCGGGATGTACCGGATGAAGCATGCTTTTCCAATAAGTTCCATAAGAATACGGCATTTTGGTGTCTGCAACAATCTGATGATTATTCAATATGATCAGTTTCTGATCGAACCCATCCTCATACATCAGATATTTACCGTCGACCGACATTTGAGGAGTCAAAGCATTCGAAGGTATAGCAGCCAAATGTTCGCCCTCCAATGTTGAGAAATGCAGAATAGCCCCGCTTCCATCACCCTTGTAGGCACAATAAATCAATTCATCTGCTGCATTTATACCTAAAAGAGAAGAATAGCCTTCACAATCTACACTATTCAACAATGCCAATGTCCGACCATCAAAAACATTCGCCGGATTACCATCGGTAACAACCCTGCCGGATACCGGAGAGCTGAACACTCCCCACCCGGAACTTCGGTTATCGGACGATAACAGTTCGCCATCGGTAGAATAACATCGCAAAGAACCCGGCTCTTGGGCATACAGACAACCCGTCATCCGGTTATATACCCATCTCGCACCCCGTGATTCATACTGAAAAATTCCGGGCGATCCGACCTGCAATTCCCTGAATGTAGTCTTACCCGGATCTTCTGTAGAAACAAGAACCAAGCGGGCGTTATAAGTCGTTGTCATCGAACCGAACTCGCCGGGCGGCAATGACACTGTCGCCTTCCCGTCATCCGGCCTGAAAACAGTTCCGTCATCCAACCGAACAGAAATATCGGCCGGATAAGGGGTTTCCCAAGCCACCACTGTCTCTTCTATATCAGCTTTAACAATATAATACCGAATGGCATCCGGCATTTTAACCTCCCCCATTGGCCAGACCAATGTCGTATTTCCGTCACGCAGGTTCATCCGGATATTATAAACCGATTCCGCCCCCAGATTATTCTTATCCGTCCACGAAGTATTTCCGGCAGGAACAGTCACATCGACCGTGTATCCTTCAGAACCGCCGGTAATGGTGTACGACTGTAACTCAAGATGGGAAAGAACCGGTTCCGCCCAGTTCAAGGTCAAATACCCGTCAGCACTAACTCCCTGTGATATAATAGAGGGCAATTCCATACTATAGTCGATAATTACCGGCCAACTCATCTTGAAAGAATATCCTTCTATTTCCATTTGGTCGGCAATACTACCGCTACCTGTCGGGGAATAACACTCACAGGTTAACGTATAATTCCCGGAAGGGAAAGTCGATGAGGAAATCATCAGAGAACCATTAGGTTGCAAATCCGAATCACTCCAAACGATATCGCCCATTTTAAACTTTAGTCCTTTGATATCTTTACCGAATGCTGTCAACGAATAATTTAATTCCGTCTCTTTATTGATTAAAATTGTCTGCCCGTCGGTAACAGCATTCAAATCAATACTGGCATTTGCCGAATCCTGAGGTTTCTCGATATCAACAAAATTTTCATGTATCTTATATTCACAACTCCAAAGCAAACAGATACAACACAAATAACAAATTAATTTACTATCCATAATAAAAAGGATTTAACCGAACAAATGCCGGAAAGCTTCTTCCACCTTTCTGACCTGTACGATTTGTATCTTACATTTATTCGTATCAAACCCTTTCAGGTTATTGTGAGGGATGATGATGCGTGAAAAGCCCAGCTTCTCTGCTTCCAGAATCCGTTGTTCGATGCGGTTGACCGGACGGATTTCGCCCGACAAGCCGACCTCGCCACACATACAAACGCCTTGTTCGATACTGATATCGAGACTCGACGAAAGGATAGCGCTGATAACAGCCAGGTCGATAGCCGGGTCGTTGACCTTCAGTCCCCCGGCAATGTTCAGGAACACGTCTTTCTGTATCAACTTGAATCCGGCACGTTTCTCCAACACAGCCAGCAGCATATTCATTCTTCGCAAATCAAAACCCGTCGCACTGCGTTGCGGAGTTCCATAGACAGCCGAACTTACCAGCGCCTGTGTTTCTATCAGGAAAGGACGTATGCCTTCGATGGCGGCAGCAATTGCCACACCGCTCAATCCTTCATGGTTCTGTGTCAGCAACAACTCGGACGGGTTGCTGACTTCACGCAAGCCATCCTGACGCATCTCATAAATACCCAATTCAGCCGTGCTGCCGAAACGGTTTTTGATACTCCGGAGAATACGGTACATATAATGTTGATCGCCTTCAAACTGAAGAACGGTATCGACAATATGTTCCAGTACTTTCGGCCCGGCAATACTTCCTTCTTTATTAATATGGCCTATCAGCAGAACAGGGACACCGCTCTCTTTGGCATATTTAAGGATTGCTGCACTACACTCACGAACCTGTGAGACGCTGCCGGGAGAAGATTCAACGAGTTCTGTATAGATTGTCTGGATAGAGTCTATAATCAGTAAATCAGGCTGTACGTTACGGGCCTGGACAAATATCTGTTCCAGATTCGTTTCACTCAGAATGAAGCATTCCGGATTTTCGTGGGCGATACGGTCGGCACGCAGTTTCAGCTGGCGACTGCTTTCCTCACCCGATACATATAATGTCTTGAGATTGTTCAATCCCAGAACTGTTTGCAGGACTAAAGTCGACTTACCGATACCCGGTTCACCGCCAATCAGCACCAACGAGCCTTTCACCAAACCGCCTCCCAGGACACGGTTCAGTTCTTCATCTTTCAAATCAATCCGAGATTCTTCTTCGGAGGTAATATCACGTAACAGGACGGGACGTACTTTACCCGTTTCTGTTATACCGGGAATAATACGTTTTGCAGAAGGTTCTTTGGTTGCAACGATTTCTTCCACATAGGTGTTCCATTCGCCGCAATTCGGACATTTACCGACCCACTTAGGAGAGTCTGCTCCGCAATTGGAGCAGACATATACTGTTTTTGTCTTAGCCATACATCTTTAAGATTTGGCGTAAAGATAGGAAAAGTTAGCCAAATAAGTCGAGTGTAAGTTGTTTCTTCTCCGCCTCCAGCTTACGCAGATGGCGCTTGCCTTGCGGAGTAACAATTTCCAGTTTGTCGAAACGGGTACGGATTACAGTCGTTACCGTATAGCTGATGTTAATTGTCTCGCCCAATTCACTTAGCTTACGAGCGATTTCCAGCACACAGTCGATACACATGCCGCTGGTGAAAGAAATCTTCTCGTCGAACATCTGCTTCTTGAAATCTTCATCGCACATGTAGAAGTCGATTGTCTCCCCGCCTTTATTATAGATACCTTTCCAACGGTAACGGCTATCTTTCAATACCGGCGAGATAATTTCGATGGTCGCTTTATTGTCTTTGATAGTCGGCAGGTCGTCCGAACGAAGGATGAAATAATCGAACTGTTCACGTTTCACTTCCAGAGAACCGGAACGGCTACGGTTATTTTCATTCAGTTCGCGTACATTAATCTTTGTCACTTTCGGATACCCACGCAACGCTTCATAGAAATTGGATTTATATTTACAGAACTTCGGCCAGGATGCCAGCAGTTCCACCAACTCACGGGGTATCAGGGCACCGGCCTGTTTCAGTTTAAGCGAACGCTTCAAAAGCGAGATTTCCTTCTGCATATTCTCTTCATCCGAATTGGTCCGGTCAACCAAAGGCTGCCCTCCGACAGACAAAGTAGGCCGGGTCAGTACCTGCATCAGAATATTTAATACGACAGAGATAGAGCGCGAACTTTCGCCTGCTATCGGCCATACGACGCGGTATCCACCTTCTTGTGAAAAGGGTTCGCAATGAGCAGTCATCTTCACATCCAGCAAATCGGCCAGGACACGCAGCATGGAGAGTATCTCTTTTTCACATCGGTGCTTAATCCAGGCATCCATATAAGCGGATTTATCGTTAAATGAATAACGTATCTCAAGTTTGTTGTCAAACTTTATCATAGAGTCATCGAATTATTTGTCCAAATTCCAGCTAATTATTTCACAGGTTGTTCTTTGGGTTTGCGGTCAAAGAACGGGTTCTTCGAAGAGGCACTGACAGGGATAGCCATTACGCTCTTGCTCTCGCCCAGCCATCCCAGACGTTGGGCAGCCATCCCGGCACTAAACATCACACGGGTATCCAGTCGCAAATCGGAAGCCGTCGCACAAGCAGAACCGATGGCGATTCCCAAATCGACCGAGTTGATCGCACAAGGTACTTCTGCCGGCTTCTCCACACACGTTTCAAAACCGCAATGAGCACAGTTCAGTCCCTGCACCTGCTGGCGTGTACCCAATATCACAATAGCCTCCGCACTCAAAATATTATCCGCATCACGCAAAATAAACTTAAATCCGGTTTCTGCTGCCAGTTTCAGCATCTCGTCAGACAAACGTTGTATATCTTCACCGGTAACCATTGCAATCTCTATAATGTCAATCCCCTTACCTTTGGGAGCCGTACGAGCAGCCGTCATCATCTGACGGACAGCCTCTAACACATGTTCGTGCCGTATTTCTCTTTCGTTTTGTATCATTTCTTTATTGGTTTAGCAGGAACAAAGATACACTTTTACTCGTTTTCGAGTTCAAGATTAGTCATCTTTTCTGTGATGGCGAACGGATAATCCGGATATTCGTACAGACTGAAACGCGGTTCGGTCACTCCTTCGCAATAATTCCAGATGCTGCGATATTCTTTAACGTCCTCTCCCATTTCTTCCAATTGACGCAAATAAGCGGCTACCGACTTGTTCTCTACGATATATACTTCCCCCATCTTATTGATGATAGGGCTATGCCGGCGTCCGGTATCATGGTCAAACTTCAGGATTCGTTTTCCTTCAGCGGTGAGACCTACTGTTTTAAAAGTCATACTTTTACCAATAGCCGGCAGATTCAAGACACTACGGTCTGTTGCAGCAAACAACAAATGATTCTCTCTCAAGAAATTATACAATTTTCTTCCTAACGGGCGTTTATTGGTGACAATATCATCCAATTCGGCGAGTTTATCTTCGGGAACCAGGCCAAAAATCTTTTCTTCATATTGTTCCTGAAGCGAACGGCTGTTCGGGGTAAACACGGCATAGTTTTCATTAAACCCTTTTACCGAGAACGTATAATAACAAATCACACCGACGGAATTAAGCGTCTGCCGCAGTTTGGCAGTATGTCCGCGCCGGGAAGCTGCAACCGTATAAACCAATTGGTTCGTTATCACCCATCCGGCATCCAATATCGCTTTTATAGCACGTTTGGCTTCGGGAGTTACTTCCAAAGGAGATTGGAAGTGGGTTTGAATAATAAACTGGGAGACTCCGATAGCAGAAGCCTTCTCTTTAAATTCTTTCAAAATTCCCACAAGTTCATCTGTAATGCGCAACGGCAGATAAGCCAGCAAACGCGAACCTAAGCGAACCCGCTGCAACTCGGCATATTTTTTACCCTCGGGCCGTTCTTCATTCGCTTTCCGTTTACGGACAGCCATTTTATAGACAGCTTCCAATATCTTACGCAAAGTAGCATTCTGGCTCATCAGGGCGTCACCTCCGGTAATCAGAATATCCCGCAACTGGGCATCTTCTTCAAAGTAATGCATCAAACGACGGAGTTTCTTATCCCAGGTTTCTTTGGGTTTCAATGCTTCAAAATCGAAATTAAGACGTTCGCTCTGGAAATCATACATGCGCTGACAAGAAGCACATAAGCCTCCGCAGGCTCTTCCCATCGAATCAGGAATAAGAATGGCCACTTCCGGATAACGACGGTGGATATTATGACCTTCAGGCAAAAGCCATCCGGCGGCATTCGGCTTACCGGCTTCCACGATATCCTCTTTTTCCCAGGCTTTTATATGACCGTATGTGTCAACCAATTCATCTGAATAAAGGACGTACGAACGAATCGTGTTGTCGTCATAGCCTTCCGTTCCCGGATTCAGCAAGGATAAATAATAAGGCGTAACAAAAAACGGCATACCTTTCTTTCTGGCACGGGCCAACAGCTGCATCATCTCTTCCGAGAGGGATTCACCCAGAAAATAATTCAGTTCCGTCGGACTCTTGATAGCCAATGCCAGATGGAAACGGGCAGTGTTCCACCATTCCTGTACCTGATTATATTTTTCTTCGTAAGTCATCTCCGGTAAAAACTGATAACGGGACGACGGTGCACTCCTGCGCTCTATCTTCCGTATAAGCCGTTTTATAATACGGTCTTTATTTGCTTCACGGATTGCCACCACTTCTTCATCCAAACCGGTCGGCCAACGATGCATCTGACGCTTAACCAGGGAACGGTCCGGTTCGATGCTCTCGGGATGCTCCAATAACTTGAACTGATGATAAAGGTCAATAAACAGGTCGGGAGAAACTTCGTCTGCCAGCTTTCCCGTCAGTAATTGCCAGAAATAAGTGATTGTTTGCACAGACAACTCCTCACCCGTTGAAAGTTCATCAATAGGAGACCCGTCATATTCGATTAAAAGTAAAATACGCTTCGCCACGGCATTTCCCATATTACTGCCACCTCCGTTGATTTCAATCCGGGAAGAAACGAATGAGCGCAGAGCCTCCCTGAACAATTTTATGTTCTGGCTCTCTTCCGCCATTGTCACCAAATGAGGAAAGTCCCTGTTAAATACTTTTAGTAAATAAGAATTGTCGTACGTTAGTTCTTTTCTTTTAATCATAAACATCGCTGCTTTTTATATTGATTAGAGTAATATTACAATCATGCCACTCACATAGGGAGAGATTATATCCGGGGATATACACTTACACTTGTCCACAAATATAATATTTTTAATCGGAAAACGATGAATATCCACTTTTAAAACATTCTAATAAGAGAAATATTTAAAGCAAAATGATATTTATGTGGCTATTTTACTACATTTTGATTTCATTTTTAGCATTCCACAAGAAACCAGGTATTTTACACTTCATAGAAAGCTTGAAAAATATATGTTTTCACTTGCAATCTTCAAAAACTATTTATATCTTTGTGAAAAGTAATTTTAGAGGTTCAAGCCTCACATTTTAGGTAAAGGTATTGGTCATTATAAGTATTAAAAAAGTCTACTTGTGAAAGTAGACTTTTTTATTTTTCACATTCTTTCATAGATGTATATTACAAACAGGTTTATTATATCCTTCTAAAAAGTCTTATTACAAACTCATTAAATAAAACATGACTATTATATTTACAACAACTTATCGTCATCTTGTCTTAACCAACCTCTCACTTTGAAACATAAAGTAAGCAGAATTTGCAAAAAACTTTTCTATAGTAATTTTTTCACTAATTTTGCAACAGTATTAATCATTAAAACAATAATACCTATGAACAAAGCAGAACTTATTGTAGAGTTGGCTGAAAAAGCCGGTTTAAAAAAACAAAAGGCTAAAAAGGTCTTGGAAGCTTACATGGAGATCGTAACAGAAAAAATGTCCCAGAACGAAGAAATATCTATCGTTGGTTTTGGCACATTATTACCTAGACCGCAAAACAGCCGTTTGGCTCGTAATCCTAAAACAGGTACTCCGGTACAGATCCCGGCAAGAACAACAGTAAAGTTCAAACCAGGTAAATTCCTGCTGGAGGCTATGAACGGTAGCAAATAAAACCAAACCACTCCATATGTAAAATGAACGTCCGGACTATACCAATAGCACGGACGTTGTTCTTTTCTCCCCCCTAGACAAAAACGGCTGATGTAACAGAATCGTAACATATATTTCATTCAACCGAAATACCAAATGCCTTCCTTTGCAGAAAATAATTAATTTTGTAAACAAAGGAATGAATTATTCATTTCAAATTAAATAAAAAAGACTATGGATATGCCCCGAATTCTTGTTGTGGATGACGAAGAGGACTTGTGCGAAATCCTCAAATTCAATCTTGAAATAGAAGGTTATGAAGTGGATACGGCTTTTAGTGCGGAAGAAGCATTAAAAAAGGACCTGTCTGTCTATCAATTGCTTTTGCTCGATGTTATGATGGGAGAAATCTCCGGATTCAAGATGGCGAGTATATTAAGGAAAGAAGAAAGCACGGCTGATATACCGATCATATTTCTGACAGCCAAAGATACTGAAAACGATATGCTGACAGGCTTTAACCTGGGAGCGGACGATTATATTTCAAAACCTTTTTCGATCCGCCAGGTTGTCGCACGTGTTAAGGCTGTATTACGGAGAACGACCGATAAAGAGAAAAACGAGACGAACGAACTTCTCGAATATGAAACATTGGCACTCGATCCCAAACGCATTAAAGCATCGGTAGACGGCAAGGAAGTCCCGCTGACCAAAAAAGAATTCGAGATTTTGAAATTGCTGCTGGAGAATAAAGGAAATGTTTTCTCACGTGAAGAGATCCTGTCCCGTATCTGGAAAGATGAAGTATATGTGCTGGATCGAACAATCGACGTAAACATTACCCGTCTGCGTAAAAAGATAGGCCCTTACGGAAAAAACATCGTTACCCGACTCGGCTTCGGTTATTGTTTTGAGTACTAATCCTGTTATTTAATCATGGTAAGAGTAGAAAAGATGAAAAACCGGATACCTTTCAGCCAGCGGTTATTCTGGTCAATTTTTGTGATGTTCCTTGGATTTACAGTTTGCTTCCTGTTGTTTCAATACCAACGGGAACGGGAATTTTCGCAGGAGAAGTTGAATAATGTATTGAGTAACTACAATTACCAATTATTTAGCCGTACCCAACAGGATACCGACATTAATAAGACGGTAAGGCAATTTATCGAAGATATTCCGCAAAAAGAATTGCGTGTCACCATTATCGATCCCAACGGAAAAGTCTTGTTCGATAATAGCGGGACAGAAGAATTCAACAACCATAACGATCGTAGCGAAGTGCGCAAAGCCCGTTTGTATAATGAAGGCTTTGCCATCCGCACCTCGGGATCGACGGGCAGACGGTATTTTTATTCGGCCAGCAATATAGGCAGTTATATCTACCGTTCGGCGCTCCCTTATGATCCTTATGTGCAAAGTGCCTTATCCACGGATAAGGACTTCATCTATTTTATGATACTGATGACATTGATCTTTTTCTTTGTCCTCTCCCGCTTTACATTCAGTATCGGACGGACCATATCCAAGCTACGGGACTTTGCCTTGAATATAGAAAAAGACCGGATACCGGAAAACGATTATATCTTCCCCAACGATGAACTGGGAGATATCTCAAAGAACATTGTCACACTGTATCACCGGCAACAGAAGGCCAAAGACGAGCTTTCCATGGAACGTGAAAAGCTGATAAAGCATTTCCAGTACGCCAAAGAAGGATTCGCCATGTTTACGGCCGAAGGGAAAGAGATATTGTCGAATATCCTGTTCATCCAGTTCTTAAATGTTATTTCCGACAATCAGATCCGTCAGGCTGAAGATGCCCAGGATATCCGGGAACTTGAACCCATTAAGGCTTTCCTGAATAAAAATATCCCTAACATGAACCGGAAACGGAAAGTGTTACGCGAATCTGTAACGATCGATAAAAACGGGAAAATATTTCTGATCGAATGTATCCTGTTCCTGGATAACAGCTACGAAATATCCATCAATGATATTTCACGCCAGGAAGAAGAGAGCCGGATGAAACGCCAGCTTACCCAGAATGTCGCCCACGAACTGAAAACACCCGTCAGCAGCATTCAGGGATATCTGGAAACGATTATCAGCAATCCGGAACTTACTCCCGACAAACGCCAGTTCTTCCTGGAACGTTGCTACTCACAGAGTACGCGCCTGACCGGATTATTACGTGACATCTCTGTACTGAACCGTTTGGACGAGGCGTCCGAAATGTTCGACTTGTCCGACATAAATATCCCGAAACTGATCGTCGAGATCCAGAAGGAATGTTCGAAAGAGATGGATGAAAAACAGATCACATCTGAAGTTATTCTGCCGGGCGATCCTACGATACATGGCAACTACTCCCTATTGTATTCCATTTTCCGTAACCTCTACGACAATGCGATCGCATATGCCGGAGAAGGAAGCCAAATAACCGTGAACTGTTATAAAGAAGATCCGAAATTTTATTATTTCAGTTTCGCTGATAACGGTGTGGGTATTTCGGAAGAACATATCAACCGCATCTTCGAACGGTTCTACCGGGTGGATAAAGGACGTAGCCGCAAAGTCGGCGGAACAGGACTGGGATTGTCTATCGTCAAGAATGGGGTTAATTTCCATAAAGGACAGATTTCGGCAAAGAGTAGTCCGGGCAAAGGAGTGACCTTCTTCTTTACCCTGAAGAAAAAATTATAAACATAAATTACAGGTATATATAGTATAAAAATGTGTCGTATTTTATATCTTCGCGCCCTATTTTCCTATAAAAAACAAGGCAAAGATGAATATAAACGAGTTGACATGCGGTCTGGACTTCGGAACATCTAATTCCATTATATCGCTGACAGACAAAGCAACACGGAAAGAAGTATTTTCGTATAGCGAAAGTTCCATTCTGTATTTTCCGGACACAAACGAGATGAAATACTATGTGGGTAAAGAGGCCCAGGATAAATATATTGAAGAAGAGATGACCGGGCGTTTGCTGAAATCCGTTAAGACGCTGCTCCGCCAGGACAAGTTTCTTTCTACCTGGATATTCGGTAAAAGAATGACGCCCGATCAACTCGTTACCTGCATCATCCGCCATTTGAAAGAGAAAGCGGAAGCCTTCGCCGGAGCGGAAATCACGGATGTGATACTTGGAAGACCTGCCGTTTTTTCGGAAGACCCCAAGCAAGAGACTTTGGCAGTCAACCGCCTGACGCTTGCCGCCCGTAACGCCGGTTTCAGAAACATCAAATTGCAATTGGAACCGATTGCCGCCGCCCTCTCCTATGAGCAACGGCTCGATCATAGCGAAAACGTACTGGTTGCCGACCTCGGTGGCGGTACTTCCGACTTTACCATCATGAACCTTTCTCCCGATAAAATCCGTAAGGAAGACCGCAAAGACGATATCATCGCTCACGGTGGTGTCTATATCGGCGGTGACTTGTTCGATTCGGAAATCATGTGGTACAAAGTGACTCCCCATCTGGGCCGGGGCGTAAAATACCAATCGTACGATAAAGAGATTGAAATACCTTCCATTCTCTACCGCGAACTGAAAAACTGGGAAAGGACATTTATGTTGAAGGAGAGCAAACTGCGCCGTTCGATGGATAACTACTACCATCTCTCAGGCAACAATCCTAAGATAGATAATGTAAGAGTTTTGATCGATAATAACTATGTCTTCTCCCTGTTCAAAGGAATCGAGCAATCCAAAATAAACCTCTCGACCGGAGAAGATACAACAATCGACTTTGAAAAAGAGACAATCCATATACATGAGCCTTTCACGCCCGGTGAGTTTGCTACGATCATCGAACGGCATACTACCGAGATCGAACGATATATCCTGAAAATACTGGACACAGCGCAATATAACGCAGCAGATATCGACTCCGTCTTTATCACAGGAGGTAGCAGCCTTGTCATTCCGGTAAGGGAGATACTTTACCGCATCTTCGGAAAAGATAAGATACGTACGGGGAATACTTTTAATAGTGTAGCTTACGGGTTATCCTTGAGCTACTAACTTCCGCAGCCGGAGACCGTCTGGTTTCCTAAGCAGGAAACGCGAGTTTCACCCTAATGAAACAGTAGTTCCCTGCCTAGGAAATTGCAGTTTCCAGGGCAGGGAACTACGAAGATCAACGTTCCTTGATCGGAACATATACCTGTTCATCCAACACATTCTTATAAGCCGGACGGATAATACGTTTACCATCGAAATGTAATTCTTCAATGCGATGGGCAGTCCAACCTACGATACGGGCCATAGCAAACAGCGGTGTATAGATTTCCTGCGGCAAACCGATCATTTCATACACAAAGCCTGAATAGAAGTCCACGTTTGAAGAAACACGTTTCTTCGTTCCTTTATGTTTGGCGAAACATTCGATGGCACGTTCTTCCAGCAGTTCGAGGAAGGCAAATTCTTCTTCACGTCCTTTTTCTTTAGCCAGGTCACGAGCCAGTTCTTTCAAAACAACGGCACGCGGATCGGAAATTGTATAGACGGCATGACCGATACCGTAAATCAGGCCGGTCTTATTATAAGCCTCTTTGTTCAGCATGCGCATGAAATAAGTATCGATTTCATCCACATTCTTCCAGTCGCCAATGTTCTCTTTCAGATGATGGAACATATCGACAACTTGGATATTGGCACCACCGTGCAACGGACCTTTCAACGAACCGATACCGGCTGCAATAGAAGAATAGGTATCCGTTCCGGTCGAACTGGTTACACGGACTGTAAAGGTCGAGTTATTACCGCCACCGTGCTCGGCTTGCAAAACAAGCAACAGGTCAAGTGTACGGGCATCCAGTTCCGTAAAGTCTTTTTTCAGCATATGCAGGAAGTTTTCTGCAAGCGAAAGGTTTTCGTGCGGATGGCGGATATGCAGGGAACGGCCGTGTGTACTATGACGATAAATATTATAAGCATACGCTATAATGGTCGGGAAACGCGAGATCAGTTCGATGGACTGCCGCATCAGGTTGTCACGGGAAGTATCGTCAGGATTCGGATCGAACGTATACATTTCCAAAACACTACGGGCAAGGATATTCATGATATTCTGTCCTTCCAGGTCGAGGATATTCATCTTGGTTTTCTGTTCCAACGGCATATTATCGCAGATCAAGCCTTTGAAAGAGGCTAACTCTTCTTTATCGGGCAACTTTCCAGAAAGCAACAGATAAGCTACCTCCTCAAAACCGAAACGTTTTTCTTTGATCAGGGCATGCGCCAGGTCCTCCACATCGTAACCTCTGTAAAACAGTTTACCGGGAATAGCTTTCAGGCCACCGTTATCCGGCAGGCGTTCGTAACCAACTACATTACCGATCTTAGTCAGGCCGACCAACACCCCGCTGCCGTCCTCGTTACGCAGACCACGTTTCACGTTGTACATCGGAAACAGTTCGTTATCAATCTTGCAGGCATCTTTTGACGCATCCGACAGTTTGTAAATAAGATATTCTTTTTTCATCACGAGTTATTTTTACGAGGTTACAATAAAGATATGATACAATCACCAAATTCTTTGGTGCCAAGAGATTTTCCTTCCGGCATAAAACGTGCCAGGTCATTCGTTGCTTCTCCTTTCGAGAAAGCCTTTTCCATGGCAGCCGTGATCAGGTTGGCAGCTTCGTTCCAACCCATATATTCAAGCATCATCACGGAGGAGAGTAAGAGGGAAGACGGGTTCACGATATTCTTTCCGGCAATATTAGGTGCCGTGCCATGCGTCGCTTCGAAAATAGCATAACCGCTGTTGTAGTTGATATTGGCACCCGGTGCGATTCCGATGCCACCTACCATGGCGGCCAATTGGTCGGAGATATAATCGCCGTTCAGGTTGAGCGTCGCAATAACGGAGTATTCTTCCGGGATCAATAAGGTATTTTGCAGGAAAGCATCGGCAATCACATCTTTGATAATGACCTTTCCGGCAGCCGATGCTTCTGCCAGCGCTTTGGCGGCTTCGGCTTCACCCTTTTCCTTTTTGATCTTTTCGTATTGCGGCCAGGTGAATGTCTTGTCGCCAAACTCGCGTTCCGCCAGAGCATATCCCCAGAGTTTGAAACCGCCCTCAGTGAACTTCATGATATTTCCTTTGTGCACCAGCGTTACACTCGGCAACTGATTGGTCAGGGCAAATTCGATGGCGGCACGCACCAGCCGTTCGGTTCCTTCTACCGATACAGGTTTCACACCGAATGAAGAAGTTTCCGGGAAACGTACTTTCGTCACTCCCATTTCTTCCGTCAGGAACTGAAGGAATTTTGCTGCTTCAGGTGTTCCTTGCTGCCATTCGATACCGGCATAGATATCTTCCGTATTCTCACGGAAGATATACATATCGACCTTCTGCGGTTCACGTACCGGAGAGACGACACCTTTAAACCAGCGGACGGGACGCAGGCAAACGTACAGGTCGAGTGTCTGCCGTAAAGCCACGTTCAGGGAACGGATACCGCCGCCGATGGGAGTAGTCAGCGGACCTTTGATACCGACCATATATTCGCGGAAAGCATCCATTGTTTCGTCGGGCAGCCAACTGCCTGTTTGATTGAACGCCTTTTCGCCAGCCAATACTTCTTTCCATTCGATAGAGCGCCGGCCGCCATATGCTTTTTCGATGGCGGCGTTTACAATCTTCTGGCTGACCGGAGTGATCTCCGCTCCCACTCCGTCACCTTCGATAAAAGGAATGGTTACTTTGTCCGGGACGATCAGACGGTCGTTTTGTTTTGTTATTTTATTCATCATGATAGTTTATTAATTTTGTTCAGTCTTTATCAGTTTTGAGCTATCTTGTCCCCGTGCTTGACACGGGGCCGCAGAAGAACCAGCAGTATCAAAAGATACATATAGGATACGGTCTGTGCCTTTGCGATCCCGTGTCAAGCACGGGAACGGGATAGTCCAATTATTTCTATACATGTGCCATATTCAATGCTGATCCGGACTTGAACCATCGGATTTGCAAATCATTGTACGTGTGATTTACAGGGAATGATTCCTGTGTGCCATCTGCATGCAATACGATAGCAGTTAATGGCTTGCCCGGTGTGAACTCTTTCAAACCGATGATGGAGATGTGATCGTTTTCACGAATCTTATCGTAATCGTCTTTGTCGGCAAAGGTCAGGGCAAGCATTCCCTGCTTTTTCAGGTTCGTTTCATGGATGCGGGCAAAACTTTTGGCAAGGATCACTTTCACATTCAGGAAACGGGGTTCCATAGCGGCGTGTTCACGGGAGGAGCCTTCACCGTAGTTCTCTTCGGCAACCACGATGGATGAAATGCCTTTCGCCTTATACTGTTTGGCAACGACGGAGACAGCTTCATACGTATTATTCAACTGGTTCAATACGGCATTCGTCTGACCGTTGAAAGCGTTCACCGCCCCCATCAGCATATTGTCGGATATATTTTCCAGATGACCACGGAAACGGAGCCACGGACCGGCCATCGAAATATGGTCTGTCGTACATTTACCCGAAGCCTTGATCAAAAGAGGCATTTCCAGCAAATCGTTTCCATCCCACGGAGCAAAAGGATGCAACACCTGCAAACGGTTTGAATCGGGACTGATCTTTACTTCCACATCTTTTCCGGTCGGAGCCAGATAACCGTTATCTTTTACATCAAAACCTTTGGGCGGGAAATCAGTTCCCTGCGGCTCACGGAGTTTTACTTCGCGACCGTCTTCGGTCTTCAATGTATCCGTCAACGGATTGAAACAAAGGTCACCGGCAATGGTCAATGCTAGCGTCAGTTCCGGGGAAGCGACAAAAGCATGTGTATTCGGATTGCCGTCTGCACGTTTGGCGAAATTACGGTTAAAGGAGGTTACGATTGAATTTTTACGGGTGTTATCGTCGGTATGACGTTTCCACTGGCCGATACACGGACCGCAGGCGTTTGCCATGATGGTGGCACCGAGCTTTTCAAAGTCACCGATGATACCGTCACGTTCGGCTGTATAACGGATCTGTTCCGATCCCGGATTGATGATCAGCGGGGAAGCGACAGGTATTTTATCTTCAAAAGCCTGCCGGGCGATAGAGGCGGCACGGCTTAAATCCTGATAAGAGGAGTTCGTACATGAACCGATCAGGCCGACTTCCATCTGGCGGGGATAGCCGTTTGCTTTTACCTTCGCGGCAAACTCAGAGATAGGCGTTGCTGCATCCGGAGTGAACGGGCCATTGATATGCGGTTCCAGTTCGGACAGGTTGATGACGATCACGCGGTCATAATATTCATCCGGCTGTGCCCTTACTTCCATATCGGCTTCCAGATAATCCTGGATAGCATCGGCCCAGGCTGCAACGGTATCTCGGCCAGTGGCACGCAGATAAGTTGCCATATTCAGATCGTACGGGAATAATGAAGTAGTGGCACCCACTTCGGCACCCATGTTACAGATTGTCGCTTTTCCTGTAGCGGAAATAGAGGAAGCACCTTCTCCGAAATATTCGATAATGGCATTCGTCCCGCCCTTTACAGTCAGGATACCGGCTAGTTTCAGGATAACGTCTTTCGGTGAAGCCCAGCCGCTCAGACGTCCGGTCAGCTTGACACCGATCAGTTTCGGCATCTTCAGTTCCCATTCCATCCCGGTCATTACATCGACGGCATCGGCACCACCGACACCGATGGCTACCATTCCCAGTCCGCCGGCATTCGGCGTGTGCGAGTCTGTTCCGACCATCATTCCGCCGGGGAAGGCATAGTTTTCCAACACCACCTGGTGGATAATTCCTGCACCGGGTTTCCAGAAACCGATACCGAACTTATCGGATACGGATTTCAGAAAATCATACACTTCGCTGTTCCCTTTTGTTGCTGTTTCAATATCTGCTTTCGCACCGATATTCGCCTGGATCAGGTGATCGCAATGAACAGTTGCCGGGACAGCGGATTTCTTTTTTCCAGCATTCATGAACTGCAACAATGCCATCTGGGCCGTTGCATCCTGCATCGCCACACGATCGGGACGGAAGTTCACATAATCGTCTCCACGCCTGAACAGGCGTAATGCCTTTTCGTCATATAAATGAGCATATAAGATTTTCTCGGCCAGAGTCATCGGACGACCGATCTTTTCGCGGGCCACATCTACCCTTTTCGGGAAATTGGAATAAAAGCTTCTCAGCATTTCAATGTCGTACACCATATTATAATCTTATTAGTTGTTTGTTTATCAAAAAGCTTGTATATGCAAATAAAAAAATTCCATGTCGTAAAGAATGTAATATATAAGACATCATATCATTTTGCATTTCTATTTTGTCATTAACAAATGTATATATAAATAAAACACCTTTTATTCAATAATGTCTATGACCCGATAGAGGTTGTCTATACAAATAAGAAAGTTCGCCTCACGTTCATTTATAAAACGCGCAGCGAACTTATTTTGTTCAACGATATATAAACTATTCTTAACTTATTTATCTTTTATCGATTCTTGCCATTTCGCGGCATAACTATGAAGAATGGAAGCGATCCCCTCGCCGATCCGGACATAGTCTTCCGTTTTCAGATTAGCCAGCGAAGCACGGATAGACCATTCGGGAGCATCGAAGCCTCCGCCGTTCAACAGGACAAGCGATGTTTCCTGTGCCAGGCGGAACACGACATCGACCGGTTCGTAGTTGGCTTTCAGATATTCGAAGAAATCGTCTCCATAGAATTTCTTTGCCCACACTTCCATATCTATTTCACTGTAATAACCGGCACGAAGAGGATCATCGAGGAGGGTAAATCCTGAACTTTTCCAAAGGGTGTGCAGGCGTTCGTGAATGATGTCGATCATGCGGGACTGATACAGGTTCTCGGAATCCAGTAAGGAAAAAGAGGCAAACAAAGACATCTGTGTCTGCTGTGGCAGGGAAAGTCCGGATGTATGATTAAGTGCGACCTGACGGCTATCAGCAACCATGCGGTCGATAAACTTCATCTTCGAGGGGTCGAGCATGATACTGCTGTAACGTTTTGCCAATGCTTCTTTCTTATCATCAGGCAATGCGGCAATCATACGGTCATAGATGTTATCTTCATGCAAAGAGATGACTGCCAGACGCCAGCCTGTCGCACCGAAATACTTGGAGAAAGAATAAACGCATAATGTATTATCAGGAAGCTCAGCCATCAGGGAACGGAAACCATGCACATAAGTGGCATATACATCGTCGGTAATAATCATCAGGTTGGGATTATAATTGGTAACGATATCGACAATACGCTCCGTCAATCCGGGTGTCAAAGCATAAGAAGGCGGATTACTCGGATTGACAATAAAGGCAGCCTTAACAGACGAATCCTTCAATACATCCAGATCTTTTTCCTGATATTGCCAGGTATGATATCCGTCACCCGTCATTTTCAGCGCATGTATTTCCGTTACATCAAACAGATAACGGACCTGTTCGGGTATTTCTATATAAGGAGTAAAGACCGGAGCAAACAGGACGATCTTGTCTCCTTTATTCAACAGGAAGTTCTGTTGAAGGGAGTCGAAGATGTAACACATGGCAGCCGTACCGCCCTCGGTGGCAAACAAATCGAATTTACCTTTGGGCGGCTGGTTGTTGCACAATGCCTGATCCAGATAATCACGCACCAATACTTCCGTATATTTCAAAATACGGTCGGGAACAGGATACTGGTCACCGATCACACCTTCTGCCCACTCATGTACCAGGTCGTTTTCATCAACATTCTTTACACGTACCATATAATTATAGGTATCACGTAAAAGTTCGGAACCCGGTGTTCCCTCATGTTTATCAAGAAACTCCCTGAACCGATAGGCGATACTTGGTTTCTGGGGAACGCCGGCAAGACCGACCATACCGTCTTCCAGTTTAACCCCGCGACGGCATTCTTCCAGAGCAAACTGGCCGAGTAGAAAAAAGGCTTCGCGTGGCGTGGTAGCAATCCAGTTCGGGTTGCCACGACCGGCATTCAACATGATGTGGGTACTCTTACGGGCACTCTCATCGGCTAACCGGATCAGTATGTCCTTTAATTCGAACGGACTGATCTCCGACATTTTCTTTTCGTATTCACGGGTGACTACGATTTTATTGTTTTCTTCCATATTATATATTATATGTATGATTATTAATTTCTATTTTTATCAGAATTGAACTATCTTTTTCTATGATTTACATTAACAAGACAATCACCACTCCCCAGATAATCAGCAAGGTGTTACCGACAGCATAAGTAACTGTATATCCTAACGCCGGCGTCTGGCTTTCCACCGCATCTTCTATCGCACCGAGGGCGGCTGTTGTCGTTCGTGCTCCTGAAGTACAACCCAGTGTAATGGCCGGATGGAATTTAAAGAGATAGCGTCCCATCAGGACACCGGCTATCAGCGGAATGGTCGTGGCCAGTGCTCCGATAATGAACAGACTTACGCCTACTTCTTTGAAGCCGGTCACAAAACTCGGTCCGGCCGTAATGCCGACCACGGCAATGAACATATTCAGCCCTACATTATTTAATACCCACAAGGATGGTTCCGGAATACGTCCGAATGTCGGGTGTTTGGAGCGAAGCCATCCGAATACCAGTCCGGCAATCAATGCCCCGCCACTCGTACTCAGGCTGATCGGTATATTTCCAAAATGTACCACCAATGAGCCGATCACGCCACCGATAAAGATCCCCAGACCAACAAAGATCATATCCGTCTGGTTGGTCGGCCGGTCAGCATACCCCAAAGTCGCAGCCGCAGCATTTACCTCCATCTTGGTACCTACCAGTTCGAGCATATCGCCCGGATTAATCTTTGTCGCAGCCAGCACAGGTATATTGACACCCGCACGTTTGATACTTTTAATGCTGACGCCGTGCATCACCTTTTCACTGCGGAGACCGGCTACAGTTATTCCCGAAAACTTCTTACGGGAGATCAGTACAGGCAATGTCTCTGCCGGGAAGTCCAGCAATTCAAGGTCGTTCACTTCGTCTCCGATCCAATCTTCTTCTCCGATCACAAATTCACGACGACCACTCAACACGACTTCGTTCCCTTTCTGAAGCATCAGGTCCGGTTTCACTTCATATACCACATTATTGATTCGTACGCGTTCTACAAACAGACGACGGCCCTGCCCTTCCAGATAATCTTCCAGCTCCTGTACGGTCTTGCCTGCCCCGAACCAGTCATTACTGATCTTATAAGCGCGGAAAGTGATGGGACGTGCTGCCGGCATAAAACCGGGTTGCTCGCTCTCATCGTCGGTACCCATCTTTGCTTCCAGCTCTTTACAAGCCTTCTTTACCGAAGGCAGTCCGCCCAGCAAACGGGGAGCCACATCGCTCATCAGCCAGGCAGAACCGGCCGTACCGAAAATATAACAGACGGCATAAGCTACAGGCATCACATTAATCATGGATGTTTTATCTGCCGCACTCAACCCGCTCTGGTTGATCGTATCTTCCGCTACCCCCAGTACTGCAGAGATCGTCTGCGAACCAGCCAGCAATCCAGCCGCTTCTCCGGCATTATACCCCATCAGCTTGGCAAGCAAAAAGGGAACAAACAGAGAGAACAAACACATCAGTACGGCAAAAAGCATCTGTGGAAGTCCCTCCTTTTTCAGTCCGCGGAAGAACTGCGGACCGACACTATATCCCACGGCAAAAAGGAACAGAAGGAAAAATACGGATTTAATGGGTGCCCCGATATCGATATGCAATTGTCCGATTAATACACCGACCAGCAATACGCTGGTAACTGTTCCCAAAGAAAATTTACCTATCTTAAATTTACCTATCCAGAAACCGAAAGCCAGTGTCAGAAAGATAGCCAGTTCCGGATAGTGTTTGAGCAAATCAGCAAACCACTCCATATATACAATTATTTGACGTTAATAGTAAGACATATTCCATGTCCGGTTTTATTGTGGTAAATGGAACACAATCCATGAGAAAGTTGTTGCGGGAGATTCAATTAAGAGATTATAAAAGCTCCCTTATTTTAAATAAATTTCTATCTTTGTCCTGCTTTGGTGATACGTCAGCCTCCGGTTGTCGTATAAAAGGGAATCCGGTGAGAATCCGGAACAGTGCCCGCTACTGTGAAGTCCGCTATAAAAGGAAAACATGCTTACACCACTGTCCGAAACAAGGATGGGAAGGTCGTTTTCCGGGCAAGTCAGGAAACCTGCCAGACAGACAAATCCGTTCTCCCGGGGCCAGGAGGGCTATTATGAACATAAAACAAATCTCTTTCAATGAAAAAGAAATGTCTGCTGACAGCCTTTCTTGTAGGTTGTTCAATGGGTATGTCTTTTGCACACGGTATGTTGCAGGAGACAGTGACCAATTATATGCTGAAAGCAAAAGGCTATGAAAACTTCCATGTCGGAACGATCGAAGGTTATCCCACTTTCGATACGATGCTTGCCAAGCTCAAAGTCAGCGGTGTAAAGAAAGTCATGCTCATGCCTTTCATGTTCGTTGCCGGCGACCATGCCAACAATAATATAGCAGGCGACTGGAAAAAGGAGCTGGAAGACAACGGTTACGAAGTATCCGTCCTGATGGAAGGTCTGGGACAGAATCCCGACATACAGGACATCTTCATCGAACATGCCCGTTTTGCGGCCAAACACAAAATGGTCGATATCATGGATAAAAAAAAGCAATACGCTGCTGAAAAAGACTGACGGACCAAACGTCCATTATCTGTCACAGAGTCACAAGTGAAAACCGGCCTCTTTCCTCATACGGGGAAAGGCCGGTTTTTTATATCAATACATTCTTGAAATTCTAATTTACACAACCAGAACTTTTACATTATTAAAGGAGCAATAATAATAGACATTTTATCTATTATCAACTAATTATTTACCATCTTTACTTGCATTTTTATTTATATCAAAATATATACATAAAATGATATTTTGTATACATAACAAACTGGAACATTGTATTTTTTTTGCATATACATTCACATGGAGTGTAAAACAACAACTAAATCCAAACAAAAACATGAAAAGTACGATTAATAACGCGCCTTCTGAAATACCTAACAGTCAGTCATTACATGCAGGCTTTGATCTTCTCATAAAGCCCGAAGGAATAGATTTAACTGAATCTTACCTATATAATAATATGATTTTCTTCATACTGGACGGATCAGTAAAAATATATTCTCCACATACTCAAACAAAGTCCATTGGCGAACCGCATATGCTCTTTCTTAAAGGGCATGAAAAATACACCTATGAAATTACTCCATGTTCGCAAATTCTTGCGTTCACCTTCGATAGTCTGACTATCGATGAGTTATTTCGTTTCCGGGCTCAATATGACCTGTTACCCGAATCCTCGTTTGAATGGATAGAACTAAAGATAATCGAACCTCTCTACAGCTTTTTAAAACTTCTCATCCAGTATCTGGAGAATAATTATTTGAATTACAACTTATATCTTGCCAAAAGAGAGGAACTGTTCTATCTTCTCAAAACAGTCTACCCCAGTAAAGATTTAGGTCATTTTTTCTATCTGCTGGCCAATCACCCGTCTGAGTTCGAAAAACAGGTAGCGGAAAATTATATGAAAGTAAAGAATGTCAAAGAACTGGCCAATCTGATGGGATATGGGATAAACTCCTTCCGGGTCAAATTCAAAGAAAACTTCGGTATTCCTGCCTACCAGTGGTTACTGAATGAAAAGGCGAAACGGATTTTAAAATGCCTGACAACGGAAGGTGAAGATTTCAAAAGTATAATCGACGATTTCGATTTCAGTTCACATTCTCATTTCTATAAGTTCTGTAAAACACAATTCGGACTTACCCCCGAAGAATTAAAGAAGAAACTAAACAGCTGAAAGAATATCAGATTATATATTTTATATGTGATTTTATATATATTCCCCTTCTGCAGCATAGGCTACCTTTGTATTGTTAAAATACAGATTCTTATTAAATTATGATAACCAAATTGTATGTGTTATTATCCCTTGGTAAGGGTGGGGATAATACTTTTGTTGAGGGGAGAATGTCAACTCCCTTAGTCTGTTATATTCTGTCAGGTGTTATTTTACTTGTTGTGTTACTACGAGTATTTTCCTGGCTGCAATACCTGCAACTCAAACGCAAAGCCCGGAAACGTATTTTTAAGAACAAAACCGTCAAAAGTCTACCGGTACGAAATAAATAGATTATCTTTGTGTCTGCATGATTACAACCGAATGTATCAGAATCAATAACTCAAAGCTATAAATGAGCACAGGTAAAATAATCGTAGCCGGTATCGGACCCGGCAGTGAATCAGACATTACTCCCGCAGTGTTATCTGCCATCCGGCAATCAGACGTTATCGTGGGATACAAATATTACTTCCGGTTCATTGAAAAGATAATCCGTCCCGGAGCCATATGTATCGACTCAGGGATGAAACGGGAGAAGGCACGTGCCGAAGAAGCATATAATTATGCGACCGAAGGCAAAGTAGTAACTGTTATCAGCTCCGGCGATGCCGGCATCTATGGGATGGCCCCGCTTATCTACGAGATGAAACGCGAAAAAGGAAGTGACATCAGCATCGAAGCTTTACCCGGAATCAGTGCCTTCCAGAAGGCAGCCTCCCTGTTGGGTGCCCCGGTAGGACACGACTTCTGCGTGATCTCCCTCTCCGACCTGATGACACCGTGGGAACTGATAGAAAAACGCATCAAAGCCGCCGCTTCGGCAGACTTTATCACCGCCATCTATAATCCCAAAAGTGAAGGCCGCTACTGGCAGCTCTACCGCCTGATCGAAATTTTCCTACAGGAACGCGATCCGCAGACACCGGTCGGCTTTGTCCGCCAGGCAGGACGCGAAGAACAGGAAGTGACGATCACTACACTGGCAGACTTCGACCCGGAACAGGTGGATATGTTCACTGTCATCCTTATCGGCAACTCACAGACCTATCAGTTCGAAAATAAAATGATTACCCCGCGCGGTTATTACGGCGAGATCAAAATGGCCGCTAAGGAAATCGGAATCGGCCAGGACATCATGATCCGTAGTTTCCGCACCATCGAGAAAGAACTGAAAAACCAGGATATTCCGTTAGACAAGAAATGGGCCTTGCTGCATGCCATCCATACAACAGCCGATTTCGATATGGAAAATGTACTGCGGGTAGACGACAATGCCGTTTCTACGCTCTACGAAAAACTAAGCAGTGGCGCAGTCCGTACCATCATCACCGATGTCACCATGGCAGCATCCGGTATCCGCAAAGGAGCTTTGCAACGCATGGGACTCGAAGTGAAATGTTACCTGCAAGACGAGAAAACCGTTGCCCTCGCTACCGAAAAAGGGATCACCCGCACACAAGCCGGCATACGGATCGCCGTCAGCGAGCATCCGGATGCTCTGTTCGTATTTGGTAATGCCCCGACGGCACTGATGGAACTATGCGACCTGATCCGCAAGGGAAAAGCGACCCCTGCCGGAATCATTGCCGCCCCCGTCGGCTTCGTGCACGTACAAGAATCGAAACATATGGTCAAACCGTTCACTTCCATCCCCAAACTCATCGTTGAAGGACGGAAAGGCGGAAGTAACCTTGCGGCTACACTGACCAACGCTATACTTTGTTACAACGACGCCATTAATTTAAAACCAGGAAGAGACGTATGAGAACACAATTCACCGTCATCGGCATTCCCGATGACCCCAACTACATCAGCAACAACAAGACAATAGTAGATATAATCAACAGCAACACATACTTTTCAGGAGGCAAGCGCCATCATGAGATCGTCATGCCTTTCCTGCCGCCGGATGCTGTATGGATCGATATAAAAGTACCGCTCGACAACGTTTTCGACGAATATGAATACCATCAGAAGATCGTTGTATTCGCTTCGGGCGACCCTTTGTTCTACGGATTCGCTTCAACGATACTTAAACGGATGCCGGAAGCGGAAATAACGCTCCTGCCCTCATTCAATTCATTACAGATGCTTTCGCACGAACTGAAAGTATCGTATGAAGACATGACCATGGTATCCCTCACCGGACGTCCGTGGCATGAACTCGACTGCGCACTGATAGAAAACCGGGGGAAAATCGGAGTATTGACCGACCATGTGCGTACCCCGGCCTCCATCGCCATGCGCCTGCTGAAATACGGTTTCACACAATATAAGATGTATATAGGAGAACATCTAGGCAACCCGGAAAAGCAGCGCATCTCACGCTCGCTTGCCCTGTCGGAAGTGGAAGAATATCCCATCGACAGTCCGAATTGTGTGATACTGCAACGGATGTATAACGATATCACCTACCGTCCGCTGGGCATCCCCGACAAGCTGTTCGAACTGCTCGACGGCAGGGAACGCATGATTACGAAAGCGCCTGTCCGGATACTGGATATGAGCATGCTGATGCTCCCGATGTGCAACCACTTCTGGGATATCGGTTTCTGTACGGGATCGGTTTCCATCGAAGCGAAAAGGCAATACCCCCATCTTCACATCCACGCATTTGAGATCCGCAAGGAATGCTGGAAACTGATGGAAGAAAACAGTTCAAAACTGGGAGCACCGGGTATCGACGTACATATATGTGACTTCATGGAGGAAGACGTTTCCGACCTGCCCGCACCCGATGCCGTATTTATCGGCGGGCATGGAAGCAAGCTGAAAGAGATCATAGGTAAAGTAGCCCGTTACCTCGCTCCTGACGGCCTGCTGGTATTCAACTCCGTATCCGAAGAGAGTGAAAAGTTATTTATAGAATCGGTTCACGAAGCCGGATTGAAATTAGACGAACCTTTGCATGTAAGTGTCGGCGATTATAACCCGATCACCATACTGAAAGCATTTAAAGAAGCAAAATAGAAGAACGATGAATAAACGATCAGTAGCAATCGTCGTGGTATCGGTCAGCAGTCTGCCGCTGGCACGGCAAATAAAGAAACAATATCCTGATGCTGTGATCTACAGCAAGGAATCGCAGGAAGAGACGGTAGTAATGGAGTCGATCGACACCATTGTCGGAGACCTGTTCCTCAAATCGGACGCGATTATCTTTATCGGGGCAATGGGTATCTGCGTACGCTGCATCGCTCCTTATATAATGGACAAGCATACCGACCCGGCGGTTGTCTGCATCGACAGTACCGGTAAATATATCATCCCGGTCCTCTCCGGCCATATCGGAGGGGCAAACGAGTTAAGCGTCGAACTGGCACAGGTACTCGGAGGTAACGCCATTGTCACCACCCAAAGCGATAATACCGGATTGTGGGCGCTCGATACACTGGGAGAAAAATTCGGCTGGTCTGTCGTAGCTGACGACCTGACGGACAATGAAAATGCGATGAATGCCTGCATTGCCGCCTTCGTCAATAAAAAACCGACAGCCCTTATATTAAATGTACGCGAGAAGGGTACGGAATACCTCGAACACACCTGTCCGGACCATGTCCGTATATTCAATAAATTCTCTGACATTCCCCTCGACCAGTTCGAGTTGGTGATCACCGTCGGGCCGTTTATCTACGAAGCGGATATCAAGATGGTCTCCTATTTCCCGAAAGTGCTGCACCTGGGTATCGGCTGCCGGAAAGACCTCAAAGGCGATCCTGTCGAGATGCACCAGCATATCATCGCCACTCTAATTGACAACAACCTCTGTCCCGAATCCATTGCCGACATATCCTCCATCGACCTGAAAAAGGACGAAGCGCTCCTGGCCCTGCTGGCCTACGGTATTATGGACTGTCCGTTCAAGACCTACCCGGCAGACGTTCTGAACAAACTCGCTGTCCCCAACCCTTCCGCCAAGGTAAAGGAAGTCACCCAGTCATCGAGCGTGGCGGAAGCCGCGGCGATACAAAGTGCCGGAGGCGGATTCCTGTTGTTGGAGAAACAAAAGGGGCAGCTGGGAGAAAGCAACGATTATACATTTGCCGTGGCAATGGATAAATCCGTACAGCGGCAAGGCCATATCGAAATAGTCGGTGCCGGTCCGGGCGATCCGGAGCTGATCTCGATACGTGGCAGGAGGATGCTCGAAAAGGCAGACCTGATCCTGTACGCCGGCAGCCTCGTCCCAAAAGAACTGACCTATTGTGCGAAACCGGGAGCCACCGTACGCAGTTCGGCAGATATGAACCTGGAAGAGCAGTTCATCCTGATGAAAGAGTTCTACGACAGGGGCAAGTTCGTTGTGCGCCTGCATACCGGCGACCCCTGCATCTACGGGGCGATACAGGAGCAGATGGCTTTCTTTGACCAGTTCCATATGAGTTATCATATCACCCCGGGGATATCCTCTTTTCAGGCTGCCGCTGCCGCTTTGCGCTCACAGTTCACCATCCCGGAAAAGGTACAGACCATCATTCTCACCCGTGGTGAAGGCCGTACGCCGATGCCCGAAAAAGAACAGCTGCACAAATTGGCCGCCAGCCAAAGCACGATGTGCATCTACCTCAGTGCAGGCATAGCGGACAAGGTGCAGGAAGAACTTCTTGAACATTACGCCCCTACCACACCGGTAGCCGCCTGCTATAAACTGACCTGGAAGGACGAACGCATCTACCGCGGAGAGTTGAAAGACCTGGCGAAGATCGTCAAAGAGAACCATCTGACGTTGACCACCTTGCTGGTGGTAGGCGACGCGATTGACAACCGCGAAGGCCTCTCACGCCTTTATGCTGACGAGTTCAAACACCTGTTTCGTAAATAACCTGTTTCAGAAAAGGCTATGATACTGATATTGGGAGGAACAACGGAGGGACGGGCCAGCGTCCGCATCGCAGACGAAGGAAGTGCACCTTATTATTATTCGACCAAAGGCGCGCTCCAGGAAATAGAGTGCGCGCATGGTATCCGCCTGACCGGAGGCATGGATACGGCAGCGATGGAAACATGCTGCCGGGAGAAAAACATCCGGTTGCTGGTCGATGCCGCCCATCCCTTCGCCTCGGCCCTGCACCGCACGGTTGCAGAAGTATCCTCCTCCCTCGGGTTGCCGGTGATCCGTTACGAACGGCGTTATCCGCCCCGCGACCCCGATCTGGTCTGGTGCGATAATTACGATGACGCCATTCGTAAACTGGAAGAACACGGTATCCGGCACCTGCTTGCCCTCACCGGGGTAAACACCATCGCCCCGCTACGCCCTTGGTGGAAAAAGCATCCGGCATGGTTCCGCATTCTTGAACGCGAAGAGTCGCTCACAACCGCCACCCGTCAGGGATTTCCTGCGGACTATCTGTGCTTCTATCAGGATGAAGACGATGCCGGAGCACTGATGGACCGGTTGCAACCGGATGCCGTTATCACCAAGGAAAGTGGCCGGTCTGGCTATTTCAACGAGAAAGTGGCGGCTGCCCGCAAACGCTCCATCCCTATATTCGTTGTCAAACGGCCGGCATTGCCCAAAACATTCTACATTGTTTACGGAGAGGACGGATTGCGCAAACAGATCGAACACCTGCTGCCGGAGTTCTTCCCCCTGCATCACGGCTATACGACCGGAGCCTGTGCCACGGCAGCGGCCAAAGCGGCCCTGACCGCCCTGTTAAGTAAAGAGGAACAAACAGCCGCATCCATCACCCTGCCTTCGGGCGAAATAATCACCTTGCCGGTTACCGCAACCGAATGGGACAGTGACAGTGCAACCTGTTCGGTCATCAAAGATGCCGGCGATGACCCGGATGTCACCAACGGTTCTATGATCGTTGCCAACGTGGCTTTTTCGACAGCCTCCAATGATGCACTTGTCCGTTTCGTCGCTGGTCCGGGAGTAGGCACAGTCACTCTGCCCGGATTAGGGCTGGAAGTCGGAGGTCCCGCCATCAACACGACCCCCCGCAAAATGATCACGGATGAATTGGCTGCTGTTTTACAAGCGTTCCGTCAGAACAACCCGGCAGCTAAACACCTGCCGCCGAGTCCCGGACTGACAGTCACGATCTCCGTTCCCGGCGGAGAAGAACTCGCCGCCAGGACATTCAACCCGAAGCTGGGCATCGTTGGCGGCATCTCCATCATCGGGACATCCGGCATCGTACGCCCTTTCTCCACCGATGCCTTCATCGCCTCTATCCGCAAAGAGGCCGAAGTAGCCAAAGCCATCGGCTGCCGGACACTGGTCATCAATTCAGGTGCCAAAAGTGAACGGTATCTGAAAGCCCGTTACCCGGAATTACCGCCCCAGGCTTTCGTACACTACGGAAACTTTATCGGCGAGACATTGAAAATAGCCTCGGCACTCTCCTTTGAGCAAGTTGTCATGGGGATCATGATCGGAAAAGCAGTCAAGCTGGCGGAGGGATTTCTGGATACCCACAGCAAGAAAGTAGTCATGAACAAAGACTTCCTGAAGGAAACCGCCCGCGAAGCCGGCTGCCCCGAAGCAGCAGTCCGGCAGATCGAAACGATTACCCTCGCCCGTGAACTCTGGCAGTTATTCCCTTCCGGAGAACAATCATCCTTCTTTTCTCTCCTTTTGAAGAAATGCTATGCACATTGTATCCCGCTCCTTCCCGCGGATAAATTACAGATCGTATTGATTACGGAAGAAGGTCAGATTTGGGAATAAATAAGATTTATCGGATCAGAACAGGAAATAACACGGCTTACTCGAGCCTGATCTCCTTACTCTGTACATAGGAAACATCCAACTGCCCGCCGGCACTCCCGTTGCTTTCCTGCAAAGGACTCACTTTTGCACGGCTCAGCGACAGGGTTGCCTTACCGGGCAGTGATGAATTACTGAACGTGATATTGATGGAACGGCTACCCTCGTCGCGGTTAAAAATGCTGTTCACTCCGCCATCATAACTGATAGTAACTTCCACCACTTCGTTCGGACCAACCGGATCACCTTCCCAGGTCAACGTAGTCGTACCTTTCACTTTGGCCGATGTAAACGATTCGGGAATAGCGATCGGTTTTACGTCTTTTATGGAAGCGACATTGGTATAGACCTCATCTTTTGCACGGGTAAAGGTGAAAGTCATATCTTCCAGTCCTTTAAAAGAATACGTATAGAAATAAATACCCACATTGGCAAAGTTGGGGGCCTTGCCGTTGAACAGGATGGAAGCCGGGCCATTCAGTTTGATGTTAATCCCCGCACTATCCTGCTTATTGAAATTCGCCCCGACATTTGTCTTATTATTAGTCACATCGTAGGAAACACCGAGATTCTGATAGAAAGGGACATCCGGTTCAATATCGGAAGAATCATCACTGTCGCAGGAGGTGAGTGTCCATGCGAATAAAAGGGAGGCAAACAAGAAATACTTTTTCATGACGTTTAATATTTTGAATTACCTTTATATAACAAACGAAATGAAAAAAGTTTATCCCGTTAACATTCTCTATCAGCTCTCAAGACACATCAGCAGTTCTTCAACAGAAGCGACCTGCCGCGGCGGATTACCCGAAAGATAAAGGGTGATCGGAGATTCCACCGTCTCTCCCGCATCAATCCGGCTTTCCGATTCTATTTCGCAGCCGGCATGAATCCCGTTCCGCAGAAGCGCCTTACGCACCATCGCATATTTCTGGCCACTGCCGGTAAGATGGATTTCCCTGTCATAACGGTTGTCGATGCGGAACAGGCCGGTTTCCATATCGAAGACAATCCCTTTGCGGGCAAAGAAACCGCTCAGGTAACCGCTTAAAGCGAGGTCCTCGGGCGTACCGGTACTGATCCCTTTCACCTTGTCCATCAACCATATCTTATCGGCGATCTGAAGAGCCAGTTCAAGGTCGTGAGTAGAGAGGAAGATCGTTTTATTGGTCGTACGGGTAAGATGATGCAAAAGCTGCATGATCTCCACCTTGCTGGGGAAATCGAGAAAGGCGGTCGGCTCATCCAGGAAGATTACAGGCGTTTCCTGTGCCAGCGCTTTGGCGATCATGACCTTTTGCCGCTCACCGTCGGAAAGGGTGTGTACCATGCGCGAGGCGAGGTTCTCGATCCGGACCATGGCGATCGCCTCTTCTACGATCTGCTTGTCTTCTTTACCCAGGCGGCCCCAAAAACCGGTGTACGGACTGCGTCCCATGCCGATCAGTTCGCGGACAGACATATTGCGGATGTCACACTTATCTGTCAGCACCACTCCCACTATAGTGCTAAGCTCCTTATCACTATAGTCCTGTATATCGCGGGACAGTAGTGCTATTTCACCCGACAGGCGAGGCTGGAAAGCGGATAATGTACGTAATAAAGTAGACTTTCCGACACCGTTGGCACCCAGCAGGCAGGTTAATTCGCCACTATAGATCGTTGTCGTTATATGGCTTGCTACCAGCTTAGTATCACTTTTAGAATGATAACCGATAGAGAGATCGTTTATCTGAATAGTTGCCTCTTTCATGCTCATTCGTTTAGTTCGTTTTTACGCCGGCGGAATAATACGGAAGCGACGACCGGAGCACCGACCAATGCGGTTACCGAGTTGACCGGCAAAGCTCCCTCGAATCCCGGCATACGTGCAATCAGGTTACAGGCCAATGCCAGGGCTGCACCGACAAACAGTACACCGGGCATCAGTATGCGATGGTCGGATGTCTGGAAAATGGCACGGCAAAGATGAGGAACAGCCAGTCCCAGGAAGACGATCGGACCACAGTAAGCGGTCACGATGGCTGTCAATACACCGGCAGAGGTGATAACGAGCAGGCGTGCCCGTTTGATATTCAGTCCCAGATTACGAGCATACCCATCGCCGAGAAGCATCAGATTCAATGTCTTTATCAATAGGAACGAAAGAGGGATCAGGATAGCCATAATCGCTACGAAAAGCATCATCTGATTACCGGAGACACGCGAGAAACTTCCCAGCCCCCAGATCACATAAGCACGGATATCTTCTTCCACACTAAAAAACTTCAGGACTCCGATTACCGCATTCGCCACATAGCCGATCATCACACCGATAATCAATAGCGTCACATTCCCTTTTACCTTCTGCGAAACATAAACGATCAGTGCCATGACAGACAAGGAACCGACTATGGCCGCAATGGATAAGGCAATCTCCCCCATAAAGCCCAGCTTACTCAACGCCACGCCTCCCAGACTTCCGCTCAGTAAAACAACGAAGGCAACTCCCATACTTGCACCAGAACTGATACCCAATACAGAGGGGCCGGCCAACGGATTGCGGAATACGGTTTGCATCTGAAGCCCGCTGATCGCTAATCCGGCTCCGGCGACTAATGCCGTTAAGGCTTGCGGAAAGCGTGATTTCCAGATAATATTCTGCCAGGTGACCGGTTCGTCGCCATTGCCGCAGATGATATTCCAAACCGAATGGAAGGGTATAGAAACAGAGCCCAACACCAGATTCAGAAACAACAACACGACGATCGAGACAAAGATCACAAACATCAGGAAAGTGTTAGAATACTTCATCGTACCCATTTATTTAAGTAAATCATAATAGACAGGTGTATGATCCGGCAGTAGATTCGGATGGAAGATATGCAATAAATCGCCCAGCACCACTTCCGGCTCGGTCGGCATGCTTTCGTAAAAAGGTTTTTCCTTCATGTTGCAATAGATCACTCCTTTTTCCTTGAAGGCACGGAAGTCTGCATAACGGGGATCCTGATCTTTCAGTGATTTATAAGTATATATTCCCGGATAGCTGTTTACGATACGCCAGTAGTCGGCTTCGTCGGCCTGATTATAGACGGTCTCGAAGTCGAGCGTCACACCGCCGGAGCGATCGTCATCTTTCAAAAAGTAATCAGCGCCGGCATCTTTGAAAAGTTGTGCAAGGAAGCTCTTTCCTCCTACTGCATACCAGTTACCACCATGTATTTCGCCACTGAACACGACAGGACGTTTCTGCACTTTACCTTCGGCTGTCAGCTCTTTCAGCTCGTTGTAGCGGTTCTCTATAGCCAAGAATTTTTCATTGGCTTCCTGCTCTATCCCGAGTAACAAACCGACGAACTTGATCCATTCAGCCTGCCCCAGCGGTGTCATTTCTTTATATCCCAGATGAGGAATCAGAGGGATACCGATATCTTTCATTGTTTCATAGCCGCCACGCTTAAAAGGTGAGATCAGGATCAGGTCGGGATTGATACTCATGATCACCTCATTATCGAAGTTGCCTTCGATCCCGATCTTTGCCGTCTTTCCTTCCTTCAGCTGATTATTGATAGTCTTATTAAACAGATGGCGCGTACTCGTAATGCCGACAACCTTATCCTCCGCTCCCAACTTAATGAAATTGGATAATTGCAGGGAAGTCATACAGATAGCACTACGTACAGGTGTTTCGATAACCGTATAATCCGCATGAATCCCTTCCGGCTTCGTCCCCCGGGGAACCAAAGCATACAGGAAATGCGTACTTTCTTCATTCTGCGGATCATGTATATCCACCAGCGTATAATCATCTTTATAGGTCAGTTGAAAACCTTCGGCATGCTTTGGTGTCACCTGAACCCGGCTATCCGTTATAGTCGTTTGTTGTGAAGAAACATTCTTTTTCTCCTGTTGATTTCCTTTCGATGCACACGACGTAGCCAATAGTGCAACCAGGCAACAACCTGCTAAATACTTGTTCATATTCATATTCTTTTTATCCGACACAAACCGTCCGAACCCACGAGGACAATCGCTATGTGAAAAATGGCAGGTCTTCTGACTTACTTCCATCCCGAAAGCCTTCCCGGCGAGGCTGTCTCTCCGCCAGTGGCAAAAGGTGTTATCGGGATGTTACTGAAGTTTTACAGCAGCGTGGACTGTCCGGGATTTCCACCCGGTTCCCTTTTAATCTGTCTCCATGAACAGGAGTTTTACAGAACCTATTTCGATCGCAAAAGTAATAAGAAGTTTGCAACTTTGCACTATTTTCAGCACATTTGCACCCCAAATAAAAACAAGAATAAAATGACTTACCCGATCAGTTTCGTATCATTAGGTCCCGGCGAGCCGGAACTTATCACAGTGAAAGGTCTCCGACAACTTCAGAAAGCAGATATTATCTACTGTCCCGCCACCCGTAACAGGCAAGGTGAAATCCTCTCACGTGCCGCCGATATCGTACGTGCACTGGAAATAAACGAAACTGCCATCCGCTGCTTTATGCTTCCCATGAGCAAAGACCGCACGGAAGCCTGGAAAGCCTACGACGCCCTCTACAACGAAGCCGCCGCAAACTATGCGGAAGGCAGACAGATCGTTATCGTAGCCGAAGGCGATGCCGGCTTCTATTCTTCCATCCAGTATATATATGACAAGTTTATAGAGACGGGAATCGACGTTCAGCGTATTGCCGGAATCCCCGCCTTCATCGCTGCCGGAGCATTGGCCGGCTTGCACATTGTCAAACAGGAAGAACAGATCATTGTTATCCCCGGCACTCCTTCCGCAGAAGAATTGTCAGAAAAGATAAATGCCGGATACGTGATCGTCATTATGAAACTGTCGCAATGTGTGGAAGCCGTACATGCATGTATTCGCAAGCATCCGCAGACACAATTCCATTATTTTGAAAATGTAGGGACGGATAAAGAATACTACACCTCCGACCGGCAAATCATCGCAGAGAAATCTTTCCCCTATTTCTCACTGATGATCATACAATAAAAAAATTACTATCCCAATTATTGTATCGCAAAAACTATACGGATTCTATGATACCGTTCAGACGGTTCATATGGTAGCGGAGCGACTGGACAGATTCCCAGTTCTGATGCCCCGACTTGCACAACTCACGTGCACTCACTAATACTCCTGAAATGTGACTGCTGATCTCTTCAATCTTTTTATTCGTTTCATTATAAAGAGTTTCAGTCTCTTCCGGTGAATAGATAGAAGCAGATTGTGCCAACGATTCAAGTAACTTCATCTGATAGACTCCGGCCCTGGGGATCAAGTTGCTGATGGCATAATGATGAAGATCCTGGATTTCCTTCTGCTTGGTGGTATCCCAATCGACATTATTCATACTCTCCGAAGAACCCATCTTCGAAAACATTCGAATACCCAAACAATCTGCAATTGTTTTAACCCATGATCCTGTCTCTGTTTCTCTTGAAACGACGCCTGTCAAACTAAATCTCATTGTTGCCATAATCAAATCTCCTTAATTACATAAACCGAAGTTTTTAAAATTGTTATTTACTTTCTTTTTATCACTATAAACTTGCTGTTAGTTTCATTTTGTTATTGTGATGTCACAAAATTAGGCAAATTATCATACACCACAACCCTTTATCTATATTTTAAAGTTCTTTAATACAAGAACTGTCGAAATGCACTGTTTTTGTCAACTGAAGATTACAAATATGTTGAAAAACGCGCACTTCACTTAACAAAGAATCATTGCCAGCCTCCTTTTGGTAACTTTTATCAATATAACACTAATTTTACACAGTTATCAGGTATTACAACCTTTCATTCTATCATTTTGTTATTTAATTAAAAATAATATACTTTTGTTGCCTCTTTAAACTTACATAAGCACATGAAATCGGATATAGAAATTGCAAGAGAAGTCTCCCTTCGCAAAATAAAGGAAGTTGCCACGGGTTTGGGTATTCCGCGCGAAGAAGTACAAAACTATGGTCGGTATATCGCCAAAGTGCCCCTTCACCTGATCGATGAAGAGAAAATCAAAGAACATAACCTGATCCTGGTAACGGCCATCACGCCTACCAAAGCAGGTATCGGTAAGACAACCGTATCTATCGGTCTGGCCCTGGGCCTGAACAAGATAGGCAAAAAAGCAGTCGCCGCCCTGCGTGAACCCTCGCTGGGTCCGTGTTTCGGTATGAAGGGCGGAGCAGCCGGAGGCGGATACGCACAGGTACTGCCGATGGAAAACATCAACTTGCATTTCACCGGCGATTTCCACGCGGTTACATCTGCCCACAACATGATCACGGCGTTGCTGGATAATTATATCTATCAGACACGCAACACCTGCGAAGGGCTGAAAGAGATCAAATGGAAACGCGTGCTCGACGTAAACGACCGTAGCCTGCGCAATATCGTATCCGGCCTGGGAGGCTCGGCAAACGGTGTTCCGACAGAGACAGGATTCGACATCACGCCGGCTTCCGAAATGATGGCTATCCTTTGTCTGGCTACCGATCTGGAAGACTTGAAACGCCGCATCGGTAATATCCTGCTGGGATATACAAACGACGATCAGCCGTTTACAGTCAACGACCTGGGTGTTGCCGGAGCGATCACCGTACTGCTGAAAGACGCCCTTCTGCCTAACCTGGTGCAGACAACAGAAAATACGCCTGCTTTCGTGCACGGCGGCCCGTTCGCCAACATCGCCCACGGCTGTAACTCGATCATTGCGACAAAGATGGCGCTTACCTACGGCGATTATGTGATCACGGAGGCTGGTTTCGGTGCCGACCTGGGTGCTGAAAAGTTCTTCGACATCAAATGCCGCAAAGCCGGCCTGAAACCGAAACTGACGGTTATCGTTGCTACCGCACAGAGCTTGAAGCTGCATGGCGGCGTTCCCGAATCACAGATCAAGGAACAGAACATCGAAGGTCTGCGCAACGGCTTTGCCAACCTCGACAAGCATGTGGCCAATATGAAACGTTTCGGTCAGGAAGTGATCGTTACCTTCAACCGGTATGCTACCGATACGGACGAAGAAATCGCCCTGGTTGCCGAACATTGCAAAGAGCTGGGTGTAGGCTTCGCCATGAACAACGTATTTGCCGAAGGCGGTGAAGGTGGCGTGGAACTGGCCAAGCTGGTAGTAGATACGATCGAAAACAAGCCGTCGGGTGAATTGAAGCTGATCTACGAAGATACAGACAATGTACGCGACAAGATCAAAAAGGTATCCGAAGAAATCTACGGTGCCGCCTCAGTCACTTATACGACATTGGCGGACAAAAAGATCAAACAGATCGAAAGCCTGGGCATCTCCCACTACCCGATCTGTATTGCCAAGACACAATATTCATTCTCTTCCGACCCGAAGGCTTACGGTGTTGCCAAAGACTTCGAACTGAAAGTGCGCGATATCATCATCAACAACGGCGCCGAAATGATCGTTGTCATCATGGGTGAGATCATGCGTATGCCGGGACTCCCGAAAGACCCGCAGGCAAAACGGATCGACATCGTGAACGGGCTGATCGAAGGGTTGAGTTAATTAAAAATTAAGAGCTATTTGTTTATAGTGACAGGAGTTACTAATTCCATCACTATAAACAAATATTCATATCTGATCAATTATGATTCAACGCGTCGATCATTTATTCCTGTTGAAAAATTTATTAAAGAATACTATCTGATAATCAATGGAATTGCGCCAATAGTCGCCATTATGCGCACCCGGGCGGACAATGAAGTCGTGGTCGATCTTGTATTTCAGCAGCTTTTCATGGAAATTGTTATTTACTTCAAAGAAGAAATCACTGTAACCACAATCAAAGATCAAAGCTAATTCGTCGTTCTTTAGATGTTCGACCAGGTTGATGACCGTATGTTTCTCCCATACTTCTTGATTTTCACTTTCTTTGCCCAGCCATTCACTCATATTCCAGTTATTGGGGAAAGGACGGATATCGACACCGCCGCTTGTGCTTCCGGCTGCACCGAAAATATCCTTATGACGGAACGAGAGCCACATGGCACCGTGGCCTCCCATGCTCAGACCGGTGATGGCGCGTGCCGTGCGGTCTTTTATTGTCGGATAGTTGGCGTCGATATAGTTGACCAGCTCCTTAGCGACAAAAGTCTCATAGCGGTAAGAAGGATTGACCGGACTATCCCAATACCAACTGTTCTTGCCATCCGGACACACAAATATGATTCCATACCGGTCAGCGATCTCGGGTAAGTTTGGTTTCAGACCGATCCAGGTTTTGGCATTTCCTCCATGCCCGTGCAGTAAATAAATGACAGGAGCCGTTATCTTTCCGCTTCCGGGCAAGACGATAACGGTCTGAATCTCTTTATTCATCGCATCACTGCGTACATTGATCGTATCAACAACTGCCGCCTGAACAGACAAGGCGAAAAAAGCGACTAGAGACAAAAAAAATATCTTTGCTTTCATAATCTTGTATAGAATTTATTAGTTGAAAGCAAAGATATTTATTTTTTGGTTAGAAGACTTCTTTCCAGTGCTTCAGATTTGTATCGATCGTATCCATTACTTCTTTTGAGCGGCCTTCCATCAGCAGTTTATACATGGTCTGCGCAAATCCGAGCATCTGGGTGAACTCGATCTTCGGAGGCATCGCCAGGGCATTCGGATCGGTCATGATATTGACCAGGACGGGACCGTCGGAGGCAAAGGCTTTTGTCAGCGTCGGCAGCACATCATCCGGATTGCTGACATTGTATCCCGCCATTCCCATCGAGAGGGCAACGCGGGCAAAGTCGGGATTGAGCATCGTTGTCTGCCAGTCCGGCAGTCCGGCGACTTCCATTTCCAGTTTGACCATTCCCAGTGAACGGTTGTTGAAGACGATCAGCTTGACCGGCAGTTTATATTGCACGATCGTCGCCAGGTCGCCCAGCATCATCGAAAGGCCGCCATCGCCACAGAGGGCAACCGCCTGACGGCCGGGATAAGCCAGTGCCGCCCCTATGGCCTGCGGCATGGCATTCGCCATCGAACCGTGGTTGAACGATCCCAGCATCTTCCGTTTTCCGGTTGCTTGCAGGTAACGGGCGCCCCATACGCAGGTCATGCCCGTATCGACCGTAAAGACGGCATCTTTTGAGGCCAGTTCGTCGATCAGGGAAATGACATATTCCGGATGGATCTTTTCATCTTTGCCTTTTACTTCAGCGGCCGAGCGTAGGTTTCGCTTCACCTTGTCGTAATGGGCCAGTTGTTCACGCAGGAAGCTGTCATTCGTTTTCTGACGGACCAAAGGGAGCAGTTCCTGTAAGGTATCTTTCACATCGCCGCAGAGTCCCATCTTTATTTTGGCACGACGCCCCAGACGGTTTGCTTTGATATCGACCTGCACGATTGTATTGTTTTGCGGCATAAAGGCTTCGTAAGGGAAATCCGTACCCAACAACAATAAGACTTCCGCTTCGTGCATGCTGTAATAGCCGGAGGGCATTCCCAGCAGGCCGGTCATACCCACTTCGTTCGGGTTATCGTACTGGATTTCCATTTTACTTTTGAAAGAATATGCCACCGGGGCATTCAGGCGTAGGGATAATTCGACCAGTTCCTTATGGGCGTCTTTCGCTCCTATTCCACAGAAAATGGTTACTTTTTCCGCTTTGTTCAGCAGGTCGGCCAATGCGTCGATCTCTTCTGCCGAGGGGCAGACGCGCTGTTTGGTAGGGAAAGGCTGCTGGGATGATTCGCCCGACGTTGCAGTCTTCGAAGTCAGGTCGCCGGGCAGACCGATCACTCCTACTCCGCGAAAAGAAAGGGCGGCCTGTATAGCTCCCTGCAACATGCGGGGGAACTGTTCGGGCGTTGTTGCGACCTGGTTGTAATAACTGCAATCTTCAAATAATTTGATTGTATTGGTTTCTTGAAAATATTCCGTTCCGAACTCGTGGGTCGGCAATGTGGATGCGATGGCCAGCACCGGAGCTCCCGAACGTTGGGCGTCATATAACCCGTTGATCAGGTGGACATGCCCAGGGCCGCTGCTTCCCGCACAGCAGGCCAGTTCGCCGTTCAATTGCGCTTCGGCGGCGGCGGCAAAAGCGCCTGTTTCTTCGTGGCGGACGTGGATCCATTTGATCTTTCCGCTTTTACGCACTGCTTCGTTTACCTCATTCAAGCTGTCTCCCGTGACAGCATAGATACGTTTTACGCCTGCCTTTTCAAGCGTGTCGACTAATTGTTCCGCTACATTCTTTGCCATAATTATATGTACTTTTTCTTTTATGTTTTGTTTATAAAAGAACTATGGTAGAATGCAAAATGTTTTGAAAACAGGGCATAATAAACATCGACAGATTTTATAAGTGTATCCCAGTCCTTTTTGATATAAAATCGTTACCTTTGCGGCGATTGTTTAGGGAAATAGTTATGGGAACTTCAAAAGAAATGACCTCCGGCGCTGCATTACCGTTGATCTTCAACTTTGCGATGCCGGTACTTTTAGCCAATTTACTCCAACAGACCTACTCTTTGATCGATGCGGCTATTGTTGGCAAGTTTTTAGGGATCGATGCTTTCTCGGCTGTCGGTGCCAGTACTTCCGTCATTTTTCTTATCATCGGGTTTTGCAACGGGTGTTGTGCGGGATTCGGCATACCGGTAGCGCAGAAGTTCGGAGCCAGGGATTACAGCACGATGAGGCGGTATGTTTCTATCAGCCTGCAACTGGCGGCTGTCATGTCGGTTATTATTGCGGTCGTTACAAGTCTCTATTGCCGGGATATTTTAAGGATCATGCAGACGCCGGAGAATATATTCAGGGATGCTTATTTCTATTTGCTGGTTACTTTTATCGGCGTTCCGTGTACATTTTTCTATAATCTGCTTTCCAGCGTCATCCGTGCACTGGGCGATAGCAAGACTCCATTCTGGTTCCTGCTTTTTTCAACGATACTCAATGTGATTCTCGACTTGGTTTGCATCCTGGTATTTAAATGGGGAGTTGCCGGGGCAGCCATTGCAACGCTTCTTTCACAAGGTATATCGGCCGTTCTCTGCTACATTTATATGTATCGCCGCTTTGAAATATTAAGGAGCACGCGGGAAGAACGGAAGTTTCGGTCCAACCTGGCAGGGAATCTGATGTGGATTGGTGTGCCGATGGGACTTCAGTTTTCCATCACGGCAATCGGCAGCATTATGTTGCAGAGTGCTAATAACGCACTGGGATCGGCCTGCATTGCTACGTTTGCTTCGGCTGTGCGCATCAAATCGTTCTTTATCTGCCCGTTCGAAAGCCTGGGGATTGCCATGGCCACTTATACCGGACAGAATTACGGAGCCGGAAAGCCGGAACGTATCTGGCTGGGTATTAAGGCAAGCGGATTGATGATGATTGTCTATGCCGCATTTTCTTTCCTTATACTGATGCTGGCATCACGCGAACTGACGCTGATCTTTGTCGATCCTTCCGAGACGGAAATCATAAATGATGCCGTTCAGTTCCTGCATATCTCCTGCTCATTCTTTCCGATTCTGGGGATTCTGTGTATCCTGCGTTATACAATCCAGGGAGCCGGATTTACGAATCTGGCCATGCTGTCTGGCGTATCCGAGATGATTGCCCGTACGCTGGTCAGTATTTATGCGGTACCTGCTTTTGGATTTATGGCCGTTTGCTTCGGCGATGCGACTGCCTGGATGGCTGCGGATTTATTTCTGATTCCAGCCTTCATCTATGTATATAAGAAAATAAAAAAGGTAAAAAGATAAAACTCGCAGTACGGACTGCGGAGAGAGCGGGATTCGAACCCGCGAAACCCTTTAGGGGTTTACACGCTTTCCAGGCGTGCCTCTTCAACCACTCGAGCATCTCTCCTTTTGTGAAAAACGGAGAACATATAGCCCTCCATATATAATAAAAAAGCAGCTTTTATGCTGCTTCTGCGGAGAGATAGGGATTCGAACCCCAGGAACCTTTCAGTTCAACGGTTTTCAAGACCGCCGCAATCGACCACTCTGCCATCTCTCCAATAAATCAAAATTATCAACACCTCTTTAGAGGTTGCTTTTCAAAGCAGTTGACGTTTCTTGTTTACGGGTGCAAAAGTAGGTAAAAGATTCATACGCTCCAAATTTTGGATGCTTATTTTTATATCTTTTTTTACGATATCCAACATAAAACCACCTTTTTTACAGGTAAGTTTCTGATACTCTTTATAGATAGAAAAGATCACAAATTTTGAATCAGTTCACGCTGTGCTTAAAAAAATGCGATCCTCTGCCTCTCACCACTGACTGAAATCATGATGGAAGAACGGATCAGGGCTCTTAACCATTTCCGCAACTTCTCGTAAGTCCCCTCATCCAAGGAGGCGACCGAACTGAGGATGAATGTTTTTATCAGGCTGATATGGTAGTTTTTTATCTGAACGCACCAATAACTCGTATCAAAATTCACACTCGATATATAGATAAAGACTTTATTACCGGTCTCTTCAAAATAGCCGCGTGTTGTAAGTTTCTCCATTTCATCCAACAAATCCATCAGTTCATTCTTCAGATATTTTACATCCTCTTTCCCGATCAGATGAATACTCATAAAATAATTAATATCATTTACCAGATAATGAAATATCAACGGATCGAGTATGTAATATGAATGATGGATATGCCGTGCTTCTTCTACCCCGGCCAATTGTATTCCCAGAAAGCGGTCGGTGACCTCTATCTCTTCAAAACGCTTTGTTTTTCCTGGAGTTCCGCATTGGTATAACCACTTGAAAAGATAAAAACGTGAAATATATTTATATTTCATATAAAGCTGCTGAGGCAAGATATTCGTACAATCGATCAGTTCGGACCTATCGTCTTCGCGTGCCAGACCTAATATATCGATATACTGATCCAGCATATCATAATCAGTCTCCATCGGATTCACAAAATCCACCAATTTCAATTGGAACGGCCTGCTTTTTGCAGTAACTGTACCGACCAGGTTATCCAAAGATATTCCAAATGCATTCGCGATAGTGACGATCTCTGCAAATGTAAAAGCGACCTCTCCCCGTAAACGCCGGTAAACAGCTTCCTTCTCAATACATAACAAATCAACAAGCGCATTTACTAAATTCGTTTTTTGAGGAAATTCCTCTTTGATGGCATTTAGCAAATTATCATACAAAAGTTCTTTTTTCATGTTACAGAATTATAAGTCTTGATATTAGTGGATCTATAGTTTTCATGCAAAGATAAATAAGGAACCCATAAATTAACTGTCGGACAATCCGGTAAAGCATCTTTTAAAACCCAAAAAAGGCTAACAAAACAAACAAACATTGAATCTTGGTTGCTGATAAAAGTCGTATTCTCAGTTAATAATCTATAATATCCTTTTTCACAAAACCTATAAGGCTTTAATAATGGAACGTTGTTTCTCAAAAAAGCGGATACGCTGCCTGGCACCACTCACGGAGATCATTGTCGACGATCGGATCACAGCCTGGAGCCATCCCGATATCCGTTCATACGTCTGACGGTCCAAAGAAACGACAGCATTCAGAGTGAAGGCTCTTATCAGGCTGACACGTAAATGTTTCACCTCCACACACCGGTAGCTGGTATCGAAATTCGTACTCGATATATAAAAATAGACGCTGTTTCCAGTATCATCAAACTTTCCTTTTATTGCCAACAGTTCCATATCATCCAAAAATTGCAACAGCTCTTTTTTCAGCAACTGCAAATCCTCTTTTCCCAGCAAATTGACACTCATAAAATAATTGATATCATTGGCCAGATAACAAAAGATCAACGGATCCCATATATAAAACGTCTGGCTGATAAGTTTTGCGGCCGCAACGCTCCTCTCCTGTATCTTTTCCAGACTTTGAGTCGGATAAACGTCTTTAAAACAAAGTTTCCTGTCAAGGTCCTTATTCTGATAGATCCATTTAAAAAGGAAAAAGCGCGATATATTTTTATATGCCAGATAAAGAGACTGGGGCAAAACGCCGGAGCAATCCATGACTTTCGATTTTTTATCCTCTTTTCCCTGGTTATGGATATAAATATAATGTTCCAGCATCTCATAATCGATCTCACCGGAGTCAACATATTCAATCAGCCTCAACTGGAAAGGCCTGCTATGAACATACCGGGCTCCCACCTGGTTATCAAGAGAGATTCCAAGCGTACTCGCAATGACAGCTATCTCAGAGAAAGAAAATGCCACTTCACCGCGCAGCCGTCGATATACTGCTTCTTTCTCCAGATTTAACAGATCCGCAAGCGTATTCGTCAGTATTCCCCGGTTGGGTATTTTTCCCCTGATAGCATCCAGTATATTATCATACAATAAATCTCTTTTCATAGTTTTATCCTTTCCATGCCAGCCTGGTTATTACCTGCTTTCATGCTTATTATTACAAATATAAAGATCTATTCTCCCTAAAACCAGACGATATGAAATAAAGCCGGCATTTTTTATGATGTTTTCAGGCATTACATATCCATCCAATCCGCACATAATCAAATAATAAAATAAACAAGTACCGATTTACGGCAATTGCCATTCAGAAAAGCATAAACCGGCAAAAAAAGAGAAATAAGCGATCTGGCAAGACAAAAACAGTCGGTTCCTTTCCGTCGTACGCCAATAACACCTTTTATAAATAAAGAGAAATACCCAGTTCTCCATTTTACATCAGGCTTACAACATAATACTTGTTATCAGGCAAATACAAGTAAATTAAAAAACATACATTTACTTTTGTAAATATGGCAAAACTTGTACTTTAAACCGTCCCAAGATGTGAACTCAGACAGGATTACAGCATCCTCATATAATGTACATAGGAATGTGAATCCGAATCAGTTACAAATAACCAAAACATTCTCGGTAATAAAATGAAAATTGCAGCGGTAAAAGGGGATGCTGCTAAAAGGGGTTGTCCGTTCTGACGACAGGTTGTGAAATCTACAAAACGGCAGCTCCTTTTCTTTCAGGGATTCAAATACATTCATTATCTTCGTAAACTAAAACAATTAAATATATGCATATCACAAAAATTCTTTCATTTATAGTCACTATGACTCTCCTTCTCTTTTCCTGTATAAAGGATGACGAGAACGAAACTATTAATTATATCAATGTCAACAGCCAGATCCCTACATTTGCAGTCGAAGATACAGCCGGAAACACATTCAGCTCCAAACAGTTCATCGGAAAACAATCCTTACTGGTATTCTTCGGAACTTACTGTCCGGATTGCAAACAGGTTCTGCCGGTTATAGAAGAGGTCTGGAAAGAACTGAAAGACGACCCCAGATTCCTGCTGGTAACGATTTCCCGGAAAGAAACAGCCGAAGTTGTTTCCAATTACTGGAAAGAGAATCAATTCACAATGCCATTCTACCTGGATACCCGCGGTGAGGTTTTCTCCCTCTTCGCCAACAATACGATTCCCCGGATATATATTATCAATCCGGATAACGAAGTCGTCTGGATGACTGTTGAGTCTTTGGATATTTCAGCAAAAGAACTAATTCAAAAGATCAAGGGTTTGAAATAAAGCAAGGTACACCATCATTCTTTCATAACAATCCGTACAGGACCTAACAAACCGGATTCCAATAAAGGAGAATCTTTGGTATAATGGGTAAATGTAGCGAAGGTATATCTGTCGCTCGGTCTTTTTTCATTTTCGATCAAATTTAAAAGGTTGTTATCCATATTTCATGATATGCAAATATATCGAATCCGAATCAGCCTTATTTTTACAAATTTGACTTTATATCTCTAAAAAATGACAGTTCTTATATAAATCATTACGGATTCATCTACAGAAGACGTATTATGCAGTAAATGTGGTTTATACTAAATAAAAATTGTCCATATAAAGCTTCAAGCAATATGCTCTTAACTAATTACATGGACAATTATATTTCTATTCTTTACGAAATGTGCGCAGAATGAGACTCGAACTCACACACCGGAACCGGCACTACCCCCTCAAAGTAGCGTGTCTACCAATTTCACCATCTGCGCGAATGGTGCCCAGAACAGGACTCGAACCTGCACGCCTTGCGACACACGCACCTGAAACGTGCGCGTCTACCAATTCCGCCACCTGGGCCTTTTCCATTACATAAAAAAGGCGGCCTCTTACCGCGCTTATTATTTATGAGCGGAAGACGGGACTCGAACCCGCGACCCTAACCTTGGCAAGGTTATGCTCTACCAACTGAGCTACTTCCGCGATAACGGGTGCAAAGATAGAGGTATTTTTTTATTTTCCAAAACCGGAAGATACTTTTTTTATACTATTTTTTCCTTACTCACCCGTTCAAATTTCTATCTTATTTTAACACAGCAACTTTCATCCCGAAAAAAATCAGATACGGGAAACGAGTTCACTGAATAAAGTTGTCATTACTACCGCAGCTTTGTTGGCAGCTACGATTACATCCGCTCCGTCATTCACAAAATCGTCGGCAAAATGATAACCTTCATTCGTAATCACCGACATTCCGAACACTCTTAATCCTGCATGGCGAGCTACGATTACTTCCGGAACCGTACTCATTCCAATCGCATCACCTCCTACCCGGCCATAAAAAGCATATTCGGAGGGTGTTTCAAAAGAAGGACCGGTCAGACCGACATATACACCTTTTTTCAAAGGAATATTATGAGAAGCTGCAATCTCTTCCACCAAACGGACAAACTCACGGTCATAAGCACGGGTCATATCCGGGAAACGAGTACCGAACAATTCATTATTCGGACCTATCAACGGATTAGGCATCATATTTATATGATCACGGATAATCATCAGGTCACCAACTTTGAAAGTGTTATTTATTCCACCGGCAGCATTCGACACCAAAAGATTCTTTATACCCAACAGTTTCATCACACGAACGGGAAATGTCACCTGTTGCATGGAATACCCTTCATAATAATGAAAACGACCCTGCATAGCCAGAACTTGCTTACCTCCCAGTTTGCCGCAAATAAAATTACCTTTATGACCGGCAGCCGTAGAATGCATAAAATGAGGAATCTCTGCATACGGAATTACAATGGCATCCTGTATCCGGTCTGCCAGTGAACCTAATCCGCTGCCGAGAATAATAGCCGTTTCCGGATTTCCGGTGATGCGTGCAGCTATAAATGCCGCTGCCTCCTGATATTGTTCGTTTGTATAACTTGTATTCATAGCATCATAAATTTATTTCAATATAATAATCTCCTTGAAATGCCATTACGACAGAAACGTATCTTTATAAAGACTTTTCTGTCATACCTACCTCTAAATTCATTTAGACCTAGGTGTAAATAGATTTAGAGGTAGGTGTAAATTATTTTAGACGTACGTCTTTTACAAAAGACATTATGAACTTTTCCTGAAAAGCTACTGATGATATAAAACAATCACCGGCAACTTAAAAGTTATCTTTTCATTAAATTGTAGGCTATTTGTGCCGCGCGTTCCATTATCTCCTCTTCACCCGGTACTTTCTTATCCTGCATCAAGATTTTTCCGTCACAAATAACGGTATCGATGCAGTTACCGTTTGCAGCATAGACAAGGTTGGATATGAAATTGAAATTCGGAGTAAATGCCGGCATATTCAAATCTACCAAAGAAAGGTCTGCCAGGTAACCTTCTGCTATCCGTCCGGCTTTTAAGCCAGCAAAAGAGGCTCCGGCTTCCGTGGCGGAATGGAATATTTCATCGGCTGTAACGGCTTCCGGGTCTTTCCGCCAGACTTTTCCCAACAGGGAGGCCAGCTTCATCGCTTCCACCATATCGAGATTATTGGACGACGAACAACCGTCAGTACCCAGACCGACAGTGATGCCGACTTCACGCATTTCCTTAAATTTGAAGTGCATGCCGGAAGCCAGTTTCATATTGGAGGCCGGATTATGAGCGACCTTCACTCCATGGTCTGCCAGCATACGGATTTCATCCGCATCTACATAGATACCGTGGGAAATCAACAAACGGGGAGACAATACACCCAACTTATATAAATACCGGACAGGAGTCGCCCCAAACTGCTTTACAGAGTTCTCCACTTCCCCTTCCGTTTCTGCCAGATGCAGTTGGATTGGCACGTTATGTTCTTTTGCAAAAGTATCCGCCCATTGCAGCAACTCACCGGAAACCGTATATATGGCGTGCGGACCTACGGAGAAATGTATCCGTTTATCGTATCTGTCCATCTCTTTATACAACTTCTGAATGGTCTGTTTGCTTTTCTCCGCCAACTCTGGTTGGAAATGGTCGAAACAAGCACTGGAAATGACTGCCCGGATTCCCATCTCTTCAACAGCCTCTGCCGTAGCATGAAACTTATGATACATGTCGAAGAAAGTAGTCGTTCCGCTTTTTATCATTTCCAGACAAGCCAGTTTAGCTCCCCAAAAAACATCTTCTTTCGTCAACTTCGCTTCATTGGGCCATATCTTTTCTTCCAGCCAGGGCATTAAAGGCATATCGTCTCCAAAGCCGCGGAACAAAGTCATAGCCGCATGTGTATGCGTATTGACAAATCCTGGAAAGCAGCCTTACGACTACCGTCAATTACTTTATCGGCGGCAACAGACAGGCCGGGACCTATCTGTTTGATGTATTTGTTTTCTATATAAATATCGGTAGCAACGCCATTCAGTTCTACCCCTTTAATCAGCAGCTTCATATAAACTTAGCTTTCATATTTTTTATTTTCTCATCACGGATACGCGCCAGCAAACCCTCTTTCTTATCACGTTTTACTGCGGCGTAGGCGCAACTTTCCTTGATTTCTACAACGCCTAAATCATCTTTGTCTAATCCGCCTTTCTGGAACAGGAAACCGACTACGTCCTTCTTACTCAACTTATCCCGTTTACCGCGGTTAATGGTCAATGTAACCCATTCCGAACGGAGCGGCTTTTTGGCCTTCTCCGGCAGGAAGAATTCATCCGGTTCACGGGTAATATATTCGGGAACAGTCTCTATCTCATTCAGTATCATAAAGGCATTTCCTTCCGCATTCATACGGGCCGTACGTCCGTTTCTATGGATAAAGGCTTCTTCATTGATGGGAAGATGGTAATGAATCACATTCTTTACTTCCGGAATGTCCAGTCCACGGGATGCCAGGTCGGTAGAGATAAAAACGGATGCACTGCCATTACGGAAAAGTGACAACGCCCGTTCACGCTCCGGCTGTTCCATACCTCCGTGGAAGTATTCATTATCCACTCCCATTTCAGTCAGATAATTGCTGACACGTTCCACTGATTCACGCTGGTTACAAAACACCAGGGCAGAGTCGCCTTTCAACTCTCCGAGCAATTTATACAATGTCTCCAGCTTATCCTTAACCGGCGATTTCACGATACGCAGAGTCAGACCTTTCGCCTCTTTCACTCCGGTCAGGAACGACAGGCGGACAGGCGATGTAATACCGGTAAAGGGAGGAATTTCCACCGCTTCGGTTGCTGAAGTCAACACTCTGCGACGCACTCCGGGAAGATGTGAGAGAATCTCTTTCATCTCATCCTGAAAGCCCAGTTCCAGAGACTTGTCGAATTCGTCCAGAATCAATGTACGGACGGTATCCAGATTAATATTCCCCCGTTCCAGATGGTCGAGGATTCGTCCGGGCGTACCGATAAGTACCGTTGGCGGATGCTCCAGACTTTTCTTTTCTGTCCGGATAGGATGGCCGCCGTAACAGCAGTTCACTTTATATCCGGCTCCGAGCGAACGGAATACCGTCTCTATCTGTAAAGCCAATTCACGAGACGGGGCGATGATAAGCGCTTGTATCTTCTTATCCTCATTCGTCAGTGTAGTAAGTAAGGGCAGCAGGAAAGCCAGGGTTTTACCCGACCCCGTGGGACTGAGCAACACCATATCCTTTGTCGTTCCGGCATCAAGCACGGCCTGCTGCATTTCATTCAATGCCTCGATACCTGTATTCGACAGGGCACGGGCTATCACTTCGTTTTGTATCATTTATATTCTTTATAAAATTCGGCAACCGATTCAATCCCTTTATAGAAGAAGTCGAGCGTGCAACTTTCATTAGGAGAATGAATAGCGTTCTGTTCAAGTCCGAAACCCATCAAGACGGTTTTTATACCTAATACTTGCTCAAAGGTGGAGATGATAGGAATACTTCCTCCGCGACGTACTGCCAGCGGTTTCTTGCCAAAAGCAACCGTGCAAGCCTTTTCCGCCGCCTGATAAGCCGGCAGGTCAATCGGACAAACATACCCCTGTCCACCGTGTTTCGGCGTGACTTTTACCTTAACAGACGCAGGAGCCACCTGGTTTATGTAATCTTCAAACATTTTTGATATTTTGGAATGCTCCTGATGCGGAACCAGGCGGCAAGATACTTTTGCATAGGCTTTGGACGGAAGCACTGTTTTACTGCCCTCTTCCGTATAACCGCCCCAGATACCACAAATATCGAACGACGGACGGCAACTGTTTCTTTCCAGCGTCGAAAAACCTTTTTCACCGGACAAGGCATCCACACCGATAGCAGCCTTATATTTCGCTTCATCGAACGGGATTTGTGCAATCATTTCTCGTTCGGCAGGAGACACTTCTTCTACATCATCATAGAAACCGGGAATCGTGATACGTCCGTCGGCATCGATAATATCGGCCATCAGTTTACATAATACATTAATAGGATTAGCCACTGCCCCACCGAAATGACCGGAATGCAAATCGCGGTTCGGGCCGGTCACTTCGATTTCCCAATAAGCCAAACCACGCAGGCCAGTCGTCAACGACGGTGTTTCGGCATTTACCATGCTGGTGTCGGATACCAGAATCACATCAGCCTTCAATAAGTCTTTATGTTCACGGCAGAAGGTTTCAAGGCTGGGAGAACCGATCTCCTCCTCTCCTTCGAAGATAAACTTCACATTACACTTCAGCAGGTCGAGCTTCAAGGCTGTTTCAAAGCCTTTTACCTGCATCATAGACTGTCCTTTATCATCGTCCGCACCACGAGCCCAGATACGGCCGTCACGTATTTCGGGTTCAAACGGTTGGCTTTTCCATAAGTTCAACGGCTCAGCCGGCATTACATCATAATGGGCATAAACAAGCACGGTCCTGGCATCGGGCGAAATCATCTTTTCGCCATATACGACCGGATTGCCTTCCGTCGGTATCACCACGGCTTTATCCGCTCCGGACGATAGTAACAGTTCCGTCCAGCGCTGGGCACAAGCCTGCATATCAGGTTTATGCTCTTGTTTGGCACTGATGGAGGGAATACGGATTAAGCTGAACAACTCTTCCAGAAAGCGTTCTTTATTGGATTCGATATACGATTTTACTGACATAAAACAGAAGATTTAATTTTAAATTTAACGTTTTTATTTAAGGTTACAAGTTTACGAATAAATTACTTAAATCCCCATTTTATTGTCATATAAAATATAGTAAGATGTTAATGTAACGTCAGTTTTGTATAGCGATAAAAGCCTATTTTATTTTCAGCCCGGGAAGCAAGGGAGTTGTATCCGTCAGTTCCAGTTCCTCAACCATAGATAAAGTTCCCTGTTTGTATTTCTGGAAATGAGGCGTTTGGATATGCTTTTCATAAGCCTCCCGGTCTGCATAGATTTCAAGGATTGTTATTTTATTCGGTTGCTTTTTATCGGCCGTGGCATATAAAGTAAGTACGCCCGGTTCCAGGCGCATGGAGGCTTCAATCTCTTCTTTCAGGTAAGCATTATATGTATCCAATTGTGCCGGGTCTACAGTAATTTTGGAGAGGCGGACCAAGTTATTTGCCGGACTTACGGCAGATGCTTCCTTTATTATTTTCAAGGCCTTTATTGCCGGCGGGAAACCGATATACGGAAGACATTGTATGACTGCCGCCACAACCGTCTCCTTACTGTTACCTGCATTCAGATTTCCCTGAAAATGAGAACGAAGCTGGCTGTCGGCTCCCAATGTCGTCAGGACACAATATCCCAGTAACTCACGTGTCTTGAGGTCAAGTCCGCCACGGGTATACATATCACCGAAACAATATTCTGTCAGGAAACGTTCCACATCGTCACCCATCTCCCCCGGAATATCTTCCATCACCTGGCTGATACCGCCGGGATAAAGCCGGTCTTGCACAGCCGCCCCTTTTTCATGACGGTTTTCTTCCGTAACCGTGCCTTGTTTTTCCAATGGCAAGGAAATGTCCCGTTCTTTAAATACTTCGTTAATGACGGTCAGCGCGTTCAAGGTTTTGGGAAAACCGATAAACGGAGCGCATGAATAAATAGCTTCACGAAGTTCAACAGGAGTAACTCCCACATTCAATGCCGCCCCTGCGTGTGCCTTCAGCTGGGGCAAAGTCTGCATAGTTGCTAATGTAACACAGGTTATCATTTCACGGGTCTTTATATCCAGCTCTCCCGTGCGGAATACTTCTCCGAAAATAAACTTCTGAAGAATATCCATCATTTCCGGGTCAGTTCCCTGCCCGGTCAGGGCTTCGCCACCGAATAAAGTGGTATAATTCTTTTTACATAATTCAATCCTATCCATATCTTTTTCTGTTTTAAGGTCCGAAACATTCTGGGCAATAGCAGGCATTAAGCCTGATACGATGAATACCAATGTTAACAATTTACGTTTCATATCTTTCTGTTTTACTGATGTTGCAAAGCTAAAGAAACCGGACCGTTTCGATTGTAGACGGATTACAGATAAATATACCTAAATTACAGATGAGAGATTGGTAAATATCAGAAGAGTCTGCCAGAGGTTTCCAAATCGAGCAACCACTGTTTGGCAGGCAGGCCACCGGCATATCCAACCAGCTTTTGGTTACTCCCGATAACACGATGGCAAGGAACAAGTATCGAAATGGAATTTGCACCATTAGCAGCAGCCACAGCACGAATAGCTTTCAGTTTACCCAAATCCTGCGACAAAGTAGCATAAGAGACCGTTTTCCCATAAGGAATATTCAATAACGCATTCCAGACTGTTTTCTGAAAATCAGTACCGGCAAATAGCAACGGGACGTCGAACTCCGTTCTTTTTCCGGCAAAATATTCATCCAGCTGGGCAACTGCCCGGACAATCACTTCGGATTCACCTGTTTCATAGCGGGCATGCAATACCTTTTGCAGCCGCCGGTCAATCAGTGCCCTACGGTTCTCATCCATCCAGTCGCACAAACAAAGTTTGCCATCCAGCGAACCCAGTATCAATTCTCCGCAAGGAGACTGATAGTTTTGTATCCAAATAATATTTTCCATACTTTAGTTCTTTATTTTGCAAATATAAGGAGTTTATAAATAGATAATAACCCAAATCTAAATTACCTTTATCACTTTCCGAACAAAAAAAGGTCGTTACTCTCGCCAAAGAGTTGAGAGTGGTTCTGGACGAATACTTCGACGGATATATCGAGCCATACAATTGTAATCAATTCACAATCAGACTTATCACTTAAAATGAATACCCTGTATCTTTTACCAGCCACGGCAGGTTGAAACGGTAATGGTTACGACTGCTTACCAGATGTATCATTCCATCCGGCGATTGCGTACCGGCCAGATAACCGCGGGGTTCCGCATGGCTCCCGTCCATTTCAAAGAAACCGGTCCAGGCGCCTCCGTCCATAAAACGTTCTTTGCCATCGGTCAGCAATTTCTTAACAGGCCATGTCTTTCCATCGTCGAAGGAAAGGGCGGCATACATTCCGTAACCGGTATATTCCTTGCCGTCCTTATCTTTAAAGGTCATACCATTCAATCCATTTTTCAGACGGAAAGGATGGTTCGTGAAAGAGACCAGCAAAACAGGTCCTTCCTGTAAACGCATCAATACCAGACGCTGACCGCCATCAATCGGGGGAAATTCAGAAGCGCTGTATGTCCAGGTGCGTCCGTTATCTTCCGACAGGCTCATGGGCATCCGTTCCAGACCGTCTTTATCGACAATGCCGTCACCACGTCCGAATGCCATAAAACGTCCATCGGACAGTTGCACTACTCCGGCATGGATTCCGGCAATAGTACCGCCCGAAGCACCTGCTTCAAACTTACCCGGATTGGTTTTGCCCATATCTTCCCAGGTCAGACCGTTATCCTTGCTGATATGCAATGCCGTGCCGCCATTGCTCCTGGGAGTTGCGTCGGCGGCTTGTACCAGCCAACCTTCCTTAGTGCGGAAAGAACCGGCTATCACCTGATGCCGCCTGGCATGCTCAGGGGCGATGATACGCGGACGACTCCAGGTTGCACCGTTATCCGTGCTTGTCCGCATGACCATAGCGAGGGTTTCCCAGGTACCGGCAGCTTCCACCCCATTTATATGGACGAGTGTACCCTTATTATTCAGCAGGGAAGAACCGGTCATATTCCGGTCAGGCACCTTGAAGAACTCGTGCGGCTCGCTCCATTCGGTACTGCCTTTCTTCAGGCGGCTTTCCAGAATCACCATCTCCCTACCCGATTCTTCGTCGCATGTAAACCAGATAGCCAACAAATCCCCGTTATCACACCAGGTTATGGCAGGGCAATGGTTATGCTTGTAGAACGGGACGCCGGAAGAACATTCGGGCGTTTTCACATAGACGAGAGGTTCACCGAAGAAAGGTGTTTTCAAAGGAGCGTCCCAGCTATGTTTCTGCTGTGATATATGCTCTTGCAGGGTCGGTCCGGCCACAGGAAGCGGCTGGGTTTTAGGCATATCGGCCTGCACTACCCGGAAGCCGGTGAGCCAGTGTTTATCTTCAGGTATCATCGCCATACGGTTGGCGGAACGCAGGAATCTTTCCGGAGTGCTATGGCTTCCGCCACGTGTCACTTTATATAATCCGTCAGCACGGCCCACCGGGTCTGTCTGCGGTAATGCTTCGTAAGGTCCATACCAGTCGCTGCACCATTCTTCTACATTTCCGTGCATATCGTGCAGTCCGAAAGGATTGGCAGGAGTTTTGCCAACCTGAAGGCTGATCGTAGAATCCGTTCCCCAGACATTTTGCTGGTTCTTATGATACACGCCATGAAGTCCGTCGTCCATCCAGAAATTCCAGTAGGACCCGGCACGGCAAGCATATTCCCATTCGGCTTCGGTTGGCAGACGATACGTCTTCCCTTCCTTTTCCGAAAGCCAGTCACAGAATGCTTTCGCCTCGTGATAGTTCACATAAATAACAGCTTCGTCATCTTCTTTCGAAAGGCCGTACTTTCCCCGTAAGTTTTTATGGAAAGGGTCAAAACGCTCGTATTGGGCATTTGTCACTTCGGTCGTTCCCATCAAAAAAGGGTTTGTGATCGTTACCGGATGAATCGGTGCTTCATCATAATCTTCTCCCCATCCGTGGCTTCCCATGTGGAAAGAGCCGGCCGGAATCCGGGCAAATTGCATTCCCAGGCTATTCGTTTCCTGGGCATTCGTAGTAAAGGCGCCTAATACAAAAAGGCAATAACATAAGATAGCAGCGTTTCTCATTTTGATTCGTTTTTCCATATTCCGGAATAAAGATACATATATTATCCGGAAAACTATTCAATATTACCGAACGCAGATGACGCAGAAAACACAGATACTCGCAGATTTATAATTTCTTTTCTTATAAAACATCTGCGTTACTCTGTGTATTCTGCGTCATCCGCATTCAGTAATAGCTTAATTAACCCTGCGTCTCCAGATAAACGACATGAGTCTGAAGGTATTCTTCCAGGCCATGCTTACCGTCAGCACCACCAATACCCGATTTACGCCAGCCGGCATGGAAACCCTGCATGGCTTCAAAGTTTTCACGATTGATATAAGTTTCACCGAACTTCAAGGAACGCATCAGCTTAAACGCCATATCCAGATTCTGTGTATAGACGGAAGAGGTCAACCCGTATTCGCAGTCATTTGCCCAGGTAATAGCATCTTCCACTTCTGTAAACTCTACAACCGGGAGAACGGGACCGAATGTTTCTTCCTGGATAATATCCATCTTCTGTGTACAATTAGTCAAAAGGGTCGGTTCAAAGAAGTAGCCTTTAGCTCCGATACGTTTGCCTCCATAAGCCAGGGTCGCCCCCTGCTTAACGGCTTTTCCGACTTTTTCTTCCACTGATTTCAAGGCACCGGCATCAATCAGCGGTCCCATATCCAAATCTGCGACCTCGTTGGGGTTGCCTACTTTAACCTTACCAAAGCCATCCAGCAACTTTTCAATAAAAACATCTTTAATACTGGAATGCACATAAACACGTTCACAACAGTTGCACACTTGTCCGGTATTGATCACGCGGGAAGCAATGATCGACTTCACGGTCAGATCCAGATCCGCATCCGGCATAACGATAGCCGGAGCCTTTCCTCCTAACTCCAGCGATACCTTCGTCACATTAGCTGAAGCGGCTTCCATCGTCTGCACACCGGCAGAAACACTTCCTGTCAGGCTGACCATTCCGACTTTCGGATTAGCGGCCATCTCATGCCCGACAACCGATCCGCGACCATTTACGATATTGAATACACCTTTAGGCACTCCCGCTTCATCCACGATCTGGGCAAAGACATACGCATTCTCCGGTGTCAACTGACTTGGTTTCAACACAATCGTATTTCCTGTCAACATAGCCGGGGCTGCCTTACGGGCAACCAGGAAGAACGGGAAGTTCCACGGCAATATACCGGTTGTCACTCCGATAGGTTTCTTAAATACAAAGATAGTCTCATGAGGACGGTCGCTGGGTATGATCTCTCCTTCATAACGGCGTGCCCAACCGGCCATATAATCGATATAATCGGCTGTAAAGTTAACTTCCACATTGGCCAGTCCCTGCGTCTTGCCTCCTTCACGTACAATAATATCCGTCAGTTCTTTTTCCCTTTTTCGAATTCCCTGTGCTATTTTGGTCAGATACTGTGCACGTTCAATGGAAGTCAGTCGTTCCCATGCTCCTTGCGCCTTCTCCGCCGCATCGATGGCAGCCCGAACATCATCCACTGTTCCGTCAGGCATACGGGATATAACTTCTTCCGTAGAAGGATTCAACACATTGATCCACTTTCCGGATCGATTCTCGATGAACTGTCCATCGATGTACATTTCTAAATCTTTCATGGTCTCTTTAAATTGATAATTAATACTAATATGTATTCTTTATACGAATTAAGGCATTCTGATACCTGTTATCCACAGATATGTCTGATTATCGGTCTCCTAAACAATGCTACATTGTATAATCTCCTGGTAAAAAGTACTTTGTAAAAGTAAAAACTTATTTGCATAATAAAAAATACAATGATGAAAAAAAACAGTACGATAACTTTTTATAAGTTTAGTAACCAATATACGGCTCAATGGGAAGCTATAATAAAAAAAGGTCCATGCCCGAAAAAGACATGAACCTTCCTTATTTTATAAGAAAGTTTATAACTTATATTTATACAATTGCGCCATCACCTTCTGATACTCGTTCTGCAACTGCATATAATTCTGCATGCTCTGATAGAAAGTCGTTACATCAACGAAATATTCAATCATACTGATTTGGCCGGTCTGGATAGCCTTATTCAACAATGCCAGGCTATTTTGGCTTTTCAGAACCGTATTGTATTCGTCCATAGAAGTCTTCAGAGCGACCGACTGGTTATACAATTGGTGCAATTCACTTTCCACGGTCGTTGTCGTACTTTCCAGTTGAAGGTCGGTATAAAGAGCCTGCGCTTTAGCCTGCTTTACATTATTCCTGTTTGAGAACAAAGGAATGCTGATACCAACCAGGAAACCGTTAAAACGTTCTCCGCCGGTAGCCGTATTCATACGATACCCCAACTCAAAACTGGGTAAACTCTTCGATTTATTGACGCTCAACTGGCGGCGGGCAGCCACCTGCTCGCTTTTCAACGTAAGCAACTGAGGATTGGAAGTCACAGCCTCCGCACATAATTCTTCGAATGACAGGATATCACCGTCCGACATATAGGTCGTGTCCGTGAAGTCGATAGCAATACCACCATTCAATGTTGCCAGTTCCTGAAGTTTGGCAATACGGGCAGACTCGTTCATACGGGCTTCCGTTTTCGCATTCAGCAGCTCCAGGTCAATCTTATTTGTTTCCAGAATATTCGCATCGCCGGTTTCCAAACGCATGGCATACAGTTCCGCCAGTTGTTCCGCATTCTGCCTGCGTTGGTCGAGTAATGCCCGTTGCTGGTTCAGCAGGACCAGGTCAAGGCAAATCTCTTTTGCCTGCAAAAGTATTTGCTGACGGAACTCTGCCCCCTGGCGGTCGAAACTGGCGGCTTTCGATTTCGCCAGTTTATTCTTCTGCACATATACCGAAGGGAAGTCGAACGACTGGGATGCAACCAACTCTCCCTGTATCCCCATCCCTTCCCGGTTGCCGTACTGATGTACATAGGAAACTGAAGGGTCTGGCAGGTTATTATCCAGCTTCGCTTCCAATTTCTTAGAAACGGTAAGCTGGTTGTTTGCCTGCAATTCTTTATTATTGGCTTCGATACTGCGCAGGACGGCATCGATAGAATTCTGCCCGTTCACTGAAAGCGCAGCGGAAGCCAACAAGGTAATTACTATGAATTGTTTCATTTTTCCTTATTCATTAAAAGATAAACAATAGGGATAATAAATCCGTTCAAGAAAGTAGATGTCAGCAACCCTCCCAGGATGACAGTCGCCATCGGACTCTGTATCTCATTACCCGGCAAATCTCCGTTCAATGCCAACGGTATCAATGCCAAAGCCGAACTTAAAGCAGTCATAAGAATCGGGTTCAGACGGTCCAGCGAACCGTGTATCACCGTATCGTAAACAGAGAACCCTTCACTGCGCAGCTGTGCATAATGACTAATCAGCAACATACCGTTTCGGGTAGCGATACCAAACAGCGAAATGAAACCGATAATAGCCGGTATACTGATTTCGCCGGAAGTCAGCCACAAAATAAACACGCCACCAATCAAAGCCAACGGCAGGTTCAGCAGAATAACACCACTCTCCTTTGCATTCTTGAACTCATTATAAAGCAACAGGAAGATTACCAGCAGAGACATCAAAGAAGTGAGCAACAGCGTGCGGCTGGCAGCCTGTTCACTTTCAAACTGTCCGCCATATTCGATATGATACCCTTCGGGCAACTTGATTGATGTTCCAATCTTATTCTGAATATCATTTACAACACTGCGCAAATCCCGTTCGGATACGTTCGCACTGATTACTAACTTACGCTGAACGTTTTCACGGTTAATCGTATTCGGACCGGTTACCGAACGAACCTCGGCAATATAACTCAGCGGGATTTTCTTCCCTCCGGCATCTATCATCAGATTACGGATATCTTCCATCGTTGCACGGCTTTCGTCGGAAGTCTTTACTGTCAGGTCAAATGTTTTACCGTCATCATACACCTGGCTGACAACTTCGCCACCCAGCATGACATTAATATATTCTTCAAACTCAGGAAGAGATACGCCATATTTAGCCATCAGTTCACGTTTCGGCGTGATGGTCAGCTGCGGACGTTCAATCTGCTGTTCTACTTTCAGGTCAACCAGGCCCGGAATACTCTGGATAGAGTTTTTAATATCGTTGCCAATCGTAAAGAGACGGTTCAAATCGGTACCGAACAGTTTGATGGCGATATTGGCTTCCGTTCCCGAAAGCATCGCATCGATACGGTGAGAGATAGGCTGGCCGATTTCGATATTCGCACCACTGATAGTCGACAGCTTCTTACGGACATCATTCATCACAGTTTCCCGGCTACGGTCTTTCAATACGAACGGGGCCTCTATCTCCGAAACGTTCACACCCAATGCATGTTCATCCAGTTCGGCACGTCCGGTCTTACGGGCCACCGTCTGGATTTCGGGCACCTGCATCAGTAACTCTTCCGCCCGATGTCCCATCCTGTCTGATTCATCCAACGAAATACCTGGCAGCGAACTTACATTAATAGTAAAAGAACCTTCGTTGAAAGGAGGAAGGAAACTGCGTCCCAGCGTAAAGAAAATACCCAACGCCACAAGGAACAGACCTACCGTAGAACCCAGTACAATCTTCTTATGCGCCAAGGCAACTTTCAATGCGGAAGCATATACCTCCTTCAATTTACGGGCTACCCATGCCTCTTTTTCTATCTTCTTATCGGTCGACTTATTACCCAGCAAATAACTACACAATACCGGCGTCAAAGTAAGTGCAACAACGGTAGATGCAAACAAAGCAACGATAAACGCAATACCCAGCGGCACCAACATGCGTCCTTCCATGCCATGAAGGAAAAACAGGGGAACGAAACTTACCACAATAATCAACGTGGAATTCAGAATAGGCATACGCACTTCACGGGAAGCGTCATAAACCACCTCCAATACCGAGCGTCGCTCTTCCGGAGGAAGCATCCGGTTCTCCCGTATTCGTTTATACACATTCTCCACATCGACAATCGCATCATCCACCAGCGAACCGATAGCAATCGCCATACCGCCCAGAGACATTGTATTAATGGTCATCCCCATATAATGCAAAACCAGTATAGAAACGAGCAATGACAAAGGCAATGCCACCAGCGAAATCACCGTCGTACGGATATTCATCAGGAAGAGGAACAAAACGATGACAACGAAGAAACTTCCTTCAAACAAACTGTTCTTTACATTATTAATAGAACTGTCGATGAAACGGCTCTGACGGAAAATATCGGTAGAGACATTCACATCCGACGGAAGGTTCTTTTGCAGGTCGGCAACGATACCGTCCAGCTTGTTTGTCAAGTCGATTGTACTGGTATTCGGTTGCTTGGTCACCGTTATCAGAACAGCGTGCTTGCCGCGTTCAGAAGCTGTACCCAGTTTAGGACTTTTGCTTCCTATCTTCACCGTCGCCACATTTTCCAGCATGACCGGAAAACCGTCTACAGTCTTGATAACCCCTTTTGCCAGTTCCTCCACTTTCGGAGTGGAAAGAACACCACGGATGATATATTCATTGTCATATTCATACAAGACGCCGCCATTTGCATTGCGGTTCATATTACGGCAGATCGTCAGGACTTCATCCAACCCTACTCCATAATGTTTCATACGGGCGGGGTCAAGCAATATCTGATATTCTTTGATATCGCCACCAATCACAGCGACCTGTGCCACACCGCCTGTCGACAACAAACGCGGACGGATTGTCCAGTCGGCAATCGTACGCAAATCGAGCAAAGAAGTAGAATCGGCAGTCAGACCGATAATCATCATTTCTCCCAAGATAGAAGATTGCGGTCCCAGCGTCGGCTTGCCTACATTCTCGGGAAGGCTTTCACTAACGACTGCCAGCTTTTCCGAAACAATCTGGCGGGCACGGTAGATATCCGTTCCCCAGTCAAATTCAACCCATACAACAGAGAAACCGGTGGTAGAGGAAGAACGTACACGGCGCACATCCATAGCCCCGTTCACTGCTGTTTCTACCGGGAAAGTCACCAGGCGTTCCACTTCTTCAGGAGCCATACCATTTGCTTCCGTCATGATAACCACGGTCGGAGCATTCAGGTCGGGAAACACATCTACATCTGTATGAAAAGCTGTATAGGTTCCCGCTATCATCAGCAGCAATGCACAGATCAGGACAACCAATCTGTTATGCAGCGAGTAATATATTATTTTATTCAACATAAGAATAATTATTTAATTAGCCGATATGCCAATGTGCCAATCAAGATAGTACCATGAGATTTCCATTGGCACATTGGCATATTTGCATATTTGCTCATTATTAATGATTATGAGTATGAGCCGGAATAGCATTGGAGGCAGAAGCCAGTTTGACCTGGTAAGCACCTTGTGTAACAACCGTATCTCCCGGTTTTAGACCAGACAAAATCTGGACTTCAGCACCATTGTTGGCACCCAGTTTCACTTCCTGCTTTTTGTATCCTTCCTCATCCAGACGGATAAATACGGAATAAACGCCTTGCTCTTCTATCAAAGCAGAAACCGGAACGCTCAATACATCCTGCATCGGAGAGGTAAGCAAATAGATTTCAACAAACGAACCGGGAATTACAGCCCCTTTATTATCAAATTCAAAAGTCACAGGAATATAAAAAGAATTGGCATCCGAAGCCTTTCCGTAAGAAAGTAAACGTCCGTGAAGTTCGGAAAGCTCATACACCTGGTCATCATAAGGAGTTCGGAAATTAGCAGACTGTACAGCCGGAAGATATTGATAATACTTTTCCGACACTTCAGCACGAAGCACCAGGCGGCTATTCTGAGAAATCGTAGCCAACGGTTGTCCCACAGCGACATAATCGCCTTCTTTCACCTGAAGGTTCTTCAAGTATCCGTTCATCGGAGAAACAACCGAGACACCGTTCTCTGTTTGTTTACCGGCAATGGCATCGTAAGCGGCCTTTGCATTTTCATAGTTCAGACGTGCCTGTTCAAAGTCCTTGGCAGAAACGATCTTATCTCCCACCAGCTGTTGCATACGTTCATATTCCTTCTTGGCATTTTCGTATGCATATTTGGCACGGGCTGCCACATTCCCCTCAGACAAATTACTGGAAGCCAGGCTCAGGATAGCCTGTCCTTTCCGGACCGGAGTACCGTCCACAAAAGATAAACTGCCGAATGTAACGATACCGGGGACAGTAGCAACCACAGTCGTTTCATCGCCTTGTGCAGCCATCACGCTTCCGCTGGTCTTTATCACATCGGTAAAAGGAGCCGGTTCCATCACTTTCGTCTGTAAACCGACTGCTTTCGCTAATTCTTCTTTGAAAATGATCTCATTGGAATGTACGCCGGCGGCAGCTTCATTCCCATGTTCGTGTCCTTCATGCTCGTCTCCTTCGTGTTCATGGTCATGTCCTTCATGCTCATGATCGTGCCCCTCTTCATGTTCATGTGCTTCATGATCATGATTATGCTCTTCAGATTTAGTAGCTCCGCCACCACAACCTGCAAATATGTAGGCACATAAAACCCACAATAAATATATCTTTTTCATTGTATTATAATGTGTTATTAATGCATAATAAATAGCTCGGCGTTTAGATAAAAACACCGAAAAGCGAATAAGGTTCGCCACCATCAGTAACAATTATAATACAGGAGGGGCTCGCAGTCCACTTGCACACGTTATCCAGCTATCGTGCAGAGACTCAATATAAAAGGCTCGACTACGTTCAAAAGGTTGTCCGCAAAAAGCCGGTTCGGGAGGGTTAATATAATCAAATAAAACTTGCAAAGGGAAAAGCAGATGACTAGCATCCACATCCGTCGCATGTGACAGCAGAGAGGTGAAAAGAGCAACATTATGCCCGTTACAACCGCAATCGTGAGAAGAAGCACTCTTGTGACTGTGTTCAGTCAGCGGTTTAAAACAAGGCAGACCGTTACTATGATGATGATGCGGTATAATGACCGAAAGCAGCATGATGATGCCGGCTATCAACATTACGTAACGGATTATGTTTTTCTTTGCTTTCATATTTATTCTGCAAAAATAGAAAGTTTATTTTGCAACACAATGGCAAATATCAGATATATAGCAAAAAAAATTCCGGCCGAGAGTCACCTCCCAGCCGGACAGTTGTTCATGGTATTAGCATTAGTGGTCTACTCATTCTGATTATACAAGCAAATGTTTGGTTAGGTCAATAATTTATAAACAAAAAATCTAAGACTAAAATAAAATAAAGTTCATCCATTCTAATGCTATTTCAATTAACATCACTTAGTATTAATAGTAAACTGCAATAACTATCCGTTCAAACCATCATTGCCGTCTCTCTTTTGAGATATGCGAATTTACTAAGCAAATACGGGAGTTTTATTTCGCATATAAGGTATTTCAGTCATATCTATTTCTCATTCGTCTATTTACCCCCTCCGCATTTTCGAAAATACGCAACCCGTGAGTGTGCTTATTACATTTGTTGCGTTTTTCGAAACAATACGCTTTGTTTATTGTTTAATAATTGAACATATATATTATTTAAAAGGGAGAATTGGAAATGAATACAGATGTATTAAATACAAATCTGATCGAGGTAATGAAAGAGAAGATACCGGATGGGGTTAATTTAGCGAATACCCTGATGGATATTCTCTACATAGGAAAAGAGGCCGTATACAGAAGATTACGCGGCGAGGTTCCCTTCACCCTCAATGAGGCTTCCATCATTTCAAAGAAACTGGGAGTTTCACTTGACCAGATCGTGGGTATAAGCTATACTAATAACGCAATGTTCGACCTGAATCTTTTACATTATTCAGATCCTATCAAAACGTATTACAAAATCCTTGACCACTATCTTGAATTGTTTGAGTCTCTGCGCGACGATCCGACTTCGGAGTTAAGTACAGCCTCAAATATGATACCACAGACTTATTATCTGAAATACGATAGCTTGTCTAAGTTTCGGTTATTTAAATGGATGTACCAGAATGAAAAAGTAAATTGTGTAAAATATTTTTCAGAATTAAATTTATCCGAAGAACTCAAACATGCCCAAAAGGCATTCGTAGAAGCCAGTACATATATACAAACAACAAACTATATATGGGACAGCATGATGTTTAACTACCTGGTGAACGATATTAAATATTTCGCCAGCATTCATTTAATCACGGAAGAGGAAGTAACCAAACTACAGGAAGAACTCCTCCGGCTATTGGACGACCTGGAGACAATCGCTTCCAGAGGTAAATTTGACTCAGGCAAGGATATACATATATATATATCCAACATAAACTTCGAAGCCACATACAGTTTTGTGGAAACATCCAGTTTGCAATTAAGCCTGATCCGGATCTTTTCGATCAACTCGATCACATCGAGAGACAAAGAGATGTGTAAGAACCTGAAAGAATGGATTCAATCCTTACGTAAGTTTTCTACTATGATCTCCGAAAGCGGAGAAATGCAGCGTATACAGTTTTTCAAAAAACAACGGGAACTTGTAGAGAAGATGTAATAGGAAGCATGAGTTTTTATGTTACTATATGAAGAAAGGACGGAAATCTGTAAAAAGATAACCGTCCTTTCTTTTCATGTATATCAGATAATCTTATTTATCCAGTTTTGCACAAATCAGTTCTGCCGCTTTCTTACCGCTCATCAGCATACCACCGAAAATCGGTCCCATACGGAAGCTACCGCTTACACCATTGGCTGCCATACCTGAAACAAACAGTCCCGGATAGATTTCTTTTGTATTTTCTACCGTTGTCTGTTCACCCAACTCAACGTTTAATGAACGTTCGCCGATTACACCGCCGGTCGGGGTATTCAGTTTGATATCGTTTTTGCGGGCAACAGTACGTGCCACTTCGCAGTCGTGTCCTGTTCCTTCCAATACGGCTTTTGCCATAATAGTCAGCGGGTCTACATGCATACCTTCGCGGATTACCGGAGCCCAGTTAACTACCACACCGGCTACTGCATCGTTGTGGAATACCACATCTTCCACAGAATAGCAGTTAAAAATAGTAGCACCGGCTTTTGTTGCCTGATAGATCAATGCAGAAGTCGTATGAACCGAATCCATAATATAAGTACCATTGCCGGCATCATGATAAGAAACGCCCAGTTCCTTCACGATCGGCATGGCTTCTTCCTGTACGACAATATCATTAAACATCATGGCACCGCCCCACATGCCTCCTCCCGGAGCCAGTTTACGGTCGAAAAGAGCCACTTTCTTTCCGGCTTTAGCCAGATAATAAGCTGCTACGATACCGGAAGGACCACCACCAACAATAGCCACATCAATTGATAAGTTGCTCTTCAGTTTTGCAAAATAAGAGTCAATAATCCCCGTTGAAACGATCTGTTCCATTACAATAATAATTAGAGTTTAAACATCGGAGAGCACATAGAGGTTAAAGCTCTCCTTTATTTAGCAATTCTACCGATTCTCCCTTCACGGCATTACCCGGGCAGGTTCTATGGGTATAATCTCAGCCTGTGTATTAAGGCACCCCTATGATAAGTCGACGACAAAGATAGTAAATTATCCGAAATGTGGCGGACGCTTATTCATTTTCCGTTCAACAAATGCTTTCATGAACTCGACAGTCTCGTCTACACCCAATACGGATACGTCGATAGAAAAATTATAGGAAGAGGCTACACCCCATTCTTTATTCGTATAATAATTATAGTAGGCTGCACGCGATTTATCGGTCTTCCCCATCAGTTCCTTTGCTTGTTCGACAGTGATATTCTGGCTTTCGAGGATGCGCTGGATACGGTTTTCCATATTATTATGGATAAAAAAACTAAGACAATCCGGATCATCGCGCAGGATATAATCGGCACAACGGCCCACCAGCACGCACGACTGCTCCGATGCCAACTTGCGGATTGCGTCACTCTGGAATTTAAACAGTCCGTCGTTGGAAAGAATGTCATTATAAGGAGTGAACATTCCCATATAGGAATATCCCATAGTAAAAGCATACGCCAGTCCGCTCGAAGCACGTTCGTCCGCCTTTTCAAAAAACTCTTCGCTCAATCCGCTTTCCTTGGCGGCCACCGCCATCAACTCCTTATCATAATAACCGATGCCCAATGCCTGAGCCAGTTTTTTCCCTATTTCACGACCACCACTGCCAAACTGCCGACCGATGGTCAATATGATTTTGTTATCCATATACTAACCGATTTTATTATCCTGCGATAAATATACAATATTTTTTTTTAGTTAGGTGATTCATGTTTAAACTTCTTGAATTGATTCACCAGTACGATTGCCGTAACGACTGTCGCGATCGTATCGGCAACCGGCATACTGATCCAGACTCCCAGCGTACCGAAGAAGCGGGGAAGGACAATCAGACAAGGAATCAGAAACAACATTTGCCGGGTAAGTGACAGGAATATAGCCTTCTTCGACATACCAATCGAAAGGAAGAAGTTCGTTGCCACCATCTGAAAGCCGACTATCGGGAAAACGGCAAATACGATATGAAGACCGAACACGGCCGCTTTCACCAGTTCGTCATCCGTTGTAAACATATTCACAATCAGGGTCGGGAATAACTGGCAGAGCAGAAAACCGGTCGTTGCCACTCCGATTGCCCACTTCATCGTCAACTTGGTTACTTCCGTTACACGGGGATATAAGCGGGCACCGAAATTATATCCGGCAATAGGTTGCATTCCCTGGTTGAAGCCCATAATAATCATTACAAACAAGAAAATAATGCGGTTTACGATACCATAAGCACCAATCGCCATGTCTCCCCCATGTTCTTTCAAGCCTCGGTTGATCAGGATAACAATCAGACAGGAACAAAGATTCATCAAAAAAGGCGACATCCCGATATACAGAATCCCCTTCACCACCTCTTTCCTCAGTTTATAAATCCCTTTCTTAAAATGGAGCAACTGTTTCGAACTTGAAAAATGAATCATTTGTCCCGTCAAAGAGATTACCTGCGAAATGACTGTCGCCCATGCAGAACCCTTGATTCCCCACTCAAAGCCAAAGATAAAAATCGGATTCAAGATACAGTTTATCACCACAGAAGCCAGGGTGGCATACATAGCCTGTTTGGGAAAGCCCGACGAGCGCAACACCGCATTCAATCCCAGATACATATGGGTTATCACATTCCCATATAAAATAATCTGCATGTAATCGCGGGCATACCCTATCGTATTTTCACTGGCCCCGAAGAAATAAAGAATAGGGTCGAGCAAGAGCAAAAAGACAAAGGTGAAGGCTAATCCAAGCAGTACATTCAGAACAAGTACATTCCCCAATACCTGGTTGGCTCCTTCATAATCCTTCTGTCCCAGCTTTACCGAAACTAATGTAGAAGCACCGACACCGACCAGCGAACCGAAAGCTGCCGCCAGGTTCATCAACGGAAATGTCAGAGCCAGACCGGAAATTGCCAGCGGTCCTACCCCATGTCCTATAAAAATACTATCAGCCATGTTATAAAGCGAAGAAGCGGTCATGGCTATAATTGCCGGAATAGCATACTGCGTAAGCAGTTTTCCGATACGTTCGGTTCCCAGTACCAAAGGAGAGTTTTGTTTTGTCATAAAAATCAATTGATGCGCAAAGGTACGGATATTTACGATTAATTTTTACCTTTGTTTTCCTATAATAAATTAAATATGGCAGAGAATTTAATCATAACGGAAGGAGACAAAGAACAACAATACCAGACGTTGTTCCCTCAGATAGGAGCGTTGCTGGCCGGTGAAACAGACATGACAGCCAATATGGCGAATATTGCCGCAGCATTGAAACAGATGTTCGATTTCTTTTGGGTAGGTTTTTACGTGGTAAAAGAAGATATGTTGGTGCTCGCCCCTTTTCAGGGACCGATTGCCTGTACCCGCATCCGGCACGGTAAAGGTGTTTGCGGTACGGCATGGAAAGAAGCAAAGACCCTGATTGTTCCGGATGTAGAACTATTTCCCGGGCATATAGCCTGCAACGCAGCTTCCAGGTCAGAGATTGTGGTTCCGGTGATCCGCGAGGGGAAAGTCATAGCGGTTCTCGATATAGACAGCGATAAGCTGGATAGTTTCGATGAAGTCGATGCGAACTATCTGGAAAGGATATGCGGATTGCTTTGATATAAAAAATAAGAGGTGGTTAAAACCACCTCTTACAAACGAGTTTAAAAGATGATCTCTATTTTACCAAAACAAGGGTTAGCTTCGAGTGTCTTACAATAGTTTCCCCAAGCAATTTCCGGGTAATCCCAACGGTTATTGACATACAGGATCAGTTGTCCGTCGGCTCGCTTATTGGAGCGGCAGGCAACGGAGGCATCCGGTGAAATAACCGACAGGCCGGTGGACGGATTACCGGCGTTCAACGTATAATAATAGATGTTCTCCTTCATACCCTTTGCCATTTGGGTAAGCGGACGATCGCAATTCGCTCCGGCATCGGCCCAGTAATAATAATTATGCGTATCCATTTGCCAAGGTTGCTGCGGACGTTCGCCGTATGCCACCTGATTCGGGTTATAAAGAGAAGTTTCTCCCTCATTACCGGCAAACTCTCCGGCCGGATAATAACTCCAATGTCCGCGGCGTTTCCATTTGAGTTGCTCCATCGTTTCGGGAAGATAGAACGAAAGTCCCGTTTCACGCAGGAAACCATTAGGCTGCCCGTTTGTCAGGTAATTGATTTCCATACGGCCTTCCGGGGAAATCAACAGGCGGATATCGGTATCGACATCGTTATAACGGCCCTTCAATATAACTTGTACATTTTTACCCTGCTTTATATACGTAATACTCTGTTTTCGCCAATCCGCATCGGCCGTCAGGAACTTGGTGGCACTTTTACGGACTTCGGCTCCGGTCAGATGATTCAGGTTGATATCCAGATTCAGGAAAGGGCCTTTTTCGATGAATACCTGTCCGTCGACCGTAGCGTTACAGATCAGGCCCGTTTCTTTGCAGAAAGGGATTTCGAAGCCATCGCCTTTCACGACAATACGATCGGCATTTTCCTCAACCAGAAGCGGACCATTACGGTGCGACTGTGGCAAGGTAATCGCCGGCTGTCCCAGCGTCACAAGTGAAGCATCTATTAAATCCCCACCGGCAGTAAAGAAACGGATAAGAAGTTCGCTTCCCTCTTCCCAGTTTTCAGCCGGGATAATCAGGACTCCTTTCTGATGCGGCGCGATGGATGCTGTCTGCGTCTCTTTCTCTATACCTTTATATATATAGCGCACTTTTATTTCATTCAGGTCAGTATGGTCGAAACGGTTGTAAACGGGAAGCAGCAGGCGCTCACCCGTCGTATAGTCGCCCACTTGTTCCGTCAGCAGGCGGACAGGCGAATAGGCTTTCTTGGTTGCCCAGAACTCCGGTTTCTCACGGCGCCAGACATCGACTATTCCCCATTCACCGTAACCGACACAGTTGCCCTGGAAATCTTCCGGCTTGGCTGTACGGGCAAATTCTTTCCAGAAAGAAGTGCCCATCTTCGGTTCGGGCAGCATGAACGTCTCGTCGATATATCCCCAAATCGCACCGCCCAAACCTCCGGGAGCATCAAACAGGCCGCTCCACATCTTATCGATAGAGATTCCCCAGAATTCACGAATGTTCGGATCATCCTGCAAAGTCTTATAGGTATAGCAAGCCGGGTGCGCCCATTCATCGAACAAAGCCGGGATGCCGTGCCCCTGGTAATTACGCGTCGCACGTCCCCATTGATTCAGGTTGCCATCCACATCCTGATAATGCATGCTGAGAATATCATATATCGGCTTCTTTTCGCCCACCGAACCGGGATAACTGAAAATGACCGGACGTGTCGTATCCGTTGCTTTCACCCAATCCCAGCAATCCTGGAAATTCTTTCCGTACACACTCTCGTTTCCAATCGACCAGAACAGGACAGACGGATGCGAACGGAATGCCTTCACCATCTCACGGCATTGTGACAAATAACGGGGAGCAAACTCCGCACTGTCCTGCGTCCTGCCGGGAGCATAGTTCTTCTGGCGGTATGTATCGACAAAGCAGACGGCCGTTTCGCTCTCCACATAGATACCGAAACGGTCGCAGAAATGAAGGAAACGTTCGGAAGGCGGATAATGCGAAGTACGCACGAAGTTCATATTCGATTGCTTGAAACGAAGAGCGTCCAGGCTATCCAGTTCGGCTGTCGTGGTACGCCCCAGCGTCGGATGGATATCGTGGCGGCAGGCTCCGCGCAGCTTAACGGGAAGGCCGTTCACCAGCATACGGTCCTTTACAATCTTCACGTCACGGAAACCAATTTGCTGACTGAAGCGGCTGATTTCCTTGCCTTCCTCACGAAGCGTAACCGTTAATGTATAGAGGTTCGGATGTTCGGCATCCCATTTCAACGGATTGCGGACGGGGAGTTCATTACTGTTTCCGTCTTCTTTCAATACAAAAATACTTTGTGACAAAGGGACCTGGCGACCTGCGGGGTCGGTCAGGCTGTAGACCACTTCTGCATTTCCCGCCGTCCTGCCGGTATAGGATACTTTCAACACGGCATCCCGGTATAACGAATCGAGATGAGTCTCCGCCGCAAAATCGTAGAAACAGGTTTCCGGCAAGGCGAAAACCGTTACATCCCGAAGAATACCGCCAATCGGATGATGGGCATACCCCGAAGCATAGGAGATATCATCGATGCGATCGGTTATTTCAAGCTGTATCTCATTCTTTTTTCCCGGCCGTACAAATTCCGTCACATCTGTCTCCCAACGGGTAAAACCGCCATGATGTTCACGCACCTGTTTTCCGTTCACCGAAAGGACCGCATGGCTATATACCCCGTCGAAACGAAGAATGACCCGTTTCCCTTTATAATCGGCCGGAAGGGTAAATGATTTACGATAAAGATAAGGCGTATCATGTTCGATAGCATATCCCTGCATAGCCAGTTCTCCCGGAACCTGAACGGTATTCCATTTACCCTGCGGGGCGAAACGGAATTGCCAGTCGCCATTTAACAGCAGGGAGGACGAACTCATTCCCTCTACTTCAGCAGGTATGATATAGGATGCTTCTATCGGCAAAGCCTGCAAACCGGCTGCCATACTCCCATGCCCGATAAAGCAACAGGAAGCCATAAGTAATAAGATCTTTTTCATACTTATATGTTATTACAATTATTTCTATATTCACCACCAAAGGCAATAAAACGTCACCAATATGGCAATGACAATCAATGACATCACGTTGAACAGCCGGCTGGTACGGAACAAACCGGGACGATGGGTGGTATATTCCTCATTCATATGTTTGCCGCTGCCCAACAAGACAATCAAGCCGCAACAAAGCAGAAAGACAATCCCCATACGGTCCAGCCAGGGTAATTCGGGACAAAGGAATTTCATCAGCGTAGAAAACACAAACGAACCGAGAGCCGCAGCCAACGCTCCGTTTGCCGTCGCCCGCTTATAGAAGAACCCCGCCAGGAAAATAGCCAATGCCCCCGGACTGATAAAGCCGGTGAACTCCTGGATATATTGAAACGCCTGGTCCAGCCCCGACAACATCGGAGCAATCGATACCGCAATCAGCAACGACCCGAAGCTGGCCCATCTCCCGGTCAGCACCAACTCCTGCTGTCCGGCATCCTTCCTGAAATAAGAGCGGTAAATATCCATCGTGAAAATAGTTGAAATACTATTCATCATCGAGGCCAGCGAACTGACAATGGCCGCTGTCAGCGCTGCAAAAGCGATCCCTTTCACTCCTACCGGCAGCAGATTGCTGAGTAACCACGGATAAGCCTCGTCCGACTTTTCCAACGGGGCATTCAGGGCAAAGGCCGCAATCCCCGGAATCACCACCAACAGAGGAACCAGCAGTTTGATAAACCCAGCAAACAACATACCGTTCTGCGCCTCTCCTACCGATTTGGCCGCCAAAGCACGCTGGATGATATACTGGTTGCATCCCCAGTAATAGAGGTTGGCAACCCACAGTCCGCCGACAATAACGGAGATACCCGGCAAATCCTTATAACTCGGATGCGACTTGTCGAGAATCAGATGAAATTTATCTTCCGCCTGTGTATAAAGGTTCGTGACTCCCTGCCATACACCTTCTCCGCCGCCCAGCATATTCAATGCGATATAAGTGGTTATCAATCCTCCGCCTATAAGGAATACCACCTGGATAACATCGGTCAGCGCCACCGCCTTCAGTCCGCCATAAATGGAATAGATTCCGGCAAAAGCCGCCAGTCCGACAATGCCCCAAATCATAGGGACACCCATCACCTTTTCGATCGTCAGTGCACCGAGGTAAAGGATGGAAGTCAAGTTGATAAAGATGAAAACAGCCAGCCAGAAAACAGCCATGACAGTCTTGACCCGTTTATCGAAGCGTTCCTCCAGAAACTGGGGCATGGTAAATATCTTCTTTTCGAGGAATATCGGAATAAAGTACTTGGCGACGATAATCAATCCCAGCGCCGCAATCCATTCGTAAGTAGCCATTGCCAACCCGATTGCATAACCGGAACCGGACATACCGACAAATTGCTCCGCCGAAATATTAGAAGCAATAATCGAAGCACCGATTGCCCACCAGGCCAGTCCGCGCCCCGCCAGGAAATAATCGCCGGCATCCCGTTCTTCCCCTTTTTTCTTCCGGGAGACAAACAGGCCGACGAACAGGATCAGGGCACAGTAGGCGATAAAAATGACCAGGTCTATAGTATTCATGGTATCAATATTTAATGTTCTATATCTTTTTCTGAAAATAGGGTCAAAATCCTCTGCGAAATTGCCTCGCTAATTAGAAAGGCATTATAGATTACCTGCTAAATAGCCTAGTTAATCAGAAAGGCACTATAATCATACTACAAAAACGCCTTGCTAATTAGCTAGGAATTATAGAAGATATACAAAGTTGCCTTTCTGATTAGCAAGGCAATTTCGCAGAAGATTATTATATGCTTCATTTCAATATCAGTCAAAATTCATCCTGCATCAAGGCCGAACGTCCTCCATCCATCAGAATCGTCGTTCCACTGATAAACCGGGCTTTGGGAGATGCCAGATAGACACAAAGTGCGCCCACTTCGTCCACCGTGCCGATCCGTTTAACCGGATGCAGGTTGATCGTTCTCCGGCGTTCCTGCTCCGCATCCGGAAAGGAGTCAAACCAGGTATCGTTGCCCGCCGTATCAATAAAACCGGGTGCTACACCGACCGTACGGATGGCTGGTCCCCATTCAATTGCCAGGTTACGCACCAGTCCTGTTATCGCCGTTTTGGTAACGCTATACGGAAAACATCCGGGTATCGTACCGAACGCATGGTTGGAAGTCATCAACAGGATGACACCTTCCCCACTCTTTTCGAGATAAGGCTTACACAACTTTGACAACCGCCAATGGGAAGCCAGGTTCAAATCCAGGTTATACTGCCAACGTTCTTCGGTACATCCTTCGGCTCCCTCAAACACATTCACTCCGGCACTGGAGACCAGGATATCTATCCGCCCGAACGTGCCGACCGTTTCCCGAACCAGCGCTTCCAGGTCTTCCGGACAGGTCACATCTGCCTGCCTGTATAAGGCCCGTACCCCCTCTGCCTCTACGGCTTTCCGGAAGGCAACCGCACATGTATCGCCTGCCGCTTTCCGGGAACACCCGGCAACATGGGCTCCGGCCTTTGCAAACTCGATAGCCGTACCCAATCCTATGCCGGATGATACACCGGTAACAAGCACCACTTTATCTTTATAGTCTATCGTAAAACTCATACGCTTAAATATAGAAGTTATCGGGAGCGTTCGTAGTAATACCCGGATGTTTCTCCATCTCCTTTTCCACCAGGTCGACGCCTAAGCCGGGACGATTGGACAAATGCAGATGACCGTCGTAAACCATTTCGGCAATCGGATGATCGATCACCGTATCTCTCCAGGGAACATCGTTAAACATAAACTCCTGACGGAAGAAATTCGGTATCGCGGCACACACATGCGAAGAAGCCAGTGTCGATAACGGCCCATTCGGATTATGAGGCGCAATCAGCACATTATAGGCTTCCGCCATCGTAGCCATCCGTTTCATTTCCGAAGGGCCTCCGCAACGGGTAATATCCGGCATAATCACGTCACAGACATGTTTTTCCAGCAAAGAACGAATACCGAAACGGGTATAATGGCGTTCTCCCACACAGATGGCCACATCCGAAGGGATACGTTCACGCATAGCCCGCAAAGTCTGGGAACTTTCGGGGCCGGCAGGTTCCTCATACCAGGTGATATCCAGCTTTGCCAACCGTTCGGCCATCTTCACTGCTACGCGGTAGTTCAGCATGGCATGCGTCTCGATCATAATATCGAACTCCGGTCCAACCGCGTCGCGGACAGCTTTCGATACATCGAAAGCCAGGTCCTGTTGCTCGGCTGTCAAAGTCAGATTCGAGGCCAGGTCTTCTCCATAGAAATAATTGGTATGTGCAAACGGGTCGAATTTCAATCCGGTGAATCCTGCCTCTTTTACTTTCAGGGCCTGCTCCGTATAATCTTTTGCATTATGACCACCACCGGTAAACCAATAGTTTGCATACAACAGAATATCTTTGCGATAAGCACCTCCCAGTAATTCATAACAGGGAACACCCAACACTTTCGCCTTCAGGTCCAGCAAGGCCATGTCGATACCACTGATAGCGCACAGGCTGGCTCCATACGGGCCGATCCAGTTCAGGTCACGATAAAGTTTTGTCCAGATAAAATCCGTTTTCATCGGATCGAGGCCGATGATACGCTGCCCCACATGTTTGGCAGCTTCGAAAACGATCGGGCTCCCGGGCCAGTTGGTCGCTTCGCCGACACCGGTGTAGCCTTCGTCTGTATATATTTTAAGTAGCGTCCAGTTGTATTTGATACCTTGTACCAACCATACTTTAACATCTGTGATTTTCATTGTCTATTCCGATTTAATTACATTATACCAAACTGATCGAAAGCATCACGTGCTTTCATTCCTTCCTGAATTTTCTTTAATACCATACGCTCGCCGCGGGCTTTTTCAAGGGCGCGGGTAAAGACTTCTTCTTCAATACTGCGGGGTACGACACATACACCGTCGATATCTCCTACCAGCACATCGCCATCATTAATCCGCACGCCATCCATTTCGATAGGTACCCGATAATCAATTACTTTTCCTCTCGGCGCCTGGTCCTGTGCATAAGGTCCGTAAGAAAAACAAGGAAAGTCGAGCGCCAAAATACCTTTTGTATCACGGGAATACCCATTGACCACTGCGCCGGCCGCTTTACACTGGATAGCACGGGCACTCATCAACTCTCCCCATAAAGCATAACAGGGAGACGAACCGGAGCAAACATACACTTCATCTTCCTTCAGGTCATCCAACGCTTCGAGCATCAACCCGAAAGAGCGTTTCAGCAACGGATTTTCTCCGCACTCTTTACCATGTTCCAGCACATCAGCCTCCAGCACGGTCATAGCACGCCCTACCACCAGCATATCATCACGAAGCGGACGAATCTGCGGAGGAAGGAACTGACGGGTATATCCCATCTTATCCATTATGTCACCGATTACTGCGGTATAAAGCTCCTCCTTTATCAAAGAGAACAGAGCTTTATCATCATTCCATTCTTTCATATCCATATAGTTTATCAGTATAAATTATTCAATGATTACTGATCACAAAGTTAGCCGGAGTATACAAAAAGTCAGCCCGAAATTCATATCTCAACGTATGCAGGAAGGACCTTTTACGAAGAAAATGTGTACAAAACGGAAACTACTTGGTAACTTCCCGCGGCGTGATCCCCATCTGCTGTTTAAAGACCCTTGAAAAGTATTGCGGTGATTTGAACCCACAGATAAAACAGATTTCTTTAATCGACATCTCCGTATTGCGCAACAATTCAATCGCTTTGTTAATACGGATCTGATTCAGATAATCCAACGGAGAAAGATTCAGGTGTTGCGCAAACAGTTTGCGGAGGTACCGTTCGCCTACTCCGGTCTGCCCGGCCACATCACTGATGGATATATCGGTCTGATAATTCATACGAATATAGGAAATTGCCTTTTTCAGCGACTCATTTGTACAAATCGGCAAGTAAGATTCATCCATGTAACGATAGATAAGAATCAGCAGTTCCGCATAGTACATCACCACCAGGTATTGATAGTATTTATTTTTCAGGTTCATCTCGTTTACAATGCGCTGGACAGCCCGCATGATACGGACATTATTCACGATCTTAATCAGGCGGTTCTCTTCCGAAAAGATCGTTACGGGAGTCAGCTCGCCTGTCTCATCCTGTGCATGCGGATTGAAACGGGAAAATATTTCCGGTAGAAATTCCAGCTGCATCAGTGTCGTTCCTTCCGAGCCTGCTTCAAAGGTATGTTCCACATTCGAACAGATAATCATCATCTCGTTCTCATTGAAACTGATACTTTCGTTTTCCAGATGAAGGATGCAGTTGCCTTTCTTTACATAGTTGATCTCGATGCGCAGATGCTGGTGAGGGCCGAATGTTTCAAACGGCTGGAAAGAGACGAAACGAAAGACATCTGCCAGACGTTTATATTTTAGATTCTCCGTTATCCCCTCTAAAAGTCCCCAAAGAGACTGTTCTGTTGTCTTGTTATCCATGATATTCCTTTCCCTTGTTCTGAAGCAAAGATAGAGAAAAGACAGTACCGGATTTTACACTTCGAAGAAAAAAGAAGGACCGAAATGGTATCTTTCGGTCCTTTAACTTATACAAATCGGAACTAACTCGTTTATTCCTTTATTTTTCCAGTAAAATAATCATTCCGCCTCTTCCCATTATCTCACATTGCTTCAAGGAAGACAGTTTTCCTTCCCATTGTGTATTTCTAATCTCAGGTAAGATATAAGAAGAAGGTTTGAATCCGAGCAACTCCTCATCCAGTGTGATTTCAGCCGTCTGAGGCATATCCGTCCAGTTTGCCAGTACCACCAGCGCTTTATCACCATTCACATAAACAGTAGCCGGGATGTCCTTATTATCCGTTTTCACCGGACAACGTTCGTCCCAATAGCCTCTCATCCGTGCATTCTTCATGCCAAAATCATCCCAAAGTTTCCAAAGCGGAACAGGATTTCCGCTCCACGGCAAACGGGGAAGCATTCCGTAAACCATCCCTCTGAATAGGTTCCGGGCATCCAGCGTTTCACTCATCAAGCCGAAAGGAATACCGGACATTTCCACCAGCCAGAAATCCAGCGTATTATTTGCTCTGAAACCTTCACCGATCCAGGTGCGGTCCACATAAGGTAACAGTTCCAGATACAAATGCAGTGAATTGGCATAACCGGCCCACTGGTTCATATGGTTCCAGGAATGGATATCTATCAGCCGGCGCTTTCCGTCGGCATCCATAATACGGCGGGCACGTTGCAATGTCTGATGGTCCAGAGCACTGTCATCAATATAAACACCATCCAGTCCCAGGTTCTTTATCATCCAATCCAAACCTTCCAGATAGTAATTGTTCCAGCGGGAATCAGGGGTAGTAATAACCGAGATATCCATATCGCCGGCATATTTACCTTCTTTAAAAGCATTATACCAGGCCGGAATGAAATGAGTCGTCAGGTTCTTGTTCAACCATTCGTGAGGACCGTTCCGGTGAATCAGGGTACGGGCATCTTTTCCGGGACCGTCATGGATCACTTCACCACCCAGGCTACGTAACGCCCAAAGTTCAGGTATCTTCACCGTCAACTCACGAGTCGTATAATAAAGCCGGACATCCAGGTCCTTGCTGTGTGCATCCGAGATAAAACGTTTCAAATCCGGAACTGCTTCATCATAATAAGGATAGTTAATGAACGGATATACATCTTTCTTATGATGGATATTAATCATATTGGCACCTGCTTCCAATGCAGCAGGGATATAACCGGCACTCACATCGCTGTTGGAATGGTAGAAACGTTTTTCCGCCAGTTCTTTCAGGTTAAGCGGTTTCACCGGAGTAACCAGCATATTGAAATTATAATGAAGAACATCACCTTTCTGCATAGTCCGTTCACCACTATAGGCCGTCATCAGGACTGTACCGTCTTTATCGGGCAGAATATCGATACCGCCCTTATTGGCATTTCCCCACGAAGCAGGCAGGTTCAGTTTACCTAAACCATAATAAATATTCACCAGCGGGCGGACATAGTTTTCATCTTTGAAGCAGAAGTTCAGACCGGCATTTATATTTCCCATCCAGATCTTATCCTGATGTTTGTCGACATTCCATTGCCAGTTAATTACAGAATCCGGACGGAAACCGCCTTTATGTCCCAATCCCATCATATATTTGGCAGCATACGAAGTATAAGGTACTTCCAGGCGGATATCCTTTACTTTCACGTCTCCCAGGGATTTCACCTGTATCTGATAATCGACCAGACCATCGAAACCGAATTTACCGGAACACTGTACTTCAAAATTACGGTTCTTCCGGGTAGCTATCCAATTTACCGACGCATTATTCCGTCCGGTGATCCGCAGGGAACCGGGTTTCAGCACTTCTTCGCCATTCTCCGTTTCTATCACGAACCGCATTTCTCCTGCCAGAACGGGAGTATTGCTCTGATCGTTCAGCTGGTTACTCTGATCATAACGGGTAGAAAGGGATTGAGGAAGACCTTCTTTCGACAGTTCCATCGTTCCTCCTAACCAGGAAATCGTTTGTTTCTGTAATTGAACCGGAACATACGGAGCCGTCGGTTCATCGGCATTACCGATGGAAGAATCCAACCAGCGCAGGCGGGTTTTCCTCCATCCTTCGTTATCTCCGTGGTTGGCGATGAGAGAACCTTGTACGGTCAGTTCACATGCGATCTCTACCGGTTTGGCATCAGCAGCTTTGATCGTAACTTTTCCTTTATAAACGCCGCTTGCCGTTACAGGCACATCGGAACCGATCCATAATGCCTGCACATTTCCTTTGGAGACATTCACCGTCTTTTTAAAAGATTTGCCATTCGTATCAGTCCCTCCCAGGTTAAAACAACGGAAAGCAGAAGCCGGAATCTTATTTCCCTTTTCATTCTTCCAGTCAGAGAAGATAACAGATACGTCCGACAAGGTTTCATAGGGAGCGAAGATTCCTACCTGCCAGGTATAGAACTCACCCGGAAGACAATCGCCCCGGAACTTTGTCCGCGAATCAACCGACCGTTCCACCCAACGCACAGGGATTGCATCCGTCATACGGATATCGTGTTCCCGGTCTTCCGTAAAACAGAAGTAACCGGCTTCCGGGTTTTCTTGTATCAACCTCTTCACCGCATCCGACGAAGCCACACGGCGCATTTCCGAGTCCTGCTCATTCACCGTACCCTGTCTTTTCAAGTCATCGAAGGCATTCGTTACATCATCCTGCGCCTGCATAACACAAGGCAGGGCCAGAAGCGAATATACCATCAGGTACTTAATTTGTTTTCTCAACATTGTAGTATTCTTTTGATAATTGTTTGTATTTGTCCAACATCCGGCGGGCAACAGCCACTTCGTCTCCTTCCGTTACCGGAGTACGGGCCTTACCCGGACGATCAACGAAAGCCAACTCCCAGTCAGCCAACGAATCATAAAACTCATTCGCACGGAAAGCCTGACGGCCTAAATCCATCTTTGCATCTTCCTCCCTGTAAATCGTTCCGTTATCGAGATGTCCCTGCAACATATCATAGAACTGTTTCCAACGTTGCAGATAATATCCCTCGATCAAACCGGTCCATTCACGCCATGAGTAATCGAATTGACGAACATCGACCTGTCCGCCCCAGATAGTCACCAGTGAAGAGGCATTCTTTTCAAACAAATTGCGTTCTTCATCGGTCGTTCCCCAGGCACGTGCATCAGTCAACCACTGGTCAAAGTTAAACTCTGTACGGGTACGAAGCAAGATATCTACATCTTTTAATAACTCGAGGAAACGTCCGGAGTGCAGAGCAAATGCCTCTTTATCCTTTTTCTTAAATGCCTCGGCAGCTTTTTTATGTATTTCCTGTCCCAGGTTGGACATAATCTGACGCTGTACATCTACAATATCGAAACGATAAGGTCCGGAACCTTTCAATTGTTCCGCATCCTGTAATAAACATACTTCAGCTTCTATCAATGATTGCGGATCATAAGGAATATTAAAACCGGCATTCGGTCCCGACTTCTTTACATCCACAGCAGGACGGGCACAGATGATCGAACTGGACTCGACCCCATTCGTTCCGGCCCGATAAGGACCCGCCAACAATAACTCCCAGGCCTTATTGGCTGCATCCGAAAATGCGCCATAACGACGTTCTGCATATTTATTCAACCATTCTTCCAGCTTCACCGAATCCTGATGAACCGGCATCTCAAATGCCAACTCATAAAATACAGGATTTTGTCCGATCGACTCCATGAATAAACCGGAACCTACCACATTCGGCGTTTTCTGTTTCGCTTTCATAAACTGATTGGATGATACCAGCGGCAAATCTCCGTGAAGATTGACACGTCCGCCGAAGTTATGCAGATTACCAACCACAAAATCATGATTACAGAAATGATCTTCTCCCCCTAACGCCCCGTTCAGGCTCAATACGAGCAGGTCATGTTTCGGTACGACGGATGCAATATCTTTCCGGAAGCTCCAGGCTTGCATCACCCACAACGCATCCGGATCGAACGTCTTCATCAATTTATGGATGGAAGAACCTACAGCATTCAGATATTCAGGGGTATCCACAGGCGGCTTGCTTTCATGGAAAGGATCGGCTGCATAGAGTCCGTAGGTTCCATATAATTTCTGTTCCTCTTCCAGAAAAGTTTTTCCCAGTTCCGTAAACAACGGATCCAGCGGATCTAACTGGCAGATACCTTCAAATCCATACCAATCCGGTTGTTTCTGTATCTTTGCTTCCGGAAACTTTTCCATCATCTTACGAGGTACAGCACCGGAAAAACCTTGCTGTATCGGTGTCATGCCTAATTCCAACTGACGGTTTACCACTTGTTTACCCAAAGCAATATGCGAATCGATCCATGATTTCGGCAGTGGTCCGCCAAAGCTTTCGATATTAGGCATCCACTGCCAGGCAAAATGGGCCGGATCGACCAGATAAGAACGTGCTTCCTCATCTGTAAAACCGAAACGAAGCAGTGTATTATACCAAACACCTTCCAAACCGACAACCGACAAAGGTGTATTGATCGAATTCATAGCCATATAGTCGATCTCACGCTGCCAACGTTCCCAATCCCACCAGGCACCGGTATAGCTCAACGTACAATAATTAAAATAGACACGATACTTACCGTTAATTATCCGGTGTGTCGTCTCTACCGGAACAGGTAATGTCGCCGGTAAATTCAACTGATCGCCAAACCAGGAGACATGGGCATTACAATGATATTTCAGGTACTGGTTATATGCTGTTGCCAACGATACCGTATTGTTTCCCCGCAACACAACCTTGCCGTTCTCTCCGGCCACTTCATAGACATCGTTCCCGTTCTCCGGCTCTATCAGTTCCAGACTAAACTGTTGACTATAACCCGGAGTAATACGTTCGATCAAGTCATAAGCAGCCTGTATCTGCGGATCTTTCTGACAAGACATCAGAGATAAAATACAAAAAAGCAAAAATACTTTACTTACAATTCTCATGGTATAAATCTTAATAATTATTTATATATTACTAGACGTAGAAAAGCCCGTTTACCCTATAAGGATACGCAAATAAACTTACTTTACACGTTCTACATATCTATCCCTGATATCCTACAATAGTTCGTTAAAAAGAACGGGTAGGCATCCGTTCGCCATTCCCTGCCTATCCGTTGGAAGAAAAGCGTACGTTTTTTTTCCTATATCCCGGCAGGTCATACCCTATAATGTACATACCGATACTCTATATTGTATTGGTATGTTCATTATAGGGTATAGCAGACAAATCCATGGGGATAGATCTATTAATAGGTGTTCACCCGATATGGGCGACTTAGTAATGCCATCATGCCAGTACTACTATGTCATCTTGCTAGCATAGTAGTATCAGTACCATTAGCTCTACTGTGTAAAGGTGGTTAACACTATAGTGCTACCTATTCATCCTTTATTCTCATCTTTCAGGTTTCATCCCTGTTTGCAGCTTTAATATTCAAAGGATCCGGCTGAAAGGAGAAAAAATGCGAAGGCTTATACGATAAAAGAGGGGTACCTGTCCGATAAAAAACGGGGAGGCATCGGAGGACAGACAGATATTTACCCATTTAGAAAACTATTGGTATTTTTTACCTGTAAGATAAGTCTTCTCTCATTCTTAAAACATTTTTCAGTATACAAACCATGAACATCAAAGGACAGAAGACACCTGAAAACTGAAAGATGAGAAATAAAAAACACACTGAGAGAGGAGGTTTTTATATAAAAATTGTCACTAGAAAATCGGAGAAGCCTAACTTATATGTCTATCCCCACTGATTTTCTTCTAAGCCGTTCTAATGTTCAATTTTAACAAGATAAATATCTCTGAAAAAAAATAAGGGACTTTTGCATTCAAAAGTCCCTTATTTTGTAATCAAAAGTCCTGTCTTAACATTTCAAAACACCGGACCTTTTTTTCTGCTATTTTAGATCTGTCTTTACGGATGAAAAGAAACCGTTACTTTCCCCTGTACTTTATCGCCTTTTCGCAACGGCTTGTATTCTTTCTCGGCATGAGGGATCAGGAAGTTTTCCTTTCCCGGATTGTTATAATCGGCAACTAATAAGCGGATTGCATCGCCTTCGATCCAGGCACGGACATACTGCGTTCCGTCGGATTTCACAGTGACAGATTGTCCTGATCCGTCTTTCAGCCGGGCTGAGTAAATATTCTCCTTCGTAGAACGGAACATGTTTGAACCGGCTGCCGTCTGGTCATACGACCAGGATTTTACAGGTTGTTTGGAAGGACCTGCCAGTCCGGATACAGGCAAAGAGGCATCGAATGCTTCAACTTGTCCCGTCAATGCTCCTATATGGTCTTCCGGATATACACTCCAATAGCCTTTCCGCTTCCAGTCCAGATGGGTAAAAGAAGAAGGTAAAGTAAATACCAACCCTGTTTGTCTCGGGGAAATATCCTGAAGCATAGTGAAGTCGTAGACAAAAGTGACTTCTCCGTTCTTATGAAAACGATATTCAAATATGCCTTCGGCTTCTTTATAAATTCCTTTTACTTTTATACTAATAAGTTCATCACCCGGCAGACAAGTAACAGACTGAGCTATCCAATTTTCGCAGACTGGGTTATATGGCTTGAACTTCTGGTCTTTTCCGACCATCTGGACACCTTCGCCATCTCCATTCAACGGCAGTACCATCAAAGCAGGTGATTGCAGCAATACGGCATTACCTCCCTGACCGGCGGACAACAATCCGTTGCGTTTATCCACAGTAAACACTCCTCCTACCGACTGAATCTCGATAACATCGGCTTTTTCCTGACAAGAGAGTTGTCCTGACTGCCCTTGTCCCTGTGGCTTGATCTGTTCCGGTAAAATACGGAAACTGTATTCATCGATCACAAAACCACGGACACCGGTAACCGTCAGTTCCAGCTTCTCCGTATTCCGTAAAGATTCCGGCAACTGAATTTCGAACTCTCCTTCCGAACGGGGAGCCATATCGGTTGTTACCCTGCCGCTCTTTCCCCCGGCTTTCCACACGATGGAACATTCCGACAGATCACTGAAATTATGACGGTTCTCCACATGGAAACGGACAATACCGTCGGCCGACATATTTCCTTTCTGTACGATCTTAACCGGACTGAATGCTTTCTTCATTCCCCAATATTCCGGTTTCTCACGCCGCCATCCGTCTATCGGTCCCCAGGTTCCGTAACCGACCGCCTTTTCACCCGGCAGGAAGAAGGTATCGTCGATACCGGCCCATATCGCACCGCCCAGAACACCCTGGCTATGATACATATCATTCCACATCTGGTCCAGCAGAGGTCCCCACATCGAACGGAGTCCCGGATCGGCAGCCAGTTCCAAGCGGTTGTAAGCATTCAGGTGGCAGAACTCGTCGAATGTGACGGGGCGTTTGCTATTGCGGTATTTATTCGGTCCGGTAGGTCCGGGATAATGATGATTGGTTACTTCCAGTTCGCCGTTATCGGCATCCGGTCCCCACTGGCTGAAGATGCGCGGACGTGTCGGGTCCATCTGCTTCACGACTTCTCCCGCCTTTTTGAAATATTCGGCATATTTCAATGATTCATTTCCCAGCGACCACATAATAACGGAAGGATGGCTGCGGTTCAGGTTTACCATCTCGACATGCTGGTTCACCAGTACGGCATCATGCATCTTTTCCGGTACATTCGTGTTATGTGCCCAGCAGAAAGGAGCTTCCACTTCTACCAGCATTCCCAGTTCATCGCAGGCTTCCAGTAAGGCTTCATCGGGCGGATAGTGGGACGTACGGATATAATTCACATTACCACGACGGAACAACTCGACATCTTTCCGCCACATGCCGTCATTCACAGAACGTCCGCGCAACGGCATGACCTCATGACGGCAAACACCCCGCAGCTTTACCGGCATATTATTTATATACATCTGGTTGCCGCGAACTTCCACCTGGCGGAAACCTACCCGGCGTACCGTTTCATGCAACACCTTCTTTCCGTCTTTCAAACGGCAGGTCAACGTATATAAATAAGGATGCTCGGAATCCCATTTCTCCGGTTTTGCGATACTGAAAGAGAGGCTGGCTTTCTCTGTCGCACCTGCTGCTATCTTTTGAACCGGGTTAGTATTTTGTTTTAACGCGATCTCTTTTCCGTTTGCATCTTCCAAAGAGAAATGAAGGGAAAGGTTTGAAGCGGGAACCGATGACTCATTGCTAATTTCAATATCCGTTTTCAGTACGGCATCCATATAAGTACTGTCAAAAGAAGTATTTACATGAAACATCGACATATTTACATCCGGTAAGGTAAACAGATACATATCCCTTGTTATCCCTCCCAACGGATGAACAGCGTACTGGGAACCGCTGGAAGTCGAATCGGCAAGGCTTTCCGATCTCACCGACACAGCAATTCTGTTCTCTTTTCCTGTCTGTACCAGCTCCGTTACATCCAGTTCAAAGGCGGTAAAGCCGCCCAGATGGGCTCCGGCTTCCTTACCATTTATATAAATATGGCTATCGCTATATATACCGTTGCAGCGTAGTTTGATCCGTTGGCCGTTCCAGGAAGAAGGGACGGAAAACGTACGGAAATAACCGGCCGCCTTTCCTTTTTCCACTTCAAAGCCTTGCATTACCCATTCGCCGGGCACTTCGATACTTTTCCAGTTGGTAACATTTCCTTGCTTCCAGAATTCTTTTTCCGGAGATGGATTGAACTGCCAGTTCCCTCCCAAAGGGATCTTTTGCTTCTCCACCTTTACGGGCAAAGGGGAAAGACGCGGAACCGTAAAATCTGTTGCACTGACCGATTGCAGGCATAAAACCGAAACCAGCAAGTAGAATAGTTTCCTTACATTCATATAAGTATTTTGTGTTTTAATGATATTAATACAATTTACTTCTACAAAGAAAAGACATTTATTCTTTTCGGCCCTGATGAAAGTATAAACATAAGTTTTTTATTCGGAACTAATTGGTAAGAAATATTTCAAATCCGGAACTGTCGGGATAATAAAAAAAGAGCCATTCTTAACTTAATCAATAAGTAAAAATGACTCTTCAATAGCAGATTATAGTATTTTAGATTTTGTTTTCTTAATTACCATAAACATATACTTCAGCTACACTCGTATAAGGTTCACGATTACTATCCGGAAGCAGTAATTTCAAATAACGTCCTTTACTTTTATCTATGCCCCCGGATATTGCAATTGAAGAATTATCGCCTTCTCCAAACACAACAGTACCTATTTTTATCCAACCGGAAGCATTTGCATCAGGATGACCCGAGACATAGAGTTCTATGCTTTTCGTATCTTTATTACCTGATCGGCGATATAATTCTACCTTAGAAATATTTTTCGGCGTTTGCATATCTATCACGGCCCAATGAGGAAGCGGGGCATCACCATCTTCATAGGCAGATTGCCAATAAGTACTCAAATCCCCATCGATCAATGTTGCCATTCCGCCACCTTCCGAAGTAGATACATCAGAAACAGACAAAACCTCCCATGAACTACGGTCGTATTTATATTCTGCCGGGAAAGGCGTTTCATATTCTTTCCATGCGGTGGCAAATGTATCGATACATTCTTCCTCCGGAAGGTATAATGATCTGTATTCAAAAGAAGAACCAGCCTTAGCATCTGGGAGTGCTACCTGATGATCTGCAGACAACATTTTTACAACAGCTTGCGAACCATCATTCTTCCTGTATCGTATTTCATTTCTCATCAAACCGTTCAAAGCAGAATACCATTCAATGATTCCTTCCTTATCTGACAAAGAAACAGACTTAATGCGCCGGTCATTCAAAGTCGAATGAAACGTTTCACCATAAGATGTTCCGAAATCCGTCAAAAACAAAGATTTATGTCCGAAGTTATCTGTTGTTTGTATATTAAATGTATAAGACTTTTCCTCCATATCATCCAATATAACAGAAATACTGTCATAACCGGTCTTCAACTCAACCGGAATAATCAAAGAATCGAGGCCATCGTTCCAAAATACATCTATTGAGCGGATATTAGGAGCATTGTAAGTACGGCAATTAAACAAAATCCGCCCTTTACCGGCAATAAAACTTACAGAATCAGGCTTAGGGGCATAGATAATCTCTCCCCCTTCAATATATTCCTTATGTATATCCATAAAGTCATCACAGGAAGTTATTGACAATATAGAAATAATAAATGCAGCCAAACCATATATTCTTTTCATAATTTACTCTTATTAATTTGTTGATACTATTACATTATTTATGAATATCTCCATAAAAATCCAGATCTGCAATATTACAATAAGTAGTACCGTCCCATGCTGAAAGAATAACGAAACGGATATATTGTGTTGCAGGTAAAGAGATATCAAATGAAAACTCGTGTCCGTTTTTAGCAGTTTCCATATCCAAATCCGTTATAGTATTACCAGGAGAACCGGAAGGCTTCACGAGTTCACAATCCATCACTTTTGTCCACTCACTCCAATCTCCGTCCTGTCCCGGCTTATGGTCACAAGTATATATTTCCATTTTCTTGGGATTGCCATGCTGATAATAACCGGTATTAGCACGCTGATGTACAACAAAACGACTCAGCTTAGCAACAGCTCCCAGATTAAAAGTCATAGAAGCTCCGGGTAAAGTATTCGCTCCGAAACATCCGAAAGTCGAATGATCGTCATCTAGTATAAAAGCATCCATACCTTCCCAGTTTGTCAGACTTTTATCATTACCCAAATTCATCACAGACATTTTTCTTTTATCCAATTTTTCTTCAAACATTGGAGTAATCTCTGCAGATATAGTATCCGAATAATTATTGTAGTTATCACTCATCACCATAGAGAATTTATATTGTTTCGGATCGTACCCGCGAATAGTATAAGTATTCTTGTCAATATCCGTAGTCAATACCTTCAACATAGACATTTGGCCTAAAGAGTCAGGACCAAAAAACTCTACATTAAGAGGAACCTTTTCCGGGTTTCTCCAATTAAAACGGGCTCCCCCAAAATCAGCATCTATCGATACAGTTTTCGTTGACTTATTCAACGGAGATTCCAAAGGATGAAATTTTACTTCCACAGGAGCTGACAATTCTTGGGCACGGTTGACAGCATAAAGTACTGCCGTATGTTCCGCCGTATCGTTATATCCTTGAATCAGCAATTTATTTTCATAAAAAGAAGCTGTAGCTTCTTGTTCTTTGCCATTAGGTAAAGTATACAGACATTTCACGGCCAACAGATCTTCCGAATTCGGAATCTTATAAGAAATTGTAGCACCTCCTGCAGAAGGTTCGACAACAACATCTGTAACGACTCCCGGTTTACCCAAACTACTACTAATAGGCTGCAATTCTTTCTCTGAACAGGAAGAAAAAACCAAAAGCAATAATATAAAACTTAAATATATCGTTTTCATGTGTTTATATAATATATAAATTAATAATTACCATCCCGGATTCTGAACCAACTGCGGATTTTTCACCAGTTCCGACTCAGGTATGGGTGCAAAATAATTCTTATAAGAAAAAGACTGGGTATAAATAGTTGTTACCGTATAATAATCTTCTGTTTCACTAGCCTGAATGTTCCAGCCCTGAATTAAACGATTTTGTTCCTTTTGAGCCGTTTTCCAACGATGACTGTCCCAATAATAACTTCCTTCGCAAGCTAATTCTACCTTACGTTCCCGTTGAATTATCTCTCGCATACCTTCTTTCGTAGATACTTTTTCCGGATGATTGGAATACTTATTCCATGATTCCATGACTCCTTTCAAACCTGCCCGTTCACGTACCATATCGATGTATTTGTATACTTCTGCGTCTGGGACATCCTTCGATTCATTCAATGCTTCTGCACACATCAACAACAAATCGGCAAAACGCATATCAGGAAAAGGATACGTTTCATAGGATACACTGTTTAAATCGCGGAATGCAGAATTGATAGAGACTAACTTTTTAGGCCAATAGCCGGTTGTATTGTACTGTCCTACATCTCCAATTGAAGAACATTCTCCGTAATGATTTTTAGGATACAAACACTCGGCATCGTCATCCGGCATGTTTTTATAAGAATTTCCATACCATTTACCACGATCAAATCCTAAAGTCGAATAAAAACGAGGTTCCCGGTCAAAATTCAAAGCCGCAGTCCGTTCCCCCTCCTGAATATAATACTTATGTTCGTCATCTCCTGTTCGCAAATTATAGCGATTAGCATAATCATAGGTTTTATCTTCTTCAATAGGCACTCCATTTCTGGAATAGAACAGTTCGACAGTAGAAAGAGGAACACTCATTTTTTGCTGAGCATCATACAATGACGTTGCGGTTTCAAAAAAGGTAAAACACTCACTCTGGAAATTCTTATTCATAGGATAAGAAGTATTACTCCATATTAACTCAGGATTCCATCTGTGGCTGATAACACCTCTCAAGGTCTGAACCAGCAACGTCTGATCAGACAGTTTTTTTGTTGCTATATAATCTGATGTCTGATACAGACGAACACCGGCTGATTCGCATATTTCTATCGCCTTTTTGCAAGTCTCCGCTGCCATTGTCCAACGTGAGGGGTCATAAACTTGATTAAAGAAAGGTTCGCCATTGTGATCCAAGAAACTATTATAATCAGTATTTCCATTGAATAGCGGACTGGCCCAATATAAAAGGACTTTAGCTTTCATCATATAAGCAACGGGCAATGTAAAACGCCCTAATTCAGTTGTTGGGTTCGTCAGGATCAATGGTAACGCCTTACTATCTATTACTTCATCCATCAAATCAATAATGTACTGAAAACAATCATCTACTTTTTCGCGATAAACCCGTACTCCTTGAGTAGATTCGTTTACCTCCGGACTTTCCCGCAAAGGACAAATCGGTCCATAATAAGATAGCAGGTAAAAATGCATATATGCTTTAATTAACTTTACCTCTGCAATCATGCGATTCTTTTCGTATTCCTGCAGGTCCTGTACGCCTCCTATACCAGCCATAAACGTATTGCACTCGCGAATACCGGCATACAATGAGCGTACACCATCTCCACCGCTACTCCAATAATTGATAAGCGCACTGGTCGGACTATCTTGTCCCAATCCGAATTTCATACCATTAATAGAACTGTATGTAGTATTAAACACCATCTCCAAAGCACCTAGAATTCCCGGATTTTCATTCCATCCGGCAGACTTTGGCATTCCCCAATAACAGGTAGCTAAATATTTCTCTGCCGTATAACGATCTGCAAAAACATGTTCTTCAGTGGCCACATTATCAGGCACCACATCCAGGAAATCACAGGAAGTTGCAGTCAATGCAGTACAAGCACATATAATATATTTATATAATGATTTCATATTGTTTCTATTTAATTATTTTAGAATCCTAAATTAATGCCGACGTTAATGACGCGCTGTATTGGATACCCCAAACCGTTTCCTGCCATTTCAGGATCCCATAGTTTGAATTTGCTCCAGCATAGTAAGTTTGTTCCACTCACGTAAACACGTAAATTCTGTACCTTGATTTTCTTTGTTAGCATCTGTGGTACAGTATAACCAACTTCTACTGACTTCAAACGAAGGAACGTCGCATCCTGCATGAACCAAGTACTTGTTTTAGTATTATTCTCTACAGACTGATTAGATAATCTGGGCCAGAAGGCATACGGATTGCGATTACTTTCCGACCAATAACTATCGGCAATCACTTGAAGCACTTGATTTTCTCCTTTTAAACCATCGTCATCACTTTGACCAGCATTACCATCCAAAAAGGGAGTGATCTTCTTTTGGTCAAGCCAGAAAGACTGACGGGCTGATCCCTGGAAAAAGAAAGAAGCGTCCAATCCTTTATAACCGACAGAAAGTCCGAAACCATAGTTAATCTCTGGTGTTGTAGGATAGCCGATAGGAACCTGGTCCAGATCCGAAATTTTTCCATCTCCATTCACATCACGGTATTTAATATCTCCGGCCATGTAACTACCAAACTGTGTCGGTGAGTTTTTTACTTCCTCATCGTCAACAAACAATCGTTCAGCTATATACCCCCAGGTTTGTCCTAAAGACTTACCGACTTTTGATAGCCAAGGGGTCTCACTATAATCCGGCTCTTCCCATTCTACCGCTTCGCTTGTGGCATAGGTAAAAGTTCCACGTCCTGTCATCCACCAATCTTTGTTGAAACTCTTCTCATAATTCAGTTCCATATCGACACCATGGCCTTTAGCCTTTCCTAAATTGGCCTTTACGGCCGGAAGGATACCCATCGTACCGGGAATAACACGATCCAATAAAATATTTTCACGACGTTCCGTAAAATATTCTATATTGGCCGATAATCCAAAAGTCGTTGTAGCCTCGAAACCGACATTCATTTTATAAGATGTCTCCCATCCGATCTGATCGTTGGCATAACGGTTGAAACTAACACCTCCAGGATTATAATTCATTTGTGTACCCCAGTTCACATTGCGACCGGCATTCATATTTACATCCGACAAATAATAGAAACGATCATTACCACTACCTATCTGGTCCTGACCAGACATACCATAGGAACCTTTAAACTTAAACTGTGAAAAAACATCCTTCAGCGGTTCAAAAAACTCTTCATTAGAAACCATCCATCCCAATGCTCCCGATGGAAAAAAGCCCCAACGATTATTTTCTGAGAATCGTTCGGAACCATTATAGCCAAAAGTAAACTCTCCGAAATAACGAGAATTGAAATTATAAGCCAAACGACCGGCTAAACCGATGTTTCTATACGGTAATGACAGCTGAAGGTTATCTGCAATACCGGATTTTTGATTGCGCATCGTATAAACCAACAAAGCATTCACATTATGTTTATCATTAAACAGGTGGGTATATTCTGCCTTTGCTTCCATATAGACACTACTATTGATAAGACGTTTACCAGGTTCATAGTTAATCCATTCCGTACCGCTTGTGGGGTTTAAACGGTTCAATTTGTAAGATTGGTCCTGCAAATTGTAAGAACCGATATTATAATAAAAGGGTTTATATGCACGATTCACCGTATATTCGGAATAACGATCCATATTGACAAGCACACTGGCTGTCAACCCCTCGGTTATCATTTTCAAATCCTGATTCAGTACAAATTGTGTCAGCATTGTATTCTTACTGTATTCGTTATATCCTCGTAAGGCCTGTGCATAAGGATTGACATAATTAGCATCCCCATAGTTACCAAACAAAATATGATTAGCGTGGGCATACTCTTCATCCGGTTCATAATATGGCTTGAACAATACGGGATTCGCTTGCATCACATGAGTATACATACCGCTACCACCTCCGATAGGTCCCGAATAATCATCGAAAGCAGCACTCATTCGCAAAACCAGTTCTGTCGTTTTAGTCAGGTTCACATTCACATTTGACCGAATCGTATATTTCATCAAATTGATATTCGAGTTAAAGTTATTACGTTTATCAACTTTCACATTTCCATTATCCCGTGTCATATTGGCTGCCACATAATAACGGGCAACGGTTCCTCCTCCGCTCACACTGATATTAGCACGTTGGTTCATAGTCAAATCTTTAAACATAGCACTATACCAGTCTGTCGCAGGAAAGATATCCGGATACAAGCTACGTTCAGTCATAGTGATCTTTTCCTGAGAATATAATGACAATCCCAATGGATCACGCGTCTTTATCGCCTCATTCTGCATCCGCATGTAAGTAACCGGATCTGCCTGATCGACCTTACTGGTTGGAGTTGAGAATGAATTTTCGATACGGACATTCACCGAAACCTTCCCTTCACGTCCTTCTTTAGTCGTGACAGAGATTACGCCATTAGCACCACGTGCACCATATAAGGCAGTAGCCGTTGCATCTTTCATGATTGTAAAACTGGCAATATCGTCAGTGTTTAGACGTGCCAAATCATCAGTTCCTAATTCAATTCCATCAATCAGAATCAAGGGATCTTTCTTTGCTTCAGCTCCAAACGTAGTAATACCGCGAATAAAGAAATTTGCATTATCCTGCCCTGGTTCACCGCTTGTCTGGTAAGAAATCAAACCGGCTACACGACCTGCAAAGGCTGTGGTCAGGTTGCTACTCGGAATTTTGAGTTCTGCCGGTTTTACTGTTGTGATGGCAGAAACCACACTCTCTTTTTTCTGTTTTGCAAAAGCGACAACCGTTACTTCATCTAAAACATCTGCTTTCGGTTCCAAGACGATGTTTAAAAACTTTTCCCCCTTATACGTAATTTCCTGGGGTTCCATACCAATAAAGGAAACGATCAGTATATCGTTCACCTTGAGACCATCAAATTCAAAATTTCCATCTACATCGGCAATCACTCCTTTTGTACTCCCCTTAATCTGAACCGTAGCACCGGGCAAAGGGTCACCTCCGGTATCTGAGATCTTACCTTTAAATTTTGAACTCTGCAAAACACCTCCAACGAATGGCCTTGTTTCACTTTTTACACCAGAATGAAGGTTAATTTCAGTATTCTCTCTTTCAATGCCTAGCGCCTCATCTGCTGCAAACAACGATGGTGTGCAAACCAATGACAGAGGAACAAAAAGACCTAACAGTGTCTTTGTTTTCATAATGTATAATTTTACGATAAATAAAAAATGTCATTTGATTTTCTGATCAATTTAAATACATTCTGTCTCTTCCCTACTACTAATTCCATCCCGTCGGGAACGACCCATTTCTTTAGTTTGTTTTGCATAATAGTTAAATTTATGAATGGCACTTGCCTTTCAGGTTTATAATATTGTTTCAAAAATTGTATAAAACCAGTCAACCATAGTCTTAGTAGAACTATGGTTAAGAAGAGCACATGTATTTGTTCACCACAAACAATTATGCTCTGTATATCTGATATATACAGAGCATAATTTATTTTATCCGATTCAACAGCGATTCCGTTTTGTATACTTTTTTTAGGAAATAAAATCCGTATTCTCCATATACTTTATGGATAACAGGATAAGTTTTTATCAAATAATCAAGAATTTTGTAAAGACAAATTTAGAATTGATATTCATCTGATTACGCGGAAGTAAAATAGTATGATGTATTCTTAAATTTTGAATCATAATCAACTGGTTTTAATATAAGCTAACAGATAATATTTACTAATAATTGTCACGATTATTATAAAAAAGGCTGTAGTTCTACTAAGACTATGTAAGAATAAAAGATCCCTATATTTTTGACACAAAAAGGGCTGACTAAACTTGTTAGACAGCCCTTTTTTTTACTCTTTATGAAAAACAGATAATCAGAAAGCTTTTACAGTTTTCAATATATAATCCTGTGTGGAACCATCTGCTGCAGTCACCCGGTAATAACGATCTTTTGTAAAATCACCGGGGGCTCCTAACGTAGGCGCTCCCTCCAACGGTGAAATGATAGCGGCATCCGAAATGGAGACATATACCCAGAGCTTCGATAAACCATCCTGTGCGATCTGTTCTTCGAACATCTTATACAGCATTTCCTTCGTAACGGAACCGGATGGTCCCGCTTTCTGAATACTATTCAGAGTATGAGTCAGAGTCGTTTTAAAACCAGTTATTCCGTTTTCTTCCACATTCTCTATCGATTTACTAAAAATCACTTCACAAACGCGTCCTTCAAGAATTTCCTGATTGGCAGTTCCTTTCTGAATCGTATCGTTATATAAAAAACGATATGAATAATCGACATTCGTCATTTTTTTATCCGATGAGTTCTCTAAATCCTCCAGATTGTGATATAAACAACTATTCATAGAGAATATCAATAAGCATCCGACCAATATATTAAAATATCTTTTCATTGTATTTGTCTTTTTATTTACTATTAATAAGATCATTCCCATCCCGCATTCTGTACAACACCGGATTTCAAGCAGAAGCTACGGTTCAACGGTACTAAATAGCGTTTCGGGGAGAACCGGGCTTCTCCTATCGCATTATTTACTTCAAAAAATTCATACTTCTGTCCGTCACGAGAGATACGTATACCACGTAATGGTCCAACCAATTCAGGGATAACGAAACCACTCGTTGCATAGGCCCCGTTACCGACACCGCCACTCTGACGCATTCCCCATCGCAAAAGAGACCAATAGCGGTCATTGCATTCATACACCATTTCAACATTACGTTCACGTTTATAGGCTTCGAATAAAGGATCGTTCCAGCCGTTTCCGCTTTTCGTATTGAGATATGCCGCAGCTTTTTCCGGGCTGAACCCTCCATGTTTTACCATCGTCGGGATCATATATTTACGGGCATTCGCAAAATCGCCTTTCATCAGATAAGCCTCTGCCATATTTAAATAAGCCTCGCCATAACGTAATACGGAATAACAATAATCCAGTTTTTGTGAACCTGGGTCAGGTAAAGAAACAACAGGGTCATAATGATATTTCAACATGGCATAACCGGTTGAAGAATTATAGTTATCCAAATCTCCTGCCCTACGTCCGTATTCATCTTCCGCTCCTGCATTGATCGGACTGTTAGAGTTGGAACAGTTTCCGTCACGACGGAAGAAAATACGTTCCTGACCATTGAAATACAGACAGCTATCATATAAAATCGTTGTATAGAAGCGTAAATCTCTTTTCTTATCCTTACTAAAATACATCTTTTCATCGACGTTTGTCCCTGTCTGTACATATGATGCATCTTCCCAATACTTGATCGATCCGTCTGTTTCTTCTACCAGATAATCGTCTACTAAATCCTGCGTAGGCCATGAACCACCATCCATTCCCCAATAATTCATCGTTGCATGGATCGGAAAATTCTTTTTAGCATATTCCGATATATTACCGGCATGCCATAAACCCTGATATTGCATAGGAGTATCATGTAGGGATGAATTTAATTTAAGACGTTCCACTACCAGAATTTGTTCCTGTGCTGTAACTGCCGTTTCGTACGAACGGAACATATCATAATAAGGACTCAGTTGGCTGCCATCGGCATCTAATCCTAAGGCCGTACCTGCTGCAATCACTTTATCATAATATTGGCTTTGGGCAGAACCACCATCGGCATAAGCCGCCGCTTGATTTGCTACACGCATCAACAAAGCATGGGCAGCCATACTACTGACACGTCCTCTGGCTACTTTTCCGGTTGCCGGTAATGCCTGGGCCGCTTCTTCCAAATCCTTTATGATAAAATCATATGTCTCCTTAACTGAAGAACGTGGTATTTGCAAATCATCCTCTACAGACAACACACGGTCAATAATCTGTAGTCCTCCATATTGACGGGCAAACAAGAAATAATGAGCTGCACGTAAAAATTTCAATTCCCCGACAGTACGGGTTTTAAATTCTTCTGAAAATATTTCACTTGCGGTAATCTCTTCCATTGCTGTGTGAATACGCCAAAGAACACTGTAATCCAACCATTCATAATTATCATCTGCGGTCACCCCTTCTGCACGGTCCCTCGACCAGTAAGAACTGTTCAGCGTACCTGTCATAGCATTCTTTGTTGAACTTTCAGCATGGCAGGAATAACGATGTCCGTATGCTCCTAGCCACAAACTTTTTTGTAGTACACTCGAGTAGATGGAATACACAAATGATTCTGCCAACGTTTCACTCGTCCATGTATCATCCCCAATGATCTTATCATACGGTCTCGTATCAAGAAAGTCCGAACATGAAGTATTTGTCAATGCAAGGCCTAAAACAACAAGGCCTATATATATTCTTTTCATAATTTACTCTTTTATCTGTTATTAAAATCCTAATTGGAATCCAAGGGAATAAGTACGCATCATCGGATAAGCATATCCGTCGAAGTTCGAAGCTTCAGGGTCAGCATATTTCACAGAAGGACCGATAGCGAATAAGTTCACACCAGAAGCAAAGACCGTCAGATTCTGTAACCACGACAAGCTTCTCAAAGCTGCATATTTCAAATCATATGAGACTGTCAACGATTTCAAACGCACATAATTTGAATTGCGAGCCCAAAAATCAGAATCGACATAGTTATTATTTTCATTCAACGACGTATTACCCGGACGAGGGAATGTAGCATCGGTGTTAGTCGGTGACCAGGTATCGAGCTGATAAGTAAAGTCCAGCCTTCGTTCACCTTCTTTTCCCATAGCTACAGCACTCATATAAGTCTGTCTACGACCGGTTCCCTGGATATTTGCCAAAACATTTAAACCTTTCCAGTTTGCCGACAAGTCGATACCAAATACAAAACGCGGACTTGCATTGTTTCCGTATTTACGCTGATCCTGCCCTGTAATCTGACCATCACCATTCACATCGGCATACCATAAATCACCGGGGCGCAGGTCTTTCGAATTAATACGTTTCGGATTATTCAATACATCTTCCGGAGTCATATAAAACTGTGTCCCGACGAAGCCTGTTCCCAGATAACCTTGCTTATATCCTTGTTCACGAGTATAAGGATTTGACAAAGTCACTTTATCTTCATTGGTTATTGCCTTAATCGAGCGATACCAGGTAAAGTTGAAACCGGCAGAGAAATTAACTTGCCCAATCTTATCCGTATATTTTACAAAACCATCCAATCCTTCAGAACGGTCTTCTGCCTTGGAAACAATCAAAGGCAGGTCATAACCGATCGGATCCGTATATTCATATTTCGGTGCCACCAGATATCCCTTTGTCCGTTCATAAAACCAGTCGAACGAACCTTCCAGTTTGTTTCCCAACGTAGAAAAATCAATACCAACGTCTGTTTTATCACGGGTGTACCAGGTCATATTTATACTGGGAGTAGCCCCCGGCGTAATCGAATTGACCATGCTTCCACCGATTACATATGCATTAGAATTATAATTGAAAGTTGTCAAATAAGCATAGTCGTCATGTTTTGCTCCGTTCAAACCGATTTCACCGTATGAGCCGCGCACTTTGAAGTAATCGAATATACCTAAATCCTTTACCGGCGAAAAGAACTCTTCTTCCGAAATAGCCCATCCCAAAGAACCGGAAGGGAAGAAACCGAACCGGTTCCCTTTCGGAAAACAGTCCGAGCCATCGTAACGTCCGGAGAACTCTGCCATATACCGGTTGTCATAGTCATAACGAAGACGGCCTACATATCCCATCGAGGTCTGTTTACTTTCTTTGTTGCTTGCCGTAATACTGGCAGCATCTCCGTTTTGTATCTGATGTATCGTCGACAGATAGAAGGTATTCGAACTGGCAGAAAGAGATGTCCCATGATAATACTGACGGTTGTGCACTAAAGTTACCAGTACATTATGTTTTTCATTAAAGGTGTTCTTATAATCGGCACGCACATTGAAATCATATCGGTTGTGCTGATAAGAAGAACGAGTCATACTGATATTGGAAGGATCTTCAAAGGTGGCATTCCCATCCGCATCATAATAGGTGGCATTTTCATACCAGTCAGCCCTGTCCTGACTCTCGATATTATAATTTCCGTCAAAACCAAACTTCAAGCCTTTTACCCAAGGTACTGCCCACTCCAGATTTACAGCCAATTGATTATAAACGGTACGATATTTGATTTCACCCGGACCATCGAGTTGTAAGGCTGGGTTATCAAATTGATTGGAGACTGTGCCGTCCTCATTATACGGTTTCTCAAAAGGTGTCCTGTCCTTCAGGCGGGAATAGAGAGTATATGCACTGGCGCTGGGATATAGTTCGTCTTTTACCGTTCCATTGACATTCAAACCGACTGTTAAACCTATTTCATCGAAATTACTGCTTACATTGGTCCGGTAATTATAACGATCATAGTTCAACTTATCCGATTTATAAATACCTTTCTGTCCCAGATAATTCAGACTACCAAAATATTTCAGCTTATCATTACCTCCACTAATAGATACCGTATGTTCATTCTGAGGTGTATAATTACGTAATAACGCATTTTCCCAGTTTGTGTATGAACCCAGATTCGCTTCAATCTCTGCCATCTCTTCCTGCGTTCTGAACGAATTGAGACCATTACCCAAAGATTGATTTAATTTATTAATGGCCGTTGCATATTCATATGCATTCAAACGCTCCGCCGGATAAGACGGTGTATTGAATGCGAAATTAGCCTGATAATTTACATTCAACTTTCCGGCTTTCCCCTGTTTAGTAGTGACTACAACTACACCATTACCGGCATTCATACCATAAACAGCAGTAGAGGCTGCATCTTTCAATACGGTCATCGATTCGATATCCGATTTATTCAGTGCCATAAAACGGCCGCTCGAAGAAACAAATCCGTCAATCACATATAATGGATCTCCATTACCACGTATAGAAACACTGGCTCCATTCTGCCCCGGCTCAGCCGATCCCTGCTGTACAATTACACCTGGTACACGTCCTTGCAAACTCGATCCCATGTCCGAAAAAGGAACTTCGAGCACCTTCGTGTTATCTACTGTAGCCAAGGCGGCCGTATTTTTCCGGACACTAGTAGAACCATATCCAACAACAATCACCTCATCCAATTTTTGAGTATCTTCCCGGAGAGTGATTTGTAAAGAAGATTTATTCTTCACCGGAATAGACTGGGTCAGATAGCCGATATAAGATATTTCCAGAATAGCATCTTCCGGAATTTCCAAAGAGAATCGCCCGTCTATATCTGTTATACTTCCATTAGTAGTACCTTTTTGTACTACATTAGCTCCAATAACAGGTTCGCCGGTTTCATCGATAATCGTTCCTGTAACTTTTTTTCCTTTTTTCTGATTTAAACCATAGTTCAACTCGGTAGTGACCGAGTTGAACTGATCATGATCAGTTCCGGCATAAACATGACTTGAGAAAGGACCCGCTCCTAATAAAGTCGCAATAAAAAAGTATCCCCCTCGTTTCCAAACACACATTTTCTTGTTTTCCATAATAATAATGTTTAGTGAAAACTACTTTATACAATGCTTTAATTCATAAAAGATTTACGATTACAAAGTAAGTTATGATCTCATTATCAGTAAGTATAATGCTTGTGGTAAGAACTTTTAAATACGGAACGGATTCTCCAAAAATGTTCCAATTTAGGAACTATAGGAAAAAATGTAATCAAAGATATTGAATATATACTTAGTATATAACACAAAAAAGGCTGGACTCACATCGAATCCAGCCTTTTCTTTTAGATATAGAAACTTCTATTACAATGTAAACTCTCCTTCCAACCGGATATCATCTGAAGCTGCTCCAACCATGACTTTGAAGTCTCCCGGTTCTACCACCTGTTTCATTTCCATATTATAAAGAGACAGTTCTTCTTCACCCAATGTGAAAGTAACTTTCTTGCTTTCGCCTTTCTTCAGGGAGATACGTTCGAAAGCCTTTAACAGGATTGGGGACTGGGAAACAGAGGCTACTTTATCACAGATGTAAAGCTGAACGACTTCTTCCCCGTCACAGTCTCCGGTATTGGTCACCGTACAACTGACTGTTTGCAGGACATCTTTCCCATTACCTTTCTGCACCTCCAATTGACTGTAATCAAACTTAGTATAGCTCAATCCATAGCCAAAGGCATAAAGAGGCGTTCCTTCTTCTTCGACATAGGCACGCTGTTTTCCCTGTGAATAGAATAAGGGTAACTGACCTTCGCTACGGGGTACGGATACAGGCAAACGCCCGGCAGGATTATAATCGCCAAACAAAACATCGGCAATAGCCGTCCCACCCTGTTCACCCGGATACCAGGCAGTAAGCAACGCCTGTGCCTTTTCCGAAGCCAGGTTCATATTTAATGTACGTCCCTGGATATAAATAACAACCAATGGTTTGCCTGTAGCAGCTACCGCCTCCAGGAGTTTTTCCTGATCGCCCAGCAAACGCAATGTGCTACGGTCATATCCTTCGCCACAATCCATATCTGACAGGAGTTGGTTTCCGTCGTTAGAAACATCTGCTGCACCTGTACCTATATATTTTGTCTTGAAATCGCGGGCACTCGAACCACCAACAACCAAAACAACTGCATCTGCAGCACGGGCAGCTTCCACCGCCGCCGTGATATTACTGGTAGTTATATCACGGATTGCACAGCCTTTTACGTAATTCACTTTCGTTGAAGGAGAAACGGCTTTTCGTATGCCATCCAGTACCGTAACAATCTCTTCACGTTCCTGAGGAGCCGTATAGTCACCCAACTGGTTATACATCATATCCGCATTCGGACCGATCACAGCGATATTTCCGATATTTTTCTTCAGAGGCAATACACCTTCATTTTTTAATAAAACAATCCCTTCACGGGCAACTTCGCGAGCCAGTTCCTTGTGAGCTTTTGAACGTACCACCTGTTTGGCCTGTTCCGGTGAAACATACGGATTCTCAAACAACCCCATGCGGAATTTCAGACGGAGGACATTAGCGACCGCTCTGTTGAGGTCATCCATGGTGATGGCACCTTCTTCCAAGGCTTTCTGAAGATTCTTTCCATAAGCATTTCCTCCCAGGTCCATATCAAGACCAGCTTTTAAAGCTAGAACGGCAGCTTCCTTATTATCTTTCGCCACTCTTGCCCCTACAATACCTTCGATACTTGTTAAATCCGAATAAACGAACCCTTTAAAACCCCATTGATCACGGAGAACATCCGTCAATAAATATTTATTAGAAGTACAGGGAACGCCATCGATAGTATTATAGGAAGTCATAATTGTTGCGACTCCTTCTTCCACTGCTTTCTTGAAAGGAGGCAGATAATCGGAAAATAACTGACGCATACCGACATTGGCACGTGCACCGTTATGTCCGGCTTCAGGAATGCCATAAGCGGCAAAATGTTTCAAGGTAGAATACAAATGCTTTCCGTCATTCTGCGATTTACCCTGCATACCTTTCATAAAGGCAACTCCCAGATGAGTTGTCAGCACAGGATCTTCACCGAAAGTCTCTTCCATACGTGACCAACGGGGTTCACGGGCAATATCCAGCACCGGACCATAACCGATATTGGCCCCCTGTGAACGTGCTTCCAGGGCAATAGCCTCTCCCATCCGATGCATTAACTCTGCATTCCAGGTACTTGCCTGCGACAAAGATGTCGGGAAGACAGTGGTACCAATTGCCATATGTCCGTGCGGACATTCTTCTGCGAATAGGACAGGGATTCCCAGGCGGGTTTCTTCTACGGCATATTTTTGTAAGGCATTTAATGCTTTAGCTGACAGTTCCGGATTCAATCCTGTCTCCAACGTTTTTTGTGTCCAGGGATCGGCTCGAAGGACTGCCCAGAATGAACCGATAGGCATCGTCTTCATCCGTTCTTTATAAAGGTCGGAAGCAACAACGCCGTTTGTCGTTTTGGTATACATTTCCCAACCCAGCGGACAACATAACTGGCCGACTTTTTCTTCAACTGTCATACGCCCTATAAGATCTTTTACTCTGTCTTCAACAGGAGCCGTAGCCTGTTTGTATAACGGTTGTTGTGCCATTGCATGTCCTGCAAAGGCGATAAGCCCGATAATTAAAGAAGTTGTTTTACTCATATAACATGTGTTATTTTATTTCATTTATTATCTCTTCAAAGTGAACTGCAAAGCAACCGGTTCGTTTTTCAACCCTTTCGGAAGAATAACTTTTACCTTACCGTCCTTGCTGGTATATTTCACTGTTTTGTTACCTTTCAGCATTTTCATTTTTCCTGTCGGAATGTTCCCTGTCCATTCAATTGTTTCAGGCAAATTCTCTCCTTCCGGCAAAGCATAAACAGCATATAATGTTTTACCGTCCTTGTCTGCTGTAAACCAAACATTTCCATCATTATAAACCGGAGTGATACGAGTGTTGTAAATAGCCTTTCCATTGGCTCTCAGCCAGTCACCGATCACATGCAAACGTTCTGCAACAGCATCTTCAATAGTACCCTGTGGCGTAGGACCGACACCCAGCAGCAGACATCCGCCTTTAGCCGTGATTTCAGCCAGCAGACCGATAACTTTCGTCGGTGATTTATAAGGAGCATTAGGAACCCATCCCCAGTCGTTGCTCAAAGTAATACAACTTTCCCAGGGATTATTCAACTGAGTCTCAGGAATACTACGTTCCGGAGTTTGATAATTTTCATTTCTTCCACGGATAGTACGATCCACAGAAATCAACCCCGGTTGAGTAGAAGTACGTACCTTGTTCAATAATTTATCCAGATGGACATCTCCACCGGTCACCCAGCCGCCATCCAGCCAAAGGATATCGAAGTTGCCATAATTAGTCATCAGTTCATCCATCTGGTTATAGGTAAATTCCTGGTAATTTTTCCACCAGTCCGGATGACGGTCTATCTTATAATTCTGGCGGCGGTTGGGAGTTGCAAAATAAGGATTCCAAAACCATTCGCAATGCCAGTCCGGTTTGGAGAAATAACACCCGATCATGAAATCCTTCTGACGGAATGCGTCAAAGACATAACGGGCTACATCTTTTTTGGGGTTATTGGCAAAAGGACCGTTTGCAATAGAAAAATCTGTATATTTTGAATCAAACATACAGAAACCATCATGATGTTTGGTTGTAAAAATCATATATTTCATTCCGGCATCCTTCATAATATCAGCCCATTTGTCCGGATTGAACTGTGTCGGGTTCAGTGATTCCTTCAATCCCCAATACCACTTCTTGTATTCATCGTACGTCATATCCTTTTTACGGGAAATCCAGTCTACATCCTCTGAACAAATAGACCATGACTCTACAATACCCGGAACCGAATAAAGTCCCCAATGGAATAATACACCGAATTTCTGGTCCTGCCATTTATCAAGTTTATCCAAGACCTGTTGATCTGTAGGCCATTCATAATCAGTAGAACGTTCATGAACGAATCCTTGTACTTCTTGGGCGTTTACATTCATAGACAAAGCTACGCCAACTAAACATCCGAATAGTGTTTTCTGGAATTTCATAAAATGATTGTTTTAATTATTGTACATTCTTAATTTTTCGTTTAAGTCAAATCAGATTTAGTATTAAAAATCACGGCAAGTTATAGAAAATATCCCAAATGTAAAAATGTAATCCAGACAATATGTAACAAAAAAATGTATGGACCGGGGCGAGTGATTGATTTGTCAGACGACATTCAATCTCAGCCCGGTCCATACACTTTCTGTTCTATTTATTCCAAAGAACTATCCAATACGATAGTCTGCCCTTTTGCCAACTTAACTGATTTCACCAAGCCGGCATAACGCACTGGTATAATTTTATCCTTCTTCGTCCTGTCCGCTTTAATCACAGCTTTAGTCAATACTCCGTCTTTCCAGAAAATATCGACCTTATACCCACCACGTGCCCGTAATCCGGTAACAGAGCCTGTCGGATATTTTGCAGGTAAGGCTGGTAACAAGCTGATTTCCCCTGCATGACTCTGTAAAAGCATTTCGGTAATGGCGGTAGTAATACCTAAGTTTCCATCTATTTGCCATGATTTCATAAATTCGCAAGTCAAATTCGGAGATAAAGCCAGGTCAAAATGACGGTCTATCACACGTTGCACACTATCCGGTTCTTCAAAACGGGCCCAGTAAACAGCCGGGAATGATCCTGTCCAGCTACCACTGTTATAAGAATAACCCGGACGTCGGTATTCTATCGTTTTTCTGAAAGCCTGAGCCAGTTCAGGTGTCCCGCGCAACGTTATTTGACTTCCTACGGCAAATGCCCAACCATGCCCGACCTGTCCGCTGGCCGGATTGGAAGGTTCCCAATCGTCATTCCATTCCTGTAGTTGTCCTGTTCTTGGACTGATCTTCATCGGAGGCAGTTTAGCATATGCCTTTGCCACTTCTTCTTTAAAAGCTCCGTCATTCAGAATTTCAGCAGCATTCATCGTGTTTTCAAACAAAGCACGAATGATCTGCATATCCTGAGCGGAACCGATACAGGCCCATCCCTTCTCGCCATTTGGTTTGATATAACCATTCTCAAAAGATTCGGATGGACTCATTACCAGATACCCATCCCGGTCCGTTTGCAAGTTATCCAGATAAAAGATGGAAGCACTCTTTAATAAATCATAGTGATTGTGAAGGAAATCCTTATCCAGAGTAAACAGATAATGTTCCCAGATATGCTGGCAAAGCCAGGCACCTCCTACCTGAAACAAGGAATATAATCCGGTTCCTCCAACCATCCAGGTCGTACGCCATATATCGAGATTATGATGGGCAATCCATCCACGGGAGTTATACAGGTTCTTGGCTGTCCTGGCACCGTCGACAGATGTCTCCCGGATCATATCGAACATCGGGAAATGGCATTCGGAAAGATTGGTGATCTCAGCCGGCCAGTAATTAATCTCCGCATTGCAATTGATCGTCCAGTTTGCACTCCAGGCGGGTTGCATGTCCTGATTCCAGATACCTTGTAAGTTTGCCGGCTGTGAACCTGGCCGTGAAGCCGAGATAAGCAGATAGCGTCCGAACTGGAAATACAAAGCAGTAAGGGCCGGGTCCATGCTGGGTTTATAATTTTTTATTCGCTGGTTAATCGGTAAATTTGATTCCGGAGATTCACCCAAATCGATACTTACCCGTCCGAACAGGGAAGAGTAATCTGCCAGATGCGCCTTATATAAATCAGGGTATTTCTTTGTTTCCAGAGAGGAAAGATATTTTTTGCATATTGCTTTTTCATCTCTCCCATTTACAGCAGGATCTTTATCGAAACCATTAAAGCTGGTGGCTGCAACAAAAGTAATAGTGGCAGATGCCGCATCTTTTACATGCAATTTATCATCTTGGGCAGAAATCGTTCCTCCCTCCTGCTTTACTAATAACCGACCTTCAAAACGCATGCCTTTCCCTTCCTTATATACCGGAGGATGAACGCCTGTATAATTAGGATCGGTATGCCAGGGAGCCTGCCCGTTGATTACAATCTGATCACCTTCCACCTTTGTCTGGTTATTGATCTGACTACCCAGGCCAGCGATAAACTCAACAGCGTTCTCCTTATCTGCAGAGATATTCATAACAAGAGCCTGGTCGGGATATGAAGCAAACAGTTCCCGTTTATAATTAACTCCATTCTGCGTATATGTAATCGTGACAACTCCCCGGTTCAGGTCCAACTCTCTTCTATATCCGGAGAGATTTCCATCACCAGGCCATTCCAGCAGAATATCGGCTAAAGGCATATAATTCTGGTTCCAGGGGCCGAGCATATGTTTATCGATCAGTTCTTGAGCCTCCAGGTTCTTTTCTTCCAATAGTAATTTTCGTATTTCCGGAAGACATTTATAAGCTCCCGGCCGCTGCAAATCCCGTGGTTCGCCACTCCAAAACGTATCGTCGTTTGTACGGATGGTATCTTTGGTTACTCCCCCATAAACCATCCCACCCAAACGCCCGTTGCCTATAGGAGTCGCTTCATACCAGGAGGCGGCAGGCTGGTCCATATAAAGGATGGTAGAAGATAGATTCTTTGCCGGAGGTTGACCTCCGGCACAAGATAATAATGCTACCGGTAATAGGTACCGGATAACTTTTATAAAAGTGTTTCCCATAATATATTTATCAATTATTTATAGCCGGATTTCTGATCCAATTGAGGATTAACATCCATCTCACTAAGCGGAAATGGCCACACATACATATGGTCCTCAAATGTACATTTTCCTGCCGGAGTTACCAAAGAATTCATTACCTCTTTTGCTGTCTTCCACCGGATTAAGTCAAAATGGCGTAATCCTTCGAAAGCCAATTCACGTCTTCTTTCCAGCCGTAGTTCATCACGGGTTACAGATGTTACAGAACTCAAGCCGGCTCTTTCCCGGATTTCGTTCATGCACTTGACAGCCAAAGCATCTGATGTAGTACCATTCCCTTGCTCCATCATTGCCTCTATATACATCAGATAAACATCTGCGTAACGGAGAATAACAACATCATTATCTGTCCGGAAATCATAATTTGTATATGTGTAAGTTTCCTTTTTGTATTTATCCATATGTTTCAGTAAGATCCATCCTGTCAAAGGAGCCTGTTCTGTCGATGCTTCTTCTCCAAAAGGATTGATAAATGTTTTCTCACCTATGCCTGTAAAAACATACCATTCTTTTAGACGTTCATCATTCTCATTATAACATTTCATCAGATCGTCCATTGGAGCGATTTCATTCTGATAATAATAAACCATCTCTGCATCATGCCGGTAATCCGGGTTCAGGTAGGTAATGGAAAAAATAATTTCCGGGTTATCCTTCTGTCCTTCTCTTTTTATAAAAATAGACTGATAAGTATCTGCCAGACGATATTGGCCGGACTGAATCAATTCCCGGGTAATGTTTTCTACCGTTTTCCAATCGCCCTGAAATAAAGCAATCCTTGCCTTTAAAGCCTGGGCGGACCCTTTTACTGCATGTCCGCTGCCATAAGCAATGTCCGGTAAATTTTCTACGGCAAAATTAATATCCTGATAGATAAAATCATATACCTCTGAAGCCGGACTTTGCTTTACTTTAGAAGCCTCCACCGAGGCTATCGCCTCCTTATACAAAGGAACATCACCGTAAAAACGAACTAACTCGAAATAGAAAAAAGCTCTTAGAAAACGAACTTCGGCTTCATAAGCATTTGCCTTTTCCTCACTCAACTTGGCATTCTCTTTCGCTATCGGGAAATTCTTCATAAAATTATTACACGCTGCAACGCCTTCATATCCGGCTTTATAATTATCACTGATAATTCCACCGGTCGTCGCTTCTATCGATCCACTCTGGATACTGGCTATTCCGCTCCAGGTTGTCCAAGAGTAAGAATTATCTGTAATATTATCCAGTCCGTAGCGGCTCCAACTCATCGATCCTCCTTTGAGTTTGGTATAAACACCAGCAATTCCGCTTTGAATATCGAGTTCGGTTTTCCAGAAATTATCCGGTCCTAACTGGTCCTGAGGAAACAGATCCATATCGTTACATGCAAGCATGGTAAACAGCAAACATGTAAGAAGCATATATATCAGATTCTTTTTCATGGTTGTTTTTTTTAAGTTTTAAAATTTAAGATTTAATCCAAGTGAGAAGGTTTTCGCATGAGGATACTGGGCATGCCAGCCATCTCCCGCCCGTTCCGGATCAAAATCAGGATACTTCGTAAAGGTGAAAAGATTCTCTCCCGAGAAATATACCCTCAGAAAATCAATACCAACTTTATTCAATAATGATTGCGGCAGATTATATCCTAATTGAATATTCTTCAATCTCAGGTAAGCGGCATCTTTTAGATTATAAGTGGAACGTAATCCCGTCATCGGTGCATAACCATGCGTATAAAGTGCCGGAACATTGGTATCCGTATTTTCCGGAGTCCATGCATCCAGGAATCGTGAAGATGGAGGAGCTCCCTGTGCAAACGGGGCATCGCCAAAGAAGTCCGTCCATATCTTGCGGCGGGTTATTCCCTGGAAGAATACCGACAAATCCCAATTCTTATAGCCGACATTAAAGTTAAACGAATATAACATTTTAGGATAGACACCTTCTACCATTGTCCTGTCTTTTCCATCGATTACTCCGTCATTATTCAAATCCTTAAACTTGATGTCTCCCGGTTTTGGATTATTCGGATGGTCCGGTGAGTTGGCTATATCTTCTTCCGACTGGAATATTCCGTCCCAGATATATAGATAATGTTCTCCATACGGTTTTCCTACTTCATAAATATAACTGCCATAAGAAGGAGCTCTTAATTCCAATACCTCATTCTTATTTATGGAAGCCATAAAGCCTGCTCCGTAAGTAAATTCGCCAATCCTGTTCTGATGTCCGAATTCCAATTCAAAACCACGGTTTCGCAATTTTCCGTAATTAATTGTCGGAGCTCCCATCCCCACACTCAGCGGAATAGCAGCTTGCGATAAAATACCATCAGTTATTTTATTGTACCAGTCGATCGTTGCAGAAAACAGGCCGTTGCCTAATGTAACATCCATTCCGACATCCGTCACAGTCGTTGTTTCCCACTTCAAGGATCTGTCCTTCAGATCTTTTTGTATCACAGCCTGCTGCACCGCTCCGTCAAAAATATAAGCAGTACTGGAATAAACCTCCTGATAAGGATAATTACCAATTTCCGAATTCCCCAGTTTACCCCAGGAAAGACGAAGTTTTAAATTATCCATCCAGTTAATATTATCTTTGACAAATGATTCCTCTGAAATTCTCCACGCACCAGAGAAGGAAGGGAAAATACCCCAACGATTATCTGTATGAATCCTACTGGTTCCATCATAACGGAAATTAGCCTCCGCCAGATACTTCCCTTTATAAGAGTAATTCAAACGTCCGAAAAGAGAACGCAATGAATATTCGGCAAGTCCTCCGGATAAAGTCTGTCCGGCCGTGGAACCGCCATTGATTTCCGTCATCGAATCTGAAGGATAGTTCTCACGCTTGCCTTCCAGCGTCCGTGCGCTCTGAGCCTCTTCCTGATAACCCAATAGAGCCTCTATGCTATGATCGTTCGTTATATCCCAGGAATATCCCAAGGTTGTATAAAACATACGATAAAACTCCCTTTGATCCCGGTTGGATACACCTTTCTCCGGGAAAAAATCAACAGCATACATGTGTTCATCTGCTCCTCCCGGTTTATAGTCAGATTCTTTCAGGTAATAATAGCCTTCAGGATGGGCCGGAATGCGTATTCAGGAACTGGTCGGCATAACGAAAACCAGCCTTAGTCGTCCAGTTCAACTGCATATTATCCTTTTTAATAAAATCAACAATGGCATAAGCCTGCGCATTGGCAATCCAGTTCTCCACCTTCCGGGAAGTCTCGTTCATTGCCCAGACAGGATTTCGGTTCAGCCATTCGCCACCATAACTCTCCGGCATATTCAGATACGAATAACGACCGCTTCCATCCGGCAAATAAGGTTTTGTCATTGGACGTGACTGAAGGATCATCAGGACTAATCCATCATTCGTATAGTATGGTTCATCCAGTTTGCCATTATAAAAATTACTGGTTGCCCCGATCTTTATCCGTTCATGCACCTGTGCTTCCAGATTCATCAGACCGGTATATCGCTTGTAATCATACCCCGGCAGCAGACCTTCCTGCTTTAAATATCCAAGAGAGACATTATAGGTCACCTTTTCCGTACCACCGCTTACATTGATGTTGTGCGTCATGTTTGAACCGGTTTTGAAGGTTTCCTCCATCCAGTTATAATCCGGATACAGGTTCATATCCCGATTAGGATCACTATATTTATCAATCATTTCTTGGGAATACTTCACCTTCCCTCCCATACGGTCAGCCATCTGGTTATACATTTTCATATAAGTAGCCGATTCCCAGACCTGATCGCTCAGGCTAGTCGCTTGTTGCCAGCCATAATTAAAACTATAAGAGACTTGTGCCTTTCCTGATTTCCCCTTTTTCGTGGTTACCAGAATAACGCCGTTAGCCGCCCGGGCACCATAAATAGCAGCAGACGCAGCATCCTTTAAAACACTGATGGATTCTATATCATCCGGAGCCAATGCACTTAGAGATCCTATAATCCCATCGACCAGTATCAGCGGATCGGAACTGGCACCAAACGACCCTTTCCCACGAATGGTAATATTTCCGCTATCACGCCCCGGTTGAGCCGAATTACTTACAATCTGCAAGCCGGGGATTTTCCCCTGAATCATATTCTGAACATTCGGCTGCGGCCGTTCTTCCAGTTCTTTTGCACTGACAGACGATACAGATCCCGTTAAGTTGATCTTTTTCTGCGTACCGAAACCGACCACTACCACTTCATCCAGCCTTTGCGTATCTTCTTTCAATGCTATATTCAGAACCTCCCTGTTCTGAACCGGGATTTCCATAGTCAGATAACCTATATAGGAAACTTCAAGAATAGTACCCTGCGATACCGAAAGTGTGAACTTTCCATCCATATCCGTGATAGAACCGTTGGTTGTTCCTTTTTCAACCACATTAGCCCCTATCACAGGCTGTCCGGTTTCATCTACAACCGTACCGGTAATTACCTTTTTTGCCTGCTGATTAACAATATTATTATCTTCCGGTTTGTAAATAATAATATGCTTATCTTTAATCTCGTATTGTAATCCTTGATTTTTCAATACCTGATTCAAGATAGTTCCTACTGTTTGCTGGTGGACCTGTACCGAAACCCTTTCCTTCAAATTCACCTCACTACTTTTCAGAATGACCGAAAATTCCGAATTCTTTTCTATCTCATTAAAAACACTTTCTAACGTCTTATTATTTATATTCAAATTAAAACGAGTAGTCTGGGAATAACCTGGAGCTGCAAACATATTATAAGATAGAAAAAATAAGAGAATAAATATGTTTCTCATGGCTATAATTGTCTTTCGGTACCCGGGTTTTCCCCGACCGGTACCTGTGTTATTTTTCATAATGAACCAATTTTAATTAACAATAAACTCTGTAACATGATCTCTCTGATCCTATATCAAGGATCCTGATACTGCCTCATATTTACTGCGAATAAATAAAAAGCAGGTGGTAATGATTTTTCATTTTATCATAGGCAACAGTATTTAATTAGTATTTCTTTCTTATTTCGATGGTACCATTTTTCTTTTCATATTTCCAAAAACGCTTGTGGGACAATAAGGTCAATATTTGTTCCAAATTTTCATTATAACCGAAATGGGCAAAATAACGATCATTTTTAAGAGATTCGGAAGCAATCAATATTTTCACGTTGAATTTGCGTTCCAGTATTTTAGCTATTTCATCCAATGTCGTATCTCTGAAATACAACACCCCTTCTTTCCAGGACAGATATTCAGCTGTATTCACATTCCTACATTGAAATTCACCGGTCCGATTATCCAATACCAATTGTTGATTAGGTCGCAGAACAATGCCGTTTACCGCTTCTTTATTTGATGGCATTGCCTTTACCAAACCCTCTTTCAGTGTCACAATAGTCTGATTATCATCTTTATAGGATTTAAAACCAAACTTCGTACCTAAAACCTTAACCGACAAATTATCGGCATTCACAAGAAACGGATGTTCAGCATCTTTCGCCACTTCAAAGAACCCCTCCCCGGACAGACTGACACATCTCTCCTTTCCTGCAAATAATGTCGGATAGGTTAACTTTGATCCTCCGTTTAAAGTAACAACAGTTCCATCCGGCAGCGTTATTTTAGTCGTCACACCTAACGGAGTCACTGTTTCCGCATATAGATTAGCCTTTAACTCCTGTCCGGACTTATGACCGAGATGATAAGCCGCACTAACAGACATGAGTAACAATAAAGCAATTCCGGCAGCTACTAAAAAGCGTATGTTAACACGTTTTCCGTTCATCCGGGAAGTCAGTATGGAATCCGTCTTTATTTTATCATTAACACGTTCAAAAACAAATTCTTTACTATCATTTACCTGTTCTGATACATCCGGATGTTTTAAAGCATTCAATACCCGAAATACTTCCTTACATACTTCATCTACTACCTCTTTATTTTCATCAACTTCTTTTAAAGTCATGATCTCTTATTTTTCATTAATCCTTATAATCTATCATATCTCTGTTTATAAAGAGTATTCCTCCGTTTTTCACCTATAGAGATATTTTTGTTTTTCACTTTTTTTATCATTAAAACTCAAAGAAGGATAGTACTTCTTGACCGTTTCCACAATTTTACGAATAGCAATATTCATTTGCTGCTCAACCGTTCCTTCCGTAATCGATAGAATCCGGGCAACTTCCTTATGTTTTAAACGTTCTTCCCTGATCATTAAAAAAACAAGTTTACATCGTTCGGGCAATTCGGAAACAGCACCGTTATAAACATCAAGCATTTCCTCTTCTATCATCTCTCCTTCCACGTTGTTTCTATCGATCAGTAGTTCTACAGGCATATCATCGATGGAGATATTCGAATTTTTCTCTTTTTGTTTCAGATAATGATAAGCCTCATTCCGGCAAACAATATAAATCCAGGCTTTCAGATCCTTTATGTCAAGCAGGGAATTTCTCTCTTTCCAGAATATAAAAAAGACATCGGAAACGACTTCCTCACAGTCCGCCTTATTAGGTAAAAAATAATGGATAAACCGATATACCTGTGGATAGATTATATCATAAAAAGAGCGGAAAGCATCCCTGTCTCCGGAAGCAATCCTTATCAACATAATTTCTGAAATAAAATAAGTATCTCTCATTCTGCAATATTCTCGAACCTCTTACCTATAATGTTCGTCTCTTGATAATAACGAGTAAAGATTCACCATTTCCCTATAATGAAAAAACCATTTTAACATATTTATATTACATAAGTTATATCTTTGCACGCAGTTTTGATTGACAATATATCTGTAACATGATCTGTCACAAAACAAAAACGGGAAGTGCTGCGAACACTTCCCGTTACTTTTATTGACATGTACCTATTTCAAAACTTAACCTGCCGGCTTTATATCCACCCATTCACCTTTACGGGTTTCAAACGATAATATGCCATCCTCGTTCGTTACATCTCCGGCATTACCCGTTACTACTGCTTCGTCTGTTCCGAACGGAGAAGCGAGACGTAATGTTCCGCCCTGTTCAGGATAGATGCGAAGTTTGGTGATCTTTCCGTTTTGTTTTTCGGCAGAGATAAGGAAAGCACCCATGGCACGAAGGTTATCAAAAGAGACATTCGACCAGTCGGAAGGGATTGCCGGGAATACACGGATGATTCCGGTATGGCTTTGCAAAAGCATTTCCTGGATACCGGCAGCGAAGGCAAAGTTACCTTCCAGGGTAAACGGACGGTATGTGAATCTGGATTTTCCTGTTTTTGTCTGGTCGCCGTTGGCATGAAATGTATTACGCAAGCAAAAACATTCAGCAAATGTACGCAATTCCCGGGCAGCGCCATCACCGTCAAATGCACGGGCTTTCATATTACCAAACCAACTGTATGAATAACCGGTCCAGTAATCGGGACCATAATCCTGCAACTTCTTTATCGTAGCTTTAATGATCTGTTGTGACTTTTCACCCTGGCTCCAATCCAGCAAACCCAATGGATGGATAGCCATCGCATGAGAGAAATGGCGGTGGGACTGATCGTATGAGAAACCTTTGGCAAACGTCAAGGCACCATCCTTATCCACATCCAGTTCCGGTAGTTGTTCATTCAGTTTTTTCCAATGAGCTGCCTCTTCCGGGATCTCTAATTCCCCGGCAAGTTCAGATGCGGCACTGAAAGCAAACTTCATCAAAGCCAGATCATAGTTTGTCATATCCTTAAACCAAGCATTGATCGAGTTATCGTATATCTCAGGACTGGAACTCATGGTCAGTTTACGAACACCCTGAGCATCCACCACGGATATTTGTTCCAGATATGTAGCCACGTCTTTCAGGAAAGGATAAGCACGATCTTTCAGGAAATCACGGTCCATCGAATATTTCCAGTGAAGATAAAAATGCTGTGCCAGCCAGGCTCCGGCCGTCTGCGACATGGAATATTGAATCCATCCACCCATCGGAACACCTAACAACGTACATACACCGGGGACATTCATACCATCCGTTTCAAAATACTGGCGGGTATATTCCTTATAGACATCACGCTGATTCCAAAGCGTATTCAGATAACCCAAACCTTCCGTCAGGTGGTTGCCGGTATAAGTCGGCCAGTAACTGAGTTGAGTATTCAGGTCATGATGATAATCGCCTTTCCAGGGCGGGAGTTTACCGTTATCGGCAGTCCATACAGCCTGCAAAGAGATAGGATAAGAGTTTTCGCGGGTGGCAGAACCATATTTATACATTTCATTATCATATTGTTTCTGCAAAACAGGATCCGGAAGTGTGACGGATGACTGTGCCCAATAGTTCTTCCAGAAATTCAGGTGAGACTGATAATCCTGATTCACTCCGCGTGTCATGGCTTCCTGTGTCTTTTCAGTTGCCTTATCGGATTCCAATGAAGAAGTCACACTCCAGACACCATACAGCGTCTTTCCTTTCTGCTCCCAACGAACATTCACATCATACGAAAAACCATTCCAGCCTTCCTGATGATAGGCTATCTGATTCGCATCTTCATCAATAGTACCTTGTTTATAACCTAGACGGCGCAAATCCTGCCCTTCTACGGAATTACCGGCTTTATCTCCTCCTGTACTGTATTTGGGAGAAATTAAGGTAGGAGTTATCGACGAGGGTAAATCCTCGAAAACAAACCAACCGACCGGTTCGGTGGCATGAACAAAAGTTTTCAATGTAGTTCCATTATCCCAGGTCGCTTCACAAAGCGCATCATTCAAATAAAGACGGACATCGGAAGGAGAGCCTAGTTCTTTCAAAGAAAATTCCAGCGCCGCTCCCGGTATTTTGGACGGAGCCGGTTGACGGTCATACGGATGGTCGTATTTCTGCTGAACCGGAAGATAATCCTTTTTCTTCACTTGTTCACGAACCCAGGCAAACCGGTTATTCGGACCGGAGATACTATCCATCGGACGCAAATCCCAAAGGTCAGTCCTGTCCAGGGATAAGCGTAAAGCCGAATCCCGCTGCCAAACCAGGGCACCAACAGTCGCATTTCCTAATGGCATTCCCTCATCCCAGGTCTTTGCCAGATCGGAGAATTGTAAATCGCTATCCGACGGTCTAACCGGAAGATCAATTCCGGCATTGCAGGATGTCAGTAACCACACACTTAATGCTAATAATAAGTTTTTCTTCATAATATCTGTTTTTTTCACTTATATACAAAGATAAAAAGAGGAAATATATAAAAGCAACATACTTCCTCTTTTCTTTATATCCATATCGGATTCTGCAAAAAGATTCCCTAATTTTACAAAAAACCGACAGTCTTTATTGAACGATCATTCCTCCACGATAGCCACTTTCGAAATAACCAGATCAGGACCATTCTTCAACTTTGCTTTCAAACGAAGTATTCCGTCATTTGAATCTTCACGCATAATATGGAGTTTAACCCATGACTCTTCATTCTCTTGTTTTACCAATTCGTAGTCACGACCTTCAAAGACTAGATGCCCCGTGCGTCCTTTCTTATCCTGGTCGGCAAAACAAACATATAAGGAGCCTATGATTCCCGGAGGACATTGGATCGTCAACTCCATCTCCTTTGCCTGCCAGTCGGGAGTTATCTCGTATGTTGTCTTCTTATTGGCAAAGGTTTTATCCGGAGCTGCACAGTCTATATACAACAAAGCATTGCTGAACTCGCCGGTAACAGTACTCTTCAATGGTTCCACATAAGTCAGCATTTTCTGCAAGGAGGCAATATCTTTTTCATACGAAGGATCAAAATCGTCCGAACTCATATAATGCAGGATGCTGTTCTTCAACTGGCGTGCAGCCGGATTCTTTTCATCTTTCAGGTCAAAGCCGCAGACAAGCAATTTTCCTTTTCCCACTTTCAACTCAAAGATAGAGGCCAGCTTATTATTCCGGTGGAAATCATCGATCGGCTGCGCAATCGGCTTATAACTTTCCGGATAGTCGTTGATATAGAAGGCACGGGCATCTTTATAAACGGATTGCCACTGCCAGTCGCTATGTGAATCGGTCGGGAACTGTGCAAACAACGGATGTTTATCGCGAACAATCATACCGATCGTATTCTTACCCTGCCCGGGGAAGAAAGTCAGCGACCAATATAAAGGATAAAAACTAATCTTATCGCAGGTTTCTTCCGTCCCTAAAGCAGACGCCTGCAAAAGAACCTTCTCTCCTTTTTCCAAACGTTTCAGGCATTCCGCATCCATCCGGTCGGTAACATACACATCTTCGGCCACAACAGGTTTGCCCGAAGATTTTGCAGACGGATAAACCCAGATATTCCAACGGTTAACTATGGGCCGTCCCTGCAAACCGACTTCAACCGTCAGTTTTTGAGCGGCAGAGATAGAAGAAAGATCGCAATTTATTTTACCTCCCAGTTCGGAAGTACCTACGGGCCAACGGCGGAATGCAGTCTTTCCGGAAGCGACCAGATTACTGTCTTCATCTTTAATCTTCCAGTAAAGCCCCTCCTGCAAATCTTCGGTTCCGTAATGTGCCAACTGCATTTCAGCCGTAAAAGGCTTGTTGTTTTCCCATACATATTTAGGCATACGTAACAAAGGAACTGTCGTATCATGGTGCGCACGGAACTGTTCAGGCGTTGTAATGCCTTTGCTGTCATAAAAAACATCCAGCCAACCGATCAACGCTTCGCCCTGCCCCTGATAATCCTGCATGCTAAGCAACTGGATACCGGCACAGGATGGTGTACGAAGGAAGGATTCTATTTCATATTTGTACATGATCTGGTTCAGGGCACCGGAAGCCGCGACAAATTCCTCATTCTGTTCTTCGATCTTGTTTTTACGCGCCTGTTCACGAAACTCTTCAAAGTTACGGGCTTTCAGTACACCTGTATATTTCTTTATCTCCTCCCATTTCGGATAAACCGGCCATTGCCCGATCTCATGCGAAAGAATGGGGATGTCCGAACGTGAATACACATCTTCAAAATCCCAGGCGGTAGAAGCACCGCCCCGAAGCCCGCGGGTTCCGCCCAGTCCGTCTATATAATGGGTGACCATATATTGATCGAGCGGCATGATCTTACGAGCCGTTGAAGTTGCATACAGGCGGCGCGAGTCTTTTTCTTTCAAGGGTTTCATCCACGACTCCATCACTTCGAAATCAGAGTTACCCAACTCGTTACCGATACATTGCATAATGAAAGACGGATGGTTGCCGTAAGCATCGATCATACGGGTTAATTCCTGCTGCACATACCGGTCGGCCGAAGGATTCTTACCCAATCCCTGCGGATGGCCTTTGGTATCCATCTCTTTTCGTTCTTTCTGCTCGACAGACATCCACCAGTCGATCCAAATCGTTTCTGCCTGGATATAAATACCGATCCGGTCAGCCGCGATAAAAGCAGCTTCCGGAGGACACCAGGAGTGAAAACGGACATGGTTCAGACCATAGTCTTTATAAATACGGAAAATCTTTTCCCAATCTTCTACCTTACAAGATGGATACCCCGTCAGCGGAAAGTGTACGCAATCGAGATTACCACGCAGAAAAACAGGTTTTCCGTTGATAAGAATTTTTGATTTGGATGTTGTCACTTCCCGGAAACCGAACTCAATTTCACGGGTATCGTATATTTTCTTTTTATCCCGTATGGTAACTTTCAACTGATACAAATGGGGAGTGACATCATTCCATAGCTTGATACCCTCCGGCATAGATGCTTTAAAATTCAGTACGTTCGCTCCCTTCTGTAACGGCTGTTCGGTTGTTTCCGTAAAAACAACCGTTCCACTCCCACGCTCGGTCAGTTGCCAGGTTATATGTGCATCGACCTTTTTGGATGAAGTATTCATCAAGATATCCATCAGTTGCAGAGAACAGGGAGAAACCTTGGTAAACACCTGCGGATTAGAGAAATGAACCGGCTCTATCGCCTTCAGTTGCAGGCGTCCGACAGCTCCATTCCAGATACTTTGCGTATATTCCGTATAGACATGACCTTTATCGCCAATATTATAGATCAGATCATTATTGATACGAATAGTCAAACGATGCTTACCAGGGGATAGATAACCGAGATCATGGTAATGGGGAGTAGACAAAGCATCCTGCACGGACACCTCCTTTCCATCCACAAAAACACGTGACTCCCATAAGACGCGTTCCAGTTCCATCCGAATGCGTTTTCCGTTCCATTCGGATGGAATTTCAATTTCTCTCGAATACCAGGCCGGACCGTAGTATTTATAAGCACGGGTCAAGATACCGAAATCGGAACCGGACGTCTTCTCGCCATATTGCGCTTCATCGGTTGTTCCCGGCAAGGCAATCGTTTTATCAAACGAACGGTCTTGCCAGTTTTCTTTCATCCCCTGATCGGCAGGGTCGAGACTGAACTGCCAGGTTCCTGCCAACGATTGAATATCCTGCGCATGCAGATAACATCCCAGAGTTAAAGAAAGTAGTGTTAGCGAAATAGTTTTGCTTAGCTTCATATAAAATTATGTTTCTGATACAGTCAATTAGCCCGGTCACAGTATGATTTACCCGCCAGCATGTGTGGATAAACTCCAATTCTTTATTCATATCACAGCTGTGAAACAAAAGAAACTCAACTGTGATACAAACGGAATCCAACTGTGAAACAAAAGAAATACATCTGTGATATGGAAAGAGTATTTGCTTATTCCGTCATAAACTTGAAATTATATTCACTGAATGACCAAATCTTTTTTCCTTTCGGTTGAACGGCTTTCCCTTTTTTCTTTCCTTTCTTATCAACCGTAACGGTCAGGTCGATGCGGGTAAACTCTCCCTTTTCGTAGTTATAGGAACTTCCGTCATCATCATAGAGAGAATATGTGCCCGGTTTGTTTCCATAATGCCGTACTTCCAGCGGATATTTCCGATCTCCGAATTTCGACATGGCAGGCCAGAGTGGGATAATACCACCGTCTTTTACATATACAGGAATATGGCGGTCAGCCGGGATAACAGTAATGACTTCTCCCTCACCGGCAAACTTTCCGGTATAAAAATCATACCATTTACCTTGCGGGAGAACGACTTTACGTTCTTTCTCACCGGCAAACAAAGGAGCGACCAGGATATTCTCGCCGACCATAAACTGGTCTTTCACTTCCCGGCGTACAGCCATCGCATACGGGTTCTCAGTTGCATCCAGCTTACCTTCTTCCGTCTGTGCTTCAACAGAATAACCTTCTTCCAGATTCATGGCACGTACCGGAGGTGTTCCATAAAAAGCATAATCGGCAAAAGCGGTATATAAATAAGGTATCAACTGAATACGCAACAAAGCGATTTCACGAATATCATCTTCTACATCTGCAAAAGTCCATGGTTTCGTCCCGTCCGCCCAGGCATTCAACTGTGCAATAGGCGAAAAACAAACGGTCTGCATCCGTCGAAGCCATTCTTCCGATGTTTTGGAGGAACGAACTTCCGGTGTCCATAACACGCCGATAAAAGAACTGTTTATCAAAGCGGTGATAAAACCGCGATGGTCGTAATAGTCATTATACAGGACATAAGGATAAGCATTCGTTCCCGCATTACCGGCACGCACCTGCCCATAAGTACGCAGATTCTTTTCACGATACATCTTTACCGTTGCCTGTTGCATCAGCGAACCATACAGGTTACGCAACTGTTCCGCCGGGATACCGGAAGGAAACGTCGCTACGTCAGGCCACAACCAGGAATCATAACCATCGTTCTCATCCATCTTATATCCGCTTATTCCCAGGTCGACCTGATGTTTACGGAAGTGATCGGTCATGATTTTACAGGCTTCAGGCATGGAGTAGTCGGGAACCTCACCCAGCCAGACCGTATGAGAACCGGTATAGGGTTTTATTTTATTGTATACTTCACTATGTTTGGATACATACGGATTCATCCAGAGGTTCAATCGTATATTCCGGTCGAGCATCTCTTTGGCAAAGCCGGGAGCATCCGGGAAACGGGTTTTATCCCATTCGTAGGTACAAGGATAAGCTTTACTATGCCATCCCGGTTCAAGGCCGATCACGGAAAGAGGAAATCCGCGTCTCTCAAATTCATCTACCTCTTTCTTTACATCGTTATCGGTAAACAAAGTCGGTGTACGATGCCAGAAACCCAGTCCCCAACGCGGAGGCAAGGCGCCACCACCATTATACAGATTGTAACGGCGAACGACATCCTGCATGGTTGGCCCCGCAAAGAAAACCAATTCCACACCCTGTGCGGGAACCAGGACTTCGATATTGTCGGAATAAGGTTGTGCAGGCCAGGTCGGATCTGTATTACGGTCTTGTTCCTCCGGAGCATTCGGTCCCTTGCGAACGGCCGTTCCTACCCATAAATCTATATAGCGGGCGGAATTGATCAATACACCATAGCCGCGGGAAGAGACGAAGAAAGGAACCGGTGCATGGGTACGGCCGTTATCGCTTCCGGTGTAATGATCCATGTGCAGCCGCATGATACGGCCCCGTTGTTCGACAGTTTTGAAGTTAAGCCCCAGACCGAATATCTTCTCCCCTTTTTCCAACGGGAAACTGATATACGTTTTGCCATCTCTTAATTCTGTTTTTACATCAGCCGGTGAAATAGGTAACCGACCTTCCGCCATCTGCCGCAAGGCTTCTTTCTTCGGAGTTATATCGAGTTCGCTCAGCAGGTTGATCTTTTCGGGTGTGCCTACTGACAGTTTCCATATTCCGGCATATTCATTATTGCCCCATTCTTTTGGGGTTACGTTCGGTTGACTATAGGCTGTCATGACTAAGCCGATAGACGCTAGTAATAAGGTAAGTCTTCTCATGGTATTGTTATATACGTATTTACTCCGCAAAATAAGAGTTTTTCTTTAAAAGAACAAATAGACTATACAAGATAAAAGATGGACAATCATTCGATAAATGCTATACTATTCACGTAAACACATAAAAACCCCAATATCTTTAATGCATGGATATTGGGGTAAAAAATAATCTTACAAGATTATTACAGTTTCTCTATTTCTTCAAGCGTTAGACCAGTGGCCTCCAAAATAAGTTGAATATCTAAACCTAACTTTTTCATATTTGCAGCAATCTCATTTTGCTTTCGGATTTCACCTTCTACGCGACCTTCGGCTAACCCTTCTACGCGACCTTCGGCTAACCCTTCCATACGTCCTTCTACACGCCCTTCCATACGACCTTCCATGAGACCTTCCAGCTTTGCACCATCCAGAACATCATTTTGTATCATAATGGCATTCAGGTGTTCATCGTAAGCATGACGTTCTTCGGGAGTCATATTATAATAACGTAGTTTCTCACGCGCCTCTTCCAGACCGGGAGCCGTTGTATCAGAGCGGATACACCCTGTTTTCAGATACTCTATCCATTCTTCCAACGGGGTCACAGCTACTTGATTAAACTCGTTCACACGAATCAGGTAGTATTCCGGAAAAATTTCTGCCGGAAGCTTATGCACAATTGCATTTTTCTCTTTGGTAGTCACTTCCAAACGGTCACCCGTATGTACCCCCGTGAAAATATTCTGCCCATGATACAGGTAATCGTCCCCTTTTCCTATATCAAAATATAGAATACTTATGGAGTATATTTTTTTCACTTCGCAATAACGTTCTCCCAAAGAGATATGTTCTGTAATCGCCTTAGCCACACCATAAAGGATGCGTTCAAGATAATAGAGTTCACGTGTATTCTGTACTTCCACAATGATGATATCACCCTTGCTGTTTTTAGCCTTGATATCTACTCTGTTGAATTTATCGTCAATGGTTTGCTGGTTACTTTCACTTTCCAACAACTCGATGATTTCAACCTTTTCGTCCAACAACACGGAAAGGAAGCCTTCCAGCACTCCGAAATTAGCTTTCTGACGCAAAAGACGTTTGATGGCCCAGTCAAAGCGGATATAACTATCTTTCATAAGGCAATACGATTAAACATTTCTATGCAAATATAAGCAATCCAAGTCAATATAGTTTACGGAAGTCTTACTATTTTACCTCCTCTCCCTGAATATTTCAAATCAGTTCGTATGCAATACAATCGCACCACTAATATTATCCCCTGCCTTTAACGGTTTTCTGAACGGAGCATAATAGCTACTCAAGAACATTTCGTTGCCGGCAGTGACGAAATCTGCCACCAGGAAACGGATACGGTCTTTTTCCAGCCATGAACGCCAGTGCTGTTTGCCATCTGAAACGGCGGTTACCTTATTGCCTGCGGCATTGGTTAGGCCGGCGTACCAGATATTACGACGGGTAGAGCGGAAATCGTTGCTTCCCAATTCATTGTAATCGAGGCTCCACGACCAGGTAGGTTCCACCCGCGGATTGAGATGCGAGGGTAAACCGGAATAAAACAGGTCTGCCTCTCCTACCGGACGACTGATATGGTCTTCCGGATAAACACTCCACAGGCCATCGCGACGCCAAAATGTTTTGTTGAAGGTTGCCGGAGCCTCAAAAACCAATCCCCATTGGCGGGGATTTACGTCAGCCAGCGCATTAAATGAATAGCTGACAGAAAGTTTTCCGGCCGCATTGACAGTCAGTTTATAGCTTCCTTCAAATTCTTTATAGCTTCCTTTCACCGTGACAACTACATCGTCACCGACTTTTGCCGCATCGATTTCCGTCGGGGTCCATTCCGTACAAATATCATTAAATAAAGGAGTATTTGCATTATGGTTCGGATAACAACCGCCGCCATTCAGAGGAAGCGCCATCAGCCACGGACCACCGTTCAAAATCTCCTGCTTTCCCTGTTTCAATGACAGGATTTGTCCGGTCGTGCGGCTCACTTCACAAATAAAGTTTTTGCCGGTAATGCGATAACGGTCACTTGCCTTCTTCAGTTGTGTCGTAAGCGGCTGCAATTCCGGTAATTCATTCTGAACCTGTTTACCTACCGGGATGATATACTCGTCGGCAATGAAACCGCGCGGATCGGTAAAAGAAAGATACAGCTCGTTTGCCTGATCCGGATTCATAATCGGAATACGTATCTGACCGCTCTCTCCCGGCTTAATCGAGACAAAAGAAACTCCTTGTTCATCCCCATATTTCCAGTTGAGTTGCAATTCATTGAAATTAGTATAGGTATATCTGTTTTCCAAATGAATAACCAATTCTTTAGCAGGCGACAACCGGTCCGTTTGCACACGAATCGGACTATATATCTTTTTCATATCCCAATATTCCGGTTTCGGACGACGCCATCCGTCTATTGGTCCCCACGGACCGTACCCCACAGCATCCCCATTCGGCAATTGGAAAATATCGTCGATACCCGACCAGATAGAACCGCCCAGCACACCATCCGTCTTATACATATTCTCCCAGGTCGGAAACAGTGCCAGCGCCCAGTCGCTACGCACACCGGGATCGGTCACCAACTCGCTGCGGTTGTAAACATTCAGGTGGCAATATTCCCCATACACCATCGGGCGGTCACTCTTGGCGGCAACCTTATATCCATCCGGTCCGGGATAGTGAATATTGGAAATTGGAGCCGTACTTCCCTGGTTGTTGAAACCACCGTATGCCTGATCATGGAAAGTATGCGGACGAGTCGGATCGGCTTTCTTCACATACACCTCAACCTGGGCAAACTCCTTGTTCCAATACGACTCGTTGGCAATCGACCAGAAGATAACGGACGGATGATTCCGATAGAAATGGATTGTCTCCATATTTACCTGTAAGACATACGGATAATATGTACTATCCTGATAATCGAGTACTTTCCAGTTCTCATTCGCATGATGACCAATCCAGCAAACGGGCGCTTCCACTTCGACAAACATTCCCAGTTCATCACAGATTTCAAGTAATTCTTCGCAAGGAGGATAATGTGATGTTCGGATAAAATTACAGTTAGCGGCACGATATAATTCCACATCTTTCCGTTCCAGCTCCGGAGTCATGACACGACCGGTAAGCGGGTGCGCTTCATGACGGCAGACGCCTCTCAACTTTACCGGCTTGCCGTTTACCAACAGACGGTTGCCCTGTACTTCTACTTCACGGAAACCGAAACGTTTCTCTATCTGTTCAGTGGTTACGTCCGCATTTCCCAATTCTATTTTCATCGTATATAAATAAGGATGCTCATTATCCCATTTCCGGGGATCGCCCACTTTTCCGGTTAACCAGCCGGTCCAGGTTTGGCCCGGAGACAGTTCCGGAATTGCCTGATCGAGAACAACGGGAAGGCCGCCGATCGAGAGACGAGCCGCTATATTCTTCTCCGTCTCCTTTCCGGCATTTGTCACAGCCAGATACACTTTAAGTTCAGAATCCTTATATTGCTCATCCAACTCCGTCACGATACGGAGATCGGAAATATGCACATCGGGTACGGCAAAGAGCGTGACTTTGCGCGTAATACCTCCCAGTTGATGAGCGGCATACTGCGTCAGGCTTCCCAGCATATCAGCCAGCGATTCGCTACGGACCTTCAGTGCTAATCTGTTTTCTCCCGGTTGCAAAGCTGTGGTAGCATCCAACTCAAACGCAGTCATACCTCCCATATGGGTTCCTATCTCTTTTCCGTTCAGCCAGACAATACATTCGCTGGATACACCGTCGAAACGCAACTTCACCTGCTTGCCTTTCCAGTCCGCCGGCAACGTAAAAAGAGTCTGATAACCTCCAAAACCGGCAGAATCGACTTTGAATCCCTGCATCGACCATTGTCCGGGTACGACAATCGGACTCCAGCCGTCCGTATCGGCCTTGCGGGTATAAAAATCAGCTTTCGGAGACGGGTTAAACTGCCAGGTCCCGTTCAATGACAGAACTGGATTGTACACGCCCGGCACACTGTACGGAACAGTTGTATAAACCGGAAGATGTTCTTCCACATTCACGGTCGTATCCACCCGGTAACTCTGCGTCTGCGCCAGCGCCAGCTTTTTATCCCCTTCAAACGGAATCGGTTTCTTTGGATTGGATGAATAAAGATTCAATTCCGAAACAATGGCATTCGGTCCTTTCAATACTTCGAAAACCAGTACCAGCTGCCCATAGGCAAATGCCTTTTTCGGCAGATCGATACGATAACGCTGTTCCTTCCCTTTTTCAAGAACGACAGGAGCCTGTACCTCGTTTCCATCGGCTACGATCCGTTGCCTGCGCTCGCTATCCGCCAGATAGACTACCTCCAACTGGTAATCCGCCTGTATATCCAAACGGTCGAAAGCATAGATAACAGACCCTCCGAAATTGCAGGTTCTTGCCATCATATTTCCTCCCGTTTCATCGGGCATGGTATAATTATCGCCTTTTACCAGAAACGGTTGTTTACCGTCCACACCACAGTCGTTGGAAGCAACCGGATGCAAGGTCGTTGTTTGTGCGCTCATTGTTACAATCGAAAGTAACAAGATCAAGGTACTTAGAACAGGCCTCCTGTGCCTGGATCGTTCAAGGTTATTCATGCTATATCATATTTAATATTTCTACTGCAATATTACGAATATATGCTCGCTTTACCCGTATATTTTTCCGATAGAAAAAACGAGAGGATGGAACTAATGCCGGATAAACTTATACAAAACGGAATAACGACACATTACTAATTAATGACCTTATTTCATAATAATAATATATTATTGAATAATAAACAAGATATATAGTTCATTATCCAAATTGTTTCCGTTCCTTTGCATCAGAAACAATAAGAGATTTATTTCGATCTTACTTTCACATGTATCTCCTCAGTTATAGACATTGAGTATTTCCATCTCTGATAAAGACCTTCCTAAAGTTTTATTGTTATATTATTAATTTTTTATTTTTATATTTATGAACATGTATATTGGTAACCTTAGCTACAATGTTAAGGAATCAGATTTGAGAGATGTAATGGAAGAGTTCGGAACAGTTGATTCTGTAAAACTTATTGTAGACCGCGACACCAGAAGATCAAAAGGTTTTGCTTTTGTTGAAATGCCGGAAAATGCAGAAGCCTTCAAAGCTATCAACGAATTGAACGGTGCAGAATACGAAGGCCGGGCAATGGTAGTAAAAGAAGCACTTCCCAGAAATTAATTGACTGACATTATATTTATTATATATCAGTAGGAGAAAGGATATTCCATATGGGATATCCTTTTTTTGCGTTTATAGTACAGGGTTTTCTACAAATCAACTATCATACTATCATTCCCTCGTGTAAGTATCTATATACAGGCACATTAACCTATGACAGTTACCGCTTTTAACTATCACTAATCTATCATACAACCATCATTTTAACGATATTTTAACCAAAGAACAGTCATTTCAACTCATAAAAAGTACCTGTAACCGTTCGATACCACCTCTTATAATTCGTCGCCCTACTACCTTTTTATCTCAAACCTATGACTTATTTTCATCCGAATACCTATTTTTTGTTGCCGGCATGCCCATTTCGACCTGTTTCACACCCCCATCTCAACGATGCTTACACCCGGGTGTCGGGCATATCAAGACCCGGGTGTCAAGCGACTTATATTACTATCAATCTGATTTTGAACAGTATACTTACTGAAAAGAAGTACTTATCTATCCGTCTTTTCAAGCAGGCTATGATAGTTGCATGATAGATAAGTGATAGTTAAAAGCGGCAACTATCATAAGACAACACACACATATACAACACATTACATAAACAAATGATAGTATGACAGTTCATTTCAAAAAAACATGGTAGTAAATCTGTTTAGTTGAAATACTTATTGTGCCTTCAAACTATCTACCGGATTGGCATTTGCCGCCCGCCAACTCTGGAATGTGACTGTACCTATGGTAATGACCAGTACAATTGTCAATGCGGCCAGATATACCCACCAGTACATCGGTGTCTTATAGGCAAAACTTTCCAGCCATTTCTTAATGCCATAGTAACCGATCGGCGTAGCCAGGGCAAAACATACCAGTACAATATAAATATATGAACGGTTAAGCATTTTCAGAATTTCACTGTTAGTCGCCCCATGTACCTTACGCACACCGATTTCTTTCCGGCGATACTGTGTATCGAATACGACTAATCCGAATACTCCCACAAGCGATATGATTATTGCCAATATGCTGAAAACAGTAATCAGGCTACGCAAATTCTCTTCCTTATGATACAAATGATTAAAGATCGTATCATAAAACTGCACATCAAACGGATAGGCCGGATCAAGATCCGCCAATGTCTTACGGATATGATTAACAGCAGCATGCACATCGGATCCCGCTTTCAGACGAATATAAGATACAGACATCGGATAAGGCATCTTTGACACCACAAAAGCAATATTGTTCTCACCGTTGCGAAGAGAGGTAAACTTCACATTTCCGGTAAATCCGATAATACGGCCGGGAATCCATGACTGAAGAATATCTCCCTGTTCCATATTTACCGCCAGTTTAGCTGTCTCATTAAATATATAAACAGGTTCTTCCGATAACTCATCGGACAAAGAGAAATCGCGCCCCTCTTCAACCGGAATACCCATCACCCGAAGGAAATTGGGAGAAGTCATGATCATGAAAAAGTGAAACTCCTTTTGCTTCAAAACGGCTCCATTGGTACTGTAACCATCCTTTGAAGCCACTTTTTCCATGGCAAAAGCAACATCCTCGATATCCGGAAATTCCTTCAACCGGTTTACATATGTCTCATGATGTTTGTTATAAAGTTCTCCGCTTAATTCCACAATAGCAATCTGATCCTTATCGAAGCCAAGCGAAAAACTACGCATATAATCATTTTGTAACTGTACAAAGCTAGCCCCGATAATCAACAGGATGGAAACTATAAATTGTACACTGACCAGAATGGTACGCAGTTTACGACCGGACGGAGAAAGTCCGAAACTACCTTTCAGTACCAGTGCCGGTGGAAAAGAGGTCACATACCAGGAAGGATATAATCCGGCGACCACTCCGGTTATCAATGCCACTCCACCCGTGATCAAAACAATCGGTAAATTCTTCAGGATACTCAAATCAGCTTCCACAAAAGGTAAAGCGGTTGCCCTGCCGAGCATCCAAACCAGAACCAGACTGATCGACCAGGCTATAAGACTGACAATAGCAGCCTCCGCCAGCAAAGCGTTTCGTAATAATCTATCAGAACTGCCCAGTACCTTTTGGGTATTGATACTCTTAATACGAAGAGGTGTCAGGGCCGTACTGAAGTTGGTAAAATTGATAGCAGCTACGATAATGATCAATAAGGCGATAAAAAATAACAACAAGGTCACTTCGTTATTTCCACTGCGGAAAATCATTCCGTCCTGGCTTTCATTCAGATAATAAATAGCTGTGAGAGGGGTAAGTTTAAGCTGTAGACCTTTATTTCCCAATTTAGTAAAATCAAAATTTGCATTGAAGTTATCAACCACATCCTGTGCAGATTCCGCGTTATCCAGCAACACATAACAGGCAAAATTACTCGCCTCAAAATTATCCCGCTGAAAAGTCGGTCCGATAGCTGTATAGATCAGATTCCTCATCTGGGTATTCCCGGGGAAATCTTTATAAACGGCACCAACGGTATATTCACGGTTATCTTTGGTCTCAACATTCTCTTCGGCATGCAACATTTTACCTACAGCCGGTTGGTCACCAAAAATTTTCCGAGCTATGCTTTCAGGTAAAATGAGCTTATCGGGATCTTTCAAACAATCGATATCCCCTTCCAATATCGGGAAATCAAAGACACGGGTAATCTCAGGGTTACAAGTATATACCGGTTCGCGGTAACCAATCTTCTCTCCATTCTCCATAACGGAAAAATAAATAGCCGAATTATAAGGATAGATCAACGATCCAGCCTCAATATGCGGAGATGACTGAATAACAGTTTCTACAAATCCACGGGGTAAAATAAGACCGAATGTACCGGGAGTTTCCAACTCCACTCTGAAAACTCTTTCCGCCGTCGGATGACAACGATCAAAACTACGTTCATAATTTACCTGTATCAGAATAACGATAAAGGCTGCAAATGCAACTGCCAATCCCGCCACATTCAAAAAGGTTGCCATCTTGAACCTACGCAGTACGCTTAAAAAGTTTCTTAGTATTGTCTTCATTACTATTTATGTTTACTTTGGTAATTCAAATTGCATGCCAAAGCAACAACGCACAGAATAACAGAATATTAGCCCAACCGTCAGAAAAGAACAATGTCTAATAATTAGACAATGCTGTCAAATTATTAGACATTGAAACAGATTCTATGTAAAACGCTGTTATTCCGACTTCAAACTATCCACCGGATTAGCATTAGCAGCCTGCCAGCTTTGGTAAGTCACCGTACCGACAGTAATAGTCAGTACAATAAGCAAAGCCAGCGGATAGACCCACCAAAACATCGGTGTCTTATAGGCAAAACTCTCCAGCCACTTGTTGATCCCATAATAACCAACCGGTACTGCCAGCACAAAGCAAATCAGGACAATATAAATATAGGAACTGTTCAGCATCTTCAAAACTTCACCGATAGTCGCACCATGCACCTTTCGGAGACCGATCTCTTTCCGGCGATATTGTGTATCGAATACCACCAGATTAAAGACACCCACAAGCGAAATAATGATCGCCAAAAGGCTGAATACCGTGATCAGGCTACGCAAATTCTCTTCCTTATGATATAATTCGTTGAACACAGCATCATAAAACTCGATCTCGACCGGATAAGCCGGATCTATATCAGCCAGTGTTTTATAAATATGTGAAACGGTTGCATTGACATCTGCCCCGGCTTTCAGGCGTATATAAGAAGTAGTTAGCGGATAAGGCAGTTTCCCTGTCACAAAACCGATATTACTTTCTCCCTCTCGAAGCGAAGTAAACTTGACATTGCCTGTCAACCCGACAATATCACCCGAAGCCCACGAATCCATTTTATCCCCCACTTCCATGCCTACTTCCTGTTTTGCCGTACAATTAAAAATGTAAGAAGGAGTTTCAGCCATTTCATCGGCCGGATAAAAGTCACGCCCCTCTTCTACCGGGATTCCCATCACACGCAGGAAATTTGCGGAAACAAAGATCATAAAGAAGTGGAAATCATTTTCCTTGACAGAACCGCTGTTCGTACTGTAACCATCCTGCGAACCGACCTTCTCCAGAGAAAAAGCCACATCTTCGATACCGGAAAATTCCTTCAGGCGATTAACATAGGTCTCATGAGATTTAATATACAGGTCACTGCTCAAAGGAACGATCGCGATCTGATCTTTGTCAAATCCCAGCGAATAACCACGCATATATTTATTCTGCAAATGAACAAAACAAGCACTGATAATTAATAAAATAGATACCACATATTGGATACCGATCAACACCGTACGTAATTTGCGTCCCGACGGTGAAAGCCCAAAACTTCCTTTCAGCACCAGGGCCGGAGGAAAGGAGGTCACGTACCAGGAAGGATATAACCCGGCCAGTATGCCGGTAACCAATGCAATAACACCGGTCAACAAGACAATCGGCAGGTTATCTATTATACTCAAATCAGCCTCTATAAACGGCATGGTACCGGTCGAAGCCAGCACATGCACAATGAACAGGCTCGCCAGCCAGGCCACCAGACTGGTAATAGCAGCTTCGGCCAATAAAGCCCGACGTAATACGCAATCCGGACTGCCTAACACTTTCTGGGTATTGATACTCCTGATACGCATCGGTGTCAACGAAGTATTGAAATTCGTAAAATTGATGGCAGCCACTATAATGATCAGTAAGGCAATAAAAAAAAGCAACCAGGTCACTTCTTTATTACCGCTGCGGAAAATCGTACCATCCTGGCTTTCATTCATATAATAAATGTCCGTAAGAAGCGTCAACTTTATCTGTACCTTCCCACTTCCCAACTTGGAAAAGTCGAAGTTCGCATTGAAGTTGTCCGTAACAAGCCGAGCCGATTCTGGATTATCCAGTAAGAGGAAACATATAAAACTACTGGATCCGAAATTCTCACGCATAGTATTATCGATACCCGTATAAATAAGGTTACGAATCTGCGTATTTTCCGGGAAGTCTTTATAAACGGCTCCGACAGTAAAATCCCTTACATTCTTGCTCATTATTTGCTCTTCGGCATGTAATGCTTTACCTACAGCCGACTGTTTTCCAAATATCTTACGAGCCATGCTTTCCGGTAAAATCAGTTTTTCAGGATCGTTCAGGCAATCGATATCTCCTTCGATGATCGGAAAATCGAATACATGGGTCAGCGCCGGATGGCAAGTCTGAATCAATTCATGATAGCCTTCCCGTTCGCCGTTCGACGTCACCGTAAAATAGATGGCCGGACTATAAGGGAAAATCAGGCTACCAGCCTCGATATGGGGAGATGATCCTATAACAGCCTCGATCAATCCTCGCGGAAGGATACGGGAAAATGTCCCGGCCTCTGCCTCTACCACCTCGCCACTTAATTCCACCCGGTAAATACGGTCGGCCGTCGGATGACAACGATCGAAATTACGTTCGAAGCTGATCTGTATCATAATAATGATAAAGGTTGCAAAAGCAACAGCCAACCCCGCAACATTCAGGAAAGCGGCCAGACTGAAACGGCGCAGCACGCTGAAAAATTTTCGTAATATTGTCTTCATATCAGTTTGTTTTTATGGCATCCATTCTAAAGCCGGATTACTCCGACTTTATACTTTCCACCGGATTCGAATTTGCTACCTGCCAGTTCTGGTAAGTAACGGTTATAAAAGTAATGGCCGAAACAATAACAAAGGCTGCCGGAAATACCCACCAATAGATCGGAGTACGGTAAGCAAAGTTTTCCAACCAGCGATATACGCCATAAAATGCAACCGGAGCCGACAGCACAAAACAGATCAACAGGATCAACAGATAACTTTTGTTGAACATAAACAGTATCTCCGAGGTAGAAGAACCCAATACTTTCCGTACCGCCACTTCCTTACGCTTATGTTCACTTTCAAAAACAACCAACCCAAAAACACCGACAACAGAAATAAATATGGCTATCAGACTGAACAAAGTTATCAGGTTACTTATCTTCAACTCCTTGTCGTACGTATGTTGCAACACCTCATTGTAAAAAGAGACTTTAAACGGATAGACCGGATCAATCTTGCCCAACGATGCTTTTATATGTTCCATGGCAGCCCACAGGTCGCTACCTGCCTTTACTTTGATATAAGCTGCACTGTAATACCGGATTCCGTCATTTCCTTTCCAATACTTTCCACCGATGTAAAAAGCCATTGGCGACACTTCGTTACGGAAAGAAGCAAACTTGATATTAGGAATAATTCCGGCAATCTCTTCGCCTTCGACCGATTCACCCACCACAAGATCATACATATCGCGTGCCTTTTCATTAAATATATACGTTCCTTTATCTTTCAGATCATCTTCCGGCCGGAAATCACGGCCATCGATCACATTTATTCCCATGACATGCAGAAAACTCGGGGAAACCGGGATACATTGGAAATCGATAGGTTTGTCGTTATAATTCCGTCCCCAGCCCATATAATAGTCCCGGCTCGACAAGATCTGGTCGGCACACGTGATAGCTTCTATTCCTGAAAATGCTTTTATTTCACTTTCCAGCACACTCAGGTTTTTATTGATCTTACTGTTCAGCTCGACAACGATCAGTTCGTCCTTATCATATCCAAGCGGCGCACTTTGCATATAATGGTTTTGCAGGAACATGAACAAAGAACCGATGATCAGGATAAAGGATGCAATAAACTGAATACTGACCAGCGTACTCCGCAGCACACGTCCTTTAGGCGACAACCCAAAACTCCCTTTCAGCACCAGGGCCGGCGGAAAAGAGGTGATGTAACAAGCCGGATAAGCCCCTGCCAACACACCGACCAACAAGGCAATGATCCCAGTGACACCGATAATTTTCCATTGCACCCCCAAAGACATATCGGCATCCACCAAAGAAGCAATAAACGAATCTTCAGCCAGATGCAACACGACCAGTGAAATCAGGAATGCCACGAAACTGATAATGACAGCCTCTCCCAATAAACTCAGCCGTAGCAGGCTATCCAGACTACCGAGCACCTTCTGCGTATTGATGCTCTTAATGCGCATCGGCGTCAATGCCGTGCTGAAGTTCGTAAAATTGATACCGGCAATCAGCAGGATTATGAAAGCGATGGCAAACAGTACCTGTACTGTCTGACGACTGGCTTTCGGCATCGAATCGTAAGAAGCGTTGGTCAGGAAATGTAATTGGGTAAGCGGAGTGATATGCAGGTCGATCTTATCCCTTTCCCAATCCAGATCGGAACCGGCCATTTTTGTCTTATCGAAATTCTTTTTGAAGTTTTCCTTCACATCTTCCGCATTTGCCGGATCATCCATACGGAAAAAGAAATAATAATTACTGTTACCCCACTCATCATAATTTTCCTTCGGATCCATCTGGAGGTAAATGATATTGCGGACAGATGAATTACGGGGAAAATCTTTAAAAACACCGTTGACGATCGCAACTACTTTTCCCGATGTCCCGCCCATCAACTGTTTACCGATAGCCGATTCATTACCGAACAGGCGATTAGCGATGCTTTCGGGAATCATGGCCGACTTCGGTTGCTCCAGCGCCGTTTCATCGCCTTCCACCATATCGAAATGGAAAACACGGGTAAAGTCGGGGGTCACTGTCGCTATCGGATCCTGAAAGTTTTGTATCTCACCGCTCCGTTCGACACTGTAAAACCCGTCGGAAGTCCACGATGTCATAAGGGTTCCTGCTTTGATATGCGGCGACGATTCTGTAAAAGCCCTCGCCAAAGGACGGCTCATAATGGCTACCTGTTCTCCCTGATATTGCATATCCATCCGATAGATCGCTTCTGATTCCGGCTGGCAGGAATCGAACGTATAATCATAACTTACCTGCATCATGATCACCATAAATGCAGCGAAAGCAATACTTAATCCCAGAATATTCAACAAAGTCGCCATCCTGAAACGGCGGAGTACACTGATAAAGTTTCGTAATATCGTTTTCATATTGACCTCTTTTTATCCAATTCGTTCAAATAACATGCCAAAACGATAACTCTTTGTCAATCAAAAACATTTGGATCACGCCTTAAAAATGAATGTCTAATAATTAGACAATGCTGTCAAATTATTAGACATTTATAAAGGAAAATAACTTTCCGGTCACTCCGACTTTATACTCTCCACCGGATTTGAATTAGCGACATGCCAGTTCTGGAAAGTTACGGTTATAAAAGTAATGATCGAAACAATAATAAAGGCTGCCAGAAATACCCACCAGTACATCGGAGTACGGTAAGCAAAGTTCTCCAACCAGCGATATACGCCATAGAAAGCCACAGGAGCCGACAAGATAAAACAAATAACCAGAATAATCAGATAACTCCTGTTGAACAGTACCAATATTTGCGGAGTGGACGATCCTAATACTTTGCGGACAGCCACCTCTTTACGTCTGTATTCACTCTCAAACACCACCAGTCCGAAGACTCCCACTATGGAGATTAAGATCGCAATGACACTGAACAGGGTGATCAGGTTACTGATCTTCAGTTCCTTTACATAGGTACGTTGTAATATCTCGTCATAAAAAGAGACTTTAAAAGGATAAACCGGATCGATCTTCTTTAATGAAGCCTGAATATGTTTCATTGCCGCACGCAAATCACTGCCGGCCTTTACCCTGACATAGGCTGCTGCATAATATTTACTGTCGACTTCCCCTCCCCAATAGTATTTTCCCCAGACATAGAAAGTCATTGGTGAAACTTCGTTGCGGAAAGAAGCAAACTTGATATTAGGCATAAAACCAATAATCTCGCCACCGTCAATCTTATCCCCCAGTTCCAGATCGTACATCTCACGGGCTTTCTCATTAAATATATAGCATCCCGTATCTTTCAAGTCATCTTCCGGGCGAAAATCGCGTCCGTCGGTCACTTTAATCCCCATTACACGAAGGAAAGAAGGAGACACCGGGATACATTGAAAGTTAATATCCTTATCTTTATACTCGCGTCCCCATCCCATATAGAAGTCCCGGCTCGATAAAACCTGTTCGGCAAAAGTGATATCTTCAATCCCGGAGAATGTTTTTACCTCACTCGCCAATACATCCTGGCTCTTATTCACCTTACCGTTCAGCTCCATCACGATCAATTCGTCCTTGTCATATCCAAGCGGTGTATTCTGCATAAACCGGTTCTGCAAAAACATGAACAGGGAACTGATAATCAGAATAAATGAAGCAATAAACTGGATACTGACCAATGTACTTCTGAGCAACCTCCCTTTTGGAGACAGTCCGAAACTGCCTTTCAGTACCAGTGCCGGCGGGAAAGAGGTAATATAACAGGCCGGATAAAGGCCAGCCAACACACCGACAGCCACAGCAATAACCGCCGTAGTAGTAATAACTCCCGACTGTGCCGAAAAAGCCATGTCGGCATCCACCAAAGAGGCTATAAAAGTCTTACCGGCTATAAACAACATCCCCAACGAAATCAGATAAGCCACTGCACTGACGATAATCGCCTCCGCCAGCAAACTCAAACGAAGCACACTATCCGGACTTCCCAACACTTTTTGCGTATTGATACTTTTAATACGCATCGGTGTCAGTGCCGTACTGAAATTGGTAAAGTTGATACCCGCAATCAGTAAGATAACAAAAGCTATAGCAAACAAAACACGCACCGTCTGACGGCTGGCCTTCGGCATTGAGTCGAAAGAGACATTTTCCAGGAAATGTAGCTCGGGAAGCGGTGTGATACGCAGGTCAATACCATCTTTCTCCCAGTCAAAATCCTTACCGAACTGTTGGGATGCATCGAAATTCTTCATAAAGTTTTCTTTCACATCCTTCGTATTGGCAGGATCATCCATTCGGAAAAAGAAGAAATAATTCTGATTATTCCAAGTATCGTAGTTTTCTTTCGGGTGCATCTGCCGGTAGATAATATTCCGGATGGAAGAGTTAAGGGGAAAATCTTTAAAGACGCCGCTTATTGTTGCTACCGTACTTCCCGTCTCTACATTCATCAGCCGTTTTCCTATAGCCGACTCATCTCCGAACAAGCGACGCGCCATACTTTCGGGAATGATGGCAGTTTCCGGCTGATCCAATGCCGTTTCATCTCCTTCCACCATATCGAAATGAAAGACACGGGTAATCCCGGGCGAAGCATTCACGACCGGGTCCTGGAAATTCAGCCTCTCCCCTTGCCGTTCGACACTATAAAAAAGTTCGGAATTCCACGACGCCATAATCATGCCGGCCTTAATATGGGGCGATGACTCTGTAAAGCCTCTTGCAAAAGGACGGCTGAAGACGGCACTCGCTTTTCCCTGAAAGTCCATGTCCATGCGGTAGATTGCATCAGCTTCCGGCTGGCAGGAATCGAACGTGTAGTCGTAATTCACCTGCATCATAATCACCATAAAAGCTGCAAAAGCGATACTTAATCCAAATACATTCAGCAACATCGCCATTTTGAAACGGCGAAGCACGCTGACAAAGTTTCTTAAAATAGTTTTCATATCAATTGAATTATTACTTCGATTTAAGGTTGTTCACCAAACAACTTTTTAATAAATACGTAATAATTTCAAGAATGTTGCATGATTGCTATTCTGTTTTTATGCTTATCACCGGATTTTCGCTTGCCGCCCGCCAGTTCTGGAAGGTAACAGTGACGATCGTCACAGCCGACACCAGCAGGAAAGCCAATATGAACACCCACCAATAGATCGGAGTACGGTAAGCAAAGTTCTCCAACCAGGCATGAATGGCATACCAGGTCAACGGAGCGGCCAGTACAAAGCATATCAACAGGATACGGACATACGTTTTGTTAAACATAATCAGAATCTGCGACACGGAAGACCCCATCACCTTGCGGACACCTATTTCCTTTCTGCGATACTGGCTGTCGAATACTACCAGACCAAAGACACCCACCATCGAGATAAAGACGGCTATCAGACTGAATAATGTGATCAATGCTCCCAGACTCGTTTCTTTTTCATATAAATTATTCAGCACTTTATCAAAGAAAGTAATGTCGAAAGGATAATCCGGATGAATCTCACTCATTACATTCTTGACATGCGCCATGGCTGCTCCCATATCCGAACCGGCTTTTACCTTGATATATGCAAACGCCGCACCTCCCGAATAACTTTTACCACGCACTAAGAATGCCATCGGAACCACCTCCGTACGGAAAGAAGCGAACTTGATATCCGGAACAAAACCAATCACCTCCATATCACCGATCTTATCTCCCAGCTGAATGTCGTAAGTCTTTCGCGCACGTTCATTAAATATATAGGCACCATGCTCCGTCAAAGTATCTTCTTCCCGGAAATCCCGCCCGTCACTTACTGCAATATTCAGTACCTTCAGGAAAGAAGGATCGACCGGCATCACCTGATACTGAATATTTTTACCATTCAGTTCACGTCCCCAGGTCATATACTGATCCTGGCTGGCCAGCAGAAACTCCGCACAGGTCACATCCTCAATACCGGAGAACGATTTCATACGATTCGTGAAAGCGTCTTTACTGTTTAAGACTGTAGCCGTCAGGTCTGTCACGATGATTTGATCTTTGTCATATCCCAACGAACTGGTCCGCATAAAGTTATTTTGCAAATACATGAACATAGCGCCCATAATCAAAACAAATGAAGAAATGAACTGCACACTGATCAGCACGTTCCTCAATACCCTTCCTTTGGGAGAAAGTCCGAAATTACCTTTCAGCACCAGCGCCGGTGAGAAGGATGTCATATAATAAGACGGATAAATCCCGGCCAGCACTCCGACCAGCACAGACAGCAGAGCCGTCAACGAAATCAACACCGGATGAGCGGAAAAAGAGATATCCGCATTGATCAGGCCGGCTATAGGACTGCTTGCCGTCATACGGACGATCCATAATGCCAGCAAGAAAGCCACGACACTGATACAAACCGCTTCCATCAATAAGGAGAACTGTAATGTTGCATTAGAACTACCCAGCACCTTTTGCGTATTGATACTTTTCATACGCATCGGAGTCAAAGCCGTGCTGAAATTGGTAAAATTGATACCGGCAATAAGCATAATAACAAATGCGATAGCAATCAGAACCAATATCGTCTGGCGGCTAGTCTTAGGAACCATGTCATAAAGAACATCCGTTACATAATGAAGCTCCGTCAAAGGAGTCAGCCGCAAATTCAGGTCATCGGTAGACCACGGCATATTTTTCCCTATCTCGTGCTTTTTATAATAATCCAGAAAATCATTTGTCAAATCCTTTGCGGCTTCGGGGCTATCCAAACGGATATAAGCATAATAATTAGAACTTCCCCAATCATTCAAACCCTCCTTATCATCCAGTTTCACATAGACAGCATTCTGGAGGATACCGTTTACCGGAAAATCCTTATAGACACCTCCCACCGTATAATCCATCTCTGGTATGGTAAAAAGGCCGGCCAACCGCCCTCTGGTATCTTTCGCTTTCATTCTCCGGCCGACAGCCGATTCCGTACCGAATATCTTTTTAGCCTGACTTTCCGAAATCAAGATCTTTTCCGGGTCCTTCAGGGCATCCTTCGTTCCTTCCAACATATCAAAAGTAAACACATCGGTAAAGGAAGGATAAATAGTCATATTCGGTTCCATATAACTATCCTGTTTCCCGTCTTTATCTACAATAAAAACCGTCTCACTATAGATAGGATAACTAATGGCTCCGGCAACGATATGCGGTGAAAAGTTGAAAAACACATCCATCAGGGGCCGGCTTACAATAGCCTGAGGCGTTTCCTTACCCCACTGTAGCTCCACCCGGTAGATATTATCGGCTTCATTATGAAAAGTGTCAAAATTCCGATCATAATCGACCTGCATCATAATAATCATAAATGCAGAAAAAGCCACTGAAAGTCCTAAAATATTAAGAAGCGTCGCCATCTTAAAACGACGTAATACACTGATGAAATTTCGAAGAATTGTTTTCATTATATATTTATTTTTACCCGAATAGGTTCAAAACGCATGCCAAACATGTAATCATCTAATAAATAACACCTTGACGAATCAAGGTGTTATCAGATGTGTCTAAATTTTAGACACTGGTGTAAAATAATTAGACAAATTAGATTAATTATTCACTTTTTACACTGTTCACCGGATTCTCATTTGCCGCTTTCCAGTTCTGGAATGTAACCGTCAGCATGGTTATACCGGCCACAATGCCGAAAGCCAACACAAACACCCACCAATAGATCGGGGTCCTATCGGAAAAGTTTTCCAGCCATTTATGTACACCGTAATAAGCAAACGGGACAGCGATCACAAAACAGATCGAGACAATACGCAGATAAGACCTGTTGAACATATTCAAAACCTCCCCTACCGTAGCACCGAACACTTTACGCACTCCGATCTCTTTACGCCGGTATTGCGTTTCAAAAACAACCAGTCCAAAGACACCCACGATCGACAGCACGATAGCCAGCAGGCTGAACAGAGTGACCATCTTTTTCAGATACTGTTCCTTATGATACAGATTATTGAATACCGTATCATAAAACTCCACCTCGAAAGGATATGCCGGATCGATATCAGCTATTACCCGGTGGATATGGGCGACGGCATCTTCCACATCGGCTCCGGCAGCCAGACGGATATAGCAGACAGGCGTTACCTGTTTTTTGGTTACTATAAAAACCAGCGGCCGGGTTATCGAGCGTAGCGATGAAATCTTTATGTTATCGACAAAACCGGCAACACGGCCTATCCCCATCCAACTTTTCTTCAACAGATGCCCCGGTTCCATATCAGGAGCCAGTTCCTGTACCCGGCGGGTAAAAATACAGGTATAAGTAGAATCACTCTCTGCATCCGAGCGGTTGAAATTATGTCCGCTGATAATCGGAATCCCTACGACATCGAGAAAGTTCCACGAGGTATATACTATTTCAGTATTGAACTCTTTATCGTTACAAACGAAATTATTTGCGGAATAGTTATTCGATGCTCCCACTTTATCGCTGGCAAAGCCTACATCTTCGATGGCGACATGTTCTTTCAGCCGGTTCATCAACAGATCGCCTGACTTTTCGACCATCTCGGTACTTAAAACTGCCATTGCAACCTGATCCTTATCAAATCCCAGCTTGTAGGAACGCATATAATTATTCTGAAGTTGTATGAAGAAGGAGCCGATAATCAAACCGATCGAGACAACGTACTGGAAACCGATCAGGACCATACGCAATTTCCGTCCCGAAACCGATAACCCGAAACTCCCTTTCAGGACCAATGCCGGCTGGAAAGAGGTCATATACCACGCCGGATACAGTCCCGCTATCACTCCCAGCAAAACAGCCATTCCCAACATCATAAATAATAAAGGTATATAATGCAGCATATTCGTGTCCGCCTCCACAAAGGTAAGAACTCCCGACCTGTTCAGCATCCAGGTCAGCAAGAAAGAAAGCAGACAGGAAAACAGACAAATGGCAATCGCTTCGACCATCAGGCTGATCCGCAGGCTGGCAGTCGAACTGCCCAACACCTTCTGCGTATTGATACTTTTGATGCGCATCGGTGCCAGTGACGTACTGAAATTCGTAAAATTGATTCCGGCAATGATAATGATCAGCAAAGCGATCAATACCAACAACCGCATCGTACCGATATTTCCGGCTTTGATCATATCTTCATACTGGCCGGCCGTATAATAAATGTCCGTGACAGGAATCAGATGCAGGAAGGTCTTATCCTGGGTTCCATATTTAGAAAAGTCGAATGTCTTATTGAAGTTATCTTCCACCTCCTGTCTCGATTCGGGCGAATCCAGCAGGATATATCCCATAAAGTTCTGAGAATACCAGTCATCTTTCCCCCAATCTTCCTTCATACGAATATAAATGCTATTTTTCATCTGTGCATTCTCCGGAAAATCTTTATAGACGCCACCGACGGTGAAGTTCTTCTGGTCTATATACCATATTTCATCCTTACAATAAATGCTTTTTCCCACGGCTGGTTCCTTACCAAACATCCGTTTGGCCATGCTTTCCGGTATGATTACCTTTTCCGGATCTTCCAGGCAGGAAGCAGTCCCCTCCAGTATAGACGGTTCGAAAACATGTACAAAATCCGAATAACAGGAGATGATCGATTCTTTAAAACCTTTCTCATTCCCCTCTTCTCCCACGGTCACATAAGCTTTTACACCGGAGGGACTTAGCAGTACACTGCTTTCTATATGAGGGGATGAAGCAAAAACAGCATCCGCCAGTGCACGAGGCAGTATCGAGGCATAAATATCCTCTTCTCCATGATGCACGTCCACCCGGCAAATACGTGAAGCGGTCGGATAACACCGGTCGAAAGTCCGCTCATATTCAACCTGCATCATAATCACCAGAAAAGCGGTAAAGGCTACCGACAGTCCCACTATATTCAAGAAAGACGCCATCTTGAAGCGGCGCAGCACATTCAGAAAGTTTCGCAATATCGTTCTCATTGATATACTATTTTTTGTTATTTCAGTTATTTACACATTCCAACAACCAAAATACGTGCCAAAACAATAAAACATTAGATATCAACAAAATACAAAACAACAAAACTTCAAGATATGTCTAATAATTAGACAGTCCTGTCCAGTTTTTTTACATCCTATCCGCCCCCCCAAAAGTATTCACATTAGACGTTTCAGACACCAGCCGCAAGAATCTCCTACCTTTCAATAACATAAACTGAAAGGTAGTATCTTTTGAAAACAAAACTAAGGAGTTTTGATTGCAAAACATATATGCTTTGTCAACGAAACATATATGTTTTGAAAATAGATAAGCACCCGTTTAACTACCGCACAAAGGTAGCATATAAACCTGTATAATTAAGAGATCCATGCTATTCTTAAACAACTAAAGACGGAGAGTCATTCTTATGAATAACTTCCGCCTTTAAATTTATAATACTCGTATCGTTATTTATTAGCAATACTATTCACCGGATTGGCATTGGCTGCCCTGAAGCTCTGGACAAATACGGCAGCAAATGAAATAACCAGGCAGAACAGGCCGGAAACAATAAAGATAAGCGGATTCAGGTCGATCCTGTATGAATAGTCAGACAACCACTGGTTCATCGCATACCAAATGATGGGCGTTGCGATCACAAAAGCTACGACAACATAGATCAGGAAGGCACTGACCAGGCGTAACAGGATGCTTTTATTGTCCGAACCGAATACTTTACGGACTGCCACTTCCTGCGAACGCTGCTGGATAAAGTAGGTCGACATAGCCAATAACCCGAGCAAAGAGATCAGGATGGCGATACCGGCAAAGATAGAGACAATCTTTGCCATGCGCTGCTGCGCTTCAAACGATTCCTGAATCTGTTGGTCGATGAATTTGCCTTCGAAATTCAGGCCGGATGTCTGTTCGTAGGCCTTACGGATCTGTTCATAAGCCGTGTACGGGTTTCCATCTATTTCGATGATAATAGACCAGGGATACATTTCTTCCGGTTTATTGATGCGAAGCATAGACGGCTGGTTCTCACGGGTTATATTGCCGCGGGGCTGAAAGTTGCGGATCACACCGGCAATCGGGGTACTGTTTTCTCCCCATTTAAAAGCCGGCGCATCCATAGGCAACTCCATATCCATCATTGCTTTTTCGGTCAGGTACCAACTATTTTCAGCCAGGTGGTTATCGCGGATAATCTCCAGTCCCAGGATATTAAATGTGACGCTATCCATAATAAATTGCTGGAAACTGAGTGTTTTGTCTTCATACGTACCGGTCATATTGTTACTACCGCTGAAAGGCATCCCGCTCGCCAGCCCTATCCGTTTGACAAACGGCATCTGACGCACCCGGTCTAAAGCAGCCGTACGATCCGTTACATTCTCAAAATTATTGGAGGTTTCCAATATATTCGTTGTGTTATATCCCAAAGGAGCATTGATCAGATGGTTGATCTGGAGAATCATCACAATAGAAGCTGCGATCATGGCAATCGTAATGGTATTCTGGAACGTAATGAAAACTTTACTGAACACCATCTTCGTCTGTCGGCGGAAAGTTCCGCGCACCACATCGATCGGCTTGGCCGAAGAAATCATAATGGCCGGCAACAGTCCCGACAAACCACCTATCAATAAAACGACCACAATCGCCGTACCGATCCAGAGAGGCGTACAGGCATCGGCCAGACTTATATCGGATTGCAGCAGGTTGTTGGCATAAGAGGTAACAGCCATGGCAAACAGCAAGCCGAGTATGAATGAAATAACCGTCAGCGACGTCGATTCCACCATCAGTCGCATAAACAATTCACCGCGCGACGAACCCAACAGACGGCGGGTGGCCATCTCTTTCGCCCGTTGGCCCGCCTGTGCCACCGTCAGGTTGATATAATTGAACACGGCAAATATCAGGATCAGTATGCCCACCGACATCAGAACAATGACAAAACGTTTATCCCCCGAATTTCCGTTTCCCTTTATCGGTGAAAAATACAATTCATTCATGGGGATGAGTATTACCTTTTTCCACAGTTCCATCTTATACGGCCAGAAGAACTCCTTCATATAGGTAGCAATATCATCTGTCTTAGGACGCAGGTCGGCCCCCGGTTTCATCATCAGAAAAGCGGTCGTAGCACCGGCATTATTATAGCGGTCCATGCCCAACGAGCCGTTAAATTCGGTGACGCCTTCGATCCGCAGCAGCAGGTCGGTATAAGGGATTGCCGAATTTTTGATATCTTCCATCACACCTGTCACCATCACTGATGTTGAGTCACTGATACGGATGCTTTGCCCTATCGGGTCGTCCGTGCCAAACAATTTGTTGGCAAATGTCCGGGAAATGACAGCATTGTTACGGGCCTGCAACACCCGATTCTTGTCGCCACTCAAAAGTTTAAACGAAAAGAAATTAAAGAAGGAAGAATCGGCAAAACATAAATTGGCATTCATCTTTTTATCATTTGCCCAAACGATCATCGAATTGAAATTGTTGCTGATGACCGGACAAACCCTTTCTATCTCCGGGTAACGTTCCTGCAACCGGTAAGCCACCGGAACGCCTGTCACTACTCCTTCTTCATAAGCTACCGCATAAATGCGGTCTCCATGTTCCTGAAATTTATCGACCGACAACTCCTGTACCGTATAAATAGAGATCAGAATGACGAACATCAGTGAAACAGACAGTCCGAACACATCGATCACCGTATATGCTTTATTCTTACCCAGGAATTTCAGGAAAGACTTTATATTTAATAGGTTGTTCATCTTTTTAATGGTTTAATTGTTCTACAGTTGGCGAGAATAAAAACATATCCCGCCTTCACAGGTAGGATATGTTCGTGTTTGCTTACATTCTTAATTTAGCTATATGTCCATGTGTAAAATCTAATTCATCAAATAAATTCGCTCACTGATGACACGATGCTACCGTCGAACAGGTTGATGATGCGGTGTGCAAAACTTGCGTCATGCTTGGAGTGGGTTACCATGACGATGGTTGTCCCTTCTTTGTTCAGTTCGGTAAGCAGCTGCATTACTTCGGCACCGTTCTTTGAATCCAGGTTACCGGTCGGCTCATCGGCAAGGATGATCTTCGGGTTGGAGACAACGGCACGGGCAATGGCAACACGCTGTTGCTGACCTCCGGATAACTGCTGTGGGAAGTGAGCGGCACGATGGCTGATGTTCATACGTTTCAGAATATCGTTTACCATCTGTTTACGTTCGGAAGCCTTTACCTTCAGGTAGGTCAGCGGCAGTTCCACATTTTCGTATACATTGAGTTCGTCGATCAGGTTGAAGCTCTGGAATACGAAACCGATATTCCCTTTACGAACCTGTGTACGTTCTTTTTCTTTCAGATGGCCCACTTCTTTATCAACCAGATAGTAATTACCGCCAGTCGGATTATCAAGCAAACCCAGGATATTCAACAAGGTTGATTTACCGCAACCGGAAGGTCCCATGATAGCTACAAATTCACCATCCTTCACTTCCATCGAAATATTGTTCAATGCGATTGTTTCTACTTCTTCTGTACGGAAGTGCTTACTTAATCCTTCAATCTTAATCATAATGTTATTTATTTAATTCTACATTTATACTTTATATTCCTCTTTAAAATCCACTCTCTTTTCTCTATATAATTCAAATTACGTGCCAAACTTAATAAGAAGCTAGTTTTCAACATTATACTGTTTTGTCTTTTTTACGGCAGTGTCTAATATTTAGACAGTCATGTCTATTTATTAGACACTTTGCGGCAGAAAAAACATCCGACCTTCACAGGCCGGATGCACATGTTTAATTAAAACTTAAACTAATATCGGTGACTATAAAGAGTCTTTGTCACCCCAAAATATTATTCTATTTCCGGACGGTCGTCCGGTTTTTTCTTGTTTTTGTTTGCCTTGGCGATACCGACACGCTGGTTGTAGCGTGCTTTGGTTTCACCGATCAAGGCATTGAGGGCCGTAACGAAAGCGGTCGTTTCGCCGGTCGGTTGAACGACGTTGTACGACTGCGCCAACAATGTCATATCTCCGTAAATCTGATCCATGCGACCGCGAACGACCTTCCCGCTGTCGATAGAGGCTGAGATTTTATTAGCCGAACGTTGTTCCGTCAGTGCTATAAATGTATCATTGCAAGTTTTCAGTTCCTCCAGGACGGAAGTCAGGCCAAGGGTCGTTACATTCGATTTATTCGCTTCCTTTTCCATATCCAGCAGCAAACCTAAAATTTGTTGGGTTTCCTGCTGGTCGGCCAACTTCTGGATACCGACATAGATTTTCACCTGATTGTAAAGGCTGATCGCGGCATTTCTTTGAGCCGAAACCGGACTTTTAGTCATTTGCCGGACTGTCGAGGTAAAATAAACGACCAACTCATCGCGCTGCTTATCCGTTTCGGCCAGTAAAGCTGTTTCATCACTGATAAGCGATTTATTCACCACATCGGTAAGGATATTCAATTCGTTTTTGAACGTATTTATCTGCTCGTCGGTAAAACCCAGGGCAGCAGGGCCGGTCAGATCGACACTTTCTATTTCCGGACGATCTTCCTGTTTCACAGGTATGAGGGCTAAAAAACGGGTCATATGGTTGGCATATTCGGCATTGTTCAAGCGCTCCAGACTTAAATCTATAATTCTTGCAAGTGTTTCCATGGTATTCTTTATTTAATATTATACAAGTGTTTTCTTCGGTCGTAAAAGTAGGTTTTTATTTTCATGGGACAAGGAAATTCTGCATTTTCTTTCAAAAGAATTTGAAAAACACAGTTTTTCTCCGGAAACAATGTTTCTAAGGACTTGTCGGAGGGTAAAAATGAAATTTACAATGTTTCCGGGAGGATAACCCACTGTCGACCTCTCAGAAACATTGTAAATTTCATTTCGTCGGTGGGACAAGCTGCCGGAAACATTGTAAATTCCATTTCGTCAGTGGGGGAAGTCCCCGGAAACATTGTTTCCGGCATTTTCACCCTCTTCTCTAATCCGCCTTTATACTCTCCACCGGATTTTCATTCGCCACATTCCATGCTCGTATCAGCACGCAGGAGATGATAACGGCATAGACAAACAAGGCCGCCCCGATGAATATAAAGAAACTGAGATGGATGCGTTCGGCGAATTTCTCCAGCCAGCCCGAAGCATTGATATAAGCGACAGCCACCCCGATCGCAAGAGCCGGAAGGGCGATGTAGGAAATATCACGCGAAAGCATACGGAGGATATTCACGGCCGTAGCCCCGTTTACCTTGCGGATGGCTATTTCGCGGCCGCGGCGGTTCGTCTCGTCGGCTGTGTATCCCAATAGACCGATCAGGGCAATGATCAGGGTGACGATACCGCTGATCATGATCGCGTCGCGGAAATCGCGGTCGTCCTGATACTGGCGGACGATATCCATTTTATATACGGAGGCTTCGACCACCTTGCCGGTGATCGTTTCGGTAAGGACGCGGTTCACTTCCGCCAGGTTGTCCGACGACATCGTATTCATCTTGATCAGGATGTTTGCAGGGGGATTATAGCAATCCGGTGTGGCGTAGAAGAAAATCGACGCACGCGTATCCGGGCCTTTCAGGGAGCCGATACGGAAATCGTCGAACACACCGCAGACAGTGAACACTTTTGTTCCCTTGCTATGCTCGGACACCATGACGCCTTTGCCGATGATACTGCCCGTCCAGCCTGCCGTCTTTTCCATCAGGTCGACGAATTTACGGCTGACCATGATTTTATCGCCGTTGGCCTCATCGGGACGAAAGGCATGGCCTTCAACGACGGGTATCTCCATCAGGTCGAAATAATTGTCGCCCACGAAATACATGTCGGCTATATTGAAAAGATCGCGATCGTCTCCCGGAATATTTATGTTATTGCCGGACGGATAACTGAAAGGCAGTTCGGTGCTGCACGATACCATCTTCACCTGTGGCAGGCGGCGCAATTCGGCCATCGCACGGTCGCGCACCTGCGGATCGACACCGCGTGTATTGCAATAAACCAGATTCTCGTAAGCGTAACCGGGATGACTCGAAATCATCGTGTCATACTGCCGGCTGATGGTAATCAACAGCGCCACCAGATAGGCCGTGGCAACGAATTGAACGAACAGCAGGCAGAGCTTCCAGTAGCGTTTCGACTCTTTCACACTGCGGAAAGCCGTAGCCACCGGAATGCGCATGAAAAGCCAGGTCGGTACGAAGCCCGTCACCGCAAATACCACCACGCAGATGGCCAGCAGGATCGACATCGTAGGCAACGTGAAGAGCGCCGACAGCGAGGCGGACAACAAATCTTCTATCTTCCCTTTGAAAATGACGATCAGGAAAGCCGCCAGCAACAACGACAACAGCAGGTGCAGGAACGACTCGGAAAGAATCATCCCGAAGATATTCTTTCCCGACGCACCGTAGCATTTATGTACGGCCACCTCCTTGGCGCGGCCGATCAGCGTAGAAATCACGACCAGTATATAATTGAGGACGGCGATGGAGATCAGGATGATCGCCATGAAAATGAGCATGTAGTTCATGTCCTTCACCTCCTTATTATTATTGTGGATGTCCTGCAACGGAGAGATGGAGTACGACAAGTCTACCCCGGCTTTCTTCAGGCCTTCCATATCCTGGTTGCGCTCCTGCATCCGGCGGATGGCGGGGGCGAGCCCGTTGGGATCGGTGCCGGGGAGTAGCTTCACGTAAGCGATATAACGGTCGTTGCCCAGCCAGTTGGTCGTGCTCCATTCGGGCATGGTGGCCAGCGAAGCCACGGCATCATAGCGCAGGTGGCTGTTTTCGGGGATATCCTCAAACACGCCACCGATGGTGAAGGGAGAGCCATGGTTGGCATCGCGCACGAAGGTCTTGTCTACCGCATTCCCCACGCCGCCCATCTTCTCGGCCAACGAACGGGAGATCATCACGTAGCCGGGACGTGCCAGGACATCTTTCGGGTCGCCCACCAACAGGGGACGGGGGAAAATGTCGAAAAAGCTGGTGTCGGCCAACAGGATCGTGGCGGTGAGGTATTGCTCTTCGGGAGTCATGATCAGTTCGTTGTTCTCGCCGATACGGGTGTAGCGGGTGGCAAACTCTACTCCGGGCACCTCGGCTTTCATACCGGGGGCGATGGCACCGCTCACCTGTCCCCAGGAATCTTTTTTGCCGTCCCGGTTCAGGTCGGATTTAACCAGATAAATCCGTTCGTTATCCGGATAGAAGTTATCGTACGAGCGCTCGAAGCAGACTTTCGCTACCAATACCAGTCCCATCGCCAGTCCGACGGCCAGCGCAAGGATCTTAATCCCGTTACTCCTCCCCTTCTTGAAGAGGGAACGGAGTGCCATGTTAAAATTCTTCATATCTATTATTGTCTTTTTATTTTATTCCGGATATATATACTTTTTCTATTCCGATTTCAGACTCAACACCGGATTGGCATTCGCCACCATCCAGGTACGGTAGACCACCGTCAGGAGGATAACCGCCAGCACGACCACAGAGCCGGTCAGGAACAGGCCGGCATTCATCGGGATCTTCTCCGAAAACTGCTGCAACCACTTTTCGCTGGCAAACCACGAAGCACCCGCACCGATCAGAATGGCCGGCAGTGCCATCCATACAATGTCGGAGGAGATCAGACGGAGGATATCCCGTTCGGTTGCCCCATTGATTTTGCGTACGGCAATTTCTTTCCCGCGGCGGTTCGTCTCGTCGTTGATGTAACCGATCAGGCCTATCAGGGCGATGATCAGGGTAATGATGCCACCCGCCATCACCGAGTCGCGGAAAATACGCGAGGTATCGTAGAGCTTCGTGAGGCTGAAACGGTAATCTATGAGATTGATCTCGCGGTCGGGCAGGAACTCTTTTATTACATTATTTATATGGGCGAGATTCTCCGCATTCCTTTCACGGAATTTTACGACGAGGGTCTGCTCGGCCCGTTTACTGAAAAAGATGGCGGAGTTGACCATGCCTTCCTGGTCGATCCGGCCCATCCGTACGTCGTCGTAGACGCCGACAACGGTAAAGGGATCGTCCGTGCCATGCCCGCCGATATCGAGCTTCTTGCCTACCACACCGTCTTTCCACTGAAAGGCATTGGCCAGTTCGGTAGCCATCTGGCGGCTCACCATGACGAGTTGCATGGAGTCGGAATAGGATTCGTCGAAGGCTTGTCCCTCTATCACCTTCATCTCCAGCAGGGAGACGAAGTTGGCATTGGTACCGTAAAGATCCCGGAAATGGGCTACGGCATCCTCCGAACCGGGACGATAAACGATATCGCCCGAACCGGAAAAGGCCGGCAATTCGTAGCAGGTCGTAACGTCTTCCACTTCCCCCTGCTTGCGGATTTCATCCATCAGCGCTTTGCGGGAGGATTGAGGAACGCCTTCCAGATTACAGAAGGCCAGCCGCTCGTAGGAGTAGCCGGGATTATCATTCACCATGAAACTATATTGCCAACCAATAACGATGAGCAGGCAAACGAGGAAACCTACCGCCACGAACTGGATAAACAGCAAGGCTTTCTTCCACGACCGCCGGGAGTTGGTGTACGAACGGAATACCAACGCCACGGGTATCCGGGCGAACAGTTGCGAAGGCAGCAGGCCGGCAACCAGAAACACCAGCACACAGACGCCCAACAGGATCATCAGCGTGTCGGGCGTGAAAAGCGACGACAGCGAGGTGCCCAGCAGCTCTTCCACGATCCGGCGGAAACCGAATACAAGGAGTGTGGAGAAGACGACGGATATCAACAGGTTGAGAAATGCCTCCGAGAAGATCATGTCGGTGATGTTCCAGCCCGTCGCGCCGTAGCATTTATGGATCGCCACATCCTTCGAGCGGGTCACCATCGAGGAGATGACCAGCAGCACATAGTTCATCAGGGCGGCAAAAAGGATGGCGAAAGCAATGGCTGTCAGCATCACGGCCATACGCTTGGTGGCCGGAGAACTGGCATAAAGCTCGCCGAGCGGACGCAGGAAGATGCTGTACGTCATGCCTTGCTCCTTCAGTTTCTTCGAATCGACATGACGGTCGAGCATTTCGGCCATAGGTTGCAGCATATCGTCTGCCGACAGGCCGGGTTGCAGGAGAACGTAAGCATTGAAGCTATCACCGCCCAGCCATTGGTCGTCCTTCGACCATCCGGTAATAGCTTTGAAGGTGGAAAGGGAGACAAGTACGTCGTAATAAAGATGGGTATTCTTCGGAACATCCTTAAACACACCGCCGACGGTGATCTGAACGCCCGGGAATGTCTGTACCTCGAAGGTTTTGCCGATCACGTCTGCTCCGTCGGGGTTGATTTTGCCGGCCATTTCTTCCGAAACAAGGGCATAGAGGGGGCGCGACAGTGTCTCACGGGCATTACCGACCAGCATTTCGCGGGGCAGGACGTCGTAGAAGCAGGAGTCGGCCAACATGAAGATGGCGGTGTACTTCTTATTGTCGGGTGTTTTCATGACCATCTCGCCTGTTCTTTCACAACGGGTAGCAGCCACTACACCGGGGATCTCGGCTTTCATGCCGGGGGCTACGCCGCCACTTACGCAGGGGAAGCCGTCATTGCTCTTATCTCCGATGCTAAAGTTCTCCTGGATAGCAAAAATCCGGTCGGATTCGGGATAGAAATTATCGTACGACAACTCGAAGCAGACTTTAGCAATGAGTACCAATCCCATTGCCAGACCTACGCCCAACGACAGTATCTTAATATCATTATGTCTGCCCTTCTTGAACAGGGTGCGGAAAGATATGTAAAAATTCTTCATTGTAACAGATTCGTTTTGTTATTGCTGACAGAAAACCAATATGACCGGCCTTGGAGGTAGGGGGTCTGCCCCCCTACCTTTGCATATTACTCCAACACCAGGACTTCGTTATCCTTGTAGCTTTCATAGCTGGAAACGATTACCTTTTCTCCTGCTTCCAGGCCTTCTGTTACTTCATAATACTGCGGGTTCTGACGGCCGATCTTGATCTTACGGCGATAGGCTTTCTTGCCATCTTTGTCGAGTACGAAGATCCAGCTGCCGCCGGTGCTCTGGAAGAATGTTCCGCGTGGGATGATGATACTCTCTGTCGGCTGTCCCAGTTCCAGATTGATATAATAAGTCTGACCGCTACGGATATTGTCAGGGCGTTCGCCTGTAAACACCAGGTCCGTACGGAATTTACCGTCGCGAACTTCCGGATACACCTTGCGTACGGCCAGTGCGAAACTTGTTCCCTGACGGTCGAAGTCGGCATCCAGTCCCGGCTTAACACGGTCGATATAATGTTCGTCGATCATCGCTTCCACCTTATAGTCGGAAAGGTCGTTGATCTGGCCGATCTTTAAACCGGCAGAAACATTCTGTCCCAGCACGACATCCAGCAAACCCAGTTCGCCGTCAATCTGTGAACGGACATTCAGATGTTCCTTACGTTCATGAACCAATTGGATGTTACGGCGCATGTTGGCCAGACTGGTTTCCATTTCGTCCATCTGGATCGTACGGGAAATTGAATCCTGACGCAGGCGCTCGACAACAAGGTCATATTTCTTTGTTGCCAGTTCATAATCTTCTTTAGCTTTCAGATAATCTTCCTTGGCAATCAGGTTTTCATCATACAATTTCTTCTGTTGTGAATAAGCACGGCGTGAACGGGCAATGTCGACATCGAGCTGCGCCTTTTCCAACTGATTGTTCAGTTTGTCCTGTTCCATGGCCACCTGTGTGTTACGCAGGAAGTTTTGTTTTTCCGCCAGTTGGGCTTCAGCATCCAATATCTGCAAATCGAGGCTTGAATTGGAAAGGCGAATAATAACGTCGCCTTTCTTCACCTGAGCACCTTCTTCCACTACTTTCTCCTGAACGATACCACCTTCTTCCGGGCTCAACTGTACCACAGTAATCGGCTGCACCTGTCCGTTTACACGAACGAAATCATTGAACTGCTCCTTCGTAACCTCACCGATACTGATACCGCGGGCGTCCACTTTCAATGTCGATGCATGATCGCCGAAAATGATCCATCCGACCAATGCCAGGAATAAAACACCGCCACCTACATAAGGTAAATGTTTCTTCTGAATGCCTCTTTTCTTTTCTAATTGTATATCCATTGTTGTATGTTTTTATTTCTTTATTATCAGTTTCTGTTTATTCTCAGTTTATACCTTCAATCAACGGTTTACCTTTATAGTAATCAACCAACTTGCATTTCAGCAGATACATCAGCTTCCGTTGCAGCAAATCAGCTTTCGACAGCAGTAAAGTGTTGGCGCTGGTCTGTAAGTCGATCGGGCTCATCAGGCCTTCTTCGAATTTGCGAAGAGTCACCTGGTAAGCTATTTCGTCCGCCTGGGCTTTCTTTTCCATCTGGATCGTTTCCTTGGCGTACCCTTCACGATCGAGGATAGCCTGTTCGATAGCCGTCTGCAACTGGCGGAGCACCTCGGTCTGCTGTTCTTGGGCGATACGCATATTATTGCGGGCCTTGCGCAGATTTGTCAGACGGTCCAGGCCGTTAAAAAGCGGGAAACTCAGGTTAAAGGAAATGTATTCCCCCCGGTTGTTCTTAAACTGGCTTCCGAATGCAGCAGGAGCCTGTTCTCCTTTCAGGTTCTCATAATAATTGGTAGAAACACCGGCTGAGAAAGAGATGGAGGGCAACATGCGTCCTTTAGCCATCAGATATTGCATTTTAGATGACTTCAGTTGAAGTTGTGCCTGCAAAGCTGTCGGGTTATTATCGGATGCATAATCGTAAATTTCCTCCACCGATTCCAACATGGTTGCATACGATTTATCCAGGAGCATGGTATCTACGTCCAACTCCATATCCGACGGGAAGTTCATATTTTGTTTCAAAGTCAATATGGCTGTATTCAGCAGATTCTGCTGATGCGTCAGGTTATAGTCGTTGGCAGCGACCTGCGCTTCGATCTGGGCGACATCGGCTTTACCTTTCAGTCCCAGCTCTTCTTGGCGACGGGTCTTATACAGGATGCGGCTGTTCTCTTCCAGTTGCTCGGCAGCCAGTTTTACTGTTCCCTGATAATATACGACATCCATAAAAGCCTGCATCGTATTGATTGCCAGATCATCCTTTTCCTTCTGGATATCATTCATACCCAATTGACGGTTCGCTTTTGCCATACGCCATTGGTTGATCAGTTGTCCCCCATTAAATATAGGTATGGAAACACTCAGGCCATATCCGTTATTAAATGTAGATGTATTGTTATAGACGTTGGTTTCCGGGTCAATGGAACGTCCGAAACTATACTGTGCTCCCACACTTGCACTCATGGAAGGGAAGAAAGAAGCTACTGCTGAATTCAACTCTGCTTTATAAGAATCGCTCGTATGGGTTTGTTTCTTGACTTTCGGACTGTTTTCAACGGCATAATGCATGCACTCGTCCATTGTCCAGCGTTTTTCCTGGGCCATGGCAACTGTTGCCAGGCTAAGCGAAAGAATCGATGTAACTATTATCTGTTTCATTTTTGTGTTATTTTCTGCCAACAAAAGGGCAAAGAGCGTGCCAAACCTGATAAAACACTATTTATCAATAAATTGTAAAAACCGTTCTTTTTCAGAAGTGTAAAGAAATTAGACAGTGGTGTATAATTATTAGACAACCTGCATTTATCCGTTTTGTACGCATATTTTATCTGTCTAAATTTTAGACACAGGTTAGGTAGTATAAAACCGAAGCCCTATCTTTGCATTATAAATACATTAAATATCACAATGGCTAAACAAGGCACCATACTGGTCGTAGACGATAACAAGGGGATTCTCACCGCAGTACAGATGCTGTTAGGCACCTGCTTCGAGAAAGTGATAACCATCTCTACTCCAAACAAAATAAAGACGACACTACATAACGAGAATGTGGACGTAGTCCTGCTGGATATGAATTTCAGTGCCGGAATCAACACCGGTAACGAGGGGCTTTTCTGGCTGTCCGAAATAAAGAAGGAAGACCCGGCCGTACAGGTCGTACTCTTCACCGCTTATGCAGACATAGACCTGGCAGTAAGGGGCATCAAGGAAGGCGCCACCGACTTCGTTGTCAAACCGTGGAATAATGCGAAGCTGCTGGAAACACTGAAAACGGCTTACGATATCCGGATGGCAAACCGGAAAGGAGTTCCGCACGAGAGCAGCAAGCAGGTTATCTCCAAGGAAAGCGGTATGTTCTGGGGCGAAAGCAACGCCATGCAGCAACTCCGCAACCTGATCGAAAAGGTTGCCAAAACAGACGCCAATATCCTGATCACCGGAGAGAACGGAACTGGTAAGGAAATGCTGGCAAGGGAAATACATATGTTGTCGAACCGCAAAAAAGAGGCTATGGTCCCTGTAGATATGGGCGCCATCACCGAGACATTGTTTGAAAGCGAACTGTTCGGCCATATGAAAGGTGCCTTTACCGATGCACGCGCCGACCGCCCCGGTAAGTTCGAGGCAGCCAACAACGGAACCCTGTTCCTGGACGAAATCGGGAACCTCTCCTATCATTTACAGGCAAAGCTACTGACGGCTATCCAGCGCCGCAGCATCGTCCGGGTAGGAAGCAACACCCCTATCCCGGTAAATATCCGCCTGGTCTGTGCCACCAACCGCGATTTGCAGGAGATGGTACAGAAAGAGCAGTTCCGTGAGGACCTTTTATACCGTATCAACACGATACACGTGGAAATACCGTCCCTCCGCGAACGTCCGGAAGACATTGTTCCGCTGACTGAAATATTCCTGGCAAAATATTGCAATATCTACGGTAAATCCTCCATGCGCCTCAGCGCGGATGCAAAGGATAAATTGAAGCAGCAACCCTGGTTCGGTAATATCCGCGAACTGGAACATACCATCGAAAAGGCCGTGATTATTTCCGAAGGCGAAACCCTCGACAGCTCCGACTTCGACTTCCCCCGCAAGAAAGAATCGCCACTGAAAGAGGCAACCACGCTGGAAGAGATGGAGTACAACATGATTAAGAATGCCATGGACAAGTACAACGGCAATCTCTCGCTCGTCGCCAGCCAATTGGGTATTTCACGTCAGACGCTGTACAATAAAATCAAACGTTATGAATTATAATGTGCCAATATGCCAATGTGCTGATATGCCAATGAAAGGCACAACACAACACAGCGTAGGTTGTATCCGTAATTGGCACATTGGCATATTAGCACATTGACACATTATTCTTATGTTAAAAGGTATCTATCATAGTCTGACTTTCCGGCTGGGGTTATTCGGAGTATTAACCGTTGCAGGAACCTATTTCGCCATGACGCGGCAATGGGAATGGTTTATCCTCGTTTTCATAGGCTGGCTGTATTCCATACGGATGATGAGCCAGTTATACAAACGCAACGCCCAGAAGGTAGCCTTCATGTTCGATGCCATCGACAATAGCGACTATGCATTCCAATATGCCACTCGGGGACGTTCGTCCAACGATAAGCTGGTGAGCGAATCATTAAACCGCATCACCCAGATACTTTTCCAGGCAAAAGCGGAAGCTGTGCAGAAAGAAAAATATTACGAGTTGATCATGAACTCGGTCAATACCGGCATAATCGTATTGGACGACATAGGCAACATCTACCAGACCAACAACGAAGCCCTTCGTCTGTTAGGCCTTTCCGTTTTCACCCATGTCAAACAGCTGGCGCGCATCGATGAAAAACTACAGACTACGATTGCCAATATCCTCCCGGGCGACAAACATCAGATATCATTCGTAAACGAACGCGGAACGGTAAACCTTTCCATCCGCGTATCCGAAATGACCTTGCAGGAAAAACATGTGCGTATCCTGGCTATCAACGATATCAACAGCGAACTGGACGATAAGGAAATCGACTCCTGGATACGTCTGACCCGTGTGCTGACACATGAGATTATGAATTCCGTCACCCCCATCACCTCACTGAGCGACACGCTGCTCTCTATCCACGAAGACGCCGACAGCGAAATACGTAACGGACTGGAAGTGATCAGTACAACGGGAAAGAGCCTGATCTCATTTGTCGAGTCATACCGCAAGTTTACCCATATCCCGACACCGGAACCTTCGTTATTCTATGTGCAAAAGTTTGCGGAGCGGATGACAAACCTGGCCCGTCACCACAACAATTTCCCCAATATAACGATTAATATAAATATAGAACCGGCCGACCTGATCGTTTATGCGGATGAAAAACTAATCACCCAGGTTGTACTGAACCTGCTGAAAAACGCCATGCAGGCCATCGGCAGCGGACAACCGGACGGGCTAATCGAGCTGAAAGCCTATTGTAATCCGGACGAGTCCGTGATTATCGAGGTGAGCAACAATGGTCCTACCATTCCACCGGAAGAAGCGGAACATATTTTTGTGCCGTTCTTCACGACCAAAGAAGGCGGAAGCGGCATCGGGTTGTCCATCTCGCGGCAGATCATGCGGCTCTCGGGGGGTAGCATTGCCTTAAAGAGCAATCCGGCGATAAACAAAACGTCGTTTATTCTGACGTTCCCGTAGAAAACAATAAAACGTTCCCTTTGTTATTTCTATTAGAGGTACGTCTAATTTTATTTACACCTAGGTCTAAATCGATTTACACGTACGTCTAAATGAATTTAGAGGTAGGTCTGTTTCAAAAGACTACAGGAAAGAATAAAAAGAAAGTAACTAACATTTTGATATAACAAGTAATAAAAACATGAAACTGCTAGACAAACTCAAGATCAATCACAAACCTCGTTCCGGAGGATTAGACCTTTTAAAATATATAGGCCCTGGATTATTAGTCACCGTAGGATTCATCGACCCCGGAAACTGGGCAACCAACCTGGCAGCCGGTTCCGAATTCGGATATGCACTGCTATGGGTGGTCACTTTCTCTTCCATTATGTTGATCATTATCCAGCACAACGTTGCCCACCTCGGAATCGTAACCGGTTTGTGCTTATCGGAAGCGACCAATAAATATATGCCCCGGATGCTTAGCCGTCCTATTCTGGGTTCGGCCATGCTTGCCAGCATTTCGACTTCGCTTGCTGAGATATTAGGTGGTGCCATTGCACTGCGGATGTTGTTCAGCATACCGATAAAGATTGGTGCCGTAATCGTTACGATTGCCTGCCTGATCATGCTTCTCAGCAATACCTACAGCAAGATAGAACGCTGGATCATCATGTTCGTTTCCATTATCGGCCTCTCTTTCCTGTATGAACTGGCTTTGGTCGATGTCAATTGGGGACAGGCCGTCACCGGATGGGTAAAACCGTCGTTTCCTCCCAACTCCATGCTGATCATCATGAGTGTGCTCGGTGCCGTAGTGATGCCCCACAACCTCTTTCTCCACTCGGAAGTGATACAGAGCCGCGAATGGAACCTGGAAGATGAATCCGTCATCAAGAAGCAGCTGAAATATGAATTCTATGATACGCTCCTGTCGATGGTTATCGGCTGGGCGATCAACTCGGCCATGATCATCCTGGCAGCAGCAACATTCTTCAAAGAAAAGATTACCGTCGACGAACTGGACCAGGCGCAACAATTACTGGTTCCCCTGGTTGGAAACAACGCCGGCGTGATCTTTGCCGCCGCACTGCTGCTGGCCGGTATTTCTTCAACGATCACATCGGGTATTGCGGGAGCCTCCATCTTTGCTGGTTTCTATGGGGAAGCCTACAATCATAAAGACTTACACTCCAAACTGGGAGTCATTCTTTCATTCGTTCCGGCCTTGCTCATCATCTTCCTGATCGGCGACCCGTTCAAAGGACTGATCCTCTCGCAGATGCTGCTGAGCGTGCAGCTTCCTATCACGGTCTTTACCCAGGTATATCTAACCTCCAGCAAGAAAGTAATGGGACAATATGTCAACTCCCGTTCAACCACCATCCTTCTCGTATTATTGGGAACCATGGTTACGGTATTGAACATAGCTCTGTTAATCAGCTTGTTCTGACGCATTACATTCTACGTTTCACCATAGCACACAGGTGACACAGATTGAACGGATGGGCACAGATTCTTATTTAATAAAATAAACATCTTCTCTGCGTAAATCCGCCAGTTCTGCGTCACCTGTGTGCTATAGTGAGACTATAGTAACCCAATTAAGAAAAGCCGGTAAAACAACTTTTTCCTTATCCATGTATTATACTCTGTTCGATAAAATTAAGCCACAAATACAGGAAAAAACTTGTATTGCTATGCAGCAAATAAAGAAATCGCTACCTTTGTTCCGTTAATAAAGAAATAACATATTTATAACAGATATGAGCGATATCAGAACGAACGAAGAAGAAGGCAAAAAAAGCCTGAATTTTATTGAAGCAAATGTTGAAAAAGACCTGGCAGAAGGTAAAAATGGCGGACGTATACAAACCCGTTTCCCGCCCGAACCAAACGGCTATCTGCATATAGGACACGCCAAAGCAATCTGTCTGGATTTCGGTATTGCAGAACGTTACAACGGAGTTTGTAACCTTCGTTTCGACGACACGAACCCTGTAAAAGAAGATGTAGAGTACGTCGATGCAATCAAGGAAGATATAGAATGGCTCGGATTCCATTGGGGTAACATCTATTACGCATCCGACTATTTCCAGCAATTGTGGGATTTTGCCATCCGTCTGATCAAAGAAGGAAAAGCCTATATCGACGAACAAAGTTCGGAAGTTATCGCCCAGCAGAAAGGAACCCCTACCCAACCGGGTATCAATAGTCCGTATCGCGACCGTCCTATCGAAGAAAACCTGGCGTTGTTCCAAAAGATGAGCGACGGCGAAGTGGAAGAAGGTGCTATGGTATTGCGTGCCAAAATAGATATGGCAAACTCGAACATGCACTTCCGCGACCCGATCATCTACCGCGTAGTGACGTCGGCACACCATCACCGCACCGGCGACACATGGAAAGTGTATCCGATGTACGACTTTGCCCACGGACAGAGCGACTTCTTTGAAGGCGTTACACACTCGCTTTGTACACTCGAGTTTGTGGTACACCGTCCGTTATACGACCTGTTCATCGACTGGCTGAAAGAGGGTAAAGACCTCGACGACAACCGTCCGCGCCAGACTGAGTTCAACAAACTGAACCTGAGTTATACGCTGATGAGCAAACGTAACCTGCTTACACTGGTAAAAGAAAAGCTGGTCGACGGTTGGGACGATCCCCGTATGCCGACTATCTGTGCATTCCGCCGCCGTGGTTATTCTCCCGAGTCTATCCGTAAATTCGTCGATAAGATCGGATATACCACTTACGACGCCCTGAACGAATTCGCCTTGTTGGAAAGTGCCGTTCGTGAAGACCTGAATGCCCGTGCTACCCGTGTATCGGCCGTTCTCGATCCGGTCAAACTGATCATCACCAATTATCCGGAAGGACAGGTGGAAGAGATGGAAGCTATCAACAACCCAGAAGACCCGGAAGCAGGCAGCCACCTGATCGAATTCAGCCGCGAACTGTGGATGGAAAGAGACGACTTTATGGAAGATGCACCGAAGAAGTTCTTCCGTATGACTCCCGGACAGGAAGTACGTCTGAAGAATGCTTACATCGTGAAATGTACCGGTTGCAAGAAAAACGATGCAGGCGAAGTAGTGGAAGTCTATTGCGAGTACGATCCGAATACCAAGAGCGGCATGCCAGACAGCAACCGTAAGGTAAAAGGAACGCTACATTGGCTGAGTTGTGCGCATAGTCTGCCGGCAGAAGTCCGCTTGTACGACCGCCTCTGGAAAGTAGAAAATCCGCGTGATGAACTGGCCGCTATCCGCGAAGCCAAGAATTGCTCCGTACTGGATGCGATGAAAGAGATCATCAATCCGGATTCTCTGAACATATTGACGAACTGTTACGTGGAAAAATATCTGGCAAACGCCAAGCCGTTAGATTATTTACAATTCCAGCGTATCGGTTATTTCAACGTAGACAAAGACTCTACGCCCGAAAAGCTCGTATTCAACCGCACCGTATCCCTGAAAGATACGTGGAGCAAGGTGAAGGACAAGGCTTGATAATTTGCCAATTAAACAATATGCCAATGCGCCGATTTTAATAATGTACCAGACAGGATATACTAATCATTCCGGTTATTGGCATATTAACAAATTGGCATATTGGCACATTAAAATTATTCCCTATGAAAAAAGATGATATTTCACGCCTGCTACAACGTTATCTGTCTGCCCGCGAAATGGGAAAAGAACCCTATTTCGATGCAGATGAAGTAGATGAACTGTTGGGCAGCTTTGAAGAATCGGATAATTATGACTACTTTGATGAAGTTTTAGCTTTAGGACTAAAACTTCATCCGGGTAATACAGACTTACAGATCAGACAATGCAAACTCTTCGTTTATAATGAAGATTATAACAGTGCACTGGCCCTGATCGATTCAATCGCTGAAACAGACAACCAGGACCTCGACTTATTACGGTTAGAATGTTATTGCATGCTCGACCGGTATGATAAACTGATCGAGTACACAGAAAAATTGATCGAAGAGGATTGCGATTATCTGGAAACGGTATTCGAATGTACCGCTCCCCTTTTAAGTGATATGGAAATGAACAATGAAGCCCGCGATTTCATAAACCGCGGCATTGATTTATTCCCTCAGAATCTGGTATTGAAAGATGAGTTATGCTACAACCGGGAAATAGAAGGAGACATCGACGGGGCGATCAGCATCTGCAACGAACTGATCGACAAAAACCCTTACTCCCACGAATACTGGTTCACACTCGGACGGTTATATTCGATTAAACTGGAGTTCGAAAAGGCAATCGAAGCATTCGACTTTGCACTGACCTGCGATGATTCGGACCCGGAGTTGAAGATACTGAAAGCCTACTGCCTCTACATGAACGAAAATTATGAAAAGGCACTGGAAGTATATCAGGATATCAATGGCGACTTTGAGATGGCGGAGCGCATCAAACCGCTCATGGCTGAGTGTTATATCAAACTTGAGAATTTTGAAGGAGCCTATAATCTGCTGAAAGATATTATCGGTAAAAAGGTGACTGACAACGAACCGGCTGCATACATCAACTTCATCCGTTGCTGTGCAGAAACGGAACGTCACCGGGAGGCTTCCAAGACGTTGACAAAGGCGGTCGAACTATTCCCCAACAATGTCAGGATACTCTCTCTGCTGGCTTTGACCTACGTAGAAAACGGAGAAGACAAGCAGGCAGTCGAGACCACCGAACGTCTGTTCGAAGTATTGGATAAAGGAGACTACTATCAACCGGAGGATTTTGAAAGCCTTTTCCATGCCGGACAGTATCTCTACATGAAAGGCGATATCGACAAGGCGATCAAATATTATAATAAGGTATATGCCGTTAATCCGAATCTGCCTTTTATCCATCTCCATATGGCTATGGCTTATCTGGCTAAAGGAGATATGAAGCATTTCGGCGAGCACTTCAGCAAGACTACCCCGAAAGAACTGATCGAGTACCTGGAAAACTCAGGTATCGACTTCAGCGATGTGGAGCAGCAGTTGCTGGGCAAACATATCCCGCCGGAAGATCTGACAAAGGAATTCCTCAATAATAAGGACAATAATAACTAATAATGGACAGAAATCTAAAAGACTACGGTCTCCTACTTTTGAAAGGCATGGGTATGGGCGCAGCCGATGTTGTTCCCGGCGTATCGGGCGGCACAATTGCCTTTATTGTTGGTATTTATGAAGAACTGATCGATTCGATCAAGAGTATTAACGGAGCAAGCCTGAAGCTACTCTTCACCGGTAAGATCGCCGCTTTCTGGAAAGCGATAAATGCCAACTTCCTGCTGGCTATCGTTGCCGGCATCGGGATCAGCATTTTCTCGCTGGCAAAGCTCATTACCTGGCTGTTGGTTACCCATCCGATCCTGGTGTGGGCCTTCTTTTTCGGGTTGGTACTGGCTTCCACCTGGTTCGTATCGAAAGATATCAAACAATGGAACTGGAAATCGATACTGAGTTTTATCATCGGGGCTATCATTGCTTATTACATTACCGTTGCCACACCGGCGGAGACACCGACAAATCTGTTCTTTATCTTCCTTTGCGGAGCCATTGCGATCTGCGCGATGATCTTGCCGGGTATTTCAGGTAGTTTCATTCTGGTATTGCTCGGAAAATATTTCTATATCATGGAAGCGGTAAAAACACTCAATATCCCGGTCATGCTCGTATTTATCTGTGGCGCGGCATTGGGTATCACTTCATTTTCACGAGTACTCTCTTATGCCCTGCGCCGGTTCCATGATACGACAATCGCAGTATTGGCCGGTTTTATGCTGGGTTCACTCAACAAAGTATGGCCCTGGAAAGAAACAATCGAGACATATACCGACAGCCATGGAGTGATCAAGCCGTTGGTTGAAGCAAATATTTTGCCGGACCAGTTGTTGTGGGAAGCCGTAGGATTAATGATATTCGGCTTCGCTATCGTATATTTCCTTGAAAAGTTATCCATGAAAGGAGCTAAAGCATAAAAAAATCTCTCCCCTATGCTCACGCACAAGGAAGAGCTTGTTCTCTCGCCAAAGAGAACCTCATCAATTATGTTAACCTTTTTAGGTTATAAAAGGGAGCAGTTCGCCAGAGTTGCTCCCTTCATGTTGAAAACACACATCTTATTAGTATTGTTTATCTTTTTACCTAATTCATGGCAAATAGCATGCCATAAGTGTATCTATCTGATAACTACCTATTTTATAAATAATAACCTGTCCAATAACGGACAGCTGTCCGGTTTTACTTTACAGTATGTCCGGCAACGCCGTTTATAGTGCAAACAGCGTGCCAAAACACACAAACATCTATTTATCAAACATATATATTTATCACTAAATTCCCATTCTGTCCAATAATTAGACAGTGATGTACAAAATTTAGACAGTTATTACCGTACATCGTATCTTGTAAAGAAATAAAAGCAAGCCATAAACAAAACAGCAATCATAACTATCATAGCAATCATATAACCGCCGATGAATTCGATGCGTTGCCCGAAAGAGGCGATCTGTTCCTGATATTGAGGAATCTGATCGACGGCTACAGGTTTCTTACTGGTGGAATAATCTTCATAAGGATTATACCAGTGAGGACTGCCGTCATCCTTGGCATCGACGTCTTTGAACCACTGTAAGAATTGTTCCTGGAAAGCATGCAGGTCATTCCAGTTCTTCTGGAAACGCAGGTAACCACCTCCCAGAAACGCTTCATTCATATAATCGAACTGCGCGATCGGTGACAACAGCGTGAAATTACGGGTTTGCTCAAACTGACGGAACTGTTGCAGGTAATAGGCATCATTATACTTCTTATCGCTATTCATCAGATTGCTCTGGTTTCGTGCACGCAACTCATGCCGGGGATAAAACGCATCCATACCATTGGACGACCAGCTTCCTTCCGGTGCATTCCGGTTAATATCATCGGATGCCTCCTGGCGCTTCTGAGCCACTTCGTCCGATGTCGGTATGCTGAACAGCGTCTTTGCCCAGAATACAGACGTATTAGGAATGACTACCGCAGCAAACAACCAGAAACAAAGCGAGATAAGCAAACTGATATTAGAGTAGCGCGTCACCACCGACGACAGCAAACCGAATACGGCAAACGTAGTGATAAACAAAAGGCTGATCAGTATAAACCCGGCAGTCTCTATCAGAAAGCTACTGTTCAACTGCACCTGACCGGAAACAGCCAGGATAATCAGACTGATTATGATACCGACCAGTTCCATGACTCCTATCACTGTTATAATACTCAAAAGTTTACTGCACAAGAAGGTGCGCCGGGGTACGGCATTTGAAAAGACCAAAGCCAGCGTCCTCTCCTCTTTTTCCCCTGAAATGGCATCAAAAGCAAAAAGCAGCGTAATAAAACTCAGGAACATGGAAACGATAAACGACCAACTCAAACTATCCGTACGGATCAGAAGAGGATTATTGCTATCATGGCGTACCGAATAATCAAACACATTATAAGCACTGTAGGTAATACGGTTAGGTAAATAGCTTTCCTTACAATCCGCAATCACGCTGTTTTCGCGCGGAGAGATGATAAAGCTGTTCCTTGCTGTCGCTACTTTTGAGATATTTTCGGCTTGTTTGCCTATTGCTTCCTGCTGTGCTACGCTATATTTGGTATAGTTATCATGCATATCCTTAAAAGAAGAAGCAAATGAAACACTACCCAACGTAAACACCAGCACAACAATTACAAAAGAAACCTGAAAGCGCAGGCTATACAAATAGTTCTGCAATTCACGTATATATAAAGTTGTAAACATAACTGTAATTATTTATTATCTGACATCATATTTCATAAACGACACGATTGTCCCGACCAACAATACGATCACCAATCCCAACAGGGCACATAAACGTCCCAGCGCAGCACCCAACGTAGCCGAAAGTGTGATCGGTTGAGGAACATAGAGGGGAACACCGCTGGTATCCAGATACGGAAATTCAGAATTACTTCTGTCATATTTCTTCCACACCTCTTCGCCTCCCAAGTCAATTTCTGCCTGTGTAGGGAATTCATCCAAAGATTGGGCAGTAAAGTAAGCAGTAGACTCAAACAGCTTATGATCCTTGAAATAGGTAATGACGTTCTCCCGGTATTTACGCAAACTTTCCATATATTTAAGGAAGCTACCCGCATCGGTACGGCATAAAGCATCCGTTGTCTGGTCGAACAATTCGGAGGGCGACAACCAGGCGATGGCTTGTTGCAACCGTTGCTGACGCACCAGTCCGTCCAGATAGTTCCGCTGCAAAGTCCATTTCTTATCCGCATTATTCAGCATGAGAGGAGTTGCCCAAATCTGCATCTGCTGATGGAATAAAGGGGTCTCTTTCGGGCCTCCGGCCAATTCAAGATATTCAGGTCCGTCACCGGTACAATTATTATAACTCAAATATTTCATATTGACCCTTTGGGACGCACGCGGCCATTCCTCCATATATTCTTTATGAAAAGCCTCGTCATAATTTCTCATGGTTGCCTGTACATTATCGTATAAAGGCGCTTTCGAAATACTTTGTGCCAGATAAGTCGCAATATTAGGCATCAGGAAAAGGAACCATATCCAGCACAGCAAGCTGATAATAATAGACGAAGACGAATGCGTCACCCGACTGGAAATAAACATTCCCAACAAAAGGAATACCATCATATAAATGACGGAAGTCAGGAAAAGCAGCGACAAGCCGCCCCAGTCGGATGCTGAAAGGGAAATCGCCGGATTAACCACAATGATCAGGCAGGCCAGCAGATAACAGAACAGCAAAATAGGCAGTAACGTCAGCAACAATCCCAATAACTTACCCATCAGGAAGGAGATACGGCTCACCTGTCCGGTAAAGGTCAGCTTCATCGTCCCGTCTTCCCGTTCACGGGTAATGGCATCATACGAAAAGACGAGTGCCAGCAACGAGATAAGAATAGCGACCACTTTCGAAAAGTCTATCGAGAAGAAGGCATTCAACGAAGGGTTGTCGCGGGTAAGAGTATGCCCTTCGGGAAACAGCGGATATTCCCAGAAAGAAACCTTCACCTTATTGCCGACATCACCGATAATACCCGTACTAAAGATACTCAGCGGCTCCGGCACCTGTATAACAGTAGGACGAACATGTGACCATACGCGGCTCTCTTTCATTTCCTTATCCGCCTTTGCCTGTTCGATCTTAAAGACACGGACCTGGTTCTGATAATTCTCCACACTGACGATCACCGTGAACGGTATCACCAGCAGGCACAGTACAAACCCTATAATAAACCTGACCGACAACAAGTTCAGCAGGAAATCTTTCTTTGCTATTAACCAAATCATATTACTTATTATTAATGGTTTATACTCTTATTCCAAAATAGCTTCCTGCATATAATCCAGATAGATACGCTCGAGGTCGTCCTGGAGGAACTCTTCACGGCTACGGAGCATCACCAGGCGGCCTTCTTTCATGATACCGACACGGTCGGCCACTGCCTTGGCACGGAACAGGTCGTGGGTACACATCAGGATACTCTTGCCGGCGTTACGGAGGTTAATCAGTATCTGCATCAGTTCGGCGGCACTCTTGGGGTCGAGTCCGGTGGTCGGCTCGTCCATGACGATGTTGTCGGCATCTTTGATGATGGCGATGGCCAGTCCGACCTTCTGACGCATACCTTTGGAGAAGGTTTTCAGCTTGCGTTCGAAGGCTTCTTCCTGCAGGCCGACACGACGCATGACGTTATAGTAATCGTCTTTCGTCAGGTTCGTCTTACCGCCCAGGCGGGCAAAGAAGTCGAGGTTCTGACGGGCGGTGAAGTTGCCGTAGAGCATTACATTCTCGGAAACGAAAGCGACATGCTTCTTGGTTTCCAACGGTTTTTCCATAACGTCGATACCGTCGATCAGGGCATGGCCCGAAGTGGGTTCGATGAAGTTGAGGAAGATATTGATAGAAGTGGTCTTCCCTGCCCCGTTTGCTCCCAGCAGGAAAAATATTTCGCCCGGTTTGATCTCTAGGTTCAAGGCATCAAGGGCCAGATTGCCGTCTTCATATCTCTTTGTCAAATCGATTGCTTGTAACATGGTGTTTATGCTTTAATTTCAATTGTTATTATTCTTATTTTCGTTATTACTTTTCTCTTGAAAGAAAAGTAATCAAAAGTTCAAGGCTACATCTGCCTCGCTACTCCGCATCCTACGTTCGCTGTCGCCTCCGAACTCGCTTCGCTCAAACAGCGGATGCTCCGAACGCTCACTCCGGCTGCTGCGCTTTACGCTCGCCAGCTGATGCCTTTTTAGGAAGTTTCACTTCCTCCGGGGATGGCCGACACTGCCTGTTATATAGGTGTCGGTGTCGGCAATCCCCAAAGAACGCAACGCGTTCTATGAAAGGCATCAGCGGATGAACGTCCGCGAAGGAAGAAGACGAAGCTTCAGGAGCATCTGCTGTTTGAGCGAAGCGAGTTCAGATGCGACAGCGTAGTCTTCTTCCGTAGCAGTGAAGCCGGTGCAGCCTTGATCTTTTGGTTACTTTTCCATCAAGGGAAAAGTAACTATCTTTTGCTAAGCTTCATCCCGAACCAAACGATTCCCCCGATAAAGCCAACCAGCAACAGGATCAGGAAGATGGTGCCGAAGACAGAAGTCGAAGCATTTACCTGGATGCGGACTGTCTTGTCTTCCGTATCTACCTTGCGGTTGTCGGCCATTGCTTCCGTTTTGATCTTCACTTCCTGGGCACCTACTCCACCGTCTGATGGCGGGATGATGGTTACTTTTACCGTTAATTCCTTTTCCGGTTCCAGGCTGCTGATTACATCCGGTTCGATACGGGTATCCCATCCGAGAGGCTTCTCTGTTGTCAGCTTGATGTTATCCAGGCGGCGGGTTCCACCGTTGCGGACTGTTACGTCCATAACCACTTCTTTGCCGACGGTCGTTTCGTGGTAGAGATTGTTTGCACGCACTTCGATCTTTCCTTTTCCGCGGGGGATAATCTCCAGGTTCTCGCTTCCGGCCTTCTCGCCGTTCGACGCCGTTACGGTCTGCACCTGGAACTTTATCGGCTTATCGATCACTACCTGCTGGTCGTCGCGATCCGGCAAATAGACCTGCAAAGATAACTTCTTTATGTTTACACCCTGCGCAAATTTGATCTGCGTCACCTTACTTTCTCCGTCGGTAAAGTCGTAACTGATCTGGCGCGGCAGGTCAAGCACTTCCAGGCGGTAGACATCATCCGAAGTGGAGAAGCGCTCAAGTGTCAGATCGTAAGTCGCTTTGCTGCTCAGATCAGCTTCCTGGCTGAACTGCATGGAGGATATGTCGATCACGTTCACACTGGCATCTTTTTTCAGATAGATATTCTTTTCATCCTTCCGGTTGTTGTAGTTCAGCGAAACGGTCAGGTTCTCCGCATCTTTCAGCAATTCGAAATCGGCCGTCGCCACCTTCCCCAACTCGATGGAAGGGACACGAAACTCATACGGCGAACCGATGATCGTTTTCGACTCATTATCCACCAAAGATACATATATATTATATATCTTACCGGAACGCATCTCAGGCGTGAACACATCGAAGTGTTCCTTGAACTGGCTCAGATACTCTTCGTTCCCTTCGAGGGCACTTTTCAGGGTGATCTTCACCTTGCGTTCGCCCCGCTGGTCCTGATACTTCACCGCACGTTCCACCGTTATGTAACTCTGCTGGGAGATCAGCTTCAGGATCAGTTTCTGATAATCGACTTCCTTACTCAGCAGCTCATTCTTCGAACGGTTGAAATCGTTGGCTGAAATGGCTTTTTCATTATACAGCTTCGTGTCGTTCTCATACTTCTGTTTGGCCACTTCGTAATCGGCACGGGTCTTTTTCAGGTCGAGCAACAAGGCTGCCTCGCTGTCTTCCTGTGCCCGGACGGTAAAGGGCATCAGAAGGATGGCCAGCAATACCGCAATAAAACTTTTCATGTGTTTGTTCATCTGTTCTTATTTATTATGTTATCATTCTAATTTGCTCCCGAAGGCGTTTCAGTTTCCCGCTATGAAAACTTTAGTTTTGTCAGGAGGAAACTAAAGTTTTGCGCCGAAGAAACTAAAGTTTCATGCAGGAGAAACTTTTGTTTCACAAGCAGGAACAGCAATGAAACTGCAATCTACTATGAACCAGAATACTAAGCGAATCTGGTTTCTATCCTTTCTCCGGCAGAAAACTGCGGTTATGTTCGAAGTCATACATGGTCTTCCGGTTCAGGTCGGCCACCGAGAGACGATAGGTGATATAACTGTCGATATAGGCAAGCTGCACCTGCGAAAGGCGCTCCTGTTCGATAGAAAGTTCCTGGCTCGTCATATCGCCGTTCTCAAAACGCATCTGGCTGATACGGTAACTCTGTATCGCCACTTCCTGGTTCCGGCGGTTGATGCGGTAACGCTTCTCCGCTTCATACACGCTACGGACGATCTCGCGAATTTCCTGTTCGATAGTCCGCTTGGTATTGTCGAGATTCAATTCGCGCTGTTTCAGGCGGACTTGCTCGCGGCGTACCTGGTTTTTGGCACGTCCCCAGTCCAGAAGCGGATAAGAGACGGTCAGGGCGATTCCCCGGTTAGCCGGACGGTCGCGCATGTTATCAAAGGATGAGCCGACCAGTTGACCGACAGTTCCATCTCCGCGTGTACTCAATCCGGTGAAATCATAATAGGCGGAAATGTTTCCTTTAAATTCCCGTTCCCGTTTGGCACGCTTCACTTCGATGGCCTGAAGTTCGATATCGAGGTTGTCTTCCTTTATTTCCATGCGGTTACGCAAAGCCTCGTCGATGGCCAGTTGCATGTCGACGATGAAGGCTTCGAACTCCATATCCGCTTTCAGGTCGATCTCTTCTTTGAGGTCAAGGCCGATAAGTAGCTTGAACTGGTCTTTGGCGGCGGCGAGCTTGCCTTCGCTTTCCATCACACGGGCTTCGTCTTGTGCGACGGTAATCTCGGCGATCAGCATTTCACCTTCGGGAAGGTTGCCCGTCTCCTGTTTCAATTTGGTGATACGGTAGGCTTCACGGGAGTTGACCAGGCGGTCCTGATTGATTTTATGTTCGTAGGCCAGTTTATATACAGTATAGAAACTCTCCGTTACATTATAGACAATATCCATCTGGATACGGGTGAAATAGCAGGTACTCTTCTTATAATCGAGTTCGGCCACTTTCATGTTTTCCTTCAGTTTATTGGCGGTAAAGATGGGTTGGTTGAAAGAGAGGGCGAAACGGCTGTACACCTGGTCGCGTTCCAGCTCTTCATAATCCCGCTGCGAAAGTGTAGTCCGGTAATTCTCCCAGTACATCTTGGAACTCAGGGCGAAATTACCGCCGGTAGGCAAGACATATGTAAAGTTCAGGTTACCGCCCACTTGCAACGAACCGGTAGAGTTGTAGACCGGCAGACCGTCGGCCTGCGAAATCTCCGTCAGGCTTTCCGTCCATGAAGGAGTAAAGAAGTCAAAGTTCAGCAACGGCTTGAATTGTGCTTTTGTGTAAAGGTAAGAGTAACGGGTTGCGTCCATATCTTCCTTGTAATATTTCACCGTATAGCTCTCTCCCAAAGCAATGTGAATCGCTTCATCATAGGTGATCTGCCGGAGATTCTCCGTCTCCGCATGCCCTGCCAAAGCGAATCCCATCAACAGTGATACCAGTAAATTTCTTTTCATACTATATCGAATTAAGTTCTTTCGGGTAACAGGTTACCCAATTGTCATTATTTATTGTTTTACCTGCCTATAATAAGGCAAATGGCGTGCCAAAACTGCAACCGGTTGTATTTCCACCGGTTACCCGGATGGGTAATTATTTCCCTCTTGGGTAAAAGGGAAAGCCGTTACCCAAAGTGGGTAATATTTTACCCAATTGCACGCTATCATAAGATAATGCAACCGAATCAGCAGAAAGTTATATACCTGTACACAAGAAAACACATACCTTTGCCTTACAATAATTAATAGATCAACACCATGAATAGCAGACAAATAAGCAGTTACATCTTAATTCTCCTGACTCTCCCTTTCACCCTCATTTCGGCAAAACCGAAAGAACCCGTCGATTATGTGGATATGTTTATCGGTACTTCCAACTCCCGGTGGATGCTGGGGCCTTACGCACAAGAACCGTTCGGTATGGTGCAACTCGGACCGGATAACCAGGGGAATGTCTGGATGGGAGGATACGAATACGCCATCAATAGCGTTTCCGGTTTCAGCCATCTGCATGCCTGGACGATGGGTGGCCTGATGATCATGCCGACCACAGCCGACCTGGCCCTGACAAACCCTTCGGCCGATTCTCCCTATAAAGGAGCAAACGCCGGCTATCATTCACGCATACTGAAAGAAACGGAAAAGGCCTCACCCGGTTACTATTCCGTCTATTTATACGATCATGAGGTAAAAGCGGAACTATCGGCCACCACCCGTTGCGGCATTCACCGGTACACTTTTCCCGAAAGAAAAGAATCCAGGATACTGATAGACCTCCTATTCCCGACCGAATGGGACTACGGCTTCAATGTGAAAGATGCTTGCATCACCAAAGTCAGCAATACCGAACTCGAAGGATATGCCGACTGCCAGTCCGGTCCGTGGAGTAACTGGAACAACTACAAACTGCATTTCATCATCCGCTTCAGCAAACCTTTCGCGCAACTGAACGGATGGAACGAAGGAGTAGAAAAAGACGACATACAATCCATTGCCGGCAAGAACGATATCGGAGCCTACGCAATCTATTCCACAACCGAAGGAGAAAGCATAACCGTCTCAACCGGTTTATCGCTGGTAAGTATCGAACAGGCACGGCTGAATATGGACACGGAACTCGCCCCCTTGCAGTATGACTTCGACCGGGTAGTCGCCCAGACCCGCAACAAATGGAACGAACTGCTCGGCAGGATAGAAGTAGAAGGAACGAACGAGGTGGACAAAACAAAATTCTACACCAACTTGTATCGTGCCTATGCCGGCAAACAAACATGGAACGATGTGAACGGCCAATATAGAGACGCTTGTGAAAACATACAGCAACTGGATCACGGGAATATGTATGGCGGCGATGCCTTCTGGAACAGTTTCTGGAATCTAAACGGCCTCTGGTCGATCATCTCCCCCCGCATCGTGGACGATTGGGTAACCACCCAGCTGGAAATGTTCAAACATACCGGATGGACAAGCAAAGGGCCGGCCGGACTGGAATACTCCGGCATCATGGAAGGTTCGCACGAAACAGCCCTGATGGTTGCCGCCTATCAAAAAGGCATACGCAAAGACGGTGAAGCGATCTATGAAGCCGTGCTGAAAAACGTCACAGAAACAGGTATCGACCATCCCTGCGGAGGCAGCTGCGGCAACCCTCTGCTGGACGTTTATATCAAACAAGGTTATATGCCGATGGAAAAGGGAGTGGTTTCCAAAACACTCGATTATGCGTACGACGACTGGTGCGTCTCCCAACTGGCCCTGGCACTCGGAAAGAAAAAAGAAGGAAAAGCGCTGCTGGCACGTTCGATGAATTATAAGAACGTATTCCACCCGGAGAAAAAGTTCGTCATGCGGCGTGACAGCCTGGGTAACTGGGACCCGGATTTCGATGTGTTCTCCAATAAGGGATTCATAGAAGGCAACAGCTGGCAATACTCCTGGTACGTGCCGCACGATATTCCCGGACTGGTAGACTTCCTGGGGAAAGACCTCTTCAACAGCCGGCTGGAAGAGGGATTTATCAAATCGGAAAAGCATAAGTTTGCCGCCCATGTATTCGACCGTACCACAGGACAGTCGGCTGAGTTTTACATCAATCAGGGAAACGAAGTAAATATGTGTACTCCGTTCCTGTTCAACTATTCCGGTAAACCCTGGCTGGCCCAGAAATGGTCGCGTGCCATCCTGGACAGTTTCTACGGCTCAACCCCTTATCATGGTTGGGAAGGCGACGAGGATGAAGGGCAGATGGGCGGTTGGTACGTGATGAGTGCACTGGGTCTGTTCGAAATGAACGGAGGAGTTTCCCTGAAGCCGGAACTGGAACTGAGCAGCCCGCTATTCAACAAAATAACGATCCGTCTGGACCCCGGTTATTATAAAGGGAAGACTTTCACGATCGAAGCCCGCAACAACTCAAAAGAAAACATCTATATCCAAAAGGCTTATCTGAACGGAAAAGAACTGAAACAACCCCGAATACCATTCGCTGCCATCGTATCCGGAGGGACGTTGTTACTCGAGATGGGAGATAAACCGAAGTTCGATTGTTTCAATTAATACGATTTTGCGTACTTTTGCACAAAGATCAAGAAAAAGTATGCCACTATTCAAGAAGGACGAACAACCCAGGCAACCGAACCTGGAGCAGCTGCTCTCGGAGTTTAACCGGTCGCTCACTCTGATCGTCGACAAGTCATTGCTGATCGGCAATATCGTTGCCAAGGTAAAGCAAATATGCCCGGTAGAAAGTGTTTATATCTTCCTGCTGGATGAAAACACAGGCAAATTCAAACTGCAAAACGAAGCGAAGAACAAGCCTGTGACGCTGACCAACCGCAGCCGGCTGGTCAGCTGGCTGTCTGTCAACGAAAAGCACCTGATCATCTCCAGGCATCCGGATATCGTCTCCTATTTCCCTCCCGAAGAACAGGAAATAATCAGGCAACTGGGTGCCGAACTGATCTTCCCCCTCAAGATCATGAACCAGATCAACGGTACGATCTTTTTAGGGAAGAAAACCGATGGCGCCCCATTCACCGAACAGGAGCTGAACCTGCTTTCCATCCTGATCAACCAGGCTACATTCGCCATCGAACATGCTTCGCTTTACGAGCAACAGACCGAACGTCTGAAAAAGATGTACCGTACCGACCGCCTGGCAACACTCGGCGAACTAGCGGCTGGTGCAGCCCATGAGATACGTAACCCGCTGACAGCCATCCGGAGCACGATACAATATCTGAGCAAAGACTTCAGCGCCGACCCAGTAAAAAGCGAAATGGTGACGGAGCTGATCTCGGAAGTGGAACGTATCAACAAGATCGTACAAGGCCTGTTGTCTTTCGCCCGTCCGTCCGACCTGAACACGTCCGATATAAATATCGAACAGCTGATCAACCAGACGCTTCTGCTGGTGACCAATACATTACGTAAACAAAACGTAGAGGTGGAATTCGAATACTTCACCGACAACACGACCATCCAGGGGGATGCGGAACAGCTGAAACAGGTTTTCCTGAATATCATCCTGAATGCCGTCGAAGCGATGGGGAAGAATCCACCGGAACGCTCGCGTACATTAATAATAAGTATAGAAAAGGGAACTCCCATCAATACCCATTCCCGTTACCTGATCATCTCGTTCGAGGATAGCGGCAAGGGGATCGAACAGAAGAACATCGAGAATGTATTCAACCCCTTCTTCACGACCAAGGAAGAAGGGACCGGACTCGGGCTCGCCATCTGCTACGGTATCATCAACCGCCATGAAGGCGAGATCGAAGTAAAAAGCGTGCCGGACAAGGGCACTTGTATAAATATAAAATTACCGCAACGCATATGAAAGCAAAAATAGTAGTTGCCGATGACGAGCCGCGCATCCGCAAGATGATCGCCCGTTTGCTGACCGACGAAGGATATGATGTAATGCCCGTCGAAAACGGACGGGAGGCGGTAGAGGCTCTCCTCTCCTTCCAGCCCGACGTTATTCTGCTGGACCAGCAGATGCCGGTACTGACCGGTGTGGAAGCATTGGAGGAGATCAGGCGTATCTCTCCGACCCAGGTTGTCCTTTTTGTGACCGCCTTCGGTTCCATCTCCCTCGCCGTCGACGCTGTGAAGAAAGGGGCTTACGACTTTATAGAAAAGCCTTTCGACAACGATAAATTATTACTCACCGTCAAACGTGCCGTCGAACACAGCCGCATGAAAGGTGAAATCTCCACCCTGAAAAAGACACTGGGGGAAAAACGAAGTAACGTGATCGGCGAGAACACAGGACTGAAACAAGTGATGGCACAGGTCCTGCGGGTAGCGGAAACCAATGCGACCGTCCTGATCCACGGCGAGAGCGGTACGGGAAAAGAACTGATCGCCCGTGCCGTCCACCACAACAGCCTGCGGGCAAACGGTCCTTTCGTTGCGATCAACTGCGGCGCCATTCCCCTGACATTGATGGAAAGCGAACTATTCGGCCATGAACGCGGTGCCTTTACCGATGCTAAAGAAGCAAAGGCGGGCACTTTCGAGCGGGCAAACGGCGGGACATTGTTTCTCGACGAAGTGGGAGAACTTCCCCTGGATGCACAGGTTAAATTGCTCCGTGTGCTGGAAGAGCGGAAGATCACCCGAATCGGCGGAAAGAAAGCAATACCGGTAGATGTGCGTATCGTAGCCGCCACCAACCGTAATCTGGACGATGAAGTAAAAGGCGGACATTTCCGTCTCGACCTGTTGTATCGTCTGAATGTATTTACCCTGATCCTTCCCCCGCTCAGGGAAAGGAAAGAAGATATTCCCCTGCTGGCTAATTTCTTTATCCGTAAATACAACCAGGCGTTGAGCCTCGATGTGCAGTCTATCACTCCCGAAGCGGTAAAGCTACTCTCCTCTTACGACTGGCCCGGCAATGTGCGTGACCTGGAGAACGCCCTGCAAAGTGCCATGATCTTATGCACGGACGGCACGATCCGCCCCGAACATTTGCCCGACCGGGTAAAAGGATATGATTCGACGGAAGAAGCAACCATCGCCGGAAACGGAGGAAGCATCCGCGAAATCAATGCGCAAATGGAAAAGGAACTGATTCTGGAAGCCCTAAAGAAGCACAACTTCAACCGGACACTGACAGCCGAGGCTCTTGCTATCAGCCGGAAAACGTTGTTTAACAAAATGAAGCGTTACGGACTGTCTACAGATGAAATTTGACAGACAGCCATTACTATTCATTGGCTATCTGTCATCATTAGAGGCTAACGACTATTAAAAAACTAAACAATCCTTGTTTTTACAACATTAGTTCTTAACTTTGCCGACCTACACGACATAAAACATAATTAGTTATACTATGGCAAAGATAAAAGGAGCGGTCGTTGTAAACCAGGAACGCTGCAAAGGGTGCAACTTATGTGTAGTTGCCTGCCCCAGCGATGTTCTGGAATTACACCCGCGTGAAGTGAACAACAAAGGGTACCATTATGTGTACATGAAAAACCCGGATGCTTGCATCGGTTGCGCCAGTTGCGGATTGGTTTGTCCCGACGGCTGTTTAACCATCTACAAAGTAAAAATATAAAACAGATATGGCAGAAGAGATAAAATTAATGAAGGGGAACGAAGCCATCGCCCACGCAGCTATCCGCTACGGTGCCGACGGATACTTCGGATACCCTATCACTCCGCAATCGGAGATTCTGGAAACCCTGATGGCTGAAATGCCCTGGGAAACTACCGGTATGGTAGTACTGCAAGCTGAAAGCGAAGTGGCAGCGATCAATATGGTGTATGGCGGTGCCGGAACAGGTAAACGTGTATTGACTTCATCTTCCAGCCCCGGCGTCAGCCTGAAACAGGAAGGTGTTTCCTATATTGCAGGGGCGGAACTTCCTTGTCTGATTGTAAACGTCATGCGTGGCGGTCCCGGCCTGGGAACAATCCAGCCAAGCCAGGCAGACTACTTCCAGACTGTGAAAGGTGGCGGACACGGTGACTATCGCCTGATTACCCTGGCCCCTTCTTCCGTACAGGAGATGGCAGACTTTGTCGGACTGGGTTTCGACCTTGCCTTCAAATATTGCAATCCGGCTATTATCCTTGCCGACGGTATCATCGGCCAGATGATGGAAAAAGTGGTGATGCCTCCTTTCCGTCCGCGTAAGACAGAAGCTGAAATCATCGCCGAATGTCCGTGGGCCGCACAGGGCAAACTGAAAAGCCGCAAAGCGAACGTGATCACTTCACTGGAGCTCGACCCGGCCAAAATGGAAGAGAACAACCTCCGCTTCCAGGCTAAATACCGTAAGATTGAAGAAAACGAAGTACGCTACGAAGAGTTCCATTGCGACGATGCGGAATATCTGCTGGTTGCCTTCGGTTCTTCCGCACGTATTTGTCAGAAAGTTGTGGAGATCGCACGTGCCGAAGGTATCAAACTCGGCCTGTTGCGCCCGATCACGCTGTGGCCGTTCCCGAAAAAAGCCATTGCCGATTATGCCGAAAAGGTAAAAGGCATGCTTTCCGTCGAACTGAATGCCGGCCAGATGGTGGAAGATATCCGCCTGGCTGTAAACGGAAAAGTAAAGGTTGAACACTTCGGCCGCCTGGGTGGTATCGTGTTCACTCCGGATGAAGTACTGAACGCGCTTAAGGAATTGATAATTGAGAATTGAAAATTAAGAATTATCGATGACACGCGGAAGTAAAACAGACAGCATATTGACAATCCTGTTCATGGTATTGGCGGCAGCAGCGATTATCTGCTACTTTGCCGTCGACGACCGTCACGTATTTCTCTATTGCGGCGGAGCAGCTATATGCTTCAGACTTGTTCAATATCTACTGAGATTTATTAGTTAATTTAGTAACAATTATGGAACTCAACGAAATAATTAAACCGGAGAATCTGGTCTATACAAAACCGGAATTGATGAACGACAATCCCATGCACTACTGTCCCGGTTGCAGCCACGGTGTGATACATAAGCTGATCGCCGAAGTGATCGCCGAAATGGGAATGGAAGAAAAAACAATCGGTGTCTCCCCGGTGGGTTGCGCCGTTTTCGCATATAACTATCTGGATATAGACTGGGAAGAAGCAGCTCACGGACGTGCTCCGGCGATTGCTACTGCCATCAAACGTCTGAATCCGGAAAAGATGGTCTTCACCTATCAGGGTGACGGCGACCTGGCCGCTATCGGTACAGCCGAAACCATCCATGCTGCCAACCGCGGTGAGAACATTGTGATCGTATTCGTGAACAATGCCATCTATGGTATGACCGGCGGACAGATGGCTCCTACCACACTGGAAGGTATGCCGACAGCCACTTGCCCATACGGCCGTAACATCGCCCTGAACGGTTACCCATTGAAGATCGGTGATCTGCTGGCTCAGCTGGAAGGAACCTGTCTGGTTACCCGCCAGAGCGTACAGACAGCCGCAGCCGTTCGTAAAGCCAAGAAAATGCTTCGCAAAGCCTTCGAAAACTCTATGGCAGGCAAAGGCACGTCAGTTGTCGAATTCGTTTCCACCTGTTCATCCGGTTGGAAGATGACACCTGAAAAAGCAAACAAATGGATGGAGGAAAACATGTTCCCGTTCTATCCGCTGGGTGATCTAAAAAATAAAGAATAAGTAAATACAAAAACGACATGAAACAAGAAATAATTATAGCAGGCTTTGGTGGACAAGGTGTTCTGTCGATGGGTAAGATACTTGCTTATTCCGGACTGATGGAAGGCAAAGAGGTTAGCTGGATGCCTTCATACGGGCCTGAACAGCGTGGCGGTACGGCTAACGTGACCGTTATCCTGAGCGACGACCCGATCAGTTCTCCGATCCTGAACGAATACGATATCGCGATCATCCTGAACCAGCCTTCCATGGACAAGTTCGAAAGCAAAGTAAAACCGGGTGGTATCCTGATCTATGACGGATATGGAATCCATACTCCGGTGAAACGTACGGATATCAGCGTTTATCGTGTGGATGCTATGGACGCAGCTACCGAAATGAAGAATGAAAAAGCATTCAATATGCTTATCCTGGGTGGTCTGCTGAAGATCGTTCCGATGGTGAAACTTGAAAACGTATTGCTGGGTCTGAAGAAGTCCCTGCCCGAACGTCACCACAAGTTAATCCCGATGAACGAAGCCGCCATCAAGAAGGGGATGGAAATTATACAGAAAATGTAATCTTGCAAAAAGAATATAAAGAAGGGCGTTTCTTTCGTAGAAATGCCCTTTTGTTTTATCTTTGCAACCCATGAAGCATTGCTTATACATATTATTATTGCTGATAGTATCTGCCACAACCGTTCAGGCCCAACGTGGAGCCAGCAGGGCAGATCAGAAAGGTGGAGGAAAACGTGGCGGCTTCTCCTTGTCAAACCTGACTTCTTCTCAGAAAGATATACCGGACAGTCTGCTGGTAGCGGATAGTGCCGCCTTAAATTCAAAGCGTATAACCGCCTATCGGCTTACCCCTTCCCTGGGTGAGGCATATGTGGCGCCACTGGATACGAACAAGCTGAATTTCAGCAACTCGACACTGGTGGAAAGTAAATCGCTCGCCATCGGTTACCTGGCTAACCTGGGAGCACCGGCACAGACTAAAATATTCTCCGAACGGCAGGAAGCACGCGATTTTATCTTCGCCGATGCCTACGATTACTATATCACAACGCCGGAAAACGCTTATTTCTACAACACAAAGATTCCTTATACCAACGTTCTGTACACCACCGCCGGCGGTAGTACGAACAAAGAAGAACAGTTGAAAGGAACCATGACCATGAATTTCGGTAAAAAGATCAATGTGGGTGCCGATATCGACTATATTTATGGCCGCGGACATTATAAAAACAACGGTAATAAACTGTTAAGCTACCGTTTCTTCGGCAGCTACCAGACCGACCGGTACGAAATGCATGCCTACCTGAGCAACTTCAACTTCGTAAACTACGAAAACGGAGGAATGGCAAACGACTCAACCATCAGTCATCCCGACGAGTATTTCCCGGAAGGACGTCCCTCCGATACAAAATCGTACGACATACGTTATCTGACCAATGCCTGGAACCGTGTTCGCGGGAAACGGTATTTCCTGACCCAGCGTTATAACCTCGGTTTCACACGTGAGTTGGAGGAAGAGGATGAAGAAGGGAATCCCAAAGAAATGTTCGTCCCGGTATCCAGCATTATCCATACGATCGATTATGAAGATAACCGTCGCCGGTTCATCGCCGACAATACGGCGCTGATGGATTCGTCCTATATAGTCGACGACAACGGCCTGCGTTTCCCACGTATTTATGGACTAGGAGCTACACTCAACGACCAGACATCTTCATGGAATCTGAAAAATACGATCGGACTTTCCCTGCGTGAAGGTTTCCAGGACTGGGTTAAGTTTGGTTTGACAGCTTTCGTCAGACTCGAAAAACGCCGGTTCAAACTGGAACCCAGAATAGAAGGGCTCGATTATGGCGAATATGGCCGGGGTCCATACTTCTCTGTTGATAATATCGACCTGAAGAACCTGCCTACGGCAAAGCTTTACGACGAGTTTTCTACTTACGTTGGAGCCGAACTTTCCAAACGCCAGGGTAGCATCCTGACCTATAATGCACGCGGAGAACTTTGTATGGTAGGTAGCGACGTCGGTGAGTTCCGTGTTACCGGGGATTTGCAAACCCGTTTCAAGTTGTTCAATAAAGATGCTGTGATCAAAGCAGACGCCTATATAAAGAATGTAACGCCGGCCTTTTACATGCGCCATAACCATTCCCGTTATTACTGGTGGGATAACCCCAACTTTAACATGACGCAGCAAATCTATGCGGGCGGTGAAGTGTATCTGGAATCTTCAAAGACTACTTTGAAAGCCGGAGTGGAAAGTATTCAGAATTATATCTATTTCAATAAACAGGGATTCCCGGTACAGCATGGCAGCAACTTACAGGTAGTCAGTGCACGCATCAAACAAGACTTCCGCTTCCGTGCTTTCGGCTGGGAAAATGAAGCATGCTGGCAGTTAAGCAGCGATGAAAGCGTACTCCCGCTTCCGTCATTAAGTGCCTATTCAAATATGTATCTGGCCGTCAAGGTGGCGAAAGTACTGACCGTACAGCTAGGTGCCAATGTATATTATAATACAGCTTATTATGCACCTTACTACGAACCGGCAACACAACAGTTCCAGGTTCAGGACGAAGTAAAAGTCGGTAATTATCCACTGGTTAACGCCTACGTAAACTTCCACCTGAAACAGGCCCGGTTCTTTGTGATGGCTTACAACCTGAGCAGTAAGTTTGCTGATCCGAACTATTTCTCCCTGGCACACTATCCGTTGAATCCGATGGTGTTGAAAATGGGTATTGCCGTTACATTCAATAACTAAGCCGTATGAAATCCCGGAAGTTACTGGTAGTCTATATTGCCCTCTTGGCATGCGTACTGATAGCCATGTTCCGTTTATGGCCGTACAAGCAGGAACCTGTCCCACCCAGGGATTATCCGGAAATTAAGTCAGAAGGTATTCTGCGAATGGTTACCGAATATAACCAGTCCGGCTATTATGTAGCCGGCGATACGATCGAAGGTTTCCAATACGAACTGAGCCAGGCCATCGCCGCTTTATCCGGACTGGAAGTACAGACTCAGCTGGAGATGAGCCTGGCCGAAAGTTTCAAACAATTATCCGATAACCAATGCGACGTAATCGCCCGCAATATTCCTATCACCAGCGACATCAAAGAGGACTATCTGTTCACCGATCCGATCGTCTTCAATAAACAAGTACTGGTGCAACGCACGGAAGAAGCCAATAACGGCATCAAACCGATCCGTAATCAACTCGACCTGGCACAAAAGACCTTGTATATTCCGAAAAACTCCCCCGCCTTACTGCGCCTGCAAAATCTGGCACACGAAATAGGAGATACAATCTATGTGAAAGAAGATGAACTTTATTCCAGCGAACAGCTGGCTATTATGGTTGCCAAAGGCGACATCGACTATGCCGTATGCGACCAGCAAATAGCCCGCGTATCTAAAGGAAATTTACCGGAAATAGATATCGACACGGATATCAGTTTCACCCAACTCCAGTCGTGGGCGGTACGCAAAGACTCCCCTATCCTGCTCGACAGCCTGAACAGCTGGCTGTCACAAATCAAAGAAAGCGGGTTATACGATCAGATTTACAAACGCTACTATAAATAAAAGTATATCCTCATTCTTCTCGTGAAGGCAGGATAAACGAAAAAGTGGAACCTTCCCCTAGTTGCGATTCTACACGGATCGAGCCTCCCATTTTAGTAACGAGTCCTTTGCATATAGCAAGTCCCAGACCGATACCTTCCACATAGTCATTGACTTTAACAAAGCGGTTAAAGAGGTTTTGTAGCTGCTCCTCGGCTATCCCCTGTCCGGTATCCTTCACATAGAAATTCAGCCGGCCATCTTCCAGCGCCTTATACCCCATCGTAATACTTCCCTTTTTAGTATTCTTGATCGCATTATTGACCAGGTTATTCACTAATTGGAGTAAGCGGATATAATCGGTTCCAAAGGTGCAGCTATCCAATCCTTTTTCCAGAATCAACTTCACATCTTTCGGCATACGGGGCTTTACGGAAGCATAGGTCGTATCCATCATCTCGTTCAGGTCGATCGGAGCATAACTAATCTTTATCGCATCCGCCTCGATCTTCGACAAGTCCAGAATATCGTTGATAAGCTGCATAAGCAATTGATTATTCGCCTTGATGATCTCGTAATAAGACATACGCTCCTCGTCCGTATCCGCAAACGCCATCATTTCTGAAAAACCGGTTATTGCATTCAACGGCGTACGGATCTCATGACTCATGTCTGCCAGATATTTTGATTTCAACTTATCAGCCATTTCCGCCTTATCACGCTCATCTTCGAGACGTTTTTCTATTGCCCGCTTAACAGTGGCATCACGCCACAAAGCCAACAACAAAGGTTTTCCATTGCTTAAAGAAATCGGATACTTTTCTACTTCAAGATATTTCATCGCGCCGGAAGCATCCTTGAGCCAGCCGTGAAATTCGGCCACCTTTCCCGAACTGATGACCTTCTTATCTACCTCCAGTCGTTCCTCTACCGACATCAAGGCATTATAATACACTTCAGAGTCATCATGTCCCTCGATCTGGGAAGTATCGATCCCCGTTATCTCTTCCATAAATTTATTCCAGTAAAGATAATTGAAATGATCTTCCGGATCTTTTACAAATACACCCAGTGGCAAATGATCTAATATCGTATTCAGTAACTCATGAACAGTATCCGGCTCATTTAAGGTTACTTTCTTTTGAGAGCTGTTACAGCTATCATCTGTTCCCATAATATAACTCGCTATTTTTCCAATGTGGGCAAAGATATTAATTTTTTATGTTACCCCACTATATAGATATATCAATTTTCAACGCTTACAGAAATTTACAGGACAATTGTTACAAGAGCCGGTGTTACTATTGTAGAATTTGACAAATATTATTTACCTTTACGGAGAATTTAATGATAGAAGATGAGATTTGACGAATTGGATTTAGAAGAGGCCGTATTGGACGGACTCGATGCTATGAATTTTCAGGATACAACTCCTGTACAGGAATTAACGATTCCTGTTATTTTAGAAGGGAAGGATATTATTGCCTGCGCACAAACCGGTACAGGGAAAACAGCAGCCTACGTGCTGCCATTAATTAATCAATTAAGTAAAGGCAATCATCCTGACAATGCGGTCAATGCAGTTATCATGGCTCCAACCCGCGAGTTGGCCCAGCAGATAGACCAGCAGATCGAAGGTTTTACATATTTTGTTCCGGTATCGGCTGTGGCCGTATACGGTGGTACCGACGGAGTTGCCTGGGAGCAACAGAAGCGTGGTATGGAAATGGGGGCCGATATTGTTATCGCCACTCCGGGACGTTTGTTGTCCCACCTGAAACTGGGAACGGTAGACCTTTCACAGGTTTCCTATTTTGTACTGGATGAAGCAGACCGTATGCTGGATATGGGATTTTACGACGACATCATGCAGGTATACAAACAACTGCCTCCTACTTGTCAGACTATCATGTTCTCGGCTACCATGCCTCCCAAAATCCGGACGTTAGCAAAAACAATCCTGAAGAATCCCGAAGAAGTCAAAATCGCCATCTCACGTCCTCCCGAAACAATTATGCAGACGGCCTATATCTGCTATGATCCTCAGAAGCTAAAGATACTCGAAGACCTGTTCCTGCAAAGCCGCCCGCAGCGTGTCATTATTTTCTCTTCCTCCAAAATGAAAGTGAAAGAACTTGCCTCCACCCTGAAACGGATGAAGTTCAATGTAGCTGCCATGCACTCCGACCTGGAGCAGTCGCAGCGCGAGGAAGTAATGAAAGAATTCAAGAACGGACATATCGATATACTGGTGGCAACCGATGTTGTTTCGCGCGGTATCGACATCAACGACATCAAACTGGTGATTAACTACGATATCCCCCACGACCCGGAAGATTACGTACACCGCATCGGCCGTACCGCCCGTGGTACCGGAGGCGAAGGATTAGCCATCACATTCATCAGCATTGAAGAGCAGGCACAATTCAAACGTATTGAAGACTTCCTGGAAAAAGAAGTTTATAAGATTCCTATCGACCCGAAGTTCGGCGAAACCCCGCTATACGAACCTGAAAAGTACGGAAACATGCGCCGCGGACGCGGACGTCCCCGGAAAGATGGTAATAACGGAGGAAGAAACCCCGGAAACAAACGTCCGGGAGGCAACCCCAAAAGCGGCAACCGCCGCGGAAGGCCCCGGAAAGAATCTTAATAATCTATCGAAATACAATACAGACAAATAGAATAGCCTCATAGAGACTTCTGAAAATAGCCCCGAGCCATGCTTGGGGTTTTTATTTATCCGCATATTCCCCTTCAGCATAAAAAACCCGGAGTCAAAAACTCCGGGCTAATTAAAAAATCCTATGGGACTTTCGATATATTTTCTTTGATTCCGAATGAATTATCCGTTCATGGAAGCCAGGAACTCCATATTGTCATAAGTCTGTTCCATACGTTTCTTTACAAACTCCATCGCTTCGATCGAGTTCATATCCGACAGATATTTACGAAGGATCCACATACGGTTCAATGTACTTTCATCCTGCAACAGGTCGTCGCGACGAGTACTTGAAGCAGTAATGTCGACAGCCGGATAAATACGTTTGTTGGACAACTTGCGATCCAACTGCAATTCCATATTACCGGTACCCTTGAACTCTTCAAAAATCACATCGTCCATCTTAGAACCAGTCTCGGTCAATGCTGTTGCCAGAATCGTCAGGCTACCGCCGTTTTCGATATTACGGGCTGCACCAAAGAAACGTTTCGGCTTCTGTAATGCGTTCGCATCCACACCACCGGAAAGAACCTTACCGGAAGCCGGCTGAACTGTGTTATAAGCACGTGCCAGACGAGTAATGGAATCTAACAGGATCACTACATCGTGACCGCATTCAACCATACGTTTAGCCTTGTTCAAAACGATTTCGGCAATCTTTACGTGGCGTTCTGCCGGTTCGTCGAAAGTAGAAGCGATCACTTCCGCATCGACGCTACGAGCCATATCGGTTACTTCCTCCGGACGTTCGTCAATCAACAGGATGATCATATATACTTCCGGATGGTTTGCTGCAATCGCATTGGCGATATCTTTCAGCAACATGGTTTTACCGGTCTTAGGCTGTGCTACGATCAGACCACGCTGTCCTTTACCGATCGGCGAGAACAGGTCAACTACGCGAACAGCGATATTGTCGTATACTTTCGGAGCCTTGCGTGCTGTAAGCATGAATTTTTCATCCGGGAAAAGCGGCGTCAGATGATCGAAAGGAACGCGGTCGCGCACTTCTTCCGGCGAACGGCCGTTGATCTTGTCCACTTTTACCAGCGGGAAATATTTTTCACCTTCCTTCGGCGGACGGATAGCACCTTCCACCACGTCACCAGTCTTCAGTCCGAACAGTTTGATCTGCGACTGCGATACATAAATATCGTCCGGTGAGGTCAGATAGTTATAATCGGAAGAACGCAGAAAACCATAACCATCCTGCATCATTTCCAATACGCCTGTACCGATCAGGATACCGTCAAACTCGTATTGCTTTTCCTGCGATGCATTATTATTGTTATTGTTGCGCTGATTATTGTGGTTGTTATTCTGGTTGTTCTGTCTGTTGTTGTTATTCTGACGGGGCGTGTTCTGTTGCTGCGGTTGCGGAGCGGCCTGCGGTTCAGGCTGCTGCGGTGCAGCTTTTTCCTGTTTGGCAGGTGAAGGAGAGAACGGGAAGAGTTGGTCGAGAACCGACTTGGTGTCCGGGTGTCTGAATACAACCCTTTTAGGTTCGTTCGCTGCCGGAGCCTCTGCTGCCGGTACTTCCGAAGCCTTTTCAACGACCGGTTCTGCGGGGGACGCCGGAGCTACGGGAGCCGTTTCGACTACCGGCAACTCTTCGGGAGCGCCTTCAACTACAACCGGAGGTAATAAAGGCTTTTCTACAACCACTTCCGTTGTGACAGTCTGAGGAGTTTTCGAAACTTTCACTTCGTCCGTCTGATTAGCCGGAGCAACTGCACCAGCTACTTTTTCCTTCTTTTCAATACGTACTCTTTTCTTACGTTCGGGTTGTTCCTTTTTTTCTGCAACTACAGCTGCCTGCTTTTCTTCAACGGGTTGCGTGGCTTTAGGGGCGGCAACCTCAGCAGCTTCAGCTTTTACAGCTTTCGGTTTGCTTTCAGCCTTCGGCGCTTTTGCAGCAGCCGTTTTAGAAGGTTTCTTTGCTTTTGTCTGCTTTTCAGCCTTCTTAGCTTCTTTTTCTTTCTCCTTTTCTGCCTGTTGACCTGCGTATGAGATAGCCTGTTCATCAAGAATGCGATAAACAAGTTCTTCTTTTTTCAAAGAACTTATTTTCTTAATTCCCAACTCTTCCGCTATACTCTGCAATTCAGGAAGGAGTTTTTCATTTAGTTCTAGAATGTTATATTTCTGCATATTGAGAAGTGAGTAAATAAAACGGTACACGATAAAAGATTATACAATACGTGCATTACCGCTATCATTGTATCTTAATAGTTTTTGATAATAAAAATTTCAATGTAAAAAACCGGATTGTTTAGCTAATTTGAATCATTAGTAACACATCTGCGGAGCAAATCTTTGCAAATGTAAGAACATTTTTAATTATTCTATTATTTTTGTCGAAAAAAAATTCACAACCAGCACACTCTTAGTCGTTTTGTCGATACAAAAACGATTGTCAGAGCGCTCTCCCACAATCCAGAGGATGTTTTCACCGCTACAAAGGAGCCATGTCTGCTCTTTGTCCATGCGGCTGAATTTATGATCTGAGAAATAATCGCTCAGTTTCTTACGGCCTTTCATTCCAAAGGGAATAAACCAATCACCTTCTTTCCATTTACGAAGTGTCAGGGGAAACGAGAGTTTGTCGTAATCAAAATAGGCGATACGTTTATCCTTTCGGAAACAGAAGTCAGTAGTAATAACAGATTTAAAGAAAGAAAGTTCAACCGGACCCCGCCAGACCTCTTCTACGATATCATCTGCGGTAAAAGTATATTCCTGCTCTTCTTCTTTCTTTACAGGCGAAAGCAGCAAATATTCACGGTCTTTCAGCAAGCGATAGTCGGTCGAGTAGAACATTTTGCCCGATTCTCCCGTCAGCGAACGGAACACATCGTCGGCCACCTGCCGGATAAAACCGTAAGGTTTCAGCAATTCATACAGGATCGTTGCCGGAGAAGGATACTCCATCAGGCGGGCAATCGGGATACGGAGATCTTCTTTCACCAATTCCCGGCGCGCCTTTTCCACCACATGCAGATAGATAGCCTCTGTTTCGGCCAGATGATCGGCTGTACGCGCAATAGCCGCTTTTACAGAAGGATTCAACTCTTCCAGCAAAGGAAGTACACGCAGACGGATAAAGTTACGTGTATAGGCATCCGACAAGTTCGTGCTGTCGGTTACATAAGATAGCTGCTGTTCAGCAAGCCAATCCAGTATCTCGCTACGGCTGACAGCCAGCAAAGGGCGCACCACATAACCGTTTTTAGACCGGATCCCTCCCACCCCACGGATTCCTGTGCCACGGACCAGGTTCATCAATACGGTTTCCACACTGTCGTCGCGATGATGGGCCACGGCAATCGCTTGTGCACCCAAACGCAGCCTCATCTCTTCAAACCAGTTATAACGCAGTTCGCGGGCCGCCATCTCGATAGAAAGATGATGTTCAACTCCATAAGCCGTAGTATCAAAGTCTATTTTATAGAAAGGAACATCCAGTGTACGTGCCATCTCCCGGGCAAACTGTTCATCGCGGACAGACTCGTCGCCACGCAGATGAAAATTACAATGCAGGGCGACACAAGGATAATCGAGCTGCACAAGCAAAGCAAGCAAGGCAACCGAATCGGCTCCCCCACTCAAACCAACCAGCACAGGCCCGTCACCGGACAACAACTGTTGTTTCTCTATGTATGTACGGACAATATTCCTCATTGGTACAAAAAAATCAGGCACGGATTACGCAGATTCCACAGTCTAATCAAATAAGAACCGTGTTAATCCGTGTAATCCGTGCCTTAAAAATTATAGATGTAATTTTAATCTTCTATACCTGCCAGTTCCGGGTCGATCATGATACGTCCGCAATATTCGCAAACGATCACTTTCTTACGCAACTTGATATCCATCTGTTTCTGAGGCGGAATCTTGTTGAAGCAACCGCCGCAGGCATCACGCTGGATATAAACGACAGCCAAACCGTTGCGGGCACCTTTACGGATACGCTTGAATGCAGTCAGCAAACGGGGTTCGATTGTTGTTTCCAGTTTTTTAGCCTTTTCGCGCAGTCTTTCTTCTTCCTGCTTTGTTTCAGAAATGATTTCTTCCAGTTCACTTTTTTTCTGAACCAGGTCAGCCTTACGGCCGTCCAGTCTTTCGGTAAGCTGGGCAATCTCTTCTTTCTTATGGTTAATCGCTTCGCCGAATTCGCGGATCTTCTTTTCAGAAAATTCGATTTCAAGTCCCTGGAATTCGATTTCCTTTGACAGATTATCAAATTCGCGGTTGTTGCGCACGTTATCCAGTTGCGATTTATATCTCTCGATCAGTCCGGTAGATTCTGTAATTCTGTGTTTCTGTTCAACAACAGCACTCTCATAATCCTGGATCTCCGACTGATAGTTCTGAAGACGGGTTTCCAATCCTGCAATCTCATCTTCCAGGTCCTGAACTTCCAGGGGAAGCTCTCCACGAAGCGTTTTGATCTTATCAATTTCAGTCATCATCGTCTGAAGTTGATAAAGCGTAGAAAGCTTTTCTTCAACTGTATACTCTTTTTCAGCTGATTGTTTATCTGTAGCCATTCTATAAATATTTTACCGGGTTTGAATTAACATTCGAAAAATGTACGGCAAAGGTAGGGAATTTTTTCGATATTATGTTATAAAAGATGTCTTTTGTACATACTTCGGATTCATAATGGCCTATTACAGCCAGCAGAATACGATCCTCTACATCATAAAAGTCATTGTATTTGGCCTCACCTGTAATGAACACGTCCGCACCATAGGCTATCGCATCTTTTATCAGGAATGCACCACTGCCGCCACACAAGGCCACTTCACGTATCGGCTTGCCTGTAAAAGCCGAATGCTTCACGCAACCGACCTGAAAGAGGTCTTTTATCCGTTGCAGAAAAACCAACTCGTCCTCTTCTTCGGGCAACTCTCCCACTATCCCCGAACCGACCTGGTCCCAGGTATTATTCAAAGGATAGAAATCGAACACAGGTTCTTCGTACGGATGGACCGAAAGCAGGGCGCGTGTAATCGTCGATTTACGAAAAGCAGGTAATATCGTCTCGATGCGGATTTCGCGCTCCACATGCAACTCTCCCACTTCACCACAAAACGGATTTGTACCCTCTCCAGCACGGAAAGTCCCCTTGCCTGCCAGATTGAAACTACATGAATCATAGGCCCCGACAGTACCGGCACCGGCATTGAACAAGGTAGTCCGTACCAACTCCGCATACACCTCAGGCACGAAAGTAACCAGTTTCAGCAAGGCTCCTTTCTGAGGACTCAGCACACGTACATTTTCCAATCCGATCAGTTCCGCCAAACGGAAGTTAACACCTCCGGCAGCATTATCGAGGTTGGTATGGGCGGCATAGATCACCAGGTCATACTTGCATGCCTTTATCATACATCGCTCGATATAAGTGGAACCGGTCAACGACTTGAATGCTTTAAAGGCTAAAGGATGATGTGAAATAATCAGGTTACACCCCATTTCTATCGCCTCGTCGATCACCTCTTCGGTAACGTCCAGGCAAAGAAGCGCACCGGTGGCAAGCTGGTTCACATCACCTACCTGCACACCCGCATTGTCAAAGCTTTCCTGCAATGGCAACGGAGCGTATTGCTCCAATTCTTTCAGAACATCCTTTATCCGTATCATAATTTATTCTTTTACGTCTACTTTCAGACACAATTCATCCAGCTGCACGTCGTCGATAACAGACGGAGCATCGAGCATGACATCGCGACCGGAATTGTTTTTCGGGAAAGCGATACAGTCGCGGATTGAATCGAGACCGGCAAATAAAGACACCCAACGGTCCAGACCATAAGCCAGACCTCCATGAGGCGGCGCACCATACTTGAAAGCATTCATCAGGAAGCCGAACTGAGACTGTGCTCTTTCTTCGGTAAATCCCAACAACTGAAACATCTTATCCTGCAATTTGCTGTCATGGATACGGATAGAACCTCCACCCACTTCAACACCATTGATAACCATATCGTAAGCATTAGCACGTACGGCACCCGTATCGCTATCCAGCAACGGAATATCTTCCGGCTTCGGAGAGGTGAACGGATGGTGCATAGCATAGAAACGCTGATCTTCTTCGCTCCACTCGAACAGAGGGAAGTCAACCACCCACAGACAAGCAAACTTGTTCTTATCGCGCAATCCCAACTGGCTCGCCACTTCAAGACGCAATTCGCAAAGCTGTTTGCGGGTCTTCATCGCATTATCGCCTGAAAGGATCAGGATCAGGTCGCCCGGTTTTGCCCCGAAGGCTTCCTTCATCTGTTGCAATGTTTCCTGTGTATAGAATTTGTCTACGCTCGACTTCACGCTGCCATCGGCTTCTACGCGGGCATATACCATACCCTTCGCTCCTACCTGCGGACGTTTAACGAATTCAGTCAACGCATCCAGTTGTTTACGTGTATAAGTTGCTGCCCCTTCTGCACAGATACCGCCAACATAAGCAGCATCATCGAATACAGAGAAACCATGACCTTTCATGATATCCATCAATTCGACAAACTTCATGCCGAAACGCAGGTCGGGTTTGTCGCTACCATAATATTTCATTGCATCGTGCCAGGTCATGCGCTGGAACGGCTCTTTAATTTCGATGCCACGGATTACCTTGAACAGGTGCTTTGCCATACCTTCAAAGATATTCAACACATCTTCCTGCTCAACGAAACTCATTTCGCAGTCAATCTGTGTAAATTCCGGTTGACGGTCGGCACGCAGGTCTTCGTCGCGAAAACATTTCACGATCTGGAAATAACGGTCGAAACCGGAAACCATCAGCAACTGCTTCAAGGTCTGCGGTGACTGCGGTAATGCATAGAACTGTCCCGGATTCATACGTGAAGGAACAACGAAGTCGCGTGCACCTTCGGGAGTTGAATTTACCAACACCGGAGTTTCCACTTCCAGGAATCCCTGTTTATCCAGATAGTTACGAACTTCGAAAGCCATGCGGTGGCGCAGTTCCAGATTCTTACGAACGGCATTACGACGCAAGTCCAGATAACGGTATTTCATACGCAGGTCGTCGCCGCCATCCGTTTCATCTTCGATCGTGAAAGGAGGAGTTACTGCGGCATTCAGAACATTCAGTTCCGAAACAATCAGTTCGATATCCCCTGTCGGAATATTTTTGTTCTTGCTGGAACGTTCTCTGACAGTTCCCGTTACCTGAATCACATACTCACGGCCCAGTTTGTTTGCTTTTTCACAAAGATCAGCATCTACTTCCTGATTGAATACCAGCTGGGTTATACCATAACGGTCACGAAGATCGACAAACGTCATACCGCCCATCTTACGAGTTCTCTGCACCCATCCGGCTAAAGTAACCACCAGACCTTCGTCTGCCAGGCGCAAGTTTCCACATGTTCTTGTTCTATACATCTTTTTAAAGATTTATTTGTTTTAATTCCATGAATCAAAAGTATACATACAATGTATCTGTAAAATACTATTGTACTCTACGCGCAGCCGGTCTGCAAAGATAATACTATATTCATTAACTGTAATATTTTCATTGAAATTAAAAGAAAAACAGGATAACCAAACTAAAGATACTTGTAATTACTCAACATAAAACAACTGTCATACTATCATAACACAAACCTCATCAATTGATATTCAAAGCCATGCATCGTATGATAGTTTAGATGATACGGATCGACACAACCATCATACTATCATAAACACACCTACATTTTATCACGCAGTATATTGTTTATTTTCAACAACATAACGACCCATTTACGCTGAGACCCGGGTCTGTTTTCCCTTTACACCCGGGTCTCAGCACAGTTCAAACCCGGGTGTAAAAGGTACTCAAATAGGGGTCTCAGAGAAATAATCCGCTTATTCTTCGCAAAAAAAGCCATAATATCACTAAAAAAAGAAGCATATATAATGCAAAATAGCTCACCGACAATACATTCAGGCACCTTATATTTTCGATAAACAGGAAGATATGATAGTTAAATGAGGATTATGACAGTTGCCATGATAGTTATTTCAAACAACTATCATAGACATACGCATTGAGATTCAATCAATATAAAAGAAAAAAATGAGAGTATGACAGTTTATTTGTAAAAAACTAACCAGGAAAGAAAAGTTTGGATAATATATCATATAGATTAAAAAAACAGAAAGAGAACCAACGAATTGGTTGGTTCTCTTTCTTGTCGGGGTACCAGGATTCGAACCTGGGACCCCCTGCTCCCAAAGCAAGGGAACACAGCTTGTATTTTACTAATTTCTAGCTTCTTAACGAAATCATGTACAATATCTAACAGATATTTAAAAGTTACATTGTCTTTATTCTACTATTTGATTGTATTTTTTCCAACAAAATACAACTTCAAAAGCGGAATAACAGATTTCGTATCTGAAGTATTCAATAAATTATCAAAGATCTTGAGTTTGCATTCCGGCTGCGCAACACACTGTATAACCATTTATCTAAAAATGGTGCGCAAATATAGTTTTTTTATCTAATCCCTCAAAATATTCTTTGACTTTTTTAAATACCTTACAATACGATCACTTTCTTCTTTTTCTGCTTAAATGCAGATCGATCATCCAGTCTGCCCAGGCGTCTGTTCCGTAATCCGGTATATTAAACCACTCCCCTTCCTGAAGAGTTGAAAACAAACTAATGATGTCGTGAATCTGATCCGGATACCGACATAACTCTTCTTGGGATATAGTAACAGAGTAATGCTTTTTATACTCTGTTACCTTCTCGAATACCTGAGACAGCCGGATTATCTCGTGGAAGGTAGGTGATTGCCCTTTATCTATCTTTAGCGTGATGCAGGACATTTCTCCCCCTTCTTTTCAAGTTGGTATGCTAAGAAAGCATTTTCTTGCTCTAGGGCATTGCACCGGCTAGCAGCATCCTTCAACTGCTTCCGGAGAGTAGCGATAATTTTGTCTTTATTTTCCATCAATTTATATTTTAGAATAAAAGTCATGAACAAAATTTTTCAAATAGAAATTATTTACAATAAGGAAAAGCAAGGTAGCGAAACATATATTGAAAGACAGCTTATTGTTAATCAAAAATTAGTCTTCAAAGATTATTCCCAATTACCTATATTTATTACTCTTGATGATCCTATCGTACAATTAGTTAATTACACATCAGGATTTTATGAGACCCAAAAAAGTGATAATACTCCCAGCTATATCCGAAATATTCTTAAGTCTATCAAGTTCAGATGGTTCAAGTTTGTCGGCAAGTACAAGAAGTTCTCGGTTTAATTTCTCCAAATTAGCCTTAAGAATTTCTTCACGACCAACAAATCCACCGTGTTGATGCAAATCATATAATCCTGCATCCTTGGTCATAGTATTCATTGTTTCATGATGACAGCCTAATTTATGAAGAAGTCCATAACTTTCGAAAGAACGTAATACTAGCTTAAATTCCCAATAGGGTATTTCTTTATTAGGAAAAACGTCATCGTAAGATAAAACAATCATTAGTTCATCCTCTGCCAAAATCGCATTCAGCACTTTATCTTTTATTGCTGGAGTTATCATGATTTATTTCGTTTATTTTTTATTAAATCATCCACCTCCGAACATTCATTCCCTTGACAATTAGCCATAACAAATCGACGCCAGTCTTCAATAGCATCATCTAATTGTTCATTTATACTTTTATAAGATGCCTTCCTATTCCGAACTTCCGTTTTTGCCAAAGTCTTAATACAGTCAATATTATCTGATTTATCAATATCAGAAAAAGCGGTCATTGATACCTCCTTAATATCCTCGACCTGCTGCTGCATTGTTAACAATTTAGATATACACCCTTTAGCCATTGGCATCCACTTTGCTGTTGCCTCCAATTGGGCTTTTCTCTTAACCTTCTCTAATTCAAATTCAAGTCTCTCATTATCATATTTTAGACCTGCCCAAATAGAAAGAATAGCTACCATCAACGTAATAAGAATCTGACATACTGCATTATAATCATCTGGATGCCTACCAAAATATACTGCTGTTATAATACAGATTATAATTGTAATTATTAGCCCCAGATTGTTTTTTACAAATTTCAATATATACATAGCTTATTATTTCTAATCTATTATACAATTATATCTTAATACATTTAATATGATATTCAAATATCTCAGAATATTGATCAACAGACATACCTGCTATTTGAGTTCTGAAATAAAAGTAATAATAACCTTCTTTAGCTTTTGAACATGTCCAATATAACCCACTTCCATTATTTGTGTTCCCATCCCCATTTCCATTAGCATTTCCATTCCATTTAGTAACATAACTATCTATTATTTGAGTAGCATTAAGGTCTTCACCGCCAAAGTAAGTTATCAATTTTTTATAATCAGACCGTGTAGGAACTTTATATCCCTTAGGACAAACTTTTGCCATATCCATCTTACTACTATAATATACACCTTCTTTTCCTTTGTTAATACAGTCACTCTCGGGGATAACCTGTCCATCAATATATTTACCAGTTCTCAAGTCTTCTTTTAGCCACACTTGATCTCCTATAATAATTTCATTATAAATATTACCACTGCCATCCCTTATTTCCGATGAACTAAGATCTTCATTATCTTTACTACATGAAATAAGAGTAAGTGCAACAATATTCAACAAAAACATATTCCTTTTCATATTCTACTATTTATTCATTAATACATTTATCAATCTTTCCTTTTCTTCTAAAAGCTTATTCTTACTATTAATTTCATCTTTCAAGCGCTTGATCTCACGCAAAATATTATCAATCTCAGAAGATGTTATATTTCCTTTATTATTACCTCCAAGTAATATATTGGAATTTCCTATTACCTGTTGACTTACATTATTCTTATCAAAGGATTTAGTGATAAAACTCATTTTATTATCACTTGAAAGAATAGATTTTTCTAACAACTGCCAGTCGATGTTTAGAGCAAATGCTCTATTAACCCACCATGCCCCGAGTTCGTTAAGCTTACTGGTTCCAGTCTTTTTATAGGCTCTATCCAGTATCACATTGATTGTTCCATAAGCAATTCCAAGCTTATCGGCCATTTCCTTTTTTGCAAGACCGCAAAAGGCTAAGCCGGCGATTTGATTTTCACGCTTAGTTAAATCCTCCATCATTATTGCCTTTTTAACAACACTTGAATCAATCTTTCCTTTTCCGAATTCAATTCTTTTAGATGATCTATCTCTTTTAAAGCATCCTCTAATTTATTTTGACATTCGGAAATAGAGATATTCCCATTGTTATCCCTACCAACCACGACATTTGAACTCCCCTCTGTGTTTTGTTCTACAGAACATTCATCAAAAAAATATCCAACAGGAACATTAAAGTAATCCGCAATTTTCTTTAGGCTACTTACCTTTATATCAGCGCCTTTAAGCACATTACCTATTGTTTGATCAGATAAGCCGACCCCTGCCGCTAATCCAACTTTAGTAATACCACCTTTAGCCATCAAATACTCTAACCGACCTATATTCATCTTAAAAATTGTTATTTATCCAAGTTTAATACAAGATAAATGATATTATATTTGGATAACACCAAAGTTTAATATACATTTGCACTATAAAGTTAACGCAATTCGTTGGCAACAGCCAAATAAAACGGATGCAAAATGAAGCAAATAGATTATTTACTCTAAAAAATGAAGAATATGGAAACAATTTTAGTTATCAGTTTAGTCTTAATGGTAGGCACCATCTTTGTTTCGACAAGTGGTACAGTAAGATCCTATTTGTCAAAAAGAAGATTATTAAACTCTATAAAAAAAGGAGACCACCCGACATTGGTTGGAATATCAATCTCTCCAGAGGACTATTGTATTCTTCAATTCTATATACAGGACAAAGATTATCTAAATACAGTTAAGTCAAGAGTATCGCAATATACAGGAAGTGTCCTGCTTTTGGGGATAAACAGGACACACCACTTCCGAAGCCATAAAGATGAAAAACTTCGAAAATGGTGTGTAGAGCAGTCAGTCCTTAATAATAAGGATGAGATTTCCACCCCAGCCCTAGCTGAAGAATTTTACTTATTCATTAAAGGCCGAATAACATGGACTGAAGAAAGCTAGCGTGCATTTACACCTCTGGCCACACGACGTTGAGTTGGCTCTTTAGGCTTCGATGAAGGTATCAATTTATACTTGATTTCTTCATAAGATTCAAGAACTTCAATAGCTTTTAGATGTCCTTCTAAAAATCCAACTACAACCCCATCCCCATCGTTAACAATGGACTGAATAGAATGAATATTAACGACAATCTTTTGATTATCTTTTAATGTCAACTCTAAAAAATCACTCATACTACTTAATTTTCAATGATTAATACTAGGAATATCAATCACAAAGTTAAGTAAAATCCCGGAAGTGGATAGCTCTACTTCCGGGAACTCAAAGAAAACTATAATATAATAATGTATATGGAAAATCAATTAGAAATTATCAAATCGCATCTTCCCGGAGGATATGAAAAAAAGATAGCCGAGGAGGTTGGATGCTCTACTGGTACTGTTCACAACATTTTGAACTCAAGACATACCAGCCGATCATCATATAAAGCTAAGATCATGGCTGCTGCCGCCCGGTTAGCACAGGAAAATTTAAAGGCAATGCAGGATATCGCTGATACGGCCGCAGGACTTGAAAAGTTGACACCTTATGAACCTGCAAGCTGACACGGTACTTACCAAGCGTGAAAATCAAATCGCCGGCTTAGCTTTTTGCGGTTTAGCAAAAAAGGAAATGGCCGATAAGCTTGGAACTGCCTATGGAACAATCAATGTGATACTGGATAAAGCCTACAAAAAAACAGGTACCAGTAAACTTAATGAACTCGGGGCATGGTGGGCGAATAGAGCATTTGCTCTAAACATCGACTTTCCCCAATTACAACGATCAATCGTTGCTCTCTCTTTCCTTCTTATTATTTGCTTTCAGATCGCCCTAGATCATAACGATGATATAAGACGAGGCAGACGGTCAAGGATAAGAAGATATAGAATAGAAGAAGTCTCTGAATTCGAAATTTAATATTAATAACTAAGCAAGGCGTCCCAGGTAAAGCGTTACCGGGTGTTTACAACATAAAATCCGACTCGAAATCTCTACAACCCAAAGTATTAATCGTAAACGGCATTGCTTAAAATGGAAGATAGGACAATAGAACAAATCGTTACCGCAGGCATAAAAATTGGCACAATTGCGACGCTGAAAGGCTTAGGCCTTCTTTCCGAAGTAGTAACTGCCGCTGATGCTGAGCGGGAATATTCAAAGAAACTGATCGAAGAATGGCGGGCTAAACGCTGGATTATCGGCTACCCGACCGGAAACTCTCAACGCGGGAAGTATTACTTCAAACGCTCCGAATTAGAAAACGCTAGTGCAATGGATATATTAGGCAACGCACTTCCGGCAAACAAAATTTTCAAAAACATATTTTGATGAAAATCGACTTATTGAAACTCGGGAATTTCCTGAGGGTGGGAACGTCTGTCCTTTTTGCAGTCTTTGCTGTGATCTGTTTTATTGGCGTTTTGAAAGGTAACTACCTGCATATTATATCAATAGCAGGATTCTTAAGTATGGCATACTGCCTTTTGAATGAATGGTAACAAAAATACAAACAAATGAAAATTATTAATCAACTAAAATCATAATCATTATGTCTAATCAAATTCAGTTAAAGGTAGAGGAGATAAGCAAACTTCAGCCTCTACAAATCGCAGAATACAGTCCTGTAGAACAAAAGTTTATAACTATGTACAACGCCATCTGGGGCACCACGGTTGGAATACAGGTATATGAAAAGGAGAAATTCAACTTTAACAAGATTCTTCAAGAGAATCCTACATTGCAGCAATGTACTCCTGTATCGTTATTCGGTTGTTTCCTCGACATGGCCGTTAACGGTTTATCTCTTGATCCTACAGGCCGCCCTCACTGCTACATATTACCAAGAAAGGTAAAAACCGGCTACAAAGATGAACGCGGATATGACATCTATGAAAACCGAGCAAGCGTCAACATAACCGGTTACGGAGAGTTGACTATGCGTATGCGTGCCGGACAAATAAAATATGTAGATAACCCGGTTATCGTTTATGAAGGAGATACATTCTCTCCATGCCTTGACAATGGAGTAAAGAGAATCAAATATGCAGCGGCTTGCCCTAGAACATCAACCAAAGTAATCGCAGCCTTTATTCGTATCGTACGTAATGACGGCTCAGAGGACTATCAATGGATGATGGAAGGTGATATCGAGCGTTTGAAACACTACAGTGAAAAAGCAAATTCGCGATACGACCAACAGGCCAGAAAACGCGTACTTGGTGATGCTAATGCTTTATATACGTCCAACGGCGGAGGCATTGATCCCGGATTTTTGGAAAACAAAATGATCAAACATGCTTTCGATGCCTATCCCAAAGTCCGGACCGGAAAGTTTACTGTATTCGAAACACAGGAAGAACCTCAGGAGATCGATTATGGATTTAATGTAGAAGAGATTCCAACTGAACCACAGCTAGCGGCCATACCACAGGCGGCCAACCCTGTGCAAGACTTCATGAATCAGTCGCAGGCAGCCCCGGAGCCAGTAACAATACAGGCTTCCGGAGTAACAGTAGAAGTTAGCCAGGAAGACAATTATTCTGGATTTTAAAATAGTAATCAACATTTAAAGATAATCAAAATGGATACGCAAAATAACAATCTGCCTTTCAAGGCGAATGAAGTAGTCAATATATTACAAGCGGCTCCCGGTATACTCACTGACAACGAAACACGGGTTACAAGGTGCAGTAACGCGGGTAAATCTCTGTTGGATACAATTAACGCAACAAATGGCATCAATTCGGACGAGGTAGATGGACAGGTGCAAAAGTTCATTGAGGCTTCTAAGCAAACGCTTAAACGTATCAATGGTAGCAGAACACCGATAACTCAAATGCTTACCGCTATATCAAAAAGGTTCACTTCCTTAGAGAGTGAAATCGATGTCAAGACATCAGGGACTATCCCCTATAAACTGCAACGGGCTCGCAATGAATATGCAGCTAAAAAGCTGGAAGAACAGAAAAAACGTGAAGAGGAAGCTCGTAGAATCCAGTTAGCTGAAAATGAGAAGGCTCAATATAAAGCGGATATCACTCTATTGCTAGACACTACTTATACCAATTATGTAAGCAGGCATATCAATGCTTTAAATGGTATGTACGATCATGCAACATTAGCATCTTACAATGATGTATGCAGACAAATCAAAGAAGCTAATGTGACTTTCAATTGGACCGATTTCGCCAATAACGTAAAAGATACTTTCCAGACCTTTTACATGGACGCGGCTACCAGGACTAATATAAAAAACGAATTAGCTTCCACTAAAAAAATAGAATATACACAACGTTATTCTTTTGAATTGGAGGATTTGAAACAGTCTTTGATCGATCGCCTACCCTCTCTCCGGAAACAATTGGAAGAACAGGAAGAATTGCGCCGAACAAATGCGGTAGAAGCTGCTCGTCAGGAAGAGCTACGCAGGAAAGAACAACAGGAACAACTCCGTAAGCAGGAAGAAGAACGCAAGCGCCGAGAGGCAGAAGCCAAGGCAAAGGCCGAAGCAGAAAAAGCGGCAGCCGAAGTACAGGCTGCATTCGATTTCTCTGCTGCCAGCATGCCTTCTACTCCGACAAAGGCAAAAGTTAAGAAGAAAATACAGATCACGAATCCGCAAGGGTTCCTTCCGGTATATCAACTGTGGTTTACTAGGGAAGGGGTCAACCTGTCTATGGAAGATCTGGAAAAGGTACACAAGAAGATGATCACCTACTGTGAAAAGGTGATGAATAAGGACGGAGAGCAGATCCAGTCTGCTTATGTGAAGTATGTCGATGACGTAACAGCTAAATGACATGGGGAAGAAATTATATCTCACCAGCTGGATCAACTTTGGCAAGTACCGGAGAGAACCGGCCAGGTTGAAAAAGATCATTGAAACTCCAGAGGGTCGGAAGTGGCTTCGTTGGATGATTGACAACACAGTCACCTTTGAGTTCGACACTCTTGTTTTGGAAGAATTAAAACAACAGGAAAATGCAGGACACGTACTACAGTCGGTCTGAAGTCAGTAACTCTGACCTGACGGAATTAAAGAACCTCCTCTATCCCCGGACACAATACGGGGATAAGGAGAAGGCTTTCAAATTCGGCAGTCTGGTTGACGCTATGTTGACAGAACAGGAACGGGTCCGGTATGACAAACGGATGGTGGATGATGTCTTGTATTCCGGTGAAGACTGGGAGCTGGCAACAGCTATGATCAAGTCGCTCCGGATGGAGGCGCGCCGGGATCCGTTCCTGGCACAGGTCTTAGCGAAAGCCGAAACACAGCGCTTCATGGTAAACAAAGCCCAACGTTTCCGGTATGGCAACTTTGAGTATACTCTTGATACCCGGTGTAAATGGGACTGGTGGTTACAGGATTTCGGTTTCGGAGGCGACCTGAAAACAACATTTGCTCAATCTCAGAAGCAGTTTGACGAAGCCGTGGACTTCTTTGACTGGGATCGCTCCCGCGCCTGGTACATGGATATTGCAGGCAGCCGGCAGGATTTCGTCTACGGAATCTCAAAAAAGAATCAGAAGATATTCAAAGTCTTTATCAAACGTGACGATCCTATATACCTGAAGGGTAAAGAAAAATATGATGAGCTTGCCTTCAAATGGTGGATGCTTATATCTTAATTAAATAACAAATCATGAATCTAAATATCACACCTATAGACAAGATTGCTGAAGAGCTTGAGTCGATTGATTCTTTTTTGAATATCACAATGAGTGAAGATGTTCAAGAGGCCGTTATGCGCGGGAATGATCTGGCAGTCTATATTGCCCGGACCGGGAAATTATTGGTAGATGCAAAGCATCACCTGAATGAGAAAAAGAAGTTCGAGGTGTTCGATACACTCCGAGAAACAGCCTCCCGGGCCGGAGCAACAGCTAAAGCAGTAAACGCGATCATTGACAGCCTGTGTAAAGACGAACAGTATCTCGTCGATTGGGCTGATAGGGTGAATAGGGCTTGTGTACATAATATTGATTGGTGTCGCACCATAGTGAGTAAGCAGAAGGAAGAAATGAGATTAGCGAGAGGGTTTTAATATGGCAAAGAAAGATTTAATAGGAATGCGTTTTGGAAAGCTTGTCGTTTTATCTGATAGTGGACAAAGAGGGAAAGGAGGAAATGTTAAGTGGACTTGTCGTTGCGATTGTGGAAAAACGACGATAGTCACAGGTAACAATCTGAAATCGAAAAGTATACTATCCTGTGGCTGCCATAGAAGCGATAGGATGACAAAAAGAAATAGCAAGCATTTAATGGCTCACAGTTTAACCTATTATGTCTGGGATGGCATAAAAAAAAGATGTACAAATCCTAAATCTCCAAACTTTCATCTATATGGTGGGCGAGGGATAAATGTTTGTGATAGATGGCTAAACTCTTTTGACAATTTTTTAGCAGACATGGGAGAAAAGCCGCCAGGTATGTCTATTGATAGAATTGATGTAAATGGGGACTATCAACCAAGCAATTGCAGATGGGCTACAGCGAAAGAACAATGCAACAATAAAAGAAGTAACACACTAATAACATATAACGGAGAAACGAAAACGCTATCACAATGGTCTGAAATTCTTGGCATAAATTATATGACATTGTGGGGGCGCATAACAAAATCAAAAAAAAGTATCGAAGAGGCGTTTAATACTCCTATTCGTAAACGAAAAAAAACAGGCATTCGTGCCTCAGAGTTATAACAATCCTAAATTTTAAATGAACATGGAAGAATTAGTAAAAGAACAACCTGTGTACGAAATTCAAAAAGTAAAAGTGAAAAACAACCAGCTTACAGCTGAGTACACTGAAAAGTTCGTGGATGCGAACTATAAAAACAACATCGTAAAGGATTCAGAACAGTTTATTCATTCTGATTTACGATATGCACTCGACCGTCTCAAACCGCATGCCGTGAAAATTTGCGAAATGCACGAAGCAACCCTAGTTAATGTTGCCGAACCGTCCGATGATGATCTAAACGAAAAGTTGAAAAGCATCATAATTACTGGATACAGCAAAGGTGGCAACGACGAGTCTGCCGGTGCATCAATCCAGGCACAAAAACTTTTGAAGAGTGGCCAGGTACTGAACCTGTCGGTACCGTTTACAAAATACGAGGACGAGTCCGGCGACGGCTACCCGTATGGCGCGGAACTGAAGGAAGTTATCGACCGATGCAGCTACGAAGTAGATGCTTATCTCTTCGATGGTAAATGCGGTATCAAACAAGAATCATTCGACTTCGACGCCCCGGAAGAATCCGATATCACGGGAGAAGTAGAGAAGCCCAAGAAGCGCGGCCGCAAGTCCAAGAAAGAGCAAATGAACGAGGCTGCCGAAGAAGTTCCGGCATTCGATCCTTACGCTTAATCATTTAACAATTATCACTATGTTAATTACGCTGCAAAATACTCAATATGGGAGCTATTACGCAGTCAAGTTTGACCGGTACCGTCAGCAGGTAGTAGATAAATTTAAAGAATCTATTACTGTTGACGGCCGCCGGTGGGACAAGGCTAGCGGAGCATGGATCGTCCCGGCAACCAACAAAGGTAAGGCCGAACTTGATCAGTTTTCTTACTACATCAAGCATTTTGAACCAGTTATCTGGGGTGATCAGAAAGCCGTAAAAAGCGATGAAGATATCGCCTATACGCTTCCGGATATGCCGGAATTGGAAGGGGATCATGGGTTAAAGATAGAGCCTTACCCCTATCAACTACAGGGAATCGCTAGAGGGCTCCAGCTGAAGCGCTTTATTAATGGCGATGATATGGGACTCGGCAAAACCCTAGAGGCTATCGCTACGATCAACAAAGCTAATGCTTTTCCCTGTCTGGTTATCTGTCCGAATGTGGTTAAGATAAACTGGCAAAGAGAGTGGGCAAAGTTTACCGATAAAAAAGCTATGGTCTTAACTGACTCTGTTCGTGAAAGCTGGCCATTCTTCTGGCAAACCGGCATGAATCAGGTTTTCATTGTAAACTATGAAAGTCTACGAAAGTATTTCGTTCGTAGGATCACAAAGTCTGAAAAATGGACTCTTAAAGATGTAGAGTTCCATCAGACGATAAATCTATTCAAATCGGTAATTATAGACGAATCCCACAAAGTAAAGTCTACATCTACTCAGCAAAGCAAGTTTTGTAAGGGCATCGCTTCCGGAAAAGAGTATATCATTCTACTCACCGGCACACCGGTGGTAAACAAGCCTAATGATCTTGTATGCCAGCTGGGGATAATGGACCGAATGATCGATTTCGGAGGATGGAAATATTTCATGAGTAGGTACTGTTCCGGTCCAAATGGGGCATCCAACCTGAAGGAGCTAAACTTTATGTTGTGGAAAAATTGCTTTTTCCGCCGAGAAAAGTCTAAAGTACTTACCCAGCTCCCGGATAAAGTTCGACGGGTTATGAGTTGTGATATCACTAATCGAAAAGAGTATCAAGATGCCGAACGTGACCTGATCGATTACCTGAAGCGATACAAGGAAGCAGACGACGAAAAGATTCAAAAGTCGCTAAAAGGAGAAGTGATGGTCCGTATCGGTATCTTGAAAGATATTACTGCACGTGGCAAGTTGAAAGAGGTAATCGATTTCGTTAAGGACTTTCGGGAGAACGGGAAAAAGATTATCCTATTCTGTAACCTGCATGAAATCGTAGATCGATTACTTGCCGCCTTTCCTTCCGCCGTATGTGTCACTGGACGGCAGAATATGGAAGAAAAACAGGCCTCCGTTGATGCCTTCCAAAAGAGCCCGAAGACGGACATTATTATCTGCTCCATCAAAGCGGCCAGTGCCGGTATTACGCTCACGGCCGCCAGCGATGTTGCCTTTATCGAACTTCCTTGGACGTATGCCGAATGCGATCAGGCTGAAAGCCGGGCACACCGTATCGGGCAGAAAGACTCGGTGAACTGCTACTATCTGCTCGGTCGCCGGACGATCGATCAGAAGCTCTACCGGATCATCGAAGAAAAAAAACACATCAGTAATGCTATTCTTGGTGCCGAGGACAATATACAAACTAACATTGTCGATATGATGGCACACATGTTCGACGAAACAGAGGAGGGTGAATGATGAAAGAGAACCTAAATGTTGATAGAGTTAAAGAGCAGAGAGATGCTACAAGTACCCGAGGAGGGATTGTACAAAGTGTATTAAATATCCTTGTTTCAATGGCCAGGGAACAAGGATGCATCAAGTCAATTTTGCCGCATACGGTTGTAAACAATATAGTAATCATGAGGTATGCTCTGAGAAACCAGGACAAAATAAGAAACGCATTAGGAGAAGATCTTCTTCTGCGAATATTGGAAAGTCTTAAACAAGGCTTTGAACTGTGGGATGACAACATAGATAAGCAAATCGAATCTGTAGAAGGTCATCCCTACCCTATTCTAACACTTAACGATGCACAACATTCTTCTAATGTTATTGCATTCTATGTGGTAAAAAAGCAATACAATGTTTACACATTAGCATTTAAGGAATTTATTGGTTAACTAATATTTAAAAAGAACTGAATATGAAATGGATCGGAATTGCATTGATATACATTGCATTCTTTGCTTTGATAGGAACTGCATGCTATTGTTCAGATAGTGCATGGCCACTGTTAGTACTAGTTTTTACACCTGAAATTAAAATAAACGATGGTAACAACATTTGATAGTGGCTATAAGGTCAACAAACCGTTTGCGAATTTTTCAACACATAGATCAGGATTCGGGGAGTACACCAAGGGCAGGTATGTTTGTCAAACAGGATTCGTATTGATTTACAGTGACGATAAGTGTGCCACTTTTGATTACCTCCGATCCGGTAGAATATATTCTAGGACTATTCACGGAAAAATCTTTACTCAAAAGAGCCTAGCTATCACAGCGGGAAAATTTGCCCGTCAGGTTGAAGCGATGTTTGAATAAAGAAAGGCAGCGCCTCACAGCGCCACCCTCTCATAAGCAAAAACAAATATATTAAATAACGACAACTATGGCAAGTGAGGCATTGAATAAATATATAGAAAAACGTTACGACAGGTGGCTGGATTACGCTAAGTATCACTGCTCACTTGCTGGTATGACAAGTGAAGCGATTGACGTATTGAACGAGGTTATGTGCATGTTACTACAGAAGGATCCGGAATACATTTCCCGGCTCATGGACTCCAAGCAAGGTAAATATACAGAACTTGATTTCTATATCCTGCAAATGATAAAACTGAACATAACATCCGATACGTCTCCCTACCGGCATAAATACAAGCCTATACCGGTGGACGACAATGTAGACTGGCGACGGCTGAACATTATTGATAACCAGGAGGAAGAACCGGATAAGAACGAATATATACGTGATCGATTGCAGGAAGTAAGAGAAATACTTGATAGTCTTGAAATATCTGAAAGCGCAATCAGGATCTTTACCTGGAAGTTCTTCGCCGGAGAATCATTTGCCGACTGGCCGGGTCCGGAAAGCAAAAAGGAGCTGTACGAAATCTATAAAAGGGTATTCAAAGCAATACTCGATAAAAAAGACGGGAAACTATTATTTTAAAGGCTAGACACAAATCTAGCCTTTCCCCCTGCTACCCCTAAATAAATCCTTAACATCTACTTCAATCAACTTAACATATACATTCTTTATCTTTGCCACAAGGAGATTGAGATTTATGAGTAAAAACGAGAAGAATTTAAATATCTACAAGGTAGATACTGAAACCTTTATGCCCCTGCCCTATGCAGACGGAGGTATCAAAGCCGGGTTCCCGAGTCCGGCACAGGATTATATTAGCCAGGCTATCGATTTGAATAAAGAACTGATCCACCATCCCAGTACAACATTTTACGGCCGAGTATCCGGAGATAGCATGAAAGATGCAGGATTAGATGACGGGGATATACTTGTCATTGACAAATCGTTGGAACCAAGAAGCGGAGATATGGCTGTCTGTTACATTGATGGAGAGTTCACGATCAAGTACATTAAAATAGACGCTAAAGTCATTTGGTTAATCCCAGCCAATGAAGCTTATAAACCAATCAAGGTTACTCCAGAAAACGAATTTCAAATCTGGGGTATAGTCACCTACTCTATCAAGAACCATAATCGGAGGGTATAGTATGTTTGCTTTAGTCGATTGCAATAATTTCTATGCAAGTTGTGAGCGGGTGTTCAATCCATACTGGAACAACCGGCCGATAGTCGTCCTGTCTAACAATGATGGCTGTGTGATCGCTAGAAGTAACGAAGCAAAACAGATCGGCATAAAGATGGGTGTACCGGCTTACCAGATCAAAACCGAGATCGAACAGTACGGTATCGGAGTATTCTCTTCCAACTATACGCTTTACGGTGACATGTCCAATCGGGTAATGAGTTTGCTTTCCTCCTACTCTCCCAATGTAGAAATATATTCAATTGACGAGGCGTTCTTGGATCTATCAGGGTTCGACCTATACAACCTGAAAGAATATGGAGAAAGTATTGTCCGATCGGTTACACAGGGAACCGGAATACCAATCAGTATAGGGATTGGCTCAACTAAGACATTGGCCAAGGTCGCTAACAAGTTTTCGAAAAAGCATAAAGGATATAAAGGGGTTTGCATTATTGATACCGAAGAAAAAAGGATCAAAGCCCTAAAACAGACAGAGATTGGCGATGTCTGGGGAATTGGACACAGGCACGCAAAGCGATTAGAGAAAGACGGTGTACACAACGCCTACGAATTTGCTCAAATGCCAAAAGCATGGGTCAGGCAACAAATGACCGTTGTCGGTGAGCGTACCTGGAAAGAATTAAACGGAGAACCCTGCATCGATCTGGAGCTAGTTACACCGACAAAGAAACAAATCTGTACCAGCCGGGCGTTTGGTCAAAGTATTACAGAGATAGAAGGACTGGAAGAGGCTGTCTCTTCCTTCGCTAGCATCTGTTCCGGGAAACTTCGTAAGCAAAAAACCTGCGCTCAAGCTCTCATGGTATTCATTCATACAAACAATTTCCGAGAGGATCTGCCACAGTACTTCAAAAATTGCGTGATCAAGCTGCCGGTACCAACGAATAGCACACCGGAAATCGTTCACTATGCCCTGGCCGCTCTCCGGAATATTTACCGAAAGGGATATTGGTATAAGAAAGCCGGTGTCATTATCATGGATATCGTTCCAGATCATGCGATACAACAAAACATCTTCGATACGATGGATCGGGAAAAGCATAAAAAGTTGATGGAGGTAGTAGATCGACTCAACAGCGGATTCACCCGAAATAATCTATCTTTGGCGATCCAAGGTGGCCGACGTAAATGGAAACTGAAACAAGAGTTACTCTCACCTTGTTATACAACTAGATTGTCGGACGTTATAAAGATTAAGTAGTATGTGTTTCTATAATAGCATGAGTGCGAAAGCTACAAAATTAGCCGCCAGGTATGGTCGTAATCTAAGCGTGGTGGAGATCGCTGAGAAGATCCTGAAAGAACAAGAACAATATAGGGTTAACGCTTTCAACTTCCCATATTGCCCTGTCATTACTTCTGATCCAGAAATTCAGAGTTTCAAATGGGGATTGATCCCGCTTTGGACAAAAGACGAGAAACAAGCTGATGAGATAAAACGGATGACACTTAATTCTCGCGCAGATACAATCTTCTCTAAACCCTCTTTTCGGGAGCCGATCATGAAGAAACGGTGTATTGTTCCTAGTACCGGCTATTTTGAGTGGAGACATGAAGGAACCAGAAAGATACCTTATTACATATACGTAAAAGATGAACCTATTTTCTCTATGGCGGGTGTTTATGACTCATGGCTAGACAAGTCGACCGGGAAAGTGATTAGTACATTTTCGATCATAACGACAGAGGCAAATTCTCTCACTGACTATATCCACAATACGAAACACCGGATGCCAGCAATACTCAATCAGGAAGACGAGGAAAAGTGGCTTGATCCGAGACTAGGGAAATCAGACATAGAGCAGTTACTGTTCCCCTTCCCTGCCGATCAGATGGATGCATATGTCATCAACAATGATTTTCTGAAGAAGAAAGCTGATGATCCGATGATATTGAATAAGGTGTCATAAAATAAGTATCCGTGGTAGAGCTTCGGACGGTTTTAGACCTCTATGTAAATCAGGTTGTGTTTAGTTAGAAATCTTAATGTAAACCTGGAGCAACTATATTGAACCATATTCGTTGATTAGCAAGATTAGAACGAGAAAACAACCGATCATCTCCCATTGCTTGTATCTTTAACTCAGCAGTATACCCAGGTAATCCTAGGCGTATGCCGTTCCCTCCTTGATGAGCTGCCATTTGGCCTAAAGCATTTTGGATAACACCTCTCCCCATCCCATATTGTTGCATAATATTTTCCACAGTCCTATTGTCTACAATAAAAGTATGTCCATTATGAACTGAGAACATATTTCTCTTTAATTGAATAGTATCTTTCTTTTGGATGGAATCAATCATCTCAGATTGGTGGATTGTTACTGGCCTATTATCAACAATAGATACTCCCCCACCTTTCGATGGTTGCATCACTCGGAAAGTATCCCCTTTCCATTGTTTCTCCGTTTTCATGGTTATTCAATTTTAGAGATTTTCAAATTTAATATCTTAGAGAGGAAAGATAACAAAGTCACAAAAAACGACCAAACTTATTTTGTAGACAACCAAAACAGCATGATGAAATGCAAAATATAGGGTGTGAACGTAAAAAGAGCGTCCAGATAATCGCTTACCTGGGCGCCCAACCTTAACTATGAAAAAATTTATGTTTTTCGAGTATAAATATACGAGTTGTTGCGATCCGTTATTCTGAGGATCGTATGTTAGTAAACATGTAGCTCATATTTTTCATTATTATTCCTTCCATAGTAATTTTTCTATGAAATCATCACTTAAAATTTTAGCATTTTGTAGTTGATGAATATACTGATATCTGTTAAAACGCTCCATAGATATATAATAATCATGTAAAAAAAGGCTTCGTTTGAAAATCGAATCTAAAGGAATACCTCTCAACTCATTTTCATACAAAGGATAGGGAACCCCTTCTTTAGAAATGCATTTATAAGTAGTGGGCCAAAATTCTGAAACAACAGGATCTTTTAATATCTTTACTATTAGCTCTGATTTATCAGCAATAGTTAGTACAAAATTACCTTTTTTTAATTCCATGATAAAATATATGTTTTTTTAAATGTAATATTTTTTCAAAAGTAAGACAAAAACTAAGATAATCGTGTATTTTTTTTAGATATAAAAACATATTTATAAGCACTATTTTTTAATACAACAAAACCGCCCTACCCTCACGAACAAGACGGTCACACTAGTATTAATATCAAATAGACTCACCAAATTCTATAGTATACTCCTACTCCGATGTACGGAGATAGTCCGGACCGGCCGGCACCGTATCCTCCGATTATTCCCAGTCCCCATCGACGGGCCGGTATTTTTTGCGTAACATAGACAGTCTTCGGAAAAACATCTATGCTATCCAAGGCCGCGTTGTAGCCGGATACCCAAGCGTGATAATCTGGTGTAGAGTATTCCTTTTGGATGACCGGTAGAAATACTGTATCACCTTTGATGTATTTAACGATCGTGTCTGCCGGGACCTGGATATACTTTGTCACTGTTTCTCGGACTGGAACCGGTACTGTATTACGTAAGGTGTCAACAATGATGACAGTATCCGTTTTAGGTGTCATCATTGATGAGACTTCCCGAACATGGTAGCCGATAAAGAAGCTGGCCGCCAACCCGATCAATAGTAATATGATGTGCCAGGCTTTCATGATTTCACGATTATAGGTTTCAAAAATGATTTGTATTCTTCCCGAACGTCAAAGCACGGACACATCTTAATCCATTCAAACGGCTCAACTATGCCGTTATCGTTTAGGTCCGGTGACGTATCGCGATGGCCGAGTAGTTCGGCGATGTCGTACACCTGACAAATATCGTTTATCAGATCGTCCATTGCCGCTTTCTGTGCCGGGGTCCGGGTATCAGTCGGTCTTCCAGAGGCGTCCAGACCACCGATATAGCAAATTCCGATACTATGATCGTTATAGCCAATACAATGTGCCCCTGCGATCGTAAGTGGTCGACCGGTTTCTACGGTTCCGTCCAAGTCAATTACATAGTTATAGCCGATCTGGTTGAACCCGCGTGCCCGGTGCATACGGTCGATGTCCTTTGCTTTGATATCCTGTCCGACTTTTGTGGCCGAACAATGAATGATAATTGCGTCAATCTTTTTCATTTTTTCCCTCCTTATCTTTTAAATCTAATTTTCTCCGGGGTGGAATCCTTCTTCCACATTCACTGTCCGGACGATCACACCTGTTATGTTCCGCATCCTTTAGAGCAAGTTCGGCCTCATGCCTTTTATGTATCTCATCAAGTTTTGCCGACTGTTCCTGACGGAGTTCGACATACAAGGCGTCAATCTTCAAATCGCGTTGGGTAATACGATCCTCCAGCCAAGTTACTTGGTTCTTCTCGTTATCAATCTCTAACGCATCAGCGGCCGCATCCTCTTTGCGGGCATCCGTCTTACGGTTCAGCCAGGCACGGACCGCCCATTTGATCCCCTCAATCCCTCCCATCGTACCGACGATTGTTATTATGTCCGTTAATTCTATGTTCACTTCTCACCTCCTTCTTGATTTAATAGTTCTTCCAACTCATTTATCTTATCCCGTAACTCTTGTCGGGAAACATGTATTTTGCTCATGTTGTACTCTACCGGTTGTCCGATCATTGTTGCCTCATAGGATTTAATCACAATGTAGTCGGAGTCAGAGAGTTCTTTTTTTAACCGATCAATCTTTTTCTCGATCAGGTCCGTACTTAATATATACCGACACTCTACTATGCCATTGATATAGTAATAGTGTTTGTAATGATAAGGCTTATCAGGATCAGACCTGGTCTTATTCATTTCAATGACTTCCAGATGTGGAGGTAAGATTATTTCCCCTTCCAAATTTTTGAAATTATTGAGAAAATCTAAATTAGCTCCTTCTGTTAATGTTTCAGGATTTACTATGTATCCCGATCTTTTATCTACTACTATATTCATTACCATCCCTTTCCTTTATATAATACATACCATGTTCTATTGATCAAACTCACTATCGCAAATTCCCCGGGATTGAGAGTGAATTGCCCGTAACTATACTGGTCTCTACCGGAATATAGAGGAGTCCCGGAGATACCTGCATAGTCCCCATTTCCGGAAGAACTACCTCTGACGGTTGTTGCCCCTGTTGCCCATGGTACGCGGAAAATTTCGAAAGTAAACCAAGAATTATCTATGCCATGATAAGGATTTCCACCTTGTATAATGCCTTCTCCGGTAATTTCAGGTAATTTACCGAAATAAGCAAGTATGTCGTCTGTCGATGGTAGATATACTATTTGATTAGTCTTTGAAAATATGATTCTACGATACTTTGGTCCGCCTTCGCTCAAAAAATAGTCCCTACCGTGATTCTCTAGCGTAGATACTCCCCCAGTCACTTGTAGGGCACCTATTAACGCGAGAGCAGTATTACCTTTGGCAGCCCCCATGGACTCGATAACCATCGTTGTTTTTTTGTCAGGGGCAGATGCGCAGTCACTATATATATTATGTACACGACCAAAAGTTAAATACGAATTCCCAGAGCCCGGCGGTTTGTCTATATAATTACCACCTGGAAAAGTTGTTCTCGTATTTTTAGCAAACAAAGAATTAGACATACCCATTGAAAAATACTTTGTCGAATTGTTATAGGCAGTATTATTTGACAATTTAAACTTTGGAGTTGAATTCCAATCGGTAAACACAGCATCTATTCCACCTTGTTCTATGGAGTAGTCTCCTATCTTTGCCCCATTAGTAACTGTCAAGCGATTTGTTACAATATCAAGAGCCTGAATCATGGCTGCCGTAAGTCCTTTAGTTACAATCGCTGTAGCTTCAACCAAAACAGTATTAATCTTACCATCTTTAACGACTGTATTACCGGCATCGGCGGCGGATTCTAATGCTGCATAGTTAGCATATCCTAAACGCTGGGCCAAAGAATTTTTAAATGAATCTGGTACATTTGAAGCCGCATTATCCGAGTAGCCTTTGAGCGTATCCTGGATAGCCTTGTTCGCTATTTCCACGGCTGTATTAAATGAGGACATGGCTGAATTGAATAATGAAAACTTGCTGTCGACATTATTCTTCTCCGCAACTGTTGTTTTGCCATCAGAAATAGCACTATTGATTGCCGACAGTAGATTGTCAATCGCTCCAAACAGAGTCACCTTTGCATTGAGTAATCCCGATTTTGCGGTACCGGTCAAATAGCTATTGACATATAACTTATTATATGTAGCTTCGACAGCTGACTTATCCGTCTTTACTGTATTAATGTACTTTTCTATTGCTTTGGCTTCAGACTCCTCTATTATTCCATCAGAAAAAGCGCCATCTATGTAATTTCCCAGGCCTGATACAGATTGTTGAGCTTGATTTGCAGAAGTCTGGGCATTGCTGGCGGCCGTAAATGCCTCTTTACCTTTTGCAAGAGCTTCGTCCGAGTAACCTTTAAGCGTATCCTGAATGGACTTATTGGCTGCTTCCACCTTCGATTTATAATCGGCAATAGCATTTTTATAAGCTGTAAACTTACTATCGACATTATTCTTTTCGGCAACGGTTGTACAACCGTCGGCGATGGCATCATTCACCGCCTTGATTAGTTCAGTATGAGCACCATTATAAGTAATCTTCGAGTTAAGCAGGTCTGTTTTCGGTGAACCTAAAAGATATATATTGGAGTACAACTTATTGTAAACAGCATCTGCATCGGCCTTCTCTGTATTGAGAATATTGACGTACTTCTCGATAGCCTTAGCTTCAGCCTGTTCGATAACTCCGTCTTTAAAGGCTCCATTCACAGTTCCTTCAAAATCAGTCAAAGCTTTACTCGTTTCGTCTATTTCTCTAACGGCATCGTCAATCACTTTTTTTGCGGCTGGCCATTCCTTTATATTTTCCAAACCAGATGTTCCTTCACCGAACAAAATCTTTCCCGAAATTGTAGCTCCATTTTGAGCTATGATATGGGCATTCATCAAATCAATTACCAATCGAGCCAACTTGTCCTTAATAACACCGGTCGTGATCGTCTGCCCGGCTACCTCGGTAAAACCATAGTTAGGATTCCAGGAACGAACACTATCCTCCGGAGTGTTCAATACGCCAATCCAAAAATGATAATAACCGGCTTCTGCCTCTAGCTTAATTTGACGTTCAGAAACTAGTATAGAACCTGCACTACCTTCCTTCGGACACTTGGCATATACATAATAGGCAAGCGAATTACTTAAACGAAAGGAAGCCTCCGGGATAGACCACTCCCGGACTACTTCGCTTACAGTGAAATGCACTAACTTACCGGCTGTGTTCTTGAAGTAGTTTGGGTCGTTATCAGCGTTAGGAATAAACTTCACTCCGACCAGATCCATCTGTTGTGAGTTGGTTCCGACAATCAGCTGAGCCGTATGTACAGCCAGCGGCTTGATGAGCTCCGTGAAATAATCCCCCTCCGGATCGAACATCATACCTAACGTCTCCATCACATCACGCCATGACCGTTTGGTCCACTCGCGGACCGGCTTAACTTTATCCTCGATTTCATCCGGGAATTTATCGACATCATCAACCAAGTCCTTGAAGCCGTTACCCTGCAGGAAGTCAGATAAGGTTAACTCGTACCGGTATGCCGGTTTATCATCATTTTCGATATAACGCTTAACCTTAGTCACACGAATCTCCCGATCAATCTTTAGCTGATCGGAATAAACCCCGACCATCTGCCCGCAGGCAATGAATAGGTTCATTTGCCGGAACAGCACTTCGTCGCATTTCCCTCTCAGTTGGATACGCTTCTCACAATGTTCGTCGAGCCAAGTCTGGGCTTCTTCCGCCAGTTGATTGGATGCATCATCTATATAAACCTGCGGCATCTTTATGCCGGTAAGGATAAACTTATCACCAACAGCGAAGTTTATATCGCCAGGGACCGTCAAAGCATTTTCCTCTTTGTTTTCTTTGAGCTTAAATTGCTTTATCTTGTCATCCACACTCTCTTTGACGATAGCCAGATCATATCCGGCTAGACCGCCGTCCTGGAATGTGACGATTGCCTCCACTTCATCCAATAAACAGTCTTTCAAATTAAAGTCGATACCGGATGCTTGTAATGTAAGATCGTCGATCTTCGCGGTTACTAAAAATTCACCTTTCGGATAGATATGATCAAACTGTATCTTCTTCTGCCCTAACCGTCCGTATTTCTCGGTATTCTTCGACATCTCTTTCAGCCCGCCTGGTAACATCAAATAGTCTGCCCCGTAATCCGGTCCCAGGTTTTTATCTGATCCATACGGGAAAATAACCGTTGTCGGCCGTTCTTCATCAACAGACGACACTTCCAGCTCGGTAAATCCAAGACCTTCACCTTGTCCCAATACAAGGCCATTACTGTCGTATTTTCTCTTTCCGATACTGACAGTTTTCTGAGATATCCAATACTCGGTATCAATCTGTTTGACCGTATCATCCAAGACATTCCCGACGCTCTTATCCTTAAATGAGATGGTTATAGGACGGGACTCTATACACGATCCTACTTTCCAGCCGGAATCCTCCCTGTTCATGTTTTTAACGATCAATTCAAGGATTTGTCTTGCCGTACCGGTATAAAAGTCAAAGTTCTTCTTATATTCAGGTTCGCCATTCAAAAAGAATACAACGTCTTCCAGATCATACTTGCTTGAATAAAACGGTATATTATACTCCCAGCCAAGCGACTTCTCCCGCTTAGTAACCTTCTCCTTATACCGGATCTTGTACCTTTCACCCTCACATTCCACGTAATCACCAACCTCAAAATCAATAACATCACGGGACAAGAAGTTTAGGGTAAGCGTTTGCTCACCCATAATCTCATCAACCGTGAAGCTATTATTTTTCAGATAGGCATCACATAATACCTTATTTCCCCGCTTAATTTTCATATCTTAAAATATAATCTTACTCTTGTAAGAGTAAGATTATTACTCCCTCCCGTAAAGTTCGAATGCGTTTTTTCACATCATTCTATATTTTGAGTCATTATACCCCTTTTCACCAGGCAGATCGCTATGTCTAGTAGAAAGCCGATTCGATATGAGAGTTTCAATATATAATTGGCAAAACCAAAAGTTCAGTTTTACAAAACGGAGATGTAAAAAAATTGCCACTTAAATACTAATTACACAGTGTTTAAGTGGCAAACATTAAAGTAGACTATAATTCACATCTACAGTGATTTGAATGATATTCAACTTTACTTTGTTACATGAAATGGCATATTGCAGGCATTTACAGCAGCTTGCTGACAGATTCTAAAATTATTTTCAGTAACAGAAATACTCCCATGTAAAAGTCTCAAAAATGGAGTCTCAAAAATCTGAATATCGTAAACGGGAGCTATTAATGCCTGAAAGAATGTACAGGAGGCAGTATATATTCCTACTCCTTGATCCAGATGACGAAAATCACGGGTAATATCTAACGGGGGATTATCAAGAGGGGTATTCCTTAAATTCTGAATCGCAGTACCAATTGGTACTACAATATCTATATCGGATTGCCCCATCATTATTTTAGTCGCATTAATGATATCGTTGTACATCTTCATTTGATTATATCCATACCTGCCAAAAACTTCCTCTGTACATCCGGTTCCATACGCCCAAGACATTTGCCAAACAAAAACCGGCGTAGAGTTTTTACATTCTTTTTTTGCTATATCAATCAAATTGGAAAGATAAGGTTGATACGTTTGAAATCTTCCTGCCTCATAAGATACTTGCTGAAATGTTATAATATCCCAATCTGCATACTGTAAAGCTCGTTTCAATGTGAATTTTTCCGATATTGTTTTCCATTTCAAATGATCATCTGTTATCTGATAGTATCCTTCGGAAGAATTATTCATGTAGTTATTATAATATTGTTTCAGATATCCACCACCGATGAGCAGGCGTCCAATACAAATATTATTTATACCTGCCGATTGAATGATATTAGGTAATATATTTGTTGCATCCTCCGTAAAGCTATTTCCTATACATAATATTTTTAAAGATTTAGGATGAACCGGGAGTGGTTGCTTATCATGGTTAGTCTGATTACCATTTTTCTGATTAACAAATCTAAGCAATGTTTTATCAGTAAAATAAAAATAGAAGAAATTGGTTGACTGTACTATGTTTTTAATTGTAGGAGCATCCAGAGCATCCAGCGGCATATCTGCCGCTATGTTTGTCCTTCCTTCATTTATTATCCAATTTCCTATAGTGTCTACATCCATAGACCATAATTCTGCATTTGTATTGCTCGCTTTTATATTTGTATTTTCTCCATTTATACACCAATAGTTCTTTTCTATCTTTGTATAAAATAGTCCCTTACTTAATACAAAAGTAACCTTGCTATTATCACTGAATACTATTTTATAGGAACCTGAAGTTTCTTTAATATCCTGTATGGATAATCCTTTTTGCAAAGCTTGCAGTAGATATTCCGGTGTAATTTTTAAAATATCATCATAACTCTCATCTTTTTTTGAACATGATACGTTCAAAATGAAAAATAGGATAAACAAAATATAAACTTTCATACTAGTGTGTTTTAGAGTACAAATATACAATACTAATTGATTATCTAAGCTTTCCCTGCAAAGTAAATAGTTTAAACAATCAATGATTTAACAAAGTCATCAGAATAAATTGCTATTTATAAAAAAGGAACTAAGGTATCCGCCTCCCTGCTGCGAAGTTCGGAGGCGGAGTTTTTTTACTACTTATTATAATGTATCACTTCGTCCTGCTTGCCGAACAGACCTCCAATTGCTTTGACAATATCGTAAAAACCGCATCCGGACAATCCGACAGCCAAACCATACAGTAGACTCTGCCACCACACGAGATCATTGAGTAACGGAGTTGCCTTTAGCAGCCAACAGGCCATACAAACCGCAATACCGGTAACGACTGAGATCAGGATCTTAATCAGCTTACTGTCCGAGATAGCCGGAACAACCTTTGTGATCTGAGTAACTAAGGTTGACACAACAGCTACGATGCCGGTAAACGTTCCGAGGTCAATTACAAATGAGGTTGAAGGTTCCGTGACTACCTCCTGGGCGTAAATGTTTCCTGAAATCAAAGAAATCAAAGCCACAATTAAAAATAAAATCTTTTTCATACTACATTTTTTTAAATTAAACATTACTTTTGCTGCATACACCTCCTTCTTTGAAGGAGTTTAATATTTTGAACCGCTCTGGGTCGCGAGATTCGGGGCGGTTTTATGTTATGCACCACATACTTCGTCGAATAAATTGATTTTGAGAATTTCTTCACGATAAAAGTCTTCACAAAATAAAGCAAGGTTGCCATATTCTTTTACCAAGACGTAAAATTCCTCCAATGAATTAATATCTATGCACCATACTTCTTCAGTAAATTCTTGCCCGTGGATATTTTTACATTCAACAGTACTCCTGTAAGCCTCCTTAAATAGAGGTTTACCGTCTATTTCTTCAATTGTACTAACTATGAATTTCATTTTCTTTTACGGCTACCTATACACCGTAAGGTTTTTTTAGTAAGTTGTTATGCACCACAATTTTCATCAAATAGCATAATTGTCGGTATCTCAGCACGACTATAATATTCTTGGCTTACGACTAAGGCTCCATATTTGTTCATTAGAACTAGTAGTTCTTCCAAAGAATTAATATCTATGCACCATTCTTTACGCGTAAATTCGGCTTTAGGATTTTTGTATTTCACTGTATCTTCATACGCTCCTTCAAATGGGATATTTCCTTTTATCCCTTTATCTGTAAGTACTATAAATTTCATAATGTTATACTTATACGTTTTACAATTCTTTCCCCCACAACTCAACATCTGATTTAACATTCCGGGTACTGACGTGATGCAGTACCCAGAATACGATCTCGAATATGATAATCCAGATCATTCCTTTACCAGGTATTCCCGGAGATACATAAAGTTACCGGCAGTCAATTCCTTTGTCGACTTAGAAGTAGCATCTACCAAATCATCAAAGTCAGCATCGGAGATATAGTGCATCTCGATCTCAACCTCCTCGGCCAGGAGCTCAGACGTGTAAT